>JAABUN010000021.1_pt1 | contig 368993 bp, 340 predicted proteins | sample 5559311 | NCBI WGS metagenome assembly JAABUN01 (sample SAMN10711877, study PRJNA513370) | rock metagenome | isolation source: Antarctica rocks | place: Antarctica: Victoria Land, Siegfried Peak sud
GTCGGCCAGGCCCTCGCCGAGGTGGCGCGCCTCTGCGTAGCGGTGGAGCACGGCGTCGCACACGTCGTCGGAGGAGCACGCGCAGATCGAGTCGTGGGCCGAGTTGCGGATCACGAGCAGCCACGCCTCGTCGAGGAGGGCGCCCGGCCATGCCGCAGGCGGGAGGAACAACGCCGAGAGGGGCTCGGCCCTCCGCTCAAGCACGGTCTCCGCTCGGGAGGCCGCCTGCTTCACGTCGACCCGGTTCGAGGCGACCCCCATGAGCAGGTTGGCCCGCACGCCGGAGCGCAGCTCGCCCGCCACCGTGCCGAGGCCATGGACGGGGGCGGCGGCCAGGTGGTCGGCCAGGGGCTGCACCACGAGCTCGAGGTCCTCGGAGAGGGCGTTGGCATCGGCCACCACCCGCCCGAGCCAGGCCTGCGGTCGCTGGTGGTCGGTCCCGTTCATCACGAGCAGAGGGCCGGCGCCGACCCGGTCGCCGAGCACCTCGACCTCGTGCCCGAGACGGGCCAGGAGCGCCTTGGCATCGTCTGCGATCGCAGACCCGTTGCTGTAGCCGAAGGGGAGGTACTCGGCCCGCACCGTCGAACCATCGGGTGCCTCCCACCAGAAGGCGCTGCCGGTCACCGTCGAGGGGACCCCCCGCCACACCACGGCATGGTCGAGACCAGCCAGGCGGAGCAGCTGTGGCATCTGGGCGACGTGGCCGAACATGTCCGGGAGGTAGCCGACCTCCATGGCGCCGCCGAAGGAGGCGGCCCGGTCGAGGCCGCGTTGCAGGTTGCGTACCATCGTCTCGCCGGAGACGAGGAACTCGTCCATCAGGATGTACCACGGACCCATGGCGAGCCGGCCGGCGACGGCGAGGCGGCGGATGCCGTCCGCTGCTTCGGGCCGCACGGCCAGGTAGTCGTCGACCACTGCCATCTGCCCGTCGAGCAGGAAGTGCGTGTAGCTCGGGTCGCGCTCCATCGCCGGGAGCAGCTCGTCGAGCAGGTCGATCAGCTGGAGCCGGAACGTCTGGAACGGCTCGTACCACTCCCGGTCCCAGTGCGTGTGCGGCACGATCGAGACCCGCCTCTTGGTGGTCCGACCCTCGGTCGCCTCCATCGTGGTGTCCCTCTCGATCGTCGGACCCTCGACCCGGTCCTCCGAACGGGTCGACGAGCGCTCCATCATGTCGCCCTTCGGACGCGCACGGCAGAGGCGTTCGCAGCGACGGGCTCCGAACCAGCCGGCAGCGAGCCGGGGCCGCTCCACGTCGTCACGACGGGTCCTTCGCTTCCTCCTGGGTGGTCCTCAGCCGGCGGATCTCGTAGGCGCAGTGCGCCACGAGCGCGGCGACGGAGGCCACGAGCACGGCCAGGGCAACCACGCCGGCCACCGGCGAGCCGTGGTGGTCAGGGATGTCGGTCACGGTGTCGCCGGCCGCAGGACCGACGTGCACGATGAGCACGAAGAGGGCGCCGCCCCCCGCCAGCACGGCCCAGAAGCGTGCTCCCGCACGACCCCGGCGGGACAGGACCACACCGCCTGCGATGACCGGGTACCCGAACAGGCTGGCGCTGAACGGGTTGAACCCGCCGTCGAGGGAACACCCGGTCACGCCCCGCAGGAGGTGGTCGCCGTGATGGACGAGGCTCAGGGCGGTGATGACCGCCACGAACCGGTGGAGGTCAGCCCCGAGGACGACGACCCCCCCATGTGTCGACCCGAGCGACGCGGTCCCCGCCCGATCCCGGCCCCCGTCGACGGTCGCCGCGCAGGCTCGGTTAGTTTTCCGCCATGCCGCGCTACGTGATGCTCTCGAACCTCGGCCCGGACGGCTTCGCCACCCTGCAGGAGCACCCCGAGCGCCTGAAGGGCGTGAGCGCCGAGGTCGAGGCGATGGGGGTCAAGGTGATCGAGCAGTACGGCCTGCTCGGCCAGTACGACTTCCTCAACATCCTCGAGGCGCCGGACGAGATCACGATGGCACGGGTGGCCACCGCGCTCGCCGCCCGCGGCACGCTGAAGTCGATCACCCTCACCGCCATCCCCGTGGACGAGCTCATCGCCGGGCTCAGGGGCGAGGCCTGAGATCCGCTCAGATCCACCACACCTCAGACCCACCACACCTCAGACCCACCACATCGAGGCGCCCTTGCGGGTGCGCCGCACCTCGTCGTCGCTGAACGTCCGTGGCAGCACGGCGCGATCGGAGCACCGGATCACCCGGTAGCCGCCGTCCTCGATGGTGGTCACCTCGAACCCCTTGGACCACGAGCCGTCGAAGCCGTTGCGGACCTCGACACCGGTGCCGGGCGGCAGCAGCACGGACTCGTCCTCCTCGGGCAGCTCGAGCCGGCGGGAGCCGGGTTCGTCGCGATCATCGCGCAGGCACGGGCGGACCCGCGCCGGCGGCCGTCGTCCGTCGCGCCGACTGGTTGACTTGGGCCATGACCAGCACCGCAGGAGATCTCGACGTCGTCCGCCTCACGGAGTGGACGTCGTGCGGCGGTTGCGCCGCCAAGTGGGGAGCGACGGCGCTGGCGGGGATCGTGGGCGACCTGGCAGCGGCCGCCGACCCGGCCCTTCTGGTGGGGCTCGCCCCCTTCGACGACGCTGCGGTGTACCAGGTGAGCGACGACCTCGCCCTGGTGTCGACCACGGACTTCTTCCCGCCGCTGGTGGACGACCCCGGTGACTTCGGGGCCATCGCCGCGGCCAACGCCTGCAGCGACGTCTTCGCCATGGGAGGTCGCGTGATCACCGCCCTCAACCTCTCGGCCTTCCCCGAGCGCCTGCCGCTGCCGGCGATCGCCGCCATCCTCCAGGCGGCGGCGGCCGTGGTGGCCGAGGCCGGTGGCAGCGTGGCCGGCGGGCACACGATCCGCTCCGACGAGCCGATCTTCGGGCTGGCGGTGCAGGGCCTCGTGCACCCCGACCGGATCTTCACCAAGGGGGGCGCGCTGGTGGGCGACGTCCTCGTGCTCTCCAAGCCCCTCGGCACCGGCATCGTCCTGGCCGGCGGCTCTGGGGCGGACAAGGTGACTGCCACCGCCGGGATGCGGAGCCTGAACCGGCTGGCGTCCGAGGCGCTCCAGGCGCTCGGCTCGGCCACCCACGCGGTCACCGACGTCACCGGCTTCGGCCTGTTCGGCCACGGCTGGGAGATGGCCGAGCGGGCAGGGCTGCGCTTCGCCTTCGACGCAGCAAGCCTGCCGTTGTACCCCGGTGCGCTCGCCGCCGCCGAGGCCGGCACCAGGACCGGCGGTGACCCCCGCAACCGGGAGCACCTCGCAGGCAGGGTGGAGGCTGCCCCGTCGGTGGGCCCTGCGCTCGAGGCGATCTGCTTCGACCCGCAGACGAGCGGCGGCCTCCTCGCCGCCGTCGACGCGGGGGCGGTGGCGCGCGCCGAGGCAGTGGGGTTCACCGTGGTCGGCACGGTGGAGGCGGGTCCGGCCGCAGTCGCCTTGGCCTGAGGTCCGGAGTCGGGGGGTGCGGGGGGGCGCACCCTCGTCCCGTCGGGTGCGCCCGCCCCCGTGCTGTCGGTACGCCACCTCGGTGATCCGGACGGACCACCGACAGAGCGGTGGGTGGCGCGGCGGTAGGGTCGGCCCGTGGCCGGAACCGCCCCCGTGCTGCGCAAGGCGCTCAAGATCTCGAGCCCCTCGCTCGCCTTCGAGCGGGCGCTCTGGGAGGACGGCAAGGACGTCGTCGTCGGTGTGGACGAGGTCGGGCGGGGGGCGTGGGCGGGGCCGCTCTCGGTCGGCGCCGCGGTGCTGCCGAAGGACCGGCGCGTCTACAAGATCCGGGACTCGAAGATGCTCACCGAGCCCGAGCGCGAGGCCCTGTTCGACCGCATCGCCGGGTGGTGCGACGCCTGGTCCGTGGGCCACGCCTCGCAGGAGGAGTGCGACGAGCTCGGCATGTCGGAGGCCCAGCGGCTTGCGGCTCGGAGGGCCATCGGGGGCCTCGGCGTGGTGCCTGACCGGGTGCTGGTCGACGGGAGCTGGGACTTCGTTGGCGGCGGCAGGACCGACCGGCTGGTGAAGGGCGACAGGCGCTGCCTCTCCATCGCCGCCGCGTCCATCCTGGCCAAGGTGACGAGGGACCGGATGATGCGGGCCGAGGCGGCCCACTTCCCGGGCTACGACTTCGAGCGCAACAAGGGCTACCCGTGCCCCCGACACAAGCTCGCGCTGCGGGGGATGGGGCCGACGAGCATCCACCGCAGGACGTGGGTGTTCATGGACCACCTGCCCTGGCCGAGCTGTCACCGGCCCCTCCCGCCGGAGCCCGAGGACCCGCAGGGGGTCCTGCTCTGACCGCTCCTCAGCGGGTCCTGAGGTCGTCGGGCAGGTGCTCGACGTCGTTGAGGCGCAGCAGGCTGAACGCACAGCTCCCGGCCGTCTCGTAGGGCGCGAGCTCGCTCACCGAGGAGTGCCGCGTCACGAACCGCTCCCACTCCCAGGGCACGGGGTCGATGCCGAGGAGGTGGCCGATGGCGACGGCGTTCGTGCCGGCGTGGGCGACCATGACGACGTGGTGGCCGGGCGCATCGATCTCCCACAGCGGCGTCCCGGGACCCACCGGCCGCCCCCCCCGTTCCTGCAAGGTCGCAGTGAGCCCGGCGGTGACCCGCTCGTGGAAGTCGCGGAAGGACTCGCCGCCGGGGATGCCGTCCCACTGCTCTTCGACCGGGCGGGCCCGGCCCTCGGCGAACGTGCGGGTGACCTGCTCCTCGGGCGCGCCGCCCCACGCCGGTGCCCTGATCTCCTCCAGCCACGGCGCCTCCTGTGGCTCGTGGCCGAGCGCCGCCAGCAGGGGCGCCGCGGTCTGGCGGGCACGGACGAGGGGCGACACGAGCACCTCGTCGCAGGCCAGGTCGGTCAGGTGCTCGGCCAGCAGGTCGGCCTGGCGTTGGCCGCGCTCGGTCAGGACGGGGTCGTCGATGCTGCGACCGTCGACGGTCCAGGCGGGTTCTCCGTGGCGGATGAAGGTGAGGCGCATGACCAGAGTGTGACCGCCGCTCCCCGTCGCGGCCGCCACCGTTGCGGCCGTCTGGGTTCTGGGCGTCGCCCGGGCCACACCGGTCCGACTCAGTTGGTGCGCAGCTCCCGGAACGGCGTCTTGGAGTCGATGCCCGGGTCCTTGGGCAACCCCAGCACCCGCTCGGCCACGATGTTCTTCATCACCTCGTCGGTGCCGCCGGCGACGCGCATCCCTGGCACCCCGAGCAGGAACTGGCTCCAGGCGAAGGTCCCCCACTCGCCGGTGTCGGCGGTGATGCGGGGGCCGAGCACCGCGGCGATCAGGTTGGCGGCGAGGGTCTGGTTGTTCGTCAGCGCCAGCTTGGCGGTCGACAGCTCGGGGCCGGGCAGCTGGCCCTGCTTGATCTTGTCGAGGGCGCGCTGGTTGGTGAGGCGGGCCACGGTGGTGGCGCTGTGCAGCTTCATGAGCTGGTCGCGCAGGATCGGGTCCTGCGCCACGCCGAGGTGGCGCATCATCTCGGCGATCTGGGTGGTCCCGGCGCCACCGCCCCCTCCGCCCCCGCCGATGGCGGCCCGCTCGTTCATGAGCGTGGTCAGGGCAACCGTCCAGCCTTGGTTCACGTCCCCCAGGCGGTGGTCGTCGGGGACCCGCACCTCGTCGAAGAACACCTCGTTGAAGGAGGCGCCGCCCGTCATCTGGCGCAGGGCCCTGACCTCGACGCCGGGGGCCTTCATGTCCACCACGAAGCCGGTGAGGCCCTTGTGCTTCGGCTGGTCCGGGTCGGTCCGGCAGATGACCTCACCGATGTCGCTGTAGTGGGCACCCGAGGTCCACACCTTCTGGCCGGTGAGGAGCCACTCGTCGCCGTCGCGCTCGGCCTTCATCTGCAGCCCGGCGAGGTCGGAACCGGCACCCGGCTCGCTGAACAGCTGGCAGCCCACCAGGTCGCCCCGGTACATCTTCTTGAGGTAGCGCTCCTTGGTGACGTCGGTGCCGTGGGCGAGGATCGTGGGGGCGACCATGCCGAGGCCGATGGTGAAGAAGCCGCCGCCGGGCGTCTCATAGCGTGCCTCGAGCTGGTTGTAGAGGCGCTCGTAGCTGGCGGGGAGGCCTCGCCCCCCGAGCTCGACGGGACCGATGATCCAGCCGAAGCCGGCATCGTCCCGCTTGGCCCGCCACGCCTGGGCCTCGGCCAGCTGGGCCAGCTCGGCCTCGCGGCTGCGCTCGTCGAAGAGGGCGACCTTGTCGGAGCCCTCGCCCCAGACGAACTTCTTCTCCCGCTCTCGCGGGCTGGCGTTGGCCTCGAGGAAGGCCGTGGCCTCGGCGACGAAGTCCTGCTCGGTGATGTCGGCCATCGCTGCCCCCTGCTGCGCCCGGTCGGTGCGACGCCCGTCGGGCGTCCGGGAGAACCTACTTGACCATGCGGTCAAGTTCCACGGCCGGGTGTGCGGCCGCTGCACGGGGCAGGAGGGAGCCATGACCGACGAACCCCGCCCCGACGACACCGCTCCCGACGACGTCGCCCTCGACGACACCGCCGTCGACGACACCGCCCTCGACGACCTCGACCACCAGGCCGACAAGACCGAGCGGGAGGCGATCGATGCCGGCATCCTGCCCGACCCCGACAAGAGGGAGTTCCACGAGAGCGGTTCGATCCGCCCCGACCTCGACGACCAGACCATCGCGCCGCCAGGCTGATCGCCTCGGCGAGCGGCGAGCGAGCAGCGCACGTCGGCCCGCCCCCGTCCCCGCCGCCTGCGAGCGCCCCTCGGCCGGTGCTTCGAGGTCGCCGGGTCCACGAGCGGCGACACGGCGGGGGAGAGCCACCCGGTCGGGGGGCCTACCCTTCGGCGATGACCCCTGAGGAGCTCGTCGCCGCCGCCCACCCGAGCATCGGCACGCACGGGTGGGCGTTCTACTTCGTGCCCGAGACGGCGGCCATGGCCGAGGCGCTCGGGCTCGATGCGTTCCGCTTCTACTTCCTGGGCCGAGGCGGTGTGCTCGGTGACGTCGAGGCCGCCGTCGTGGCCAGCGCTTTCGGCTACTTCGAGCCCGGCCTGGTCGCCCAGATGTGGGACGCGGCGAAGGCGGTCGTGGCCCCGAGGGAGGCCGGGCGGGCCTTCCACCTCGCCAGCGCCGAGCTGGGTCGCCGCCGCCTCGCCGACGTCGAGGGCCTCGAGGCGTTCTGCGCTGCCGCCCAACGGGTCAACGACGCCGCCGACCCCGTCGGTCTCCCGCTGTACGCCGGCATCTGCTCCGAGCCGCTCGTCGACGACCTGCCGGGGCGGGCGATGCAGCTGATCACGGTGCTGCGCGAGCTCCGCGGGAGCGCCCACCTGCTGGCGGTGCGGGCAGTCGGCCTCGACGCCGAGACGGCCCACCGGATCGCCCGCCCCGGCGACCTCGCCATGTTCGGCTGGAGCGAGGACGGTGCACCTGCGGTGACCGACGAGGCCCGCTCGCTCCTGGCCGACGCCGAAACCCTGACCGACCGGCTGGTGGCCCCCGCCTACGGCGTGCTCGACGAGCATGAGCAGCAGGAGCTCCTGACCGGCCTCGAGCGGATCGGCGCCGCCCTGCAGGGTTGACGTCGACCCCCCGCACCGAACGGCGCCGACCCCCCGTGGCACCGGGGGCGCCGGCCGTCCCGCCGGCGCTGCGGAACGCCTGCGAGTGGATCCGCCGCTACCGTCGAACGGTGCGCCGAACCGCCCTCGTCCCCGCCGCCCTCGCCGGGTGGACAGCCTTCGTCTGGGGCACCCGGGTCCGCAACATCACGAGGGACGGCGGTGGGGCGGTCTCGCTGCTGGTGGCGCTCGGCATGGTCGCGCTCGCAGTGGTGGTGGCGGTCGCCCTCGCCCGGGGCGGCACCCCGCGATGGGCCGTCCCGGCGCTGGCCGCGGCCACGGTGGCGGCGTGGGTCGTGCGCACCCCGGGGATCCTCCTCGGCGACCAAGGTGTCGCCTTCAAGGTCGTGCACACCGCACTTGCGCTCGTCTCGATCGCGCTGGCCGTGGCTGCGGTGCGCCGGACCGGCCACCGGGTCCTCACCGCCGCCTGAAGGACGCCACCGAGCCGACACCCACGTCGCTCGGGCCTCAGCGGAGGTCGACGTCGAGGGAGAGGGTGAGGCAGCGCACGCCGCCACCGGCCTTGAGGAACTCGCCCACGTCGGCGACGGCCACCTGGAAGCCCCACGCCTCGAGCTGGCGCCCGACGCGGGGCGGGCACGCCGGCATCACGATGTTCCGGCCGACGACCACGGCGTTGGCGCAGAACGTCTCGGCCTCGTGCAGCTCGAGCGCCAGCGGCTCCGGCACGAGGGCCTCCACCACCTTGCGCCCGTGTGCCCCCCACACGCCCGGCGTCGTGATGGCGCGACGGTCGTCCAGGGGGCAGAACGTGATGTCGAGGTGGTAGAAGCGCTCGTCGATGAGCTCGACCGAGCGGACGGGCACGCGCAGGCGGTCGGCCACCAGGGGGTGGGAGGCGACGTCGCTGCGCCAGCGGTGACCGGACACGAGGACGCCGCCGAAGGGGAGTGCGTCACCGGCGCCCTCGTGGACGACCGCTTCCGGCAGCTCGTGCACCTCCCACCCGTGCTCGGCGAACCAGGCGATGTCGTGGACCATCTCGCCCTGGCGCTCCGGGTTGCGGAACCGGCTCGGCACGAAGCGGGTGCCGTTGACGATCCCGGCGTTGGCGGTGAAGACGAGGTCGGGCAGGCCCTCCTCGGGAGGCTGCACCTCGATCTCGGCTCCTGCGGCGCGGAGCAGGGCCACCAGCGCCTCCCACTGCGCCTGGGCGCGGTCCGGGTCGACCGCCACGCCATGGTGCATCCACGGGTTGATCTGGTACAGGACCTCGAAGTGGGCAGGTGGACACATGAGGTAGCGACGGCCCCAGGCGTTCTCGCCGTCGTCTGGACCGGCGGCCGACGCCGTCCGAGGCACGCTCGCGGGGTCGGCCACCTAGGGGACCTCGGGCCGCCACGACGAGGTGGCCCGCCGCCGCTCGGCGGCCCGTTCCGTGACGGGCTGTTCGGTGACGCCGACGGTGGGTTCGACCTTGAGCCGGCCGACCCGCTCGTCGTAGAGGTCACGCACGATGACCTGGATGATCCCGGCCGCGGGGATGGCGAGCAGCGCGCCGAGGAACCCGAACAGCTCCACCCCCACGAGCACGCTGATGAGGACGGCGAGCGGGTTCACGTCGACCGTGCGAGACATGATCGTCACCTGCAGGACGTGGTTCTCGAACTGCTGGTAGACGATGTAGAAGACAACGGCGGCGATCCCTGCCGGCGTGCTGTGCAGGAACGCCAGGCCGATGGTGGGGATGGCACCGAGTGTCGCCCCGATGAGGGGGATCAGATCGCAGAAGGCGACGAAGAGGGCGATCACCTCGGCGTAGGGGACGCCGGCGATGCGCAGGAACCCGTAGGTGGCCACACCTGCGATGAGGCTGATCAAGAGGTTGCCGAACATGTAGCCGCTCACCGCCCGGGCGGCGTCGGAGGCTACGAGGCGGACCCGCTCGCGGTTGCGGATGGAGACGAGGCCGAGCGCCCCCCGGCACAGCTCGGGGCCCCGTAGCAGCATCAAGAAGGCGAGCACCAGGATCGTGAGCAGCGCGAAGATCCCGTTGAAGAGGCTGCGGAGCACGCCGAGCGCCGGCGTTCCTGCGCTGCTGAGCGAGGACTGGACGCGCGCTTCGTTGTCCTCGACGTACTCGGCCAGGTCGTAGCGCTCGATGAAGCCGCCGATCGCCCCCCGGCCCCCACGGGCGTCGTCGACGAGCTCGGGCAGGGAGGCCACGAAGGTGTCGATCTGATCGACGATGGGACGGATGAAGACGTACATCATCCCGCCGAGGAGGCCGAGCCCGAACAGGAAGACCATGGCCGTCGCCGGCGCCCGCCGCATCCGGAGACGACGCTGCACCACGTCGACCGCCGGCGCGAGCACGACCGCGAAGAAGGTGGCGACGACGAGCCAGGCGATGACCCGCCCGAGCTGGCGGAGCAGCAGGTAGCCGAGCAGGACCACCACGACGCAGGTGAGGGTGGCGACGATCGACCGCCACGGCACCGGGTGCGACGGGTCCGGCCGGGGGAGCAGGGCCAGGCCCTCGGGCGAACCCTGCCCGTTGACCTGTTCGTCGACCTGCGCCAGGCCCTTCGGCGTGCCCTGCTCGTCGACCGGAGGGTGCGCCATGCGCGGAGCGTACCCACCTGCCCTGCACCGACGCTGCCACCGGAGCTGCCCCGGGTTACGCTCGGCTGCCCATGGGCCAGCAGATCACCGTCGTCGAGAAGCCGTCCGCCACACCGGGCGTGGTGCGCTTCGAGACCAACCGGAGCATCACCGGGATGGCCCACGAGCGCTACCAGCGGGGCCAGGAGGTGCAGGGCGTCCGCCCACCGGACGAGCTCGCCCGGCGGCTCTTCGCTCGGGGTGGCATCGACGGGATCCACATCTACTCCAACGTCGTGACCGTCGACCTCACCACGGGCGCCGGCACCGAGGGGCTGCTGGACCTGATCCACGAGCTGTTCACGTTCTACCGCCCGGGGGTCGTGGCCGGCCCCGACGGGATGGCGGTGCCGGAGTCCGGCGCCATCGCACCGAGCGCTGCCACCCCGTAGGCCTCCGGCCCGTACGAAGTCGGGCTGATAGACCGGGGGCGATGCCGAGCGGAGCCTGGGTCGCAGGGCTCACCCGCCCGGACAACGCAGCCGGTCGCTCAGGTCGCTCAGGTCGCTCAGGTCGGGCCGCCGCCGGTCCGGGCCCGTGCGCAGCGGCAACGGTGACCACGACGTGAGCGATCCGGCTGCGGGCTCGGGGGGAGCGTCGCCCCCGCCCCACTGGGCGGCGGACGTGGTGACCACCGACGGCGGCACCGTGCACGTACGGCCGATCACGCCGGCCGACGCCGACGCCCTCGTCGCCTTCCACGGCCGCCTCTCGCCGCGCACGATCCACTTCCGGTTCTTCTCACCTCGTCCTCGCCTGTCGCCGCGCGAGGTGGAGCGCTTCACCACCGTCGACCACGACGACCGGGTGGCCCTGGTGGCCGAGCTCGGCCACGAGCTCGTCGCTGTCGCCCGCTACGACCGCCTGCCGGCCACGTCCTCGGCGGAGGTGGCCTTCGTCGTCGGCGACGCCCACCAGGGCCGTGGCCTCGGCACCCTGTTGCTGGAGCACCTCGCGGCCGCCGCCCGCGAGCGTGGGATCACCAGGTTCTTCGCCGACACGCTCCCCGACAACCGCCGGATGATCGGGGTCTTCCGGGATGCCGGGTGGGCGACCTCGGCCAAGCTTGAGGACGGGGTGGTGCGGATCGAGTTCGCCATCGAGCCGACCAGCAACGCCACCACCGCCCAGCAGGCACGGGAGCAGCGTGCCGATGCCAGGTCGGTCGCCCGGCTGCTCGAGCCCGCATCGATCGCCGTGATCGGGGCCAGCCGGCACCCCGGCACCACCGGCCACGAGCTGCTCAGGAACCTCGTCGAGGGGGGCTTCACCGGCGCCCTGCACGCCGTGCACCCCGTCGCCGACCACGTGGCCGGCGTCGGCGCGGTGCCCACGATCGAGGAGGTGCCGGGGGAGGTCGACCTGGCTGTCTTGGTGGTGCCGGCGGCGGCGGTGCGGGAGGTGGTGCTGGCCTGCGCCCGCAAGCGCGTCCGTGGACTGCTCGTGGTGTCGGCCGGCTTCGCCGAGACCGGACGGGCAGGGGCGGCGGAGGAACGGGAGGTGGTGGCGCTGGCTCGGCGGCACGGGATGCGGCTGATCGGCCCGAACACCATGGGAGTGGTCAACACCGACCCCTCGGTCTCCCTGCACGCCGTGGTCGCTGGCGCCCCGGTGCTCGAGGGCAGGGTCGGCTTCCTCTCCCAGTCGGGCGCGCTCGGCATCGCCATCCTGGAGTGGGCGACGCGGCTCGGCCTCGGGGTCTCCAGCTTCGTGTCCGTCGGCAACAAGGCCGACGTCTCCGGCAACGACCTGCTCCAGTGGTGGGAGGCCGACGAGCGGACCGACGTGGTCCTGCTCTACCTCGAGAGCTTCGGCAACCCGCGGAAGTTCGCCAGGGTGGCGAGGCGGGTCGGGCGCACCAAGCCGGTGGTGGCGGTGAAGAGCAGGCGCCCCTCGCTCGGTGACGACGCCGCAGTCGACGCCCTGTTCCGCCAGACCGGGATCATCAGGGTCGACACGCTCGAGCAGCTCTTCGAGACGGGTCTCGTACTCGCACGCATGCCCCTGCCCGCAGGTCGGCGGGTGGCGGTGCTGGCGGCCGCCGGTGGCCCCGGCCTGCTGGCGGCCGACGCCTGCGAGGCGGCGGGGTTGCAGGTTCCGGGGCTCGGCGACGCCACCCGAGCGGTCCTACGGGCGCTCCTCCCCGAGGGCAGCACGGTCGGCAACCCGGTCCAGCTCGTGGCCTGGTCGACGGTCGACGACTACGTGGCTGCGCTCCGCACGCTGGTCGCAGCAGGCGAGGTGGACGCCGTGATCGTGATCTTCACCCCGCCCGTGCGGGACCACGTGCACGAGCTGGTGGAGGCGGTCGCCGATGAGGTGGCAGCGTCGGGCAAGCCGGTGCTGGCCAACCTCCTGACGGCGGACGGCGACCTCGTGCAGGTGGGTCCGCTCCCGACCTTCCGCTCGCCCGAGGCGGCGGCGTTCTCGCTGGCCAGGGCGGCGACGTACGCCGAGTGGCGACGGGTGCCGGTCGGTCGCCTGCCGGAGCTGTCCGGCATCGACGTGGTGGCCGCCCGCCTGCTCGTTGACGCGGCGCTGGCCGAGGGACCCGAGGGGGTGTGGCTCCCGATCGACGACGCGGTCGCCCTCCTCTCCTACGTGGGGATCGGGGTCACCGCCACCGAGGTCGTGCTCGATGCCGACGAGGCGGTCGCCGAAGCGGATCGGGTGGGCTGGCCGGTGGCGCTGCGCCCGGCGGGCGGCGCCACGGCGCCGGGCCGGCGCCGGGTGTGGAAGGACCTCGGTGACCCGTCGCAGGTCCGTGCGGCGTTCGCAGAGGTCGTTGCGGGCGCCCCTCCGGGCGGTGCGGGTGCGCCTGTCGCCGCCGTGGTGCAGCCGATGGTCGCCGCCGGTGCCGAGCTCGAGGTCGGGGTGCGGCCCGACACGCTGTTCGGGAACCTGATCCGCCTGTCCGTGGGCGGACCTTCGGCCGAGCTGATCGCCGACGAGGCGCATCGGACGACCCCGCTCACCGACGTCGACGCTGCCGACCTCGTGCACTCGCTGCGCACCGTTCGGATGCTGTTCGACGGGTGCGAGGGCCGCCCCGCCGACACCGCCGCCGTCGAGGATCTGCTCCTGCGGGTGGGGAGGCTGGTGGAGGAGCTGCCCGAGGTGGTGGAGCTGGTGCTCGACCCGGTCGTCGTGACGCCTGCCGGGGCGACCACCGCCGGCGTCAGCGTGCGCCTGGCGGCGTGGCGGCCGGGCCCCGAGCTGGCCCTGCGACGCCTGCACTGACCTCACCCCGACGTGCAGGTAGCACCACGGGTCCGCCTAGGTTCGACGCATGGACCAGGAGCGCCTCGACGGTGCGGAGGCGCCGTCGGGGGCGATGACGCTCCAAGCAGCAGCGGAGGCGCTCGAGGTCCACTACATGACGGCCTACCGTTACGTCCGCCTCGGGCTGCTCCCCGCCGAGAAGGTGGCAGGTGCGTGGGAGGTGCCCACCGTCGAGGTGGACCGGCTGCTGGCCGAGCGGCTGTCGGGCCAGGGCGGGCGGTCGGCCGGTGGCCGTGTGCACCCTGCGCCGTGGGCGGACCGTCTCGAGGCTCGGCTTCGAGCGGGGGACGAGGGTGGCTCGTGGGGTGTGGTGGAGGGAGCGCTCTCGTCGGGGATGGACCCGACCGAGATCTACCTCGACCTCCTGGTCCCCTCGCTGCGGGGCATCGGCAACGCCTGGGCGGCGGGTGAAATCGACATCGGGGTCGAGCACCGCGCCAGCGTGATCGTCATGCGGCTCATCGGCCGCCTCGGGCCCCGCTTCAACCGCCGCGGCCAGACGAGGGGCAGCGTCGTGCTGGGGGCACCGGCGGGCGACAACCACGGGCTGCCCACGGCGTTGTTGGCGGACCTGATCCGTGGGACCGGCTTCACCGTCGCCGACCTCGGCGCCGACACCCCGGCCGACTCCTTCGTCTCCGCCGCCCGGGGCGCCGAGCGCCTGGTGGCGGTGGCGGTGGGGGTGACGAGCACCGGCAACGAGGGGTCGGTGAGGGCGCTCACCGGTGCGCTCCACCGCGCCCTTCCCGACATCCCCGTCCTGGTGGGCGGTTCGGCCGTCCCGGACGCGCAGCACGCCAGCGACCTCGGGGCGGACGGCTGGGCGCCGGACGGGCCGGCCGCGCTCGTGCTGCTCGCGGACGTGGTGGCCCGGGGCGGCTGAGCCGGGCTGCGGGCGGCACCGGGTGGGTCAGGGCGGTCGGCGATGGCAGCCGGGCAGGACCGGGTGCGGCGAAGCGGGTGGTCGATCCGGGTTGGTCGATCCGGGTTGGTCGATCCGGGTTGGTCGATCCGGGTGCGTGGACCGGTTGCGCCCGGCCAGGCTCAGGGGAGGCGGGTCAGGCGGTCCGCGGTCCCGGTGTGCGAGGCCCAGGTGGCGTACATCGCTGCGTAGCGCCCGCCGAGGGCGACGAGCTCCTCGTGGCTCCCGAGCTCGACGATCCGGCCGTCGTCCACGACCCCGATGCGGTCGGCCCGCATGGCGGTCGCCAATCGGTGGGCGATGACGATGGCGGTCCTCCCCTCGAGCAGCACGTCGAGGGCGTGCTCGATCGTGGCCTCGGACCGGAGGTCGAGGTTCGAGGTCGCCTCGTCGAGGACGAGCACGCGAGGGCGGGCCAGGAAGGCGCGGGCGAGCGCCAGCAGCTGGCGCTCACCTGAGGCGAGTGCGACCCCCCGCTCGTGGACGGCGGTGTCGATGCCCGCCGGGAGGCGCTCGACGAGGTCGTCGATCCCCACGGCCCGGCACGCCTCGAGCACCTCCTCCTCGGTGGCGTCGGGGCGGGCGAAGGCGATGTTGTCCCGCATCGAACCCCCGAAGAGGAACGCCTCCTGGGGCACCACGCCGAGCTGGCGGCGCAGGGACGTGAGGGTGACGTCCCGGAGGTCGTGGCCGTCGAGCAGCACCCGGCCTTCGATCGGGTCGTGGAACCTGGTCACCAGCTTCGCCATCGTCGACTTGCCTGCACCGGTGGCACCGACGAGGGCGAACGTCTCGCCCGCCTCGATCGTCAGGTCGACGTCGGCGAGCACCGGTCGCGCCGGGTCGTAGCCGAAGGTGACGTGGTCGAAGCGGATCTCGCCCTGCGCGGGTGGCAGCTCGATCGCGTCCGGGGACTCGGGCACGGTCGGCTCGGTCGCCAGCAGCTCACGCAGCTTGCCCACCGACGCCTGTCCCTTCTGGTAGGTGTCGTAGAGCTGCACCATCTGCTGGATCGGGGCGAAGAAGGCGGTCAGGTAGAGGACGAAGGCGGCCAGCTCACCGATTTGCAGGTCGTCCCGCAGCACCATCCGACCCCCCACGAGCAGGATGAAGGCCTGCCCGGCGATGCCGATGGCCTCGACGCTCGGCCCGTAGATCGCCCCCACCTTCGCCGTCTCGTCGTTGGCGGCGCGGTAGTCCCCGGCCACGTTGCCGTGTTCGACGATGTTGTGGCGCTGGCGGTTGTGGGCCGTGACGATCCGGATGCCGGAGAGGTTCTCGGCGAGGTGGGCGAGCACGTCGGCGATGCGATCGCGCACCGCCCCGTAGGTCCGCAGCGACGCCCCACGGAACCACCACGTCAGCGCGACCATGCCGGGCACGACCACGAGCAGGGTCACGGCCGCCAGCTCGGCGTCCATGCTGAGCAGCACGCCCGTGACCACCACGATGGTGAGACCCTGGACGACCATCTGCACCAGGCCGTCCTGGAACAGCGCGGTGAGGGAATCGAGGTCGCTCGTCATCCTGGTCATCAGCCGCCCAGCCTTCTCCTCGGTGAAGAAGGTGACCGAGAGCCGCTGGAAGTGGGAGAAGATCCTGATGCGGAGGTCGAACAGGACCGACTCGCCGACCCGACCGGTCCAGGCGATGCGCGCTGCGCTGGCCATCGCGTTGACGGCCACGGCGAGGAGGTAGAGGCAGGCGACCACCACGAGGGTCCCACGGCTGTCGGCGCGGATGCCACGGTCGATGCCGATCTGGGTGAGCAGCGGGCCGGCCTGCATCGCGACCGTCTCCACCACGACCAGGCCGAGCGCGCCGGCGAGCGCCGTGCGGTGCGGGCGCAGGAACCGCCGCAGGGTGAAGGGCCGTCTGTCGAAGTCGACGTGGCTGAACTCGACGTGCTCGGCGGCAGGGTGCTCGGGCTCCTGTTCGAGCAGCCGGTCGACCCTCGACTGCAGCTCCGGCGGTATGCCCGCGAAGGGGAGCCCACTCGCCGTGCCGCCGCCCGGTGCGAAGCCGCCACCGAAGCTCCCGCCACCGCCCCACGCCATCAGGCCACTCCTCCGGTCGGCACGGTGTCGACGAGGTGGTCGCCGGCGACGTCCTGCGGGACGGGCTCGGCGTCTGCGATGCGGGCGAGCACCTCGACGTAGCGCGGCTCCGCCGCCATCAGCTCGTCGTGGGTCCCGTCGGCGACGATGCGCCCACCTTCGAGGAGGAGCACCCGGTCGGCGAGGGCGATGGTCGAGAGCCGGTGGGCGATGACGACCGTCGTGCGCTCGGAGAGCAGGTCGTGGAGCGCCCCGTGGATGCGCTCCTCGACGTGCACGTCGATGGCGCTCGTGGCGTCGTCGAGGATCAGCACCTTCGGGTCGACCAGGAGGGTCCTGGCGATGGCGATGCGCTGGCGCTGGCCGCCAGACAGCGTGTAGCCGCGCTCGCCCACCTCGGTGGCGTAGCCGAGCGGCAGGGCGCCGATGAACCCGTCTGCATCGGCTGCGACCGCCGCCTCCCTGATCTGGTCGTCGCCGGCGTCGGGCCGGCCGTAGGCGATGTTGTCCCGCACCGTCGCCGAGAACAGGAACGGCTCGTCGAGAACCATCGCCACCTGGGCCCGGAGGCTGGCGAGCGTCAGGTCGCGCACGTCGTGGCCGTCGATGCGGACCGCGCCGCTGTCGACGTCGTAGAACCGGGTCAGGAGGCGGGCCAGCGTCGACTTCCCGCTGCCCGTCCGACCGACGACGGCCACCGTCTCCCCGGCGGCGACGTGCAGGTCGAGCCCGTCGAGCACGGTGGGGCCGTCGTCGTAGCCGAACGTGACGCCGTCGAGGTCGATCGGACCGGTGGGGTCGACGAGGTCGACGGCGCCTGGCCGGTCGGTGACGGCAGGCACCTCGTCCAGGATCTCGAAGATGCGGGCAGCGGAGGCGGCCGCACGCTGGCTCAGCAGCATGAGGAAGCCCAGCATCCGGAACGGCGCCTGGAGGAGGACGACGTAGGTGGCGAAGGCGACGATCGTCCCGATGGTCACCTCGCCCTCGATGGTGAGGATGCCCCCGTAGAGCAGCACGAAGGCCATGCCGATGCGGGGGAGGTTCTCCATGACGGGCGCGTAGGCGGCACGGATGTCGATCTGGCGAACGGCAGCCCACCGCAGGCGGCGTGCGCCCCGGGCGAGGACGGCGATCTGGGGTGCCTCGGCGGCGAACGACTTCACGACCCGCGCCCCGGTGACGTTCTCCTCGACGGTGGTCGCCACGTCGGCCGTGCGTGCCTGCACGATCCACGAGATCGGGAACATCAGGTCCCGCATCCTGGCGCCGACGAGGTAGACGAACGGCAGGGGGAGGAGGGCGACGATGGCGAGGGGCACGTGCACTGCCAGCATCAGGCCGAAGGCGAAGACGAAGCTCACCACCTGCAGCACCATGAGCGGGGCGAACGTGAGGAACATCTGGACCGATCGGATGTCGGAGTTGGCCCGTGAGATCAGCTGGCCCGACTGGACCCGGTCGAAGAACGAGAACGACAGCTGGCTGAGCTTGGTGAACATGTTGAGCCGGAGGTCGAACTCGAGGTCGTAGGCGATCCGGTAGAGGTGGTAGCGGTAGGCGTAGGTGAAGGCACCCCTCACCACGGCCAGCCCGAGGAGCACCCAGACGAAGGGCAGGAGGTCGGCGTCGCCTCGCTCGAGGGCGTCGTCGATGCCGGCCATCAGCACCCGGGGCACCGCCACCTGGGCCAGCATGGCGATCAGCGCAGCGACCATCGACAGCGTGAAGATGCCCTTGCGGGCCGCGAGGAGCGGGCGCATGCGGGAGAGCCAGCCGACCGCCGGGTCGGTGCCGATGGTGGCCCGCGGTGGTCGGTGGCGGGGGACGACCCCGAGCGGCTCGTAGGGCGAGTGCGGAGTCTCGTGGCCGTGCCGATCACCGCCTGAGCTGCTGCCCTGGCCGCCGCCCGGGTCACCGCCCGCTGTCAGGGCGTGCAGGTCGCGCTCGACGGTCGACGTCACCGTGCCGCCAGCCTGGCGTCACGAGCAGCGTCGAGCGCCGTCGTCCACAGCGCTAGCCCGGCCGCTGCCTGACCGGCCGGTCCTGGGGGGAGCTGGGCGAGGAGGCCGCCCAACCTGGTTTCGACCGCCTCGTCGGCGACCGCCAGTGCGGCCCGCCCGGCTTCGGTGAGGGCGTGGCTGACGCGACGGCGGTCCTCGGGGTCGGTGTGCCGCTCCACCCAGCCCCGCTCGGCGAGGCCGTCGACGACATCTGTCACGTGGGGCCGGCTGACCGCCAGGTGGTCGGCGAGGGCGGTGGCAGCCGCCGAACCCTCGTCCAGCAGGGAGAGGACCCGATACTGCGGGAGCGACAGCCCGAGCTCACCGAGCGCTCGCTCGGTGATCCGAGCGAGCCGTGCCGCCGTCCGGCCGAGACCCGTGGCAAATGGTTCCGTCATCGGAACCATTCTGCCACAGGAACGACCGGATGATCCAGCGCACGCCCGCCCGGGGGGCTCGTGCGAGCTCCGTCCCGGACGGGTTCGACCGCCTGCCGCCGGGTCAGCCCTGGGCCGGCGACGGGTAGTCGGGGAGCTCCTCACCCTCGGGGAGCTCGTCGTAGGTGGTCACGGTGCCCTCCTCGTCGAAGAAGTGGATCTCCTCCTCCGGCCACTCACCGGGGAGGAACCGGCGACCGCCGTCGACGAAGCGCTTCATGCCGGTCCCGGCGTTGCCGGTCTCGTCCTCGCCCGGCTCGTCGGGGTCCCACCAGAAGACGCCGGCGTCGTCGCTCGAGTTGTAGTCGGCGCGGCCCCAGAGGTCCTCACCCCAGCCCACGCTGGAGTAGGTGCGACCCGGGTCCTTCCGGGGGTACCGCTGGAACAGGCCGTCACGGAACGACTCGGGGGTGAGCTCGGGTCCGGCCAGGTGGATGCCGAGCATCAGCTGGGACGGGCCGGGCAGGATCACCGCGCTGGTGTTCGTGGGGGGCGGCTTGCCGAAGTACCAGTCGTAGACGAAGTAGGAGTCGCCGAGCGTGTTGTCGGCCGGAGTCGCCGGCAGTGACAGCCCGATGGCGTTGGCCCACTGCTGCTGGTCGAAGGTCCGCCCGAAGATGGTCGTGTCGGCCAGCACCGACGGCCCCACCACCCACTCGGGGAAGTAGCCCTGCTTCGTGGCCTCCTCGGTGATGTTCTTCGGCACGATGGGGTCGACGCTGAGGATCACGGTGGTGACGCCGGCGTCGCGCATGCGGGCGACCACGGTCGTCGCCGTCTCCTGTGCTGCGCCGATGTCGAAGAGGTAGGTGGAGCGGACGGCGATCTCACCCCCGTACTCGTCGGCCAGCCGCTGGTCGAAGGCGTCGTTGCGGGCCGCGTACTCACCGGTCTCGGTCTCGGCCTGCACCCAGCCGAAGACGCGCTCGGTGTCGCGCAGCGCCTCGTCACCGGCGAACGATGCGGGCTTGCCCACGAGCTGCTTGCCCAGCAGCTCGGCGAGGTGGGAGTCGGCCTGCTCGGGTGCCAGGGCCGTCGGCCAGATGTAGGGCGCCGCAGCCTCGACGTTGTCCCAGCCCTCGGCCAGCGTGCAGCCGCCCATGCAGAGGATCCCGGCTGCCGCGATCTCCTGCCAGTAGGCGTCCGTCTGCCCCGGCCCGCCGACGACCGCGAACGGCTGCTTGTCGATCACCGACCGGGCGTCGGCCAGCGCAGCCGTGGCGTCGCTGGCACCGCCCGACGCCTCGACCACCTCGACCTCGAGCCGCCGTCCGTACGTCTCGTACACGTCCTCGAACATCGTGAGGTAGTCGAGCGCGGTCTGGTTGATGGCGTTGGGATCGGTGTCGGCACCGGCGGCGCCCACGGCTGCCGCCACCAGCGGGTCGAGCTGGCCCTTGTAGACGACGATCTTGATGGTGTCGGCGGTGACCCCCGGCGAGGTCGCCCCGCCGTTGTCGGCACCCTCCTCGAAGGGCTGGACGCACGGGGCGGCCGATCGGAGCGGGATGGCGACTCGGCCGGTCTCGGGGTCGCAGCTCTCGCCGAACTCGACGTCGACGCCCTGCTCCTCTGCCTCCTGGAACGTCAGGAGGGTCCCCTCCTGCTCCGCCACCGGCGCCGCCACCGCACCGTCGCCGCCTGCTGCGGTCCCGCCGCTTTCGTCGTCGTCGTCACCGCCACCTCCGAGGAGCGCGACGGCTCCGATGACGAGCACGGCGACGAGCGCGAGCGGACCGTAGCGACGCAGTGCGCGTTGGTTGGAGCTGGGTGACATGGGACCTCCTGGGTCAGGTGGACGTGCGGGCACCGCTGCGGGCCACGGCGACGTCGGAGTCGCCGAGGTAGGAAGCCACCACATCGGGGTGGTTGATCACGTCGGTCGGGGCACCGGTCGTGACGACGGCTCCGAGATCGAGGGCGATCATGCGGTCGGAGATCGACGTGAGGAGCGGCACGTCGTGCTCGATGATGAGCACGCAGGCGCCAGTCAGGTCGCGGATGCGCAGGACGAGCGGGCCGAGCGCCTCCGCCTCCCGCTGGGCGATGCCCGACGACGGCTCGTCGAGCAGCAGGACGCTCGGTCGGTGGGCCAGCACGCAGGCGAGGTCGACGACTCGCCGGCTGCCGGTGGACAGCTCGCGCACGTACTTCTGGGCGAACGCCTGGAGCCCGAGGATCTCCACCAGCTCCCCGACACGCTCGCCGACCTTCTCCTCGGAGTCGATGACGGAGGGGAGGTGCAGCGCCGCCGCCACCGGGTCGCGTACGTCGACCTCGCGCTCGCAGGCGACGGCGATGGTCTCCTGCACGGTCAGGGCCCCGAACAGGCGGCCGTCCTGGAACGACCGCCCGAGCCCATGACGGGCACGGGCGTCAGGCCCCTGGCCACTGATGTCGGTGCCCTCGAGGAGCACGAGCCCGGCGTCACGGGGGAGGAACCCGGAGATGACGTCGAACAACGTGGTCTTCCCGGCTCCGTTCGGTCCGATGAAACCGAGGACCTCGCCCGGTGCCACATCGAAGGTGACCTGGCTCAACGCGCTGATGCCCCCGAAGTGCTTCGACACCTCGACCACCTGCAGGCGCGGTTCGACCGTGCCGTCTCGCTGCTGCTCCCGCCGAGCGGAGGCGGACGCCGGTGCCGGAGCTCGGCCCTCCTCGTCCTGGCCCTTGCGGTCCCTGCCGCTGCCATCGCTGCCGTTGCTCGGTGCCGCATCGCGGACCTCGGCGTTTCGGGCCTTGCCGTTGCCGCTCTCGGCCCGTGCGCCCTTGCCGCCCGAGAGGTCGCTCGCCCCCTCGAGGAAGATGGAGCGCAGGACGTCGCGACGCTCCAGCAGCTCCTCCGTCGGCCCGTGGAAGCGGATCTCGCCCTTCTCCATGAAGTACGCCGTCTCGGCAACGGTGAGGGCCACGTTCACCGACTGCTCCACGAGGATCACCGTGGTGCCCTGTTCCTTGAGCGACTTCACCGCTTCGAGCAGCTCGGCGACGATGGCAGGGGCGAGGCCGAGGGAGAGCTCGTCGATCATCAGCAGCCGTGGCTTGGCCAGCAGCGCCATCCCGATCGTGAGCATCTGCTGCTGGCCGCCGCTCAGGTTCGCCGCCGGCTCGTCCATGCGGTTGCGCAGGACGGGGAACCGCTGCAGCACCCCCTCCACCGACTGCTCTCGGATCTTGCGGTCGTCCTCGATCCACCCGGCGAGCCGGAGGTTGTCGTGCACGGTGAGGGAGGGGAAGACGCCCTGGCCACCGGGGGCGAAGACGATCCCGCGAGCGGTGATCTCGTGCGGTGGGGCGTAGGTCGCGTCCCGCCCGTCGAAGACGATGGCCCCGGCGTCGGCGGGGACGAGGCCGGCGATGGCCTTCAGCAACGTCGACTTGCCGGCGCCGTTGGTGCCGAGCAGGGCGACGATCTCACCCTCGTCGACCTCGAAGTCGACGCCGAAGAGGACCTGGACGCCGTCGTAGGCAACATCGAGCCCCCGGACGAACAGGAGCTTCACCTCACCGAGCTCACGGCGATGCCGCACCTCGGCCTGGGCCGCCGTCGAGGTCCACACCTTCGAGATGTCGGCCCGCACGAAGGAGGACGCAGACGAGAGGATCAGCGCGCCGATGAGGAAGATCGGCACCATCACCAGGACGCCCTTGCGCACCCCGTAGCGGTCGGCGATGCCGCCCACGGCGTAGAGCGCGATGAGGCCCGGGAGGACGAACAGCGACGCCATCGAGAACCCGAGGGATCTGACCTTGGGCGGGATGGCGAGTGAGAGCGAGGCGTAGATGCCGGGCGTGAGCAGCGCGGCCAGCCCGCTGATGACCACGTTGGCGAGCACTGCGATCCACACCCTCGGGGCGAGGGCGAACGTGACCCATGCGACGGCGATGAAGATGGCCACGATCGACAGGTAGCGGAGCCCGCGACCGGGGTCGCGGACCATGAGCTTGGCGGCGAGCGGGATGCCGAGGATGATCCCGACGAGCTGCGCAGGCTCCGTGAGCGCAGCCACCAGCCCGCGTTGGGACTCCGACAGGCCGAACACCTCGTCGTAGTAGATCGAGGTGAGGCTGGCGATCCCGATGACGGCTGAGGAGAGGAACGGCAGCGAGAACCAGATGCGCCGCAGCGTCCGCACCTGCCAGAGGATCCGCACCGACTCGGCCCAGCTCGGGGGCTCCTCGTCGGTGTGGATCACGTCCTCGGACGCCCCGGCGGCGGTCCGCTCCCACTGCCCGCGACCCGGGTCCTTCAGGCGGGTGGCGATGATGACGAGGACGATCGTCGGCAACACGAACACGAAGAACGGCACCCGCCACCCGAAGGCCTGCGCCAGCACTCCGCCGAGCAGCGGGCCGACGAACGCACCGACGGCGTTGGCCATGCGGTGGAAGCCGAAGACCTCGGCGCGGTGCTCCGTCGGGTAGTAATCGGACAGCAGCGAGTTGTGCGTCGGCGTGACCACGGCCCGACCGACCCCGGCGCCCGATCGTGCGATGACGAGGAAGAACAGCGTCGTCGCGAGACCGGTGGCCAGCCCGAACACCGCCCACACCGCCGCCCCCGCCACGGCCATGCGCGCCCGCGGGAGGCGGTCGGCGGAGAAGGCGAGCGGCACCTCGACGAGGAGGCTGGCGAGGATGGTGAGGGCGATGAGGGTGAGGAAGCCCTGGTTCGACAAGTTGAAGTGGTCGCGGATCTCCGGCCCGAGCACCCCGAAGACGGTCCGGTCGAGCTCGTCGACGGCGTTGAGCCCGAACAGGACGAGCAACGGGAAGGCGGCCTCGCCGCCGGTGATCTCCTGCAGGTACTGCCGCGGCGGGCGGGGGCGGTGCACAGGAAGCCCGCGAATGGTGAACAGGACCTGCCGGTCCAGTGCGGTCTCGTTCATGTTCCACGTTCCTGTGCGTGCGACCGGGCCGATGCGCCCTGGTCGCTCACGTCCCCCGCTGCTGGCTTTTCGGCCGGGCCGCTCGCGCCCCGCTCGCGAACGTCCCCCGCTCCGGGGCGTGCAGCCGGTCCGCTCGGGCCTGGGTCAGTCATGTGTTCCGCGCTTGGCGTGGGCCGGGCCGCTCGGGCCACGCCCGCTCAAGGGCGCACCTCGACGAGGTCGTCGATCTCGGGACGCTCGATGACGTCACCGGCGGCGGCGACGGCTTCGGGCGGCACCTCGAACGGGTCGGCGGCGCGATCGGCCACCAGGCTCGGCACGAGCAGGCCACGGCGCTTGGCCACCCACCGCAACCCCGCATCGCGGGCGTCGGCGAAGCCGGCTCCGAGACCGCCGGGCAGCACGAGGAGCAGTGCGAGCAGGCCGAAGCCCGTCGCCAGGAAGCGGTACTCGGGGAGCATGTAGTACTGCATCGTGAACACGTAGAGGACCCCGAGCAGCGAGCCGGGGATCGATCCGAGGCCGCCGATGACGGCGATCGTGAACACCCGGAGGCCGGCCTCGGGTGAGAACGGGTTGCCCCTGACGCTGTTCGACAGCGCGTGCTGGTGGTGCACGAACAGGACCCCGGCCATGGCGGCGAGGAAGCCGGACAGTGCGAAGGCCGTGAGGGTGGCGCGCATGGCGTTGATCCCGTAGGACTCGGCGGCCCTGGAGTTCTCGCGCAGTGCGATGAGCACTCGTCCCGTCCGGCTGTGACGGATCCCCCGCACGATCCCGATCGTGATGGCGAGGGCGGACAGGCTGAGGAAGAAGAACGACGTCTCCGACTCGATGTTCAGCCGGCCGAGGAGCACGGGGTCCTCGGGGAAGCGGCCCCGGGGCACCCACGTGAAGAACTCGGGGTTCAACAGCCAGTACAGGACGGCGGAGGCGAGCGCGAGGGTGACGATGGCGAGCGTGAGCCCGCCGGCGCGCACTGCCGGGATGCCGATCACCACGGCCACCACCGCGCCGGTGATGCCGCCGAGGAGCAGCCCGAACGCGAGGTCCAACCCCTGGGACTGCGTGACCCACCCACCCGCTGCGCCACCGATGGCGGCGAACGCCATCTGGCCGAGGCTCACGTGGCCCGCCCACCCGGTGAGGAGCACCAACGAGACGGCGACGATGCCGAAGATCAACGTCTCGGTGGCGATGAAGAGCCGGCTCGCCGACAGCCACAGGGGGAGCGTCAAGACGCCGACCCCGATGACGAGTGCCAGCCCGTAGCGGACGCCGCGCACCTCCGGGAGGTGACGGAGCTCGTCGGGGATGGTGCGCAGCTCGCGGACTGCCTGCCAGGTCGAGACGACGTCGTCCTCCACCCGGTTGCCACGGCGGCGGCGGTTGAACAGCAGGGCGACGACGATCACGGCGAAGAGGACGGGGAACACGTAGATGTCCCTGCCGGTGTCGTAGACGATCGCCTGTTCGACGATGCCGAGACCGATCGCGGCGGCGGTGATCCGGGGGAAGTCGGTCATGCGGCCGATGACCGCAGCTGCAAGCGCCCGCACCAGCACCGTGGCACCGAGGGCGGAGCCGATCGGGATGGTGAGCACACCCGCCCGGAGGAACACCGTGAAGAACGCGAGCACGGTTGTGAACACCCAGACGGTGGTCTGGATCCGCCCGATGTTGATGCCGAGCGTGGCGGCCCGGTCGGCCCGCTCGGCGACACCGCGGATGGCGACGCCCACCATCGTCGCCCGCAGGAACCACGCCAGCCCTCCGAGGAGCAGGGGCACGGCGAGGAAGACCATCAGGTCGTTGTCGTCGAAGACCACGCCGCCGATGCGGGTGCTCACGTCGAAGGGCGGGTCGAGCGCGGGCATGCCGGTCTCCTGCAACCCGAACCACCTGGGCATGAACAGCGCCACGCCGGCCAGCACCTGGGCGATGCCGATGGTGGCGACGGTGAGGATCAGGCGGGGGGCGCGGCTGAAGCGGTGGATGAACAACCGCTCGGTGAAGGCACCGAGGGCCACCGCAGCGATGAGCCCGACGCCGAGGCCGACGATGTAGGGCTGCCCGGTGACCCAGTCCGGCGGGCCGCCCGGGACGTCGCCTGCGATGAGCAGGATGCCGAAGACCGCCGGCACCACGCCGAGGTCGCCCTGAGCGAAGTTGACCACCCGGTTGGCTCGGTAGATGAGGGCGATGCCCACGGCGAGGAGCGCGCCGATCGATCCGATGAGCGCGCCCTGCACGATGATGCCGAGCGTGGGGTCCCAGACGAAGACCGCCAGCGCCGTGAGGGCGACGAGCGGGCCGAGAGCCGAGGTTGCCCGGGCGACCGGAGCGGGCAGGCGCGCCGTCAAGGCGTCCCCCGTCGTACGCCGCCGATGCGGCCGAGCACTTCCTGATCCCCCCGGATGAGGGGGCAAGGTACATGGGTTGCGACGTCGGTCACACTCGGGGCTCGATTCACCCTGCACTTCGTCTTGACTGGAGGTCAGGACGGCCGTGTGATCGGTGGTGCGACCGGCCGTGCCGGACGAACACGTGTTCGCTAGGGTGGGAGGCGTGGCTGTCGGTCCCACCCTCGCCGCCGTGCAGGTCGCCTCGCCCCGTGCGGGCGCCGACCTCGGGGTCCTGCGGCGGGCTGCTGCGCTCGCTGCGCCCGACGTCCTGGCGGCGACGAAGACCCTGCCGCTGTCCGAGGCGCTGCAGCCGCTCGTGCCCGGTGGCGCCCTCCAGCGGGGGACGACCGTCGGCGTCTCGGGCAGTGGGAGCACCACCCTCGCGCTCGCACTCGGGGTCGCGACCTCAGCTGCGGGCTCGTGGCTGGCGGTCGCCGGGCTCCCCGCCCTCGGCCTGGCTGCGGCCGATGACGTCGGCATCTGCCTCCAGCGGCTGCTCGTGGTGGCCGATTCGCCCGACGGGTCCTGGGCGACGATGGTGGCAGCCCTCCTCGACGCCGTCGACCTGGTGGTGGCGGCGCCGCCCGCCCGCCTCGGGGCCGGGGACGCCCGCCGCCTCGAGGCCAGGGCGCGCGAGCGGGGCGCCGTGCTGTGCACCGTCGGCGATGCCTGGCCCCGGTCTCCCGACGTGCGCCTCACCGTCACCAGCACCGGCTGGTCGGGCCCGACCGGCACAGGCAGCGGCCGCCTCGAAGCCCGCAGGGTCGAGGTCCTCGCTGGCGGTCGCGGCGCCGCTGCGCGCGAGCGCTGCCACCACCTCTGGCTCCCCGGCCCCGACGGCGCCGTGACCGCCGTGACCGGGCCGGCAGCTTTCGGGCCGGCGGTGACCGGGCCGGCGGTCGCCGGGCCTGCCCGTCCCGACCTGGCGGCCACGGGATGACCCTGCCTGTCGACGTGGTGACCCCGGCAGGCGGTGACCGGGCCGGCGGTCGCCGGGCCTGCCCGTCCCGACCTGGCGGCCACGGGATGACCCTGCCTGTCGACGTGGTGACCCGGCAGGCGGTGACCGGGCCGGCGGTCGCTGGGCCTGCCCGTCCCGACCTGGCGGCCACGGATGACCCCGCCTGTCGACGTGGTGACCCCGGCAAGCGGTGACCGGGCCGGTCGCCTCCCGAACGGGCGGTGGGACGGGGGCCGGGTGCGGCGACGGGATCGGCCTCCCTGCCTCGACCGGGTGTCGGGTTGATGGACGTGGTGCGGACGCTCGTGGTGTGGTGCCCCGACTGGCCCGTGGTGGCGTCGGGGTGGCCGATCCACGAGCCGGTGGCGATGGTGCACGCCAACCGGGTCGTGGCGTGCTCGGCGGCAGCGCGTGGTGAGGGGGTACGGCGTGGGCTGCGGCGCCGGGAGGCGCAGGGCCGCAGCCCCGGCCTCGTCGTGCTGCAGGTCGACGTCGACGGTGAGGCTCGCGCCTTCGAGGCGGTGGCAGCGGCCATGGACGACCTCACCCCCCGTGTCGAGGTGGTCCGTCCCGGGACGCTCGCCTTCCCGACCCGTGGGCCCTCCCGCTACAACGGCGGGGACGCGGCGCTCGCCGCGCTCGTCGCCGACCTGGCCACCGCCGCCGTGCCTGCTGGGGACGGGGCTGCTGGCGCACCGAGTGCCTGGGTGGGGGTGGCCGACGGCCCCTTCGCCGCAGGCCTCGCCGCCCGCCGCGCCGACGGGCTCGCCGAGCCCGACGGGCTCGACGGGCGCCGCAGCCTCGTCGTGCCCCCGGGTGGGAGCGCCCGGTTCCTGGCGCCGCTGCCGGTCGCCACCCTCGACGCGGCGGGGATCGTCGGCCCCGACCTCACCGAGGTGCTCCGCCGCCTTGGCCTGCGCACCCTCGGCGCACTCGCCGACCTCCCCGCCGCCGACGTGCTCGGCCGGTTCGGGGCCGAGGGGGAGCGGGCCCACCGCGTGGCACGCGGCCTCGACGACCGCCCCCCGGCGCTGCGGGCGGTGCCGCCCGAGCTGACCTCCTGCATCGAGCTCGACCCGCCGGTCGACCGGGTGGAGACCGCGGCCTTCGTCGCCCGCACCCTGGCCGCCGAGCTCAGCGAGCGCCTCGCCAGCCGCGGCCTCGCCTGTACCCGGGTGGCGGTCGAGGCCGAGACCGACCACGACGAGGTCCGATCCAGGTTGTGGCGCGCCGAGGGCGGCCTCGGCCCCGACGCCCTCGCCGACCGGGTGCGCTGGCAGCTCGACGGCTGGCTCAACGGCCCTGCGGCCAGCCGCCCGACCGGCGGCATCCGCCTGCTGCGGCTGGTGCCTGACCAGGTGGTGGCCGAGGACGGTCGCCAGCTCGGCTTGTGGGGCGGGGCTGCGGCGGCGGACGAGCGGGCGGCGCGAGGGGTTGCTCGCCTGCAGGGCTTGCTCGGGCCCGACGCCGTCACCGTGCCCGAGCGGCGCGGCGGTCGGGGACCGGGTGAGCAGCTGGTGCTCGTCCCTGCCCACACCGTCGCCCTCGGTGCCGCCCGTCCCCGCCCGGAACCCTCGGCCACGGCACCCTGGCCAGGCCACCTCCCGGCCCCGTCCCCTGCGATCGTGCATGTCGACGAGGTGGGAGCCGAGGTGCTCGACGCCGCCGGGACACCCGTGGGCGTGACCGGCCGGGGGCTCGTCACTGCGGAACCGGCCCAGGTCATCGTCGCCGGCCACCGGGCCGAGGAGGTGCGCACGTGGGCGGGCCCGTGGGCGGCGGACGAGCGCTGGTGGGACCCTGCCGCCCACCGCCGCCGAGCCCGCATCCAGGTCGCGCTGGCCGACGGGACCGCCCACCTCCTCACCCTTGAGACCGGTCGGTGGCGGGTCGAGGCCACCTACGACTGAGTGAGCCCGAAGTGCTCGTGTGGTCCAACCGGCACGCGACCATCTCGCAGACGGCCGCCGAACGACCGGCATCGGCCACCGGCGGGACGTGCACCGAGCTGCTGTGGATCGAGCCGGGGACGTACTCTGAGCTGACCGCACCGGCGGGACGTGCACCGAGCTGCTGTGGATCGAGCCGGGGACGTGCACCGAGCTGCTGTGAACCGAGCAGGGGACGTGCTCTGAGCTGACCGCACCGACGGGACGTGCACCCAGCAGAGGTGCAACGAGCAGAGGTGCAACGAGCAGAGGTGGACCGAGCGGGACGTGCACGGCCCAGCCGCGCCGGGGCGGGCTCGAGAACGCGTGTCAGAAGAAGATCGTGAGGCTGGGGTGGCCGGCGAAGGCCGCCCGCAGGAGGCCGAGGTCCCTCGGTGACGGATGGCCGAGGCGGTCTGATCGGGCGAGGTGCAGTGGATCGAGGTGACCGGAGAACACCGCCGCGAGGTCCCTGGCGGTGACGGCGACGCGACCCTCGCCGCCGCGCTCGAGCGTCGCCCCGCCGTCTGCCACCGAGAGCACCCAGGCGCCCTGGTTGGCGGGGCGGTGCGGGTCGTGGACGGCGAGGGGGACCGACCCTGCGACCCCCTCGGGGTAGCCACGGGCGGCGATGGCGCCGGCCAGGTCCACGAACGCCAGCATCCACGGCCAGTCACGCTGCACGGTGGTGCGCTGCACGTGGGCGAGGTGGAGCTCGAGCTCGTCGACGGGGAGGACGGTCCTGATCTCCTCCGCAGTCGTGCCGTTGGCGCCCACGAAGGCGAGGCCGGCTCGCACCGCTGCACCGTCGACCCCGTGGAGGGCCTCGACGTCGATCCTGTACATCGCCCGCTCCGCGGTGCCGTAGGAGTACTGGACCGCGGCCACCGCCTCGCCGTCGCGCAGGCCGATGTACAGGTACCGGTTCGCCTTGTCGTCCTTGCGGGCGTGGATCGCCCGCCATCTCCAGAAGTCGGCGCCCGGGTCGAGCCAACCGTCGCGGTCGGCGGCCATGCGGTCGTAGACGGTGACGGCTCTCGGGTCGTCGAAGTCCGCCCGCTCCCACGTCGTCGAGCCGTCGTCGTGCGGCAGCTCGCCGACCGGGACCGAGCGCTCCGCCCACCAACCGGCCACCTCGAAACCGACGCTGCGGTAGAGCGCTGCGGTGGTCGGATACAGGGCGGCGATGACCTCGCCGTCGGCGTCGGCCCGGCCCAGCGACTCGGTGAGCATCCGTCGGGCGAGGTCCTGCCGACGGGCCTCCGGGGCGACCACGACGCCGGAGATGCCGGCGCACGTCAGGCGTCGCCCCCCGAAGTGCTGCTGGAAGGCGTGCCGCCGCACCTGTCCGACCAGCCTCCCGTCCCGGTAGGCGGCCACGTGGCGGCCCTCGCCGACACCGGGCCGCTCGGGGTCGAACGGCTCCGTGCCGCCGAACGCCTGCCGCCCCAGCAGGGACGCTGCCTCCCGATCCTCGGGGTGGAGGTCCTCGATGCTGGTCACCGCGACGACTGTAGGGAGATGCCATCAGCCGCAAGGCCTGTGTCGGGGCGGTGGGGGCCGACCTCGGACAGCGGTGTCGTGAGCAGGCGCAGGCTTTGACGTCGATCGTGCCTCACGACGTGGCGCGCTGGCGACGAACCAGGTGTTCGCATGCTCCTGGGTCCTCCCGGCCCCGGAGCGTCGCGAGCGGTGTGCTCCGCCTCGGCTCGTTCGTTTCCGCTGGATCGTCATGGGGAGCTACGTCGTCATGGCCAAGGCAACGAACCTGGAGAAGGGCGATCGGGTGCGCTGGGGCACCTCGCAGGGGAAGACGACCGGGAAGGTCGTGCGGATCATGACGAAGCCCTTCTCGATCAAGGGCACGGACCTCAAAGCATCGAAGGACGACCCGAAGGTGGTGGTCAAGAGCGAGAAGACCGGTGCCGAGGCGGGCCACAAGCCGTCCGCCCTCGAGAAGCTGAAGGCGACGGCGAAGCGGTCGGGCGGCAAGGGCAAGAGCGGCAAGGACAAGGACCGCAAGGACAGGGACGGCAGGGACGGCAGGGACGGCAGGGACGGCAGGGACGGCAGGGACAAAGACTGACCTCACGGAGGACGGTCTCGAGCACATGCGGAAGGTGGTGGGGTACGTGCACCGCCACCTCGCCCAGCGTCCCGACGGGGACGTCACCGACACGCGTTGCGCTGGTCACTCGTGAACTGGGGTCACGATCCCCGCACCTGAGCGGGTGGTCCGGCGGTCAGGGCTCGCTGCTGGCCGCTCAGCCCGGCCGGAGGCCGGCCAGAACGGCGTCGACCACCGTCGCCACGACCTCGGGCGACACCGGCTCGTGCCTGAGGAGCCGGCGGTAGATCAGCGTCCCGGCCACGAGGTCCACCGTGAGGTCGGGGTCGGTGTCGGGGGCGAGCTCGCCCCGTCGGACGGCGGCGGCGATGAGCGCCCGTGCCGGCGCCCGTCGACCGGCACCGTGGCGGATGTGCAGCTGCGCGAGCTCAGGGTCGCGCTCGGCGGCATCCACGAGGGCCGCCAGCAGGCGGGACCGGTCGGGGTCGCCCAGCACCTCTTGGAGGCCGGCGAAGGCGGCGCACAGGTCGGATCGCAGGTCGCCGGTCGGGACGAGCGGGGTCGAGGTCGGCAACGAGGTCATCGCGTCCATCACCAGCTCGGCGCGCGAGCGCCAGTGCCGGTAGATCGTCGCCTTGCCGACCTTGGCTCGTGCTGCCACGCCGTCGACGGTGAGCCCCTCCATCCCCCGCTCCGCCAGGACCTCGAGGGTGGCGGCGAGGATGGCGTCACCCGACCGACAGGCCCGCGCCGCCTCGCTCGTGGGAGGCGCCGATTGCGCAGACGGGGCGGAGGTCACGCCGGATCCACCATCGGTTCCCCGGCGAGCACCGACTCCGGGGCAAGGGTCTCCGGGGACCGGGTCTCGGGGGACCGGTTGGGGTCGAGCACCGGCGGAACCTGAGGATCGGTGGTCTCCGCCGGTCGTGGCTCGGCGCCCGCCGCCACGTCGGCGGAACGGCCACCGGGCAGGTACCAGGCGACGAACGCAGCCCCGAGGAGGGTCATGGCCGCCCCGACCAGGACGGCGATCCCGAGGCCGTCGACGAAGGCGCTGCGTGCTGCATCACCGAGGGCGCCGCCCACGCCACCACCGAGCCGCTCGGCCACGGCCAGGGCACCGCCGAGCGAGGAGCGCGCTGCCTCGACTGCCGGCGCCGGCACGCCGTCGAGCGCCGATGACAGGCCGCTCTTGTAGGACGACGCCAGCAGGCTGCCGAGGATGGCAACGCCGAGCGCCCCGCCCAGCTCCCGGGTGGTGTCGTTCACGGCTGAGCCGACCCCGGCCTTGCCAAGGGGCAGCGACGTCATGATGAGCGTGGTGGACGGAGGCATGGTCAGGCCCATCCCGAGGGCGAGGACGACAAGGCTGAGGGCGAGCCGGAAGTAGGGGGTCGAGGCGTCGAGCAACGAGAGCGACAACAGCCCGGCGGTGACGAGGAGCAGGCCGGTGACGATCACCCGCCTGGCGCCGAAGCGCTCGACGACCCGGGCACTGGAGGGGGCGACGACCATCATGCTGAGCGCCATCGGGAGCGTCCGCAGCCCGGCTTGGAAGGCCGAGTACCCGACCACCAGCTGCAGGTACTGGGTCAAGAGGAAGAACGTGCCGAACATGGCGAAGAACGTCAGGGTGATCGCGGCGCTGGCTGCGGTGAAGCGGCGGTCCCGGAAGAGGTCGAGGTCGAGCATCGGGTGCTCGGCCCGCCGCTCCCACCAGCCGAAGGTGGCGAGCACGGCGACGGCGAAGGCGAAGGCGAGCACCGTGCGGACATCGGTCCAGCCGTGGCTGGGCGCCTCGATGATGGCGTAGAGCAGCGCCCCGAGGCCCACGACCGAGAGCAGGGCGCCACGGGGGTCGAGGGGCGGGTGCGCCGGGTCGCTCGAGCGGGGCACGAGGACGCGGCCGGCGGCGAGCGCCACGATGACCACGGGGACGTTGAGGAGGAACACCGATCCCCACCAGAAGTGCTCGAGCAACCAGCCGCCAGCGATGGGTCCGATGGCAGCCCCGCTGCCGGCCAGGCCGGCCCAGATGGCGATCGCCTTGGCCCGCTCCTGAGGTGGGAAGACGTTGGTGAGGATCGAGAGGGTGGCGGGCATGACCAGCGCAGCACCGACGCCCATGAGGGCGCGGGTGGCGATGAGGTGGTCGGCGGTGGTGGCCATGGTGGAGAGCAACGACCCCGTGCCGAAGATCGCGAGGCCGATCTGCAGAGCGCCCTTGCGGCCGAAGCGGTCACCGAGGGCGCCCCCGGTGAGGAGCAGCCCGGCGAACACGAGCGCGTAGGCGTCGACCATCCACTGGAGCTGCGTCGAGGTGGCGTCGAGCTCACGGGCGAGGGTGGGGAGGGCAACGTTCAGCACCGTGTTCCCGAGGATGACGGTGACGAGGCTCAGGCAGAGCACGACCAGCGTCAGCCAGCGGCGCTGGTGGACGAGGTCGGCCTCGCTGGCCGGGGCGGTGCTGACGTCCATCGGGGCTCCCTCGTGAGAACGAGACCGTCTCGTTTCGTCGTTCATCGTATCCGCCGCCCGGCCCTTCCGGGTCCGGCTGGCGCAACACCGGTCGTCGGGGCGCTGGGCGGCGTCGGGCGAGCTCTCGGTCCGGTGCTCGATCTGGCCCCTCGACGACCGAACACATGTTCGATAGGGTGGCCACATGGGCTGGCGGAACCCCCCCATCCCCTGGTCGGAGCTCGAGCGGCGCCTCGCCGACGGTCGTCCACGCGTGGTGCCAGAGGGAGCCGACGGTGGTGACAGCCCGGCGTGGTCGGCGTCCAGGCAGGCCTACGCCGCCCCGCCCGAGCTCAGGTACCCGGCACCGGCCGACGGGGCGGGCACCTCGCCCTCCGCCGAGCTCCACTGCCACTCGAACTTCAGCTTCCTCGACGGCGCCTCCCACCCCGAGGAGCTGGTGGAGGAGGCAGCCAGGCTCGGCCTCGCCGCCCTCGCCCTCACCGATCACGACGGCATGTACGGCGTCGTCCGCTTCGCCGAGGCGGCGAGGGTTGTCGGCCTGCGCACCGTGTTCGGCGCCGAGCTCACCCTCGGGCTCACCAAGGCGCCGGTCGGTGAGGCCGACCCACCCGGGACCCACCTGGTGGTGCTGGCCCGCGACCCCGAGGGCTACGCCCGGCTGTGTCGAGCCATCAGTGCCGCGCAGCTGGCGGGCGGGGAGAAGGGCCTCCCCCGCGCCTCGCTCGAGGAGGTGGCGGCCATCGGCACCGGAGGGGAGGCGGCCGGGAGCGGTCACTGGCAGATCCTCACCGGGTGCCGCAAGGGGGCGGTGCCGAGGGCGCTGGTGGACGAGGGCCCGGCCGCAGCTGCACGCGAGCTGCAGCGTCTGATCGATGCCTTCGGCTCCGAGCGGGTGGCGGTCGAGCTGTGGGACCACGGCCACCCGCTCGACTCCGCCCGCAACGACGTGCTCGCCAGGCTGGGGGTCGACGCAGGCGTGGACGTCGTCGCCACCAACGACGTGCACTACGCCACCCCGGCCCGCAGGCCGCTCGCCACCGCCCTCGCCGCCGTCCGCTCCCGTCGGAGCCTCGATGAGGTCGAGGGGTGGCTGCCGGCCGGTGCCGGTGCCTGCCTGCGCCCCGGGTGGGAGCAGGAGCGGCGCTTCGCCCGCTACCCAGGGGTGGTGGTGAGGGCTGCCGAGCTCGCCCTCGAGTGCGCGTTCGACCTCGCCCTCGTGGCGCCGCGGCTGCCCGACTTCCCGGTCCCGCCCGGCCACGACGAGATGAGCTGGTTGCGAGAGCTCACCGAGCAGGGAGCACGGCGACGGTACGGACCACGGGATGCCGAGCGGGTCCCGGGCGCCTACGCCCAGATCGACCACGAGCTGGCCATGATCGACCAGCTCGGGTTCCCCGGCTACTTCCTCATCGTGTGGGACCTCGTCGAGTTCTGCCGGCGCCAGGACATCTACTGCCAGGGGCGCGGCTCGGCCGCCAACTCCGCCGCCTGCTACGCCCTCGGCATCACCAAGGCCGACGCCGTCACCCTTGGCCTGCTGTTCGAGCGCTTCCTCTCACCCGAGCGGGACGGCCCGCCCGACATCGACCTCGACATCGAGGCCGGACGCCGGGAGGAGGTCATCCAGTACACCTACCGGCGCTACGGCCGGGAGCGGGCGGCCCAGGTCGCCAACGTCATCACCTACCGGGCCCGCTCGGCGGTGCGGGACATGGGCCGTGCCCTCGGCCACGCACCGGGCACGCTCGACGCCTGGTCCAAGCAGCTCGACCACTTCTCGTCGATCGGAAAGGTGGCGGGCGAGGGCGACTCCGGCATCCCCGAGGCGGTGCTGGCCCTGGCGGCGGAGGTCGAGCACTTCCCCCGCCACCTCGGCATCCACTCAGGGGGCATGGTCATCTGCGACCGCCCGGTGATCGAGGTGTGCCCGGTCGAGTGGGGGCGCATGGCCGACCGCACCGTGCTCCAGTGGGACAAGGACGACTGTGCCGCGGCTGGGCTCGTGAAGTTCGACCTGCTCGGCCTCGGGATGCTCACCGTGCTCCACGACTGCATCGACCTCATCGCCGCCAACGGCGGCAGCCGCATCGACCTGGCCGAGATCCCCCAGGACGACGCCGTCTACGAGATGCTCCAGGCGGCAGACTCGATCGGGGTCTTCCAGGTCGAGAGCCGGGCTCAGATGGCCACCCTGCCCCGGCTCAAGCCCCGCACGTTCTACGACCTCGTGGTCGAGGTCGCCCTCATCCGCCCCGGGCCCATCCAGGGCGGCTCCGTCCACCCCTACATCCGGCGCCGCAACGGCCTCGAGCCCGTCACCTACCTCCACCCGCTGCTCGAGAGGAGCCTGGCCAAGACCCTCGGCGTGCCGCTGTTCCAGGAGCAGCTCATGCAGATGGCGATCGACGTGGCCGGGTTCAGCCCCGGCGAGGCCGACCAGCTGCGCCAGGCCATGGGCTCCAAGCGCAGCACCGAGCGGATGGAGCGCCTGCGGGGGCGCTTCTACGAGGGCATGGCCGCCAACGGGATCACCGGTGAGGTCGCCGACCGGATCTTCGAGAAGCTGGCGGCGTTCGCCAACTTCGGCTTCCCCGAGAGCCACTCGGTGAGCTTCGCCTACCTCGTCTACGCCAGCTCCTGGCTCAAGCTGCACCACCCCGCCGCCTTCTGCGCTGCACTGCTCAACGCCCAGCCCATGGGCTTCTGGGCTCCCCACACCCTCGTGCGCGATGCCCGCCGCCACGGGGTCCAGGTGCGCCGGCCCGACGTCAACATCAGCCTCGCCACCTCAGGCCTCGAGCCGTGCGAGGGGAGCACCGGGGGCCTCGCCGTGCGGCTCGGCCTCGGCGAGGTCCGCAGCGTGGGCAAGCCCCTCGCCACCCGCATCGCTGAGCGGCGCCTCGACGTGTCGACCGGGAAGCCCGTGCCCTACACCTCGGTCGAGGACCTCGTGCGCCGGGCCGAGGTGCCGCTCCCGGCGGTGGAGGCGCTCGCCACCGCCTCGGCGCTCGCCAGCCTCGGCCTCGACCGGCGCCGGGCGCTGTGGGCGGCGGGGGCGGCGGTGCAGGCGAGGCCCGACCGGTTGGAGGGGATCGTCACCGGGACGGTGGCTCCCACGCTGCCCGGCATGTCACCGACCGAGGAGACCAACGCCGACCTGTGGTCGACCGGCATCGCCGTCGTGCACCCCACCGAGCACGTGCGCGACCACCTCAGGTCCCTCGGGGTGCTCACCGCCGAGCAGCTGCGCACCGCCGAGGCCGACCGCAGGGTGCTGGTGGGCGGTGTCGTCACCCACCGACAGAAGCCGGCCACCGCCCAGGGCACGATCTTCGTGAACCTCGAGGACGAGACCGGCCTCATCAACGTCATCTGCTCGGCGGGGGTGTGGGACCGCTACCGAAAGGTGGCCCGCACCAGCCCGGCGCTGCTCGTGCGGGGCACCCTCGAGCGGGTCGAGGGCGTCATCAACGTGGTCGCCGACCGGCTCGAGCCCCTCCCCGTCACCACCTCCTCCCGCTCCCGAGACTTCCGCTGAGCGAGCCGCTGGTCCCGTCCGACCCCAGGTGGCGGTCATCCAGGCCCCGCACGACCGAGATCACCGCCACCTGGCACTGTCGGCGGCCGTCACAGGCGGTGGCAGTGATCCTGGACCCGCACGACCGAGATCACCGCCACCTGGCACTGTCGGCGGCCGTCACAGGCGATGGCAGTGATCCTGGACCTGATGCAACCGAGGTCACCGCCACCTGCCCGAGTCCGGCGGTAGCACAACGGGTGCTACCATGCCGGTGTGATGCGCATCGGCGTCCGTGAGCTGCGACAGCACGCCAGCCGCTACCTGGACCGGGTCAAGGCAGGCGAGACCGTGGAGGTGACCAACCGCGGGGAGCTCGTCGCCCTGCTCGTGCCCCCGGACCCCGCCACCAGCGCCAGGGACCGCCTGATCGCGTCGGGCCGGATCCTCCCTGCCTCCCGCCCCCTCCGACTGCCGCGTCGAGCTCCCGTGCGAGGACCGAGCACGGCGGAGGTGCTCGACGAGCTGCGCCAGGACCGAACGTGATCGACCTCGACACGTGATCTACCTCGACTCCTCGGCAGTGCTGAAGCTGGTGCACGACGAGTGGGAGAGCGCAGCGCTGGCGGAGTGGCTCACCGTGCGCGCTGGCACGCCGGTGGTGAGCAGTGAGATCGCCAAGGTGGAGGTGATCCGCTCGTGCCGGCGGGTGGATGCCGATGCGCTCCCTTCGGCACGGGCAGTGCTCGCCGGGCTCGATCTCATCCCGCTGAGCGGGGACCTGTTGGACGAGGCGGCCGACGTGGGCGGGACGATGCTCCGCAGTCTCGACGCCGTGCACCTGGCCAGCGCCCTGTCGATTCGGGAACACCTGGAAGCGTTCGTCGCATACGACCACCGCCTGGCCGAGGCTGCGTCGGCCGCCGGCTTCGAGTGCGTGCAGCCGGGGGCGTAGCAGTCAGCGTGCATGCAGCGACGCGTCGGTCATGGCCGACGCCCTCATCGTCGTCGGCCCGAGCGCGCGGCCGCCCGCGGTGCGCTGCAGGACGAGCTCGTGCTCGAGGTGCCCACCATCTTCGGTGCGGAGGCGGTGTCGGCCGTGCGCTCGTCGCTGCGACGGGGATCGATCAACCGGGCGGTGGCCGACGCCGCCGTGCTCGCCATCGCCTCCCTCCGCATCATGACCCACCCGTTCGAGCCCTTCGCCCGTCGGGTGCGGGAGCTGCGGGAGAACGTGACCGTCGACGACGCGTGGTACGTGGCCCTGGCCGAGGCGCTCGACACGGAGCTCGTCACCGCAGACCGTCGGCTGGTTGCGGCGGCGGGCCCCGGGTGCCCGGTGGTGGACGTGGGGGCCTTCGCCGGTCGACCCGCCGGCCGACGACTGACGGACGGGCCCGACGGGGCTCACCTGCATCTCACTCGCCGCACGACCAGCGGGTGGCGGGTGCTTCCCGCCACCCGACTAGGTTCCTCCGCCACGAGTCGCACGGCCGCGGGGGGTCACATGACGATCGGTGGCATCGCAGCCGCTGCGGCAGGTGGAGCTGGTGATCTGGTGGGGGGCTGGGACTGGCCCGTGCTCCTGCTCGTACCGCTCATGCTCGCCCTGGCGCTGCTCACTGCGCTGGCCCTCGACCGCACGTCGCAGGCCGGTGCCGGACGCCGTCGCCAGGGGGGGACCAGCCGTGCCCTGGCCCGAGGCGTCCCCGACCGCACCACATCCGACTGACGCCAAGACCTGACCGACGCCAAGGAGCTCCCGTTGTCCCGCCGCCATCGAAACCCGCTGCTCGCCCTCCTGCTCGGCCTCTGCCTCGTCGCTGCGTCCTGTGGCCAGAAGGCCGGCGTCGCCGGCACCGACGTTGCCGCCGGCGGGGGCGGCGCGGCGCCGGCAACCGGCGGGGAGGCCCCAGCGGAGGGGGAGCCAGGAGCAGACGGGGAGGTGGCAGCCGCCGTCCACGAGCCGGGCCCTGACGACACCGCAGGTGTCAGCGACGACGAGATCGTGATCGGCATTCACGCCCCCGTCACGGGTGCCTCGCCGATCCCCCAGACCAGCTTCGAGATCGGCAAGGACATCTACTGGCGCTTCCTCGCCGACAGCGTCCCCGACCAGCTCTTCGGCCGGACGGTGCGGGTCGTGTTCCGCGACGACGAGTTCAACCCCAACCGGGCCGTGGCCGTGTGCCGGGAGATGGTCGAGCAGGAGGGGGCGTTCCTCCTGATCGGTGGCGGGGGAGCCGACCAGATCACCGCCTGCGCCCAGTACGCCGACGGCATCGGCGTCCCCTACCTGTCGGCAGGGGTGAACGAGGAGGGCCTGGCCGACCTCGCCACCTACTACGCCACCTCGCTCACCTACGCCGAGCAGGCCCCGTTGGCCGCCGCCCAGATGAAGGAGCAGGGCTTCGAGAAGATCGGCGTCGTCCTCATCGACACGCCCTCCTTCGAGGACGCGCACACCGCCTTCCTCGAAGCGGCTGACGAGGCGGGGCTCGAGGTCGTCGTCGACAAGGCGCTCGGCAAGACGGCGGCGGAGGCAGAGGTCCTGGCGGTGGTCCAGGAGCTGAAGGGCGCCGACGTCGACGGCGTGTACCTGCTCACGAGCCCGGTCAGCTACATCGGCCTCGCCAACGGTGCACGGAACCAGTCCTTCGACCCCGTGTGGGTGGGCCCGGGGGTCACGAGCGGGCTCAACGCCGTGACGAAGTTCGGGTGCCCCGCCGTCGGCAAGGGGATGTTCTTCTCGCCCTTCCCGCAGATGGACGTGATCGGCGACCTCGACCCGGACTTCGTGCCGGCCTACGAGCAGTTCGGTGAGGGGGCGCAGGCCGACGACATCGGGCTGGCGCTGTGGGCCCTCAACAAGACGCTGGCGCTGATGTTCGTGGCCACTGGCGAGGAGCTGGGCCGGGCGGCGTTCATGAACACGATCGAGTCCACCGAGTCCTTCGACAACGGCATCTACTCACCGGTGGCGATCACGCCGGAGGACCACTTCGGCGGCACGGGGGCCCACCTGCTCGCTGCGAACTGCGGCGCGATGGCCTACACCACCGCCGAGCAGTTCGTCGAGGGCGGGGGGACCGGAGCCTGATGCCCGACGTGCTCCGCGACCGTGCAGGGGTGGCGCTCGGCGCCGGCGCCCTCGTCCTCATCGCCGCCGTCCTGATCGCCGCCGGCGAGAAGGAGTCGCTGGTGATCGGGGTCATCAGCGGCGCCGCCTACGGACTCCTGGCCCTCGGCCTCGTGCTGATCTACAAGTCGAGCGGCGTGTTCAACTTCGCACAGGGGGAGTTCGGGACGATCGCCGTCTACGTCTTGTACCTGCTGCACTTCGAGGTGCCCTACGGCCTGGCGCTGCTCGGGGCGCTGGTGGCGGCGGTCGTGTTCGGCCTGCTGCTCGAGCGCCTCGTCATCCGCCCCCTGTACGACTCGTCCCGGGTGATCCTCCTCGTCGCCACGGCGGGTGTGGCCCTCCTCGCCATCTCCGTGGAGATCTGGTTCGGTGACGCCCAGGGCAAGACCATCGACCGGGCGTTCCCGACGCTCGACCGCTTCAGCGTCCTCGGCGTGCAGGTCTCCGACCAGCGTCTGCTCCTGCTGGCGGTCCTGGCCACCCTGGCCGTCGTCCTCGCCCTGTTCTTCAACCGGACCAACCTCGGCCTCGCCGTGATCGGGGCCAGCCAGGAGCCCACCGCCACCGAGCTCGTCGGCATCAGCGTGCGGCGCCTCTCCACCTTCACCTGGGCGCTCGCCGCCCTGCTCGGCGGGTTGGCCGGCGTCATCGCCGTCCCCGACAGCGGGGGCTTCACCCCCGGCATCCTGACGAGCGCCTTCCTGATCCCAGCCTTCACCGCGGCGGTGCTCGGCGGGATGACGAGCCTCCCTGGTGCCTTCCTCGGCGGTGTGATCGTCGGTGTCATCCAGGCCGTCGCCACCAGTGCGCCCGTGTTCGACTTCATCCCCGGCAGCGCCGGGACGCTGGTCGTCTTCGTCGTCCTGGTCGGTGTGCTGGCCATCCGTCCCCAGGGACTCCTCGGGAGGGCTGCCTGATGGCGACCACGATCGACCGCCCGGTGACCGAGCCGGAGGGCGACGAGGGTCACGGGACCGACCGGGGCTTCCGGCCCTCGCCGCCCGGGTGGCTCGCCCGTGGCGCGCTCGGCTTGGCACTGGCCTGGCTCGTCCTCGTGTTCCCGCTCTCCCAGGAGGGCTTCGAGGTGCAGCGGTACACCACCGCCGTCATCTACGGGATCATCGGGCTCTCCCTCAACGTGCTCCTCGGCTACGTCGGCCAGATCTCCCTCGGCCACCAGGCCTTCGTCGGGATCGGCGCCTTCACCTCGGCCTACATGGTCACCGTCCAGAACCAGCCCTTCTGGGTGGCGGTGGCGGCAGCGGCGGCGGTCGGCGGCCTCCAGGCCCTCGTGCTCGGGGGTGCCTCGCTGCGCATCACCGGGCTCTACTTCGCCCTCGTCACGCTCTCCTACGGGCTCGTGGCCGAGCAGAACATCTTCCAGGTGGAAGAGCTCACCGGGGGTGGGCAGGGCCAAGCCGCGCCCAAGCCGGCCGGGTTCGAGACCGACTGGCGGTACTACTACCTGTGCCTCGCCTTCCTCGCCCTCGTGCTGTGGATCGACTGGCGGCTGATGCGGACCAAGGGAGGGCGAGCGCTGCTCGCCCTGCAGGAGAACCCCCGGGTGGCGGCCACCTTCGGGGTCAACGTCCGCCTGCTGACGCTGTTCGCCTTCGTCGTCTCCGGGGTGTTCGCGGGCCTGGGCGGGGCGCTCCTCGCCCACAACGACACCTTCGTGTCGCCCGAGGTGTGGAGCTTCAACCTGGCCCTCGTCTTCGTCATCATGACGGTTGTCGGCGGCCTGCGGAACCGGGCCGGGGTCGTCATCGGGTCCGCCTTCTTCGCCCTCCTCCCCTACCTCATCGACCAGGTGCCCTTCGTCGAGAAGGCGGTGGCGGCGATACCGGCCCCCCGGGAGCTGACCGCCGAGCTGGCACCCCTCGTCCTCGGCCCACTGCTCCTCCTGCTCACCCTCGTGCGGGCGCCCGGGGGGATCGGCCAGCAGATCCGCCCGATCCAGCGCTGGCTCGGGGGGCACCGCTTCGACCTCCACGACCGGGGTCCCAAGGAGGTGAAGGTCGCCGATGTCCGTGCTTGAGGTGCGCAACGTCTCGATCCGCTTCGGCGGGGTCCAGGCTGCCAGGGACGTCAGCCTGGCTGTGGGCGAGTGGGAGATCGTCGGCATCATCGGTCCGAACGGGGCCGGCAAGACGACGACGTTCAACATGATCACCGGCTTCTACACGCCGAACACCGGGAGCATCTGGTACCGGGGGAGCGACGTGACCGGGCTCGGCGTCGATGAGCGGGCCGCGCTCGGCATGGGCCGCACGTTCCAGAACGTCGGGTTGGTGAAGGGGGCGACGGTCCGCCAGAACCTGCTCACCGCCCAGTACCTCGACGCCGGCTACGGGCTCGTCCCCGGGACCATCGGCTCTCCTGCCTCGTTCTCGGTCGAGCGCAGGTTGGACCAGCGGGCCGAGGACCTCTCCGAGCGGCTCGGCCTCGCCCACCTGCTCGACACCCAGGTGGCAGGGCTGCCCTACGGCACCCTCAAGCGGGTCGAGATCGCCACCGTGCTCGCCACCGACCCCGACGTGCTCCTCCTCGACGAGCCTTCGTCGGGCATGGGGCCGGAGGAGGCCCACCAGCTGGGGGACACCCTGTTGGACCTGCGCCGGGAGTTCGGGCTGTCCATCGCCATGATCGAGCACCACGTGCCCCTCGTCGTGCGGGTGTGCGACTACGTGTACTGCCTCAACTTCGGCGAGATGCTGGCCGAGGGTCTGCCCGAGGAGGTGCGCAACCACCCCGAGGTCGTCACCGCCTACCTCGGCGAGGACGCCGAAGCTGCCGACTCGGCACCCGAGGGCCGGCTCGAGTCCGTGGTCGAGGGCAGCTGATGGCGCTGCTCGAGGTGGAGGGTCTGCGGGTGGGCTACGGCTTCCCCGTCCTCATGGGGATCAGCTTCGAGGTCGAGGAGGGAGAGACCGCCGTCCTCTTCGGCCTCAACGGCGCCGGCAAGACGACCACGGTGACGACAATCGCCGGCATGCTCAAGCCGGACGCCGGCTCCATCCGCTTCGACGGCAGGGAGATCGGCGGCAAGCGCCCCCCCGAGCTCGTGTCCTCGGGGGTTGCCCTCGTGCCCGAAGGCAGGCGGGTGTTCCCGAACCTCACCGTGGCCAACAACCTCCGGCTCGGCGCATGGTCACGTCGTGGTCACCACAAGGAGGTGGAGGAGACCCGTGCCCTGGTGTTCGACTACTTCCCCCGGCTCGCCGAGCGCATCGATCAGGCGGCAGGGACCTTGTCGGGCGGGGAGCAGCAGATGCTCGCCATCGGCCGGGCCCTGATGTCCAAGCCCAAGCTGCTGCTGGTCGACGAGGCGTCCCTCGGTCTCAGCCCGTCGCTGGCCAAAGTCGTCTTCCAGGTCATGGCCCGCATCAACGACGACGGCGTGACGGTCCTGATCGTGGAGCAGAACGTCGGCGTGCTGCCGTACGCCGACCGGGCTCTCATCATGGAGAAGGGGACGCTGATCTACAGCGGTGTCGGTGAGGAGATCCGCGAGGCGAACCTGCGCGAGAGCTACCTCGGCGTGCACGAGTGAAGCCCGGACACCCGAGGACCATGAGTCGGCGAGAGACGAGCCTGCGAGAGATGAGCCCGAGACACGTGCGCCTGAGAGACATCGACTCGAGGGACATCGACTCGAGAGATGGCGGCCTGAGAGACACCGGCCTGAGAGACATCGGCCTGAGAGACATCGGCCTGAGAGACACCGGCCTGACAGACACGAGAGAGAGGCGACCATGAAGGACCGCGTAGGCAAGCTCGCCGGGCAGCTCGGCATCGCATACTGCCTGGCCGGGCTGTTCCTGGTGTTCCTGGGCTGGAACGGGGCGGCCACCTACGACCGGGTCTCGGCCCAGGTGCCGTACCTGATCTCTGGGGGGGTGGCGGGGCTGTGCCTGGTCGTCATCGGCGGCAGCATCATCGTGGCGTCGAGCGCACGGGCGGGGGCCGCCGCGCTCGAGGCCACCGTGGCCGAGCTGCGGGACTCGGTCGATCGGATGGCGGCGGGCGGCAAGACCGGTGCGACCGGCCAGACCGGTGCGACCGGTTCGCGCTCGGGAGCGGCCCTGACCGCCGAGCAGCGCGACCTCGGTGACGACGACGTGGTGGCAGGACCGACCTCCTACCACCGGCCCGGCTGCCGGCTCGTCGACGGGCAGGCCGAGGCGGCGTCGACCACAGCCATCGCGGCGGAGGCCGGCGGTCTGACCGCCTGTCGGGTGTGCACCCCCGACGCCGCCCGTGTCGACGTCCCGGGCTGACCCCTGTCGGGTGTGCGCCCCCGTCGCCCCGTGTCGACGTCCCGGGCTGACCGCTTCCGGTCCCGCCGGTCCCGCCGTTCACCGCACCTGCCGGCCCACCACACCTCGTTGCCGGACGGCAGCTCGGACAGCGGCCCCACCGCCCCTGCGGCGTGCGACGGGGGCGGCGCCCGGCCGCTGTACTTCTCCCCGGTCGGACCGATGAGGTCAGTGTGACCCCAGAGCCGGCCGGCACGCCCGACGACCACCCGAGCGTCCCGATCTCCCTCGTGATCCCCGTCCGGGACGAGGAGACGAGCATCGACTCGCTCTTGGCGACCATCGAGGCGCAGACGGCCCAGCCCGACGAGGTCGTCTTCGTCGATGGCGGATCGTCGGACCGCACCGTGGCGATCCTCCGGGCCCAGGCGCGACGGGACCCGAGGTTCACCGTGGTCGAGGCGGTGGGAGGGGCGACGCCCGGCAAGGGTCGCAACATCGGTGTCGACGCCGCTCGCAACGACTGGGTGGTGATGACCGACGCGGGCATCCGGCTCGAGCCGACGTGGCTCGAGCGGCTGTGGGCGACGCACCTGTCGGAGCCGGCCGCCGAGGTGGTGTACGGCAACTACGAGTTCGACCTCAGGTCGTTCTTCGAGGAGTGCGCCGCCGTCGCGTACGGGCCGCCCAAGTGGGACACGCCGGCCGGCAGGTCCCGTGGTCCCACGGTGGTCTCGTGCCTCGTGCACCGTCGTGCCTTCCAGGCGGTGGGAGGCTTCGTCGACCTGCGGGCCGGTGAGGACGAGATGTTCCTCACCGCCCTCGAAGGAGCTGGGGTCCGCAGCGCCTGGGCACCGGCCGCCACCGTGTGGTGGCGGCTGCGGCCCGACATCCGGTCGAACTTCGAGCGGTTCCGGTCGTACTCGTTCACCTATGCCATGGCCGGCCGGCAGGCGCACTGGCAGTACCGCATGGCGCGCGGGTACGTGCCGGTGGCCGTCGGTCTGGTGCTCGCCGGCATCCACTCACCTCGCTGGCTCCTGCTGCCGGCCGCCACGGTGGGCAGCAGGGTCGGTCGTCGCGTCGCCGCCCACCGGCCGGACATGGAAGAGCTGCGCCTTCCCGGGCCGGCTCGCCTGGCGCTGATCACTGCGCTCATCCTGGGCAACGACGTCGCAGCCGCGGTCGGATGGTGGCAGGCCACGGCGAAGAAGCGGGCGGTCGCAGCGGTCTGAGCCGACCCGGTCGGGCTGGGCGGCGTCGTCGGGCCCCGGGTCAGGGACGGGGAGTGGCGTCCAGTCGGACGAGCGAAGGACCCTGGCCGGCGCGGTCGAGCGACTCGGGGAGCTCGACCCGGGGTGCCCACCCGAGGACGGCACGGGCCCTGGCGTTGGGGTAGCGCAGCGGGCGGAACCTGGCCTCGAAGGGCGCCGGGGAGAGCCCCCCGGGCAGCTTCAGCCTGCCGCCGAGCAGCGAGCGGTTGACCGAGGCCACCGCCTGCACCAGGGCCCGCGTCCCGGGGTAGCCGAGCAGCACCAACCGAGGGGGGTGGTCCACCAGCGGCCGGACGGCCCGGGCGTAGGCGCCGACGGAGGGCAACCGGTCGTCGACGATGTTGACGGTGACAGGAGCGAGCGGGCGCTCCCCGAGGGCGCAGACGAACGCGTCGGCCACGTTCTCGACCCACGCCATCGGCAGGGTGGTCCGCCACCCGGCCCGCAGCCAGAGCGAGGGCAGGATCTCCACGCCGAGCAAGGCGTGCCACAGCTCGCCAGGACCGTAGATCAGGCCGGGCCGCAGCACGGTCAGCTGCCGGTCGGCGGTCCCCGCCCAGCGCCGCACCAACTCCTCCTGGACGAGCTTCACCTGTGCGTAGGGATCCCGTCCGAGCGGCTCGTCCTCGAGCGGGCTCGTCTCGTCGAGCGCACCGCCCACCGGGACGGCCCCGGCCCGGTACACCGAGAAGGTGCTGCAGTGGACGAGGCGCGCGACGCCGCCGCTGCCCATGGCGTCGAGGAGGTTCTCGGTGGCGACCACCGTCCCTGCGAAGCGGGAGGCGAAGTCCCCCGACTTGGTGGCAGCGAGGTGGATCACCGTCTCGCACCCGTCGACCGCCGCCTGGAGGTCCTGGCGCCTGCGGAGGTCGGCGTGCGCCAGCTCGAGGCGGGGATGGTCGCCCCACGGGAGCGTGGCCGGATCGGTGCCGGGTCGGACCATGGCACGGACCTCATGTCCGGCCCGAACGGCGGCGGCCACGACGTGGCGGCCGAGGAACCCGGTGGCACCGGTGACGAGGACGGCGCCGCGCTGGTGCGTCATCGGCGGTTCTCGGGGGCCACGAGCCGGTCGACGAGCACAGCCGCAGCCTCGATGTCCCGGTAGGCGAGGGGCGGCGGGCCCCCGGCCTGCAGGGCGGCGTACGTGGCCTCGAGGAAGCGGTGCAGCCCGTGGTAGGAGGAGTGCTGCAAGAGCTTCTGGACCAGGTTGCGGGCGCCCGCACCGGCCAGCTTCGAGCCGTTGACCACGTGGTTCACGATGGGCGTGAGCTCCTTGCCGACCGACCGGGGGGCCCGCACCGTGAGGAAGGGCTGGAAGATGTCCGTCTCCGCCTCACCGAGGTCCCCGCGGACGACGATCGAGAACGCCTCAGGCCGCGTCGATGCCGAGAACCGGAGCCGCAGGTGGCACGGGCCGGCGACGATCGTGGCGTCGAGGTCGTCCCAGCGCCACATGCCGTCGTCGGCCCCGTGGTTCGACCAGTGCGCGCTGATGCGGTCGGCGTCCGCCGCGCCGGGGACGAACAGCAGCCCGAGGTAGGCGAGGTGGGTGAGCACGTCGTGGATGGGCCCGGCCGGCAGGTCGTGAGCCGAGCTGCGGAGGTGAGGGTCGGCGAAGGCCCCGCCGTCGCGGAAGCGCAGCGCCATGCGCACGTCGACGTCACGCACCTCACCGATGCGACCCTCACGCACGAGGTCCTCCAGTGCCAGCACCGGGTCGTTCCACCGGTAGTTCTGGTCCTCGAGCAACCAAAGCCCGGCGCCATCCGCCAGGTCCCGCAGGGCGGCCAGCTCGGCTCCCGTCGGCGCGAGCGGCTTCTCGCAGATCACGTGGACTCCGGCTCGGAGGCAGTCGGCGACGATCGACGGGTGGGTGGTCGGCGGCGTCAGGACGTGGACGACCTCGGGCCGGGCGGCGGCCAGCAGCTCGCGATGCGACGTGTACCACGCGTCGGCGCCCCACCGGTCTGCGGCGTAGCGCGCCGAGGCGGGGGAGAGGTCGGCGACGGCCACGACGTGGGTGCGCGGGCTGGCCGTGAGGAAGGCGAGGTGCTCAGCGGTGATCGTCCCGGTGCCGATGACGCCTACGCGCACTGGCTCGTCAGCTTGCATCAACCCACCTCGTGATCCGGGTCGAAGCCCCGCTGGCTGGGCGAAACCTACCACTTGCACCACGTGCTGTGGTGACCGCACCACGCCTCCGGCTCGTCGGGGTCCGTGCCAGCCTGGCGTCGTGGAGATCTCCTCTGACCGCACCTATCGGTTTGCCGTGTCACCGGAGGCGCTGTGGGCCAGGATCGGCGAGGTCGGGGGGTACCGGCGCTGGTGGCCGTGGCTGCGCTCGTTCGACGGTCAGGCGATGCGCAAGGGGCAGGTCTGGTCGTGCGTCGTGCAGCCGCCGCTGCCCTACGTGGTGCGCTTCGACCTCACCCTCGACGAGGTGGTCGAACCGACCTTCGTCCGGGCCACCGCCGTCGGCGACATCATGGGGACCGCCACCCTCGAGATCCGCCACGTCGAGGGTGGGAGCGAGCTGCGCCTGCGGTCGTCCCTCGCCCCTCGCAGCGACCTCCTCCGCCTGGTCGCCGTCGTCGCCCGACCACTCGTCGAGCGCGGCCACGACTGGGTGCTCGACACCGGTGCGCGACAGTTCCGCCGGGCGCTGGGTCGCTGATCCGAGGTGCCGCCGGCTCGGGGCGGCCGGCGAACGACCTCGGCGGTGCCGGACGTCAGCAGTCCGGGTCCTGCAGGAAGCGGTCCTGGTTGCAGAAGCCGTCCACCTGGTCGCTGTTGATCTCGACGTCGTCGGTGGCGGCCACCACGATGACGATGAAGGCGATCCCGAGGAGGATGCCGGCGGCGCCGGTGATGATGCCGGCGAGGCCCCGACCCCGGTGGAGCCGGCCGGGGAGCAGCCCGGCCTTCCTCATGCCGATGGCGCCGAAGATGATGGCGAGGACGCCGAGCAGGATCCCGAAGCCCACCGTCCAGAACAGCACCATGCTGACGATGCCGAGGACCATGCCGGCCGTCGCCGCGGTGTTGGACGGGGGCAGGGAGCCGGGACCGCCTGCGGTCGGCCACCCCTGGCCCCACGTCGGCTGTTGGCCCCAGCCGGGCGGCTGGGCGGGCCAACCTCCCGGTCCCTGCGGCGGCTGACCGGCCGGCGCCCACGCCGGAGCGCCCGGCTGTTGGCCCGGCTGCGACCACGCCGGAGCGCCCGGCTGAGCGGGCGGCGGCGGTGGCCACGATGGTCCGGCCTGCTGCTGACCGCCCTGCTGCTGACCGCCCTGCTGTTGACCGCCCGGCTGACCGGGCGGCGGCCACGTCGGCGCGTTCTGCTGCTGGCCGCCCTCCTGGCCCGGCGGGGGCCACGTCGGCGCGTCCTGCCGGTCGCCGCCCTGCTGCTGGCCGCCCTCCTGACCCGGCGGTGGCCACGTCGGCGCGTCCTGCCGGTCGCCGCCCTGCTGCTGGCCGCCCTCCTGGCCCGGCGGTGGCCACGTCGGCGCGTCCTGCCGGTCGCCGCCCTGCTGCTGGCCGCCCTCCTGGCCCGGCGGGGGCCACGTCGGCGGCGGGGGCGGGGGTTCCTCGGGCGAACCACCAGGAGCAGGGTGGCCCGACCACGGCGAACCTGCCGGGGGCTCCTGCGCCGGCGGGCCTGCCGGTGGATCGTTGTCACTCACGATGGGGCCTCCTCTGGTGGCGGATGCGCACGGCGGAGCGCCTCGCCTCCCCATTGTCGACCATCACCGCCCGCCGGTTGCGGACTCCCCCGCCCCGCGCTCAGGTGAAGGCCGCCGGCAGGCTGAGGTGGCTGGTGACCTCCCCGTCGTCCTCGAAGACGACGAAGCGGTCGAAGCCACGGAGGAACCAGCGGTCGTGGGTGACGGCCACGACCGTCCCCTCGAAGGCGGCGAGACCGTCCTCGAGCGCTTCTGCGGAGTGGAGGTCGAGGTTGTCCGTCGGCTCGTCCAGGAGCAGCAGCGTCGCCCCGTCGAGCTCGAGGAGCAGGATCTGGAACCTCGCTTGCTGCCCGCCCGACAGCGTGTCGAAGGTCTGGTCGCCGCAGCCCTGCAGGCCGTAGCGGCGGAGGTGGGCCATGGCCGGGCCGCGCACGAGGTCCCTGCCCGCCAGCACCTCCAGCAGGTCCCTGCCCACGAGCTCGGGGTGGTCGTGGGTCTGGCTGAAGAGCCCGGGCACGACCCGGGCCCCGAGCCGGCAGGTCCCCTCGTGGGCGACTGCCGCACCCGCCGAGCAGGCGCAGGAAGTGGCTCTTGCCGGTGCCGTTCGCCCCGAGCACCGCCACCCTCTCGCCGAAGTCCACGTCGAGGTCGAACGGAAGCGTGAGGTCGGGGAGCTCGAGGCCCTCGACCACCAGCGCTCGACGACCCGTCCTTCCGCCCCCCAGCTGCACCCTGACCGACTGCTCGCGCACCCGCTCTGGGGGAGGACCTCCCTCGTCGAACTGGCGCAGTCGCGACTCGGCCGCCTTGGCTCGTGGGGCGAAGACCTCGGCGAAGCTGGCCCGCCGCTTCATCTCCCGCATGATCCCTTCGAGCCTGGCCCGCTCCTCGACGTGGAGCCGGTGGTCCCTCTCGATGCGCTCGAGGCGCGCTGCTCGGGCGTCGGCGTAGGTGAGGAACCCGCCGCCGTGGGTCCACGCCCCCGCGGCCTCGACGGTGACCACCTTGGTGGCGGTGGCGGCCAGGAGCTCGCGATCGTGGCTGACGTAGAGCACCGTCTTCGGCGTGGCCAGGAGCTGTGACCCGAGCCATCGCTTGGCCGGGATGTCGAGGAAGTTGTCGGGCTCGTCGAGGAGGAGCACCTCGGCGGCCGAGCGCAGGAGCGCCTCGAGGACGAGGCGCTTCTGCTGCCCGCCGGACAGGGTGGGGAGGGGGCGGGCAGCCATCTCCTCGTAGCCCCGTCCGAGGGCCTTCGTGAGGCAGGTGTCCCACAGCACCTCCGCCTCCCAGCCGCCGGCGTCACCCCAGTCCTCGATGGCGGCCGCGTAGGCGAGGCCGGCGCCGCTGCCGGTGGGGTCGGCCGCCCTCGCCACCTCGGCCGCGTCGAGTCCGGCGGCGGCGCGGCGGACGGCGGGCGACGAGACCGACACGAGCAGGTCCCGGACGGTCGTGGTGTCGCGTCCTGCACCCACGAGCTGGCGCATGACGCCGAGCGCGCCGTCGACGTTGACGGCGCCGGTGTGCCCCGCCTCCTCGCCGGCGATCAGCCGGAGGAGCGTCGACTTGCCGACCCCGTTCGCTCCCACGAGCGCCACCCGCTGGCCGTCGCCCACGTGGAACGACACGTCTCGCAGCAACGGGGCGCCACCCGGCCGGTCCCACGACAGGTGGCTGACGTCGATCGAACCCATGGCCATCGGACGGTACCGGTCGTGCCCCAGCCGGTCCCGTGCAGTGCGGGCCAAGATGGGGGCGTGGGGGAGCGGCGTCTGATCTTCGGCGAGGCGCCGGAGCAGTACCACCGCCACCGGCCCCGCTACCCACGGGAGGTGGTCGATCTCATCGCCACCCTCGCCGGGGCGCAGGGTCGCATCCTGGAGGTCGGCGCCGGCACGGGGAAGCTCACCGCCGACCTGCTCGCCCGTGGCCTCGCCGTGGAGGCGCTGGAGCCGAGTGGGGCGATGGCGGCCGTGCTGCGCACCACGATCGGTGGGTCCGAGGGGGCGACCGTCCTCGAGGTCGGCTTCGAGGACCTCCCGCCAGGTGCTGGCCCCTACGACGTCGTGGCCGCTGCGCAGTCCTGGCACTGGTTGCGTGAGGGCGAGCGCCTCGACGTCGCCGCCTCGGCGCTGCGGTCAGGAGGGCACCTGGTGCTGGCCTGGAACCGGGAGGAGCATCCCGGCCCGGTGGGGGCGGCGATCGTGGCAGCGTACGAGAGGTTCGGCCCCGAGCTCGCCGGCATCGACGACCGTGCCTGGATGCAGGCCATCGTCGAGGAGGTGGGCGCCGACGCCCGCTTCACCGACGTCGAGCGACGGGAGGTGGCTTGGCCGCTGTCCCGTTCCTGCGACGACTACCTCGCCGTGCTCGGCACCTACTCGGGGCACCGCCTCCTGGAGTCGGCGTCGCGAGACGCTCTGTACCGCGCCATCGGCGATGCCATCGAGGCCAACGGCGGCTCGATCGACCTCGACGGCCGCACCGTCGTCGTCACCGCTCGACGCAGCTGACCTCAGCGCCGGCGGAGAAGGACTGCGGCCACAGCCAGCCCGCCCCCTGCTGCGCTGAGCGCGCGCCGGTGGGCGGAGAGCCACAGCTGGCCGCTCCAACCCCAGGTGCGGCCCACCCCTGGACCGGTCGTCCCTGGGTCGAAGGGCACCGGGGCGAAGAGGTTGTCGGGTCGGCCGGGCACCACGGCGGTGTGGGTCAGCTGCAGCTCGACGCCCCGCCAGGCCAGGACCCGGTCGCCGATGCCGGGCAGCAGCCGACTGGCCAGGATGCCGACGACGGCGGGGTAGCCGACCCACAGCTCCCGCCGGCGGTGCGTGGCCGCCCACACCACGCCGGCGGCCGCCACCTCGGGGGTGAAGGTGGGGGGGACCGGTCGTGAGCGGAACCCCTGCCGGCTCCTGCAGACGACGAAGTGCGGCGTGTTGACCGCCGACAGGTGGACCTCGGTCACGTGGACGCCGGAGCCCTCCCTGAGCAGCTCGGCCCGCAACGACTCGGTGAACCCCCGCACGGCGAACTTCGCACCGCAGTACGGAGCCTGGAACGGGATGGCCCGGTGGGCGAGGGTGGAGCCGACCTGCACGATCGTGCCCTGGTCCCGGGGGCGCATCCTGCGCAGCGCGGCCATGGATCCGTGGGCGGTGCCGAGGTAGGTGACGTCGGTGGTGCGCTGCAGCTCCTCCGCAGCCACGTCGTGGACGGGTGCCAGCACCGTGGCCATCGCTGCGTTGACCCACACGTCGATCGGGCCGAGCTCGTCCTCCACCATGGCCGCCGCCGCCTCCACCGCACCGGCGTCGGCTACGTCGACCGGGACCACGAGGGCTCGTCCCCCCGCGGCCCGCACCTCCTCGGCGGCGGCGGCGAGGGCGGTCTCGTTGCGGGCCAGGAGGGCGATGGCGCAGCCTCGTGCCGCGAAGGCGTGGGCCGTGGCCCGCCCGACCCCGGAAGACCCACCGGTGATGACGACGACGTGCGGGTCGGCCCGGGGCGTGGCGCGGCGACGGAGGGACCAGGTGCCGCCGGCGGGCCCCACGGTCAGTGCAGCCGACCGGCGAGGCGTCGGACCAGCGACAGCCCGCCGTCCATGACGAAGCCGCCCACCGGCGATGCGGCAGCCCGGCTGAGGCCGACGGCGCGCGGTACCGAGAACGATCGGAACCCCGGCCAACCGGGGTGCTCCAGGGCGTCGTGCACCGCCGTCGCCACCCGATCGGGCGTGACGCCTGTCCGCTCGAAGGCGACGCTCAGCGGGGCGTCGTCATCGGCACCACCGGCTGCGTCGATGGCATCGGTCCCGTTCACCGCGCCGGGGGTGATGAGGGTGACGTCGACCCCGGTCCCGGTGACCTCCCGGCGCAAGCCCTCGGTGAAGGCGCCGATGCCGGCCTTGGTCGCGCTGTACACCACGAGCGGCGGCAGCGAGGCGTACCCGAGGATCGAGCCGATGTTCACGACGTGGCCGCGGCGGCGCTCGATCATGCCGGGCAGCAGGCGGCGGGTGAGGTCGATCGGCGCGAGCAGGTTGAGGGCGACGACGGCCTGGAGGTCCTCGACGGGGATGTCGACCACGTCGCCCAGCCAGGCGAGACCGGCGTTGTTCACCAGCACGTCGACGTCGCCTGCGCTGGCTGCCAGCCGCTCCCGCTGGTCCTGGTCGGAGAGGTCGGCGGCGAAGGCGGTGATCTTGCCCCCGGACTGCTCGACGAGCTCGTCGAGCTTCGCCTCGGTGCGGGCGGCGGCGACGACGTGGGCGCCGGCCGCGGCGAGGTCGAGCGCGACGGCGCGGCCGATGCCGCCCGAGGCGCCGGTGACGAGGACGGTGCTGCCGAGGATGGGCACGGGGGGCTCCGAAGGAAGGTGGGGGAGGGGGGTTCGGGAGGAGGGCGTAGCGTGTGCGTCCGCTCTTACCCCTAAACAATTCGGACAAGGCATGCGGACGGGCCATGCCGGCGGGCCATGCCGGCGGGCCATGCGGACGCGACGGAGGGGCCCTCTCGGGCCCCTCCGGTCAGACGGTGCGGACGTGCGTGTGGTCCTAGACGAGGCGGACTGCCTGTGCCTGGTCGCCCTTCGGGCCCTGGGTCACCTCGAACTCGACGGCCTGACCCTCCTCGAGGGAGCGGTAGCCCGAGCCCTCGATGGCGGTGTAGTGCACGAAGAGGTCGCTGCCGCCCTCGCGCTGGATGAAGCCGTAGCCCTTCTCAGCGTTGAACCACTTGACGGTACCGGTTGCCACAACCGACTCCCTTGTTACGTGTAGCGGGGTTCGGCCTGGTGCACGTACCCACGTTCAAGGCAGGACGGTAGCAGGTGAGCCATTCGCTGCACCCTGGCCGACGGGGTGCGTCGCCGCCCCGCCGCGACGGCGCCGGGGGGCCGACCTCGACGCCGGTAACGTCCTCGGTCGGGGTTTCGGCGGCCCGAACGAACGCTCCCGGGGCCCGGCCGAGCCCTCCTGCGACCACGGACACCCACGGGGGGCCATGCAGAAGCTCTTGATCGCGAACCGTGGCGAGATCGCGGTGCGCATCGCCCGCACGGCTGCCGAGCTCGGCATCACCACCGTGGCCGTCCACGCCGAGGACGATGCGGCGTCGCTGCACACCCGGGTGGCGGACGAGGTGCTGGCGTTGCGCGGCACGGGTCCGGCCGCCTACCTCGACGTCGAGCAGGTCGTCTCCGCCTGCCGCTCCACCGGCTGCGACGCCCTGCACCCCGGCTACGGCTTCCTGAGCGAGCACGCCGGCTTCGCCCGGGCCTGCGCAGATGCCGGTGTGACCTTCGTGGGGCCGGCACCAGCGACCCTCGAGCTGTTCGGCGACAAGGCGAGGGCGCGCTCGCTGGCTGTTGCGGCGGGGGTGCCGATCCTGCCCGGCACCGCAGGTCCCACATCGCTCGGTGACGCCCGCTCGTTCCTGGCCGACCTCGGTCCCGGCGGCGCCGTGATGGTCAAGGCGGTGGCCGGGGGTGGCGGCCGGGGCATGCGGCCCGTCACCGCACCCGAGCAGCTCGAGGCCGCCTTCGAGCGCTGTGCGTCGGAGGCGGCCGCCGCCTTCGGCGACCCGTCGCTCTACGTGGAGCAGCTGCTCGGCCCCGCCCGTCACGTCGAGGTCCAGCTCGTCGGCGACGGCTCGGACGTGTCACACCTCTGGGACCGGGAGTGCAGCCTGCAACGGCAGCGCCAGAAGGTGGTCGAGGTGGCGCCGGCGGTCGCCGTCCCCCAACGGGTGCGGGACGACCTGTGGGCGGCAGCGGTCGCCATCGGTCGCGCCGCCTCGTATAGCGGGCTGGGCACGATCGAGTTCCTCGTCCCGACGGGGGGTGCTGGAGGAGGTGCGTTCGTCTTCATCGAGGCCAACCCACGCCTGCAGGTCGAGCACACGGTCACGGAGGCCGTCACCGGTCTCGACCTCGTGCTGGTCCAGCTCGAGCTGGCCGGTGGCGCGACCCTCGTCGACCTCGGGCTGGCCCAGGACGAGGTCCCGGCACCGCGGGGCGTGGCCGTGCAGGCCCGGATCAACCTCGAGACGATGTCACCGGATGGCTCGGCCCGCCCCTCGTCGGGGGTGCTGGCCGTGTACGAGCCCCCTTCGGGACCTGGCGTGCGGGTCGACGGCTTCGGTTCCACCGGGTACCGGACGAGCGTCCGCTACGACTCGCTCCTTGCGAAGCTGGTCGTCCACGCCGCAGCCGGCGGCCACGCGGCGGCCATGGCGAAGGCCCACCGGGCCCTCGGTGAGCTGCGCATCGACGGCCCCGCCACCAACGTCGGGTTCCTGCGAGCGCTCCTGGCCGACCCGGCGGTGGTCGAGGGGGACGTGCACACGACCTTCATCGAGGAGCATGCGGCCGCCCTCCTCGCCACCACCGACCTCCACCCGTCCCGCCACCCCTCGCCCGATGTCACCGGGGAGGCCCGTGCCGGTGCGGTCATCGACGCCGTCGACCCGCTCGCCGTGCTCCACCACGGCTTGGCCGAGGTCCCGGCGCCCGGCGGCGGCCGCGTCCCGGAGGCCGACCTCCCCGAGGGGACGGCTGCCGTGCGGGCACCGATCCAGGGGACCGTCATCGATGTGGCGGTGGCGGTCGGTGACCTGGTCGTGGCCGGGCAGGCGCTGGTCGTGATGGAGGCCATGAAGATGGAGCACCTGCTCGCCGCGCCGACTGCCGGTGTGGTCCGCTCCGTCGTCGCCGCCGTGGGGGACGCCGTCCTCGAGGGCCACCCGCTCGTCCTGCTCGACGTCGCCGAGGGCGCAGGGGCTGCCGTGGTGGAGGAGGAGGCGATCGACCTCGACGCCATCCGGGCCGACCTGGCCGAGGTGCTCGACCGCCAGGCGCGCGCCCTCGACGAGGCCCGACCCGACGCCGTGGCCAGAAGGCGCCGGCGCCGGCACCGCACCGTGCGGGAGAACATCGACGACCTCGTCGACGACGGCACCTTCGTCGAGTACGGCGCCCTCACCGTGGCCGCCCGCCGCAGGCGCCACAGCCTCGACGAGCTCATCGCCCAGACGCCGGCCGACGGGCTCGTGATGGGGTTGGCCCAGGTGAACGGGGCGCAGTTCCCCGTCGAGCGGGCCCGGGTCGCCGTCCTGGCCTACGACGACACCGTCCTGGCCGGGACCCAGGGCGCTCACAACCACAACAAGCTCGACCGGATGGCCGAGCTCGCCCTGCGGTGGCGGCTGCCGACCGTCTTCTTCACCGAGGGCGGCGGCGGGCGGCCGGGCGACACCGAGGGTGGCGGGTTCGTCCGTGGCTTCGAGCTGTGGGGCAAGCTCAGCGGGGCGGTCCCCCTGGTCGGCGTCGTGGCCGGCCGGTGCTTCGCCGGCAACGCCGCCATCCTCGGTTGCTGCGACGTCATCATCGCCACCCGGGACACCGCCCTCGGGATGGGGGGGCCGGCCATGGTGGAGGGCGGTGGCCTCGGCGTGTTCCGGCCCGAGGAGATCGGCCCGGTGGAGGTGATGCAGGACAACGGCGTGATCGACGTGCTCGTCGAGGACGAGGCCGAGGCGGTGGCCGTCGCCAAGCAGTACCTGTCGTACTTCCAGGGGAGCGTCGACGACTGGTCGTGTGGGGACCAACGGCTGCTGCGCCACGCCGTGCCTGAGAACCGGCTGCGGGTCTACGACGTGCGGCGGGTCATCGAGCTGCTCGCCGACACCGGCTCCGTGCTCGAGCTGCGGCCGAGGTTCGGTCGCGCCATGGTCACCGCCTTCCTCCGGATCGAGGGCCGGCCGGTCGGCGTCTTCGCCAACGACCCCGCCCACCTCGGCGGAGCCATCGACGCCGACGCCTCCGACAAGGCGGCGCGGTTCCTGCAGGTGTGCGAGGCGTTCGACATCCCGGTCCTGTCGCTGCAGGACACCCCCGGCAACATGGTCGGTCCCGAGGCCGAGAAGACCGGGCTGATCCGCCACTGCTCCCGCCTCTTCGTGATCGGGGCCAACCTGACGGTGCCGATCCTCTCGGTGGTGCTGCGCAAGAGCTACGGGCTCGGCGCCATCGCCATGACCGGCGGCAGCTACCAGGCGGCGATGTTCGCGGTCGCCTGGCCGACCGGTGAGTTCGGGGGGATGGGGCTCGAGGGCTCGGTCAAGCTCGGGTATCGCAACGAGCTGGCGGCCATCGCCGATCCGGTCGAGCGCCGGGCCCGCTTCGACGAGATGGTGGCCGCCGCCTACGCCCGGGGCAAGGCGCTGTCGATGGCCACCGGGCCGGCGCTCGACGACGTCATCGATCCGGCGGACACCCGTCGTCTGGTGCTGGCCGCGCTCGCCTCGTTGCCGCCCGTGCCCGCGCGCACCGGCAAGAAGCTGCCGTGGATCGACGCCTGGTGAGCCCTATGCCGACCCCCGCAGCTTCTCGGCTCGGGCCACCCGCTCGATGGCGATGGCGAAGGCGGCCTGGCGCAGGGTGATCCCGTGCTCCTCGGCGAACGTCGCGGTGTTCGTGAAGGCCTCGATCATCTTGGACCTGAGCTCAGTGTTGAAGCGCTCCTCCGGCCAGCGGTACTGCTGGATGTTCTGGCTCCACTCGAAGTAGGAGCCCGTGACCCCACCGCCGTTGGCGAGCACGTCGGGCACCACCCGGATGCCACGCTCGTTCATGATCCGGTCGCCTTCCGGCGTCGTCGGGTGGTTGGCGCCTTCGAGCACCGTGCGGGCCATGATCCGGGGGGCGGTGCGCTCGTCGAGCACGTCGCCGAGGGCGGCGGGCACGAGCACGTCGCAGTCGATGGCGAGCAGCTCGTCGTTGGTGATCGTCTCGGCACCGCCGTGGCCGACCACGTCGACCACCGAGCCGCCCCCGGCCGTCGCCTCGAACAGGGCGGGGACGTCCAACCCGCCGGCCCGGTGCAGGCCGCCGCTGACGTCGGAGACCGCCACGACGGGGACGCCGAGCTCGTGGAGCGCACGGGTCACCCAGGAGCCCACATTGCCGAAGCCCTGGACGGCCACCCGCAACGCCGTGACGTCGAGCTGCCAGCGGGCGGCCGCGGCCTCGAGGACGTAGACCACCCCTCGGCCGGTCGCCGCCTCCCGGCCCGGCGCCCCGCCGAGGTCGAGCGGCTTGCCGGTCACGACGGCGGGGGAGTAGCCGGCGCCTGCGGAGTAGGCGTCCATGATCCACGCCATCGTCTGGGCGTTGGTGTTCACGTCGGGGGCGGGGATGTCCCGGTAGGTCCCGAGGACGTGTCGGATGCCGTTGGTGAACCTCCGCGTCATGCGCTCGAGCTCGTGCTGGCTCATCCCCTTCGGGTCGACCTCGATGCCGCCCTTGGCGCCCCCGAAGGGGAGGTCGAGCAGCGCCGTCTTCCAGGTCATGAGCGAGGCCAGGGCGCGTGTCTCGTCGAGGTCGGCCTGGGGGTGGAAGCGGATGCCGCCCTTGTACGGGCCCCTGGCGCCGTTGTGCTGCACCCGGTAGCCACGCACGACGAGGAGGCTGCCGTCGTCCCGCCGGACGGGGACCGACACCGCCACCTCGCGGTGCGAAGATCTGAGCACGGCGAGCGACTCGTCGTCCAGGTCGATGATGCGGGCAGCGTCGTCGACGTAGGCGTTGACGGCCTCGAAGGGGCTCTGGGGCGGCATCGGCACAGCCTCTCAGAACCGGCGCGCCGCCATCGACCTCCGCATGTCGGACCGACACGGTGGTTCGGGGTGAGTCCGAAGCCAGCGCCCGCCGCCGGTACGGTCCTCTCGGTGAGTCGGGGTGGGTCCGAGGCCATCGACCTCCGCAGGCCGGCCCGACACGGTGAGTCGGGGTGGGTCCGAGGCCAGCGCCCGCCGCCGGTACGGTCCTCTCGGTGAGTGAGTCATCACCCGCATCTCGTCGTGCTGCCGGTCTACCCGGCGGGGCCGTGCTGGTGGCCAGTGCCAACGGGGTGGTGGGGCTGCCTGCGGGTCGGGCCGTGCTCGAGGCGGGTGGATCTGCGCTCGACGCCGTCGAGGCGGCGACCCGGCCGGTGGAGGACGATCCGACCGACGAGACGGTCGGCTACGGCGGGTTCCCCAACGTGGTCGGTGAGGTCGAGCTCGACGCGCTGATCATGGAGGGCACCACCCGCCGGAGCGGCGCGGTGGGGGCGCTCCGGGGCTTCCGCCACCCGATCAGCGTGGCCAGAGCGGTGATGGAGCGCCTGCCCCACGTGCTCGTGGTCGGTCCCGGCGCCGAGCGCTTCGCCTTCGAGGTCGGGGCCGAGGAACGGGACATGCTGACACCGGCCATGGCGGCGCTGTGGGAGCGGCGCATCGCCCCGCAGCTGGCGGGGGCCACGCCCCTCGTCGACGTGGCCGGACTGGCCGCCGACCCGGAGCGGGCGGGTGGCACCGTCAACGTCCTCGCCCGTGACCGCGCCGGCCGGCTGGCGGCCGCGGTGAGCACGAGCGGGTGGGCCTGGAAGTACCCCGGCCGCCTCGGTGACAGCCCCGTCGCCGGGGCCGGTGGCTACGCCGATGACCGTGCCGGGGCTGCGGGCTGCACCGGGATGGGCGAGCTCGCCATCCGTGCCGGCTCGGCCCGGATGCTGGTGGCCGCCCTGGCCCGAGGGCGCAGCGCCGAGGAGGCGTGCCGGGAGGCGATCGTTGACCTGCGCCACCTCGGAGGCGACCGGCCGCCCCTCGTCCACGTCCTCGGCCTCGCCGCCGACGGGTCCCACGCCGGGGCCAGCACCCACCCCGGCAGGACCTATGCGTACTGGGAGGACGGCATGGTCGACGTGGCGGAGGCACCGCGCGTCGAGGTGCCCTGAGCACGAGCGGGGGTACCGGCCGCCGATAGCGTGGCCGCCATGCCCGAGGTGCCCGACCGCTGCGTCATGACCGTCCACGCCCACCCCGACGACGAGGCGTCCAAGGGCGCAGGGACCATCGCCAAGTCGAGCGCAGCAGGCACCAAGACGGTGCTCGTGTGCTGCACCGGCGGCGAGGCGGGTGACATCCTCAACCCGGCCATGGACACCGACGAGGTCAAGGCACGCCTCCACGAGGTCCGCATGGAGGAGCTGGCGGCCTCGATGGAGGTCATCGGCTACGACGAGGTGGTGCTGCTCGGCTACCGCGACTCGGGCATGCCCGACTCCGAGCACAACCTCAACCCGGACTGCTTCGCCCGCGCCCCCCTGGACGAGGCGGTGGGTCGACTCGTCGCCGCCATCCGCGACCACCGCCCCGACGTCCTGATCACCTATGGGGACGACCAGCGGGGCTACCCCCACCCGGATCACCTGCGGGTGCACGAGATCAGCGTCGTGGCCTTCGAGGCTGCGGGCGATCCCGACCGGTTCCCCGAGGCGGGCGAGCCCTGGCAGCCGATGAAGCTGTACTACACGGTGTGGGCCAAGGCCCGGATCGTGGCGACGCACGAAAAGTTCCTCGAGCTCGGTCTGGAGTCGCCGTACTCCCAGGAGTGGCTCGACCGCGAGGGGCAGGACGAGCGGATCACCACCCGCGTCGACATCAGCGAGCACGCCGACGTGCGGGGCCTGGCCCTGCTCGCCCACCGGACCCAGATCGACCCCACCTCGCCGTTCTGGTTCGGGCTCCCGCCGGAGGAGGCCCGCCTCGTCCACCCCTACGACGAGTACGTCCTGGCCCGATCCCTGGTCGACACCGACCTCCCCGAGGACGACGTCTTCGCCGGCATCGGCGACCGCGTCGACCGCTGACGTATCGTTCGTCGCACTCGGCCCGGGGCGGGTCGACCGCAGCCAAGGGGACGAACCGCATGTCGAAGTACCTCAGCCAGGAGTGGATGGACCGGGCCAGGGAGCTGGCCGGTGACTTCCCCGAGACGCCGGGCGCCAGCGTCCGCATGCAGCAGGTCATCACCGGCGCTCCCGAGGGCGAGGTGAGGTACTACACGGTGATCGAGGACGGCAAGACCTTGGCCCAGGCCCTCGGCGAGGACCCCGAAGGGGCCGAGGTCACATTGACCAACACCTACGACGACGCCGTCAAGATCATGAAGGGCGAGCTCGACGCCAGTGCTGCGTTCATGCAGGGCAGGGTCAAGGTGGCCGGGAACATGGCGAAGATGATGGGGCTCCTGCCCCTCACCAACAAGCCTGAGTACAAGCAGATCCAGGAGAAGCTCAGGGACGAGACCGAGCTGTAGGGGCCCTCGACGGCCGGTGGGTCAGCCGGCGCGCTGGAGGTCTCGCAGCTCCCGGTAGCCGATCAGGACGGCGCCCACCCGCTCGATGAGCGACCGGAAGGCGTGGTCACGGGTGAGCACGGCGTGGTCGTCGACCCGACGCGACCAGTCGGGCGACGATGCCCGCAGCTCGTCACAGTCCACCGCCGGGTGGGAAAGCACCTCGGTGACCCCTGGGCGCAGGTCGGAGAGGACCTTCTCGAACGCGTCCCTGACCCCGGCGCCTGGCAGGTGGATGAAGCGGTCCGGGAACACCACGCCCTCCTCGGTGGCCAGGCGCCGGAACGGGAAGCCGATGGCCCGCTCGCTGCTGGCGCCCCTGAGCCGCAGCGGCAGGCCGAAGTCGACCGCCAGCTCGAGGTAGATGTCGAAGAACTCGGGCCGGAGCTGCAGCGGGCCCATGTGGGAGTCGAGGTGGCTGACGTCGAAGCCCCAGAGGATGGCGCGTTCGACCTGGGTGCGGCACTCCCGGCGCACCTCGTCGAGGTCGGCGTGGTCGAAGACCTCCTCGATCGTGCGGGGGAACCCGCCGTCGCCGTCGACCAGTGAGGGGGCGTGGGTGATGGGCCCCCACCGGTACTCGTCCCACTCGCTGTTCAGGGTGAGGTGGACGCCCACGTCCTCACCGCGGTAGCTGGCCGCGGCCGCGCGGGCCCACGGGCACGGGACCATCAGCGTGGCGCTGGTGGCGAGCCCGTCGCGCAGGCACTCGTAGACCCCGACGTTGGCGGCGTGGGTGGAGCCGAGGTCGTCGCAGTTGACCAGCAGCAGGCGCGCGTCTGGGGGGTGCCCGAGGCGCTCGGCGAGGGTCGTCACGGCGGTCACGGTAGCCCTGCTCCGCTAGGAGCTCGGTGGGCCGCAGGCGCCCCACAGGCCGATCCCCTGGTCGCGCGCCTGGGCCACGGCGGCGACGAGCTCGTCGGTGTGGGCCACGTTGGGAGGGAAGGTGGAGACCTCGGCGAACCCCTGCTCCGCCAGCGACAGGTTCACGAACGTGCCGTCGTCGACCCGGTAGACGTAGGCGAGCAGCCGGTCGTAGCGGTCGCGCGCCTCTGCGTCGCGAACGAGCTGCACCTCGGTGCCCTCGGGCAGCAGCGCCTTGGCCGCGTCGCTGGCCTCGGGCCCGAAGCAGTCGACTGGAGAGCGGGGGTCGACTGACTCGGGCGTGTCGATCCCGATCAGGCGCACCCGCTCGTCGACCCCGCCGATGGCGACGAGGATGGTGTCGCCGTCGACCACCCGGACGACTGTCGCCCGGCCGGGCTCACCTGCCGCTGCCCCGCCGCTGCGCCCGCAACCGACGAGACCGGTGATGGCCAGGGCCAGGGCCAGGGCCAGGGCGAGGGTGGGGACGGTCGGGCGGCAGGGCACGGGTTCCATGGTGGCGCGCCGGTGTGACGCTGCCTCATGCCCGCCCCCCGTGGGACATGGGACAGGTGCCGTGTGCGGAGGGCTCAGCACAGGACGGGCTCGGCGCGACGGGTGACCCGGTCACGAGCCGCTCTGTGGACAGCGTGGTGTGCCCTCCCCCCCGGGGGGGAGGGCACACCACCCGCCCCAGGCTCTAGAGCCGCTCGATGAGGGTGCCGGTGCCGAGGCCGCCGCCGCAGCACATGGTGACGAGTCCGTAGCGACCGCCGGTGCGCTCCAGCTCGTGGAGGGCCTTTGTGACGAGGACGGCGCCGGTGGCGCCGAGGGGGTGGCCCAGTGCGATCGCGCCGCCGTTCGGGTTGACCTTGGCCAAGTCGACGCCGGGGATCTCCTTGGCCCACGCCAGGACCACGGAGGCGAACGCCTCGTTGACCTCGACGGTGTCGATGTCGGCCATGGTGAGGCCGTTGCGCTCGAGCAGGCGCTGCGTGGTGTCGATGGGCCCCGTGAGCATCAGGACGGGGTCGACGCCGACGAGGCACTGGTCGACGATGCGGGCCCGGGGGGTCAGGCCGAGTGCCGCCGCCCGGTCGGCGGTGGCAAGGAGGACGGCGGCGGCGCCGTCGGAGATCTGGGAGGAGGTGCCGGCGGTGTGCACGCCGTCTTCGCGGGCCACGGCCTTGAGCTTCTGCAGGCCCTCGATCGTGGTGTCGCGCAGGCCCTCGTCGCGGTCGACCCGACGGGTCTCCCCGCTCGGCTCGCCGTCCTCGCTCAGCACCGGAGCGTCCATGGGCACGACCTGGCCCTCGAAGCGACCCTCCGCCCAGGCCCGCGCCGCTCGCTGCTGCGACTGGTGGCCGAAGGCGTCGGTGTCGTCGCGGGTGATGGCCCACTTCTCGGCGATCCGCTCGGCACCCTCGAACTGGCTCGTGAACTCGTAGTAGCCGAAGTAGGTCTTCGGGATGGCGCGGCCGGGGCCGTTCCTCGTGTTGCTGCCGATCGGCACCCGGGTCATGACCTCGACACCGCAGGCGACGGCGGTGTCGACCGCGCCGGCGCCGACGAGGGAGGCGGCAAGGTTGGTGGCCTGCTGGCTGGACCCGCACTGGGTGTCGACCGTGGTGGCGGCGACGGTGAGGGGCAGCCCGGCGGTCAGCCAGGCGGTGCGGGCCACGTTGAACGACTGCTCGCCCACCTGGCTGACGCAGCCGCCCACCACCTGGCCGATCTCACCTGGATCGACGCCTGCACGCGCGACTACCTCGGCGAGCACGCTCCCCAGGAGGTCGGCGGGGTGGATGCCGGCGAAGCCGCCGTTGCGGCGGCCCACCGGGCTGCGGAGGGCTTCGACGATGACGACATCAGCGGTCCCATTCACGTCGGCGACTGTATCCAGCCCGGCACCCGCCCTCGGCCGGCGCGCCCCCCCGGGCTGCACGGGCGCTACACGCCTCAGGCGGCGCGTGACGGGGCGGCCATGGGAGCGGGCGAGCCACCGTCGTGGCGAGTCGCGGCCTGGCGGAGGGCCTCCCGGGCCTGGGCGACACCGCGACGACCTGCGGCGCGGGTGGTGGCGTCGAGCCGCCACGGGGGGCGGTCGACCTCGACGAGGCGGAGCTGGTCGTTGTCCATGCACTGATTCTCAACGTGGGGTGTGACAACGAGATTCCCGGCGAGCGGGCTCGGACGGGTCCTGCGCGGGAACGCCGACCAGGGGGACCCTCCTGCGCCAGGGTGGCCGCATGCGCCGGTGACGATGCCGCCACCGCCGGCTCCCCGACGCATTGCCGAAACGTGGCGGCGTCCCGGGCCCGCCGCCCCATGGCCCCTAGGCTCCCGCAGTGGACGCCCGCACCTTCCTCGGCCTCGAGGCGACGGCGCACCCCCTCCGCTGGCGCCTCCCGGTGCGGACCCCGCTCACGACGGGTGGCGGGTTCCTCTTCGGTGGCGCCGGCCTTGCCGCGGGGATCGAGGCGCTCGAGGCGGCGACGGGGAGGCCCCTCATCTGGGCGACGGCGCAGTACCTCTCCTATGCCCTCCCACCCTCGACCGTCGACCTCGAGGTGACGGTCGCGGTGGCCGGCCGACAGACCGCCCAGGCCCGGGTCGTGGGCCGGGTCGGGGCGCAGGAGATCTTCACCGTCAACGCCGCCCTCGGCTCGCGACCGCTCGACGCGAGTGGTGCCTGGGCGGTCCGCCCGGACGTCCCCCCGCCGGCCAGCTGCCCGCCCCAGCAGGGCCTCGACGGCAACGACGGCACGATCTCGAGCCAGATCGAGCTGCGGATGGCCTCGGCGCGCGACCTCGCCGACCTCGACGGCCGGCAGGGTGACGGGCGGGCCGCGCTGTGGGCACGGGTCGAGGGCGTCGAGCTGGGTGCAGGGACGCTCGGGATCCTCGGGGACTGGGTGCCGTTCGGGATCGGCCAGGCGCTCGGGCAACGGGCCGGCGGCAACAGCCTCGACAACACCTTGCGGGTGGCGCGCCTGGTCCCCACGGAGTGGGTCCTGCTCGACATCCGCATCCACGGGATCGCCAACGGCTTCGGCCACGGGCTGGTGCACCTGTGGGCGGAGGACGGGACCCTCCTGGCCACGGCCAGCCAGTCGGTGATCGTGCGCTTCTGGGACGACACCAGGCGTCGCCCGGCCGGGAGCGGCGCAGGCGTCCAGCGCTAGCGTCGCCGGATGGCTCGCCACGGCATGACGATCCCCTTCGACGGCATCCCGCTCAGCGAGCACGGTGCCCTGTTCGGCGAGCTCGCTGACCTCGGCTACACCGACCTGTGGTCGAGCGAGGCCAACGGCACCGACGCCTTCACCCCCTTGGCGCTGGCGTCTGTGCACGCCCCTTCGGTCCGGCTCGGAACTGCCATCGTCCCCGCCTACACCCGAGGGCCGGCCCTCATGGCCATGAGCGTGGCCTCCCTGGCTGAGGCCGCCCCCGGTCGGGTGGCCTTCGGCATCGGCACCTCCAGCAACGTGATCGTCGAGCGGTGGAACGCCATCCCCTTCGAGAAGCCGTTCCAGCAGACGAGGGACATGGTTCGTTTCCTGCGTGCGGCGCTCGCAGGGGAGAAGGTCACGGAGGACTACGAGTCGTTCGCCGTGAAGGGCTTCAAGCTCGGTCGGGTGCCAGCCGTCCAGCCACAGATCCTCGTGGCCGCCCTCCGGGAGGGGATGCTCCAGCTCGCCGGGCGCGAGTCCGATGGCGCCATCATCAACTGGCTTTCGGCCGACGACGTCGCCACGGTCGCACCAATCGTCCAGGCGGCAGGTGACGGTTCGCCCAAGGAGGTGGTGGCCCGCATCTTCGTCTGCCCCTCGACCGACACCGACACGGTGCGGGGCATGGCCCGCTTCGCCATCGCCGCCTACCTGAACGTCCCGGTGTACGCCGCCTTCCACCAGTGGCTCGGGCGGGGCGACCGGCTCCAGGGGATGTGGGATGCCTGGCAGGCCGGGGACCGCAAGGCGGCGACGGCGGCCATCCCCGACGACGTCGTCGACGAGCTCATCGTGCATGGTTCGCCCGAGGCCTGCCGTGAGCACATCGGGCGGTACCACGACAACGGCGTCACCACCAGCGCCGTGGCCATCATGCCCTTCGGGATCGACGTGGTGCAGGCCGCCCGGGATCTCGCCCCCCGCTGATCAGGGCCGCCACCTCGAGGGGAGCCCCGCCGCAGCGAGGTCGGACGGCCCCTCGGCCCGGATCGCCGACTCCTGCCGTCTCCTGCCATCTCGTCCCGTCCGACGGAGGGCTGCGGCAGCTCGCGGGCACAACATCTAGGCAGCGAGGAGCATGGGCTGGGGCTGCTCGTCGCCCGTGCACCCGCAGCCCAGGTCGGTGCAGGGGACCCACCAGTCGTGCAGGTCGTGCCGGCCCTCGCACCGGAGGGCCTCGTCGCAGTGGGCGCTGCCGTCGGCGTGCAGGACGAGGGTGCCGTGGCAGTGGCGGTGGCCGGTGGTGCACTGCAGGCAGGCGGTCGCTGTGGGACGCGTGGCGGACGCCGTGGGAAGGGTGGCGGTGGCGGTGGCGGACCGGGGGAGCGGGTTCGTGAAGTGCATGGGCACAGCATGCAGACGAGGTGTGACACCCATGATGGAGGGGTCCCCCGGCGGGGCCGAGGCGGGTGTGGCTCCGACCGCGTGCGGACGGCGGACGTGTCGGGGTTCGAGCTGACGGCGGACGAGGCCGCCGTCGGCCGGTTCCGCCCGCCCGAACGGGGGAGGACTGGGGTGGCCGGTCACCTGAACCGCTCCTGGACCACGTCGACCAGTCGCCTGCCGGACTCGAGCGGACCGAGCTGGGCGCGCTCGAGGAGGACGCCTGCGCCGAGGAGGGCGGACCCACCGAGGGCGAGCCACGCCCACGTCGGCACGCTCGCCGTGACCCCAATGCTCTCGTGCACGGCGAGCGCCGCCAGCAAGCCGGTCCCGATCACGAGCGGTGCAGCGAGGCGCCACGTGCCGCCGGCGGCGACCGCCGCCACACCGACGGCGCCGGCCAGCAGGGCGTGGCCGCCGCCACCCCCCGCCAGGCGCTCGCTGAGCGCGGCGCCGCCGAGGAGGGCGACGGCGGGAGCGGTCGTGACCCACGAGCCGGCGGTGCGCCGGGCGCCCCAGCCCGCGACGAGCAGCAGCGCGGCGACGGGGACGAGGTACGGCTCACTGATCGACACCTCCGCCTCGACGAGTCGTCCCCAGGTGCCGAGGGTGACCGCCACCCCACCGGTGAAGGCGATGTCGGGCCGGCGCAGCGCGGTGCCGGCGATTCCCGCGGCCCCGCCCACCACGAGCAGCGCATCGGCCAGCGCGACCGGCTCACCCCCAGCGAGCGCCAGCCCGAGGGCGGCGAGGGTGCCGACGCTGACCCCGACGGGGAGCCGCCACCTCGTCGGCAGGAGCGAGGTGATGCCGCCGACGACCACGGCTGCCATCGCCAGGCCGACACCGATCCGAGGGCTGCCGAGCCCGGCGGTCCGGCCGGTGGCGGCGGTGAGGACCGGGAGGGCGCCGACGAGGCCGAGGGTCACGACCGGGTCGTCGAGGCGCCAGGCGTCGAGGACGAGCAGGGCGGTGACCAGCGCGGCAGCGGCGAGGGCGTGGCTGGTCCCGACGTGTGCGCAGGCACCGACGACGAGGGCGGCTCCGACAAGTCGGATGGCGACGGCGGGGCCGAGGTGTGGGATCGTCGACCCGTCCCGAACCGCATCTCGTCGAGGGTCGCCAGCCAGCGCCACCAGCCATCCGAGTCCCGCCGAGCCCAGGAGCACCGGACCCGGGGCACTCGTGACGGATCCGGCGGCAGCGCCGGCGACGGCAAGGGGGGCGAGCGCCACGAGGGCCAGCAGCCAGGTGCCGGTGGCGGCAGGTCGACGTTGCGACGTCTCGAGGTCGGCGCGCCAGCGCATGGCACGAGCCAGGAGCAGGCTCCCACCGATGCCGACGGCGGCCAGGCACGCCAGTCGCAGGCCGGTGGCGTCGGCCATCGGCCATGAGGTCGACCCGTCCACCAGCCATGACGAGGGCAGGGAGCGCTCAGGTGCACCGAGGGCGGCGAGCGGCGCCAGGGTCGTCATGGCGGCGGCGGTGGCGGCGGCGAGCGGCCGCCCCCCTGTCAGCAGCAGGGCGGCGGTGGCGGTGAGGGCGACGGCCGCAGCCGGCCCCGATCCCGTGGCCAGCAGGACAGCGGCAGGAGCGCAGGCGCCGATGCCGAGGGTCGCGAGTGGGAGGCGGCCCCCGAGCAGCAGGGCGAGCGACACGGGGGTGCCCCCCCCCGCACGTCGCCTGAGGTCCGCCATGAGCCATGTGGCGGCCAGGAGAGCTGTCGCCACGGCGCCATGGGGTGAGTGGAGGGAGACGAGGGGGGCGAGGAGCAGGGCGCCTGCGGCGGCGAGCGAACCGGGCACGGCGAGCACCTCGGCCAAGGTGGCCAGCTGGTCCGACGGGCGGGACCAGAACGGGTCGCGGCGCGCCAGCAGCGTCCCTGCCTCGACCACGGCCAGGAGGGCGCAGAACCCGACCATCCACGACCTAGCTGTCAGGTCGAGCTGCACGCCGCTCACCGAAGCGCCGCTGGTGGCGCATGCGATCGCCAGGGAGGCGAGCGCAGGGTCGAGTCGACGTCGGGCGACGGTGCCGAGCACAGCGGCCGCCGCGTTCCCGACCAGGAGGCCGACCAGGCGGGGCTGCCCCCCGGTGAGCCCCAGCTGCTCGAGCACCCCTGGTGCGATGCCGGTCCCAGTGAGCGCCAGCCCGCCGACGGGACCGAGGCCGGCGACCAGCGCCCAGGGGATCGACTCGTGCGGGCGACCGGCCACGAGGGCCACCGCCGCCACGGCGACGAGGGCCACCGGGGCCGGGACGGGCGTGGTCGCGCCGACGCCGGCCGAGGCCAGCACCACGGCGGCGACGGTTCCCCACCACAGCACGTGCGAGCGCTCCGCACGCGCCGCCAGGGCGAAGGCCACCGTGCACACGAGCCCCTCCACGAGGAGCAGCTGCTCCCAGCCGAGCTCGGCCCGCACGGCCAGGGCGGCGACGTCGACGGGAACCAGGAAGGTGCCGAGGTGGAACAGCGCCCCGGCGGTCGCGGGGAGCGAGTGGCGCAGGCGCCGGCCCGCCAGGAGGAAGGCGCCCGTCAGGGCGGCGACGGCGCCGAGCTTGGCCGACGCCGGGATCTGGTCCCAGCGGACGGCGATGAAGACGGCGGCAGCGGCGAGGAGGAGGAGGGCCCCGGTCCCGGCGACCCAGACCGCGCCTGTGCGGGAGGGGTCGCCGTCACCACCCGATCGGTGGTGACGGGGCCTTCCGGGAGCACCGGGAGGCCCCGGTGCGGGCACGTCGTGCCGTGTCGAGGGGTCAGAGGCGTGGCGGGTGGAGGTCATGTGCCCACCTTCCGCTCGGGCCCGCGGCCCCGGTACCCGGGGAACCCCTCAGCGGTCCCCGGGGAGAGCGCCTCGGGGAACGTCTCGGCCACCGGACCTGGCCCGAGGATCGGCCCGCCCGGTACGCCCGCCACTGGGGGGCACCGGCCTGCTCTGGAGGAGCCACAGCTCCCCGGCCCCGTCGATCGCCCACTCCACGTCCTGCGGCCCCCCGAACGCCGCCGCAGCCCGGGTGCCGAGGGCCACGAGCGACCGGCGCTCGGAGATGGGTGCCCCGAGCCCGGCGGCGTGGAACTACCGTCAGCAAGCAAGCGAACTCGGGGGGGGGATCGATCAGATGGGGTTTGTTGCAGGCCTGTCGGCACTGCTGATGGTGCTGGTTGGATGCGGCACGGATAAGTCCGAGCCCCATATAGATCGTAGTGGCGTGGATCAGGTCGACTCCTTGGTGAAGGAGATCAGCAGCGCTGTTCAGGACTGCGACTATCTCTTCGCCATCAAAGAGGACGTTCTCGTTCCCACCGACTTCACCCCAGAGGCTGAGGAGCGCATCACCACAGCCTTTACAGAGACAAATCAACGCCTCCAGTGTGGGCTAACGCCGTAGGTGAGCATCGCTGGTTCCGACGCCGCAGCCCCTAAGTGCTCTTGGCGGACCTGTCGGCTCCGCCCGCTATGACGCATCACCCACTCGTCGAACTGGGTCTGGCGTCGTAGGCGCCGCCCACCATCCCACCTAAGAAATTCTCTGCGGCGGGACGGCCGAGAGGTGAGGTCCCGCTCCCCATCCGGCGTTAGGTGCGGGCCGAAGATCTAAGCTCGGTCCGTGAGCGCCCCGGCACAAGTGGCGCCCTCGAAGCTGCGATGGCGTCGGTGGCGGAGGTTCCTCGGCGCCGCCGTGCTTGCGTGCGCTGCTTTCCTCGTCTTCGGAGCGTGGCACTTCTCCGACAACCTGCGCTGCCCTGCCCGTCCAGAGGATGGTCCGGAGGAGTCGAACTACGGCCAGGCTGAATGGGCGTGGTTCCCCCTCGGGACCACTTGTCGGTGGACTGAAGCAGGGAACGGGTTTGATCGGGTCGAGGAACCGGGGTGGGCACCGACGATCTTGATCGGAACGATGCTGATCACGGGAGTCGGACTGGTGCTGACCTCTTCACCGACTGGCTCCGATCGCCCCTAGGTGCTGTTAGGCGCCGCCCACCATCCTACTGAAAGAACATTCTCCGGGGGGAGCGTGAGGGGCGGCGGCTACCGGTAGGCGGCTGCCTGGACGCCGTAGAGCTCGGCGTAGCGGCCGGCCCGGGCGAGGAGCTCGGCGTGGGGCCCTCGACCCCGACCGGCGGGGCGGGTTCCGGCTACTCGATCCCGTGGTCGAGGGCGTAGCGCACGAGCTCCTGGCGCCTGTTGAGGTGGAGCTTGCCGAGGATGTTGCGGACGTGGTTCTCCACCGTCTTCTCTGCGATGAAGAGCGACTCGCCGATCTCTCGGTAGGTGTGGCCCCTGGCTACGTACTGGAGCACCTCGCGCTCCCTGGTCGAGAGCACCTGCACGGGACCCGACGCCTGCGCCATGCGTCGGAACTCCCCGAGGACGAGCGAGGCGAGGGCGGGCGAGAACACGGGCTCGCCGTGCGCCGCCCGCCACAGCCCGTTGCGGAGCTCCTCGGGCGGCGTCGACTTCACGAGGTACCCCACCGCTCCTGCGGCCACCGCGTCGAGGAGGTCGCGCTCGGCCTCCGAGACGGTGAGCATCACGATCCTCGTGCGCTCCCCGCACGCCTTGGCCACGGCGATGCCGCCCCCACCCGGCATGCGCAGATCACACACGACCAGGTCGGGTGAGGTGCGGTCGATGACGGCGATGGCCTCCGGCGCGTCGGCCGCCTCACCCACGACGTGGAAGTTCGAACCCAGGTCGGCCCGGACCCCCGACCGCCAGATGGGGTGGTCGTCGGCCAGGACGACCCGCACCGCCCGGAGGTCACTCATGCTGTCCGCTCAGGGCCTGCGGCCGGGCCGCTCGGGCCACGCTCGCTCCGCTCACTCATGCTGTCCGCTCAGGGCCTGCGGCCGGGCCGCTCGGGCCACGCTCGCTCCGCTCACTCACGGGCACCAGCCTGCCCCACCGGTGCGCCCCACCTCGTCCAGCCAGGCGAGGACCGGTGCCCGCCATCCCGCCGCGCCCCGGTAGGCGACGAGCTCGTCCGACCAGGAGCGGACGGCCCCCGCCATCCCGGTCGCGACAGCAGGTCGGGAGGCGAGGCAGGCGAGCGGCGCCTGCTGCGTGCGGATGGTGAACAGGATCGCACCCGTCTCGGGCAGCCGGCGCAGGGCCTGGCGCTCTGACCGCAGCCACAGGTCACCCGGCACCGACGGCGGGCCGTGCGAAGGGGGTGGCTCGGGGAGGTGGAGCTCGGGCGAGTCGTGGAGGAGCCAGTTGCGACGCCACACCGGGCGCTCCGGTCGCAACCGGTCGAGGGAGCGGTCGACGCGGGCTGCGAGCTCCGTGTCGTAGGCCGGCACGGGGCCGTGGACGGCGGTGACGTGGAGGCCGATCTTGTCGGGCAACCGCCACAGGGAGGGGAAGCACACGACGCCGGCCACCACTACCCAGCCGTCGGCGCCCCTTGTCAGGACGCAGAGATCCTCCTGCACGAGGAGCGCGGCGGCCTCCAGCGGGTCGCGCCTGCGGTCGAGGGGCAGCCCGACCGCCTCCGCCACGAGGCGGGCCGCCTCGGCCGACGCCTCCTGTGCTCCGGCGGTGCTCCCGGCTACCACCTCGTGCACACTGTCGAGCAGCACCTGCTTGCCCGCGAGCTGTGCCTCCCGCTCGTCGTCGATCACGAGCCACCGCTCCTCGGGCAGCGAGCGGGTGCCCATGGCGTGCCACGGCGGGCCCTCCCCGAAGGCGAGCTCGTCGAGCCAGGACGGCGCCGCCGGCACGGCCCCCATCGCGGGCGCCTCCCTCATCCCGGGCGCGTCCCTCACCGCGGGCGCCTCCCTCATCCCGGGCGCGTCCCTCATCCCGGCGCGTCCCTCACCGCGGGCGCGTCCCCCTTCCCGGGCGCCTCCCTCATCCCGGGCGCGTCCCTCACCGCGGGCGCGTCCCCCTTCCCGGGCGCGTCCCTCATCCCGGCGCGTCCCTCATCCCGGCGCGTCCCTCACCGCGGGCGCGTGCCCCTTCCCGGGCGCGTCCCTCATACCGGGCGCGTCCCTCATCCCGGCACCCACAGCCGGACCTCGGCGCCGTGACCCGGGTTGCCGTCGACCTCGACACCCCCGCCGACCTCCGCCAGTCGACCACGGACCGACCGGCGCATCCCGACCCCCTCCACCACGGCGGCGGGGTCGAAGCCGGACCCGTCGTCCTTCACCGAGCAGAGCACACCGCCCCGCTCCTCGTCGGGGCCGGCGTAGACCGTGACCCGTGAGGCGCCGCCGTGCTTCCCTGCGTTCGCCAGCGCTTCGGCGACGGCGCCGCCGAGCGCGTCGAGGACCTTGCCGCCGAGCACGGAGACGTCTGCGTCGACGACCACCTGGGCGCTCCCGCCGAAGCGATCCTCGAACAGGGCTGCGGCCGCCCGCAGTCGCGTGCCGAGGTCACCGCCCCCCACCGCCACACCGGCGCCGAACAGATACTCCCGGAGGTCGCGCTCCTGGTCGCGCGCGAGGCGGGCCAGCTCGGGATCACCCGCTCGCCGCTGCACCACCGCAAGGCACTGCAGCACGCCGTCGTGCAGCGTCCGCACCACCTCCTCCCTCGCCTGCACGACGGAGATCCGCCGCTCGGCCTCCCGCAGCTTCCCCGTGGCGAAGCCGGCCATCCCACCGGCGAGGGCGTAGAGCACGATCGTGGAGAGGGCGGAGATCGTTGCGTCATCCTCCCAGCTGCCGCCGGCCGTCTCGAGGACGGAGCCCGCGAGGCGACCGGCACCGACGAGAACACCGGCTGCGGCGCCTCCCCTGCCGGCGTAGGCGATGCCGGCGGTCAGGATCCCGGCGAGCGGCCAGGCAGAACCGAGCGACTGCGGGTGCGGCCCGGCGTAGGCGATGCCGTCGCCGATGGAGAGTGCCACCGCCACCGCCACCTCCACGGCGAGGAGGGGCCAGGAGAGGAGGCGTCCCGGGTCGTCACGCAGCACGAGCGTGGCGACGACCGTGACCGCCAGCGCTGCGCCGGCCAGCCCGACGGCGAGCACGGGGGCGTCGAGCTGCTTGCGCGTGAGCAGCAGGAGGGTGGCCAGCCAGGCCCACGCCACCCAGCGGAAGCCGGCCAGGCCGGCGAGGAGCCCCCGGACGAGCGCGTCTTCCTCGTCGCCCACCGCGCCAGCATGCCCGAGGCCGACCGCCGACAGGCGGTGGGGGACCAGGCCCGGTGCCAACGCTCCCAGCGGCGATCCCCGGGACAGTCCCGCTGTCGGAAGATCCTCGATCCGCCGAGGGCCGTGGTGTGGACACGACCTTGCTGCTCATCTTCCAAGATGGGACCTGGTGTTGACGGCGGCAAATGGGTTCGCCCGGTCCTGCGGGGACCCGGCTCAGCCGCCGTCGGCCAGGACCAGCGCAGCACGGAGGTGCTCGGCATGGTCGGCCGGCTTGGTGTGGGCGTTGAGGCCGCTCGTGCTCGGCATCACGTACACCGGCACGCCCCCGAGGCGCCGGGGCTGGGCGCCGGCGACCGCCCGCCGGTCGACGGCGACGCGCCAACCGGCCAACCCGACGAAGCAGACCGCCCTCGGTCGCAGCCAGGCGCAGAGGCGCTCGACCCGAGCGATGCCCGTTCGGTACTCAGAGGCGTCGAGCGCTGCTGAGGCGACGGTGGCTCGCTTGACGATGTCGGTCATGCCCGTCCCGTGGTGGTGGAGGGCGTGAAGCGGGTCTCGCTGCCGGGATGCCGCGCCGGCGGCGATCGCGGCGGGCCAGAACCGGTTGCCGGGCCGGGCGAAGCCGACCCCGGCGTCGGCCGAGAGGACGCTCGGGTTCAGCCCGCACACCAGCAACCGCATGCCGGGCCCGACCGTGTCGGCGAGGGTTCGCGCTCGCTCGGCGCGCAGGACGAGCCGCCGGCCCTCGCCCTCCTCCCGATCCTCCACCTCGGCGACGGCGAATCCGGCTCCGGTCGCCACGTCGGCGATCCGCTCGGGCTCCCACGACGCGAAGAAGCGCCCGCCGATGTCGTCACCGGGCAGGTCGTGGCCCTCGTGGGCACCCCCGATCAGCCGGAGCTCGATGGGGGCGCCGACGGCGAGCGCTCGGTGCAGGTCGGCGAGCGCGAGCGGGAACCGGGCGCTCGGCACGTGCAGGTAGCTCATGCTCGCCCACCCGCCCCCGAGTGAGCCCCGCCTGAGCGGCAGCGCCTCGAGGTCGGCCTGCACGAGCATCGCCTCGGGCGTGGACGTCCGGCACAGCCCGAGCATCGTCCTCGCGGCGTCGAGGGCGAGGACCGGGGTGCCGAGCTGGGCGGTGTACCGGCCCGCCCCGCAACCGAGGTCGGCCCGCACGGCACCAGGGGACACACGGCCAGAGAAGGCGACCGCCTCCTCGATCCGCTCCGGCTGTCGACGCTGCGCCCACGTCTCGCCTCGCGCCTCGTAGGTCTCGACGGTGGCGCGGTCCACCTAGCCCCCGGAGCGGAGCCGAGCCTGGAACCGTCGCATGCCGCCGATCCAGCGGTCGGGGTCGGCTGCCTTCTTGGCGTAGTAGCCACCGACCTCGGGGTGGGGGAGGATCAGGAACTGCTCGGCGGCGATGCCGGCCACCACCGCGTCGGCCACCTGCGCGGGGGTGAGGACGGCGCCGGCGGCGAGCACCGAGCTCTGGCCCGCCTCGTCACCGCTGGGGGGCGGGGCACCGTCGGCGACGGCCTCGGCGTCGTCACCGAGGAGCATCCGGGTGGCCACCCCCTGCGGGCAGAGGCAGCTCACCTTGATCCCGTCGTCCCCGTGGGTCACGGCCAGCCACTCGGCCAGCGCCACCGCAGCGTGCTTGGTCACTGCGTAGGGGGCGGCGCCGAGGTTGGTGAGGAGGCCGGCCGCCGACGCCGTGTTGAGGAGGTACCCGTCGCCTCGGGCCAGCATCGAGGGCAGCACCGCCCTGGCTGCGTAGACGTGCGCCATGAGGTTGACGTCCCAGATGCGTTGCCAGTCGGCGTCGGGGGCGTCGACGCCGCCGCCGATGGCGATGCCGGCGTTGGAGCAGAACAGGTCCACGGGGCCGAGGGCCTCGACGGTGGCGGCGACGAGCGCCTGCACGTCAGCCTCGATGCTGACGTCGCAGGGGAAGGGGATCGCAGTGCCAGCGGCCTCGGTGATCGTGCGCACCGTCCCCTCGATCCGGCCGGCATCGAGATCGGCGACCGCCACGCCGGCCGCTCCCTCGGCAGCGAAGCGGGTGGCGAGCGCCTTGCCGATTCCGCTCCCGCCCCCGGTGACCACGACGACCTTGTCCCTGAGCTCCACGTGGCCGACCGTAGCCGCCGCCGTCCCTGCGACTCCGGGCCGCGGCGGTGCGGGCGTGGGGGAGGGGGTCGAGCAGACGGGGCTCAGGCGCCGATCGCAGCCCGGAGCGTGTCGTCGACGACCTGCATGCGGTCCGGCCCCCACGGGTTCGGCATGAGGACGGGGACCTCGACCCCGGCGTCGACGTAGGCCTGGACGTAGCCGGCCACGCTGTCGGGGTCCCCCATGAAGTCGATGGCATCGACCATCCGGTCGCTGACCGCAGCGAGCGCTCCGGCGCGGTCTCGGGCGGCGTGCGCAGAGCGGATGGCGGCGACCTCCTCCCCGAAGCCGGCCCGGTCGAAGGAGCTGGCGTAGGAGTCGACGACGGCGTAGGAGAACAGGTCACGCCGGGCGGCATCGACACCGTCGGCCCGCACGGAGGCGCTGCAGTGGACGTAGGCGTAGATGGCGGCGTCGCCACCCGCCCTGACCTGCTCGACGGACCACGGGACGTGGGCGGCCGGCAGGTAGTTGAGCAGCACCCCGTCGGCGACCTCACCGGCCATCCGCAGCATCCGCGGGTTGAGCGCGCCGACGACGACCTTCGGCCGGCGCTCGCCGAGGCGGACCCCGAGGGTGGCCCGGGAGCAGGAGTGGAACTCGCCGTCGAAGGTGACGCTCTCGCCGGAGAGGAGCTCCTTGACGAGCGTGACGAACTCCCGGGTGCGCTCGACGGGGCGGTCCCCGTATGGCGCACCGTGCCAGCGGCCGGTGACGACGGGGGAGGAGATGCCGACGCCGAGCACGATCTCGGCGTCGGGGTGCAGCGCCTGGAGGGTGGCGGCGCCCATGGCGGCGAGCATGGGAGTGCGCAGCTGGAGGGCGATCACCCCGGTGCCGAGTCCGAGCGTCGGTGCGACGGCGCCGGCGGCGGTGAGGACGGAGAACGCCTCGGCACCGGTCACCTCGGCCGTCCAGAAGGAGCGGTAGCCGAGGGCCTCGGCGCGGGCTGCCACCTCGAGGGCACCGGGCACACCGAGGGCGGGGAGCGCGGCGATCGTCACGCCGAGCGGCACGTTGCGTTCCATCGGCGGACCCTAGGTGTCCGGCACCGGAGCCCCGTGCCGACGCACACGAGCGAGACCTCCTGTGCCGCTGAGTCGGGGACGCGAGACCCCGGCCGACGGGCACGCCGTCGAAGGGCCGGCGCATGGTGCGAGGTGGCGGCGGGTACTCGCCCCGTGGCTGCGCCCCTCTGGGGCTGCCGTCCCACGGACGTCGGTGGCAGGTACCATCGGGAGCGTCCTCAAGTCCCCCCGCACGCAGGACGATCGAAGGGTAGGCACCGTTGATGGAGCACACGATGACCGACACCGCAGAGCCGAAGATCATTCAGGATGCCCTTGCGGTGATCGACCGTGGACTGTCCGAGATGCTCCACCGGGAGCTCGTCTCCACCGACGAGGTGGCTGACCTCCTCCTCGATGTCCGGATGCTCCTTGCCTCCGTCGACGTCGATGTGGATGTCAAGGTCGACGTCCCGGCCGTGACCGGCTGAGCGGTGCGCCGACGCCTCGTGCGTCGGCCTCGGAGATCCTGCCCGACCGACGTGGCCGCCTTCGGGCGGCCGCTCTCGCGCCCGGGGGCCCGGTCCCCCTCAGCGAGGGACGGTCCTGAGCTCCTCGTACGCGTCGACCAGGCACGACCGGAGCAGGGCCGGGTCGGTCACCGCCCCGGCGTCGATGAGGCAGCCCATGTCGAGGTTGCCGGCGGACGACATCGTGGTCAGGTTGAAGGCGGTGCCCGCCAGGGGTCCGAGCGGGTGGTTGGCCTCGATGCGGGCCCCGGCGATGAAGAGGGGGAAGGCGGCGCCTCTGACGTTGGAGGTGGTGAAGTCGACTGTGCCCACCTGCTGGCGGGCGACGCGGGCGAGCATCGGCGTCGGGAGCACCGAGAGCAGACCGGCCAGGCGACCCACGCTGCCCACCGCCTTCTCGGCCCGGTTGGCCCGCAGCGTGACCTGCACGGCGTCGAAGCGGACGACCGGGTCCTCGATCCCGGAGGGGACGAGCACCCTCGTCGGGGCGAAGCTGTTCGTACCGCTCGAGCGCTCCTGACTCGTCCCGGTGCGGGTGCTGACCGGCATGGCCATGCGCAGCTCCGCCACGTCCGCGCCGCAGCGGCGGTGGTAGGCGCCGGCGGCACCGACGGCCCCGGTCACGAACCAGTCGTTGACCGTCCCCCCGAGTCGCCCGGCCGCCGCCTTGGCCTCGTCGAGCGGGATGGTCAGCACCTCGATCCGTCGCCGTAGGGAGCGCTCGGTCCACAGGGGCGAGCGGGCCGGCTCGGTCACGGCCAGCTGGCGCATGATCGACCGTGCCGTCTCGACCGCCTCACCCGCCCTCCCCGGTGCCCCCGTCGGATGGGTGAGCGTCTCGACGGTGCCCGCCACGGTCTGGCGGGCGAGGTCGAGGGGAAGGCGGATGCCGGCCGCTACCGACTCGCGCACCGTGTCGGAGACCGAGCGTGACGGCAGAGGGGCGGGGCGCCCCGGCGGTCCCGGCAGCATCGGCTCCGAGGCGTGGCGCTCCAGGTCCAGGAACGAGGCGGACAGGCGGAGGCCGCCCTCCCCGTCGGTGACGGAGTGGTGGAGCTTCTGAATCATGGCGCCGCGCCCGCCTTCGAGCCCTTCGACCATGGTGAACTGCCACAGCGGGCGGCCACGGTCGAACGGGTCGGCCGACAGCACGGCGGCCAGGTCGAGCACCGCACGTTCGTCGAACGGGGCCGGCACCGCCATGGTGCGGACGTGGAAGTCGAGATCGAACAGCGGGTCGTCCACCCACGAGGGCGTGGCCAGCCCCGGGCCCGCCTCTCCCACCCGCTGGCGCAGCCGGGGGAGGGCGTCGATGGCCAGGCGCATGCGGGCCCGGAACCGCTCCGGGTCGGCGGGGCGGTCGAGGAACGTGACGTTGGCGAAGGAGGAGCGCAGGACGGGATCGAGCTCGAGCGCCCACATGAGCGCCTCCTGGTCGCTCATCCGCTGTTCGAACGCCACAGGACCCGCCACCGCTCGACCGTATCCCGACGCTCCGTGCGGTGCTCAGTCCGTCGAGCGGAATCGACCCTCTCGATGGTGACGGTGAGCGGGCTCGCCGCAGCAGGAGGGGTGCTCGCCGCAAGCGCACCGCGACCCGGGTCGTACCCGCCGGGTCGCCGGATCGGGCCCGGCGAGTCGGATCTGGCCTCGGGTCGGATGACCCGAGCGCTACCGCGAGATCGTGTAGTGCTTGAACTCGTTGAGGGAGGGCCAGCCGGTGAGCATGTCCACGATGCGCTCGACGGCGGCGACCGCCTCGGCCGGGTCCGACGGCCTGTCCATCAGCCGCGCGAAGGCTGCCTGGCCGCCGGCGATGAAGGCGGGGACGCCCCAGACCTCGTGGTCGCGCACGAGGCGGGTGTGCTCCTCGGCCACCGTCTTGAGCGGCACGCCCGTCGCCACCTCGGCGAAGGCGGCGTCGACATCGACGCCGGTTGGGGCGAGCGCAGACCTGAGGGCTTCCTCGCTGCGGAGGTCACCGCCCCGGTCATGGCGGAGTCGGAAAAGGGCGCCGTGGGCGGCCAGGAAGTGCTCCGGCTGGCCGTCCCGTACGGCCATGGCCAGCTGCAGGGCGAGCAGGCCCGAGTCGGTCTCGGGGGCGTCCCACACGTCGACCCCGCCGTGTTCGACCTTCGCCTGGCTGAGGGAGAACGGCGTGAAGCGCACGTCCCACCTTGCGCCCGCCTCGAGTCCGGCGAGCACCAGCTCGTGGGCGTTGCGGGCGAAGGGGCAGCGGTAGTCGAAGGCGACCTCGAGCTGGAGCGCGTCGTTGGGCATGTCGTCCTTCAACGCTTGGCAGGGTCCTGCGCTTCCCTGTCGTGGGGTCGTCCCGGCTCAGCGGGGGAGCGGCCAGATGCGGCGGGCGAGGGCGCCGAGGCCGACACCGATGAGGGAACCGGCAAGGACGTCGGAGGGGTGGTGGATGCGGACGTGGACCCGACTCGCCGCCACCACCGTTGCGAGGCTGTACCAGGACCTCGCCCGGCGGCGGTCGCCGTTGGCGAGGAGCGTCGCCGCCATGAACCCGGAGGTGGCGTGCCCGCTCGGGAAGCTGCTGGAGCGGGGCCTCCGGAGGGCGTGGGCCCGCTCCTGCTCCCACTGCGGCCGCTCCCGTCGGAAGAACGACTTGACGATGCCGTTGATGAGCACCGACTCGACGAGGAGGCTCGTGCCGAGGCGCAGCGCCTCGCGCTCGTCGGCCGGGGAGCGCAGGGCTCGGGCGGTGCCGATGAGGTGCCAGAGGAGCGAGAAGTCCCCGAGCGCCGAGGCGGCGAACATCGCCTTGTTGGCTCGCGGGTCGTTGCGCAGGCCCGCAAAGGATCGGTCGACCGTCACGTCGAACCGCCTGACGAGCCCGGCCAGCCCGGGTGGGAGGACGGGTTGGACGGGGCTCTCCGGCGGGCGCTCGGTGCCTGCGGGGGTGCCGCCGAGGGCGCTGACGGCCGCCTCGGCGACCGGGTGCTCAGCGCCGGCTGGCACACCGAGTGCAGCGACGGCTGCGTCGATCGCCGGGTGTGCTGGGCCCTCGGTCTCGTCTCCTCCCTCGGGCGGTGCGTGGTTCGCCATCGGGGGGCACCGTACCCGTGGGCACCGGAGCACCGGAGCACCGGAGCACCGGAGCACCGGGCAGCCCGGTCAGCCCGGTCAGCCGGGGGCGAGGTCGCGGGCGACGACGGTGGCGACGGCCGCCGGGTCCTCGAGTGGGCCGAAGTGGCCGAGCTGCTCGAACACCTGGACCCGCCCGGCGGGGAGCCGCTCGGCGATCCGGACCGCGAGGTCCTCGCCCACCGTCGCCAGGGGGCCGCCGCAGGCGATCGTGGTCGGGCAGGAGACGTCGGGCAGTGCGTCCCAACCACCATGCGAGCCGCCCATGCGGTACACCTGCGATTCGTCATCGGGCCGGCAGCGCAGCACGACGTGGCCGTCTGCGTGCTCCTCGAACCCGTGCTCGACGTAGGCGGCAAGGGCGTCGCCGTCGAGCACCCGCAGCGGCTGCTTCGAGGCGTAGTTGGTGATCGCTTCCTGGCGCGAGGGGAAGGTGTCCCGACGCTTGGCTGCCCCTGCCGTCAACCCGCTCTCCCCGTCTGCGGGCCCGCCGCTCGGCGGGAAGACGATCGGCTCGTAGCACCAGAGCGCAGAGAAGGTGCCAGGTCGGCCGGCCTCAGCCAGCAGGAGGGCGGCGCCCCCCTTGGAGTGCCCGACTGCCGCCGGGCGATCCAGGCCGAGGGCATCGACGACGGCGTGCACGTCGTCGGCGAAGCCCTCCCAGGCGAAGCCCCTGGCCGGGTCGGGCGCGGTCGAGAGACCGTGGCCCCGGAAGTCGAGCGACCAGAGGTCGAAGCGGTCCTCGAGGTGGCGGGCCAGGGGCCGCCAGACGAGTCCGTGGAACCCGGTGGCGTGGCACAGCAGCAGAGGTGGGCCGACGCCGCCCAGGTCGTGTACCTCGAGCTCGACGCCGTCGGTGGAGGGGACCCGCACGCCCTCATCCTGTCAGCCCGAAGGGGACGGTCGACCCGGTCACGGCCGGTAGGGTGCCGCCCATCAGCGAGACCGACGTGGACGCCGTCATGGCGGCGAACCACCGTTTCTACGAGGCCTTCGAGCGGCGGGACCTCGACGCCATGTCCGATCTGTGGGAGCACTCGGACCGAGTCGTCTGCACCCACCCGGGCTGGTCCACCCTGCGGGGGTGGGCTGGCGTCTCCGCCTCGTTCTTCGCGCTCTTCCAGGGCCACCAGCACCTCCAGTTCATCCTCACCGAGGTGCGTGCCGAGCTGGCGGGGGACGTGGCGTGGGTGGCGGTCGACGAGAACATCCTGGGGGACTCCGCCGGCGGCACCGCCGCTGCGCTCAACGTGTTCGCCAGGGAGGCGGGCACGTGGCGCATGGTCGTGCACCACGCCTCGGTGGTCGCTGCGTCGACCGGGCCCCTCGAGGCCGACTGAACCCGACCCTGTCGCGCGCGCGGCCGCCCGAGGCCCGGGTCGTGAGCGTCCCAGGTCGCAGGTGGTGGCGAGCCCTGAGCAGACGTCGACGAGGCGGGTTCCAGGAGGTCGGGACGTAGGGTCACCTGGTGGTTCGGGCATCGGCACCTCTCGCCCCGGATCCTGCCACCCCCGATCCGGTCGACGTCGAGACGGCAGGGCAGCGCAGGTCCCGAGCGTCGCTCGCTGCGCTGATGGTGATCGCCGGGATCCTGCACTTCGTCATCCCCGACACCTACGCCCGCATCGTCCCCCGGGGCGTGGGTGATGCCAGGACCGTCGTCTTCGCCAGCGGGGTGGCCGAGATCATCGTCGGAGCGCTCCTGGCAGTGGCGAGGACCCGGCGCATCGGTGGCTGGTGTGCAACGGCGGTGCTCGTGGCCGTGTTCCCGGCCAACGTGCAGATGGCCCTCGACGCCGGTGCCCACGGCGCTCCCGGTGGCACCGGCGCGCTGCTCGTCGCCTGGTTGCGGCTGCCCCTCCAGGTGCCGCTCGTGCTCTGGGCGCTGGCCCACGCCCGTCGGCGCGGGCCGGTGTCGCCGGTCCCTACGAGAAGTGCTTGAGCAGCGAGCCGATCTCCTCGCCTGAGCTCGCCGGGATCGTGTAACCCTCGGGGTCGCGGATCTCCTCGAAGTGGTCGCGCACGTCCTCGAGGCTGAGCTCGGGGTTGAAGTAGCCCTCGGTCAAGCCGACGAAGAACCGGGCGATGCGGCCGCCGGCTGCGCTGTAGATCTCCCCGGTCACGGGGCAGTCCTCGTGGACGAGCCAGGCGACGATGGGGGAGACGAGCTTCGGGTCGAGCTTCTCGGCGAAGGCACCGAGCAGCTCCTCGGTCATGCGGGTCCTGGCGATCGGTGCCAGCGCGTTGACCTTGATGTTGTACTTGGCCCCCTCGATGGCGAGGACCCGGGTCAGTCCGACCAGGCCCATCTTGGCTGCGCCGTAGTTGGCCTGGCCGAAGTTGCCGAGGACGCCCGAGTTCGAGGCGGTGTGGACCACCCTGCCGTAGCCCTGCTCGCGCATCGTCACCCAGGCGGGGCGGGTGACGTTGAAGGCACCCTTGAGGTGGACGTCGAGGACGGGGTCGACGAGGTCGGGTCCCTGGTTGTGGAACGACTTGTCTCGAAGGATCCCGGCGTTGTTGATGACGATGTCGACTCGGCCGTAGGCGTCGAGCGCTGTCTTGACGATGGCCTCGCCGCCCTCGGGTGTGGCCACCGAGTTGGTGTCTGGCACGGCAACGCCGCCGAGGCCCTCGATCTCCTCAGCCGTCCGCTCGGCCGGGCCGGCGTCGCCGCCCTCGCCGCTGACCGACCCGCCGAGGTCGTTGATGACCACCTGCGCACCCCGTGACGCCAGCAGCAGCGCGTGCTCCCGCCCGAGCCCTCCACCTGCGCCCGTGATGATCGCAACCTTGCCGTCGAACCCCAGGTCTGCCATGGGCCGGACGATAGGCGCAACCCTCGCAAGGGCACCAACGCACGCCCGCCCGGCCGGTGCCGCGACGGTGGGGGCGGGCGCCGGACCGACCTATCGTCCGCAGCATGGACTTCGAGCTGCCGCCCGAGGATGATCCCCGACGCCTCGCCGTGCGGGCCTGGCTCGCCGACAACCCGTCGCCGACGGGTCGGCAGCTGGCCGAGGCGGGCTTCGTCGCCCCCCACTGGCCCAGCCCGTGGGGCATCGACGCCGACCCGGTCCACCAGCTCGTGATCGACCAGGAGCTGCGCCGGGCGGGGGTGCGCCGGCCGTCGAACCCGATCGGCATCGGCTGGGCGGGTCCCACCATCGTCCACGCAGGCACGCCGGCACAGCAGCAGCGCTACCTCCCCGGGCTCCTCTCCGGGGAGGAGATCTGGTGCCAGCTCTTCAGCGAGCCGGGGGCCGGCTCGGATCTCGCCGGCCTCAGCACCAGGGCCGAGCGGGACGGCGACACCTGGGTCGAGCGCGGCCAGAAGGTGTGGACGTCGCTCGCCCACAACGCCCGCTACGGGATCCTCATCGCCCGGACCGATCCCGACGTGGCGAAGCACAAGGGCATCTCGTACTTTGTGTGCCCGATGGACACGCCCGGCATCGACATCCGGCCGATCATCGAGATGACAGGGGGCCACACCTTCAACGAGGTCGTCCTCGACGACGTACGCCTCCCCGCCGACGCGCTGATCGGTGAGGCCCACGAGGGCTGGACCCTGGCCAAGGTCACGCTGTCGAACGAACGGGTGTCGCTCTCGTCGGGCGGCGCCCTGTGGGGCAACGGCCCCGCCGCCTCCGACCTCTTCGACGAGGTGCGGGCTGCGGGTGGCACCGACGACCCGCTCCTCCGCCAGCGGCTGGCGGCGCTGTGGATCGAGGCCGAGGTCCTCCGGCTCATCCGGTTGCGGACGGTGAGCGCCCTCGTACGGGGTGAGCAGCCGGGGCCCGAGGCGTCGATCCGCAAGATGCTCGCCGACGAGCACGGCCAGGCGATCATGGGGCTGGCGAAGGATCTGTCCGGCAGCGCGGGGATGCTTGCCACCGCCGGCCCGCTCGGACGTGAGGACCGCCACGGCTGGTCCTACGGGTTCTGTTCGCGCCTGCGCTCACCGTCGGCGGCGGGACGAGCGAGGTGCAGCGCAACATCGTCGCCGAGCGGGTGCTCGGCCTGCCGCACGACGTCGACGTCGAGGCGGGGCTCGCCTACTCCGAGAGCTCACGGTCGCGCTCGGCGCCGCAGTCGACCAGCTGAACCGGGCGACGGCGGCGCCTGCACGTCCCGTCCTCGCTCAGTCGTTGATCTCGCCGTCGCCGATCTCGTCCTCACCGGGGTCGTCACCGCAGGCCGAGGCACCGAACAGCAGCGTCAGGGCGAGCAGGGCTGCCGAGACCTTCTTCACGTCGAACATGTCGTTCTCCTCGTGCTGGAAGCTCGGCCGGTCGGCCGAGCCGAGGTCCTACCCCCTCGGTCGTCCCGACGCCCCTCTCTGCAGCGACGACGCGAGCACCATCGGGAACCACGTGGCCCGTGCAGAGGGGAGGAGGGTGCCGTCGGCATCGAGGAGGGCGGTGCGCAGCGTCACCCGCACGGTCCTCCGTACGCCGACGAGCGGCCCTGCCAACGTCGCCGACGTGACCCACCGCGGGGGCGAGGCGGCTCGGGATCTCGATCTGCACGGGGGCTCGCCGGCGGCGGGGCAGAGGTGGCGTGACCTGTCAGCTGCTGCGCCGTCGTCGGATCGCCAGCACCGCACCCAGCGTGGCGGCTCCGATGGCGGCGGCAGCGCCGGTGAGCACGCCCTTCGTCGGTCCGCCACCGCCCCCGTCGCCGCCAGGGATCGCAGTGGTGCCAGGGGGGGCAGGCGGTGGTGATGTCGGCGGCGGGGCCACGGCGCGCGCCGGGAGCGGGTCGGCGGCCTCGAGTCGGTTGGCCCCGGGCCGGACCGCCCACGAGGCGGCCACGGTCGCCTCACCCTCATCGAGGTCGGCGTGCCACCAGTCGCACTGCGCCCGCTCAGGATCGAGCGAGACGACGAGGAACCCGTGCTGGGTCAGCTCGGCCCAGCGGATCTGGGGCAGCTGGCCGGCGATGAGGTCGACGGCGGCAGGTGCGAGGGCGGGGGTCGGGATGCGGACGATCTCGGAGAACGGCTGGGCGGTGACGCTGGGCGTCACCCATTCGACCGTCACCGGTTCGTCCCCCGGCCCCGGCACCTCGAACGCCCACGACGAGTGCACGTCGCCGGTGATTAGGACGGTGGGGCCGGCAGCAGCGACGGCCTGCAGGGTCCGCTCCCTCGCCGCCGGGTAGCCATCCCAGGCGTCGGGGTTCACGACCTTGCCCTCGATGGTGAGGCCGAGGGAGCTGGCGGAGCCGGCGAGGGCGCTCGGTACCTCGAACCCGAGCGGGGTCAGCACCACCTGGTTGCCGAGCACCCGCCACGCCGCCGCGCTCTCGGCCAGCGCGACGGCGAGCCATGCCTCCTGCGCCTCGGACACCAGGCGGCGCTCGGGGGAGGTGAGCCGAGTGGCGGCATCCGGGTCCTCTGCCGACACCTGCTGGTCGCGTCCGTCGTGGCGCGTGTCGAGCAGGAGCAGGTCGGCCGCGCCCCCGAGCGGCAGCGCCCGCCAGATGCGCTCGGGGACGGAGGGGTCGGGCCGTCGCACCGGCAGCCACTCGAGCCAGGCCCGCATCGCGTCGGCACGACGGACCTCCCAGGGGCCGTGGACGTTCGGATCGTGCCCCACGGCGCCGTCGCGCCAGGCGTTGCCCGCCACGTCGTGGTCGTCCCACACCGCCGCCATCGGCTGCGCTGCGTGGAGGCGCTGGAGGTCGGGGTCGCTGCGCTGCTGGGCGTGGCGGCGTCGGTAGTCGGCGAGGCTCACGGGAACGCCTGGCGGGTCGGGCTGGCGGGGGCCTTCGCTCGCGTCGTACAGGTAGTCACCGAGGTGGACCACCAGGTCGACGTCGGCGGCAGCGAGGCGGCGGTAGGCGGTGAAGGCCCCCGCGGCGAAGGAGGCGCACGACACGACGCCGAGGCGGACTTCGCCTTCGTCGTCGCCGTCGCGCGCCGTGCGGGTGCGCCCGATGGGGGAGCGCACACCCTCGTGGTCGAAGGCGTAGAAGTACGTCGTCGCCGGGTCGAGCTGGGTCACGTCGACGTGCACGGTGTGGTCGGCCTCGGCCGACGCCACCGCCTCGCCCTGCTGCACCACCTCGGCCAGGGCCTCGTCGCGACCGACGATCCACCGCACGGGGGCGTCGCCGTCGACACCGTCCAGCCGGGTCCACAGCACGACCTGTCGCGCGGTGGGATCACCGCTGGCAATGCCGTGGGCGAAGGGCGCCATCCCGGTCGGGACGGCACCCACCACGCGGCGCGCTGCCGACGTGCCGGTGACGGCCATCCCGGCGCGCAGCACGTCGCGTCGGCTCAGCACGGGCAGGCGCCCCTTCCGGCGACGATCAGACCCGTAGCCCGCTCATGCGCTCGAGCGTGGCCTCCGCCTCCGCCACGAACCGGGCGACCAGCTCGGCTGCCGGCACGAGCTCGTCGATCGAGCCCGCACCCTGGCCGCACGGGAAGAACTCGCGGTCGGGGTCGATGTCGCTGGTCTCGGGACCGGCGCCGAGGTGGAACACGCCCTCGTCCATCGAGTGCACGACCTGTGCAGGGAACGGCTGCAGCTGCTCGGGGTGCTCCTCGAAGTGGCGGGTGTAGGGGCCGGCCACGACTCGGCAGGTCTTGCCCGTGTAGGCCCGCGAGACGACCGTGCCGTCCTCGCCGGTGCGCAGCAGCACGTCCTTGTAACCGGGCACGGCGCGCGCCTCGGGGGTCGCGATGAAGCGGGTGCCGACCCAGATGCCGTCGGCACCGAGCGCCAGCGCGGCGGCGAGGCCACGGCCGTCGACGATGCCGCCGGCAGCCACGACGGGCACCCGGTGGCCGACGGCGTCGACGATCTGGGGGACGAGGGGGAAGGTGGCGACCTGGCCGGTGTGGCCGCCTGCCTCGGTGCCCTGGGCCACCACCATGTCGCAGCCGGCCTCGACCGCTGCGATGGCGTGGCGCACCTTGCCGCACATGTTCATCACGATCACGTTGCTCTCGTGGCACAGCTCGACGACCTCGCGTGGCACGCCGAGGCCGGCCACGAACACCGTCGCCCCGCCCTTGATCACCGCTTCGACGTTGCCGACCATGTCACCGGGCGAGGCGGTGAGGAGGTCGACGCCGAACGGCTTGTCCGTCGCCTCGCGCACGGCCGCCATCTGCGCCACCATCACGTCACGGCTCATCGTGGAGGCGCCCATGCAGCCGAAGCCACCCGCCTCCGACACGGCGGCGACCAGGGGGGCGTAGGACACCCCGCCCATGCCGGCGAGCATGACCGGGTGCTCGATCTGAAGGATGTCGGTGAGGCGGGTTCGCATCGGGCTTCTCCTGGCGTGTGGACGACGCACCTTAGGGGCCGCTCCCGGGCCCTCCTCGACGAGGCGGGGCCGCTCCGGCTCGGCTCAGCGGGGAGGTCGGACCCAGGCGCCGTCGCCGTCGAGCGGGTGGTGCCCCCAGCGGCCCGGCGTCGCCAGGAGGGCGCGGGGGTAGTCCTCGAACAACCAGCGGCCGAAGCTGCGACGGGTCCAGTCGCTGGCGCCGGCCAGGCGGAGCGCAGCGCGCACGCCCCTGCGACGACGCACCGCCCGGATCAGCAGCTGCGACATGCGGGCGTCGGCCACGAGCTCCCGGTGCACCGCAGCGGTGTAGTGGGCGGCGGCGGCGGCGGGGTCGAGGCCACCGGCCAGGAGGACGGCCCTGGCTGCCAGCGTGCCCGTGAGCAGCGCCTGTCCGATCCCCTCTCCCGTCAGCGGGTCGGTGGCGGCGGCGGCATCCCCCACGAAGAGGGCCCTCCCGCCGGCTGCGTGCAGCGTGGCCGCCGCGACGTGGGCCGGGATGGGCCACGCCTTGTGCGGGCCCTCGGGGGTCGCCCTCGGCCCGAGCACCTCCCGCACGTGCTCTCGCGCCAGGAGGGCGGGCCAGAGCTTGGCCATGTCCCTGGTGGCGATGCCGCTGTCGCGCTGGATGCCGAAGCCGACGTTGGCCCCGCCGCCGGCAACCGGAAAGGACCAGGCGTAGCCGGGGAGCAGGTCGGGCTCGAACCACACGAACAGCTCGCTGGCGGCCCGGGGCCCGACGTCGCTGAAGTACTGCCGGAAGGCGTGCCACTCCCCGAGCTCGCGGTGCGCGGCACCGGCCCCCAAGTGCTTGCGCAGCGGGGACCACATGCCGTCGGCCCCGACCGCGTACCTGGCCGCCACCTGCTCCCCGCCCACGTCGACCACGATGCGGTCGTGCTCACCCGTGGCACCCGTGACCGTCGAGCCCTCCAGCACGGTCACCCCCTCGGCCTGCCTGGCCAGGTCGACCAGGGCGGCGTCGAGGTCGGCCCGGCGGGCCACTGCCGCGTAGGCACCCCGCCCCCGTGGGAGCGGGAAGCGGACCTCCCGGCCGGCGGGCCCCCGAACGACCACGTCGTGGACCGGCTGCCACGACGCCACCGACGCCGGCTCGAGTCCGAGGTCCTCCAGGAGCCGGAGCGCACCGGTGGTCAGACCGTCCCCGCAGCACTTGTCCCGCGGGAAGCGCGCCTTGTCGACGAGGAGCACGCTGCGGCCACCCCTGCCCAGGGTCAGGGCGGCGGCGACACCGGCGGGTCCCGCCCCTGCGACCACCACGTCCACGCTGCGCACGACGGGCCAGGCTACGGGCGGTGGCGCCGTAGGCCCGAGCCGGTGCGCCGGCGGCGGCCGACCGCCCTTCGTCCCGGTCAGCCCTGCCCTCGAGCGGAGGCGAACGCGTCGACGACCCGGGCTCGCCAGCCCCTCAGCGCCGGGTAGCGCTCGGCCGGGGTCTTGCCGAGGCGCACGACGACGAGGTCGAGGCCGGGGCTGACGAGGATCGACTGGCCCTCGTAGCCGTTGGCCCAGAACGAGCCGTGCTCGTCGCCGACCACCCACCACTGCGCCCCGTACCCGTTGCCGGTCTCGGCGTCGGTGGAGCGCTGGCGCCGGCCGTGGTCGACCCAACCCTCCGGCAGCAGGCGCCGCTCCTCCCAGGTGCCGTCGCGCAGGTACAACAGGCCGAACCGGGCGAAGTCGCGGGCCGTGGCGTGGACGTAGGAGGAGGCGATCCAGGTGCCGGCGTCGTCGAGGGTGGCACGGGCGGAGGCCATGCCGAGCGGGTCGAAGAGCCGCTCGTGGAGGAGCTGCCGGTAGGCCTCGCCCGGCCCGACGGTCCGGGCCACGATCCCTGACACGATGTTGGTGGTCCCGCTCGAGTAGTTGAAGCGCTCACCGGGTGGGGCCACCAGAGCACGGTCGGCAGCGAACGCGGCGGTGTCGGGAGCGCCACTGCCGAAGAGCATCTCGATCACGTCGGAGACGCCTGCATCGACGTACTCCTCGGCGAAGTCGAGCCCGTCGCGCATGGTGAGGAGGTGCTCCAGGGTGACGGCGGCCCGGGGGTCATCCCCTCCCTGCCACGCCGGCACCTCGGCCGGCGCGTCCACATCGAGGCGACCCTCGCCGACCAACGTCCCGACGAGCGCGTGGAGCATGGACTTGGCCATCGACCACGAGAGGAGCGGGGTCTCCGGCCCGACCGCCTCGGCGGGGCGGTCCCAGTGCTCGAGGGCACCCCCGTAGCGTTCGGCCACCAGCGCGCCGCCCTGCACGACGACCACGGCGTACGTCTGGGCCAGCGGGCCGTCGGGGTCCAGCGCCTCGTCGAGGAGGGGGGCCAGGTCGGCGCCCTCCGCCCCGTCGGCAGTCGGCCACGACCCGGTCGGCCACGCGACGCCGACCGGCTGCGGCGGGAGCGGCGACAGGGGCCCGCCCGCCCCCGATGTTGCTCCGCCGCTCATGCTGCCCGCTCTCGGCCTGCGGCCGGGCCGCTCGGGCCACGCTCGCTGCGCATGCTCATGTCCCGAGGCTGGTGGCGAGGAACTCGACGGTGAGGGGCCAGGAGACGGCGGCTGCGTCGGGGTTCGAGAACTGGGGGGCGAGGAAGTTCTCGAAGGCGTGGCCGGCGCCCGGCTGGACGTGGATCTCGACGTCGTCCCGCCCGGAGAAGCCCGTTCGCACGGCCTCGACCTGCTCCTGCGGCAGGTACGGGTCCTGGCCTCCGAAGTGGAAGATGGTCGGGCACGCCGGCCGGTCGCCGGAGGCGAGCAGGTCGGCCACCCCGGAGCCGTAGTACGAGACGCAGGCGTCGACATCGGCGTTCGCCGCCGTCCGGTAGGCGAGCGTCCCCCCGAGGCAGTAGCCCATTGCCGCCACCTTCCCGGTGACCTCGGGCAGCGTCCGCAGGTGCCTGACCGCCGAGGTGAGGTCGTCCAGCTTGTCGGCGTCCGCCACTTCCGAGCCATAGCGCTGGGCCACACCGAAGGCCTCCTGCATCGCTGCATCGTCGCTCCCGAACGTCGCACCCGGCTGGACGCGCCAGAACACGTCGGGGCAGAGCACGACGTACCCGAGGTCGGCCAGGGCGGTCGCCTTGGCCAGCACGAACTCGTTGACGCCGAAGATCTCCTGGTAGAGCACGATGCCGTTCCCGTTGGCGTCGTCCGGCGCGACGATGGTCGCTGCGTAGGAGGGGGCGATCGACTCGGTCCTGGTGGTCGGCACCGCCGGAGCCTAGGTCGGTCGCGTCCGGGCGCTGCGGCCGTGCGGGTCGCCCTCAGTCCGGGGCGACCACTGCCTCCGCCTCGATCTCGACCCGCCAGCGCGGGTCGAGCAGCCCGGTGACGACGACCATCGTGGCGGCAGGGCGCACGTCGCCGAAGACGGCTCCGTGCGCCTGCCCGACGGCATCGGCATCTGCCACGGCGGTGAGGTACATCCGGGTGCGGACGACGTCGGTCGGGGACGCTCCCACCCCGGCCAGCGCCGTGACGATGATCTCGAGGCAGCGGCGGGTCTGCTCCCCGGCGTCGTCGGGGCAGGAGCCGTCGGGCCACACCGGCCCGGTCCCCGAGACCACGACCCGGGCGCCGATCCTCACGGCGCGGCTGAACCCGATGGTCGGCTCGTAGGGCGAACCGGATGACACCGTCCTGCGCTCACCGTCGCCCATCCGCTGCCCGGCCCCGCCGTCGGTCACCTCGTCCTCCTCTGCGACCCGCCGGGCGTCGACCGGGCTGGGGCTGCTGGCATCAGCAGTCGATGCCCTCCTCGGGCCGGTAGGTGGCGAACACCTCGTCCTCCTCGGTGTGGCCGTCGGCGACGAACGTCCGGGTCCGCGTGGTCGTGACCCTCGTGCAGGCGCCGACCGGGGCCTCTGTCTGCGCCGTCTGCTCACCGCGGGCCCACGGGGTCGAGTAGAGCGTGACGGTGACGCTCGAGGGCGTGTAGGTGGGCCAGATGAGGACCCCGTAGGGCGTCGGGTTCTCGACGACGAGGTCGGGTTCGGGGAACGACAGGGTCGCCTCCCGCCCGTAGGGGTAGCGGCTGATGTAGATCGAGTGGGACTGGTAGGCCTCGTACTCGAGACCGCCGAAGAAGGCGGCGTTGAACAGCGTCGTGGCGAACTGGGAGATGCCGCCGCCCACGCTCTCCTCGAAGACGCCGTTCTGGATCACCCCGCCCGTGATGAAGCCGTTGGTCTCGGTGCGCCGCCCGATGTGGTCGTTCACCGAGAACGAGCCCCCGGGCTCGAGGACGACCCCCCGCGTCAGGTCGGCGATGCGGTGGATGTTGACCACCCTGCTCTGACCGGCAGGGAAGCTCGTGGTGAACGCCCCGACAGGCTCGCTGATGCCGAGTGCAGCGGCCTCCGTCGTCGTCCGCCCCGGCTCGGCCTCTGTCAGCGGTACGTCGAGGGGGCCATCGGGCCGCTGGAGCAGCGCAGCGACTGCGAGCTCACCGACGCCGGCGGCGCAGCAGCGGGTCCCTGCGATGCCCGGGACGATGACGACGCGGCCGCCCTCCACCCTGAAGGAGGCATCGGTGGGGGGGGCGCCGACGCCGCCGAGGAGCGCCTCGACGTCGGCCGCAGCCCGTGCAGGGTCCGTTTGCAGCTGGAGCCCGTCTGGGGCCGGGACGGCCGACAACCAGGTCTGCATCGTGGTCCCCGGCACCTGGGTGCCGGTGTCGCCGGCCTGGAGGACGAGCGGCGAGGCGGTGAGCTGGCGGCCCTGCTCGACGAGGCTCGCCGCCTCGGCGTCGCCGAAGCGCGGTGCCACCGGGCGGGGCTCGGCCCGTGCGGTGATCGGCACCTCCCCTGGGGCGGCCGCAGCCACGATCCGCTGCGCCACGAGCTGCGGGTCGAGGCCGGTGCCGGGGATGCCAGGGACGACCGCGAGGTCGCCGTCCCTCGCCTCGATCCCGGGTTCGACCGGTGCGACGGGGGAGGTCGGGTCACGTTCGGCCACGACCGCCTCGGCGCGCTCCGGGTCCAGCGTGACCGTCAGGTCGGAGTGGCGCTCGTCGAACAGCGAGCGCACCCATGACGTGAACCGGCTCACGGCGGAGCCCTGTCGGCCCACCGCCAGGACCGTTCGACGAGTCGTCTCCACGTCGAGCGCGAGACCCAGCTCGTCACCCGTCGCCTGCAGCACCCCACCGGGGGTCGACACCTCGACCCTCGCTCCGGTGTAGGTGGCGGCCAGGTCGACCAGCGCGGCGTCGAGCTCGATCCGGTCGAGGTCACCCACCCGGCGTCCGGCGACCTCGACGTTGCGCAGCGCCTCTCCCTCTGCCGCCCGGGTGTCGAGCGCCCATGCCCCCGCAGCCAGGGCCACCACGACGAGGGAGAGCAGCAGCAGCCCGGCGATCGAGCGCAGCACGGTGCCGGCCCCGCTCCGGGGCGCCCTCGGTGCCCTGCTCAGCGGACCGGTGCGATCGTGGGCGGGAGGCACGAGCCGGCCGCGAGACGCCGTCGATGGCCGCAGATGGGTCGGGCCGCAGGCCGGTCGTTCATGAGGCGATGGTGTCAGAAAGTCTGCTTCACGTCAGGGCAGCGGGAGGGCGGTCGCAGGGGGTGGAGCTCAGCCGCCGCTCTGGACCTCAGGGTTGGCGGTGACCTCATCGGGGTTCGGCTGGGCGGGGGAGGCGTCGGTCCCGAGGGCGGGGTCGGCCGAGTCGTCGCCGGCTGCCATGCGCTTCGCCTTCTCCTCGAGGTCGATCGACGCCTCGCCGCCGACGTCGCCCACCTGGGTGCCGCCGTCGTAACCGGTCTCCCCGGGACCCGACGCGCCGTCGCCCGGGTTGGGATTGACGTCGTCCCCGCGGGGCGGGTTTGCAGCTGATGCGTCGCGCTCGTCCATGGCGCCCTCTTGCCCCCGCCCCAGACGCCGGAAACGGCGGGGGTGGTCAACCCTCGAAGAGCGTGAGCTCCGGGGTGCGCCGCCGGGCGAGCACGTCGAAGTCCACCTCGACCCAGCTGATCCCCCGGTCGCGGGCCAGCGTCCGCGCCTGCGGCTTGACCGTCCCGGCGACGTAGATGCCACGCACCTCCCGGAGGGTGGTGTCCTGCTCGAGGTAGCGCAGGTACCGCGTCAGCTGCTCGACGCCGTCGATGTCGCCGACCCGCTTCACCTCGACGGCAACAGCACGTCCCCGCCCGTCGAGGCACAGCAGGTCGACCGGGCCGATCGGCGTCACGTGCTCGCGCCGCACGAGGCGGAGGCCATCCTCGATGCAGTCGCACGCACCCGCCAGCAGCCCCTGGATCTCTGCCTCGCTGTGCGTCTTGACCAGACCTGGCTCCCCGCCGAGCGCCGTGGTGACGTCGGAGTGGATGGCAGTGATGGCGATGTCGAGCCGCTCCCCCCGGGCACCGGTCACCGTCCAGCCGGACGGGCCCTCGACGAGGCGGCACGGCGCCGACATCCAGCTGAGGGCCTTTGAGCCGGTGTCGGCGTGGATGAGGATCGTGCCGTCGGCCTTCACCACGAGCAGGCGGTCTGCCTCGGGCAGGGATGCCGAGAGGCGGCCGGCGTAGGTCACCGAGCAGGTGGCCACCACGAGGCGCATGACCGTCTTCCTACCAGCGAACCCCTCCCGGGCGGGCCCTCACCCCGGCCGCCATCCTTCCGGCAGGGGAGGGGACCGCGCCGGTCAGGGACGGCCCTTCCGGCGGCGGCGACCGACCGGTCCGCCACCTTCGCCGAGGCGACGCTTGATGGTCTCCCGCCGCTCGAGGAGGTCGGCGTAGGTGAGCCCAGCGTGGTCGGCGTCCAGCCCGAAGCTGGCCTTGACGCCGGTGAGGTCGACCTCGAAGCCCCCAGGCGCCACGCCGATCTCCCGGGCCAGGCGCTCGCCGTGGTTGATGGTGAAGTAGGTGGCGATCTGGGCGATCTCCCCGAAGAGGTCGAGGTTCGGCGCAAGGGCGGCGATGGCACCGTCGAGGAACACCATGTTCTTGATGAACAGCATGAGCTCCTTGGGCATGCGGGCGCCGTAGGCGAGGAGCGCCTTCACGATCGTCCGCAGCTCGGCGACGAGCTCCTCGCCGGTCAGGGTGGTCGGGTCGACCGGGGGCCGGTCGAGCTTGAGGTCTCGGATGACGGCGTCGAGGTCGGTGTCGGGGGGCAGGGCGCCGAGGTCGACGAGGGCACCCAGCTGGCCCCGGATGTCGTTGGTGATGCTGCCCATCAGGAGGCGCAGGAAGGCGAGGCGCTTCGTCTCGCTCAGCCTGCCGGTGATGCCGTAGTCGAGCAGCGCCGTGCGGCCGTCGGGCTGGACGAAGAGGTTCCCGCCGTGCAGGTCTCCGTGAAAGACGCCGTGGATCATGGCCCCCTCCAGGAAGCCGATCATCCCGGTGCGCACGACCGTCTCGGTGTCGACGCCGGCCTCGCGCATGCCGGCCACGTCGTCGAAGGCGAAGCCACTCAGCCGTTCCATGACCAGCAGCCGACGGGTCACGAGGCTCGGGTGGGGGCGGGGGACCACGAAGTGGCGCTGGCCGAGGTCGGCGAGCACCCGCGCCACGTCGAGCATGTTCTCGGCCTCGAGCCGGAAGTCGAGCTCTTCGGTGATCGTGTCGGCGAACAGCTCGACGAGTGCCGGCGGGTTGGCCAGGGCGGCCACGGGGATGCGGCCGACGAGCGACGGCGCGATCCACGACATGACCCGGAGGTCGGAGCGCACGAGCGTGGCGATCTGCGGGCGCTGGACCTTCACCACGACGGACTCGCCCGTCACCAACGTGGCCGCGTGCACCTGGGCGATCGAGGCGGCGGCCAGCGGTGTCTGGTCGAAGGACGAGAACACCTCGGCGATCGGCCGTCCGAGCTCCTCGGTGACGACCTGCTCCACGACCACCCACCGCTCGGCCGGCACCTGGTCGCGGCAGCGCTTGAACTCGCTGACCAGCTCCTCGGGGAACAGCCCCTCTCCCGACGAGATGATCTGGCCGAGCTTGATGTAGGTGGGCCCGAGCGTCTCTGCGGCGCGGCGGAGGCGGCGGGAGAGACCGGCCCTCGAGGTGGCCCCGCCGGTGCGGCGATCGGTGGCCGCCCACACCGCGATCGGCACGCCGAGGTGGCGGACGGTGGAGACGAGCCGACCCAGCGGTGGGACCCGCCGGCGGCGGGTGAGCTCGGGGATCTCCGCCCTGGTGCGGGCCCTGAGCCGGTCGAGGCCGACGCGCCAGGTGGTGGTGGCCGGATCCACCAGCCACGGCGGCTCGTCGCTGAAGGTGCCGAGCCCGAGGTCGGCGGCGGGGATCGTGACGCTCACGGATCAACTCTACGGTCGTCCCGCTGCGTACCCGCAGGTCGCGGCGGCTGCGCAGCGGGGTCGAGGCGCCCCCGAGGGGCGGGTCCGGTGAGGTGGGTCGTCGCTAACGTGACGGCCGGCACAGCCGCCGATCGGGGCGGCGCCGACCGGGAGGATGGCGATGGCCGAGGCAGTCGAGCGCTGGGTGACGGACAACGAGCCGAGCGGGCGCTACCCGATCTACACCAGGGCCAACGCAGGTGAGGTCTACCCCGACCCGGTGACGCCCCTCTCGGGGAGCCTCGCCATGCTCTCGGCCGGCGACGCCGGGTGGAAGGACGCCTACATCCGCCTCGGGACGATGGACCGTGACGAGTTCGAGGTCGACCGACCGAACACCATCGGGAGCTTCGGTGGCTACTTCTACCTGAACATGTCGCTGACCCGGATCTACGGCGTCCGCTTCCCCGGTCTCACCCCCGAGATCGTCGACCTCCAGTACTTCGGAGAGATGCCGGGCATCCCGCCCTACGAGTCCGAGGCCCGTCCGACGGACGAGAGTCCGCGGCACACGGCCAGGCTGCAGGAGTGGCTGACGGGCTACATCTTCGCCAAGGAGGACCTGCCCGAGCTGCGGGACGACCAACGCCAGCTCACCCGCCTCATCGAGGGCCGGCCCGACTTCGGGGTGCTGACCGACCAGGAGCTGGTCGACCGGGCCAGGAGCCTCAGCCCGCTCTACCGGCGCCTGTTCTGCCGCCACATCTCCATCTCCGCGGCGGCCGGCGTCGGGACGGGAACGGTGGCGGGGGTGTGCCAGGCCATCGGCGACCCGGGTCTGACCATGACGCTCGTCTCGGGCATCGGCGACGTCGACTCGGCCGCACCCTCGCTCGCGCTGTGGGAGATGGGGCGGCGGGTGGCTGCGACGCTCACCGCTGCCTTCGACCAGGGCGTGTCCGGGCTCCTCGACCGGCTGCAGGGCCCGGAGGACGTGGCTGGCGCAGCCGAGCTCGTCGGTGAGCTCGGGCGCTTCACCTCCCGGTTCGGCAGCCGAGGGCCCAACGAGTGGGAGCTGCGGTCCCACACCTGGGGGACCAAGCCCGAGCTCGCGCTGGCGGCGGTCGACCGGATGCGCCTCGCACCCGAGTCGCAGTCACCCTCGACCAACCTCGTGCAGCGCTCCGAGGAGGCAGCCGAGGCCGCAGCGAAGGTGTCGGCCGTGCTCGGGGGCGATCCCGCTGCGCTGGGCCAGTTCCAGGCGGGCGTGCGGGCGGCGCGCCTCTTCCTCGCCGGGCGTGAGCGGACGAAGACGAGCTGCATCCTGCTCGTGCACGAGATGCGGCTGCCGCTCCGGGAGGTCGGACGCCGGCTGGTCGAGCGGGGGCACCTCGCCGACATCGAGCAGATCTTCATGTTCACCGACGACGAGCTCGACGACGTGGTGGAGCGCCCGGCCGACTTCACCGACCTGGCGGCCACCCGGGCGGAGCAGTACCTGTCGCTCTTCGAGCTCGAGCCGCCCTTCATCATCGACGGGACGGTGCCGCCGCTCGGCAGCTGGGCGCGGCGGGACCGGGTGAGCGTCGACATCAACACCGTCGGACAGGTGCTGACCGGGATCTCGGGCTGCCCCGGCACCGCGACCGGTCGAGCCCGCGTGATCCTCGACCCCTCGGACCCCGGTGCGCTCGAGCCCGGTGACATCCTCGTCGCACCCGTCACCGACCCGAGCTGGACGCCCCTCTTCGTCCCCGCCGCCGCCGTGGTGGTCGACGTGGGCGCCCAGATCACCCATGCGGTCATCGTGAGCCGGGAGCTCGGCATCCCGTGCGTGGTGTCGGTGACCGGGGCGACGAGGTCGATCCCCGACGGCGCCACCATCACCGTGGACGGCGCCAACGGCACGGTGACCATCGACGCCCTGCCGTAGGGCGCGCCACCCCTTCTGCAGATGACGGCTGACCGCCACCCGAACCAGCGGGCGCTCTCGACGCTGCCGGCCGAGCTCCGGCGCACGACCGTGCCGCCTCATGTCCGGGCGTGGGTGGCGCGGCAGGCGGGATCGCCGGTCGCGTCCGTCCGACGCCTGCAGGGCGCCTCGTCGGCGGCGGTGCACGCGGTGCAGCTCGAGGACGGGCGGCGCCTGGTGCTGCGGCGCTACGTGTGGCCGGGGTTCCTCGCCGCCGAGCCCGAGGCGGCGCAGCGGGAGGTCGACGCGCTGCGGTTCGCCGAGAGCCGGGGGCTGCCCGTGCCGGAGGTGGTCGCCGCCGATGCGACAGGTTCGGAGGTCGGTGACGGTGTGGCCGTCCTCCTGATGACCTTCATCCCCGGTCGGGCGGTCGGAGAGCCCGATCTCGAGCGGTTGGCGGAGGTCGCAGCCGAGGTCCACGGCACCGAGCCGGCCGGCTTCGGCCACCAGTACTTCCCGTGGTACTCGTCGACGACGTCGGGACCACCTCGGGGGAGCATCCGGCCGGCGCTGTGGGAGGCGGCGATCGAGCTCTGGCACGACACCACGCCGGCCTACGAGGAGGTGTTCGTCCACCGAGACCTCCACCCAGGGAACGTCCTGTGGCGCAGGGGGCGGCTCACGGGCGTGGTCGACTGGGCCAACGCCTGCCGAGGGCCACGCGGCTGTGACATCGCCCACTGCCGCGCCAACCTGCGGATGCTGTCGGGCGAGTGTGCTGCGGACCGCTTCCTCGCTGCCTACGAGAACCTGACCGGCGTCGTCCACCACCCGTACTGGGAGATCGCCTCGATCCTCGAACACGGCCCGTCCCACTGGACGCCCCAGCAGCTCGCCGCCGACGAGCCCCGCCTGGCGAGGGCCCTCAGCGAGCTGCGCCCGCTGCCCGGTCGTCGACGCCGGGCGCACATGACACAGGAGCCCCCGGAGCCACCCTGAACCCCCTGTGCCACAACGGTTTGGGGTCCCCGGCCCTGTCACGCCTTCGTCGTGTGGGGGAACATCCGATGTCGGCGTTCCGGTCGGTACCGGACGGTTCCGCCGCCGGTTCGGGTGACGAGCTCTCGACGTTCCGGGTCCTCGCTGGCTCGGCTCACCAGAGCTCGGTCACGAGCTCGGCCATCACCGTCCCGGGGTCGACGGTGATGCCCTTGCGGCCGAACCAGGCGGCGAGGTTGTCGACGTCACGTTGCAGCAGCTCCATCCCTGCGGGGTGGGCGATGGGGTCCACGGCCTGGGGGAAGTCGATGAACACGAGGCGGTCCTCCCACACGAGGATGTTGTACGGGGAGAGGTCGGCGTGGACCACGCCGCAGCGGACGAACAGGTGCATGGCCTCGAGGACCTGCTGCCACGCCAGCTCGAGATCGGCGCGTCCGAGTCCGGCGTGCACGAGGCGAGGCGCCGTCGTCACCTCGTCGCCGATCAGCTCGAGCAGGATCTCCTGGCCGAGGCGCTGGACCGGGTACGGGACGGGCGCACCGGCCAGCCAGAGCCTCGACAGCACGTCGAACTCGTTGGCCAGCCACAGGTCGGCTCGGAAGCGCATGCCTCTCGTGGTGCCGTTCTCGACCGCCCGTCGCAGGCGCGACTCGCGGATCGCCGAGCTGTTCCGGTACTGCGAGTCGTCCTTGAAGGTGCGCTCGTCGGCGTCCCGGTAGCGCTTGGCCGCCAGCAGGTTGGTCTGCGAGTCGAGCACCCGCTCCACGAGGTGGACGTCGGCCTCCTTGCCCGTCTTGAGGATCCCGCGCTCGTGCTGTCGTGCCGCGGCGGCGGTGATGACCCACGCTGGTACAGGATCGGGTCCCGGCTGGGCCAGGAGGTAGGTGCTCTCCTCGGGATCGACGTCGTCGTCGTCCCACCGGTGGGCGGGTGAGCCGGGGTGAGGGGTGGGGCCGGGCAGGTCGTCTGGGTCGCTGGCGAGGGAGAGCCAGCGGGTGGATCGGGGCACGGGTTCCTCCGGTGCGGTTGGTCGCACCGCCCCGCCTCCAGGAGGAGGGTCAGGAGGCGCTGCGCACGGTCGAGGTGTCGCTGGTGCTCTCCACGTGCGACTCCTCTCCCCGGCCTCGTCCACCACGAGGCGACCGCCCCGATCATCGCTGCGGCCTGCGCTGCGCAACACCGATTTACGGCTGGACCGCGTCCGCCGGTCAGAACCGGGGCGGGCGGCGCTCGGTGAGCGCGGCGACGCCTTCGACGAAGTCCGGTGCACCGATCATCGACTCGAGCAGCTCGGTGGCCCGGGCGATGGACCCCTCGAGCGGCTCGAGCTGGTCGGCCCACAGCTGTGCCTTGAGCACCCGCAGCGACGACGGGGCGATCTCCGTCGCCATGGCGCGTGCGAAGGCCAGCGTCTCGTCAAGCAGGGTCTCCGCCGGGAGCACCCGGTTCACCAGCCCCATCCGCTCGGCCTCCTCCGCCAGCACGACCCGTGAGGAGAAGAGGAGCTCTGCGGCTCGGGCCGTCCCCACCAGGCGGGGGAGGAGCCACGTGATGCCCCACTCGCCCGGGAGCCCGAGGCGACCGAAGCTGGTCGTGAGCTTCGCGCCGGCGGCGGCGAAGCGGATGTCGGCGTAGCAGGCGAGGACGAAGCCGACCCCGGCGGCCGCTCCGTTGACGGCGGCGACGACGGGCTCCGTGAGCCCGAGGTGGAAGGCGTGGGGGTGGTCGAAGTCCGTCCGGACGCCGTAGCCGGGCCGGGACGGCTCCGTCCTGAGCCCGTCGTCGTAGGTGCCTGCTGCGGCCAGACCGGTGAGTGCCTCGGTGTCGGCGCCTGCGCAGAACCCACGGCCGGCGCCGGTGAGGACGATGACCCTGACCTCGGGGTCGTGCTCGGCCTGGTCGACGGCCCACCTGTGCTCCTCGTCCATCCGTCCGGTCCAGGCGTTGAGGCGTTCGGGACGATCGAGGGTGATGAGGGCCACACGGTCGGCGACGTCGTAGCGGATGGCTCGCAACTCCATGTGGTGATGCTGTCACCTGCTTGTCGGGCGCCGCTGGTGCCGCGTTGCGCACGCGCGACAAGATGTGGCGTGATCGTCGACTGCGCCGTCTACGAGGACGGCATGCGCCGGACGGGCAGCATCGAGCTGTCCTCGGCGCTCGAGGAGGGCCGGCGCAGGACCGACGGCTTCGTCTGGATCGGGTTGGCCGAGCCCGATGACGACGAGCTGGCGACGGTGGCCGAAGGGTTCCACCTCCACCCCCTCGCAGTCGAGGACGCGACGAAGGCGCAGCAGCGGCCGAAGCTCGAGGTCTACGGCGACAACCTCTTCCTGGTGGTCAAGGCGGCCCGCTACGTCGACCGCGAGGAGGTCGTCGAGCTGAGCCAGCTGATGCTCTTCATCGGCAAGGGCTTCGTGGTGACGGTGCGCCACGGCGAAAGCGACGTGTTCGCAGAGGTGCGATCGACCATCGAAAAGGTCCCCGACGAGCTCGGCTGCGGCCCGCTCGGCGTGCTCCACGCCGTGCTCGACCGGGTGGTCGATGACTACGCGACGGTCCTCCGGGGCCTCGACGTCGACATCGAGGAGATCGAGAAGCAGGTCTTCTCCGAGATCACCGCCAACCACGGCCAGCGCATCTACAAGCTGAAGCGCGAGGTGCTCGAGTTCCGCCAGGCCGTCGAGCCGCTCGGCGAACCGCTCCAGCAGCTGATGGGAGGGCGGATTCCCCAAGCCGGGAGCGTCCCGGTGGAGTACTTTCGCGACGTCCACGACCACGTGCTCCGGGTCGCCGACCGCATCAGGGTCGTCGATGCCCTGCTCGACAGCGCGCTCGACGTGAACCTCACCCAGGTCTCGGTGCGCCAGAACGAGGACATGCGAAAGATCTCGGCGTGGGTCGCCATCGCCGGCGTGTCGACCCTCATCGCAGGGGTCTACGGCATGAACTTCGAGCACCTGCCCGAGCTCGGGTGGATCCTCGGCTACCCCTTCGCCCTCGCGCTGATGGCCAGCTCCTCGCTCTACCTCTACTTCCAGTTCCGCCGGCGGGGCTGGCTCTGAGAGTCGTCCGTCGAGAGGACGCTCGCACCAGAGGGTCGTCCTACCAGTGCTCGAGCGCCGCCAGGCACGTCTCGGCCAGCTCCGGGCGGCACACCAGCAGGTCGGGCAGCCACGGGTCGGGCCGGTTGTAGCGCATCGGTGAGCCGTCGATGCGGCTGACGTGCAGGCCGGCGGCGAGCGCCACCGCAGCCGGAGCGGCCGAGTCCCACTCGTACATGCCGCCGGCGTGGGCGTAGGCGTCCGCCTCGCCCAGCACCACGGCCATCGCCTTCGCTCCCGCTGAGCCAAGGGGGAGCAGCTCGGCATCGAGGGCGGCGGCGACCCGCGTCGCAGCCTGCGGCAGGCGGCTCCTGCTCGTGACCACCCGCAGCCGTCCCGGTGGCTGCGATGGTGGGGGGGGAGGGGGATCGGTGGCGAGGACGATGCCCCGCGCCGGTAGGGCGACCGCCCCCACCGCCAGCACCCCGTCGACGGCGAGGGCGACGTGCACCGCCCAGTCGGTCCGCCCCGCCTCGCCGTACTCCCGGGTGCCGTCGAGGGGGTCGACCACCCAGACGCGCTCTCGCCCGAGCCGACGGGCGGTGTCGACGCCCTCCTCGGAGAGCAGCCCGTCGTCCGGCCGTTCGGCGTGGAGGCGGTCGGCGAGGAACCGGTGGGCGCGGCGGTCCCCCTCATCCCTGAGGTGCGCAGGATGCATCCCGGTCGACTCGGCCCGCAGGGCCAACAGCAGCTCGCCCGCCTCCTCGGCCAGCGTCGCGGCGAGGTGGTGGTCGCCGTCGGGAGCTGTGGCGGCGTCGGTCATGGCCGGGTGACCGTACCGCCAATGTTGAGTCAACGGGTCAGGTATCGGTACCGTGTGACGATCGCTGCACCGACCACCACCGCCAGCACCACGCCTGGCGCCCCGACCCGACCTGGCACCTACGAGCTGTCCCACCTCGCCGCCCTCGAGGCGGAGGCGATCCACATCATCCGAGAGGTGGCGGCGGAGTTCGAGCGGCCGGTCCTGCTCTTCAGCGGCGGCAAGGACTCGATCGTCATGCTGCGCCTGGCCGAGAAGGCGTTCTGGCCGGCACGGATCCCGTTCCCCGTCATGCACGTCGACACCGGGGAGAACTTCCCCGAGGTGCTCGCCCTGCGCGACAAGCGGGTCGCAGAGCTCGGCGTGCGCCTCGAGGTCGCCTCGGTGCAGGAGGCAATCGACACGGGGCTTGCCATCGAGGAGACGGGGCCGCACGCCAGCCGCAACCGCCTCCAGACGGGGGTGCTGCTGCACGCCATCGAGGCGCACGAATTCGATGCCGCCTTCGGTGGGGCCCGCCGTGACGAGGAGAAGGCCCGGGCCAAGGAGCGGGTGTTCAGCTTCCGCGACGAGTTTGGCCAGTGGGACCCGAAGAACCAGCGGCCCGAGCTGTGGAGCCTCTACAACGGACGGCACCGCAAGGGCGAGCACATCCGGGTGTTCCCGCTCAGCAACTGGACCGAGCTCGATATCTGGCAGTACATCGCCGACGAGCGCATCGAGCTCCCGTCGCTCTACTACGCCCACCGCCGCCAGGTGGTCCGCCGCGACGGGATGCTCATGGCCATCAACGACCTCGTGCCCCTCCGTGAGGGCGAGGAGCCGTTCGAGGCGCTCGTCCGGTACCGCACCGTGGGCGACGCCACCTGCACCGCCGCGGTCGAGTCGGCGGCGACGACGGTGGAGGACGTGATCGTCGAGGTGGCTGCCACCCGCATCACCGAGCGAGGCGCCACCCGTGCCGACGACCGGTTCTCGGAGGCCGCCATGGAGGACCGCAAGCGCGAGGGGTACTTCTGATGGCCGAGCTGCTGCGCTTCGCCACGGCGGGTTCGGTCGACGACGGCAAGTCCACCCTGATCGGGCGCCTCCTCTACGACTCCAAGGCGATCTTCGAGGACCAGCTCGAGGCTGTCGAGCGCACGTCGCGCCAGCGGGGCGAGGAGCACGCCAACCTCGCGCTCCTCACCGACGGGCTGCGGGCCGAGCGCGAGCAGGGCATCACCATCGACGTCGCCTACCGCTACTTCGCCACGCCGAAGCGCAAGTTCGTGATCGCCGACACGCCCGGCCACATCCAGTACACGCGCAACATGGTCACCGGGGCCTCCACCGCCGACCTGGCGCTGATCCTCGTCGACGCCCAGAGCGGCCTCGTCGAGCAGAGCCGGCGCCATGCGTTCCTGGCGACGCTGCTGCGGGTGCCCCACATCGTCGTGTGCATCAACAAGATGGACCTCGTCGGCTACGACCAGGCCCGCTACGACGAGATCAAGGCCGACTTCCGCGCCTTCGCCACCAAGCTCGAGATCACCGACCTCAGCTTCGTGCCGATCTCGGCGCTCCACGGCGACAACGTGGTGCACCGCAGCGCCAACATGTCGTGGTACGAGGGCGGGTCGCTCCTGCACATCCTCGAGGAGGTCCACATCGCGTCGGACCGCAACCTCATCGACTCCCGCTTCCCCGTGCAGTACGTCGTGCGCCCCACGATCGGCACGGCCACGCCGAGGGAGGACCGCCGCTACGCAGGGACCGTGGCGGGGGGCGTCTTCCGTCCTGGCGACGAGGTCGTCGTGCTGCCATCGGGGTTCTCCACCACCATCGCTGCGATCGACACCGCCGACGGTCCGGTCGCCGAGGCGTTCACGCCGATGGCCGTCACGATGTCGCTCGCCGACGACCTCGACGTCGGTCGCGGCGACATGATCTGCCGGCCCCACAACCAGCCGCAGGCCAGCCAGGACATCGACGCCATGGTGTGCTGGATGGGAGAGCAACCGCTGGCACCGCGCAGCAAGTACGTCCTCAAGCACACGACCCGCTCGGTACGGGCGCTGGTGAGCGACGTGCAGTACCGGCTCGACATCAACACGCTGCACCGTGACGACGAGGCGCACGGGCTGGCCCTCAACGAGATCGGGCGGGTGAGCCTGCGCACGACCTCGCCGCTCTTCACCGACGAGTACCGCCGCAACCGCACCACGGGGAGCTTCGTCCTCATCGACGAGGTCACCAGCGCGACGGTCGGTGCCGGCATGGTGCTGCACCCGTAGCGTGACCGCAGCCGACCATGACCGCACCGCCGTGGCGCGCGACCTCACCTGGCACCACGGGGAGCTGACGATGGCGCAGCGCTGGGCGGCGCTCGGCGTCCAGGGGGGCACCATCTGGTTCACGGGCCTGTCCGGCTCCGGCAAGTCGACGGTGGCGGCGGGCGTCGAGCGGCTGCTCGTGGTGGGCGGGCAACCGGCGTCGATGCTCGACGGTGACAACATCCGCCACGGGCTGAACGGCGACCTCGGCTTCACCGACGGGGACCGCACGGAGAACGTCCGGCGGGTGGGAGAGGTGGCGAGGCTGCTGGCCGATGCCGGGGTCGTCGCCCTCGTGCCGGTGATCAGCCCGTTCCGAGCCGGGCGGGACGCGGCGCGGGCGGCGCACGAGGCGGCGGGCATCCGCTTCGTCGAGGTCTTCGTCGACACCCCGCTGGAGGCGTGTGAGGCCCGGGACCCCAAGGGGCTCTACCGAAAGGCCAGGCGGGGTGAGCTCACGGGCATGACCGGCATCGACAGCCCCTACGAGGTGCCGGGCCGGCCGGAGCTCGTCCTGCGGCCGGGCGACGGCCCGGCTGAGGTTCAGGCCGAGCGGGTCCTTGCGCTGTGGACGGGTGCCGCTGCAGCAGGCCCGTAGGGGTCGGCCGCACCCTCGTAGCACTCGGCATGGAAGTGCTCGACGCAGGTCCAGCGGCCCTCCACGTAGACGTTGGCGATCACCTGCTGTCGGTTCTGCTTCGCTGCGAACTTGACCTGCTGGTCACAGGCCACGCAGACGACTGAGCTCCCGGCCTCGACCCGCCGCTGCACGGCGCGGCTGACCATGGCCGGAGTGGAGGCAGTGGTTGAGGACATGCCCGTTCCATCGACCGGTCGACCCCTCGTGCTGAAGTGACATCTCGACGGGCGACCACCCGTCGCTCGGTCGTCCGGCGACGCACTTGACGGGGAGGCCGCCATGGGTGATCGTCTCTTCGCCGGGCTGGGGTGCTTCCGCCGTGCACCCCCGCCCGGCGTCATCTTCGGGCGACGCCGCCGCTGCGGGTGGTCGCGTCCTGCGTCATCCCTCGGTCGGCGTCACCGCTGCGGGAGGTCCCGCCTCGGCCTGCGCGTCCCGTCCCTTCGCATCCCCTACCTGTGCAGCCTCCGCCCGCGCATCCCGTTCCTGCGCGTCCCTGCGCCCGGCCTCGGTGCGTCCCTGCACCCAGCCGAGGCGAACCGACGCCCGCACCACCCGGCGCACGGCGTCCTCGTCGGCTCCCCCCGCCACCACCTCGGCCACCTCGGCCTCCACCCGCTCGGCCGCCGCCTCGGCGAGCAGGTCGGCGGTGGCGGGCGCGGCGGTGACCGACGTGATGAGGATGAGCGCGCACACCGCAGCCGACACCATGAGCCCGAAGGCGAGTGCTCCGCCCGTCGAGTCGGCGATCGACGTGACGATCATCCCGGGGATGCCGAGCGCGCACACGGTGACGAGCAGGCGGCGGACGGTCCTGACCGGCACGAGCTGCCGATCCTCAGGTGCGGACGAGGGGCTTGTACTTGATGCGGTGGGGCTGGTCGGCGTCGGCACCGAGGCGGCGCTTGCGGTCCGCCTCGTAGTCGCTGAAGTTGCCCTCGTACCAAAACACCTCGGAGTTGCCCTCGAAGGCGAGCACGTGGGTGGCCACCCGGTCGAGGAACCACCGGTCGTGGCTGATGACCACGGCGCAGCCCGAGTACTGGAGGAGGGCGTCCTCGAGGGCACGCAGCGTGTCGACGTCGAGGTCGTTCGTCGGCTCGTCGAGCAGCAAGACGTTGCCCCCCTTGAGCAGCTGCTTGGCCAGGTGCAGCCGGTTGCGCTCCCCGCCGGACAGCACACCCACCTTCTTCTGCTGGTCGGACCCCTTGAAGTTGAACGAGCCCACGTAGGCCCGCCCGTTCATCACCCGGTTGCCGATCTTGAGCTCGTCGGAGCCGCCGGTGATCGATTCGTAGACGGTCTCGTCGGGGTCGAGGTCGTCCCTGCTCTGGTCGACGTGGCCGAGCTGCACGGTCGAGCCGACGGTGAGGGTGCCGCCATCGGGCCCCTCCTTCCCCGTGATCATGCGGAACAGGGTGGTCTTGCCGGCCCCGTTGGCCCCCACGACGCCGATGATCCCCGCCGGCGGGAGCGAGAAGGTGAGGCCGTCGATGAGGAGGCGGTCGCCGAAGCCCTTCACGAGCTGGTCGGTCTCGACCACCACGTCGCCGAGGCGGGGGGCGGGCGGGATCGTGATCTCGAGCTTGTCGGCCCCCTTGCCGGCCTGCTCCTGCTCGGCCACGAGCTGCTCGTAGCTCGACAGGCGTGCCTTGCCCTTGGCCTGGCGGGCCCGGGGCGACAGGCGGACCCACTCGAGCTCACGGGCCAGGGTCCGCTGGCGGGCGGACTCGCCCTTCTCCTCCTGGGCCAGGCGGGCCGACTTCTGCTCGAGCCAGCTGGAGTAGTTGCCCTCGAAGGGGATGCCCCGGCCCCGGTCGAGCTCGAGGATCCAGCCGGCCACGTTGTCGAGGAAGTACCGGTCGTGGGTGATGGCCACGACGGTGCCGCTGTAGTCCCGCAGGAAGCGCTCCAGCCACGCCACCGAGTCGGCGTCGAGGTGGTTGGTGGGCTCGTCGAGGAGGAGGAGGTCGGGGTGGGAGAGGAGCAGGCGGCACAGTGCCACCCGGCGGCGCTCGCCCCCCGAGAGGGTCGAGACGTCGGCGTCGCCCGGTGGGACCCTGAGGGCGTCCATGGCGATGTCGACCGTGCGCTCGAGGTCCCACGCTCCGGATGCGTCGATCTTGTCCTGGAGGTCGGCTTGCTCGGCCAGGAGCTTGTCCATGTCGGCGTCGGGGTCGGCGAAGGCGGCGCAGACGGCGCTGTACCGGTCGAGCAGCGCTCCCGTCTCGCCGACGCCGTCCATGACGTTGCCGAGCACGTCCTTGGCCGCATCGAGCTCGGGCTCTTGGGCCAGCATCCCCACGGTGAAGCCGGGGGAGAGGCGGGCCTCGCCCGTGTAGCCGTCGTCCAGACCGGCCATGATCTTCAGCAGCGACGACTTGCCCGCTCCGTTCGACCCCAGCACGCCGATCTTGGCGCCCGGGTACATCGAGATGTTGATGTCCTCGAGCACCTGTCGATCAGGCGGGTAGAACCGGTTGAGCTTGCGCATCGTGATGATGAACTGTGCTGCCATGTCGCCCAGCCTACGGTCGGCACCTGGTCGCCCACGAAGCCCCCGCCGGCCCCTGAGGGCGCCGCGCGGCACTGGGTAGGCTCCACCGCGATGAGCGAGACGAGCGGCAGCACCACCTTCGGACCGAACGCGTGGCTGGTCGACGAGATGCACGACCAGTACCTCGAGGACCCCTCCTCGGTCAGCGAGAGCTGGCAGGACTTCTTCGCCGACTACCGCAAGGAGGGCGGACGCCGGGGGGACGGCGCGTCGTCGTCGACGCCACCTGCGGCGGCTCCCGCACCCTCGCCCGGCCCTCCCGCCGCTCCTGCACCGGCGGCGGTCGCGCCCGCTGCTGCCGGCTCGTCGGCTTCTCCGACGCCTGCCGCTGCTCCGACGCCTGCCGCTGCTCCGACGCCTGCCGCTGCGCCGGCGGCTCCGAAGGCGTCCGCCACAGCCGCGCCGGTGGCTGCGAAGACGTCCGCCGCTGCTGAACCCGCACCGGCCGGACCTGCTCCGGCCGCTCCTGCGCCCGCCGCCCCCGCCTCGGCGAAGGAGGAAGGTGCTGCCCCCCAGCCCCTGCGAGGTGCGGCCGCTCGCATCGTGCAGAACATGGAGGCCAGCTTGGGGGTGCCGACGGCCACGTCGTTCCGCGTCGTCCCGGCCAAGCTGCTCGAGGTCAACCGCAAGGTGATCAACGGCTACCTCGGCCGCACGCGCGGCGGCAAGGTCAGCTTCACCCACCTCATCGGCTACGCCATCGTCCAGGCGCTCGAGGCGATGCCGGTGATGAACGCCGCCTACGCCGAGATCGACGGCAAGCCCGGCGTCCTGCGCCACAGCCACGTCGGGTTGGGCCTCGCCGTCGACGTGGAGAAGTCCGACGGCAGTCGCACCCTGCTCGTGCCGTGCATCAAAGAGGCCAACACCCTCGACTTCGCACGGTTCCTCGCCGCCTACGAGGAGCTCATCCGCAAGGTGAAGTCGAACAAGATCGGCGTCGACGACTTCGCCGGCACCACCATGAGCCTCACCAACCCGGGCACGATCGGGACGGTCCAGTCGGTGCCGAGGCTGATGCCGGGACAGGGCCTGATCGTCGGCGTGGGCACGATCGACCACCCTGCGGAGTACCAGTCGGCCGATCCCCGCACGCTCGCCGACCTCGGGCTGTCCAAGGTCGTGACCATCACGTCCACCTACGACCACCGGATCATCCAGGGTGCCGAGTCGGGCCTGTTCCTCAAGCGGGTGCACGAGCTGTTGACCGGCGGCCACGGGTTCTACAAGGGCGTGTTCGCCTCGCTCGAGGTCCCCTACGAGGCCGTCCAGCTGCACCGCGACGTCAACCCCGTCGACCGTGAGTCGGCGATGATCCAGAAGCAGATGCACGTCGACACGGTGATCAACATGCACCGGGTGCGCGGCCACCTCATCGCCGACCTCGACCCCCTGCGGTGGAAGGAACCGCACATGCACACCGAGCTCGACCCGGCCACCTACGGGCTCACGGTGTGGGACCTCGACCGCGAGTTCTTCACCGGGGGCCTCGCCGGCCAGGACCGCCTGCCCCTCGGCGACATCCTCGGCGTCCTCCGCGACGCCTACTGCCGCACCATCGGCGTCGAGTACATGCACATCCAGGACCCCGAGCAGAAGCGATGGATCCAGGAGAACGTCGAGGGTGTCAAGCAGCACCTCGAAGACGACGAGCAGCGCCACATCCTCGGGCGGCTCAACGCAGCCGAGGCCTTCGAGAAGTTCCTCGCCACCAAGTACGTCGGGGCCAAGCGCTTCGGCATCGAAGGCGCAGAATCGACGATCCCGATGCTCGACGCCGTGCTCGACTCGGCGGCCGACGCCGGTCTCGACGGCGCAGTCATGGGCATGGCCCACCGAGGCCGGCTCAACGTCCTCTCCAACATCGTGGGCAAGAGCCACCAGCAGATCTTCCGCGAGTTCGAGGGCGCCGTCGACGAGGGCATGGTCCAGGGCTCGGGTGACGTCAAGTACCACCTGGGCGCCAAGGGCACCTTCACGAGCCGCCGCGGGAACCAGCTGGCGGTGGAGCTGGCCGCCAACCCCTCCCACCTCGAGGCCGTCGACCCGGTGGTCGAGGGGATGGTGCGGGCGATGCAGGACAAGATCGACCGGCCGGGGGAGTTCTCCGTCCTGCCGATCCTCCTCCACGGCGACGCCGCCTTCGCCGGCCAGGGCGTCGTGGCCGAGACGCTCAACCTGTCGGACCTGAAGGGCTACCGCACGGGCGGCACCATCCACCTCGTCGTCAACAACCAGCTCGGTTTCACGACCGCACCGGAGTTCGGGCGCTCGTCCCAGTACGCCACCGACGTGGCCAAGATGGTCCAGGCCCCGATCCTCCACGTCAACGGTGACGACCCCGAGGCGTGCGTGCGGGTGTCTCGGCTCGCCTTCGCCTACCGGCAGGCGTTCAGCAAGGACGTCGTCATCGACCTGGTGTGCTACCGCCGCTTCGGCCACAACGAGGCCGACGACCCGAGCTTCACCCAGCCGCTCATGTACCAGCGCATCGACGGTCGTCGCAGCGTGCGCAAGCTCTACGTGGAGTCGCTCGTCAAGCGGAACGACATCACGATCGAGGAGGCCGAGCAAGCGCTCAAGGACTTCTCGGGCCGGTTGCAGGGCGCGCTCGAGGAGACCCGCTCCCTGGTGCCCGCACAGCCGGTGCGGGCAGCCCGGCCGCCCCGGGCCCGGGGTGTGCTGCCCCATGTCGTCACCGGGGTCGGCCGGGATGTGCTCGACCGTGTCTTCGAGGGCCTCAACCGGGCGCCGGAGGGCTTCGAGGTGCACCCGCGTCTCGCCAAGCAGCTCCTGACCAGGTCGAAGCTCTACGAGGGAGGCGAGCTCGAGTGGGCGACCGCCGAAGCGCTCGCCTTCGGTTCGCTGCTGCTGGAGGGGACGTCGATCCGCTTCTCGGGGCAGGACTCCCGGCGGGGCACCTTCTCCCATCGCCACGCCGTGCTCGTCGACCACCGCACCGGTGTCGAGCACGCGCCCCTGGCCCACCTCGACCCCGCCCAGGGGAAGTTCTGGATCTACGACTCGCTCCTGAGCGAGTTCGCGGTCGTCGGCTTCGAATACGGCTACTCGGTGGTGCACAAGGAAGCCCTCGTGCTGTGGGAGGCGCAGTTCGGGGACTTCATGAACGGCGCCCAGACCATCATCGACCAGTTCCTGTCCTCGGCCGAGGACAAGTGGGGTCAGACCTCAGGCCTCGTCATGCTGCTGCCCCACGGCTACGACGGCCAGGGCCCTGAGCACTCGTCGGCCCGCATCGAGCGCTTCCTCACGCTGTGCGCCGAGGACAACATGCAGGTCGTCAACGCCACCACCGCCGCGCAGTACTTCCACCTGCTGCGGCGCCAGGCGAACCGGGAGGTCCGAAAGCCGCTCATCGTGGCGGCGCCGAAGTACCTCCTGCGGGCCAAGGAGGCGCGGTCCGAGGTCACCGCCCTCACCTCGGGCAGCTTCGAGGAGGTGCTCGACGATGCCACGGTGGCCGACCCCGCAGCCGTGCAGCGGATCGTCCTGTGCTCGGGGAAGGTGGCCTACGACGCCATCAAGCGGCGGGACGAGACCGGTGCCCCGGTGGCGGTCGTGCGGGTCGAGCAGCTGTACCCGTGGCCCGAGGAGCGGCTGATGGAGATCTTCGGCCGCTACGCCTCGGCGTCGTCGGTCTGCTGGGTGCAGGAGGAGCCGGAGAACATGGGCCCGTGGCCCTTCGTCCACAACCGCCTGCACAAGCTGGCGCCAGGCAACCTCAAGCTCATCCACGCCAGCCGGAGCGAATCCGGCAGCCCCGCCACCGGCTCCGCCGCCGTCCACGCCCAGGAGCTCGAGGACCTCCTCGACGCCGCCTACGAGGGCCTCTAGCCGAACGGCCGGTTCTGTCGGTGCCCTGTTGCGGAAGCCGCTCGGTCTCACCGACGGAACGGGCGTTCAGGCTGCCGCTGCTTCGGCGAGCAGTCGGCGGAGCAGATCGACGACGCTGAGATCATCGACGATCTGGCGCCCTGTGACGCGCACGACCCTCCAACCTGCTGACACGACCGGCTTGGACCCGCCGGCGGACGGGGCGCTCAGGTGAGGTCGAGGCCGAGGACGTCGCACAGCTCGGCCAGGGCCTCGTCCGGGTCGGTGACCTTGATGGTGCTCATGCCGAGGGCGCGTGCCGGCTTGAGGTTGATCCCGAGGTCGTCGAGGAACACGACGTTGCGGGCTTCGACGCCGAGGACGTCGAGGACGAGCTGGTAGGCGGCCGGGTCGGGTTTGCGCACGCCCGCCTTGGACGACTCGATGACGTGGTCGAACAAGGCGAGCGCCTCGGCCACCTCCTCGCGGGGGCCCATGGTGGCAGCGTCGCCGCTCACGAAGTTGTTCGTCAGCAGCGCGAGCGGCAGGCCCGCTGCCCTGATGGCCCGCAGCGCAGCCACCATGGCCGGGCGGACCTCGCCTGAGAGCAGCTCGAGGATGGCGCGAGCATCCACGGCATGACCGGCGGCGGCCGCCTCGGCTTCGAAGCGCTGAGCGAAGCCGTCGAGGTCGACCTCGTTGCGCTCGAGCGCGGCCCAGGCGTTGCTGTCCGGGTTGGTGGCGTTGAGCCGGCGGAGCAGCCCCTCGGGCAACCCGTTCTCCTGCTCGTACCGGGCGAAGGCCTCGAACGGGCTGGAGAGGATGACACCCCCGAAGTCGAACAGGACGGCCTTGATGTCGGGGTTCGCCACGCCGGCAGGCTACGCGTCCGTGCCGGGAGGCAGCTGTGAGCGGATCAGGCGAGGAAATCCTCTGCGAGCGCGGTCCACATCTCCGTCGAGAGGCGCAGCGACTCGACGTCGACCCGCTCGTCGTCACCGTGGAACATCACCGCGTAGTCCTCATACCGCAGTCGCTGGCTGAACAGCCCGAACCCGTACGCGGTCGACCCGAGCGACCGGAAGAAGCGGGCGTCGGTCGCTCCCACCGTCATCGTCGGGACGATGGCGCTGCCCGGGTAGAAGCCCTCGCACACCCGCTGCATGGCATCCCAGAGGGGCGTGTCGATGGGCGAGGCCGTGCTGTCGTCGTGGTTGGCCCCGAGCACCGTCACCCGGCCCGCCAGGTCGCCGAGGGCGTCGGCCAGCAGCGCCTCGATGTCACCCGACGTCTGTCCCGGGAGGGTGCGGATGTCGACCTGGAGGTCGACGCGGTCGGGGATGACGTTCGTCTTGACCCCCCCGTGGACCATCGTCGGTGCGATCGTGGTGTGGGTGCAGGCATGGGCGTTGCGGCCCAGGCCGAGGGGGAGCGTCTCGCAGAACGCCTCGAGCCCGTCGGGGTCGAGCAGCGCCCGCTGGCGCTCGGTGCTGAAGCCCATGCCCTCGACGTAGCGCCGCCACGTCTCGTGGATCTGGGTCTGCGGTCGGTACGACGCCAGTCGGCGCACGACCTCCGCCGCGGTGACGAGTGCGTTGTCGGTGCGGAACGGCTGACTGGCGTGGCCCGGGGTCCCGGCGACGCTGAGGGTGCACCAGTGGCTGCCCTTCTCGGCGACCACGACGGGCAGGCGGATCCCGTCGGGGCGCGGGGCGGGGATCCCTCCGGACTCGGTGATCACGTAGGGGAGCGACACCTCGTCGGCCTGGTTGGCGGCCAGCCACTCGGCCCCCCACGTGCCGAGCGCCTCCTCGTCGGCCACCCCGAGGTAGGCGATCGTGCCCTTCGGCGTGAAGCCGCCCCGTGCGAGGTGCTTGAAGGCGACCGCCATCGACGCCGTGAGGTTGAGCATGTCGACTGCGCCCCGGCCCCACACCTCCCCGTCGACCAGCTCACCGCCGAAGGGGTCACGGCTCCACCCGTCGGGGTTCACGGGCACGACATCGGTGTGGCCCATGAGGAGGAGCCCGGGTGCTGCCGGATCGCTGCCCTCGATCCTGGCGAGGACGCTTGTGCGGCCCGGGTGGGGCTCGTAGCGGGCGACGTCGCAGCCGGCGCCCTCGAGCTCGCCGGCCAGCAGGTCGGCGTTGCGCGACTCGGCGCCCGAGTCGGCCGTCCCGTCGTTCACGCAGGCGTTGCGGATGAGCGCCTGGAGCAGCTCGGTGACCTCACCGGTGACGTCCATCGGGCGAGCGTAGGTGGGCCGGCGGGCGAGCCGCCGGCCCACGGATGCACGATGGCCTCGCGCGCCCGTGGTTGACTTGTGCACAACATGACCCAGAACTCCGTCGTCGTCATCGACGGCTCCAACATCGCGACCGAGGGCCGCAGCCTCCCCAGCCTGGCCCAGCTCGACGAGGCGGTGCGCTCCTTCTTGGAGGAGTACCCGCACGACCAGTTCATCGTCGTCGTCGACGCCACCTTCGAGCACCGCATCGACCCGTCCGAGCGCCAGACGTACGACGAGGCGCTGGCGGCGAACGAGCTGCTCACCCCCCCGGCGGGCACGATCGGTCGGGGTGACGCCTTCATCCTCGCCATCGCCGAGAAGGCGAACGCCACGGTGTTCTCCAACGACTCGTTCCAGGAGTTCCACGGCGACTTCGACTGGCTCTTCGAGGAGGGCCGGTTGATCGGCGGCAAGCCCGTCCCCTTCATCGGCTGGGTGTTCACCGCCCGGACCCCCGTCCGTGGCCAGAAGAGTCGTCAGGCCACCCGCTCCTCGGCCCGCAAGCGCGTCCGGGCCGGCGAGACCGCCTCCGCCAAGAGCGCGACCCGGGCCACGCCGAGGCGCTCGGCGACCTCGCCCGCCGCCAACCTCCCCATGCCGATCCCGACGGGCCCGCCCCCGGGGCCTGTCCGCTCACGGAGGGGCGAGGGTCGAGCCGACGCGCCTGCGGACGACGGGCGAGGCCAGGAGCGCTCCCGAGGAAGGGAGCAGGAGCGAGGCGAGGGGGGCGATCGCACCGGCAGGCGGAGTGGCCGCAAGCGCAGCGCAGCACCCTCGCTCGAGCCCGTGAACGAGGGCCTCGCCTTCGTCACCTTCATCAGCGAGCACGCCGTCGGCGAGACCGTCGAGGGTGTCGTCACCGAGTTCTCCAGCCACGGCGCCTACGTGACGGTCGGCGACGCCCGCTGCTACGTCCCGCTCGCCTACCTGGGCGACCCTCCGCCGCGTGCCGCACGTGACGTGCTCGAGCGAGGGGAGGCGCACGCCTTCGTGGTCCAAGCGATCGACGGACCCCGCCGTGCCATCGACCTCGCCCTTCCCGGCTTCGAGCAGCTCGACGGGGTCACCGACCGCGCCGAGGGCATCGACGAGGACGACGAGGCCCCTGCCGCCCGCCGTTCCCGCCTCGCCGCTGTCGAGGATCCGGCCGACGACGTCCCTGCTCGCCGCACCCGCTCCCGCGCTGCTCCAACGCCAGCGCCCGTCGACGAGCTGGTGGCCGAGGTCGTCGGTGAGCTGGCCGACGATCCCGTCGTCCGCCGCCGCACCCGCAAGGGCCCGGCCCGGACTCGCACGGCGGCGCCCGCCCCGGCACCGGTCGAGGAGCTCGACCCCGTGACGGACGCGACCGAGGTGGAGGCCCCGCCGGCTCCCCGTCGGCGCACCCGCAAGGTGGCCCCGCCCGCCACCGACGACGGAGCAGTCGCGCCCGCCGACGACGTGGCGGAGGCGGCCCCCCGGCGCCGGACCCGCAAGGCGGCGGTCAAGCCCTCGGTCGACGTGGGGCTCGCCGCCGCGCCCGAGCCGCTCACGCCGGAGCCACTCGCGCCTGAGCCGCTCACGCCGGAGCCCCGACCGGCAGCGGCCGTCGCCGAGGACCGACCCGTCCGACGGGCCCGACCCCGCAAGGCGGCGCCGGATCCCGTCGAGGTCGTCGCGCAGCAGCCGGTCGGGGAGCAGCCGGTCGAGCCGACCTCGGTGGGTGCGCCTCCGCGCGGCCGTGGCAGGCGGGTGGCGGTACCCGATCCGTCCGCCCCCTCGGCCGTCGCGACGTCGTCGCTCGACGACGCACGGGCACCGGCACCTGCACCTGCACCTGCGAAGCGCGCGGCCCGGAAGGCGACCACCAAGAAGGCCGCCGCCACCGCTGCGCCCACCCCTTCCACACCGAAGAGGCGGGCGTCGGCGAAGCGGGCCGAGGCCGAGCCGGAGACCGACGCCGCGTCCCCGCCCCGCCCCGCCAAGCGGGTGCGGGCCTCTGTCGATCCCGGGGCACCCGAGGCCGCCGCCTCTGCGCCCGAGAAGCGGGCGCCGGCAAGGCGCGTCGCGAAGAAGGCGGTGGCGGCGGGAGACGCGGCGACCGAGTCGGTGGTCAAGGCGACCCGCAAGCGTGCACCGGCCCGGACCAGGATCACGCCTGACGGAGACACCTGAGCCACGAGCGAGGCGCGCCTCGGAGATGGTGGCGCACCAAGAGCTCGGGGCCGGAGATGCGATCGAGCCCTGGGGGCCCAGCCTGGACCCCGGCCGCTGGCCTCGGCGCCTGGCCCGACAGCACCGGGTCGGTCAGACCGGTGCGACCCGCAACGTCGGTCGCCGGTGCTCGTCGTCCTCTCCGGGCGCCACGTGCCAGCCCGGATCGCGGTCGACGTCTGAGACGACGGGACCAGCTGTGGTGGCAGTGCATCGCAACACCGGCCGGCGGCGGGTCGGCCACGGGCAGGGGCGCGATCCGTGCCGGTACCGTGCCGACCGTGCGCGTGGCCACCTGGAACGTGAACTCGCTCAAGGCCCGGATGCACCGCGTGGAGCAGTGGCTGGCCGAGGTCGGGCCGGACGTGCTGTGCCTGCAGGAGACCAAGTCGACGAACGACGCCTTCCCGGCGATGGCCTTCAGCAGCCTCGGTTACGAGAGCGTGCACCACGGCGAGGGCAGGTGGAACGGGGTCGCCATCGTGTCGAGGGTCGGCATCGACGACGTGGTCGACGGCTTCGCCCCGGGCATCGACTCCGACCCGGAGGCCCGCCTGCTCACCGCCACGTGCGGCGGGGTCCGGGTGGCGACGGTGTACGTCCCGAACGGCCGTGAGGTCGGCCACCAGCAGTGGCACCACAAGCTCGACTGGCTCGGCCGACTCCGTGCCCACCTCGACGTCACCGCCGATCCCGGGGGCGACGCGCTGGTGGTCGGCGACTTCAACGTGGCCCCCGACGACCGCGACGTGTGGGACCCGACCGCCTGCAACGGCGGCACCCACGTGAGCCCCGAGGAGCGGGACGCGCTGCGGTCCCTCTGCGGGTGGGGCCTGGTCGACGTCTTCCGCCAGCGGCACCAGGAGGACCGGCTCTACACGTGGTGGGACTACCGCGCCGGGGCGTTCCACAAGCACCTCGGCATGCGCATCGACCTGCTCTTGGCGACGGCGCCCCTGGCGGCCCGGCTCTCGTGGGTGCTCGTCGACCGCAACGCCCGCAAGGGCACCCAGCCCTCCGACCACGCCCCGCTCGTCGCCGAGTTCACACCGGCGACCTGAGCCGACCCCGACCGGTTCCGCCGCCGGTTCGTGGCGGCTGGAGCTGGCGGCTTCGGCGGGGTGGGTGCCTGTGCGCGGGTACTACGGTGCCGCCGTGGCACGACCGAGCGACGGTGACTGGGTGAACCGGTTGAACGCGGCGGAGGCGACGGACCTACCGCCCCGGCGGGCCGAGCTCCGGCGCCTGGCCGACGCAACCCGCTCGATCATCGACCGGCTCGTGGCGACCGGGGCGCCCATCGAGGCGGTCACCGCCGCCGCCGACCAGGTCGAAGGCGCGCTCGGCGCCCTGGCCGGCCATCCGCAGGGCAGGCTCTACGAAGGCTTCGCCGAGGTCGGTCTGGCCGGGGGCGTCGGTGCCGAGGACGCCCGCTCGTTCTTCGACCACAGCCCCATCATCGGCTCGGCCAACCCCCTCGCGCCCCCCGTCCGCCTCGAGATCCGCGATGGGGCGGTGCACGGGACGGTCCGCTTCGGCGCCGCCTACGAGGGCCCGCCCAACAGCGTGCACGGCGGCTACGTGGCGGCTGCCTTCGACGAGGTGCTCGGCATGGCGCAGTCGCTCTCCGGCAACCCGGGGATGACGGGCACGCTCGAGATCAGGTACCGGCGTCCGACGCCGCTGCACACCGACCTCCGCTTCGAGGCGACGCTCGACCGTCAGGACGGACGCAAGCTCTTCACGTCCGGCCGCCTCTTCGCCGGCGAGGAGCTGACCGCCGAGGCCAAGGGCCTGTTCATCACGGTCGACTTCGCCAAGATCGCAGCGATGATGGCCGAGCGGGGCAGCAGGGAGCACGGAGCGGAGGAGCAGGTACCGGGTGGTCTCACCCGGTGAGGTGGGCCCGCAGCTTCCACAGCGCCGACTCGAGCGCGTGCCGCACCCGCACCGATGGCAGGTGGAGCTCGTCGTGGAGCTGCTCGATCGTCCGGGCGGGCGTCTGCAGCCCGTAGTGCCGGGCCACGACGGTCCGCTCGAGGTCGGTCAGGTCGTCGTAGACGTGGGGTCCCGCTGCGTGGAGGCAGATGGCATCGATGTCGAGGTCGCCGGTGGGGTCCTCCACGTCCGGGTCGTCGTCCGCCTCCACAGCCGGCCACCCTGGGTCACCAGGCCAGAGGAAGGCTGCCATGACCCATCTCTCGCGCCGGACCAACCAGGTGTCAACGGGTTCCTCGGTGGTCCTCCAGCCAGCGGGCGACGAGGGCGGCCTCGGCGACGATGTGCTCCTCGAGCCCGGCCACGATGGCGCGCTCGACGGCCTTGCCGACGAAGGGGAAGCGCACCGAGAGGTCGCCGTCGGCCACGCGGGTGCAGGTGTCGGGCCCGGTCGGGAGGAACCGGTAGGTGCCACCCGCCTTCAGCCGGTCGGCGTAGTGCTCAGGGAGGATGCGGAAGCTGGCGGTGCCGGCAGCCCGGTCGTAGGTGGTCTCGTCGACCCACACGAGCTTCTTCGGGTCGATGACCGAGGTGACGGCGGGTGAGAGGTTCCCGGTGAAGCGGTACCGCACCCGCTGGCGGAGGGTGGTGCCGTCGACCCGCTGCTCGAGCACCTCGGGCCGGCCGAGCTTGGGGAGCTCGGAGAGGCTGGCGAGGAACGCCTGGTCGACGAGCACGTCGACGACCTGCTCGGCGCTCGCCGGCAGCGGCTGCTCGAGGTGGAAGCGCACGAGCGGATCGTAGGGGGCCGCCCAGTAGGTTCGGGGCCGTGGTGGACATCGAGCCCGCCCGCTTCGAGGCGCTCGTGGTCGACGCCCTCGACGACATCCCCGAGTCGCTCGGTCGGCGGATGGACAACGTCGTGGTGCAGGTGCGCGACCGCTCCCCTGACCGCCACCTGCTCGGGCTGTACCAGGGCATCCCCCTCACCGAGCGCGAGACGTACGGCGGCCTCGCCATGCCCGACCGCATCACGATCTACCGGCTGCCCATCTGCGCCATGAGTGCCGACGAGGACGAGGTGGTCGAGCAGATCCGCATCACCGTCGTCCACGAGATCGCCCACCACTTCGGCATCGACGACGAGCGGCTCGAAGAGCTCGGCTGGGCCTGAGAGGGCGAGCGCCGGCACCGTTAGCCTCCGCCGGTGGCTCGCGTCGTCGTCACCGCCTTCGGGGCAGACCGTCCGGGGATCGTGGCTGCGGTGACCGGTGCGCTGGTCGAGCACCGGGCCAACCTGGCGGACACGGCGATGACGAACCTGGCGGGGCAGTTCGCGATGGTGCTCGTGGTCGAGGTGCCCGACGAGGAGGGCTCGGAGGCGCTCGAGGCAGCACTGCAGGCGCAGACGGCGTCGCTCGGGCTCACGGTGGTCGTCCGGCCGCTGCCCGAGGACGCTGTGGCGACCCGGGCGTCCGCCGGCGATGGCACCGCCTGGTCGGTGTCGGTCTACGGCGCCGACCGGCCGGGGATCGTCCACCGGGTCACGTCGCTGCTCGCCGAGCACGGGGCGAACGTTGTCGACCTCACCACCCGCACGGTCGGCGACGCCAGGGCGCCTGCGTACGTGATGTTGCTCGAGGTGACGTTGCCGGCCGACCGGAGTGGCGGGACGCTGGGGACGGAGCTCGATCGTCTCGCCGTCGACCTCGGTGTCGAGATCCACCTGCGCGCCGATGACGCCGACATCCTCTGATCTCGTCCACGCCTCGTGATCCGGCCCGTCGTCTGCCTCCCCGAACCCGTCCTGTCGCGCCCGGCCGCCCCCGTCGGGGTCATCGACGATGCCGCCCTGCAGCTCGCCGCCGACCTGCTCGACACCATGCGGGGCTCGCCCCACAGCGTCGGCGTGGCCGCTCCCCAGCTCGGGATCTCCAAGCGGGTCTTCTGCATCGACGTGACGGGTCACGGCAAGGCCCGCTCCTGCCACGGCGAGCTCGTCCTGTTCGACCCGGTGGTGGTGCGGGCCGGTCCCACCGAGGTGGCGCGGGAGGGGTGCATGAGCGTCCCCGACCTGACCGGTGACGTCGCCCGCGCCGTCACCCTGGTGCTGCGGGGCACCGGCCTCGACGGGGAGCCGGTGACGGTGGAGGCCGACGCCTTCGAAGCCCGGGCGCTGCAGCACGAGCTCGACCACCTCGACGGCCTGCTGTTCCTCGACCGGATCGTGGCCGACGAACGTGTCTTCCGCCGGCGCGTCTACCGCTGAGGTCCGAGCCGTCCTGACCGGCTCGGTCACCACCTCCTACGCTTCGACGGTGGCGTCGTCTCGCAAGCAGCTGAACCCGGGCGAGGAGGTCGTGCTCGACCTCCGGCCCCACTGGCGGTTCTTCCTCCGCCCGGTGCTCTGCCTGCTGCTCGCGCTCGTCGGCTTCGTGGCCGGAGCGGTGGCCGACCTGCCGGAGTGGGGGCAGCTCGGCCTCGCCGGGATCACGCTCGCCGCCCTCTGCTGGTTCGCCGGCCGCTACGCCCGCTGGGCCACGACGAGCTTCGTGGTGACGACCGACCGGCTGATCCACCGGTCCGGCGTGTTCGCCAAGCGTGCGACGGAGATCCGCCTCGAGAACGTGCAGACCGTCTTCCTCCGCCAGAGCTTCGTCGAGCGCCTGCTCCGCTCGGGCGACCTCGTGATCGAGTCCGGTGGCGAGCACGGCCGGCAGTCGTTCTCCGACATCGCCCGGCCGTCGCTCGTCCAGGACGAGATCAACCGCCAGATCGAGGCCAACGGGCACCGCATGTCGGGGAGCAGGGGCGGAGGGAGCTCGATACCCGAGCAGATCCAGCAGCTCGACGACCTACGTCGGCGTGGCGTGGTCACCCAGGCGGAGTTCGACGCCAAGAAGGCCACGCTGCTCGACCGGCTGTGAGGTGGCCGTGCGGGTCGTGAGCCTCGTCCCGTCGGTGACCGAGACGCTGGTGGTCTGGGGCGTCGTCCCCGTGGGCGTCACCCGGTTCTGTGAGCACCCCGAGCTGCCGGCGGTCGGCGGGACGAAGGATCCCGACCTCCGAGCCGTGCTCGCGCTGCGGCCCGACCTCGTCGTCGTGAACGACGAGGAGAACCGTCGGGAGGACGCCGACGCCCTCGCCGCCGCCGGCGTCGACGTCCACGTCGTCCGCATCGGCAGCGTGTCCGACGTGGCGCCCGAGCTCGCCGCCCTGGCCGAGCGGGTCGGCCTCCCACCGCCGGCCGGGCAGGGCCTCCCAGAGCCGACCCCGCCCGCCCGCACGGCGTTCGTGCCCATCTGGCGCCGACCGTGGATGAGCCTCGCAGGCACCACCTACGGCTCGTCGGTGCTCGCCTGGCTCGGGGTGGCCAACGTGTTCGCCGATGCCGTGCTCCGCTACCCCGAGGTCACGCTGGAGGAGGCGGCCCGTCGGCGGCCCGACGTCGTCCTCGCCCCGTCGGAGCCCTACCCGTTCGGGCCCCGCCACGTGGCGGAGCTCTCTGAGGTGGCGCCGGTCCGCCTCATCGACGGGCAGGACCTCTTCTGGTGGGGCGTTCGGACCCCCATGGCGCTCGAGCGCCTTGCGGCGGCCTTGCCCTGATTGCTGGGTGGTTCGCACCCCTCACGGGGTCCAGGGTGCGCACGGCTGACGTCAGTGGCCCTTCACCTCGGTGTAGGTGGGCAGGCACATGCCGTCGATGCGTCCGTCTCCTTCGACGTCCCAGATCGGGATGGACACGACCGGGAGCGTGGTGAGCGGTGGCGGGACGCACAGGTGCTGGTGGGACGAGACGATGGACGCTCCCGATCCTCCGGCGTCGACCGCTGCCCCTCCCAGACGGTCCTTCGGTCCATTGGTGATGTCGAACCCGTTGCCTGCGAAGGTCCCGCTCCCACCGACCGTGACCGTGGCGTAGGGGCTGGGGTCGATGGCCCAGTTGATGTTGGCTTCGATGGCGATCGAGGCGTTGGTGAACGTCGAGCCCGTGGCGCTCAGCGTCGCACCGAGTTGCACGTCGATCCCCGGCCAGGACGGGTGCGCATCGGAGGGGTCCGTGTCGCCACCGACCGTGTCGTCACCGAGCGAGGTGAAGCGGGCGGCACGAGCGGTGAGCGTCCCCCCCTTGGCAACGATCAAGGATCCCGTGTTCTTGAGGACGGCACCGCTCGGGACCGTCAGCGTTGCCCCGGCGTCGATGGTGACGTTGTTGAAGGAGTGGAGGTGGCCGGTGGCGGGGGCGAGGGTCCAGGCGGTGCGGACGTGGCTCGACGAGAAGGCAAAGGTGCGTTGGGCGGGGGTGCCGGTGGCGGTGTTGGCGGTGATCCCGGACAGGTCGGCGACGCCGCCGACGTAGACGGGCGAGGCGGACAGGTACCCGTAGCCCATGGGGGCGCCGTCGATGAAGGTGTTGCCCTGGACGACCGGGGCGTCCAGGGTCTGCAGCGACAGCGTCGAGCGGGTGAAGGTGTTGGTCTGGAGGCGGGCTGAGGTCCTGGCGGCGAACAGGTCGACCTCGGCGTCGCGGATCAGGGAGTTGGTCACCACCACCGAGGCTGTCGGTGTGTAGCCGTTCACGTCGTAGTCCCACAGCCTGCCGTAGCGCAGCTCGGCCTGATCGAGGTTGATCGAGCCGCCGCCCACCAGGTCGATCTTCATGCCTCGTTCGTCAGGTGAAACCGTGACACCGTCGGTGTTGCCGCCGACGGTGTCGTCGTGGACCGATGTCACGACCGCAGGGCTCGTGGCCGTGCCCGTCGAGCGCAGGGCGCCCTGCACCTCGATGCCGGTTCGGTCGGACGGGGCCTTGACCACCGACCCTGCCCCGAGGGTGAGGGTCCGCCCCTGAGGGATCGTGAGCGTGCAGCCGTCGATGAGGAACAGCGTCCCCTTCGACGGCGTCAGGGTGATGTCGTAGGGAAGCGTCCCGCACAACCGAGCGACGGCAGGGGGGGTGGCGGAGGTCGTGGCACCAGCCGTCGCTCGAGTGGAGTAGTTCCGGGCTGCGTCGTAGGCGAAGACGGCGTAGGAGTAGCGAACCCCGGCATCGAGGAGGCTGTCGACGTGGGAGGTCGTCGGCTTCAACACCTCCGCCACGCGAACGCCGTCGGTCACCGACGTCGGTGCGGTGCTGCCTTGCTTTCGCACGATGGCCAGGCCGACGAGATCGGCGTCGGTGGGGTTGGTCCAGCGCAGTGTCACCTGGCCGCTGCCGCCGGCCGCCGTCAGGCCCGTCACCGGCTGCGGAGCAGTCGTGTCCGCCGGCTGGCACGCGGCCAGCACCCCGATGGCGAGAACGGCCCACACCAGCAGCCGGCGGCTGCTTCGACCCCGGGCGGTCCGCCATGCGGAAGGACGTGCTCGTCTCATCTCTGCTCCCCGAGTGATCGCTGCTCCGGCGGGTGCCCACAGGTTCAGGACAGGCCGCCCGTCGGGAGGAGGCAACCACGGGGGTGTAACACCTTGGTAACGCGCCGGCGCGCGGTCACACCGCTCGCTAGACGTGGGCGGCGGGTGCGAGGGCGATCGTCAAGATCTCATCATCCGTGAGGCGGTGGGCGCCTTCTGCCCGGGTTCGGTCACCACCGAGCATCGTCGCCACGTGTTCGACCCTGCTGCGCTGCACAGCGTCGACGGGCCCTGAGCCCTCCGACAGCAGATGTACGGCGGCCTCGGCCAACTGCGCACCGTCCCGTGCATGGGTGGCGACGGTGGCGAGCTCGGCGACGGCGACCGCGGCGCCGCTGCGGTCGGTTCGCAGCAGCATCGGTAGTGCGCCCCGAAGCTCAGCCAGACCGCCGGCCAGGTTGCCGGCGGCGATGAGCCAACCGCCGAGATCCCGTCGCTGGGCGGCGGCGCTTCGGACGTTGCCCGCTCGCTCCAGGTCGTCGACGGCTGCGGTCAGCAGTGCGGGGGCGGCTGGATCCCCGGAGTGGTGAGCCAGGTGTGCGAGCTCAGCCCCGATCAGCGCCTGGGTGCTGCGCGCCGCACCGGTAGGGGCCAGCTCTCGCGCGCTGAGGAGATCTTCCGCCGCCCCGTCCATGTCCTGGTCGGCCCTGGCCAACCAGGCCCGCAGGAACATGGTCTGCAGTGCCGAAGTGGGGTCGTTGATGGCCATGAACTGGTCCCTCAGCCCATTCAGACCCTGCCGGGCGGCTGCGAACCTGCCGTCGGCGGCGAGGCCGACGGCGAGGAGGCGCTGGCGGTGCGCATCCATCCACGGGTCACCGAGCTCGGCCATGCGGGTGACCACCGCAGGGTCCTCCAGGAGGGCGCGAGCAGTCGCCCCGTCGCCTGACCACCCTCGCTCGATTGCGAGGTGACCCCTGATGTTCAGCCAGAGCCGCCACGCCTGGCCCTCCTCTGCGATCGCGGCGGCTCGGCGGAGCGCTGTGACATCGAGCGCACTGCGCGCGAAGTAGCCCGCCACGTTGGCGGCGGCAAGGGTGGCCCGGGCGAGGAGCAGTGGGTCTGAGGGGGGAGCTGCGCCAAGGTGCGTGTCGAGCCAGCGTCGGCCCTCGGCGCCGAGACCGAGCTGCGCCATCGTGGGTGCGATCGCCACGGCCAACTGCAACCCTTCGTCCGTACCCGTCAGCCGTCCGAGCCAGTGGCGCACGTTGGCGAGCTCGGCCTCTGCTGCCGGCACTGCGCTCAGGCGGGGCTGCACATCGACATCTCCGACTGCCGTCGCCACGGCCACGAGGTGACCGACGATCAGGTCACCGGCAACCCTCATCTCGTCGGGGGACAGCGACTCCGCCATGAGCTCCCGAACAGGCTCCGGCTCTCGATACCGCACGCCCGCCGCTCCGCTTGCGATTGCCGCGATGAGCCGAGCTTGCACGAGTGGTGCCAGGACGCGCCGGACCTGCTCCACATGGACCTCGGCCAGGCAAGCCGCGGCTGCGACCGACATGCCACCAGGCAAGAGCGTTGCCCGGAGCAGCAGCCTGCTGCTCTCCTCGGGCAGCACATCGGTCGTCCATCTGAGCGCATCGCGCAGCGATCCTGAGCCGACCGAAGGTGGATCCACCGCACTCAACCCGTCGAGTCCGTACCGGTCGACGCAGGCGGCTGCCAGCTCGATGGCCAGCGGGAGGCCACCGGTGCGTTCGCACACACGGACGACCGCATGCCGAGCCACGTCATCGAGCTCGCTTGCGGTGATGCCGGCACGGTCGAGGAACAAGCGGACAGCATCTCCGTCCCCGCCGACACCGACCGGTAGCCCGTCGAGGGGGTACCGGACCTCACCGGTCGCGCCGAGGGGGATGCGCGAGGTGACGAGCAGCTTGACCGTCGGCGCCAGCACGAGGAGCATGTCGGCCAGCTCTGCGACGGTGCCAGCGCCGGCCTCAGCCCCGTCGAGCACGAGCAGCGTTCCATGAGCGCCGAGACGCCCCGCAACGGCTGCGGGAAGAGCGCCCGGGTCCTCAGCTCCTGCGATGCCGGAGGCAGAGGCGACAGCCACCCAGACGTCGTCACCGTCGGCCAACCCGTCGAGGTGGGCGACCACCACGGCCCGTCCGGTGCCCGAAGCGGCGACTGCCCGGGCCAGTGCCGATTTCCCCACCCCGCCGAGCCCGTGGATCGTGACCATGCGGTTGCACTCGAGCAGCCGACGTACCTCGTCGACGTCGGCATGGCGCCCGACGAGAATCGGTGGTCGTATCGGCCCCACCGCAGGCGACGAAGCACTCGCCCACAGTGAGGGGTCCTGGACCAGCAGTGCCTGCTCGATGGCGAGCAGACCTTCACCTGGATGAAGGCCGAGCTCGTCTCGTAGGAGGGCACGAGCCCGGTCGATCGCCCGCAGCGCCTCGGCCTGGCGTCCGAGGCGGTACAGCGCGGTCGCCAGCTGCCCCCACCGCCGCTCCCGGAGCGGTGCGACCTCGACGGCGTTGTACAGACGGTCGACGGCGATGGCCTCCCGACGGCGCACCAGGTCGAGCTCGGAAAGATCCTCCTCGGCGCCGAGCCGCCGCTCGCACAGCCGGGCGACGAACGCGATGGCCCACTCCTCGGTGGCCAGCGGACCGAAGGGCTCCCCCCTCCACAGCGCCAACGCGCCTTCGAGCTGCGCCGCGGCTCGCTCCGGCGCCGTGGGGGAGAGCTGCCGGGCCGTCTCGGTGAGGCTGACGAACCGCTCGACATCGATCTGTGCGGGTGGGACGCCAAGGGCGTAGGTCCCCCGACGGCTCTCGACCCCATCGGTGATGCCAGCAGAAGAGAGACGAACCCGCAGCCTCGAGACGGCCATCCGCAGCGGAGGCTCGGCCGCCCCCGGATCCCTGTCCGGCCAGAGCGCCTCAGCGATGACATCGTGATCGAGTGGGTCACCGCCGGCAACCACGAGCACCCCGACGAGCCGCTCGGCAAGCAGGCCCCCCACGCTCGTCTCGCCTTGCGGGGTCTCGAGTCGCACGCCACCCAACACCCTGAGCAGAATGGGCGGCATTCTCGGGAAGGTAGTCGTGCCGGGTCACGCCCGTCTCGGCGGCTCCGCAATGACTGACAGGAGCCCCCGGCCCTCCTTCCCTCTAGGGTCTCGCAGCGTGAGCGGGACCGGCACCTCAGCCGAGGTACAACCACGATGACCAGTCGGATGGCGTGGCTCGTGCTCACCATCGCAGTCGTGACCTGGGAGCTCTACGCAGGCTTCTCCGGCATGGAGACGTTGACGAGCGAGTTTCGGCGTTCGGTGACCGATTCGAGCCTGCGGTGGCCTGTGCTCCTGGTGACGACCCTGGTCATGGTGCACCTCTTCATGCCAGCATCGCTCCGACGCTACGACCCGATCGACCGGGTGTACTACGCAGCCACCGGCCAGCCCAACCCGTACAAGGAGACGGCGCCACATGGTGAGGCCGGAGATGCACCAACGCGCGCCCGCCCTTGATCACGCCACCCCGTGAGCGGGGGCTGCGGCCAGGTCAGTCGCGCTCCTGCCTCAGTACCGTTCCTCGCGGACGATGGTCTCGCCGGTGCGCCTGCGGGTCATCTGGCTCATCATGACGAGCGACACGAGCATGCCGATCGCCCCAGCGATCATCAAGATGACGCCAACGGTGTTCAAGTTGATCCCGTCGGCCGAGACCTCGATCGCGAAGGCGAGGATGGCGCCCACCGCGAGAAGGAAGACGCTGACTCCGATGCCCATGGATGCTCCTCTGCCCCCGGGCGGGAGGGTGCCCCCGCCGCTGCCGGACGTTCGTCCCGCGCTTTGGAGTGTACTCATCAACCTGGCACTGAGTGGTCGATGAGCCGCGCTCCGTGGCCGGGGCGGACGTGCCAGCCCTCGGCCGCCAGCGCACCGCGCTCGCACAGGGCCACGACGCAGCCTCCGAAGCCGGCGCCGGTGAGGCGGGCGCCGAGCACCCCGGGTCGTGCGGACAGGCGGGCGACGAGGGCATCCAGGCCGGGCGTCGACACCTCGAAGTCGCCGGCCAGGCTGGCGTGGCTGGAGGCGAGCAGGGCACCGGCGCCCCGGTGGTCACCTGCTGCCAGCGCCGCCACCATGTCGTGGACCCTGGCGTTCTCGGTGATCACGTGGCGCGCCCGACGCCGCACGACCGGGTCGTCGATGCGGGTCAGGTCGGCGGGGACGGCGTCTCGCAGCGGGCCGATCACCACCGCCGCCGCCTCGCAGGCGGCCCGCCGGTCGCCGTAGGCCGACCCGGCAAGCGTCCGCTCCTCACCCGAGTGGACGATGACCACCTCGAGGTCCTCGGGCACCGGCACCGGGGTGACCGTGAGGGCGGTGCAGTCGAGCAGCAGGGCGTGGCCCTCCACCCCCGATGCCGACGCCAGCTGGTCCATGAGCCCCGAGGGGACGCCTGACGCCCGTTGCTCGGCCCGCTGGCAGGCGAGGGCGATCTCGAGCGGCGTGCCCTTGAACCCCAGCGCCAGCGCGACGGCGAGCTCGAGGGCGGCGCTCGACGACAGCCCGGCGCCGACCGGAAGCGTCGTCGACACCTCCCCTCGCAGCCCGCTCGAAGGACCGACCTCGGCGACGACACCTGCGACGTAGCGGGCCCAGGCGGGCTCGACGGCCGCAGGGTCGGCGACGTCCAGCGGGACCGACGCGAGCCCCTCGGCGTCGGCCGATCGCAGGACGACGGCATCTCCGCCCACGGTGCCGGTGACGGTGGTGCCGAGGTCGAGCGCGAAGGGCAGCGCACAGCCGCCGGTGTGGTCGGTGTGGTCGCCGATGAGGTTGACCCGGCCAGGGGCGAACGCGGTGACCGTGGTCATCGCACCCCTCCCGTCATTGGCTGGTCATCATGCGCTTCTCCCATCACGCGCTGCGCAGGGCACCGGCGGCTGCTGCGGGGTCGACCGGGTTGAAGTACGTCCCGCTGCCGAGCTCGCCGGCCGCCACGAAGCGGGGGACACCGGAGCTGCGGAGGAGCGGCGCCACGTGGACGTGCACGTGGGCCGTCGGCCAGCTGCCCCCGTCGGTCGGACGCTGGTGGATCCACAGCATGTACGGCATCGGTGCGTCGAAGAGCCGGTCGAGCCGACCGAGCACGTCGAGGAGGAGGTCGGCCATCGAGTCGCGTCCCCCGTCCGCGAGGGTCGGGAGGTCGGGCTCGTGGTCGGCGGGCGCCAGCAGCAGGGCGTAGGGCCACTCGGCCGCCTCCGGCACCCACGCCCGCCAACGGCCCGCCTCCGCCACCCCGCGATCACCCGGTCGGTGCTCGCAGAGGTGGCACGGCCCGTGGGCCGTGAGCTCGGCCATTGGCACGGCGGGAACCGTGGGGAATGCGTAGACCTGCCCGTGGGGGTGGGTGATGGTGGCGCCGACCTCCGGTCCGCGGTTCTCGAAGACGAGGACGTAGTCGACGTCGGCGGCGGTGCCCAGCGCCCCGGTCCGCTCGGCCCAGAGGTCGACGACGCGCCGTGCACCGGACCGGTCGAGGGAGGCGAAGGTGGCGTTGTGGTCGGGGGTGTAGAGGACGACCTCGGCCTTGCCGGGGCCGAGGGGTGGCCAGCGGTTGGTGAAGGCGCGGACGTCGTACGGCTCGGGGGCCTCGAGGCCACCGACGCAGAACGGGCAGCCGGTGCCCGGCAGGTTCGGGCGTGCCTGGCGGCCGGCGGCCACCACCACCTCCCGCCCGCTGAGCGGGTCCGTCCGCCGGTCCGGGCCGTCGCTCCTCATGTCCCGGGTCTCCATGGCGTCACCTCGCGCCGCAAAGGTCACGCTCCAGGCACACGCTCAGGGGTGAGTCGCGGTACCGCCCGTAGACCTCCCGCCGGTGGTAGCCGAGCGCCTCGTAGAGCGCGATCGCCTCCGGCTGTCGCAACCCCGTCTCCAGCACCACCGTCCGGTACCCGAGGAGCACCGCCTCCTCCTCGAGCCTGGTCACCAGCGCCCGGGCCACGCCGCTTCCGCGGGCCCCGGGGTCGACCCACAGGCGCTTGATCTCGACGACGCCCTCGTCGTGGCCACGGATCCCGCCGCAGCCGACCGCAGCCTCGTCCACGTAGGCGACGAGGAAGGTGCCATCGGGCGGAGCCAGCTCGGCCGGCGCCAGCTCGGCTTCGTACGCTGCCTCCTCCTCGGCGATGGCGGCGCGCCTCGCCGCCATCTCGTCGGGAGAGAGGGAGCCGAGCGGCGGCTCGTCCTCGTCGGCGTAGCGGCGGGTCAGGTCGGCGGTGAGGTCGGCGACGAGCCGGGTGGCGGCCGGCCCGTCGTAGGGCTCGAACCGGAGGACAGGGGCCCGGGCCGCCACGTCAGGCGGCGAGGTGGAGGGCCACGGCGAACCGCTCGAGGGCGTCCACGTCCCACGTCGGACCGCCCCCGGTGGATGCTCGCAGCGCGATGTTCACCTGGTCGGCTCCTGCGTCGACGTAGCAGGCGATCCGGTCGAGCACCTGGTCTTCGCTGCCGGTGAGGACCCCGGGCCGCACCAGGTCGGCCAGGCCGCCGAACTGGTCCAGAAGGCCCTCCTCGGTCCAGGCGACGCCGACGTTGACGGCGCAGCGGATCTCCGCAGGGTCGCGCCCCACCTCGTCGCAGTGGCGGTGGAGCACGTCGCGCTTGGCGGCGAAGGTCTCCGGTGCGACGAAGGGGATGTTCCAGCCGTCGGCGAAGCGGGCGGTGATGCGCAGCGTGCGCTTCTCACCCCCGCCGCCGACCCAGACGGGCAGTGCCGCCTGCACCGGCGCCGGCTCGTTGCGGGCGTCGGTGAGGGTGAACCACTCCCCGGCGAAGTCGGTGGTCTCCCGGCGCAGGAGCCCCCGCACGCATTGGACGGCCTCTTCGAGCTGGTCCATGCGGGTGGTGATGGGGGGGAACGGGATGCCGTAGGCCTCGTACTCGACCTGGCTCCAGCCGGCACCGAGGCCGAGCTCGGCGCGGCCGCCCGACAAGTGGTCGATGGCGGTGATCGCCTTGGCCAGCACAGCGGGGTGCCGGTAGCCGACCGAGTAGACGAGAGAGCCGCAGCGCACCCGGGACGTGGCGCACGCCAGGGCGGCGTGGGCGGAGACCGCCTCGAGGCAGCTGGCGCCCCCTCCGAGGTTGGCTGCGTAGAAGTGGTCCCAGATCGAGATCCAGTCGTAACCCAGCCCCTCGATGTGCTTCCACAGGGACCGCAGCTCGTCGACCGAGGTGTTCTGCAGCCCGGTGTGCACCCCGTAGGCGGTCATGTCGCCGAACCTAGCGCCGGCCTCCCCGCCCCACCCGAGGGCAGTGCCGGCCTGCACCAGCATGGAGGCGCACCCACCTTGACCGGCCGGCAAAGGGTGGGCGAGGGTTTCGCCATGCCCAACGTCAGAGCCAACGGGATCGACCTCGAGTACGACGAGCACGGGTCACCCGACGATCCCGGGTTCCTCCTCGTGATGGGACTCACCGCCCAGCTGACGGCCTGGGACGAGCGCTTCTGTGCACAGCTCGCCGGGCACGGGTTCCGCGTCGTGCGCTACGACAACCGCGACGTGGGGCTCTCGAGCCGCATCACGGGCGGGCCGACGCCGGACGTGATGAAGGCCATCAGCGGCGACCACTCCTCGGCTTCGTACACGATCGCCGACATGGCCGACGACGCCGCCGGGCTGCTCGACGCCCTCGGCATGTCGCCGGCCCACGTGATGGGCGTCTCGATGGGCGGGATGATCGTGCAGTCCCTGGTCGTCCGCCACCCCGACAAGGTCCGCTCGCTGTGCTCGATCATGTCGACCACGGGCGACCCGTCGGTCGGCCAGCCGTCCGCCGAGGCCATCGGTGCGCTCCTCGCCCCGCCACCGGCCAACCGGGAGGAGGCGGGCGACCGCGGCCTGGCCGCCACCAAGGTCATCGGCTCGCCCGCCTATGCACAGGACGACGCTGCGGTGCGGGAGCGGTCCATGGCGGCCTACGAGCGCGCCCACGACCCCGCCGGCTTCGCACGTCAGATGGTCGGCATCGTCGCATCGCCGGACCGCACGGCCGACCTCGGGTCGGTGGCGGTCCCGACACTCGTGATCCACGGTGAGGTCGACCCGCTCGTGGACGTCAGCGGCGGCAAGGCGACGGCCGCCGCCATCCCCGGCGCCGAGCTGCTCGTCCTCCCGGGCATGGGGCACGACCTGCCGCCGCAGCTGTGGACCCAGATCATCGACGCTGCCGTCGCCAACGCCTCGAAGGCGTCCTGACGTGGCCGGACCGCTGGCGGGCGTCCGGATCATCGAGCTGGCCGGCATCGGGCCGGGCCCCTTCGCCGCCATGCTGCTCGCCGACATGGGTGCCGAGGTCGTCCGGGTCGACCGGGCCCAGTCCGTCGTCGGTGGTGACCCGGCATCGCCGCCGCTCGACCCCCTGCTGCGCGGCCGGCGCTCGATCGGCGTCGACCTGAAGCACCCGGAGGGCGTCGAGGCGGTGCTCCGGCTCGTCGCCTCGGCCGACGCCCTGCTCGAGGGCTTCCGGCCGGGGGTCACCGAGCGGATGGGCCTCGGGCCCGACGTGTGCCTGGCCCGCAACCCGGAGCTCGTGTACGGGCGGATGACCGGCTGGGGCCAGGAGGGCCCCTACGCCCTCACCGCCGGGCACGACATCAACTACATCGCGCTGGCAGGCGCACTCGAGGGCGTCGGTCGCGCCGGCCAGCCGCCGACGCCGCCGCTCAACCTGGTGGGCGACTTCGGCGGTGGCGCGATGTTCCTGGCCTTCGGCGTCGTGTGCGGCATCCTCGAGGCCCGCCGCACAGGCGAGGGCCAGGTCGTCGACGCCGCCATGGTCGACGGCGCTGCCACGTTGATGAGCATGTTCCACGGCTTCAGGGCCATGGGGGTCTGGCAGCCGGAGCGGGGCACGAACCTGCTCGACTCCGGTGCCCACTTCTACGACGTCTACGAGTGCGCCGACGGCGGCTACGTCTCGATCGGGTCGATCGAGCCGCAGTTCTACGCCGAGCTCCTCCGCCTCACCGGCCTGGTCGATGAAGACGGTGCCGACCTGCCCTCCCAGCACGACCGGACGCAGTGGCCGGTGATGAAGGAGCGCCTGTCGGCGATCTTCAGGAGCAGGTCGCGCGACGAGTGGTGCGCGCTCATGGAGGGCACCGACGTGTGCTTCGCTCCGGTCCTGTCCCTCGACGAAGCACCCGCACACCCCCACATGGCGGCCCGCGGCACGTTCACCGAGGTCGGGGGCGTCCGCCAGCCGGCGCCGGCACCGCGCTTCAGCAGGACCGAGCCGGTGATCGCCAGGCCGCCGTCGCACCCCGGGCAGCACACCGACGAGATCCTGGGGGACTGGGGCTTCGAGGCCGCCGAGGTCTCAGCGCTGCGGGAGGCCGGCGCCGTCCGCTGAGCGGGCAGACTGCGGCCGTGGCCACCCTCGTCTGCTTCCACGCGCACCCCGACGACGAGTCGATCGCGACGGGAGGGCTGATGGCCCGCGCCGCAGCCGACGGCCACCGGGTGGTGCTGGTGGTCGCCACCCGCGGGGAGGAGGGCGAGATCGACGAGGGCTTCCTCGCCGACGGGGAGGCCCTCGGTGAGCGCCGAGCGCGCGAGACCGAGGCGTCAGCCGAGGTCCTCGGCGCCCGACGGGTGGCCTTCCTCGGCTACACCGACTCGGGGATGATCGGCAAGCCGACGAACGACGAGCCCGGTTGCTTCTGGCGGGCCGACGTCGAGCAGGCGGCGCAGCGCCTGGCGGCCATCCTCACCGAGGAGGGCGCCGACGTCCTCACCGTGTACGACGACAACGGCGGCTACGGCCACCCCGACCACATCCAGGTCCACCGTGTGGGGGTGCGGGCGGCGGAGCTCGCCGGCACGCCCGAGGTCTACGAGGCGACCATGAACCGCACCGAGATGGTGCGCATGTTCGAGGAGCTCCGAGCATCGGGCGTCAGCCTCGGTGAGGGTGAGGACGGGCCACCCGACCTCCATGAGGAGCCCGACTTCGGCGTCCCCGAGGAGCGGCTGACCCACCGCGTCGACGTCACCCGGTGGCTGCCGACGAAGCGAGCGTCGATGCGGGCCCATGCCAGCCAGATCTCGGAGTCCTCCTTCTTCCTGGCCATGCCCGACGAGGTGTTCGGGCGGGCCTTCGGCGTCGAGTGGTTCACCGAGCGAGGCAGGCCCGCCCGCGAGGGGAATTTCACCTCGTGGTTCGCTGGTCTCTCGTGACCAGCCCCGACCTCGGGACGGGCACCGGGGGGCGCCTGGTGGTGCTCGTGCGCCACGGCGAGGCGTCGGCAGGGTGGGACGGTGCGGCCGACCCGCGCCTCTCCGAGCTCGGTCGGGCCCAGGCCGCGCAGGTGGCGGAGGACCTGGAGGGCGGCGGCGCCACCGCCCTCGTGGTGTCGCCGCTCCGGCGCACGAGGGAGACCGCCCTGCCCATCGCCGAGCTCCTCGGGCTCGCGCCCGTGGTCGAGCCGCTCGTCGGCGAGGTGGTGGCGCCGCCGGGTCACGACTCGCTCGAGGCGCGAGGGCCGTGGCTGCGGACGTTCATGGCCGGCTCGTGGGACCTGGCCGAGCCCGCGCTTCGGGCCTGGCGCGAGGGGGTGGTCTCGGCGCTGGCGGCCCTGCCCGACGGCGCCGTGGTGGTCACCCACTTCGTCGCCATCAACGTTGCGGTCGGCTGGGCGCAAGGCGACGACCGTGTCGTCTCGTTCCGGCCCGGCCACTGCTCGCGCACCACGTTGCGCGTGGGCGACGGCGGGCTCGAGCTCGTCGGCCTCGGTGCCGAGGCCCGGACGGCGGTGCGCTAGCCCGTGCCCGACGCCTTCATCCACACGGGCTACGCACAGCGCCTGCACTTCGGGGTCGGCGCGCTCAACCGCGTGTCGGAGGTCGTGCGGGAGACGGGGGCGCGACGGGTGATGCTGGTCACCACCGCCGGCCGCCGCTCGTCCGACGAGGGCGAGCGCCTGGTACGCCTCCTCGGCAGGAGCCTCGCCGCCACCTTCGCCGGCACCCGGAGCCACGTGCCCACAGGCGACGTCCAGGCAGCGGTGGCCCAGGCGCGCGACGCCGACATCGAGTGCATCGTCAGCTTCGGCGGCGGGTCGTGCGCCGACCTCGGCAAGGCCGTCTGCTACTTCCTCGAGCAGGAGTCGGGCGCGCCGGGCGCCTCCTACGTCGATCGGCCTGCGGTGAGCCACGTCGCCATCCCCACCACCTACTCGGGTGCCGAGCTCACGCCCTTCTTCGGGATGACCGACGAGGCGTCGAGGTCGAAGACCGGCGCAGGCGGGCCCACCATTGCCCCCCTCGCCGCCATCTACGACCCCGAGCTGACGGTGGGGACGCCGGCACGGGTGAGCGCGGAGACCGGCATGAACGCCATCGCTCACGGCGTCGAGGCGGCGTGGTCGCCGACGAGGTCGGTGGAGGCCGAGGCGCTCGGGCTCGCCTGCGTGGCGGCGGCCGTCGACGCGCTGCCCCGCGTCGTCGACGACCCCGCCGACCTCGCAGCCCGCACCGACATGCTGGGTGCTGCGCTCCTCGGTGGGCGCTCCCTGCAGAACGCCACGATGGGAGTGCACCATGGTCTGGCGCAGCTCGTCGGTGGCCGCACGGGTGTCGCCCACGGCCTCGTCAACGCCATCGTCCTGCCGCACGCCATGCGCTTCAACGCCGACGTGATCCCCACGGAGATCCACCGGATCGGTCTCGCGCTCGGCGACCCCGACGACGCTGCGGCCGCCGCCGCTCGGCTCGTCGAACGCCTCGGCCTCCCCACGACGCTGGGCTCGTGTGGCGTCACCGAGGAGGACGTCGACGTGGTCGCCCGCATGGCCGAGGGCAACCGGAGCGTCGGGTCGAACCCGAGGCCCGTTGGCATCGAGGACGCCAGGGCCATCCTGCTGGCCGCCCTCTGAGGCACGACCGGAGGCTGCTCGGCAGTCGTAGCCTCACGCCATGAGCACCGACGTGAACCCGGTCCACTGGCGGGGCGTGCACCACCTCGCCCTGGTGACGACGGACATGGACGCCACCGTCCGCTTCTACCACGGCGTCCTCGGCGCCCGGCTGGTTGTCACCCTCGCCACCGACGCGTTCCGGCACTACTTCTTCGAGATCGCGCCCGGTGCCACGCTGGCGTTCTTCGAGTACACGGACCAGCCCGTCGAGCGCTACGCCAAGCCGGCCGGGGTCCCGTTCCCGCAGGCGTCGCAGTTCGACCACCTGGCACTGCACCTCGCTGACGAGGACGCCCTCTCCCGGCTCCAGCACCGCCTGAAGGAGCACGGCTGCGAGGTCACCGACGTGATCGACCACGGGATCATGCGGTCCATCTACTTCAGCGACAACAACGGGATCGCGCTCGAGGCGTCGTGGTGGACCGTCGACCCCACCGGGCGGCCAGCCGACCTCGCAGACGACCGCCTGTTCTCCGACCCCGACCCGGTGCCCGCCTTCACCGAGCTGCGGGCGACCGGCGAGCTGGAGCGCACCGTGGCCACCCACCTGGTCGACGAGGTCACGAGAGACCTCTACAAGCCGACCTGATCCGGCGCGTCGACACCGGTGGCAACCGGGGGCGGGGGAGCCGCCCGGGGTAACAAGGGGCGCATGGCCTCCCCGATGCGACGTCTCAGCACCCGTGCCGCACTCCTCGAGTCCCGGGCCGTGCTCGAGCTCGGCGCTTTCGCAGCGGCGGCACCTGCGCTCCAGCTCACGCCCCGCGGGGATGGCCACCCGGTGCTCGTGCTGCCGGGCTTCGCCGCCACCGACCAGTCCACGTGGCCGCTCCGCTGGTTCCTCGGCACCCGGGGCTACGAGGCGCACGGGTGGGAGCTCGGCCGCAGCACCGGGCCCACCGGCCGGGTCCGCAAGGACCTCGAGGCCAGGCTCAGGAGGCTGACCGACCAGCGCGGCACGCCGGTCAGCATCGTCGGTTGGAGCCTCGGGGGCCTCTACGCCCGCGAGCTCGCCCGCCGCAGCCCGGACCTGGTCCGCACCGTGATCACCCTGGGGAGCCCGTTCCGCTCCCTCGAGCGGACGACGCGGTCGAGCGTGCCGCTGTCGGACTCACCCCTCGACGAGGACCACAGCGGTCAGATCCGCCGGGACATCGGCGACGACGGTGGCACCGGCGGCGTTCCGTCCACGGCGGTGTACACCCGCACCGACGGCGTCGTGCCTTGGCGGACGTGCGTCGAGCGGCCCGGCCCTCGGAGGGAGAGCGTCGAGGTGGTGGGGAGCCACATCGGTCTCGGCCACAACCCCGCCGTCGTCGTGGTCGTCGCCGACCGGCTGGCCCAGGCCGAGGGCGAGTGGTCGCCGTTCCGAGCCCCGACGGGCCTGTCCCGGCTCTTCCCGGAGCCCGTCGCGGTCTGACCGGCTGCTCCGAACCGGCCCCGTCCGACCGGTGCGACCGACCTGCTCGACCTCGTGGGCTCTCTCAGACGGGCTCGAGGATCCTCTCGTCGCCCTCGAGCACCGCGATGTCTGGTTCACCCTCGACGTTGACCGACGGGAGCGCCCGGTCCAGCCAGCGGGGGAACCACCAGTTGCGGTCGCCGAGCAGCTCCATGGTCGCCGGCACGAGCAGCAGGCGGACGACCGTGGCGTCGAGGAGGACGGCGACCGACAGGCCGAGCCCGAAGAGCTTGATCGTCCGGTCCGACTCGAGCAGGAAGCTCCCGAAGACGAAGACCATGATCGCGGCGGCTGCGGTGATGACCCTTGCGGTGGTCGCGAGGCCGTTGGCCACCGACTCGTGGCTGTCGTGGGTGCGGTTCCACTCCTCCTTCACCCGGGAGAGCAGGAACACCTCGTAGTCCATCGAGAGGCCGAAGACGATGGCGAAGAGCATCATCGGCATGAACGGTTCGATCGGCGCCGGTTCGACCCCGCTCAGGTCGCTGAGCCAGCCCCACTGGAACACGGCGACGACGATCCCGTAGGCCGCTCCGATCGACAGGAGGTTCATCACGACGGCCTTGAGCGGCACGAGCACCGACCGGAACACCGTCATCAGCAGCAGGAACGACAGGCCGAGCACGGCGCCGAAGAACAGGGGCAGGCGGGCAGCGAGGTAGTCGGAGAAGTCCACGTTGACGGCCACCCCACCGGTCACCGAGACGGCGATGCCTGTCGCCCGGCCGACGGTCGGGAGGACGTCGCCACGGAGGCGGCTCACGAGCTCGGTCGTCGCTTCGTCCTGCGGCGCGGTCTTCGGTATCACCCGCCACAGTGCGGCGGTGGGCGAGGTGGGGTCGTTGGGGACGCCGGGGGAGGTGAAGGCGACACCGGGGTCGGCGCCCACGGCCTCGGTCACCGCCGGGACCGCCTCGGGGCTCGTGCCCTCGGGGAGCTCGGCCACGAGCATGAGCGGCCCGTTGAAGCCCGGACCGAAGCCGTCCGCCAGCAGGTCGTAGGCCTCCCGGGTGGTGGTGCCCTCCCCGTAGTTCCCCTCGTCGGCGAAGCCGAGCCGCAGCCCGAGCACCGGGATTGCGAGCAGGGCGAGCACGACGGCGCCGCCGATGGCAGCCGGCCACGGGCGGCGCTGGATGAGCCTGCTCCAGCGGTAGGCGAGCGTCTCCTGCAGCGGCTTGGCCGCCCGGCGGGGGACCTCTCGACGCAGCGGCGCCACGGCGAAGCTGGCGGCGAGGACGACGGCGGCGAGGGGGAGGCCGACGAGCAGGGGCGAGACCCCGAGGCCGACCCCGACGAGGGCGACGGCCACGAGCGAGGCGGCGATGAGGCCGCGCCAGCGGGTCACCTCGATCCGCTCGCCTGCGAAGCCGAGCAGCGCAGGAAGGAGGGTGAGGGAGGCGACGACGGTGACCGCCACCACCAGGGCCGCGCCCACCGCCAGGCCCTGGACGAAGCTCACCCCCATCACGAGCATGCCGAGCAGCGAGATCACCACCGTGGTGCCAGCGAAGGTGACGGCGCGACCTGCGGTGTCGATGGCGATCGACGTCGCCTCGCTCGACGAGTGGCCGTGGTGCAGGTTCTCCCGGTAGCGGGTGACGATGAAGAGGGCGTAGTCGATGCCGACCCCGAGCCCGATCATCACGCCGAGGATCGTGGCGAAGTCGGGCAGCGTCAGCAGGTTGGAGACGAGGCCGACGAGGATCGTCCCTGCGCCGATGCCGGCGAGCGCCACCCCGACCGGGAGGCCCATGGCGAGGACGGAGCCGAACGCCAGGATGAGGATCACGACGGCGAAGCCGAGGCCGAGCACCTCCGATTCGGGTGCCTCGAACTCGGCGAACGCTGCCCCCCCGACCTCCACCTGGAGGCCGTCGATGTCGGGCGCAGCGGCCTGGATGTCTTCGGAGATGGCGAGCGTCTCGTCGAAGGAGGCGTTCGCCGGCGCCTCGACCTGGGCGTAGGCGATCCTCCCGGCCTCCTCGCCGGTCGACGCCACCTGGAACGCGCCGCCCTCGTCGTAGGGGCTGACCACACTGAGGTCGCCACGGCCGTCGAGGTCGTCGAACAGCGCCTGCATGGCGGCCCGCACCTCGGGATCGTCGACGCCTTGCTCGGCCCGGAACACGATGGTCCCGCTGATGCCGGTCCCCTGACCGCCGAAGTCGTCCTCGAGGATGTCGAAGCCGGTCCGGCTCTCGACGTCGGGCAGTGTGAACTCGTCCTGGAAGCTGGTGCCGACGAGACCCGAGACGGCACCGAGGCCGAGGAGGGCGAGGAACCACAGGGCGACCACCAGGCGTCGCCGACGGTGGCACCAGGAACCGAGACGAGCGAACACCGTGACCCTCCCGCCCCGGCGCGGTGACCCGGAACGAGAGCACCGTAAGCCCGTCGCACCGACACGCGCAGGGGTCATCGGTCACACGCGCGCTGCTGCTGCTCGACGGCGGCGCTGCCGCTCCTCACCGGCTGCGCTGCTGGCGGCGCTGCTGCTCGGCCATGGCGGCGTTGCCGCGAGCTCACTGGCGGCACCCCCGCTACGGTCGCCCGTCATGGCAGCTCCGCTCCCCCTCGTCGGCGCCCACCTGCGCTCGGAGGACCCGATCGCCGGAGCGGAGGCCACCGGGTCTGCGTGCGTCCAGCTCTTCCTCTCGGACCCCCAGGGCTGGGCCAAACCGAAGCCCCGAGCCGACGCCGACGCCCTGCGGGCGAGCGAGATGCCGGTCTACGTCCACGCCCCATACATCGTCAACCTCGCCACCGCCAACCCGAAGGTGCGCCACCCGAGCCGGCAGGTGCTCGCCCAGACGTGTACAGCGGCGGCGGAGGTCGGCGCAGCCGCAGTCATCGTCCACGGCGGCCACGTCAGCGCAGGCGACACCATCGAGGCCGGCATCGAGCGGTGGGTGAAGGGCCTCGAGTCGATCGAGTCGGAGGTGCCGATCTACCTCGAGAACACCGCCGGCGGCGACCACGCCATGGCGCGTCACTTCGAGACGATCGCCCGGCTCTGGGACGCCATCGGCGACCTGGGCGTGGGCTTCTGCCTCGACACCTGCCACACCCACGCGGCGGGGGAGGATGTCCTCGGCTCGGTCGAGCGGATCATGGCCATCACCGGCCGGATCGACCTCGTCCACTGCAACGACTCAAAGGACCCGGCGGGCTCCGGGCGCGACCGCCACGAGCACCTCGGCCGAGGCGAGGTCGACCTCGCTGCGCTGCTCGAGGTGGTGGCCACCGCCGGTGCGCCGGTGGTGTGCGAGACGCCGCTCGAGGGGGTGGCCGACGACATCGCCGTCCTGCGCCAGGCCCTGGCGCTGCGGGCGGCCGCCGGCTGAGCGCACTCGGGCAGTGACCGGGACGGGCGCGACCGGCCGGGACGCACCCGGTGCACCCGGCAGGGCCGCTCCACCGCACGTCGTAGGGTCACCCCGTGCGCTACCCGGAGGCCCGGCGCCTCGACCTCGTCGAGGACCTCCACGGCCACCTGGTCGCCGACCCCTACCGGTGGCTCGAGGAGGCGGCGTCGCCCGAGACCGCCGCCTGGTCGCTCGCCCAGGACGAGCTCTTCGCCGACTGGATGGACAGGGTGCCGGGGGTCGGCGACGTGGCGGCGCGCCTGCGCCGGCTGCTCCCGGGGATGGTCGGGCTGCCGACGGTGCGGGGGGACAGGCGCTTCTGGTTCCGGCGCCTCCCGGCGGAGGAGCACGCCGTCCTGGTCGTCGACGAGGGCGACGGGCGCGAGCAGGTCCTGCTCGACCCGATGGCCATCGACGCCACGGGCACCACGACCCTCGACGCCGTCTCGCTATCGCTCGACGGGGCGCGCGTGGCCTTCCAGACGTCCGCAGGCGGCGACGAGCTGTCCACCCTCCAGGTCCTCGACGTCGCCACCCGCGCCCTGCTCGACAACCCCGTCCCACTCGGCAGGACCGGCGCAGTCGCGTGGCTCCCGGGCGGTGACGAGCTCTTCTACGTGCGCCGGCTCGGTGACGACGTGCGGCCCGCCGGGGAGGACCACTTCCACCGGCGGGTGTGGCGGCACCGGGTGGGGTCCGACCCGGGTGGCGACGAGCTCGTCTTCGGCGAGGGACGGGACAAGGGCACGTACTACGGCGTCCGGACCTCCGAGGACGGCCGTTGGCTGCTCGTCTCCGCGGCTGTCGGCACCGAGCCCCGCAACGACCTCGTCATCGGCGATCTCCACGCTCCGGTGCTCGAGCTGGTGGTGGTGCAGGAGGGGCTCGACGCACAGACCTCGGGTGAGGTGGGCGTGGACGGCCTGCTCTACCTCCGCACCGATCTCGACGCGCCGCGCGGCCGGCTCGTGGTCACCTCCCCGGAGACCCCGAGCCCAGCGAGCTGGCGGGACCTCCTGCCCGAGGGTGAGGCGGTGCTCGAGGACTGGGCGCTGGCCGATGGGGTGGTGCTGGCGGTCCACCAGCGCCACGTCGTCAGCGAGATCGGGGTGTACGACCGGAGCACCGGCACCCGCCGCGGGACGATCCCCCTTCCCGGCCTGGGCACCGCGAGCGTCCGGGTCGACGCCGACCGGGGCGCCGACGTCTGGGTCGGCTACACCGACCACCTCACGCCGTCGCGGGTCCTGCACCACGACCTCGGCACCGGCACCACGAGAGTGCACGCGGTGCCGCCCGGTGACGTGGCTGTCCCCGGTGCCCGCGCCACCCAGGCCTTCGCCTCCTCCACCGCCGGGGCGGAGGTGCCCCTGTTCATCCTGGCCAAGGAGGACGTCGCACTCGACGGCACGAACCCGACGGTCCTCTACGGGTACGGCGGCTTCAACGTCCCCCTCGTGCCGGCGTGGTCTTCGGCCGCCGCGGCTTGGGTGGAGGCCGGTGGTGTGTGGTGCGTCGCCAACCTGCGCGGCGGGAGCGAGTACGGCGAGGCCTGGCATCGCGGGGGCATGCGCGAGCAGAAGCAGCACGTCTTCGACGACCTGCTCGCCTGTGCCGACCACCTCTGCTCGGCGGGCTGGACGTCGGCCGAGCACCTCGGCATCAGCGGCGGGTCGAACGGTGGGTTGCTGGTCGGTGCGGCCCTGACCCAGGCACCCGAACGCTTCGCCGCGGTGGTGTGCTCGGCTCCGCTGCTCGACATGGTGCGCTACGAGCGCTTCGGCCTCGGCGTCACCTGGAACGACGAGTACGGCACCGCCGAGGACCCCGAGGAGCTCGGCTGGCTGCTCGGCTACTCGCCGTACCACCGGGTGGTGGAGAGCACCCGCTACCCGTCGGTGCTCTTCACCACGTTCGACAACGACAGTCGCGTCGACCCGCTCCACGCCCGCAAGCTCTGTGCCGCGCTGCAGTGGGGGACCTCGGCCGCGGTGCAGGATCGCCCGGTGCTCCTTCGGCGCGAGCGGGAGGTCGGCCACGGGGCCAGGTCGGTGAGCCGGAGCATCGAGCTCTCGGCCGACACCCTCGCCTGGCAGGCCGAGCGGCTCGGCCTCCGCTGGCCCGACTCCGGTGGGGCCTGACAGAGCCCGGGCTCGCGCCGCCTCCTGCTTGGTCCGGTACGGTTGACGACGGCGTCAGCGTGACGCGCGCGCTGATGAACGCGCTGAGATCGAACAGGGGTGGTCCTGCCGTGAAGCAGATGTTCCCGGTCGAGGAGCTCGCTCGAGACGAGCGGTTCGTGCGCACGAAGATCGAGGACGCCGTCCTCGATCCCCGCAACACCACCATGAAGAAGGAGCGCCGCTCCAACCTCACGCCCGACATCCCCGAGGCGCCCGATGCGGCCCGCGCCTTGATGCACGGCATCTTCGTCGGTGAGATCCAAGCTCTCGAGGTCGCCGGACGCACGTGCTGGGACTTCCCGACCGGACCCGGTCGCGACCAAGCGCCCTTCGCCCTCAAGCTCGACATGGCCCGCCAGAGCTGGGACGAGGCCCGCCACGTCGAGATCGCCATCAAGCTCTCCGAGCACATGGGCACCGAGGTCGGGGAGTTCGCCGAGCAGACGATGCTCTACGAGGCGGGGTGCAACGCCGACCCCGTGCTGCGCCTCACCGGCGTCAACCGGGCGCTCGAGGGGCTCGCCATCGACGTGTTCAACACGATGCGGGAGTTCGGCGACACCACCCAGGACCCGGTCCTGTTCTTCTGTGAGGACTGGATGCTGGCCGACGAGGTCACCCACGTGAAGATGGGCTCCGATTGGCTGCGACGCATCACCGAGGACGACCCCGAGCGCCGCAAGGGTGCGCTCGAGTTCCAGCGGGCCGTGGACAAGCTCTTCAGCTTCGGTGGCTTCCGCGGTGAGGAGGACGAGAACCCCGTCCACCTCGCCCGCAACTTCCGCCGCCTGGCCGGCTTCTCCGACGCCGAGATCACCGACCTGGTCGAGGTGTCGGCCGAGGCCTACGCCGAGGCGCAGGCCGGCTGCGACGCGGCCGTCGCCGCCCCCGCCTGAGCGAGCGCCGCGCTGGTCCTCCTCGACCTCCACACCGGTTGGGCGTGGATGGTCATCGTCGCCAACGGCGTGGCGGGGGTCTGGGCCCTCGCCGCCCATCGCGTCCCGAGCCTGCGCAGCCGAGCCCTGTGGTGGTCGACCGTGGCCGCCCAGGTGGCCATGTTCGTCCAGGTGGGGCTCGGCGTCGCACTCGTCTCCGGGGAGGGGATCGAAGCCCCGCAGTTCCACATGTTCTACGGGTTCGTAGCTTTGATCACGATCGGTTGCCTCTACGCCTACCGAGCACAGCTCCGCCACCGGCTCTACCTGCTCTACGGCTTCGGCGGCCTGTTCATCATGGGCCTCGGCATCCGGGCCATGCTCGTGGGCCAGGCCACCTGAGCGGTGCGACCCGGGGTCGGCGTCGAGCTACAGGTGGACGACCGTGCAGGTGAGCGTGCGGGTGATGCCGTCGATCATCTGCACCTTGCTCACGACCATCTTGCCGAGGTCATCAAGGTTTTCCGACTCGGCCCGGGCGATCACGTCGTAGGGACCGGTGACGTCCTCGGACGACACCACGCCCTCGATCGCACCGACCGCGGCCGCCACCGCGGCGGCCTTGCCCACCTCGGTCTGGATGAGGATGTACGCGCTGACGGCCATGGAGCCTCCCGGGTCGGTGAGGGCGCAGCGTAGACGCCCGCTGTGCCGCGCCTCTCGAAGGACGAGGGGCCACCGGTAGGGTTGCGCCGGTGAGCGAGCGGAGCGAGCGTGGCCCGAGCGGCCCGGCCGCAGGCCGGGAGCGGACGACGTGAGCGAGCGGAGCGAGCGTGGACCGAGCGGCCCGGCCGCAGGCCGGGAGCGGACGACGTGAGCGAGCGGAGCGAGCGTGGCCCGAGCGGCCCGGCCGCAGGCCGGGAGCGGACGACGTGAGCGAGATCCCTCCCTCTGCAGATCCCCCACCGTTCTCGCCGCCCGATCCCGCACAGCAGCCTGTGGCGCCGAGCTACCTGCTGGCCGGCACCGGCCCACGGCCGGTCCCGGCCACGCCAGAGGCGGCGCTGCTCGAGAAGATCCTCTTCGAGGCGAAGAAGGTCATCGTCGGTCAGGACCGCCTCCTCGAACGGCTGCTCGTCAGCCTCCTCGCCCGAGGCCACTGCCTGATCGAAGGCGTGCCCGGACTGGCCAAGACCCTCACCATCGAGACCGTCGCCACTGCCGTGGGCGGCTCGTTCTCCCGCATCCAGTTCACGCCCGACCTCATCCCATCCGACCTGGTCGGCACCCGCATCTACCGGGCGTCCAGCGAGTCCTTCGCCGTCGAGCTGGGGCCGGTGTTCGCAAACTTCGTCCTCGCCGACGAGATCAACAGGGCACCTGCGAAGGTGCAGTCGGCCCTGCTGGAGGTCATGGCCGAGCGCCAGGTCACGATCGGCGGCGTCACCCACCCGGTCCCCCAGCCCTTCCTCGTGCTCGCCACGCAGAACCCGATCGAGAGCGAGGGCGTGTACCCGCTGCCCGAGGCCCAGCGCGACCGCTTCCTCATGAAGCTGGTCGTCGGGTACCCCGGCCAGAGCGATGAGCTCGAGGTGGTGCGGCGGATGGGGGTCAGGCCGCCACGGGCACTGCGGGTCACCGAAGTCGACGACCTCGCCCGCCTGCAGGAGGCGTCCGACGACGTCTTCGTCGATGCCGGCGTCGCCGACTACGCCGTGCGCCTCGTCCTCGCCACCCGCCAACCCGCCGAGCACGGCGTGGGCGAGATCGCCCCCTACCTCGCCTACGGCGCCAGCCCCCGCGGGAGCCTGGGGCTGATCGCCGCCGCCCGCGCCCTCGCCCTGCTGCGGGGGCGGGAGTACGCCGTGCCCCAGGACGTGTTCGACGTGGCCTTCGACGTGCTCCGCCACCGCGTCGTGCTCTCCTACGAAGCGCTGGCGGAGGGTGTCGACGCCGACACCATCCTCGCCCGCATCCTGTCGGTGGTGCCGGCGCCCCTGGTCGAGTCCCGTCGGCCAGGCGCAGCCTCGTGACGGGGGGCGGTCCCCCCCGCCTCGTCGACGGCGGCGCCGAGGTCCTGCTCCGACGTCTCGAGCTGCGAGTCATCCGGCGCCTCGACGGCATGCTCCAGGGCGACCACCAGGGCCTCTTGGCCGCCGCCGGGAGCGAACCCGGAGAGGCACGGGCCTACGAGGCGGGCGACGACGTCCGCCGCATGGATTGGAACGTGACAGCTCGCACCGGGGTGGCCCACGTCCGCAACCCGATCGCCGACCGCGAGCTCGAGACGTGGGTGGTCGTCGACTTGTCGGCGTCGCTCGACTTCGGCACCGCCCGGTGCGAGAAGCGCGATCTGGCGGTGGCGGCCGTGGCCGCCGTCGGTCACCTCACCGCCCGAGCAGGCAACCGCATCGGCGCCGTCGTCGCCCATGGCGGCACCACGTCCCGCACCCCCGCACTCCCCGGGCGCGACCACCTCTCGGCGATGCTCCACCGGATCGCCAGCACGCCTCGCGCCGACGGTGGCGGGGCCACCGACCTGGGCGCCGCGATCCGCCTGGTCGACCGCTTGGCCAGGCGCCGCGGCATGGTCGTGGTGGTCAGCGACTTCGTCGGAGCCGCGGGGTGGGACCGGCCCCTGCGGGCGCTCGCCGCCCGCCACGACGTCATCGCCGTCGAGGTGGTCGACCCCCGCGAGCTTGCGCTGCCCGACGTGGGCCTCCTCACCCTGGTCGACCCCGAGACCGGTCGGCACCTCGACGTCCAGACCTCCGACCGCCGTCTGCGAGAGCGCTTTGCAGCCGCCGCAGCCGCCCAGCGCACCGGGGTCGCAGGAGCCCTGCGGGTCGTCGGCGTCGACCACCTCGTCCTTCGGACCGATCGCGACTGGCTGGTCGATTTCGTCCGCTTCGTCGACGGCCGCCGCCGCCGGCGCACCGCCGTCCCCGCCCGCCGCCCGGTGGTGGCGACATGAGCGTGCGTGCCCGAGCGGCCCGGACACAGGCGGGGAGCGCGACCGACATGAGCGTGCGCAGCCCGAGCGGCCCGGCCGCCGGGCGGGAGCGGGGCTCGTGAGCTTCATCGAACCCGGCCGCCTGCTGCTGGGGCTCGCCGTCCTCGCTCTCGTCGTCGCCTACCTCGCCGTCCAGGTGTGGGGTCGACAGCGCTACGCCGTGCGGTTCACGAACCTGGCGCTGCTCGCCTCGGTGGCTCCTCGCCGGCCGGGTTGGCGCCGCCACCTCACCGCCGCGCTGCTGCTCGTCTCACTTGCGTGCATGGTGGTCGCTCTGGCCCGGCCGACGCGCACGGAGCGCGTGCCCCGGGAGCGGGCGACGATCATCATGGCGGTCGACGTCTCGATCTCGATGGACGCCACCGACGTCAGCCCGTCGCGCCTCGAGGCGGCCAAGGCGGCGGCAACGTCGTTCACGGGGCTGCTGCCGGACCAGATCAACCTCGGCTTGGTCTCCTTCGCCGGGTCGGCTGCGGTGCTGGTCCCTCCCACCACCGAGCGCGACGTCGTCTACAGCGCCATCGACCGCCTGACGCTGGCCGAGGCCACCGCCATCGGCGAGGCGATCGTGACCTCCCTCGCAGCCATCGGCACCTCCCCCGGCGGCGTCGGCGACGACGAGGTCCCGGCCCACATCGTGCTCATGTCCGACGGTGAGACCACAGCGGGAACGCCCAACGAGCTCGCAGTGGAAGCGGCGGCTGCAGCCGGCGTGCCCGTCACCACCATCGCCTTCGGCACCGACGCGGGGACGATCGAGTACGAGGGAGAGCTGCTGCCGGTGCCCGTCAACCAGGAAGACTTGGCGGCGGTGGCCGACGCCACTGGCGGGTCCACCTTCGAGGCGGCGACCGGGGAGGAGCTCAGGGGGGTCTACGAGGACATCGGCAGCTCGATCGGCTTCACCGACGAGCAGCGCGAGGTGGGCCAGCTCTTCACCGGGGGCGCGTTCGCCGCCGCCATCGCCGCATCTGCACTGTCCCTCGCCTGGTCGAGCCGCCTGCCCTGAGGTCCGGTTCAGCCTGCGGCGGCGGCCCGGTAGGCGTCTCGCAGAGCCCGCTTGTAGAGCTTCCCGTTGTCGTGGCGGGGCAGCTCCTCGGTGAAGTCGACGCTGCGGGGGCACTTGAAGGCGGCCAGCTTCTCCCGGCAGAAGGCGAGGAGCTCGGTCGCGAGCTCCGGGGTGCCGACGGAGCCGGGTTGGGGCTCCACCACCGCCTTCACCTCCTCGCCCCACTCGTGGTTGGGCACACCGACGACCGCCACGTCACCCACCGCAGGGTGGGTGAGGAGCACGGCCTCGACCTCGGCCGGATAGATGTTGACGCCCCCAGAGATGATCAGGTTGGCGCTGCGGTCGGTGAGGAAGAGCCAGCCGTCCTCGTCGAGGTAGCCGATGTCGCCCAGGGTGTACCAGTCGCCCCGGTAGGCACCCTCGGTCTTGCCCTCGTCCTTGAAGTAGTTGAAGCGGCCCACGGCGGGGGACTTGAGGAAGACGGTCCCGGCCTCGTTCGCCGGCAGGTCGCCGCCTTCCTCGTCGAGGATCCGGATGTGGTCCTCGGTGACGGGCTTGCCGACGGTGCCCGGCTTCTTCAACCAGTCGACGGCCTGCACGGCGGTGCCCGACCCCTCGGTTGCGGCGTAGTACTCGTAGACGATCGGGCCCCACCACTCGATGAGGGCGGCCTTGACCGGCACGGGGCACGGCGCTGCGCCGTGGATCACGAAGCGCAGCGACGAGACGTCGAAGGCGTCGCGCACCTCCTGGGGCAGGGAGAGCAACCGGTGGAACATGGTCGGGACCATGTGCGAGTGGGTGATCCTGTGCCGGTCGACGAGGTCGAGGGTCTCCCGTGCGTCCCAGCCGTCCATGAGCACGACGCCCACGCCGGCGTTGAGCGACGGCGCCAGCGAGAGCAGGAGGGGCGCGGCGTGGTAGAGCGGGCCGGTGCAGAGGTGGAGCTGGCCCGTGCCCGCCTGGTAGCCGCTCACCGTCGAGGCGGCGGCTGCCGTCACCGCCGCCTCGGCGGCGGTGGCGGGCGGCCGGAACACGCCCTTGGGGCGACCCGTGGTCCCCGAGGTGTAGAGCATCCGGGTCCCGAGGACCGGGTCCTCGATGTCCTCACCTGTCTCGGCGGCAACCGCCGCCTCGTAGTCGTCGAAGCCCTCGATCGGGCCGCCGACGGCGAGGCGCACGGTGGCGGCGGGGGAGGCCGCTGCCGCCGCCGCTGCGGCCTCGGCGAAGCGGGCGTCGGCCACGAAGGCCACCGCCTCGCAGTCGTCGACGATGTAGCCCGCCTCGTCCCCGTTGAGGTGCCAGTTCACCGGCGTGAGGCGGAGACCCCCGCGCTCGGCGGCCGACCACACCTCCACGAACTCGACGCAGTTCGCGCACATGAGGGCGATCCCGTCGCCACTTGCGACCCCACGGGCCTGCAGGGCGCGCACGAGCTGGTTGGCCCGGTGGTTGAGCTGGGCGAAGGTGACGGTGCGGTCGCCGGCGATGACCGCCGGGTCGTCGGGGTTCCGCTGGGCGAAGTGGGACACGACCATGCCGCGGCTGAGCGCCTCGACGCGCAGGTCGTCAGTGGCGACGCTCACGACCCTGCCGCCTCGTCCCCGGGCTCCGCCGCCTGCGCCAGGACGGGGGTCGCCCCCGGTGGCTCCGCTGGCGTGCCCCCTTCTGGCTTCGCCGCCATGCCCGGCTCCTTGGGGAGGCCGAGGACCCGCTCGCCCACGATGTTGCGCTGGACCTGCGCGGTGCCACCCCAGATGGTCACCGAGCGGTTGCTCAGGAAGCCACGCTGCACACGTCCGAGGGCGTAGTCGCCTGCAGCCCCACCAGCGGGGCGGATCATCGCCTCGGGTCCGAGGATCCCCATCTGGATCTCTCCGAACCTCTGTGCGTACTCGGACCAGAACATCTTGTTGATGGAGGCGCCCGGGCCTGGCTCCTTGCGGGCGACCACCTCGGACAGCGTCCGCAGGCCTGCGAAGCGCATGATCTCGCAGTGCGTGTACGCCCAGGCGAGGTCCTGGCGGACGACGGGGTCGGTCTCCTTGCCCTGCTTGCGGGCGAGCTCGACGGTGCGCCAGAAGTCCCTCGTGTAGGCGACGTGCTGGGTCGTCGCATTGCCGCCACGCTCGTTGCCGAGCGTCGTCATCGTCACCCGCCACCCGTTGTTCAGGCCACCGATGACGTTGGCGATCGGTGCGCGCGCCTCGGTGATGAACGTCTCGGTGAAGTGGCTTGCACCGGTGATCTGCTTGATCGGGCGCAGCTCGATGCCGTTGGGAGCCCCGTCCTCCCGCTGCATCGGCAGCAGGACGTAGGAGATGCCGCGGTGCTTGGGCGCATCGGGGTCGGTGCGGGCCAGGCAGAACATCATCGTGGCCGCTTGGGCGCCGGAGGTCCACACCTTCTGGCCGGTGAGGACGAGCTCGTCGCCGTCGACGACGCCCCTCGTCTTCAGGCCGGCCAGGTCGGACCCGGCGTCGGGTTCGGAGAACCCCTGGCAGTAGGTGTCCTCGCCCGAGACGATGCGCGGCAGGAACCGCTCCTTCTGCTCGTCCGTGCCGTGCACGATGATCGACGGGCCGACGAGCCACTCGCCCATCCCCCGAGTCGCACGCGGCACGCCGGCGCGAGCGAACTCCTCGTTCATCACCGCCACCTCGATGCCGGTGAGGCCGCGACCGCCGTACTCCTTCGGCCACGAGACGCACAGGTAGCCGGCCCGAGCCAGCTTCTCCGTCCAACCGGCGATGCTCGGGTGCTGCTCGCCGGGGACGATCTCCACCCCCTCGAGCTCACTCGGGTGGTTCGCCTCGAGCCACTCCCGCAGCTCGTCCCTGAAGGCCGCCGCCTCAGGTCCAAGGTCGATGTCCAGAGCCATCGCTCCCCCTCTGTCCGTCTCCACGGGGGCGCAGTCGAGGGCGCTGGCGCCCCCCACGGCCCCCCCAGGCCCCCGCCCGACCGAAGCGGCCGACGACGGAGTATCGCACGTCGGGTCGAGGCGGCCGCCAGCACCCGGGCGCGACGACGGCGGCGCACAAGGCGCCGCCGTCGGTCGTGCCGTGTCGTAGCTCAGCCGGCGAGGCGCTTCTCCAACGAGGCCAGCTCGTCCTGCAGCTCCTGGGGGAGTCGCTCCCCGATGGCGGCGAAGTGGGCCTCGATGAGCGGCAGCTCTTCGCGCCACTCGTCCTCGTCGACCTCGAGCAGCTGCTGCAGCTTCACGTCGTCGAGGTCGAGCCCGCTGGTGTCGATGCCACTGGCGGCGGGCACCCGACCGATGGCCGTCTCGATCGCATCACCCTCGCCGTTGACCCGCTCGAGCACCCACTTGAGCACCCGGGCGTTGTCCCCGAACCCGGGCCACAGGAACTTCCGCTGGTCGTCGCGACGGAACCAGTTGACCCAGAAGAGCTTGGGCAGCTTGTCGGCATCGGTCCGGCCGCCGATCGAGAGCCAGTGCGCCAGGTAGTCACCGACGTTGTAGCCGGTGAACGGCAGCATGGCGATCGGGTCGAAGCGGACCTCGCCCACGGTGCCGGCGGCCGCCGCCGTCTTCTCCGAGCTCATGATCGAGCCGAGGAACACGCCGTGCTCCCAGCTGAGCGACTCGGTCACGAGGGGCACGGTGGTGGCCCGCCGACCTCCGAAGAGGATGGCCGAGATGGGGACGCCCTTGGGGTCCTGCCACTCCGGCGCGATCGAGGGGCACTGCTCGGCGGGGGCGGTGAAGCGGGCGTTGGGGTGCGCCGCCGGGGTCTCCGAATCCGGGGTCCAGTCGTTGCCCTTCCAGTCGGTGAGGGCGGGGGGTGCCTCCTCGGTGAGGTCCTCCCACCACACGTCGCCCTCGGGGGTCTCGGCGCAGTTCGTGAAGATGCAGTTGGCGTCGAGCGTGCGCAATGCGTTGGGGTTTGTCTCCTCGGAGGTGCCGGGGGCGACCCCGAAGAAGCCTGCCTCGGGGTTGATGGCGTAGAGCCGGCCGTCGTCCCCGAACTTCATCCAGGCGATGTCGTCGCCCACGGTCTCGACCTTCCAGCCAGGCAGGGTCGGGATCATCATGGCCATGTTCGTCTTGCCACAGGCCGAGGGGAACGCCGCAGCGACGTACTTCTTCTCACCACCGGGGGGCGTCACCCCGAGGATGAGCATGTGCTCGGCCAACCAGCCCTCGTCGTGGGCCATGGCGCTCGCGATCCTGAGGGCGAAGCACTTCTTGCCGAGGAGGGCGTTGCCGCCGTAGCCCGAGCCGTACGACCAGATCTCGCGGGTCTCGGGGAAGTGCACGATGTACTTGTTGTCGGCGTCGCAGGGCCACGGCACGTCGGCCTGGCCTTCGGCCAGGGGGGCGCCGACGGAGTGGAGGCACGGCACGAACTCGCCGTCGCCGAGGGTGTCGAGCACCTGCCGGCCCATGCGGGTCATGAGCTTCATGTTCACGGCCACGTAGGCGGAGTCGGTGAGCTGCACGCCGATGTGGGCGATGGGCGAGCCGAGGGGCCCCATGGAGAACGGCACCACGTACATGGTGCGGCCCCGCATGGAACCACGGAACAGCCCCGTCAGCATGTCCTTCATCTCGGCCGGGTCGCGCCAGTTGTTGGTGGGGCCGGCGTCGCCTTCGGTGGCCGAGCAGATGAAGGTGCGGTCCTCGACGCGGGCCACGTCGCCAGGGTCGGAGCGGGCGAGGAAGCTGTTGGGGCGCAGGCCCTCGTCGAGCTTGGTGAACGTGCCCGCCTCCACGAGGAGCCGGCAGTAGCGCTGGTACTCCTCCTCGGAGCCGTCGCACCACTCCACTGCCTCGGGCTCGCAGAGCTCCGCGATGTCAGCCACCCACGCCAACAGCTTCGCGTTGGTGGTCCGATCGGTCTGCGTTCCTGGGCGCATGATCACTCCGTGTGTCCGTCGACGGGCCCCATGGGGGCGATGGCTGGGTGCCTTACCCCTGCTCCACCACAGGGATGCGGTTGCCGTCCGTGGAGAACCCGGGCGTGCCCATGTCCACCTCGGAACCGAGCCGCAGGCCGCTCGCCCGTCCGCTCGGATCGAGGTCGAACACGACCCGCTGGCCCTGTCGGAGCATCCGGAAGACGGAGCCCTCGAGGGCTCCGGGGGCCAGGTCGTACTCGGCACGGTCGAGGTCGCGCAACAACACGCCCTGCCCCGTTCCCGGGTCGTAAGACTTGACCACTCCCTGCACTGCGTCCTCCGGTCGGCGCTCGCTGCGCCAGAGGCTACCGGAGGCCTCCTGAGAGGGACGAGTCGCCTGGACGGGATGCTGCCTGGACAAGTCCCCCGTCTGACCGACACCTGTTCAACTCGCGAGTGCCGCCGGCCGAGAGGCGAGGCGAGTGCGTGCCGCTCAGGCGACGGGGCGGATGCTGCGGACGGCCTTGGTGACCTTGCCCGCCTTGATGCACGAGGTGCAGACGTGCAGCCGCCTGGGGGAGCCGTCAACGATGGCCCGGATCCGCTGGATGTTCGGGTTCCAACGTCGCTTGGAGCGCACGTGGCTGTGGCTGATGCTGTTGCCGAACGACGGGTGCTTGCCGCACACCTCACACACTGCTGCCATGGGTACGCGCACCTTCGAGGAAAGAGGTCGATCAGGAACCCGTCGATGCTAGCAGCCGGTTCGGGAGGAGGGACCAGCCTGAGGGTTAGCATCCTCGGCCATGACCACGCTCGTGCGCCTCGGGGCCGCCCACCTCCGCGCCGTGATCATCACCTTCCGAGACGCCCTCCGCTCGCACCAGGAGGCCGTCAACCGGCTGAACGTCTACCCGGTCCCCGACGGTGACACGGGCACCAACATGGCGCTGACGCTCGAGTCGGTGGTGGCTGAGCTCGACGCCGCAGCGGCCGACATGGCGGCGACGTGCAAGGCGATCAGCCACGGCTCGCTGATGGGCGCCCGGGGCAACTCCGGGGTGATCCTGAGCCAGATCCTGCGGGGCATCGCCGGGGGCTTCGCCGACGACGACGGCACCGGGGTCGACGGCGCAGGCGTCGCCGCTGCCCTCACGTCCGCTGCCGACGCCGCGTACGAGGCTGTGCTGCGCCCGGTGGAGGGCACCATCCTCACCGTCGTTCGCAGGGCCGCAGAGGGCGCAGCGACCTGCGCCGCCGACGGCGCCGCCTCCCTCCTCGAGGTCCTCGAAGCTGCCCGCTCGGCCGGGCAGGTGGCCCTCGACGCCACGCCCGAGCAGCTCCCCGTGCTCAAGGAGGCCGGGGTGGTCGACGCCGGAGGTGCCGGCCTCCTTCTCCTGCTCGACGCTGCGCTCCACGTCGTGGCCGACCGTCCGATCCCACCGCCCCCGGCTGCGCCCGAGGGGCTGGGCGAGCTGACCGCCTCCGAGGCGCACGGCATGGCCGGTGGAGGCGGTGGCGGCTCCATCGCCGACCTGCGCTACGAGGTCATGTACCTGCTCGAGGCGCCCGATGCCGCCGTCCCCGCCTTCAAGGAGGTCTGGGCGGGGATCGGCGACTCGATCGTGGTCGTCGGTGGTGACGGGATCTGGAACTGCCACATCCACACCGACGACATCGGGGCCAGCATCGAGGCCGCGACCGACATCGGCAGGCCCCGCCGGATCCGCGTCACCGACCTGCTCGAGCAGGTCGAGGAGGAACGCTGGGTGCGGGAGGGCGCCGAGGCGGTGTCCGGCGAGACGCCGCCCGGCCGGGACGTGGTCACCGCCGTCGTCGCGGTCGCCACCGGCGAGGGGATCCGACGGATCTTCCGCTCGCTCGGCGTCACCTCGATCGTGGCCGGCGGTCAGTCGATGAACCCGTCGACTGCGCAGCTGCTCGAGGCGGTCGTCGCCACCGGCGCCGGCGAGGTCGTGCTCCTCCCGAACAACAAGAACATCGTGCCGGTGGCGGAGCAGGTCGACGCCCTGACCGACCTCACGGTCCGCGTGGTGCCCACCCGGGGGATCGCAGAGGGCTTCGCTGCCCTGCTCGCCTACGACCCCGACGCACCTGCCACGGACAACGCCAAGGAGATGGCGGCCGCCGCCGAGGCGGTGGTCGCCGGCGAGGTGACCCGGGCGGTGCGGGAGAGCAGCTGCGACGCCGGGCCGATCGCAGCGGGAGACTGGCTCGGCATCGCCCGACGCGGCATCGTCGCCGTGGAGCCGTCCCTGGCCGCAGCCACGACCGGGCTCATCGACGTGCTCGTCGAGGGGTCCCACGAGATGCTCACGCTGATCGAGGGCGAGGGTGCGAGCCCGGCGGACACCAGGCGCATCACCGAGTGGGTGGCGGAGCATCGCCCCGACGTGGAGGTCGAGGTCCACCACGGCGGTCAGCCCCTCTACCCCTACCTCCTGGGCATCGAGTAGCTCGACGGCACGAGCCGGTGCGGGCCCGCCGAAGGGTGGGAGACCCTGGTCGTCCGCCAGCGGTGCGGCCCGGCTGCTCAGCCGGGGGCGGTCGACTCGTTGTCGGCGCTCACGCAGCGGTCTCGACCCTGTTCCTTGGCCTGGTAGAGCGCCCCGTCGGCCCGGGCCAGCAGGGCCGCCGGGGTCAGCCCCGCGCCGCTCGTCGCGGCGCCGATGCTGACGGCGATGGAGGCGGCCGGGGCCTGGCGCAGGTGCACCGACCGCACCGCGACGAGGGCCCGAACCGCAACCATGGCCGCCGCGTCCGCATCGGTGTCGGGCAGGATCACGGCGAACTCCTCCCCGCCGAAGCGGCTGACGAGGTCGCCGGGCCGGACGACCGCACCGCTGAGCGCCCTCGCCACGAGGCACAGCACGTCGTCGCCGACGAGGTGGCCATAGGTGTCGTTGAACCGCTTGAAGTGGTCGATGTCGACCATGAGCAGTGAGAGCGGTCGCCCGGCGCGCTCCGTCCGGCGCAGCTCGGTCCGAAGTGTCTGGTCGAACGAGCGCCGGTTGGCCAAGCCGGTGAGGGGGTCGCTCATGACGAGGCGCATGAGGTGCTCCTCCATCGCCTTCTCTGCGGTGACGTCGAGCAGCACGCCCACCGCGCGGACCGGGCGCCCGCGCCGGTCCCGCTCCACCGTCTTGCCCCGCAACGAGAGGTGGCGCACGGACGGCTCGACCCCGACGCGGATGGTGAGCTGGATGGCCGAGGTGGGGGAGCGGGCGGTGCGCAGCAGCTCCAGGGCGGCGACGAGCTGTTCCCGGTCTCGCTCCTGGACGGCGGCGCCCACATCGGCGATCGCCATCTCGGCTGGGCTGCCCGTCGAGGTCGGGGGGAGGGAGACGAGGGCGAGGAAGGGGTCGTCGACGCTCAGCAGCCCGCTGCGGGCGTCGAGCTGCCAGCAGCCGGCTGACGAGCCCCCGACCGCGACGTCGAGGCGAGCGACGTGGTCGACGGCAGCGGCGAGGAGCCTGCGGAACTCGCTGACGTCGCGACCGGTGGCCCACCACTCCTCGCCGCCCTTGACGGGTCGGGCGACCCACTGCAGCCACACCGTGGTGCCGTCGGGTTGGAGGAACCGGTTCTCGAACAGCACCTCGGCGTCACCGCGCTCGAGTGCGGCGATGCCCTCGACCGTCTGGAGGATGTCCTCCGGGTGGACGAGCTCGAGGAGCGAGAGCCTGCTCACCTCGGCGGCGGTGCGCCCGAGGAGCCGGGCGAAGGCGTCGTTCACCTGGCGCAGGTAGCCGTCACGACCGGCCAGCGAGAACAGCTCGACCTCGGTGTCGGGGGTCGGCAGGGGCGCCTCGAGGGCTGCGACGGCCCGCTCGGCGGTGGTCGCCTGCTCGACGGGCATCAGCCCACCTTGTTCTTGGCGTAGAGGGTGAGGAGGGTCTGGGCCACCGTTGCGTTCGTGACGAGGTCGGGGTTGACGAGCGGGTACACGAAGGCGGCGGTGAAGCCGGGGAGCTCCTCGGAGAGGTCCTCGTCGTCGATGTGCTCGAAGCCCATCGACCAGTCGTCGAAGAGCGGCGCGTCCACCTCGACGTCAGCCAGCAGCCTGAGGTTGGTGTGGCGGGGGTCGGCGGCGATCCTCGCATACGTGGCCTCCAGGGCGTCCCTCGGCCCCTCGAGCACCTGGAGGAAGCTCTGGCTGCTGTAGAGCAGCATGCCGGTCAGGCCCACCGCCTCGTTCCGGGCGCGTGCGACGTCGAGCAGGTCGACGAGGTCGTCGCCCGAGAAGTCGGTCGTGGCCTGGCTGCAGTAGATCATGCGATGCATGGGTCCCTCGATCAGCAGTGGGTGTCCGCTGGTCATCGACCCGGTCGGACCACGCCTTGAGTGCGCCGGCGGGCACCTGGTCTCGGCTGGCACGACGGGCAGGTGGTCGTGCCCCGCGCGGCCACCACCGACCGCTCCAGGGGGGCACCGCAGCGAGGGCAGGGCTCACCGGCGCGCCCGTAGCACGCGAGGTGCTGCTGGTGGGAGCCGCTCGCTCCCTCCCCGTCGCGGTAGTCGCGCAGCGTCGTCCCCCCGTGCTCGATGCCCTCGACCAGCACCTCCCGGATGGCGGCGTGGAGCGCGGCCACCTTGGTTGCCGGCACCCTTCTCGAACCGGGGTGCACCCGGGCGCGCCAGCACGCCTCGTCGCAGTAGATGTTGCCGATGCCGGCGACGACCCGCTGACCGAGCAGCACCGCCTTGAGGGGGGCGCCGGCCCTGCGCAGGGCGGCGCCGAGGTGGGCGGCGGTGAAGTCGTCGCCGAGCGGCTCCGGTCCGAGGCGAGCCAGGGTGGGCAGCGCCCCGTGGTCGCCGTGGGGGACGACGACCGTGCGCCCGAACCGGCGAACGTCGGTGTACGTCAGCACCTCGGATCGGCAGGTCTCTCGTGGACCCCGTGCGCCGGCCACGCCGGGTGCGTCCGGTCGCGCGCCGGGGCCCGAGTCGAGCGGTGGACCGAGTGCCCACCACGCCCGCAGGTGGGGCGAGGGCGCCGGCTCGCTCCCGGGGGCGAGGGCGAGGACGCCGGTCATGCCCAGGTGCACGACGAGGTCGGCGCGCTCGTCGACCTCACCGTCATCGAGCTCGGCGATGAGGTACTTCCCTCGGCGGTGCAGGGCGGTGATGCGCCCCCCGAGGGCGTCCACGGCGGTGGCGAACTTGGCCGACGGGTGGGCGCCGACCGCCACCACCTCCCGCCCGACGAGGCGCGGCGCCAGCTGGCGTCGGATCGTCTCGACCTCCGGGAGCTCGGGCACGGCGCCCGCTAGACGACGTCGACCAGCAGGCGCTCCACCACCTGGGCCACGCCGTCCTCGTCGTTCGACCCGGTGATCTCGTGGGCAAGCGCGCGCACCTCGGCGTGGGCGTTGGCCACCGCCACCGAGTGGCCGGCCCACGCCAGCATCGGGAGGTCGTTCGGCATGTCGCCGAAGGCCACGGTGCCCTCAGCTCCCGTGCCGAGGGTCGTCGCCAGGCGGGCCAGGGCCGACGCCTTGGTGACACCCGGGCCCGAGATCTCGAGCATCCCCGTGCTGCCGACCCCGGAGTGGGTGATGGTGGCCGCCTCACCGACCACGGCGCACGCCCGAGCCACCATCTCGTCCCCCGACAGCTCGTCGTGGCGCGCCAGCAGCTTGACCATGGGCTCGGCGAGGAGCTCGTCGACCTCTCCCACCAGCACGTCGTCGGGCAGCGCGTAGCGGGGGGTCCACGCCGGCTCGTGGCCGAACCGCCCGCCGCGCTCGACTGCGAACACGAGCCCGGGGATCTCCCGGCGGAGGGCGGTCACCACCTCGCCGGCGGCTGTCGGATCGAGGGGGTGCTCCTCGATGATGCGCTCCTCGTGGAGGTCGTAGACGATCGCCCCGTTGGAGAGGATGGCGAGGCCCCGGTGGCCGGTCTCGTCAGCCATCGTGTGCATCCACCGCGGCGGGCGCCCGGTCACGAGGACCACGCCGACCCCGGCCTGCTCGGCTGCCGCGAGGGCGGAGCGGGTCCGGTCCGACACCGTGCCGTCGCTGCGCACGATCGTGCCGTCGAGGTCGGTGGCGACCAGGCGCAGCGGCCCGAAGGCGGGGCTGCGGAGCGGCCCGACAGGGCGGCTGCGGAGCGGCCCGACGGGGGAGGAGCCGTCAGGGGCGGACATCGTTCGATCGTACCGAGCGGGACGAGGCGGCAGGATGGGCCCGTGGCCCCCGACGACGTCGATCGCACCGACGACGGCGATCGAGCCGACGGGGGACCGGTCGATCAAGCCGACGGGGGACCGGTCGATCGGCCCGCCGGCCGCAGCCTGCGGCGCCTCGCGTCGATCCCCGTGGCCGAGCTCGCCGGCGTCTCCACGGCCAAGGCGGCGGCGCTGGAGAAGAAGGGCATCACGAGCATCCTCGACCTGCTCCTGCACCACCCTCGCCGTCACATCGACCGCACGAACCAGCGGGCCATCGCCGAGCTGCGACCGGGTGAGGAGGCCCTCGTCCTCGCCGTCGCCGAACGTGTGGACGTGCGCCGGATCAAGGGCGGGCGCACCCTCGTGCAGGTCGACCTCGTGGACGGCTCGGGGGGCAGGGGTGTGCTGCGGTGCACCTTCTTCAACCAGCCGTGGCGGGCCAAGCAGCTCGCAGTCGGGACGAACGCCGTGCTGTTCGGCAAGGTGGAGGCGTTCGGCGGTCGGCTCCAGATGACGAACCCCGTCGTCGACCTCGTCGGCGACCGCACGGGCCGGATCGTGCCGATCTACCCGCAGTCGGAGAAGGTCGCGCTCACCACCTGGGAGATCGGGGGTTGGGTGCGGGAGGCGCTGGAGCGGGCCGGCGCGCTGGCCGACCCGGTCCCCGCCGACGTGCTGGTGACCCACGGCCTCGTCGACCGCACCTCGGCGTTCCACGGTCACCACCTGCCGCAGTCGATGGGAGAGGTCGGTGCGGCCCGCAAGCGCCTCGTGTTCGACGAGCTGCTCCGGGTCCAGGTCGCGCTCGTCGCTCGCAAGCGGCTGCTCGAGCGGACCTCCGTCGGGTTCGAGCACAAGATCGACGGGCCGATGGTCCTGTCCTTCCTCGCCGGGTTGCCCTTCGAGCTGACGGGTGACCAGCGCCAGGTCCTCGGCGAGATCGGCGCCGACCTGGCCGAGCCGGTGCCCATGCACCGGCTCCTCCAGGGGGAGGTCGGCAGCGGGAAGACGGTGGTGGCGGTGGCTGCGCTGCTGGCCGCGGTGGAGGGCGGCCACCAGGGCGCGCTCATGGCGCCCACCGAGGTGCTGGCCGAGCAGCACCACCAGAGCGTGACCGCCATGCTCGACGGGGTCTCCCTCGACGACGAGGCAAACCTCTTCGGGTCTCGTCGGCTCGCTGTCGCCCTGCTCACCAACCGCACCACGGCGGCGGAGCGCAAGGTCCTCTCGGCCGGTCTCGGCTCCGGCGAGGTCGACGTCGTGATCGGCACCCACGCCCTGCTCGAGGACGCCGTCGCCTTCAAGAGCCTCGGCGTCGTCGTGGTCGACGAGCAGCATCGCTTCGGCGTCGAGCAACGGGCTGCGCTGCGGGACAAGGGTGGCCCGGTCCCCGACGTGCTCGTGATGACGGCGACGCCGATTCCCCGCACCGCCGCCATGACGGTCTACGGCGACCTCGACGTGAGCACCCTCAGGCACCTGCCGACGGGAAGGAAGAAGATCAACCCGGTGTGGGCCAAGGGACCGATCGAGGAGGCGGCGGCGTGGGCCCACGCCCGCGACGAGGTGGCCCGGGGTCGCCAGGCCTACGTCGTGTGCCCCTTGGTGGAGGGCTCCGACAAGCTCGAGGTGGCATCGGCCACAGAGACCTTCGAGGAGCTCGGCGCGGGCGAGCTGCAGGGCGTGCGCCTCGGTCTCCTCCACGGGCGCGTGGCCGCCAAGAAGAAGGAGGAGGTGATGCGTGCCTTCCGCGCCTGTGAGCTCGACGTGCTCGTCGCCACCACCGTCATCGAGGTCGGCGTCGACGTCCCGAACGCCACGGTCATGGTCATCCTCGACGCCGACCGCTTCGGCATCGCCCAGCTGCACCAGCTCCGGGGGCGGGTGGGGCGGGGGAGCGCAGCGTCGTCGTGCTTCTTGTTCGGTGCGTGTGAGACGCCCGAGGGTGAGCCGACCGAGGGGGCGGACCGCCTGCAGGCGCTCGTCGACACGAACGACGGGTTCCGCCTGGCCGAGGTCGACCTGGACATGCGGGGCGAGGGCACGCTCATGAGCGCCCGCCAGAAGGGGCGCAACGACCTTCGCCTCGCATCCCTCCGCCACGACCGGCCGTGGATCGAGCGTGCCCGGGAGGTCGCCTTCGCGCTGGTGGACGGCCCCGGTGGCCTCGATGCCCACCCCCTCATGGCCGACGAGGTCGAGCTGCTCATCGGTGGCGACGAGGGAACGGCCGAGGCCGACCGAACGGCCTTCCTCCTCAAGTCGTGAGGAGCGCCGCCCGGGCCGTCACGACGGCCGGGTGGCTCCTCCTGCGCCGATGTGCTGCCGGTCGTCGGGGACCGTGGACGCGGCGGCGCCTGCCGGCATGCCCATGTCCGTGATCGCTCCAGCCGGGCCGGTGACGCCGACGTCGCCCGGGTGGGCGCTGGCGTGGCCGGGGTCGGTGGGACGCCGGTCCCGGCGTCGGGTGGGGCCGGCGCCGCTGAGGCGGTGCACCGTCCAGCCAGCCCCCGCGACGATCAGGACGTCACCGATCGAGAAGACGTTGTGCAGCGGGACGGGCTCGGGGACGGCGAAGACGTCGCCCAGCCAGCTCAGCTCGGCATCGTCCACGGCACCCGAGTTGACGAACTCGCCCTCGTCGGCGGCCACGATCCCGGCGGACGCCAGCGCTTCGGGCCGTGCGGGCATGACGCCGCCGTTGGCGGCGATGGCGAGGAAGTTCATGGTCGCACCGAGCGCGAGGAGCGACAGCCCGGGGACCTTGCGGTTGGCGTGGAGGAACAGCGCAGCGAGGCCGTACGAGGCGAGGTGGAGCCCGACGAGGAGGGCCCGGTCGGCGTGGGGGAAAACGCTCACCACGATGATCTGGGCGAGCAGCGCCGAGGGCAACGCCCACGGTCGACCGAGTCGGACCTCGGACAGCGTCGTGAGGCTGCCCCCGAGGAGCGGCACCGCAGCCAGCAGGACGGCGAGGACGGCGAGCATCAGCACGCCGCCTCATCGGAGAGGTGCGCTCCCGGGTTGAGCGGGACCGGCAGCGAGGCCGGCGAGGGCCTCCGCCGCGCCTCGAGACCCGCCCTGGAATCAGGGGCTCAAGGCTGGGCACCTGGTTGCCGAACCCTGACGTACGGCGGGAACCCCTTCCGTCGGGATCAAGGAGGAAGCCATGAAGAGCAAGCTGACGAAGGTCAAGCTGGGGCGCGTCGCCTACCTCGTGAGCACGATCACCATGGCCGTCGCCGTCACCGGCGCTGGCTTCAAGTGGGGCTGACGAACCCTTGCGCAGTGGTCTCGGGCGTGTCGACCCGGGTTGGCACGCCTGAGGCGCAGCGGAGGCTGACCTCGTGATGGACCACCTGCCGGCGAGTGCCTCCCGCTACCTCGTCTGCGTCTACGCAGCCGCGGCCGCCGCAGTGGTGTGGTTCCTCGTGCCGCACGCGCCGCTGACCCAGGTCGATCCCAAGGTCCTCATCCTCCTCGCCGTCTTCACGTTGCTCGGCGAGCTGCGGCCGATCAACGCCCCCCTCGGCCGGGAGGGCCTCGAGCTGACGACGTCGAACACGTTCGCGTTCGCCATCCTCATCGCCGCCGGTCCGGCGATGGCTGCGCTGACGCTGGCCGCCAGCGCCATGATCGCCGACGTCGTCGGCCGCAAGAGCTGGTGGAAGGTCCTGTTCAACGCAGCGCAGTACGTCTTGTGCATCGTCGCCGCCGGCGTCGCCGTCGACCTCCTGAAGGGCCCCGTCGACGAGGGCCAGACCATGATGCTGTCCTCCAACCGCGCCCTGTTCGCAGCGATCGCCGCAGCTCTGGTGTTCTTCGTCACGAACGTGTCGCTGACCGGCGTGGCCCTCGCCCTCGCGCAGCGGCTGCCGCTGCTCAGCGTGTTCCGCCAGGACTTCGCCTACCAGACGATCGCCAACACGGCGCTCCTCGCGCTCGCTCCCGTCGCCGTCGTGGTGGGCAGCGCCAACGTCTTGTTGCTGCCGCTGCTCCTCGTGCCGCTCGGCGTGGCCTACAGGAGCGCCTCGGTGTCCCTCGAGAAGGAGCACCAGGCCCGCCACGACAGCCTGACCGGGCTCCCGAACCGGCTCCTCTTCCACCAGCGCACCGACGAGGCGATCCGAGACGCAGCCCGCCACGGCACCATCGCCGCGGTCATGCTCATCGACCTCGACCGCTTCAAGGAGGTCAACGACACCCTCGGCCACCACGTCGGTGACCGCATCCTGCAGTGGGTCGGGCCCAGGTTGCAGCAGGCGGTCCGTCCCGGCGACACGGTCGCCCGCCTCGGGGGCGACGAGTTCGGCGTCGTCCTGCCCGGCCTCCCCGACGAGGACGCGGCGATCGACGTGGCCCGTCGCCTCAGCGAGGCGCTCAGCCAACCCATCCAGATCGACGGCCTCAGCCTCTCGACGACGGGGAGCATCGGCGTCACCCTGTACCCCGAGCACGGTGCGGACGTGGACACGCTCATGCGGCGGGCCGACGTCGCCATGTACGTCGCCAAGGACCGCCACCGGCCCTGGACCACCTACCACCCGTCCCTCGACCACAACTCGACCAGCCGGCTGGCGCTCGTCGGAGAGCTGCAGTCGGCGCTCGACGACGGGCAGCTCGTCGTGCACTACCAGCCCAAGGTGTCGGTGGCGACGCAGCGCGCGACGGGCGCCGAGGCCCTCGTCCGGTGGGAGCACCCGCGACAGGGGATCGTCCCGCCGTCGGACTTCATCCCGATCGCAGAGCAGACGGGTCTGATCCACGCCCTCACCGACTTCGTCATCGGGCAGGCGCTGGCGGAGTGCACGCGCTGGTCGGCCCAGGGCCACGACATCTCGGTCTCGGTGAACCTCTCCCCCCGCACCCTCCTCGACCCCGACTTCCCGGCCTTCGTCGAAGAGCAGCTCGACCGGGCCGGGCTGCAGCCGCACCGACTCGTGCTCGAGATCACCGAGACGATGATCATGGCCGACCCCGAGCGGTCGAGGCAGGGCCTGGCGGAGCTGCGCAGGCTCGGTGTGAAGCTGTCCGTCGACGACTACGGCACGGGCCACTCCAGCCTCTCGTACCTCAAGCAGCTGCCGATCAACGAGATGAAGATCGACAAGTCGTTCATCACGAACATGAGCGAGGACCACAGCGACGCGGTCATCACCCGCTCGACGGTCGACCTCGCGCACCGCCTGGGCCTGACCGTCGTGGCCGAGGGCGTCGAGACGGCGGAGACGGCGCGGCTGCTCGCATCGATCGGGTGCGACGAGGCCCAGGGCTACTACTTCAGCCGCCCCATGTCGTCGGCGTCGTTCCTCGCCTGGCTGGACCGGCACGCCGGCCGGTCGTGGCCCCTCGACGACGGCGACGTGCCGTTCCCCGACGTCATCGCAGCCGGGTTCGACACCTGAGCCAGGCCCGCTCGGTCAGGAGAGGTCCAGCTCGTCGGGACCGCCCGGCAGGAGGAGGTCCCAGCGGTCGTGGCAGTCCCGGCAGCGGTAGGTGACGAGGTCGCCGGGCTGCCACCCCATCTCGGGGGGGTGCGAGGCGAGCCGGCAGAGCCCGCCGCAGTCGATGCAGTCGATCTCCGCCTCCGGCTCGACCCCGCTCGAGCGCTGGTCGTACGGGTCGCTCACCCTGCCCGCTCGTGGCCCGCGGCCGGGCCGCTCCGGCCGCGCTCCCTGGGCTCGCTGATGGGTCTCTCGGCACCCGCCGCCCGTGCCCGTCGACGCCGTGGGTCCCCGAGGACGGTCGTCATCGCAGCAACCGTAGCGATGGGGGGACTGTCGACCCGGTCCCGCTACGGTCCGCCCGTGCGGATCGTGGCGGGTGCGGCGCGAGGTCGCCGCCTCGTCACACCTGAGGGCACCGCCACCCGCCCGACGGGGGATCGGGTCCGGGAGGCAACCTTCAACGCGCTCACCAGCCTCGGTGCGCTCGGCGGGGCCAGGGTCATCGACCTCTACGCCGGCTCGGGGGCGATGGGGCTCGAGGCGCTCTCGCGAGGAGCGTCGTCGGCCACCTTCGTCGACAACGACCCCCGGGCCGTCTCTGCCATCCGGGCCAACGTCACCGCCACCGGCTTCACCGACGAGGCGGAGGTCGTCCGCAGCGACGTCCAGTGGTTCCTCGCCGGCCACCGGGCCGACGCCGACCTGGCCATCCTCGATCCCCCCTATGCGCTCGCCGACGAGGCGTGGACGTCCCTGCTGACCTCGCTCGTCGCCGGTGTCGCCGTGCTCGAGTCCGACCGCGAGCTCGCTGTCCCGGAGGGTTGGGAGATTCTCCGGGCCAGGCGCTACGGCACTACCGTGATCACCCTCGCAGCGCGCCGGTAGCCGGCACACCTCGACGAGGAGGCCCACGTGGCGACCGTCCTCTATCCCGGGTCCTTCGACCCCTTCCACAACGGGCACCAGGAGCTCGTGGAGACGGCCTCATACCTGTTCGACCGGGTCGTCGTCGCCGCGATCCGCAACCCGCAGAAGTCAGGGATGCTCTTCACGCTCGAGGAGCGCAAGGAGATGATCCGCGACTCGCTCACCCACCTCGACAACGTCGAGGTGATCTCCATGTCCAAGCTCGTCGTCGACGTGGCCAAGGACGTGGGGGCCGACTTCATCATCAAGGGCCTCCGTGCGGTCGTCGACTTCGAGAACGAGATGGCCCAGGCACAGACGAACCTCACCATCTCCGGAGTGCACACGCTGTTCCTCCCGTCGGCGTCGGCGCACTCGTACCTGGCGTCGAAGTTCATCCGCGACATCGCCAGGTTCGGCGGTGACGTGAGCGCGATGGTCTCCGATGCCGTGCTGCGGGGCATCAAGGAGAAGTTCGACCAGTGACGACCGGTGAGGACGAAGAGTTCGCAGCGGCGGGTGCGACCGCCACCGAGGTGGAGGACCTGCTGCGACAGGTGGCCGACCTCGTCGGGAGCGCGCGGCCGATGCCCCTGTCGTCGTCGGTGATGATCAACCGGGACGAGATCCTCGAGCTGGTGGACGAGGCGGCCGAGCGGCTGCCAGAGGAGCTGCGCCAGGCCCGCTGGCTGTTGCGTGAGCGCGATGAGTTCCTCGCCAAGGTGCAGGGCCAGGGCGACGACATCCTCGACCAGGCGCGCGTGCAGGCCGAGCGGATGGTGCAGCGCACCGAGGTCGTCCGCGCCGCCCAGCACACGGCTCGCAGGACCGTGGAAGAGGCGGAGGCGGAGTCGCGCCGCCTCCGCCACGAGGCGGAGGACTACTGCGACCAGAAGCTGGCCCAGTTCGAGGTCGTCCTCGACCGCACGAGGAAGACCGTCCAGGCGGGCCGGGCGCGCTTGCAGGGCACCGCCGACGCAGGGGGGGCGCAGGCCGCCCCGGCGATGGCCGCCGGAGACGAGGGGAGCTCCCCCGAAGCCGACTTCTTCGATCAGGACTCCTGAGTCGTGGTCGCGCACCGGAGGCCCTTCGTGGTCGGCGTCGCCGACCTCCTGCGGCGGGCGGGGTCCTCCCGGTTCGAGGTGGTCGAGGCGCCGATGGAGGAGCTCCAGGTGATCGACACCCGGATGCCGGGCGGCTCGACCGTCCACGTGGAGGTCCGCCTCGAGTCGCTGAACGAGGGCGCGGTGGCCAGGGGAGCGGTCGAGGCGCCCTGGGCCGGCTCCTGCCGTCGCTGCCTCAAGCCCGTCACCGGCATCCTGCGCAGCGACGTGCTCGAGGTGTTCGAGGCGGCACCCACGGAGGGCGAGACGCTCCTGCTCGACGGCGACCGCATCGACCTCGAGCCGGTGGCCCGTGAGGCGATCCTGTTGGAGCTGCCCATCGCCCCGCTGTGCCGGGAGGACTGCCGGGGACTTTGCCCGACGTGCGGCGCCGACCGCAACGAGGTCGACTGCGAGTGCGCCGAGGCCCCGGCCGATCCTCGTTGGTCGGGGCTCGAGGGCCTCACCTTCGACGAGTAGCGGAGGTCCGCCGGGTCATTTTCGCCGGATGAGCACGAGCCGGTAGCCTCGGCCGGTCGCCCCGCCGGGCGCGCCGGGCACCTCGAGCACCGGGCGTCCCGTGCGTCGCCCGCTCGACACGCATCGCACCACACAACACGCAGGAGTCGCCGGCAATGGCCGTCCCCAAGAAGAAGACGAGCAAGGCCAAGAGCCGCAGCCGGCGGGCATCCGCCTGGACCCTCGACGTCCCGCCCCGCAGCGTCTGCCCGCAGTGCTCGTCGGCCAAGCTGCCCCACGTCGTGTGCCCGTCGTGCGGCTGGTACGGCGGCCGACAGGCCATCGACGTCTGAGGCCTCGACGTCTGACCCCGGGCCACCCCCACGTGACCTGCCGATCGGGAGCGTGCACCTCGTGAGGGTGTGCGTCTCCAGCGCGTGCTCATGGAGCACGCCCTCCTTTGACACGCGCTCCTTTGACACGCGGTCCTTCGACACGCGGTCCTTCGACACGCGCTCCTCGAGCGGCGTGTCGCCGTGACCGACCCGCTCCCCCTCGCGCTCGACGCCATGGGCGGCGACGACGCTCCGGCTGCCATCGTGGCGGGCGCACGGCGCGCCATCGCCGAGCTCGGCGTCGACGTGCTGCTCGTGGGCCGGCCCGATGCCATTGCCACCGCCGGCGGCGGGGACCTCGAGGTGCTCGCCTGCGACGAGGTGATCGGCATGCACGACGATCCCGGCTCGTCGGTCCGCACCAAGAAGGACTCCTCGCTCGTGCGGGCGGCGGAGGCGGTGAGGGACGGTCGGGCCTCGGCCATGATCAGCGCCGGCAACACGGGGGCGACCATGGCATCCGCCCTGCTGCGGATGGGTCGGATCAAGGGCGTGAAGCGCCCCGCCATCGCCACGCCGATCCCCGTCCCCGGCTCGACGCCAACGATCCTGCTCGACGCCGGCGCCAACGCCGACTGCCAACCCGAGTGGCTGGTGCAGTTCGCCACGATGGGCTCGGTCTTCGCCACGTCGCGCTTCGGGGTCGAGGCGCCACGGGTCGGCCTCCTCTCCATCGGCGAGGAGGAGACGAAGGGCTCGACGCTGGTCAAGGAGGCTCACGGCCTGCTGGCGGCCAGGCCCGGCATCCGCTTCGTGGGCAACGTCGAGGGCCGGGACGTGATGGGCGCCGACGTCGACGTCGTGGTCACCGACGGGTTCACCGGCAACGTGGTGCTGAAGACGCTCGAGGGCGGGATGCGCTTCATCCAGGGGAAGATCCTCGAGGCGGCGGCGTCGACGCCGGAGCGCGAGCAGGCGTTCTCTGTGCTGTGGCCGGCGCTCGAGCCGCTCGTCGAGGAGCTCGACCCCGACACCTACGGCGGGGCGATGCTCCTCGGCGTCGACGGGGTGTGCATCATCAGCCACGGATCGAGCTCGGAGCGGGCGGTGGTGAACGCCTTGGGCGTGGCTCGGGAGATGGTCGCAGCCGACCTGGTGCAGGCCATCGCCACGGCCATCTCGGCCTGACACCGCGTCGTCGGGGTCACGGCGGGCCGGGTCCAGGTGGTGTACCGTCCGTCCGCCCAACCCCCCGACTCGAGGAGCCCCGGTGCCTGCCGAGACCGCCCCGATGGACCGCAGTGCGGTGTTCGAGGTCATCCGCGACCGCCTGGCCGACATCCTCGAGATCGACGCATCCTCGATCTCGGAGGGCCAGTCGTTCACCGATGACCTCGAAGCCGACAGCCTCGCCCTGATCGAGCTGGTCGAGGCGATCGAGGAGGCCATGAGCGACCAGATCGAGGGCTTCCGCATCGAAGACGACGACCTCGAGGACCTCAAGACGGTCCGCGACGCCGTCGACTACGTCTGCGCTCGCCTCCCCTGAGCGCCGCGCTGGTCCTCGCCCCCGAGCTCGAGGCGCTCACCGCCCGACTCCGTCGCCGCTTCGCAGACGACGAGCTGCTGGCCCGCGCCCTCGCCCACCGGTCATGGTGCGCCGAGGTGCCGGGCAGCCCGTCGAACGAGCGGCTCGAGTTCCTCGGCGACGCAGTGCTCGGCCTCGTGGTGACCGACCACGTGTTCCGCACCTACCCGCACCTCCCCGAGGGTGAGCTGGCCAAGGTGCGCGCCACCGTCGTCAGCGCCGCTGCCCTGGCGGAGGTCGCAGCCGAGCTCCGCCTCGGCGAGGCCGTCATGCTCGGCAAGGGCGAGGCCCAGAGCGGTGGGCGGGAGAAGCCGTCGATCTTGGCCGACGCACTCGAGGCGGTGATCGGGGCCACTTACCTCGACGGTGGCTGGAGCGCGGCGGCCGACCTCGTCCTCGGCCTGCTCGGAAGCCGCATCGCCGAGGCCGCCCTCGGGCCCGGGGGCCAGGACTACAAGACCCGGCTCCAGGAGCTGGCGGCCCGACGCTTCGATGCGCTGCCCGTCTACGAGGTGGCAGGCGACGGGCCCGACCATGCGAGGCACTTCCTCGCCGGTGTCTCCGTCGGCGGCAGGCGGCGCGGTCGCGGCGAGGGAAGGTCGAAGAAGCAGGCGGAGCAGGCAGCGGCCCGCGACGCCTGGGAGGCGCTGCGCGACGCAGGGCGGCGCGACGACACGGGTGGGGGACCGACGGATGCCTGAGCTGCCGGAGATCGAGACGCTGCGGCGCGACCTGGAGAAGGAGGTCGTCGGGCGCAAGATCAAGGCGGTCGAGGTCCTCGGGGCCAAGGTCACCGCCCGCCACAGGACCGACCCGCCGTTCGCCGAGCGGCTCGAGGGTGCCAAGGTCGACGGCGTCTCCCGCAAGGGCACCTGGCTGCTGGTCCGCCTGGCGGAGGATGTCCTCGCCCTCAACCTCGGTACCACGAGCCAGCTCGTCAAGGCCGCCGGCAAGGATCCGGTCACCCCCGACACCCAGCTCGTGGTCACCTTCACCGTCGGTGGCCAGCTCCGGCTGGTCGACCCCAAGTCGACGGGCGAAGCCCTGGTCACGAGGGCCGAGGAGCTGTCCTCGCAGCTGCCCGAGCTCGGTGAGATGGGCTTCGACCCGCTCGAGGACGTGATCAGCTGGAACACCTTCGGCGCTGCGCTGACGAGGCAGAAGGTCAAGCTGAAGCAGCTGCTGATGGACTCCAGGTTCATCGCCGGCATCGGAACGGTGTACGCCGACGAGATCCTGTGGGCGGCGGGCCTGCGCTACGACCGGGAGGCGTCCAGCCTCACCACCCAGGATGTGCGGCGGCTCCACCGCGCCCTGCTCGAGACCTTGCACGACGGTGTGAAGTACCGGGGCGTGTCGCAACCGGGTGACGCCTACGTGGACTACTACGGCAAGCCGGGCGGCTTCGGCAACGAGCTCAAGGTCGTCGGGCGCGACGGGCAGCCGTGCCGCCGCTGCCGCCAACCGGTGGTGAAGAGCCGCTTCGGCTCGAGGTTCACCTACCACTGTGGTGCCTGCCAGGTCTGAGCCCGACCGCTCAGCCCACGAGGGTCTCCGGGGTCGCGGGCACCGCCAGCTGGTCGTCCCCCCGTAGGGGGATGGCGAGTGAAAGCACGAAGGCCACCACCGCGACGACGAGGGCCAAGGTGATGGGGACCGTGCTGCCGGCGCTGGCGTCGGCCAACCAGCCGGCCAGGGGTGGGCCGATGAGGCCACCGAGTCCGGCACCGAGGAACATCAGCCCCATCACCCCGCCGAGTCCGACGACGCCGAAGAGCACCGCTGCCGCCTCGGGCCCGAGCGCCACGAAGCCGCCGTAGGCGACGCCGAGCAGGACGGCGAAGCAGACCAGCAGGGGGTAGGAGCCACCGGCGACGAGCCAGACGGCGAACGCCAGGGGTTGGGCGGCCAGGCAACCCTGGAGCAGGCGCACGGCGGGCACCCTCCCCGACAGCGCGGTCAGCCCCAGCCGTCCGATGATGCTCGAGGCCCCGATGATCCCCACCAGGAGCGCAGCCCTGCTCGAGGAGACGCCCTCGGCCGTGGCGAAGTCGACGACGAAGCCGAAGGCGATGAAGAGCGAGATCGAGAACAGGAGGCCGGTGGAGAACAGGCGCCGGAAGGCGGGGACGCCCGCCACCGCCCGCATGCGCTCGATGGCGGGCGGTGCTGGCGGGATCGGCGGGCGGGCCACGACCATGCCGGCAACCACCAGCAGCACCAGGTCGACGGCGGCGAGGACGAGGTAGGCGTTGCGCCAGCCGTGGTCGGAGATCAAGCGCTCGGCCAGGGGGACGAGGACCAGCGTGCCGAGGCCGTTCCCGGTGGCCACCACCCCCATGGCCAGTGCCCTTCGGCGCACGAACCAGCCACCTGCTGCTGCGTACAGGGGCGTGATGATCAGTCCGCCGCCGAGGCCCACCCCCACGCCGTAGGTGAGGTAGCCGGCGGTGACGGCGCCGACCTGTGAGGTCAGCGCCAGCCCCGTCGACACCAGCAGGGCGCCACCGAGGACGAGCCGCCGAGGGCCGAAGCGGTCGGCGACGGGTCCCGACACCACGCCGAAGCCGAAGAAGAGCAGCAGCGTGACGCCGAAGACGAGGGCGGTCGAACCGCGGCCGGCGTCGAGGTCCTCCGCCATGGCCTCGAAGAAGGCGCCGAAGGTGTACACGGTGCCGAAGGCAGTGCCCGACGCCAGCGCACCTGCGGCGACGACGGTCCACCCGCGCCGAGAGTCGAGCTCTGACGTCACCACGGGCTCGGAGCCGACCCGTTCTGGCGGCGGTTCCGACCCCTACCCGGCCCGTTCCGCCGCCAGCTCGCCGGCCGGCCCGTTCCGGCGGCGCCTTCGGCCGCCTTCCGACCCGTTCCGCCGCCGGCTCGCCGGCCGACCCGTTCTGGCGGCGACATCGGCCGCCATCCGGCCTGTTCCGCCGCCAGCTCCCGGCCTCGGGCCGGGCCCCTCCGATCGCCGGCCCTCACGCCACGCCCCCGTTCGAGGCGAGCAGCTGGCCGTTGACCCAGCCCCCGTCGATCGAGCACAGGAAGGACACGAGGTTGGCGACATCAGCCGGGCGGCCAATGCGCCCGAGCGGTGTGGCGGCGACGACCTCGTCGAGCTGCTCGGGCGTCATCCAACCCGTGTCGGTTGCGCCCGGGTTGATCACGTTGGCGGTGATGCCGAGGTGGGCGAGCTCGGCGGCGGCGGCGAGTGTGATCCGGTCGAGGGCGGCCTTGCTGGCGCCGTAGGGCAGGTTGTGGACGGTGTGGTCGCTCGTGAGGGCGACGATCCGCCCGTCGCCCTGGGCGCCTCGGTAGCGGCGGGCCAGCTCGCGGATGAGGAGCCAGGTGGCCCGGGCGTTGACGGCGAAGTGCCGGTCGAAGCTCTCGAGCGAGGTGTCGAGGATCCCGGAGTCGACGGACTCGCAGTGGCAGAGGACGAGGGCGGCCACCGTGCCGAGAGACGCCTCGACCTGGTCGAAGACCTCGCCGGCTGCGGCGGGGACCTCGAGGTCGGCCTCGACGGCGACGCTGCGGGCGCCGACGGCGGCGAGGCGCCCGCTGATCTCATCGACGGTGGACCGGTCGGCGCCCCACGGCATCCGCTCGTCGTACCTGGACCACCACGTGACGCCGACGTCGAAGCCGTCGGCCGCCAGCCGCTCGGCGACGGCGGCCCCGATGCCGATGCGCCTCCCCACCCCGGTCACCAGGGCGACGGGACGCTTCACGCCGGCCTCCTGGCAGTCACCACCCACACGGCGGCCTCCAGGTGGACGCCCCCGTCGACCAGGTGGGGGGCGAGCGCTGCGCGCAGCGACGACAGCGCCGCGACGACCTGCTCCGCCGCGACGTCTGCCAGGAGCGTTCGGCCGAACGTGTCCTCCCGGAAGAACGCAACCGCCTCCTCGACGGTGCTGGCACCACCGAGGCGCACCCGCGTGGTCTTGGGCTCGACGTCGACGTCGGCCCAGCCCGCCTGCTCGAGGATCTGGCGGGTGCGGTCGGCCTCGGCGAGGGAGAAGGGGCCCGGCGCCTCTGGGGGCGGGAGGTCGGGCGGGCCGACGTGCGGCGCCACGGCCATGAGCGCGGTGAGGGTCCACTCGTTGGACGGGGCGGCCTGCCAGCACACGAAGGCGAGGCGGCCCCCGGGAGCCGCGGCGCCGAGGAGGTTGGTGAAGGCCACGAGGGGGTCGGCGAAGAACATCACCCCGAACCGGCTGAGAACGACGTCGAAGCTCCCGTCCAGGCCGTGAACCTGGGCGTCAGCCTCGACGAAGCTCACCGCTGCACCCGCCGCTCTGGCCCGCTCCCCGGCCAGCGACAGCATCGGGGCGGAGACGTCGATCCCCACCACCGAGCCTCCCGCCCCGACCCGTGCCGCCGCATCGAGCGCGAGCGCGCCGGCTCCGCACCCCACGTCGAGTACGTGCTCGCCTGGCTGCAGTGCGGCCGCGTCGAGGACCATCGTGGTGAACGGGGCGAGCATGACGTCGTAGCGGTCCGGGTGCGTCACCCACGCCGGGGCCACCTCACCGTTCCAGAGCGCCACCATCGAGTCGTTGCCTGGAGCTGCCATGGGGCCAGTCCACCACTTCGACGAGCTCCTCCGCTCGATCGGTGGGCGGGGGGTCACACCCCCGCGTGGGGCCGGCCGGTACCGTCTCGCCCGGCGTGCACCTCAAGTCCCTCACCCTCAAGGGCTTCAAGTCCTTCGCCGACGCCACCACGCTCGACCTCGAACCGGGGATCACCGTGGTCGTCGGCCCCAACGGCTCCGGGAAGTCGAACATCGTCGACGCCGTCGCCTGGGTGCTCGGAGCGCAGGGTCCTCGCACGGTGCGGAGCTCGAAGATGGACGACGTCATCTTCGCGGGCACGGGCAACCGTCCCGCCCTCGGGCGGGCTGAGGTCAGCCTCACCATCGACAACAGCGACGGCCAGCTCCCGATCGGGTTCTCCGAGCTGACGGTCAGCCGGACCTTGTTCCGCAATGGCGACAGCGAGTACGCACTGAACGGCGTGGCCTGCAGGCTCCTCGACGTCCAGGACCTCCTGTCCGACACGGGGGTGGGGCGCCAGCAGCACGTGATCATCAGCCAGGGTCAGCTCGACGCCATCTTGAACGCCCGACCCGAGGACCGGCGGGCCGTGATCGAGGAGGCGGCCGGCGTCCTCAAGTTCCGTCGCCGCAAGGAGCGGGCGCAGCGCCGGCTGGAGGCGACCGAGGCGAACCTGCTCCGGTTGTCCGACCTGCTGCGCGAGCTGCGCCGCCAGCTCCGTCCCCTCGAGCGCCAGGCGGAGGCGGCCAGGAGGCACGGTGACCTCCTGGCCGAGCTCGCGGCCCTGCGCCTCTTCCTGGCCGGGCAGGAGCTGTCCGCCCTGCGCACCCGCCTCCGGGTCGGTGCCGGGCGTCGCCGTGAGCTCGGTGAGGAGGACGACGGGGTGAAGGCAGAGCTGGCCCGGCTCGACGCCGGCGTGCTCGCCACCGAGGCCGGACTCGCCGCCATGGGTGCGGAGGACCTCGGCGATGCGCTCGTCCGGGTCGAGCGGGCCGCAGCGCAGGCGCAGGGCCTCGCGGCCGTGCTCACCGAGCGACGGCGGGGCATCGAGCGGGATCTCGCAGTCGCCATCGACCGCGAGGTGGTGGCCACCCTCGAGGCCGACGCGGCCCGGCTGCGTGCCGAGCTGGACGAGGCCGGGGCTGCCGCCGAGCGGCTCGTCCCCGAGGCTGCTCGGGTGGTGGACCTCGAGGCCTCGCTGGCCGTCGAGCAGGCCGCCTTCGCCGAGGCCTGGGGTGCCCAGGTGCCATCGGGCGGCGGGAGGGCGGCAGAGGTCAGGGGCGAGCTGTCGGCGCTGCGGGGCGCGGCCGAGCGGGCGGGGAGCGAGGCCGGCCGCGCCCGGGCCCGCCTCGCCTCGCTCGAGGCGAGGGTGGAGCGGCTCGACGCCGAAGCCGAGCGGCTGGGCACGATCGTGGCGGGCGCCGAGGGGGCGGTCCCGGATCTCGGGGCCAATCGGGAGGCTGCTGCTGCGGCCAGGGCGGTCGCCGAGGCGGCGCTCGAGGACGCCGAGGCCGCCCGCCGAGCGGCCGACGCCGAGCGGCACGCCTGGGCCGCCCGGGCGGAGGCACTGGGCCAGGCGCTCGACGAGGCCCGTGCCCGGGCCGGGGCCGAGCGCCTGCACGGGGTGGACGGCGTCGTCGGCACGCTGCTCGACCTCGTCGAGGTCGACGAGGGGTGGGGGCCGGCGGTCGAGGCTGCCCTCGGCCAGGCGCTGGCCGCAGTCGTCGTGCGGGGAGGCGCGCCGGGCGCCCGGCGCGCCCTCGAGGTGCTCCACGAGGCGGGGACCGGTGCCATCCTCCCCCTCGGCGTCGCCGGCCGGACCTCCGGAGGCGCGGTGCCAGGCGCGGGGGAGGCGGTGCGGGACCACGTCAGGTCGGAGGACCCCGAGGTCGACCTCGCACTCGACGCCGTCCTGGGAGCCGCCGTGTGCGTGGAGGCCGAGCAGGGCGCCCCTCCGTGGCGGGCAGCCCTCGACGTGGCCGTGGGCCACCCGGGCGCCGTCGTCGTCACCCGCACCGGCGACCGGTTCGCGGTTGGCGGCTGGTGCATCGGCGCGACCGGTGCCGGAGCCACCGGCGCGGCCCTCGAGGAGGCGCAGGCCCGCGCCGCGCACGCCGCGTCCACGGCGGCGGCGGCCGAGGTGGCGGCCACGACGGCTCGGGCCGTGCTCGTCGACGCTCGTGCCGGGGAGGTCGACGCCTCCCGTCGCCACGACGCCAACGACGCATCTCGTCGCACGGCTGCGGACGGCCTGGCCCGGGTCGAGGCGGAGCGTGCCGACGTGGCGCTCGAGTCGGCGGGGCTGCGGGCCGACGTCGGGGAGCTGGCGGAACGAGCCGGGCGTGAGCAGGGGCGGCTCTTCGCCCTCGACGCCGAGCTCCCCGCACTGGAGGCCGAGGAGGTCGCAGCCGCCGAGCGTGGCCGCCAGATGGCGGCGGACCGCTCCCGGCTCGACGAGCGGGCAGCCGCCGTGCGGGCGCTGCGCACCGATCTCGAGGTTCGGGCCGGCGGCCTCGACGAGCGCCGCGCCTACCTCCGGTCGCGCCTCGACGAGGTGGACGAACGCCTCTCCCGCAACGTCGCCGAGCGGGCCGACGCCGAGGTCCGGCGAGTCGACCTGCAGCGCCGCCTCGGCGCCGTCCACGCGCTGGTCGAGCTGGTCGACGGTCAGCGCAGCTGGCTCGACTCGGTGCTCACCGACCTGCGGGACCGGCGCCTGGCGCAGAGCGAGTCGGTCCGTGCCGAGGCGGCGCACCTCGATGCCCTGCGCAAGCAGCGCGTCCTCACCGAGCGGCGCCTTGGCGAGCTCAGGGAGCGGGGTCAGCGGGCCGAGCTCGAGGCGCAGGAGCTCTCGCTGCGGGTCGAGGCGTCGGTCGAGTCGATCCGCCGGGAGCTCGACAGCGAGCCGGATACGGCGCTCACCGCCACCTGCCCGGAGCTGCCCGAGGGGGTCAGCCCGAACGCCCGCCTCCGGGAGCGGGAGCGGGAGCTGCGGCTCATGGGGCCGGTCAACCCGCTGGCGCTCGAGGAGCACGACGCGGTGAGGGAGCGCCACGGCTTCGTCGAGGCGCAGCTCGAGGACGTGAGGTCAGGGCGTCGTGAGCTGGCTCGGGTCATCCGTGCCGTCGATGCCGAGATCGTCGAGACCTTCCTCGCCGCCTTCGCCGACGTGAGCGGCCACTTCTCCGACCTGTTCGAGACCTTGTTCCCCGGCGGCCAGGGCCGCCTGCGCCTCACCGACCCGAGTGACCCCCTCGAGACCGGGATCGAGGTCGACGCACGGCCCTCGGGGAAGAACGTGCGCAAGCTGTCGCTGCTCTCGGGCGGGGAGCGGTCGCTCACCGCCCTCGCCTACCTCTTCGCCGTGTTCCGCAGCCGGCCGTCGCCCTTCTACCTGATGGACGAGGTCGAGGCCGCCCTCGACGACGTGAACCTCCGCCGCTTCCTCGACCTGGTGGGCCAGTTCCGCCAGGAGGCCCAGCTGCTCGTCGTGAGCCACCAGAAGCGCACGATGGAGGTCGCCGACGTGCTCTACGGCGTCACCATGCAGCCGGGCGGCTCGTCGCGCGTGGTCAGCGAGCGGGTCGCCGCCACCACCTGAGTCCCCCGATCCGCCCGCCGTCAGGCCCGAGTGCACTGAGGGCCCGAGTGCACTGCGGAGGCCGGCGACGAGAAGCGAGGTCCGGGCGACCAGGCCGATCAGCCGGGTCAGCGCCCCTGGGTAGGCTGCCGCGACCATGGAGATCGTCATCCTGCTGGTCGTCCTCGCCGCCCTGCTGGTCGGCTCCGCCGTCGCCCTCGTGGCGTCGCGCCGAGGCCGTTCCGACGGGTACCTCGAGGCGCCACCCGACCGACCCGTCGTCCGTCCGGCCACGCGCCCGCCGACCGGTTCCGGCCGCGTCGACGAGCCGGCCGCCAGCTCGGGCGTCGGCACCATCCCCCCGCCGGGTGAGGCGCCCAGCCTCGAGGGCGACCCCGACGTCCTCGTCCCCGAGCCGGACGCGGAGACCGTCGCCGAGATCGAGGCGGCACTGGCCGAGGCCGAGGTCGGCCTGGTGGAGGAGGCGATCCGGCCCCGCTTCCGCGACCGGCTCACAAAGGCGCGCGGGCTGTTCTCCGGCTACGTGGGGTCGATCCTCGCCCGGTCCACGATCGACGCCGACACCTGGGACGACCTCGAAGAGGCCCTGCTCCGAGCGGACGTGGGCATCGGCCTCACCACGCAGGTGCTCGACGACCTGCGCATGGAGGTCAAGGCCAAGGGCATCACCCAGCCGGAGGCCCTGCTGGAGCAGCTGAAGGGCGACCTGAAGGTGCGCCTCCAGGTGCCGGATCGCAGCCTCTGCCTCCGCCTCGGGGCCACCAACGTGTGGCTGTTCGTCGGCGTCAACGGGGTCGGCAAGACGACCACGATCGGCAAGCTGGGGAAGCTGCAGGTGGCGGAGGGCCGCAGCGTGGTCATGGCCGCCGGTGACACGTTCCGGGCCGCAGCAGCCGAGCAGCTCGGCATGTGGGCGGAGCGGGCCGGGACCGACTTCGTGCGAGGCGCCGAGGGCGGCGACCCGTCATCGGTGATCTTCGACGCCGTCCAACGAGCCGACGCCCGGGGCGCCGACCTCGTCCTCGCCGACACCGCCGGGCGCCTCCACACCAAGACGAACCTCATGGACGAGCTCCGCAAGGTCAGGCGGGTGGCGGAGAAGCCGCCGGGCGAGGTCACCGAGGTCCTCCTCGTGCTCGACGCCACCACCGGGCAGAACGGCCTGACCCAGGCACAGCAGTTCCTCGACGCCGTCGAGGTGACCGGCGTCGTGCTGACGAAGCTGGACGGCTCGGCCAAGGGCGGGATCGTGCTCGCCATCCAGTCCGAGCTCGGCATTCCCGTCAAGCTCGTCGGCCTCGGCGAGACCGTCGACGACCTGATCCCCTTCGACCCCGACGAGTTCGTCGAAGCGCTGTTCGCAGCATGAACACGACCGGCACGATCCCGCCCGGCACGATCCCGCCCTGCACGATCCGGCCCTGCACGATCCGGCCCTGCACGATCCGGCCCTGCACGATCCGGCCTTGCACGATCCGGCCCTGCACGACACGACGAACGAGGAGCGCACGATGATCTGGTTGCTGACACGGTTGGTGGTGGTGCCGGTGAAGGCCGCCCTCGGTGGCGCGAAGGTCGGCTACCGGACGGGCAGGTTGGTCGGGTACAGGCGTCTCGCAGTGCTCGGGGTCGGTGTGGCCATCGGCATGCTCGTGGCGCCAGGACCGGGTGCCCAGCTGCGGGCGCGGCTCCGGTCGAAGGGCGACGGGGCGGCGGCTTCCCCTGTGACCGTGAACGTCGCGCCTCCCACCCCCACTCCAACCGTGGTCGTGCCCGAGCCCGTGACGACCTCGTCGACCGGCGGCTCCGACCCGGCGCCGAGCGTGCCCCCGGTCGTCATGGAGACCGCCCAGGAGACGGTGGAGGCCACGCTCCCCGCGCCGGTGCCGCTCGTCGACGTGCCGGTGCCGGCCGGCGCCGAGCCCCTGGCGGACCCCCTCGCCGTGGTGGCCGACGACGAGGGTGAAGCCCTTCCGGCCGTCCCCGACGCCGACCCCACCATCACCGACCCCACCACCGCCTGAGCGAGGCCCGGAAGATCGTGGACGTTCGACCACCCGAGCGGTGGCTGGGCGTCCAGGGAGCCCGCGCTCACCTCGACGCCACGCTCGATCATCACGGGCGCTGCGTCGGCTTCGGGCGACGCCATGCCCCCGGTACCCTCTGAGACCGCATGTTCGACTCGCTGTCAGATCGCTTCGAGGGGATCTTCACGCGCCTTCGGGGCAAGGGTCGCCTGGGCGAGGCCGACGTCGATGAGGTCCTGCGGGAGATCCGCACCGCGCTCCTCGAGGCCGACGTCAGCTTCGTCGTCGTCCGGACGATGGTCGGCCGGATCCGCGAGCGGACGGTCGGTGCCGAGCTCTCCAAGAGCCTGAGCCCGGCCCAGCAGGTCATCAAGATCGTCCACGACGAGCTGCGCGAGACCCTGGGCGGCGAGACGCTCAAGCTCAGTTACGCATCCAAGCCCCCGACCGTCGTCTTGATGGCCGGCCTCCAGGGCTCGGGCAAGACGACGAACACGGCCAAGCTCGCCCGCTGGTTCAAGCAGCAGGGCCGCCACCCGCTCCTGGTCGGCGCCGACCTCCAGCGCCCGGCGGCAGTGCAGCAGCTGCAGACGCTCGGCAGCCAGATCGGCGTCCCCGTCTTCTCCGAGCCGACCGACCCCGTCACGGTCGCCCGCCGGGGCCTCGAGCACGCACGCGACACGGGGCGGGACGTGCTCATCGTCGACACCGCAGGCCGCCTGGCCATCGACACTGAGATGATGGCGCAGGTCGGTGAGATCTCCGCCGCCGTGCGGCCGGACTACACGTTCCTCGTCGTCGACGCCATGACCGGCCAGGACGCGGTGACCGTGGCCGAGGCGTTCCACGCCACGCTCGCCATCGACGGCGTGATCCTCACCAAGCTCGACGGCGACGCACGAGGTGGTGCCGCCCTCTCCGTCAAGGAGGTCGTCGGCAAGCCGATCGCCTTTGCGTCCACCGGTGAGAAGGTCGCCGACTTCGAGCAGTTCCACCCCGACCGGATGGCCGACCGCATCCTGGGGATGGGCGACGTCCTCACCCTCATCGAGAAGGTCGAGCAGGAGTACGACCAAGACGTCGCAGCCAAAGCTGAGACGGCGCTGCTCGAGGGCTCCTTCACGCTTGAGGACTTCCTCGAGCAGATGCAGCAGATCCGCAAGATGGGGCCGCTGCAGGGGATCATCGGTATGATGCCGGGCGTCCCGAAGGAGCTCAAGAACGCCGACATCGGCGAGAAGGAGCTCGGTCGGGTCGAGGCGATCATCCGGTCCATGACGACCGAGGAGCGGCGCAAGCCGGACCTCATCAACGGCAGTCGGAAGACCCGCATCGCCGCCGGCAGCGGCACCTCCACCTCGGAGGTCAACCTGCTGCTCAAGCAGTTCAAGGACGTCTCGAAGATGATGAAGCGCTTCGGTGGCGTGGCCAAGCAGGGCAAGAAGAAGGGCAAGCGGCGGGGCGGTCCCGCACTGCCGAACCTCAAGCAGCTCCAAGCGATGCAGGAGGAGCAGGGGCAGGGAGGGCAGGAGAGCGCCCTCGACATCCTGCGCCGCAGCTGAGCGGAACCACGCCCAGCACAGGCACCGAAGCACAGCTCCCGCCACCGGGCGGGGCAGAACAGGGAGAGCACCACCGTGGCCGTCAAGCTCCGCCTCATGCGGATGGGCAAGAAGAAGCAGCCGACCTACCGGGTGGTGGCGGCCGACAGCCGTTCCCCGCGCAACGGTCGGTTCATCGAGATCCTGGGCACCTACGAGCCTCGCCTCGAGCCTTCAGGTGTCAAGATCGACAACGACAAGGCGCTCGACTGGCTCCGCAAGGGCGCGCAGCCCACCGATCGGGTCGAGCTGCTCCTGCGTCAGACGGGCGCCTGGGACGAGTTCAAGGCCGGCGCTGCGACGTGAGTGACGATGTGGTCGACGGCGTGGCCGACGAGCTCGATGACGACGAGGCACCTGCGCCCACCGCCGAGGACGTCCTCGCCTACCTCGTCGAGTCCCTGGTCGACGATCCGGACAGCGTCGAGATCGACTCGGTCGAGGGTCGCCGGGGCGTCAGCCTCGAGGTGCGAGTCGCCTCCGGTGACATGGGCCGCGTGATCGGCCGTCGGGGACGCATGGCCAACGCCATCCGCACCGTCGTGCGTGCCGCCGCCGTCAAGGACGGCGTGGCGACCGACGTCGACTTCGTCGACTGACCCGAGTCATCGACACGCCGACGGCTGGCTCCAGGCGACCGGCGGGGCCGGATCGTCCTGCGCGTGATCCGACCGTCGATGATCCGATGGCTCGCTCCGGGCGTCCCGCAGGGCAGGGCCGGTCCCGACCGGGCTCGTCGGGGGTCGGCACGCTCCTCGAGGTCGGTCGCATCGCCAAGGCGCACGGTCTCAGGGGTGAGGTCAACGTCCTCCTGACGACCGAGCGCCTCGAGCGCCTCGACCCGGGGTCGGTGCTCCACACGTCGCGCCGGGTCCTCGAGGTGGTGTCGTCCCGCCCGCACCAGGGCGGGCACCTCGTCACGTTCGCCGGCGTCTCCGACCGCACTGCAGCGGAGACCCTGCGCGGTCTCGTCCTGCAGGCGGAGCCGCTCGACGATCCCGATGAGCTGTGGGTCCACGAGCTGGTCGGCAGGGAGGTCGTCGAGCTCGACGGCACGCCTCGGGGCCGGGTCACCGCACTCGAGGTGAACCCTGCGAGCGACCTCCTCGTGCTCGACAGCGGCGCCCTCGTGCCCTTGACCTTCGTGGTCGACACCACGGCGGCGCAGCTCGTGGTCGATGCGCCGCAGGGGCTCTTCGACCTCTGAGCGGCCCGGGAACCTGTGCCACCCTTGGGCCCGGTGCGCATCGACGTCTTCACGATCTTCCCGGACATGGTGTCCGGCTTCGCCGGCCAGGCGCTGCTCGGCCGCGCCCAGGTCAGGGGCCTTCTCGACGTCCGGGCCCACGACCTGCGGTCGGCAACCTCCGATCCGCACCGCACCGTCGACGCCGCGCCCTTCGGTGGGGGGGCGGGGATGGTGCTCATGCCCGAGCCCGTCTTCGCCGCTGTCGAGGCCGTCGGCCCACCCCGCCCACTGCTCCTCCTCGGGCCCGGCGGCCGGACGTTCGACCAGGCCACCGCACACGAGCTGGCCTCGAGCGACGGCTTCTCGCTCCTGTGCGGTCGGTACGAGGGCGTGGACGAGCGGGTGCGGGCCCACCTCGTCGACGACGAGCTGTCGATCGGCGACTACGTCCTCGCCGGTGGTGAGGTGGCGGCCATGGTGGTGCTGGAGGCGGTCGCGCGGCTCGTCCCCGGTGTCATGGGCAACGAGGGTTCGGCGGGGGAGGAGAGCTTCGCCGACGGGCTGCTCGAGTACCCCCACTACACCCGCCCGGCAACGTTCCGGGGGTGGGAGGCGCCGGCGGTCCTGCGCTCGGGGGACCACGCCAAGGTCGCCCGCTGGCGTCGGGCGATGGCCCTCGCCAAGACGGTTGCGCAACGACCCGACCTCGTCGCCCGCCGGGGCGGCCTGGGCGAGGACGAGCGCAGGCTGCTCGAGGACCACGAGCTCGGGCCCGGCCCCGCCTTGGAGGCCGATGGTGGGCTGCCCTACGATGCAGGGTCCCCCAGCAGCACCTGAGCGAAGGAAACGTCTCGCCATGAACCCCACCGACCTCGTCGACCGCGCAAGCCTGCGTGACGACGTCCCGACCTTCGGTCCCGGCGACACGCTGAAGGTGCACGTGCGGGTCGTGGAGGGCACGCGCGAGCGGGTGCAGGTCTTCCAGGGCGTGGTCATCCGCCGTCAGGGCTCGGGCGTCCGCGAGTCGTTCACGGTCCGCAAGCTGAGCTTCGGCGTCGGCGTCGAGCGCACCTTCCCGGTGCACTCGCCGATCATCCAGCGCATCGAGCCGATGATCGTCGGCGACGTCCGCAGGGCCAAGCTGTACTACCTCCGTGATCGGATCGGCAAGGCCGCCAAGGTCAAGGAGAAGCGGGCCATCCGCTAGCGCCCCACCTGCAGGCACGCCGCCGGCACCCGGCCCCTGTCGCACCCGGCACGTAGCATGCGTCGATGAGCACGGACGATCTCGAGCGCTACGAAGCCGAGATCGAGCTCCAGCTCTACAAGGAGTACAAGGACGTCTGCCCCATGTTCACCCACGTGGTGGAGACCGAGCGGCGCTTCTACCTGGCGAACCACGTGCAACAGACGGTGCGGGGCGAGGCCGGTCGCAGCTGGATCGAGCTCGAGCTGCGAGACGCATGGGTGTGGGACATGTACCGCCAGAGCCGGTTCGTCGCGTCCGTTCGGATCGTGACGTTCAAAGACGTCAACATCGAGGAGCTCCCCAGGAAGGACGTCCTGTAGCCGTGGCCCTGCGGCCACGGGGCACGGCGGGGGATCGGGTCGCCGCCCGCCGGGCGCTCGGGGTGGACGGGGAGGACCGTGCTGCCGCCTGGTACGTCGGGCGGGGCTACGAGGTGGTCGCCCGCAACTGGCGCTGTCGCGAAGGAGAGCTCGACCTCATCGTCCGCGACGGCCGGTTGTACGTCTTCTGCGAGGTGAAGGCCCGCTCGTCGACCGCCTTCGGCTCCCCGCTCGAGGCCGTCAACGGGGACAAGCGCCGACGCATCCGCCACCTCGCGGCCCGCTGGCTGGACGAAGTCCTGGTGGGGCCACGGGAGATCCGCTTCGACGTCGTCGGTGTCCTCGACGGAGAGCTCGAGGTGATCGAGGGCGCGTTCTGAGCCGGCGCCGTTCGGGGAGCCGGCGCCTCAGTGCGCCGAGGCGGCGACAGGCGCCGTCGAGGCCCTGGCGGCGTCGGCGGCGGCGTCGGACGCGATCACGTCGATCTCGGCCGTGTCGAAGCCGGCCATCTCCCGGAACTGGCGGGCCAGGCGGATGGCGGAGTCCGAGTCCTCCCCGCGACGACCCCGGAAGTTGAACAGCTTGTCCACGGTGCGCTGGTACTCGAGCGCAGCCTGGCGCCGCTCCGGCTGACCCTCGGTGACGGCACGGAGCCACGTCGACCCCATCTTCACGTGGGTGACCTCGTCGGCGAGCATCCAGTCCTCGCAGAACTCGAGGGTGGGGTCGGACATGTCCTGTGCGAAGTCGCGCATCGTGGTGAAGACGTCGATGGCGAGGCCCTCGAGCGCCCGGTTGACACCAGCCAGGCGGAAGACGGCGTCCTCATGGCACGCCGCCTCGAAAAGCGTCGTGCTCTCGGCGTACTCGCCGATCTGGCTGCCCATGTGGTCACCGAGCTTGACGGAGATCTCGCAGTGGCGGGCCTCGTCCCAGCACTGTCGCGCCATGTCGAGCTTCAGCTCGAGGGGCACCTCGCCCGGCGACTCGTAGTCGAAGCAGGTACGGCCTGCGCCCTCGAGGGCCTGGATCTCCCCGACGAAGATGCCATGCATCTGCTGGCGGGCGCGGTCGGCAACGTCGTCGGCGGCGCGATCGAGCTTTCGCTCGTCGCCCGAGCCCACCCGGGGATCGCGGAACCGCTCCTCGAGCGACACGCGCACGAAGCGGTCGTCCCTGGCGAGCTGGTCGGGTGAGAGCTGCTTCTGCATGGTTGTCCCCGGGTCGCGTGCGGTGTCGTTGTCCATGGTACGGGGGTGTGGCCGGCGTCACGCAGTCGCATCAGGCCCGGCGGCGCCCCCATCGCTCCCTGGCGTGCCAGCACGGCCGGTGCCAGTAACGGCGAAGGTCGGGGGCCTCGACGGGGACGGCGACGACGTGGCCGACGCCCGGTTCGATGCGGTGGCCGCAACCGGGGCAGCTGTAGCCCTTCGTCGCCTGGAAGGGGTGCACCTGCCGCACCTCGACGACCCCACAGGCCGAGGGGTCGAGGGGGGACCGGCGCTCAGAGGGCACCGGCCGCCCAGGCGACGGCGAGGAGGCACACGGCGATGCCGGTCGCGACGAAGGCGACGTCGGCCGGGCGGCGGCGGTGTGGTCGCATCGGGTTGAAGCCCATCGCCCGAGCATCGCAGCCGAAGCGCCGGATTGCAGCCGAAGCTCCGGATGGCACCTCACGGTCGTGCGGGCGGCGCCGGGAGACCACTGGGCAGGCTGACCCGCTGCGGTGTCGGCGGCCGGGCGTGGCGCTGCCTGCGCTCAGGGCGAGGTGGGGGTGGTCGTCGTGGGCGCCGCCGTCGTGGTGGTCGTCGGCCCCGTCGTGGTGGTCGTGGGTGCGGTGGTGGTCGTCGGCTCCGTGGTGGTCGTCGTCGGTGCGGTGGCGGTCGTCGGCTCCGTGGTGGTCGGGTCGGCTTCAGCCGGAACGAGCTCGATCTTCCCGATCCCGGATTCCACGCGCCCGTCCGGCTCGATGAAGGCGAAGCAGTAACCGTCGGCGCGCAGGTCGTCGATGATGCCAGGCACCGCCTCGGCGGGTCACCCCTCGTTTCGTACGGTCTGGCCGCCTCGTTCGTCGCGTGGAGACCCGTTGTTCCACGCACGCCTCACCGCCGACGAACGGGACGAGGCCGGCCCGACCGCCGCACTGCGCCGGGGCTCGACGCTGCACCGAGCCGCTCGGTCTCTTAGCGTCGTCGGCATGGAGACGCTGGAGCTGACGAGGACGGGTGGGGTGGCCACGATCACCCTCGACCGGCCGGCCAAGAAGAACGCCATAAACGACGCCATGTGGACCGAGCTGCGGCTCGTCCTCGACGAGGTGGCGATCTCGAGCCAGGACAGGGTGCTGGTGATCACGGGTGCCGGTGGCGCCTTCTGCTCCGGCGCCGACCTCTCCGACGTGCGCGGCGAGCGCCACCAGCTGGAGAAGATGCGCGACATCGCCGACGTGGCCCTGCGCCTGCACCGCCTGGCGAAGCCGACGATCGCCAAGGTCGGTGGCGTTGCGGCCGGGGCCGGCTGCAACCTGGCCCTCGGGTGCGACCTGATCGTGGCCAGCGAGGACGCCCGCTTCAGCGAGATCTTCGCCAAGCGGGGGTTGAGCATCGACTTCGGCGGCTCGTACGTGCTCCCCCGCCTCGTCGGGCTGCACAAGGCCAAGGAGCTGGCGTTCTTCGCCGACATCATCTCGGCGCAGGAGGCGGTCGACCTCGGCCTCGTGAACCGGGTCGTGCCGGCGGCAGAGCTCGACGCCTTCGTCGGCGGCTGGGCGGCCCGACTGGCGGCGGGACCGCCGCTCGCCCTGTCGATGACCAAGACGATGCTGAACAACGCGTTCGCCGTCTCGATGGACCAGGCCCTCGAGGACGAGGGACGCTGCCAGACCGTCAACTTCGGGACCGCCGACACGATGGAGGCGATGCGCGCCTTCACCGAGAAGCGCGAGCCGCTGTTCGAAGGAAGGTAGGCCCACCGGCTCACGGGCCGCTGTCACAGCCCCCCGGTACATTCGCCTCCTCCGCTCGAGCGCCGGCGCACGGCACTCCTCTCGCCACCTGTCGCAGAGGAGCGTGCCCCGTGCTCGCCATCATCCCGTCCGCCACGTTGCTCGGCGTCGAGGGCCGGCCGGTCTCGGTCGAGGTCCACGTCTCGAACGGGCTTCCGGGCTACACCGTCGTCGGGCTCCCCGACACCGCCTGCCGCGAGTCGAGGGACCGCGTGCGAGCCGCCCTCCTGTCGAGCGGCGTCCCCTGGCCCATGAAGCGGGTCACGGTCAACCTCGCGCCCTCGGACCTCCGCAAGACGGGCGCCGGGCTCGACCTGGCCATCGCCGTCGGCCTGCTCGTGGCGTCGGACCTGCTCGACGAGGCGGCGGTTGCCGGCTGCGGCTTCCTGGGTGAGCTCGGCCTCGACGGCTCGCTCCGCCGGGTCCCCGGCATGGTGCCGCTCGTCGCCGCCCTGCCCGGTGAGGTGGCGGTGGTGCCCTCCTCGTGCACGGTGGAGGCAGCTCTGGTCGGCCGTCACAAGGTCCGGCCGGTCGCCACCTTGGCCGAGCTGGTGCTGGCGCTGCGGGGCGACGCACCGTGGCCCGATCCGCCCCTGTCGGGAGAGGACCCGCCGGCGGAGGGGGAGCCCGACCTGGCCGACGTCCGAGGGCACCGCCTCGTCCGCACCGCGCTCGAGCTGGCGGCAGCCGGCGGCCACCACCTGCTCATGGTCGGGCCGCCGGGCTCGGGCAAGACGATGCTCGCCCGCCGCCTCCCGGGCATCCTCCCCGACCTGACCGCCGACGAGGCGCTCGAGGCGACGATCGTCCACTCGGCGGCCGGGCGGGCGCTGCCCTCGGGTGGGCTCGTCCGCCGGCCGCCCCTGCGGGCGCCGCACCACGGCGCGTCGGCGGTGTCGCTCATCGGCGGGGGGACGGCCCAGCTCCGTCCCGGTGAGGTCTCGCTCGCCACCAACGGCGTCCTGTTCCTCGACGAGCTCGGCGAGTTCCCGGGAGTCGTCCTCGACTCGCTCCGCCAGCCGCTCGAGGAGGGTGTGGTGCGCGTCTGCCGTGCCGCCGCTGCCGTGTCGTACCCGGCCAGGTTCCTGCTCGTGGGCGCCATGAACCCGTGCCCGTGCGGCGAGGCAACCACCCCGGGTTCGTGCCGCTGCTCCGACGCGTCTCGCCTGCGCTACCAGCGCCGCCTGTCGGCGCCGCTGCTCGACCGGTTCGACCTCCGCCTCGAGGTGTGCCGGCCCGATCCGCGCGACCTGCTCGCCGGGCCACCAGGTGAGCCGTCGGCGGTGGTGGCGGCGCGGGTGGCGGCGGCGAGGGCCCGCGCCGCCGAGCGCGGCGTGCGCTGCAACGCCGCCATCGCCGGGTCCCGCCTCGACGAGCTGGCGCCGCTCGAGCCGGGGGCGGCCGCCTTCCTCGAGCACGGGCTGCGGGTGGGCAGCCTCACGGCCAGGGGCCTGCACCGGGTCAGACGGGTGGCCCGCACCATCGCCGACCTCGCCGGCCGCCCAGGGCCTGTCACCGCCGAGGACGTCAGCCTCGCCCTCAACCTCCGGTGCGAGCCGGACCGCCTGGGGATGGCGTCGTGAGCGCCGGCTCGTCGGGGGCCGACAGCACGGGCCTGCCGGAGGCGTCGTTCGTCACCGCTCTGGCCGGCCTCCCGAAGATGGGACCGGTCCGCATGGCAGCCGTGCTGGCGGCCTGGCCGCCAGCAGAGGCGTGGGCACGGGTGCGGGGCGGTGGGCTCCACCGGGTGGCGGCCGTGGCCGAACGGTGTCGCGGCCTGGGTGAGGAGCTCGACCACGCCTGGTCGCGTTCGGCGAGGGCGACCGACGTGGACGAGCTGTGGCGGCGCCACCTGCAACAGGGGGTCGGTGTCCTCGTCCCCGGTGACCCGGCTTGGCCCGAGGCCCTCAGGGACGACCCGGAGCCGCCTGCGGTGCTCTTCGTCCGGGGCGACCCGTCGGTGTTGGCGCGACCCACAGCGGCGCTCGTCGGCACCCGCCGGTGCACGCCGACGGGCCGGGCGGTGGCGGGGGAGCTGGGTCGGGACCTCGCCACCGCGGGCGTGTGCGTGGTCTCGGGGCTGGCGCTGGGCATCGACGGCGCCGTCCACAGGGGTGCCCTGGCAGCCGCAGGCGCGCCACCGGTCGCTGTGGTCGGCACCGGCCTCCACAGCACCTACCCGAGCGCCCACGCCGACCTCGCCGCCCAGGTGGCCGAGGTGGGGGCGGTGGTCAGCGAGTACCCCCTCGGAACCCCGCCCGCGGCCTGGCGGTTCCCTGCCCGCAACCGCATCGTCGCCGCCCTGGCCCGGGTGGTGGTGGTCGTGGAGAGCGGTGCGAGGGGCGGCTCGCTGCACACCGTCGACGCCGCACTCGAGCGAGATCGCACGGTGCTCGCCGTCCCGGGTTCGGTGCGCAACCCTGCGGCGGCGGGGTCGAACGGGCTCCTCCTGGCGGGGTGTGGCCCGGCGCTCGACGCCACCGACGTCCTCGTCGCCCTCGGACTCGACCCGCCGGGGCCACCGACTCGACCACTGGCGCGTGCCGTCGGGGTCACGCCCGACCAGTCGTTGGTGCTCGACGCGCTCGGCTGGGACTCCAGCACCCTCGAGCAGGTCGCCGATCGCCTGGGCGAGTCGCTCGGCCCGGTCGCTCTTCACCTGGTCGAGCTCGAGCGCCTCGGGGCCGTGGAGCGACGCGGCGGTTGGTACAGCCGCTCGGCGGGACCCGCCCGGTGACGGCCGTCCGACGGGTGGCGGGTGAACGGCGGGTCGACGGCGCCCAGACCCACCTCGGGTGGCGGCCCACCTCGAACGCAGGGCCACTCCGGGTGGCCGGGTCACCGCACGATGCGGGGCGGCGCCGATACCGTTCCGTGGGTGGACTGGGAGGTGGACGCCTTCACGACCTCGCTCACGTCGGCGGCACCCGCCACGGTCGGCGCCTACCGCAGCGACGTGGGCGCCTTCGTCGAGTGGGCGGGGCGGGCGGGAATCGAAGAGCCCCGCTCCGTGGACCGCCTCGTGCTCCGGAGGTACCTCGCCTTCCTGGCCACCAGGCGGTACGCCCGTCGCACCGTCGCCCGCAAGGCGTCGTCGCTGCGCCGCTACTTCGCATGGGCGGCACGGACGGGGCGCCTCCCGGTCGACCCGGCCGCCGGCCTCGGCGCCCCCTCGGGCGGGGGGCGCCTGCCGAGGGTGCTGCGGACCGACGAGCTCGTGCACCTGCTCGACGACCCGCCGTCCTCGGTCGACGCCGACCCGCCGGCGGTGCGACTGCGCGACGACGCGATCCTCGAGCTGCTGTACGGGAGCGGATTGCGGGTGGCGGAGCTGTGCGGGCTCCGCCCCGGTGACCTGGACCTCGACCGCCGCCTCGTCACCGTGTGGGGAAAGGGGTCCAAGCAGCGCCAGGTGCCCCTGAGCGCTCCGGCTGGCGAGGCCACCGAGGGATGGCTCGAGGCCGGTCGGGCCGCCCTGGCGAACGATCGCACGCCTCCCGACGCGCTGTTCCTCAACCGGCTGGGCCGCCGGCTCGGCCCCCGCGACGTCCGCCGGATCCTCGACCGCCGGGCCGTGGCACCGACCAACCCGCACGCCCTGCGTCACACCTACGCAACTCATCTCCTCGACGGTGGTGCCGACCTGAGAGCAGTGCAGGAGCTGCTCGGCCACGCCGATCTGTCGACAACCCAGCACTACACCCACGTGAGCAAGGAGCGGCTTCGCACCGTCCACGGGGCCACCCACCCTCGCGCCACGCCGACCACTGCGGAGCGCTGATGGATCCCGAGGAGCAAGCGGAGGTCGACGCGCTGTGGACCGCCTACAAGGGGTCCTCGACGGTGGCCGAACGGGACCGGCTCATCCTCCACTACTCGCCGCTCGTCAAGTACGTGGCCGGCCGTGTCGCGGTCGGCCTGCCCCAGAACGTCGAACAGAGCGATCTCGTCAGCTACGGGATCTTCGGACTCATCGACGCCATCGAGAAGTTCGACCTCGAGCGGGGCTACAAGTTCGAGACGTACGCCATCGCCAGGATCAAGGGTGCGATCCTCGACGAGCTGCGCTCGATCGACTGGGTGCCGCGCTCGGTGCGATCCAAGGCGAGGGCGCTCGAGAAGGCCTACGCCAAGCTCGAGTCGACCCACCACCGGAGCCCCTCGGATGCCGAGCTCGCCGAGGAGCTCGACATGACCGAGACCCAGCTCGGCAGCACGTTGAGCCAGATCAGCTTCATCGGGCTGGTGGCGCTCGACGAGATGTTGTCGGTCGGTGGCGATCGCGGCGAGTCCCTCACCCTCGGCGACACCGTCGCCGACAGCGCTGACGGGCCCGTCCAGTCCTACGAGGTCGAGGAGATGCGCCAGATCCTGGCCGAGGCGATCACCCGCATGCCGGAGCGGGAGAAGGTCGTCCTGATGCTCTACTACTACGAGGGCATGACGCTGGCCGAGATCGGTCAGGTGCTCGGCGTGACGGAGAGCCGGGTGTGCCAGATCCACACCAAGGCCGTCATCCACCTCCGCTCGAAGATCGCCGGCACCGAGCGCGACACGCACTGATCCACCTCGGACCGGCCCTTCCCGAGCGCCGGGCCGAGGGATAGCCTCGCTCGGCGGCAACGTCCGACGACACCGGCTCCGGTCCGTGTCCGGCATGAGCCGCAGCGCACCTCCCCTGAAGCTCCCCGCACGTTGTTGCGCCTCGCTCCAGGGGAACCTCCATGTGCCTGCGCCCCAGGCCCCCGCGCCTCCGGTCCGCCATCGTGCTGCTCGTCGGCGTCTGTCTCGTCATCACGTCGGTGGTCGTCCAAGCCCCAGCCACAGCCGAGGGTCCGGGAGCCCACGCTCCGCCGGTCGACGCGCCGGTCGTCGACCCCTACCGGCCGCCCCAGGGTGCGTACGGCCCCGGCAACCGCGGCCTCGACTACGCCACCTCGCCTGGCACCCACGTCGTTGTCTCCGCGCCGGGTCAGGTGACCTTCGCCGGACCAGTCGGTGGCACCAACCACGTCGTCGTGCTCCACCCGGACGGCCTGCGCACGAGCTACTCGTTCCTCGCTGCAGTCTCGGTGCGCCGGGGGCAGGTGCTGGCGGCGGGGGCGGTGGTGGGCACGAGCGGGGGGACGCTCCACTTCGGCGCCCGGGCAGGGGACCGCTACCTCGACCCGGCCCTGCTGTTCGCCGGCGGGGAGGTCGACGTCCGGCTCGTGCCCGTCGACCAGCGAATCCCGGGGCCGATCGGGGAGGAGCGACGCTCCCTCGTTGCCCAGCTCGTCAGCTCCGGTGCCCTCGGTGGGACGCTGGCGGCCCGGTGGCTCGCCGACACCGGGGCTGGCGCGGTGCGGGCGTCGATGGCCTTCGGGTCGGACGTGCTCGGCGTCGCCGTCGAGGCCGGGCGGACGGGGCTGCCGGTGGTGGCGCGCACCGGTGCCCGCGTCGCCTTCGCCACGGTCGGGGCGGGGGTGGTGCTGGGGGACGTGGCCGTCGCCCGAGCCCGGGGTGGAGCGCTCCTGCCCCTCCTCACGGCGGGCACCATCGCAAGGGCTCACCGGTCCTTCGACGAGCTGCGCGAGGACCAGGCCGTCTGCACCCCGGCCGACGAACCGGTCCCACCGCCGCCGTCGGAGCGTCGGATCGTGGTCATGGTCGCCGGCTACGGCTCGCGAGGCGGGGCCGCCGACGTGCTCGACGTCGACACGATGGCCCTCGGTTACGCCGATGCCGACCGGGTGCAGCTCTCCTATGCCGGCGGCAGGGCCCCCGAGGTCGGCTCGCTGGCAGGCGTGCCCACCTCGCCGTACGGCCCCGCCGACTCGATGGTCGACCTGCGCACGTCGGGGGCCCACCTGCGGCGGCTCCTGCTCGACATCGCCGCCGCACACCCAGGCGTGCCGGTCGACGTCATCGCCCACTCCCAGGGTGGCCTGGTGGTGCGCCAGGCGCTCACCACGCCGGCGGGCGGCGAGAGGCTCCCCGTGGGCCACGTCGTCACCCTCGCCTCCCCTCATCGCGGCGTGCCCGCGGCAAGCCTCGCCGGCACCCTCGGCATCTCGGCTGCGAGCAGCACGCTCGGTGATGGGCTGGCGGCGGCGACCGACGGGGGGGTCGACCCGGGAGCGGCGTCGGTGGCCCAGATGGCGGAGGGCTCGGCCTTCCTCCGCGAGCTCGGCCAGCGTGCGCTGCCGCCATCGGTGGCGTTCACCTCGGTGGCCGGCGCGGGCGACCTGGTCGTGCCCGCCCTCTCCAGCACCGCCGATGGCGCCACCAACGCCCTGGTCGACCTCGGTGGCCCCACCGCGCACAGCCACCTGCCGGGCTCACCGGAGGCGGGTCGGGAGATCGCGCTCGCCCTGGCCGGCGCTCCGACCACCTGCGTGCCGGTCGCCACCTTGGCCACCGGGGTGGCCACGGCCGCCGCCGTCACCGCCGCCGAGCACGCCGTCGGCGCCATGGCCCCGGCTGCCGTCCTCGTCGACGGGGTGGCCGGCTTGCTGCTCGGGCTCCCCGGCGCTGCTTGACCAGACGGGGTGCGGCCTGACGGGGACAGCCGTGGCACGTCGGCCTCACGGGGGGGCAGCAGGGTGGTGACGCTATGCTCGGAGACCGGTCCGGCGGCACACCGTCGTCGGCGCGATGCACCTCCCCGTGCCCATCCACGGTCGCCTCCCGAAGGCGCGCGGCACGGGGAGCCCCCAACCGTGCACAAGGAGAGCCATGGCCCCCGTCGTCACCATGCGACAGCTGCTCGAAGCCGGTGTCCACTTCGGGCACCAGACCCGCCGTTGGGACCCGCGGATGCGGCGCTTCATCTACGGCGAGCGCAACGGCATCTACATCATCGACCTGCAGCAGACCCTGCAGCGCATCGAGACTGCGTACAGCTTCGTGCGGGACCTCGTCGCCGAAGGTGGCGACATCCTCTTCATCGGCACGAAGAAGCAGGCGCAGGACCCCGTGTCGGAGGCGGCTGCCGGCTGCGGCATGCCTTACATCAACGAGCGATGGCTCGGAGGCATGCTCACGAACTTCACGACCATGAGCGGGCGGGTGAAGAAGATGACGGAGTACCAGCGGATGCGGGCCGTCGGCGACTTCGACGTCATGCCCAAGAAGGAAGCGCTCATGAAGTCGCGCGAGCTCGAGAAGCTCGAGCGCAACCTCGGCGGCATCCGTGACATGGCCAAGCTGCCCGAGGCGGTGTTCATCATCGACACCAAGAAGGAGCACATCGGCGTCACCGAGGCGAACAAGCTGAAGATCCCGATCGTCGCGGTGGTCGACACCAACTGCAACCCCGACATCATCGACTACGTCATCCCCGGCAACGACGACGCCATCCGCTCGGGCACGCTCATGTGCCGCATCATCAGCGACGCCGTCAAGGAGGGTCGCTACATCGCCGAGCGGCGGGGGACGGCCAAGCCGAAGCCCCAGGCGCCGACGCCGGAGCAGGAGGCGGACCGCGCCCGCCAGCAGGCCGAGGCCCGCAACGACGCCGCCCGACAGGCAGCCGAGCGTGATGCCCGGCTGGCCATCGGTGCCACCGCTCCCGCCGCCGCCGACGCGGGCGGGGACGAGGTCGATGCAGCCGTGCCCGCGCAGTCCTCGACGCCGACGGGCCAGGACCGTGCCGGGGTGCCGAGCCCGGCGGTCGAGGCGCCGCCGTCGGACGCCCTCGACGTGAACCCCGGGTCGGTCCCCGCAGGCGACAGCGACGCCGACGTCGCCGCCCGGTTCCCCGAGACGCAGCCGGGTTCGGCCGAGACCTCGCCCGTGGGCTCCCACGGCGGTGGCGCCTCGCCGGCCGCCGAGGCGGGCGCCGTCGTCGGGGAGCCCGATCGGTCGGAGCCAGAGGCGACGCCCGCTGTCACCGGTGTCGACGGCGCAGTCGCTGCCGAGGTGGACCCGGCAGCCGGAGACGCCACGCCTCTCGACGCGACCGACTGAGCCGGTCGGTCTGGTCTCCGGCCCGCCCCGCCCCGGTCTGACCTGTCCGACACGCCCGGCCCGACCCGGCCCCCGGCACCCCCGCCCCACCCCGCCCGACCCGCCGGCACGACACACGGAGCGACGACCGTCGCCACGACCCGAAGGAAGACGATGGCAGCGATCACCGCCAAGGACGTCAAGCAGCTCCGCGACGCCACGGGCGTCGGCATGATGGACGCGAAGAACGCCCTCGTGGCCACCGAGGGCGACTTCGACGCCGCCGGCAGGTGGCTGCTCGAGCGGGGCCTGGCCAAGTCGGCCGAGCGAGCCGACCGGGAGAACAGCCAGGGCTGCGTGGCGGTGGCGACGGTCGAGGGGGTCGCGGCCCTCGTGCAGCTGCGCTCCGAGACCGACTTCGTGGCCAAGAGCCCGGACTTCACCTCGCTCGCCCAGTCGTTGGCCGGCGCAGTGGCCGCCCGGGGTGAGAAGGCGACCGCCGAGCTGGCCGAGCGCCTCGACGAGCTGAAGATCACGCTCAAGGAGAACATCGGCGTGGGCACCGTCGTCCGCTTCGAGGCCGCCCCCGGCAACGTGCTCGACACCTACCTGCACGTCCAAGCCGAGCGGGGCGTCAACGGCGTCGTCGTCGAGATCGCCGGTGGCGATGCCGTCTTGGCCCACGAGGTGGCCGTGAGCATCGCCTTCAACCGTCCGGCCTACCTGACGCGCGATGAGGTCCCTGCCGACGTGGTCGCCGCCCAGCGAGCTGTCCTCGAGACCCAGACCCGCAACGAGGGCAAGCCTGAGGCGGCCATGGAGAAGATCGTGGGCGGCAAGCTGACCGGCTTCTTCAAGGAGGTCGGGAAGCCCGGTTCTCCCAAGGGCGTGCTCACCGAGCAGGCCTACCCGAAGGACGAGAAGCAGTCCATCCAGCAGTTCCTCGGCGGAGCCACCGTCGTGCGCTTCGCCCAGGTCGAGATCGGCGCCTGAGGTCGGTGGCCCACACCGAAGGGGACACGTCGCCGCTCCCCGGATCCACGGCCCACACGCCCGCTACGGCGCGCTGGAAGCGGGTCGTGCTGAAGCTCTCGGGAGAGGCGTTCGCCGACGCCAGCGGCTACTCCATCGACGGCGAGGTCGTCACGAGGATCGCCTCGGAGATCGTCGACGTCCGCCGTGAGCTCGGCATCGACGTGGCGGTCGTCGTCGGCGGGGGCAACATCTGGCGGGGGCTGCGGGGCACCGGGGCCGGGATGGACCCCGCCCAGGCCGACTACATGGGCATGCTCGCCACCGTCATCAACGGCCTGGCCCTGCAGGATGCGCTCGAGCGACTGGACCAGGACACCCGGGTGCAGACCGCCATCCAGATGGCGCAGGTGGCCGAGCCCTACATCCGGCGCCGGGCCATCCGCCACCTCGAGCAGGGGAGGGTGGTCATCCTCGCCGGCGGCACCGGCAACCCGTTCTTCACCACCGACACGACTGCTGCGCTGCGCGCTGCCGAGATCGACGCCGGGGTCGTGCTGAAGGGCACCCACGGCGGCGTCGACGGCGTCTACACCGCCGACCCGAGGCTCGATCCCACGGCGACGAAGCTCGACACCATCACCTACATGGACGTGTTGAACCGGGGCCTGCGGGTGATGGACGCGACCGCCATCACGTTCTGCATGGACCACACGCTGCCGATCGTGGTCTTCGACCTCCTCGAGCCCGGCAACATCCGCAGGGTCCTCGTCGGTGAGGAGCGTGTCGGTACGCTGGTCGAGTGATCGCCGACGTCCTGGCCGAGACGGCTGAGAAGATGCACAAGGCGGTGAGCCACAGCCGTGAGGACTTCTCGACCATCAGGACCGGCCGTGCCAGCCCCGCCTTCGTGGAGAAGCTGACCGTCGACTACTACGGCTCGGAGGTGCCCCTCCAGCAGATCGCCGGGTTCAGCATCCCCGAGGCCCGGACGCTCGTGATCCAGCCGTACGACAAGTCCTCGGTCGGCGCCATCGAGAAGGCCATCCGCAGCTCCGACCTCGGCCTCAACCCCAGTAGCGACGGCAACGTGCTGCGCCTCAACTTCCCTCCCCTCACCGCCGACCGGCGCAAGGAGTACGTGAAGATGGTGCGTGCCATGGCCGAGGACGGCCGTGTCGCCATCCGCAACCTCCGACGGGCCTCCCGCCAGCAGCTCGAGGCGCTCGAGAAGGACGGCGACATGGGCGCCGACGAGCTCGAGCGGGGCGTGAAGGACCTCGACAAGCTCACCGCCACCCAGATCGCCGACCTCGACGTCGCCCTCGAGCACAAGGAGCAGGAGCTCACCGAGGTCTGACACCGCGCCCGCCACGAGCGACGCGCCTCGACCCGAAGCACCGGAGGACCGCATGGACGAGCGCACCAGCTTGGACCGACCTGACGATCAGCTGCCCCTCGGCGCCGACGCCCCGACCGAGGTCGTGCGGATCGTCCGCGCCGGGGAGGCCGGCGAGCGCGGGGCCGCCGGGTCGCGTCGGGCCGAGGGGATGCCCCGCTACGGCGACCGCCCCGAGAGCCCACCGACCGGTCGCGCCCGCCCCGCCCTGCGCTTCCCCATGGCAGGGGGCGATGTCCCGAAGCCGAGGCTCCACGACGACGACACCCGCATCGGTTCGCCAGGCGAGGACCCCGGCCCTGACGAGCTCCTCACCTTCGGTGACGACGACGAGCTCGAGCGCCACGCCGGCCAGGAGGCGCCACAGGAACAAGATGGCGGCGACGCCCAGGCTGTCGACGGCGAGGAGCCCGTCGACGACGTGCGTCCCGCTGCTCGCCGCCAGCGTCCCCGTCGTCCCGCGAGCCCGGGCGGTGGCGCCCGTTCGACCCGGGCCGCCCAGCCCGGCACCGATCGCAACCTGCCGCTCGCCATCGGGGTGGGCGTGGTGCTGGCCGTGGCGGCCGTCGTGGCCATGACGATCGGCTCGGCGTGGGGCGTGGCCTTCACCACGGTCATCGTCACGCTCTGCGCGGCCGAGCTCTTCGGCGCACTGCGGAAGGGCGGGCACCAGCCGGCAACGCTGCTCGGGCTCGTCGCCACCGCCGCCATGGTCACCGCTGCGTACTGGAAGGGCGAGCCTGCGCTCCCGCTCGTGCTGATCCTCACGGTGGTGTTCACGCTGCTGTGGTACCTCGTCGGCGTCTCGCGCTCCTCGCCCACCGTCAACACCGCCGTCACCGTCCTCACGGTGGCCTACGTGGGGGTGTTCGGCTCGTTCGCCGCCCTCATGCTCCGCCTGCCGAACGGCACCGGCATCCTGCTCGGCACGGTCCTCGCCGTCGTCGCCAACGACGTCGGGGCCCTCTTCGCCGGGCGCCGCTTCGGCCGCCGAGCCATCGCCGCCGCCATCAGTCCGAACAAGACGATCGAGGGGGCCCTCGGTGGAGCGGTCGCATCGATCGTGGTCAGCTACGTGGTGCTCGAGCTCATCGGTCTGCACCCGTGGGAGGAGAAGGCAGGCGCAGCACTTGCGCTCGGGCTGCTCGTCGCCGTCCTCGCACCCATCGGGGACCTCATGGAGTCGATGGTCAAGCGCGACCTCGACGTGAAGGACATGGGCTCGATCCTCCCGGGCCACGGCGGCCTGATCGACCGCTTCGACGCGCTGCTGCTCGTGCTGCCGGCGGCGTACTACCTGTGCCGCCTGCTCGAGATCGCCTGAGCGGGTGACCGCCGTCGCCGTCGTCGGCTCGACGGGGTCGATCGGCACGCAGACCCTCGACGTCGTGCGGGCGGAGCCGGACCGCTACGACGTGGTGGCGCTCGGAGCGGGCGGCGCCAACGTCGAGCTGCTCGTCGCCCAGGCCGAGGAACACCGGCCGAAGCTGGTGGCCGTCGCCGATCCGGCGGTCGCCGCCGAGGTAGCGCGCCGCCTGCCGTGGTGCGAGGTGCGAGCCGGGGGGACAGGCGCCGACACCGCGCTGGCCAGCCTGTGCGAGAGCGCAGACGTGGTGGTCAACGGGGTCGTCGGCTTCGCCGGGCTGCCCGTCACCCTCGCCACCCTGGCCGGCGGGGCCCGGCTCGCCCTCGCCAACAAGGAGTCGCTCATCGCCGCCGGCCCCCTGGTGGCCGAGGTGCGGTGCACGCCCGGCGCCGAGATCCTCCCTGTCGACTCCGAGCACTGCGCCTTGCACCAGTGCCTCCGTGCCGGTCGGGGCCGAGAGGTGGCCGCCCTCGTGCTCACCGCCAGCGGCGGGCCGTTCCGGGGACGGAGTCGGGAGGACCTCGCCCAGGTGACCGTCGAGGACGCCCTCGCCCACCCCACCTGGAAGATGGGTCCGAAGATCACCGTCGACTCTTCGACCTTGATGAACAAGGGCCTCGAGGTCATCGAGGCCCACGAGCTCTACGGCACCCCCTACGACGACATCGACGTGGTCGTCCACCCCCAGTCGGTCGTGCACTCGATGGTGAGCTTCACCGACGGCGCCACCATCGCCCAGCTGTCCATGCCCGACATGCGCCTGCCGATCTCCTACGCCCTCGCCTACCCGGACCGCTCGCCGGTGTCGGTCGGCGCCATCGACTGGTCGCAGCTCGGGCACCTCGACTTCGAGGCTCCCGACCGGGCGACCTTCCCCTGCCTCGACCTCGCCTTCGAGGCGGGTCGGCTCAGCGGCTCTGCACCTGCGTGGCTGAACGCCGCCAACGAGATCACCGTGGAGGCGTTCCTGGCCGGTCGCCTTGCGTGGCGGTCGATACCCGACGTGTTGAACGAGTGCCTGGACCGCCATGATGGGTCGGTGCTTGACTCCGTCGACGACCTGATCGAGATCGACCGCCGGGCGCGAGGCGTGGCCCGGGCCGTCCTCGGCGGGGGGGCAGGATCGTGACCGACACCGTCGAGGTCGAGCAGGAGGGTGGCGACGACGACACCGCCCACGGCCGCGACCAGCACGGCCGGGGCGAGGGCTCGAGCGCGCTGCGCCTCGCCCTGGTGGTGGCCGGGACCCTCGCCATCGGCATCCTCGGTTCCTTCACCACCCTGGCGGTGATCGGGGCCCTGATCTTCATGATCTTCATGCACGAGCTCGGCCACTACCTGACGGCCAAGTGGGCAGGCATGAAGGTCACCGAGTTCTTCATCGGCTTCGGACCTCGGCTGTGGTCGTTCCGGAAGGGCGAGACCGAGTACGGCCTGAAGCTCATCCCGGCCGGCGCCTACGTCCGCATCATCGGCATGAGCAACATCGAGGAGGTGGCGCCCGAGGACGAGGGTCGCACCTACCGGCAGAAGTCCTACCCCCGTCGCCTCTCGGTGGCGGTCGCCGGATCGACCATGCACTTCCTCATGGCAATCGGCCTCATGTTCGGCCTCCTCGCCCTCAGCGGCGAGCCTGCGCCGCTCGACAGCGACCGCTGGGCCATCGGGGTGGTCACCGCCGGCAGTCCGGCGGACGACGCCGGCCTCCTGCCCGGTGACCGGATCGTCGGCGTGGACGGTGAGGAGGTGGTCGGCTTCCCCGACCTGTCCGAGCGGCTCCGGACCCAGCCGGGCGAGACGGTCTCGATCGACCTCATCCGAGACGGCGCCCGGACGAGCGTCAGCCCCACCCTGGCCGACAGGCACCCCGACACGGGGGACCAGGTCGGCTTCCTCGGGGTCGGTCCCCGCTACGACCTCGTGAGGCTCAACCCGATCAGGGCCGCCATCGAGGCGGTCGAGCGGACCGGGACCACCATGTGGCAGTCGGTGGGTTCGCTCGGTTCCTTCTTCTCCCCGAGTGGCATCGCCGGTTACCTCGACACGATCTCGAGCAGCGCAGGCGGCAGCGCCGACGAGGCCGAGGGGACGGCCGCCGAGGCCGAGGCCGACCGTCTCCTCTCGCCGGTCGGCGCCGTTCGGGTGGCGAGCCAGGCCGCCGAGGTCGGGCTGGCGCCGGTGATCTTCCTGCTCTTCATCATCAACGTGTTTGTCGGGGTGTTCAACCTGGTCCCGCTGCTGCCCCTTGACGGGGGCCACGTGGCCATCGCCACCTACGAGCGCATCCGGAGCCGAAGGGGGAAGCGCCACTTCGCCGACGTCTCCAAGCTCATGCCCCTCACCGTCGGGGTGGTCGGGATGCTCCTGCTGGTGGGCCTGAGCGCCCTCTACCTCGACATCTCGAACCCCGCCTCGAACCCCTTCCAGTAGGCCGGTCGTGCAGTTCAGCTCCGGCCGAGCCCCCCGTCGGTCGACCCGTGCCGTCACCCTGGCCCACCCGAGCAACCCGGTGGTGGTGGGCGGCGACGCGCCGATCTCCATCCAGTCGATGACCATCACCAAGACGGCCGACGTCGAGGGCACCCTGGCCCAGATCTACGCGCTGGCCTCGGCCGGAGCCGACATCGTCCGCTGCACCTGCAACCGCCAGGACGCCGCCGAGGGCCTGGCCCAGATCGTTCCCCGCTCGCCGGTGCCGATCGTGGCCGACGTGCACAACAACCACCTCATGGCCTTCGCCGCCCTCGAGGCGGGCGTGGCCTGCCTGCGCCTCAACCCCGGCAACATCACGGACCCGACGAAGATCAAGGACATCGCTCGGGAGGCCAAGGACCGCGGCGTCCCCATCCGCATCGGCGTCAACGGCGGGAGCCTCGACGCCAAGCTCTACCAGAAGCACGGCGGCAAGGTCACGCCCGAGGCGATGGTCGAGTCTGCTCAGCAGGAGCTCGCCTACTTCCACGAGGTCGGCTTCGACGACGTGAAGATCTCGGTCAAGGCGAGCAACGTGCCGCTCATGATCGAGGCCTACCGCCAGCTGGCCGACGTCACCGACCACCCGCTCCACCTCGGCGTCACCGAGGCCGGGCCCCCGCCGGCCGGCCTCGTCAAGGGCACGGCCGGCATCGCCACCCTCCTGGCCGAGGGCATCGGCGACACCATCCGCTACAGCCTCACCGCCGATCCGGTGGAGGAGGCAAGGGCGGGCCGGGTCCTGCTCGAGGCGATGGGTCTGCGGGAACGCAAGAACGTGGACCTCATCGCCTGCCCGAGCTGCGGGCGGGCCGAGATCGACGTGATCCAGGTGGCCAAGGAGGCCATGGACGCATTCGCCGACCGGGAGATCCCGCTCCAGATCGCCGTGATGGGTTGCGTCGTCAACGGCCCGGGTGAGGCCCGTGACGCCGACCTGGGCATCGCCGCCGGGCGCAAGAAGGGGCACTTGTTCGTCCGGGGCCAGAACGTGGCGGTGGTTCCGGAGGACGAGATGGTCGAGTCGCTCGTGCGTTGGGCCGACCTCATCATGGAGGAGGGCGTCGAGGGCGCCCTCGGTCGGGCGGAGTCCGGCGCAGCGGAGGCGGCCGAGGAGGACCGCGTGGCACTCCTCGAGGAGCAGGGCGACGACGCCAACGCCAGCGGGGTGAAGGTCGACCTCATCCGCAAGACCATCGCCGACCACCCGTGACCTCGGCCGTCGACGATCCGACGGCTGCTCCGGATGACCGGCGGAGCCGGATCGTCCTCCGCCCGTGACCTCTGCCGTCGATGATCCGACGGCTGCTCCGGATGACCGGCGGAGCCGGATCGTCCTCCGCCCGTGACCTCTGCCGTCGATGATCCGACGGCTGCTCCGGACGACCGGCGGAGCCGGATCGTCCTCCGCCCGTGACCTCTGCCCTTGCTCACCCGACCCACGGCATCCCCGGTGAGGGGAGGGTGCGCCTCGCCGTGGACGAGGCGGACTGGGCTTCAGTGCGGAGGCTGATCCAGGCGTACCTCGCCTCGCTCGGCTTCGACATCGGCTTCCAGGGGCTGGGTCCCGAGCTCGACGACCCCGCTGGGAGCTACGGCCCTCCGGCCGGTGTCGCACTGCTGGCCTTCGCCGGCGACGACGAAGTGGCCGGGCGGTCGGCCGTGGGCTTCACCGGCGTGCGACCCTTCGGGGCCAGCGACGACGGTGAGCTGAAGCGCATGTTCGTGGCGCCCGCGGCGAGGGGCCTCGGCCTCGGGCGGAGCCTCGGTCAGGTCGCCGTCGCCGAGGCTCGGAGGCTGGGCCACCGCCGGCTGCTGCTGGACACGCGAGCGTCCCTGGTGGCGGCGTGCTCTCTCTACCGGGACCTGGGCTTCGTCGAGATCGACGCCTATCGCCACAACCCCTTCGACGACGCCGTCTTCTTCGCCCTCGACCTCCACTGAGCCAGGGGCAGGTCCACCGGGGGGGGCGCACGCCCATCGGCGGCCGTCGGGGGACGGGTGGCCTCCGCTATGCTCCCCGCCGAAGTTGCGTTCGATCGACCGCGGTCCCCGGACCGGCACAGACGTGGGCGCAAGCCCACGTCTTTGCTTTGTCGGACCGAGCCCCGACCTGCGAGGAGGTGCCACAAGATGACAGCAGAGGAGATCCGCTCGCTCGTGGCGCCGCTCGTCGAGGCCGAGGGGCTCGAGCTCTACGACGTCGAGGATGCCGGCGGTGTCCTGCGCGTCCTCGTCGACCGCCCGGGAGGCATCGACCTCGATGCTGTGGCGGCCGCCACCCGCCTCGTCTCCGACGCCATCGACGAGGCGGATGCCCTCGCAGGCCCGACCACGCTCGAGGTTTCGAGCCCCGGCCTCGAGCGCCCGCTGCGCACCCCCGAGCACTTCGCCCGCGCCATCGGCGCTCAGATCCACGTCAAGACCGTGTCGGCCAGCGTGGGGGAGCGCCGCTTCGAGGGCACGCTCGTGGACACCGACGACGAGAGCATCACCGTCGAGGCTGACAGCGGCGTTCGCGCCCTCGGTTACGGCGAGATCGAGCGGGCCCGCACCGTCTTCGAGTGGGGCGGCCAGCCCCGGCCAGGCGGCCCGAAGAAGGCGACGGGCTCGAAGGCCGGCTCCGGCAGCGCGATCCACCATCAGGCCGCTCCCAAGAAGCAGGCATCGGCGTCGCGCCCCTCCGGCGACGCCCAGACGCAGGAAGGCAGGGCAGGCTCATGAGCACCGCCAGCACCGGCAACTTCGAGATGATGGAGGCGCTCCAGGCCCTCGCACTCGACAAGGGCATCTCGGTCGACTCGCTCCTCGAGGCGCTGGCCAACGCCCTCGTCTCCGCCTACAAGCGCATGCCTGGTGCTGCCGAGGAGGCCTACGTCACCATCGACGCAGACAACCTCGACTTCCGCGTCTACGGCCAGGAGCTCGACGAGAACGGCAACGTCGCCCGGGAGTGGGACGCCACACCGGAGAACTTCGGCCGCATCGCCGCCCAGACGGCCAAGCAGGTCCTGATGCAGAAGGTGCGCGAGGCAGAGCGCGAGCTCAAGTACGAGGAGTACGCGGGACGTGAGGGCGACATCGTGACCGGGATCATCCAGCAGACCGACAGCCGCTTCACGCTGCTCGACCTCGGCAAGGTCGAGGCGCTGCTGCCCCAGGCCGAGCAGGTGCCCTACGAGCGACCCGAGCCCGGGACCCGGCTCAAGGCCTACATCGTGGAGGTCCGCAAGAACCCGCGTGGCCCCCAGATCGTCGTCAGTCGCACCCACCCCGGCCTCATCAAGCGCCTGTTCGAGCTCGAGGTCCCCGAGATCGCCGACGGGATCGTGATCCTCAAGGCGGTGGCGCGTGAGCCGGGGCACCGCACCAAGATCGCCGTCTGGTCCAACGATTCGAACGTCGACCCCGTGGGCGCCTGCGTGGGGGCGCGCGGCGCCCGCGTCCGGATGGTCGTGAACGAGCTCAGGGGCGAGAAGATCGACATCGTCCCCTACACCGAGGACCTCCAGGACTTCGTCATGAAGGCGCTCTCGCCGGCCAAGGTCAAGGAGGTGCGGCTCGACCACGACTCCGGCACCGCCGAGGTGATCGTCCCCGACTACCAGCTGTCGCTCGCCATCGGCAAGGAGGGCCAGAACGCCCGCCTCGCCGCTCGCCTCACCGGCTGGCGCGTGGACATCAAATCGGAGACGCAGCTCGCCGAGGAGGAGGCCGGTTACGAGGGCGAGGAGTGGGCCGAGGGCGAGTGGCGCGAGGACGCCGACAGCGGCGAGATGGTGTGGCACGCCGCCGAGGGTGGCCCTGCACTGTCGGCCGATGAGTGGAACGCCGGCGGGAGCTCCGACGACGGTGACGAGGACGGCGACGGCGCGCCGGGTGCTGGCCCGAGGGACGACGCCGGTGCGACGGCGGAGGCAGACCCCGCCGAGCGGGCGCCGGCCGAGGGCGGCGACGAGGCTGCACCGGACGGGGGGGCCGATCGGGTCGGCCACGATACCGATCTCGGCGCCCCTCCCACCGGGGAGCCGCCCGCTGGGGACACGCAGCCGGCCGAGGGTGGCGACGAGGCCGCCCCCGACGACGGCGCAGACCGGGCGGGCGGGGCCTCGTAGCGGCCGGCCCCCCTCAGCGGACCTGCGTCGGCTGCCGTCGCAGGGCCGCCCAGCCCGAGCTGGTGCGCGTGATCCGCTCGGGAGACGGCACACTGGTGGCGGGCCGAACCCTCCCCGGGCGGGGAGCGTGGCTCTGCGTCGGCTCGCCGGCGTGCATCGACCTGGCCACCCGCCGTGGCGCCCTCTCCCGGGCGCTGCGGGGGCCGGTCACCGAGGGTTCCGTGGCAACGCTTCGTGCGGAGCAGGCGGGACGTGCGAGGATGGAAGCCCACCTGGAGTGCCCGGCCGCCCTGCGGCCGGCCGATCCCGGCGTGGGGACGACGAGGTAGAAGGGGCAAGGAAAGCTTCTTGGCAGCGAAGATCAGGGTCTATGAGCTCGCACGCGAGCTCGGCCTCACGAACAAGGAGACGCTCGACCTGTGTGACGCGCTCGGTGTGGGCGTGAAGAGCCACAGCTCGAGCATCGTCGACGCACAGGCCGACCGGATCCGCCGCAAGGCCGATCGGGAGGGCCTGCGCCGCGACGTCCAGCCGCCCGAGCCCGAGGTCGACGCCAAGGCGAAGAAGGCCCCGACCGGCAAGCTGGCGGCGGTGCTCACCCCGGACGCACCAGTCCAAGCAGCTGCGGACCGGGACCGGTCAGGAGCGGCCCCCGCAGCGGAGGCCCCTGCCGCAGCTGCGCCCGCCGCCTCGGCGCCGACCGCTCCCGCCACGCCGGAGCCCACCCAGGAGGTGGCGGCACCCGTCGCCGTCGCACCTGCGGCACCGGCTCCGGCACCGGCCGCTCCTCACCGGATGGTGCGCAGCGCCCCGGCGAGCGAGCAGACCGACTACGCCCCGCCCCGCCCTGCCCCCGCTCCGGCCCCCCGCCCGGCTCCGGTTCCCGAGGTGCACGCCCCGGCGGCCCGCCAGTCCGCCCCGGCGGCACCGGGCGGCGGCCCCCCTCCTGCGTCAGGTGCGGTGCCCACGGCGCCCACTCCGGCCGTCCCTGCGGCGGCGCCTGCTCCCCCGGCCCCCGGTGCCGGGCCGGCACCATCGGCCCCTGCGGCGCCGTCGGCGCCGTCGGCAGACGCCCCCCCCGGGAGCCAGGCCCCGCCCCGTCCCCCTGGCCCACCTCCCGGCCTACGGGCGCCCGGCGGCCGGGCCGTCCCCCCGCCGCCCGGCGGCCCGCCCCGCTCCCTCGGCGGCAAGCCGATCCCGCCTCCCCCCGGCCCCCCGATCTCGCGGGCCGGCAAGCCCATCCCGCCCCCGCCCGGCCTCGGTGGTCGCGGCCCCGGTCGACCGGCACCTGGAGCCGGGCGGACGAGCGGGCCCGGTGGTGCCGGCGCCCGTCCCGGTGGCGGCGGCTACGCCGGTGCCGGTGCGGGTGCCCGTCCCGGTGGCGGCCCGCAGATGCTTCGCCCCGGCCAGGTGCCGGGTGCAGGCGGCCCCGGTGGCCGTCCCGGCGGCGGTGGCCGTCCCGGCGGCCCCGGTGGTCCCCGCGGCAAGCGTCGCGGTGGGCGTCGCCGTCGCAACCGCGAGGAGCTGCAGCCCCAGGGCATGTCCGGCTACACGCCGGATGCCACCCCCGTCCCCGAGGGCGAGACCGTCATCGAGCGGGGTTCCACGGCCAAGGACGTGGGCCCGAAGCTGAACCGCTCGGCTGCCGACATCGTCCGCTTCCTGCTCCAGCAGGGCGAGATGGTCACGGCCACCCAGACCCTGTCCGAGGACATGATCATGCTCTTCGCCGCCGAGATCGGCGCCGAGGTGCGCATGGTCGACCCCGGTGAGGAGCAGGAGGTCGGCCTCCAGGAGCTGCTCGAGGTCCTCGACGAGGAGGACGAGGACGAGTCGAACCTGCGGGTCCGTCCGCCGGTGATCACCGTCATGGGCCACGTCGACCACGGCAAGACGCTGCTGCTCGACCGCATCCGCGAGGCGAACGTCGTGGCCGGCGAGGCCGGTGGCATCACCCAGCACATCGGTGCGTACACGGTCGAGAAGAACGGCCAGCAGCTGACCTTCATCGACACCCCTGGCCACGAGGCGTTCACCGCCATGCGTGCCCGAGGCGCCGAGGCCACCGACATCGTCATCCTCGTGGTGGCGGCGGACGACGGCGTGATGCCGACGACGCTCGAGGCTCTCGCCCACGCCAAGGCCGCCGACGTGCCGATCATCGTGGCCGTCAACAAGATCGACCGGGAGAACGCCAACCCGGACCGGGTCATGCAGCAGCTCTCCGAGCAGGGCCTCGTGCCCGAGGCGTGGGGCGGCGACACGATCTTCGTACAGATCTCGGCGCTGCAGAGCCTCAACCTCGACGAGCTGCTCGAGAACCTGGTCGTGGTGGCCGAGCTCGAGGATCTCAGGTCCAACCCCGAGGGCCGCGCCTACGGCGTGGTGCTCGAGGCCAACCTCGACGTGGGCCGGGGTCCCGTGGCCACGGTCTTGGTGCAGCGCGGCAACCTCAAGGTCGGTGACCCCATGGTCGCAGGTCCTGCCTACGGTCGGGTCCGTGCCCTCATCGACGACAAGGGCGAGCAGATCAAGGAGGCCGGTCCGGGCATGCCCGTGCAGGTGCTCGGGCTGTCCGAGGTCGCCGACGCCGGTGACGACTTCGTCGTCGCACCCGACGAGCGCACCGCCCGCCGGGTGGGCGAGACCCGAGGCACCTACGCCCGCATCCGCGATCGCGCCGAGGACGCCTCCGCCATCAAGGCGGGCGTGAGGCTCGAGGACGTCTTCGAGCAGATCCAGAAGGGCGAGGCGGCGACGCTCAACCTCATCCTGAAGGCCGACGTCACCGGCTCGCTCGAGGCGCTCACCGACTCGCTCCGCAAGCTCGAGCGTGACGACGTCCGCATCACGTTCGTGCTCCGCAGCGTCGGCGGGATCACCGAGAACGACATCCAGCTGGCCAGCGCCACCGGCTCGACGATCATCGGGTTCAACGTCCGACCGGACCGCAAGGCCCGGACGCTCGCCGACCTCGAGAACGTGGAGATCAGGACCTACGAGATCATCTACCAGGTCCTCGAGGACATGCAGAACGCCATGCTCGGGCTCCTGGCACCTGAGTACGAGGAGATCGTGACCGGTGACGCCGAGGTGCGGGAGATCTTCCGTGTCCCCCGCATCGGTGCCATCGCCGGTTGCTACGTCCTCAACGGCGTCATCACCCGCAACTCCAAGGTCCGCTTCCTCCGGGACGGCACGATCATCTGGAAGGGCACGATCAACTCGTTGCGGCGCTTCAAGGATGACGTTCGGGAGGTCGCCACCGGGTTCGAGTGCGGCATCGGCCTCACCGACTTCCAGGACCTCAAGCCCGGCGACGTCATCGAGACCTACGAGGACCGGGAGATCCCCCGCTCCTGATCGCTGCGCCGAGCCGGCGGTGCGATCGGGCCTGTCGGGCCCGAGATACCGCGCCTCGGCCTGGCGGCTCGGGCGTGGCGGTCGGGCGGACCTCCGGCGTCGGGGTCCTCCGCCCCTGCGCCGGGCGGGGTCGCCGGAACGACCGACCACTACCCTCGGGGCCGTGCACGCCGCAGCCATCGAGCTCGACCTGCACCTCCTCGAACCCCGCTCGCTCAAGGCGAAGCGGGCGGTGGTGAAGCCGGTCGTCGAGGGTTGCCGGCGACGCTTCGGCGTTTCGGCGGCCGAGATCGGGCACCAGGACCGCTGGCAGCGGGCGTCGATCGGGATCGCCGCGGTCGCCTCGTCGCACACCCAGCTCGTCGAGGTGCTCGATGCCGTCGAACGCTTCGTGTGGTCCTTCCCTGAGCTCGAGGTCGTGTCGTGCGAGAGGACGTGGATCTGATGCCGAGGGGCCGCAAGCAGCGCCAGGATCGCAGCGGCGCCCGGCAGTACCCGCGGACGGCCCGGCTCAACGAGCTGTGCCAGCAGATCGTCGCCGACGAGCTGCGCCTCATCGACGACGAGCGCCTCGAGCTGGTGACGATCACGTTCATGCGCGTCGACCGGGACATGAGCCGTGGCCTCGTCATGTTCACCGCCCTCGGGGAGGACGAGGCCGGGGCACTCGAGGCGCTCGAGTCGCACCGGGTGCGCCTGCAGGCGGCGATCGGGCGCCAGGCGTCGATGCGGCGCACGCCCGAGCTGCGCTTCGAGGTGGACCGGGTGGTCGAGACCGGCAACCGCATCGAGCAGCTGCTGCGCGACGCCCCACCGGTCCGAGAGGACCACCCCGAGCTGACCGACGGCCGCTACAAGCTGGCCGAGGGCTTCGAGGACGGGCCGCCTGGACGCGCCTGAGCGGCGGGCCCCGACGGGTCTGCTGGTGGTCGACAAGGAGGCGGGCCCCACATCGCACGACGTCGTCGCCCGGGCCAGGCGCCGGTTGGGCACGAAGAAGGTCGGCCACTCGGGGACGCTCGACCCGGGCGCCACCGGCGTGCTCGTGCTCGGCGTGGGCCGGGCCACCAGGCTGCTGAAGCTGCTGACCGCCCTGCCGAAGTCGTACACGTGCGAGGTCGTCCTGGGCGCCGAGACGTCCACGCTGGACGACTCCGGCGCCGTGGTCGCCACCCACGACATGGCCGGTGTGACGCTCGCCGAGGTGCGCAGCGCAGCGGCCTCGCTCACCGGTGACATCCTCCAGGTCCCGCCGATGGTGTCGGCGCTGAAGGTGGGGGGCCGTCGGCTGCACGAGCTGGCGCGCGAGGGGATCGAGGTGGAGCGGGCTCCTCGCCCCGTCACCGTCCACCGCTTCGACGTCGCCGGCGAGGTCGGCCCGGGGGTGTTCGCCGTGGCCGTCGAGTGCTCCTCGGGCACCTACGTCCGCTCGCTGGCTGCCGACCTCGGCACTGCCCTCGGCGGCGGGGCCCACGTGCGATCCCTCCGGCGGACCGCCATCGGACCCTTCGAGGAGTCGTGCGCGCTCCCGGTGGAGGAGGCGGCCCTCCGCCCTCCCGTCGACGCGCTCGTGTTCCTCGACCGCGTGGAGGTCGGCGTCGAGGTCGGCGACCTCGTCCGCCGGGGGCGACGCCTCGTGTCCAGCGGTCAGGAGGTCACCTTCGAGGGTGCCGGCCCGTGGGCCGTCGTCGAGGCTGCCACCGGGGACCTCCTCGCCGTGTACCGGCTGGCGGGCGACCACGCCGTCCCCGACGTCGTCCTCCCGAGCGGCTGACCGACCCACCTTCCCGATGCCGTGCCCCCGCTCGGTGGTCGGACGTCCACGGGTCGGAGGCCGACGGGTCCAGGAGATGGACCGTGTCGCAGGTAGCGTCGCCGCGTGCAGGTGATCCGGTCGCTCGAGGCGTGCCCACGGCCGACCGAGGGCAGCGCCGTCACGCTCGGCTTCTTCGACGGCGTGCACCTCGGTCACCAGCTGCTGGTCGGTGAGGCCCGCCGGCTGGCGGCCGAGCAGGGGGCCAGGAGCGCAGTGGTCACCTTCGACCACCACCCCGCAGCCGTGGTGCGACCCGAGTCGGCCCCCAAGCTGCTCACCACCCTCGAGCACCGGCTCGAGCTGCTCGCCGCCACCGGGGTCGACCACGTGCTCGTCCTCGAGTTCGACGAGGCCCGGTCGAAGGAGTCGGCCGAGGACTTCGTCGAGGGGGTGCTGGTCGACTGCCTCCGGGCGCTGGCGGTGGTCGTGGGGGCGGACTTCCACTTCGGCTACCAGCGGCGGGGCGACGTCACCCTCCTCAGGGAGAGGGGCCGCGCCCGTGGCTTCGAGGTCGAGGGGGTGCAGCTCGTGGGGTCCGGCTCCGAGGGCGCCCGACCCGTGTCGTCGACCGCCATCCGCAGCGCGTTGGCCGCAGGGGACCTCGGCGGGGCCAACCGCATGCTCGGACGCCCCCACGAGGTGCGGGGGATCGTCCACACCGGCGACCGGCGCGGGCGGGAGCTCGGCTTCCCGACCGCCAACGTGGCCGTGCCCGAGACGGTGGCGCTGCCGGCCGACGGCATCTACGCCGGCTGGTACGAGCGACCCGACGGCAGTGTCCACCGTGCCGCCATCAGCCTTGGACGGCGACCGACCTTCTACGCCGACCAGGCCGCCTCGCTCCTCGAGGCCCACCTGCTCGACTTCGACGGCGACCTGTACGGCGAGGAAGCACGGGTCCGCTTCGTGGCCCGGCTCAGGGGCGAGGAGCGCTACGACTCGGTCGAGGCGCTGGTCGCGCAGGTCGCGAAGGATTGCGTCGCCGCCCGGGTGGTGCTGTCCTGATGGCCGCGGTCGTCGGGCCCCGGGCCAGCGAGGTCGAGGCCCAGCAGAGCGGCGCCAGGGTCACCGAGCCCCGGCTCGCCCGCCATGCCATCCGCCTCGGCGACGGCCACCGGGTCCAGGTGTCGGTGGCCGGGCGTGGTGTGCCGCTCGTGGTGGTTCACGGCTTCACCGCCGAGGGCTTCCTCTACGCCCAGAGCCTGTCGCGGCTCGTGGCCAGCGGGTTCAAGGTCGTTGCCATCGACACCGCGGGCCACGGCGGCACCGCCGGTCTGTCCGCCCGCGGCGGCGATCTCTCCGACTACGCGGCGCTGCTGGGCCGGGCCGTCGACCACCTTGGCATCCGTCACGCCGTGTTCGCCGGGCACTCGATGGGCGGGCGCATCATCACCGAGCTGATCGCCCGGGAGCCCAAGCGCGCCATGGCGGTCGTGCTCCTCGACGCCATCGTCGGGGACACCTGGGACACGATGGTGCGGACCTTCCGCATGGCGCCGATGCTCATGGGGATGACCGGGGCGATCCTCGCCGCCGACACGCTCACCACCCTGCCAGTGCTGCGCAACCCCCGTCAGGCCACCAAGCTCCTCCGGCTCTGGTTGCCCGGGCTCGTCGGCAACGCCCGCCAACCGTGGCAGGTCGCTGGTTCGGCGGTGTCGATCCTCCGCTCGGGGGCCACCCGTTGGATGCTGGAGTCGCTCCGAGACCACCACGTCCCGGTCCTCGTCATCCATGGCGACCGCGACATCGCCGTCCCCCTGCGCACGGCCCGGGAGGCGGCCCGGCGGGCGGGGGGCCAGCTGGTCGTGGTCCACGGTGCCAGCCACTCCTGGCTCCTGAAGGACCCCGAGACGTTTCCGGGAATCATCGCCGAGCAGCTCTCGGGCGGCCTCGGTCGAGCGGTGCGGACGGGACTCACCAAGGCGGGCGTCCCCTTCGACGAGCCCGGCATCGGAGAGATCGAGGACGCCCTCTACCGCAAGCGGGCGCTCGTCCACGACCTGACACCGCGACTCGAGTTCGACGTGGTGAGCGGCGTCCGCCGGGCCCCGCCCCGCTACCACTGGTCGACCAGCAAGCCCTGACACCACGGGTCCCTGACCGCCCGCGCACCCCACCCCGGTGCGCCTGCGCAGGGCGCCGCCGGTGCTCCCGTGCAGCCTCCGGGGTGGCGAGGCCGCAGGACAGGCCATACCCTGGGGCGAGCCTCCGGCAAGCTGCTGGAGGGCGACGCGAACGAAGAGGCCCCCAGACGAGATGCCCGACAAGACCGCAGTCATCAGCGAGCACCGAACGCACGAGACCGACACCGGCTCTGCCGAGGTGCAGATCGCACTGCTCACCGCTCGCATCACCGAGCTCAACGAGCACCTGAAGATGCACAAGAAGGACCACCACAGCCGCCGGGGCCTCCTCCAGCTCGTCGGCCGTCGCAAGCGCCTCCAGGCGTATCTGCGCAACGTCGACGTCGAGCGCTACCGGGCCATCAACGCCCGGTTGGGCCTCCGCCGCTAGCACCAGCCTGGGCGTCCGTCCGGCCGCCCAGCGTGCTCTCCGCACCACCTCGCCCGCAGCCCACGACGGGTCGGGCGTCACACCCAGCAGCATCGGGTGGGAGCGGTCAGCTGTTCGACGAGCGCCCCTCGGGCCGGCCACACGTGCCGGCTCCGGGTGGCCCCCGTCGGGTAGCTGGCGCACCACCCCGCTGCACGAACAGAGAGGGAGACCATGGCTGAAGCCACCTCCGTAGAGGGTCCCGTCAGCGGGACCGACAAGACCCTGTCCTTCGAGACGGGCAAGCTCGCCCACCAGTCCCAGGGCGCCGTCGTCGTCCGCATCGGCGACACACAGGTGCTCGTCACCGCCAACGGCGACAAGAACGTCCGCGAGGGGATCGACTTCTTCCCCCTCACCGTCGACATCGAGGAGAAGGCGTACGCAGCGGGCAAGATCCCGGGTTCGTTCTTCCGCCGTGAGGGTCGCCCCACCGACAACGCAGTGCTCACCTGCCGACTCATCGACCGCCCCCTCCGCCCGAGCTTCGCCGAGGGCTACCGCAACGAGACCCAGGTCGTGGGCACCGTCCTCGGCGTCGACGACGACAACCCCTACGACGTGGCCGCCATCAACGGCGCCTCCGCCGCGCTGATGCTCTCCGGCCTGCCCTTCGACGGCCCCATCGGCGCGGTCCGCCTCGCCTACTCGGTCGAGGGCACCTGGATCCCGCACCCCACCTGGGCCGAGGGTGACGACGCCACGTTCCTCATCGTGGTCGCCGGCCGCGAGGTCAAGGGCGAGATCGCCATCATGATGGTCGAGGCGGGCGGGACCGAGACGGCGTGGTCGCACTACGAGGCGGGCGCGCCCAAGGTGACCGAGGCCGTCATCGCCGACGGCCTCGAGGCGGCCAAGACGTGGATCAAGGAGTCGATGGACCTCCAGCACCAGCTGGTGGAGAAGCACGGCCGCCGCGACCCGCTTCCCTTCGAGGCCAAGGTCGACTACGGCCAGGACGTCTTCGACCGGGTCGAAGCCGTCGGCACCGACGCCATCGCCGCGGCCTCCACCGTCACCGACAAGGCGGAGCGCAACGCGGCCATCGCCGACGCCACATCCGCCATCCGCGAGCAGCTCAAGGGTGAGCTCGAGGGTCGTGACAAGGAGATCAAGGAGGCCGTCCGCAGCCTCACCAAGAAGCTGGTGCGCCAGCGGGTCGTGCAGGACGGCGTCCGCATGGACGGTCGAGCTGCGGCCGACCTGCGCGCCCTCTCCGCCGAGGTGCACGTCCTCGAGACGGCGCACGGCACGGGCCTGTTCCAGCGTGGCGACACCCAGGTGCTCAACGTCTGCACCCTCGGCATGCCGCGCATGGACCAGCTCCTCGACACCCTCAGCCCCGAGGACCGCAAGCGCTACATGCACCACTACAACATGCCGCCCTACGCCAACGGCGAGACCGGGCGCATGGGTGGCACCAAGCGCCGTGAGGTCGGCCACGGCCTCCTCGCCGAGCGGGCGCTGCTGCCCGTGGTGCCCTCGCAGGAGGAGTTCCCCTACGCGCTGCGCCTCGTCTCCGAGGTGCTGGCATCCAACGGCTCGACCTCCATGGCGTCGGTGTGCGCCAGCTCGCTCTCGCTGATGGACGCAGGCGTGCCGATCAAGGCGCCCGTCGCCGGCATCGCCATGGGTCTCATCTACGAGGACGGCGTCTACACCACCCTCACCGACATCCTCGGAGCCGAGGACGCGTTCGGTGACATGGACTTCAAGGTGGCCGGCACGGCGGAGTTCGTGACCGCCCTCCAGCTCGACACCAAGATCGAGGGCCTGCCCGCCGACGTGCTGGCTGACGCGCTTCGCCAGGCCTACGACGCCCGGATGCAGATCCTCGACGTGATGAACGCCTGCATCGCCGAGGCCCGCAGCGACGTGGCCGACACGGCGCCGAAGATCGTCAGCTTCGACATCCCGATCGACAAGATCGGCGAGGTGATCGGCCCGAAGGGGAAGGTCATCAACACCCTCCAGCAGGAGACGGGCGCAGACATCAACGTCGACGATGACGGGATGGTGGGAACGGTCACCATCGGGTCCAAGGACGGCCTCGCCGTGTCGGAGGCTCGCCGCCGCATCGAGCTCATCCTCGACCCGCCGCTCGCCGTGGTGGGCGCCACCTACCAGGGCCGCGTCGTCAACATCACCAAGTTCGGCGCCTTCGTCAACATCCTCCCGGGTCGCGACGGCCTGGTTCACATCTCCAAGCTGGGCCAGGGCAAGCGCATCGACAAGGTCGAGGACGTCGTCAGCTTGGGCGACGCGATCGAGGTGCGGGTCGACGACATCGACCCGCAGGGCAAGGTCTCGCTCTCGCCCGTGGGCGACGGGCCGGAGGGCGGCGACGAGGAGGGCACAGACGACGCACCGCGCACCGAGCGGGCCCCCCGTGAGGACCGCCCGGAGCGCGCTCCGCGCCGTGAGCGTGCGCCCCGCGAGGAGCGCGCACCCCGCGAGGAGCGCGCGCCCCGTGAGGAGCGTGCGCCCAGGGAGGAGCGGCCCCCCCGCTCGGAGGAGCGGAGCCAGAGCGGTGTCACCACCGTCTCGTTCGAGGACACCTTCGAGTCCGAGGTGAAGGACGCCTTCGGTGACCTCGGCCCCGAGGCCACAGGCGGGGCACCCGCCGACCGACCCCGTGGCGGCGACCGCGGTCGTGGCGGCCGTCGGGGCGCACCACGCCGCTGACGTCGCCGTCCGGACCCGGCGGGGATCCGGGTATCCGCACGGCGCGCCTTCCCAACGGCATCCGGGTCGTGACCGAGGCGATGCCCGACGCCCGCTCGATCTCCACGGGGATCTGGGTGGGCGTCGGGGGCAGGGACGAGCCACCCGCGCTGGCGGGCGCCTCACACCTCCTCGAGCACCTGCTCTTCAAGGGGACCGCCGATCGGTCGGCCAGGGAGATCGCCGAGGCGGTCGACGCCGTCGGCGGCGAGATGAACGCGTACACCACGCTCGAGTACACCGCCTTCGACACCAGACTGCCGGCGGGCCAGCTCGACCTCGGGCTCGACCTGCTCTGCGACGTCGTGTCGCACCCGGCGTTCCGGCCCGCCGACCTCGAGGCCGAGCGCCAGGTCATCCTCGAGGAGCTCCTCATGGAGGAGGACACCCCCGACGATCGTGTGCTCGGCGTGCTGGCCGACGCCCAGTTCCCGGGCCACCCGCTCGGGCGGGAGGTGCTCGGCACGCGGGAGACGATCTCGTCGATGGACGTCGGCGCCATCAGCGCCTTCCACCGTGAGTGGTACCGCCCGGTGAACCTTGTGGTCGCCTGTGCCGGCGCCGTCGATCACGCCGAGGTGGTCGCAGCCACGGGTCGCCGCCTGGGTGGTCTCTCCGGGGGGGTGGCGCCCGTGCGGCGCCCCCCGACAGCACCAGCGGAGCCGTTGCGGCTGCTCCGGCGCAGGACCGAGCAGGTGCACCTGGCGGTCGGGGCGCGCGCCCTCGCCCGCCACGACCCCGACCGGGTGGCCCTGGCGGTCGCCAACCAGGCCCTCGGCGGTGGTCTCTCGAGCCGGCTGTTCCAGGAGATCCGCGAGCGCCGGGGCCTCGTCTACAGCGTCTACTCCGACGCCATGGCGTGGAGCGACGCTGGCGCGCTCGTCGTCTACGCAGCGACCGCGCCGGCCCGGGCGGCGGAGGTCCTCGGGCTCCTCCACCACGAGCTCGATCGGCTCGTCACCGGCGGCCTCTCAGCCCGCGAGCTCGAGGTCGCGGTCGGTGCACTCGCCGGCTCGACCGTCCTCGGCCTCGAGGACTCCGGCAGTCGCATGGGCCGCATCGGCAAGGCGCTCCTCGTCGACGGTGCCGTCGTGGGGATCGACGATCTGGTGGACCGGTTCCTGGCCGTCACCACCGACGACGTCGCCCGCGTCGTCGGGCGGGTGCTCGGCTCCGGGGAGCGGACGGTGGCCGTGATCGGCCCCATCTCCAAGCGGGACCTGCTCCAGCGACGGGTGGCGTGATGGCGGCGGCGCCCTCCGTCGAGGCGGCCAGCCGACGCACCTTCGCCATCATCAGCCACCCCGACGCCGGCAAGACCACCCTCACCGAGAAGTTCCTGCTGTACGCCGGTGCACTGCAGTCGGCAGGAACCGTCAAGGCTCGGGCGGGAAGGCGCTCCGCCACCTCCGACTGGATGGAGATGGAGCAGAAGCGGGGGATCTCGATCTCCTCCACCGTGCTCCAGTTCCCCTACCGCGACCACACGATCAACCTGCTCGACACCCCGGGCCACCGCGACTTCTCCGAGGACACCTACCGCGTGCTCGCCGCGGTCGACGCGGCCGTGATGGTCCTCGACGTGGCCAAGGGCATCGAGCCCCAGACGCGCAAGCTGTTCGAGGTCTGCCGCGACCGGGGCATCCCGCTGCTCACGTTCCTGAACAAGCTCGACCGGCCGGGCCGCGAGCCGCTCGAGATCCTCGACGAGATCAGCGACCAGCTCGGCCTCATCCCCACCCCCGTCACCTGGCCGGTCGGCATCCCGGGCGACTTCCGTGGGGTCGTCGACCGGCGCGACGGCAGCTTCGTGCGGTTCACCAAGGCTGCCCGCGGCGCCAGTGAGGCCGCCGAGGAGGTCGTCGCGCCGGCTGAGGCGGCGGTGCGGGAGGGCGCAGCATGGGAGGCGGCCCAGGAGGAGATCGCGCTGCTCTCGGCCTCGGGCAACGACCTCGACGTCGAGTCGTTCCTGGGCGGCATCACGAGTCCCGTCTTCGTGGGTTCCGCGCTGACCAACTTCGGCGTCCGCCTCCTCCTCGACGCGGTGGTGGACCTGGCGCCTGCGCCCTCGCCCGTCCGCGACGCCGAGGGGAAGCCCCGCCCCCTCGACGCACCCTTCGCAGGGTTCGTCTTCAAGATCCAGGCGAACATGGACCCGGCCCACCGAGACCGCATCGCCTTCGTGCGCGCGTGCTCCGGGCACTTCCGGCGCGGCATGACAGTGACCCACGCCGCCTCGGGCCGGCCCTTCGCCACGAAGTATGCGTCGACGGTGTTCGGCGCCGATCGGGAGACGATCGAGGAGGCGTTCCCCGGGGACGTCATCGGCCTCGTCAACGCCAGTGGCCTCGGGATCGGCGACACGCTCTACGAGGCGGATCCCGTGCGCTTCCCTCGGATCCCGAGCTTCGCACCCGAGCAGTTCGTGGTGGCCAGGCCCCTCGACGGTGGCCGCTACAAGCAGTTCCGCCGCGGCCTCGCCCAGCTCGACGAGGAGGGTGTCGTGCAGGTCCTCCGCCACGTCGAGCGTGGTGACGCAGCACCGATCCTCGCCGCGGTGGGCCCCATGCAGTTCGAGGTGTTCGCCCACCGCCTCGAGCACGAGTTCGGCGCGCCCGTCGAGCTCCTGGGGACGTCCTACAAGGTCGCCCGCCGCACCGACACGACGTCAGCGGCAGCGCTGGCCCGCAGCACAGGCGTCGAGGTCCTGGCGCGCGCCGACGGCACGCTGCTGGCGCTCTTCGAGAGCCCCGCCTGGCTGGCGCGGGTGGAGCAGGACAAGCCCGAGCTCACGCTCGAGCGCATCCTCGCCGACTGAGCTCCGGGCGGCCCGGCACGGGGCGAATGGGGGACAATGGCGACATGACCATCAAGGTGGGCGTGTTCGGGGCGGCGGGGCGGATGGGCCGCACGGTGTGCGGGGCGGTGTGCGCCGACCCGCAGCTGCACCTGGTGGCCGCCGTCGACCCGTACCACCAGGGCCTCGACCTCCGGTCCGTCACCGGCGTCGACTGCGACCTCCACATGGCACTCGACGGCGACGCCCTCGCCGACGCCGGCGCCTCGGTGGCGGTCGACTTCACGGTGGCCGCCGGTGCTCGCGAGAACCTCCACTGGTGCGCGGCGAACGGCGTGCACGCAGTGGTGGGGACAACCGGGCTGGACGAGGACGATCTCCACGAGCTCGCCGAGATCTTCACCACGAGCAACTGCGTGGTCGCCCCGAACTTCGCCATCGGCGCCGTGCTGATGATGCGCTTCGCCGAGCTGGCGGCGCCGTGGTTCCCCACGGCGGAGATCATCGAGCTGCACCACGATCAGAAGGTCGACGCCCCCTCGGGCACCGCCCTGCTCACGGCCGAGCGCATGACGGGCGCGTCGGTCGAGTGGGGGGAGGACCCCACCGTGGAGCACGTGCTCGAAGGTGCCCGCGGCGGGAGGGGGTCGGGCGGGATCCCGATCCACTCGGTCCGCCTCCGCGGCCTCATCGCCCACCAGGAGGTGCTGTTCGGCACGACCGGGCAGTCGCTCACCATCCGCCACGACAGCTTCGACCGCAGCTCCTACATGCCGGGCGTGCTGCTCGCCATCAAGGCGGTGGTGGAGCGACCGGGTCTGACCGTCGGCCTCGATGCCATCCTCGGCCTCTGATCGCGCTGCGCCTGCGTCTGACGGCACGGCGCGTGAACGGCGCCGCGTCGGTGGGCGGCGAGCTCAGACAGGCGTGGTGAGACCGAAGCGCCGGGCGACGAGCGTGCCGAGCAGATCGAGTGGGAGCGCGCCGTGCCGGAGCACCTCGTCGTGGAAGTCACGCACGTCGAAGGCCGCGCCCGCCGCCGCTGAGGCTGCGTCCCGGAGTGCGGCGATGCGCCGCTCGCCCACCTTGTAGGCGAGGGCCTGACCGGGAAGCGTGAGGTAGCGGTCCACCTCCACGACCACCTCCTGCTCGGGCGTCACCGAGTGCTCGCGGAAGTAGGCGATGGCCCGCTGGCGGTCCCAGCCAAAGGAGTGGAGCCCGGTGTCGAGCACCAGTCGGATCGAGCGGAGCATCTCGGCGTCGAGGGCGCCGAAGTGCTGGTAGGGGTCGGTGTAGAGGCCGAGCTCCCTGCCGAGGCTCTCGCAGTAGAGGCCCCAGCCCTCGATGTAGGCGGTGAAGAGCCCGTTGGCCCGGAAGGAGGGCAGCTCGTCGAGCTCCTGGGCGAGGGCGATCTGGAAGTGGTGCCCGGGGACCGCCTCGTGGATGCAGACCGACTCCATGTTCCACGACACCCGGGTCTCGAGGTGGGACGTGTTGGCGAAGAACTGGCCGGCTCGACCCTGCTCGAGCGACCCGGGCAGGTAGAAGGCCATCGGGGCGGTCGACGCCGACTCGGCCGGGGCGGGAACGACCGCGAAGGGCAGCCGGGGCATGGTGCGGAAGAGCCGGGCGACGTGCTGGTCGACCCGCTTGGCGATGTCCCGGTAGGACCGGAGCAGGTCGTCCTCGCTGTCGAAGCGGAAGCGCCCGTCGGTGCGCAGCACCTCGGCGAACGCCTGGCGACCTCCGCGAAACCCGGTGTCGATCATGACGTCGTCCATCGCAGCCCCGACCCTGGCCACCTCGGCCAGCCCCAGCTCGTGGATCTCACCCGGCGTCAGGTCGGTGGTGGTGTAGGTCCTGACCCGCTCGGCGTACCACGCGCCGCCGTCGGGGAGGGCGTCGAGACCGGTGGAGCTGCGGGCGCCTGGCAGGTAGACGTCGGTGACGTGGGCGAGGAACCGCCGCAGCGCCGGGTCCACCTGCGCGCCCACGATCGAGCCCGCCTCGGCCAGCACGTCATCGTCCTCGGGGCCGCCGACACGGTTGCGCAGCCCGGTGAGGAGCGGGCTCTCCCTCGGGTCGTCCCCTGGGGTCAGGTGCGCAGCGACCGACGACGGCACGTTTCGCAGCGTGACGGCGGGCGGCGTGACGCCGAGGGCGAGGGCCTCGTCAAGGAGCGCCGATGCCTGGTCGAGCAGTTCGGGGAGGCGGCGGAGCCGTTCGAGGACGTCGGCGAGGTCGGCCGGGGTGCTCATCGGCATGGCTGCGAGCGTCTGAGCGGCCTCGGCCGCAGGATGGCCGAGCGGGCCGACGACGAGGAGGTGGTCGTTCGGGAAGCGAGCTGCGTCGGCGTCGCTCACGGCCTGCTGCTCGAACACGTCCCAGCTCAACTGGTCGGCGTCGTCCAGCTCTGACCGGTCGATCGACCGCAACAACTCGAGCGGTGCCCCGGCCTGCGCCCGGCGTCGGGCCACGGCGGCGGGGGAGAGGTCGCTCCAGCGATCGCCGTAGCCGGGGATGCCGAAGAACGTCGCATGCTCCGGGGCGTCGTCGAGCCGCTGCGCCCACGCCAGGTCGAAGAGCCGGTGCAGTCGCTCCGCTGCCGTGCCGCCGGCATCGGGACGAGCGCCCGCGAACGGGTCCCCACCGGTCATTGGCAGCGACGGTAGCGGCGCACCTGCCAGCATGGAGTTTCGTGGGGGTCCGATCGGGCACACTGGCCCGGCACCAAGACCGCACGAAACCGAGCGAAGGAGCCCGAAAACCATGGCCGACATCACGACGACGAACCCCCCTGGCGCCACCGGCTCGAGCGGTACGTCGGGTACGGCTGGCGGTCTCGTCACCGAGCAGGGGAAGACCAGCATCGCCGACTCGGTCGTCGCCAAGATCGCCGGCATCGCCACCCGTGAGATCTCGGGCGTGCACAACATGGGGTCCGGCGCAGCCCGGACCATGGGTGCGATCAAGGAGAAGATCGGATCGAGCAAGTCGACGGTCTCCCAGGGCGTCAACGTCGAGGTGGGCGAGCGGCAGGCTGCGGTCGACCTCGACATCGTGGTGGAGTACGGCATCCCCATCGTCGACCTCAGCAAGGCCGTGCGCGACAACGTGACCCAGCGGATCGAGCGGATGACCGGGCTCGAGGTCACCGAGGTCAACGTGTTCGTCGACGACATCTTCCTCGAGGAGGAGGAGAAGGCGCCGGCACCCGAACGGGTCCAGTGAGCTCCGTCCCGCCCGTCGACGTCGATGCGGTGGCGGCCGCAGTGACCGCCTGCCCGTCGGTCGCACACCTCGTGCAGGGTGGCCCGGGTGAGCAGGTGGCGACGTTCCTGCCGGGCCGGCGTGTCGGCGGCGTGCGGGTGACCGACGAGGTCGTCGAGGTGCACGTCGCCACTCGCTGGGACGTGCGGATCCCCATGGCGGCCGCCGAGGTCCGGGCGGCGTTGTCTGCCTTCGTCGGGAGTCGTTCCGTGGCGGTCGCCGTCGACGACGTCGACGACCCGCAGGCGGCGCTGCCTGCCGCCACCCCTGATGGCCCGCCGCTCGGGATCCCATCGGCGCCTGCAGGAGCAATCCGCGACCCGATTGCGCCGGCGGGCGGGTCGCTTGGTCCGGTCACCCCACTGGGTCCCGCCGGCACCCCGCCGGACGCGGTGCCGTCTCCCTCGTGAGCACCCCACGGTGAGACCGGACCCCCCCGCTGGGGCCCCGGACCCGTGGGTGGTGCTCGGGCTGCAGCGAGGTGCAAGCGCGGCGGAGGTGGCACGGGCGTGGCGCAACCTCGCCGCTCGCCATCACCCTGACGCCGGCGGCGACGCCGATCGGTTCCGCGAGATCGTCACCGCACGCGATCGCATCACCGCCATCCACGCAGGCCGGTCCCACGGTCACGTGGCCGTCGTCCGCCGAAGGAGCGCAGCGGCGCGGGTCCTCCGGCCGCTTCGCCGCCGCATCGATCGACGCCTCAACCCACGGGTCCACTGACCCCTCGAGCCCGCTGACCTCAGAGCCCGCTGAACCCCACAACAAGGAGCTCCACGTGCAAAAAACCTATGCCGGCCTCTTCACCGGCCTTGTCCTCGGCTTCGCCTTCGTGCTCGTCGGCTTCGGCGAGATGCTCGTCGTCGCCCTCTTCGGCCTCATCGGCTTCTTGATCATGAAGGCGGTCGTAGGTGAGCTCGACGTCATCTCCGACGTCCTCGACCGCAACCGGCGCTCGGGCAGCTAGCGCCGACATGAGCACCTTCTCGCGCCAGCTCACCGGGGAGGACGTCACCACGACCTCCCCGTCGACACAGGAGGTGCCGTCCGTGCCGACGTCAGACCCCGGCCTCGCCACAGAGCGGGGGACCACCACGATCGCCCCCAAGGTCATCGCCGCCATCGCCCGGCGGGCTGCGACCGAGGTCGGGGGGGTCGAGTCGGTCGAGGCGACGGGGCTGCAGGGCGTCCTCGGATCGCTCAGGTCGTCGTCGTCGGGCGGGGCCACGGCCGACGTGGCTGCACGACGGGCTGCTGTCGACCTCCGCCTCGCGGTGCGCTGGCCACTCCCCGTCCACGAGGTGACGATGGCGGCGCGAGAGCACGTGCGGGCCCGCGTCGAGCACCTGACCGGCCATGCGGTCACCGACGTCGACATCGCCGTCGTCGACCTGCCCGTCCCCTCGGCCGGCAAGCGGAAGCGGGTCGTCTGATGGATGCCGTGCGCACCACCAACCGCATCGTCAGCGCCCTGCTCGCCGTTGCGCTCGTCGTCGGTGGCGTCCTCGTGGCCATCGAGGTCATCCTCGCCGCCCTCGACCGGGGCCCGTGGGTCCTGCCCCACGAGGGCTGGGCACGCAGCGCCCGCGAGACCATGTACACGGACCGCAGCGCTCGCATCCTGTTCCTGCTGCTCGCAGTGGCGGGCATCGCGCTCCTGCTGCTCGAGCTGCTCCGCCGCCGTCCGCCCGCGCTGCGGATGAGCGAGGGGGAGAACGGACTCGAGGCAGACCTCGACCGCCGGGGCGTGGAGCGCTGGCTCGCAACCAGGCTCACCGACATCGAGGGGGCGGCGGGCGCCAAGGCCAAGATCACCCGCCGGGCCGTCGATATCAAGGCCCAGACCCCGCAGCGCGACGTGGCCGATGTCCAGCGTCGTCTCGAGGGTGCCGCGCAGGAGAACCTCGATCAGCTCGACCTGGCCCAGCCGCTGCGAGCACGTGCCAAGGTCACCAGCAGGAGGTCCGAATGACGAAGCTCGATCGAATGAACCGCACCGTCGTGTCGTTGCTCGGCGCGATCCTCCTCGCCGTCGGCGCCTACGGGCTGCTGCGGGGAGCCGGCGCCTTCGGCGACGACATGGCCGGTGACCCGCTCCGCACGCAGGGCATGGCCGACTTCGTGGCCGACAACGACCGCTGGTTGTGGGCGGCCGTCGCCGCCGTCGCCCTGCTCATCGCCCTGGCCGCCGTGGGCTGGCTCCGATCGCAGCTCACGCCCTCTCCCTCGCTCGGGTACCTCCCGGTGGCCACCGGGGAGTCCGCCGGCAAGACGACGCTCGACACGAGCGCGGTGAGCGCAGCGGTCGCCCGCGACATCGAGGTCGACCCGGACGTGAACAGCGCCCGGGTGCGGGTGGTGCCGGTGGGCGGCGCCATGGGCCTCGACGTGCGGGCGGTGGTGGCCGACCACGGTGACGTCCACGCCGTGCGACGGAGGATCGAGACCGTCGTGCTCGAGCGAGCGCGCGCCGCCCTCGGACGCCCTGACCTCACCGCCACCCTCCGACTCCGCCTGGGCGATCCCGGAGCCCGGACCGTCTTCTAGCCACCGAGGCCGTCGTGTTCACGGCGGCCCTTCGGCAGGGGGCGCAGCGGGCGCCCTCGGTGGGTCGACGGGGGTGGTGGGTCGATCCGCCTGGTCGTCGTCCACGACGTCCTCGAGCTCCGACAGCGCAGCGAGCTCGCCCGTCCCCCGGCGGCGGTCCAAGAGCGCCTGGCCGCCGATCACGACGATCCCGAAGATGGTCAGCGGGAGCTGGTACGTCCCGATGAACCCGAGGACCGAGTCACGTGGCCCGGCCAGGACGTCACCGACGTAGCGCAGGAGGGCCAGGCGGGCGAGCGTCCCCGAGACGTTGAGCGCCAGGAAGATCGCGGGCCGCATGCGCGATGCGCCTGCGAAGAGGCAGATGTAGTTGTTGGGGGCGAGGAACACGAGTGGGTACGCCGCCTTCGTGAAGAACCCCTCGGCGTCGCGCAGGAACCTCCCGACCGAGCCGCCCCGCCGGTCGACCCACGCCAGGGCGGCTTCACCGAACCAGTACCCGAGCAGGTAGAAGAGCGGGTCGGACAGGAGCAGCCGCAGCGTCCCGACGACGTAGTACGAGATCGCGTCCAGCGATCCCGAGACGGCCAGGACGCTCACGTTGCGGGCGTCGAGGGCAAGGAGCACCAGCGGGTGCTCGTTGACCAGGGTGGCGGTCAGCGCCCTGCCGACGTTGGACGCCACCACCAGGCAACCGATGGGGACGAGCAGGGCCGTGAGGCGCCGCCGGCGCTGTGCCTCGTCCACCGCCGCAGCGTAGGTGGTGGCGTCCGTGCACCGCCCCCGGGCACGGCCCTCGGGTGCCGGGCCGTAGGGTCATGGCTGTGACGGACGGCGCACCCGCCCAGCTGGGGCCGCCCGCCCCGGCCAGGCAGGGCATCCTCGGGGCCACGTACGCCTGCATCGCGAGGTCGGGCCTCGCCCGCGTCACCGTCGAGGATGCGGCCAGGGAGGCCGGGGTCTCACGGGCCACGGTGTACCGGCACTTCCCGGGGGGACGGGACGAGCTCGTGCGGGCGACGGTCGCCCGCGAGGTTGCGAGCTTCTTCCTCGAGCTGGCCGAGGCCGTGGCCGGCGCCACGACCGTGGCCGCCGTGCTCGAAGAGGCGCTGCTCCATGCCCACGCGGCGGTGGCCGACCACGAGGTGCTCCAGAAGCTGCTGGCCACCGAGCCGGATCGCCTGCTGCCGAACCTGACCGTGGAGGCGAGCCGCCTCCTTCCCCCCATCGCCGAGTTCCTCGAGCCCCACCTCCGCCGGCTTCATCTCAGGCAGGGCGTCGAGGTGTCCGCCGCCGCCGAGTACGTGGCCCGGATGGTGCTCAGCCTCGTCGGGTCGCCGGGACGGTGGGACCTCACCGACCGCCAGGAGGTGGCGGAGCTCGTCGGTTGTGAGCTGCTCGCCGGGATCGTGGAGGACGGGAGGCGTGCACCAGCCCCCGCCGCAGGACTCGTGCAGCGCCCGACCGTGCTTCCAGATGACCTCGGTGCCGAGGCGGACGGCCTCGCCGACGTGGAGCCGGCACGCGCCGAGGAGGGCGAGCGGCGGGTGTTGGCAGCTGCGCTCGTCTGCCTGAGCCGCTGGGGCATCGCCAAGACCTCCCTGGACGACATCGCCAGGGAGGCAGGCGTGAGCCGGGCCACCGCCTACCGGCTCTTCCCCGGGGGCAAGGACACCGTCCTCGACGCCACGGTGGGAGCCGAGCTGGTGCGCTTCGCCGACGAGCTCGCCACCCGCCTCGACGCCGCCGAGGACCTCGAGGACCTCCTTGTGGGCGGCGTCACATTCTCATCACGGGCCCTCGCCGGTCACGCCGCCCTCCAGTACCTGCTCGCCCACGAACCCGAGCAGGTCCTGCCGCACGTGTCGTTCGGACACTTCGACCGCTTGCTCGCCCTGTGCGCCTCCCTCGTCGCACCGCACCTGGCGCCCTTCGTCGGCGATCGGGCGCTGCGGGCAGGCGAGTGGGTCACCCGCCTGGTCCTCTCCTACGCAGCCGCACCGAGTGCCTCGTACGACCTCACCGACGAGCGGAGCGCACGCGCCTTCGCACGCACCTACCTCCTGCCCGGCCTGCCCCGGGGGGCGGACCCGACTGCTGCCGAGGTCGCCTGCGCCGGAGGGGACCGGCCGACCGGGTCCACCGCACCAGGTCGGCGGGGCACCGGGACGGGCGCCACGTCGAGCCCCGCACAGTCGCCCGCGCGCCACCTTTGATCCCCCGGGGAAGCATGTGGCCGTTGGTAGGGTGACGCCGATGGCACACCCTTCGGAGCCACGGTTGCTCGTGCTCCACGCCCTGCGGCTGAAGGGCTTGGCCGATACCGCTGTCGTGGCCCGGGCCGCCGGACTGGCCGACCACGAGGTGGCCGCGCTCGCCTCCGAGCTCGTGGCCGCAGACCTGATGCAGCGGCGGGACGGCAAGCTCTCGGGTTGGACGCTCACCAAGGCGGGCCGGCTCGAGCACGCCGAACGGGTCTCCTCCGAGCTCGAGGCGAGCAGCCAGCGGAAGGTGGTCGACGACGCCTACCGCAGCTTCCTGAGTGCCAACGGCGACATGCTCGGCACCTGCACGGCGTGGCAGCTGCGCGACGAGGGCACGGGCCAGGTCCTGAACGACCACACCGACCCGGCCTGGGACGCCGTCGTCCTCGGCCGGTTGCAAGCGCTCGACCAGCGCGTGCAGCCGGTCCTCGACCAGCTCGACGGTTCGCTCGACCGCTTCGCTGGCTACCGGCGCCGCTTCGCCATCGCGCTGGCCAGCGTCCTCGACGGGCGGCTCGAGTGGTTCACCAAGCCGGTGATCGACAGCTACCACACGATCTGGTTCGAGCTGCACGAGGACCTGCTGTGCACGCTCGGGATCGAGCGGGCGTCGGAAGCGCAGGTCTGAGCACCATGGCCCGCTTCGGCCGGGTGGCGAGCCCGATGGTCACCCCCTTCGACGGGGACCTGCGCCTCGACCTCGACGCGGCCGCCTCCTTCGCCCGCTGGCTGGTCGACGAGCAGGCCAACGACGGCCTGGTGGTGTGCGGCACGACGGGAGAGAGCCCGTCGCTGGTCGACGGCGAGAAGCTCGACCTCATCCGAGCCGTGTGCGAGGCGGTCACGGTGCCGGTCGTGGCCGGTACCACGTCGAACGACACGGCCCACTCGGTCGAGCTGACCCGCCATGCGGCGGCGTGCGGTGCCGCAGGCGTCCTCGCCGTCACCCCGTACTACAACCGGCCGTCCCAGGCCGGCATCGATGCCCACTTCCGCGCGGTCGCCGGAGCCACCCCCCTGCCCGTCATGCTCTATGACATCCCCTTCAGGACCGGCCGCAAGGTGGCGAGCGAGGTGCTGCTGCGCCTGGCGCGGGAGGTGCCGAACATCGTGGCGGTCAAGGACTCCGCCGGTGACGTGGCCGCCACCGCCCGGATCGTGGCCGATGCGCCCGGGGGCTTCGAGATCTACTGCGGCGACGACAGCTTGAACCTGCCCCTCCTGGCCATCGGCGCCGTCGGCCTGGTCGGGGTCGCTGCGCAGTGGGCGGGCCCGCTGCTGCTCGAGCTGGTCACCGCCTTCGAGAAGGGCGACGTCGACGCCGCCCGTGCCACCAACAGCCGGCTGCTCGACAGCTACGACTTCGAATCCGGCGACGACGCCCCCAACCCGGTGCCGGCCAAGGCCATCCTTCGCGCCCTCGGCCAGCCGGTCGGCCGCACCCGCCCACCCATGGGCCCTGACCCCGCCGGGCTCGAGGACCGTGCCCGGCTCGTCCTCGCCGGCCTCGGCGCCGGCTGAGCGCACCTGCCCTGCTCGCACCGACCTGCCCGCACCTCATCTCCACGCTCCTGCCCAGCACGAACGATCGGGTCGCCGTCGGCACCCGCACCCGAGCGGCGCTCGACCCGAGCGGCGCCCCCCTCACGGAAGAGACCTCCTCCCATGACCAGCTCCGTTCGCATCACCTTCCTCGGCGGGCTCGGTGAGATCGGCCGCAACTGCGCCGCCTTCGAGCTGGACGGCCGCATCGTCCTGCTCGACTGCGGCCTCATGTTCCCCGAGGCGGACATGCCCGGCGTCGACCTCGTCCTGCCCGACTTCACCTGGCTGCGCGAGAACGCCGACCGCGTCGACGGCTGCATCCTCACCCACGGTCACGAGGACCACGCCGGCGCGCTGTCGTTCCTCCTGCGGGAGCTGTCGTTCCCGATCTACGGGTCGAAGCTGACCCTCGGCCTCGCCCGCAACCGCATCGAGGAGGCCGGGCTCCTGGCCCGCACCCAGCTCATCGAGGTGCAGGACGGAGAGCGCCGCCAGATCGGGCCGTTCGACTGCGAGTTCATCCCCGTCACCCACTCCGTGCCGAACGGGTTCGCCACGGCGTTCCACACGCCCCAGGGCACGATCCTCCACTCGGGCGACTGGAAGCTCGACCTCAACCCCATCGACGGCCGCTTCACCGACCTCGGTCGGATCGGGGCCATCGAGGTCGAGTCCGGGATCCGGCTGCTGCTCGCCGACTCGACCAACGCCGAGGAGAAGGGCCACACCACCTCGGAGTCCTCCGTCGGCCCGGTGCTCCTCAAGCTGTTCCGGGAGGCGAAGGGTCGCCGCGTCATCACCGCCTGCTTCGCCAGCCACATCCACCGCATCCAACAGATCATCGACATCGCCCACGAGGACGGCCGCCGGGTGGCGACCCTCGGCCTGTCCATGAAGAAGAACATCCGCCTGGCCCGCGACCTCGGGCTTTTGAAGGTCGCCGGTGGCGAGCTGCTCGACATCGCCGACATCGGGGGGATCCCTGACGGCGAGCTCTGCATCATCTCGACGGGTTCGCAAGGCGAGCCGATGTCGGCCCTCTCGCGGATGGCGAGCGGTGACAACAAGTGGCTGAGCATCAGCGACAACGACACGGTGATCCTCTCCAGCCACCCCATCCCCGGCAACGAGACCAGCGTCGGCAAGGTCATCGACGGCCTCCACCGCCTGGGTGCCGACGTCATCCACTCCGGCATGGCCCAGGTCCACGTGTCGGGCCACGCCAAGCAGGAGGAGCTGAAGACCCTGCTGTCGGTGGCCCGCCCGGAGCACTTCATCCCCGTCCACGGTGAGTACCGCCACCTCGTGCACCACGCGCGACTCGGCGTCCAGATGGGCGTCTCGGAGGACAACATCACCATCTGCCTCGACGGCGACCAGGTGCTCATCGACGAAGAGGGCGTCCGGCGGGTGGGCGAGGTCCCCGCCGGCTTCCTCTACGTCGACGGTGTCGTCGGCGACGTCAACCACGGCGTGCTCCGAGATCGCCAGGTGCTCGCCGAGGAGGGCGTCATCGTCGTGATCGTGACCGTCGACATGAAGTCGGGCGAGGTCATCGCCGGGCCCGAGATCATCACCCGCGGCTGGATCCACGCCGCAGAGGCCGAGGACCTGCTCGAAGACGCCAGGCGCCGGGTCGTCACCGGCATCGAGGATGCCGACACGAGCGACGTCGAGGCCATCAAGCGCCACGCCCGCAAGGCCCTCGCCAGCTTCGTGAGCGACCGGACGAAGCGCCGGCCGATGATCGTCCCCGTGGTCATGGAGGCGTAGAGCGCGTCCTGTCGGTGCCCCACCGTCGTGGACCAGGTGGAACACCGACGAGAGGGTCGTGTGCCGGGTCTGCGGGACCCGTCCGCTGTGGCGGAAGTGGCTGGTGTTAGCGTTGTTGCCACTGTGGCAACGACGAACCGCCGTCCTCCGCCGGCGCGCAAGCGGTCCTCCACCTCCCCCGGCGCGACGTCGGCCAGGGGCGGCCGGGGTGCGAAGGCGAAGGGCGCCAAGGGTTCGGCGTCGACCAAGCGCTCGTCCGCCTCGTCCACGACCCGCCTGTCGAGGCTCGGCCGTCGCATCGGCCGATCGCTGTGGCGGGGCGACACCTGGGGCGCCGTGCTGCTCGTGGTGGCGGTGCTCGTCGCCCTCGGCGTGTGGACCGGCGCCGACGGGCTGATCGGTCGGTGGGTCGGCGACGCTGCCGGTTCGTTCGTCGGCCTGGCCAAGGTGGTCCTCCCGGTGCTGCTCGGTGCGGCCGGGATCGTGCTGCTCCGGGCCCGGCCGGACGACGGGGCGGCCATCACCCGCTGGGCGTGGGGCATCGCCCTCCTCCTCCTCGGCGGCTGCGGCATCGCCCACCTCGCCGTCGACCCCGACACCGGGTCGCTCGAGCCGCTCCGCGGCGCCGGGGGACTCGCCGGCCTCGGCGTGGCGGGACCGCTGCGGTCCCTGCTGGCGACGGCCGGCGCCTCCCTCGTGCTCGTGCTCCTCGTCGTCGCCGGGGTCCTCATCCTCACGAGGACCTCGCCCAGGGTGGCTGCGGGGCACGCGCTCGCGGGCGCCGGGGCCGTGGCCCGGGCCGCCCGCACCGGCGTTCGCTCGGCGGCGCACTGGATCGGCTCCCGCCGGTCGGGTCCTGGCGGGGAGGACGACGCCGACGGCGGGCCGAAGCCGTTCGACGACGACGCCGTCACGATCCTCGAGCCGCCTGCCACTGCGGGGGAGGACGCAGCCGCCGCCGCCGCCGAGCCCCGACCCGCCCTCCGGGCCTCACCTCCCGGCGAGGTCGCCGAAGTCGATGCCGAGCAGCTCGCCATCGATCTCGGTCCCGGTGTCGAGCCGGGTGCCTGGAAGCTGCCACCTCTGGCGCTGCTCAAGCGCAGCGAGGCCCAGCAGATCGACCAGAAGCTCGTCGAGGAGGGCGGCCGCACCCTCGAGATGGCGCTGGCCGCCCACGGGGTCGAGACCCGCCTCGTCGGCTACACCGTCGGCCCCACCGTCACCCGCTACGAGCTCGAGCTCGGCCCCGGGGTGAAGGTGGCGAGGGTGACGAGCCTCAACCGGGACATCGCCTACGCCATGGCCTCGCCCGACGTCCGCATCCTCGCTCCGATCCCCGGCCGGTCGGCCATCGGCGTCGAGGTGCCGAACAAGCAGCGCCAGCTCGTCGCCCTCGGCGACATCCTCTCGAGTGAGGAGGCACGACGGGCGACCCACCCCTGCGCGGTGGCCATGGGCATCGACATCAGCGGCCGCGCGGTGATGGCGAACCTGGCAGAGATGCCCCACATCCTGATCGCCGGCGCCACCGGCGCAGGCAAGTCGAGCTGCATCAACAGCCTCATCACCTCGATCCTCGTGCGCTCCACGCCCGAGCAGTGCCGGCTCATCCTGATCGACCCCAAGCGGGTCGAGCTCGGGCAGTACAACGACCTGCCCCACCTGCTCACGAGCGTCGTGGTCAACCCGAAGAAGGCGGCCAACGCGCTGTCGTGGGCGGTGAAGGAGATGGAGCGCCGCTATGACCTGCTGTCAGAGGTCGGCGTGCGGGACATCACCGGCTACAACGCAGCGTTCGATCGGGGCGACCTGCGGACCGAGGCCCGGGCCGAGGGCGTTACCGATCCCGGGGAGGTGCTCTACAAGCGCCTCAGCTTCATCGTGATCGTGGTCGACGAGCTCAACGACTTGATGATGGTGGCGGCACGAGACGTCGAGGAGTCGATCTGTCGCATCGCCCAGATGGCGCGCGCCGTCGGCATCCACCTCGTGCTGGCCACGCAGCGGCCGTCGGTGAACGTGATCACCGGCGTGATCAAGGCCAACGTCCCCGCCCGCCTCGCGTTCGCCGTCTCGAGCATGACGGACTCGAAGGTGATCCTCGACCAGGGCGGGGCGGAGCGGCTCATCGGCCAGGGCGACATGCTCCTCCTCGGCCCCGCCTCGTCGAACCCGCGGCGGATCCAGGGTGCCTGGGTGGGGGAGGACGAGGTCCGCAAGGTCGTCGCCCACTGGAAGCGGCAGTCGCCCCAGGTCGACTACGAGCAGGGCGTCGTGGCTGAGGGCGAGGACGACCCGCAGTCGGGCCTGCCCGGCGGCAGCACGGGCGATGATGACGACGACGCCATGCTGTGGCAGGCCATGGAGCTCATCGTGCGCTCACAGCTGGGTTCCACCTCGATGCTCCAGCGCAAGCTCCGGGTCGGCTTCGCCAGGGCCGGGCGCCTCATGGACCTCCTGGAGCAGAAGGGCGTCGTCGGTCCCTCCACCGGGTCGAAGGCCCGCGACGTGCTGATGACGACTGACGAGCTCGACGCCCTGCAGCGGAGCACGGCCGACGTCTAGGAGGTCCGGGTGGCGGCCGTGAGACGGCGCAGCTCGGCCAGGTCCACCCGGTGCCGCTCGGCGTGCGCCTGCTCGAACGGCGTCGGCTCGCCACCCCGGTCCTGCCACATGTTCAGGTGGAGCAGCTGGATCAGCACCGTCGACACGAGGAACGACCGGCGCCGACCCGGAGGCACGGTGGCGGTGATCCGATGGCGAGCGGTGTCGTCCAGTGCCAGGGAGAACGAGAGGAACGCCACGTCGTAGAGCGGTGGGTGGACGCCGGCCCACTCCCAGTCGATCAGCACGAGGTGGCCGTCCGCCAGTCGGAGGACGTTGCGGGCGGTGACGTCACCGTGGGCGAAGGTCCACCTCGAGGAGTCGATCGACGCCGCCGAGCGAACGAGGGCGGCATCTGCTCCGTCGAGCAGGCCGGCGTCGACGTGGAGCTGCAGGCGGCGCTCGACAGGCAGGCGCCGGAGCCAGCGGCGCCTGGGCCGGTAGCGCCGGAGTGCGCCGACCAGCGCGACCAGGCCCTCGGCGTCGGCGACCGTGAGGTCGGTCGGGAACTTGGGCCCCAGCGGGTCGCCCGGCACCGCCTCGAACGTGAGTGAGCGGTCGCGCAGGTCTGCGTGCACGAGTGCGGGGGAGGGGACCGGGGGGCGCCGGCTGAGGAGCAGGCGGTTCACGCGTGCCTCGTTCCGACAGGCGGTGTCGGGGGTCTGCAGCAGGCGGTAGGCGGGGAGGTCGACGAAGCGCTTGGTGACGGTCGTGCCGTCGGCCGACCACTCGAGGACCGCCTTGGGCGTCAACACCGGCGGCCTCACGTCGTCGCACGTGCCGGTCGGACGTCCCTCACCGGCGTTGCCCTGTGCAGGGGCTCGGGCACGCGGAGGAGGACCAGCGCCGCCCCCACGAACCCGGTGGCCCCCACCGCCACGGAGGCCGCGCCGAGGGAGGTGACGGCTCCGACGCCGGAGACGAGGAGGGGGCCGCCGGCGGTGCCCATGTCGCCGACCAGGCGCCACACCCCCAGGAACTCGGCTCGACCCACGGCCGGGGCGAAGTCGGACCCGAGCGTCACCACGATCCCGCTCCCGAGGCCGTTGCCGAACCCGAGGAGGAGGCCGACGGCGACGAGCGAGCCGAAGCTGTCGGTGAGGGGGACGAGGACGAGGCCGGTGGCCATGAGCGTGAGGCAGGGGACGGCGACCGCTTGCGACCCCAGCGGTCCGACGCCAGGCCGGCCGGAGAGAACAGCGTCATGTCCATGGCGGCCGAGATGACGAAGATGGTGCTCATCGGGGCGGCGTCGAGCCCGATGGCATCGGCCCACAGTGGCAGGACGACCTGGCGGGACGCCCGCAGCACGCCCACCGACATCGCAGCGACCCCCGCGGTGAGGAAGGTCTGGCGGTGGTCCCGCCCGATCGCCGCCACCCGCGCGGGGGCGTGGCCGGTGGGTGGGGTGCTGACGTGGGGTTCGGGTACGACGCTGATCACCACGTAGCCGACCACTGCCAGCGCGATGTGCACGAAGTCGGCCCCGTCGATGCCCACGGCGGTGACCACGACGGCTCCGAGGAACGGACCGACGAAGCCCCCGATGCGCTGGACCCCGCCGAGGGTGGAGAGGGCACGGCCCCGCAGGTGCGCCGGCATCACGTCGCTCACGTAGGTGAGCCTGGCCAGCAGCCAGATCGACCAGCCGCAGCCCATCACGAACATGGCCGCAGCGAAGAGCAGGGGGGAGTGGCTGGCCACGCAGCCGGCGAGCGAGCCGACGAGGATGACGGTGGCGAGGAGCATGGCGCGCCGCTCGCCCCACCGGGCCACGAGCTTGCCCGCCTGCACGTCGAACGCCATCGTGTCGATGCCGCGAAGGGCGACGGCCACGCCGGCAAGTGCGATCGACGCCCCGACGTCGCGCGCTGCGAGGGCCACGATGGGGACCACGGCGCCCTGCCCGACCGCGAAGATGAACGACGGCAGGGAGACCGCAACCAGCAGCGATCGGACGGTCGGCGACGGCGACGGCGACGGCGACGGCGTACCGGTCGAGCACCGGACGGTAGCGAGGCGAGGGAGGGGCCCCCTCGTCGGCAGGGTGGACCCGCACCTCCCACCACCGAGACAGGGGGACGCCGGCGTGCGGCAGGAGTGCCCTCCGCCCCACCGGCGGCAAGCCGTGCGCCCTGTCGAGACCCCGGCACCGGGGCATCAGACGGGCGGATCACCTCGTGTGCGCCTTCTGGTAGACCGCTCGCATGACCGACATCACCACCGTCGCCAGCGGCCTCCAGTTCCCCGAGGGACCCGTCGCCATGCCGGACGGATCGATCCTCCTCGTCGAGATCAAGGGCAAGACCGTCACGAGGATCGGCGCCGACGGTGCGGCGCAGGTCGTGGCCGAGCTCGAGGGCGGGCCAAACGGGCTCGCCGTCGGCCCCGATGGTGCGGTCTACATCTGCAACAACGGGGGTTGCTTCGAGTGGCACGACGTGATGGGCCTGACCCTGCCCGGGCCGTTCAACCCGGATCTCTACTCGGGCGGGCGCATCGAGCGGCTCGACCTCGGGACCGGCGAGGTCACGACGCTCTACACCGAGTGCGACGGCCGCCCGCTGCTGGCGCCCAACGACCTCGTCTTCGACGTCGACGGCGGCTTCTGGTTCACCGACCACGGCACCCGGGACGGCCGCCACGCCGACCGGACGGGGATCTACTACGCCCAGCCCGACGGCTCGTCGATCACCGAGGTCATCCACCCTCTCGACGCACCGAACGGGATCGGCCTCTCCCCTGCGGGCGACCGGCTCTACGCAGCGGAGACCCACGCCGGGCGCGTCTGGTCGTGGGCCCTCAGCGGTGCCGGGACCCTGGCGGAGACCGACGCCACACCCGGTGGTCCGCCGGGGGGGACCCTGCTGGCCGGGCTCCCCGGCATGCAGCTCCTCGACTCCCTCGCCGTCGACGGCGCAGGCAACGTGTGCGTCGGGACCCTCGTCAACGGCGGCATCACGGTGATCTCGCCCGACGGGTCGTCGATCGAGCACCTCCCCATGCCGGACGTGCTCGCCACCAACATCTGCTTCGGCGGCGACGACCTCACCACCGCCTACATCACGTGCTCGGCCACCGGCACCCTCGTCAGCACGACCTGGCGAGGACCCGGTCTCAAGCTGAGCTTCTAGGGCAGCCTCGCCCGGGGGGCACCGACCCGGGGGCACCGACCCGGGGGCACCGACCCGGGGGCACCGACCCGGGGGCACCGGCCCGGGGGGCACCGACCCGGGGGGCACCGACTCGGGAGCACCGACTCGGGAGCAGCCAGCCGCCCTCGGTAGCCTGGGCGCCGTGCCGAGCGCCCCCGCCCCCTCCTCGGTCGCGCCCGGAGCGAGGCGGTACTGGGTGGAGACGCTCGGCTGCCCCAAGAACCAGGTGGACAGCGACAAGCTGGTGGGCACGCTGGTGGCGGACGGGCTCGTCGAGGCGACAGGACCCGAGGACGCCGATCTGGTCGTCGTCAACACCTGCGCCTTCATCGGCGAGGCCCGCCAGGAGTCGGTCGACACGATCCTTGCGCTCGACACCGCCCGCAAGGACGGCGCCGAGCTCGTGGTCACGGGCTGCATGGCCGAGCGCTACGGGGACGAACTGGCCGACGCCCTCCCCGAGGTCGATGCCGTCGCCGGCTTCGGCGTCCCCGTCACCCTCGGTCGCAGGCCCCCCGCTGCCCCCTCCGCGCTCCCCGGCTTCGACCTGCTCAACCTCCCTCGGCCGGCGTCGGCCGTGCCGTGGGCGTACGTGAAGGTGGCGGAGGGGTGCGACCGGGCCTGCGGGTTCTGCGCCATCCCGTCGTTCCGGGGACCGCAGCGCAGCCGCACCCACGACTCGATCCTCGCCGAGGTCGAGGGCCTCGCCGTCGGTGGCCCCGGCGGCCGGCCGGTCCACGAGGTGGTGCTCGTCGCCCAGGACCTCGCCGCCTTCGGGCGCGACCAGGGCCACGGCGAGCGGTCGATCGTCCGCCTCGTGGCCGAGGTGGCCGCCCGGGTGCAGCGGGTGCGCCTGCTGTACCTGTACCCGAGTGACCTCACCGACGGCCTCGTCGACGGCATCCTCGCCACCGGGGTGCCCTACTTCGACCTGTCGCTCCAGCACGTGTCTCGGCCCCTGCTCCGGCGCATGCGGCGCTGGGGCGACGGCGAGCGCTTCCTCGCCCGCATCGCCGACATCAGGGCACGCCAGCCCGAGGCCGCCTTCCGCTCCAACTTCATCGTCGGCTACCCGGGCGAGACGGAGGACGACCACGACCAGCTCCTCGGCTTCGTGGCCCGGGCCCAGCTCGACTGGTGCGGTTTCTTCACCTACTCGGAGGAGGCCGGCACCCACGCTGCCGGGTTGGATGGAGCGGTGCCGGCGGGGCTGGTGGTCGAGCGCCACGCCGAGCTCACCGAGCTGCAGGACGCGATCACGGCTCGTCGGAGGGACGAGCTCGTGGGTCGGGAGCTCGACGTGCTCGTGGACCTCCCGGGTGTCGCCCGCAGCCACCGGGAGGCGCCGGAGATCGACGGGGTGGTGCAGGTGCCGGACGACCTCGTCCCGGGCACGTTCCACCGCGTGACCGTCACCGCCGCGCTCGGCCCCGACCTCGACGCCGTACCTGTGCGGGCCCGGGTGCGCAGGCGGACCGGATCGCGCAGCGCTCGTGGTTGAGCGCCTCGAGACCTGGTTCGGCCCATCAGCCCTGGCCACGCCGGCCAACGCGGTGACGGCGGCCCGGGTCTTGATGACGCCGGTGCTGCTCGTCCTCATCGTCGGGGTCGGTCCTTCGTGGCCGGCGCTCGTCCTGTGGATCGTGCTCGCCGGCACCGACGGGGTGGACGGCTTCATCGCCCGCCGCCAGGGCACCACCCGCTCGGGCGCCTTCCTCGACCCCCTCGCCGACAAGCTCCTCGTGCTCGGGGCGCTGTGGGCGCTCGTGGTGGAGGGCACGGTCGCCGCCGCGCCCGTCGCCGTGATCACCGGCCGCGAGGTGGCGATGAGCGCCTACCGGAGCCTCTGCGCCACCCGTGGCACCTCGATCCCGGCGCGGGGGACGGCGAAGGTCAAGACCGTGGTCCAGGCGGTCGCCGTCGGGATCGCGCTGTGCCCGCCGGTGGTGCAGCGTGCCGGCTGGCTCGCCGGCACCGTGCTGTGGGCGGCGGTCGCGCTCACGCTCGTCAGCGGGTTCCAGTACCTGCGCGACGGGCGCACTGCGGCAGCTGCACGCTCCTGAGCCGATCCCTGCCACCATCGCCCGGCGGCCGCCCGGTCCGCTCGCCCACCAGGAGGAAGCCGTGCGCTGCGAGGTCATCGCCGTCGGGACCGAGCTGCTGCTCGGTCAGATCGTGGACACGAACTCGAGCTGGATCGGGGAGCGCCTCGCCCTCGCCGGCATCGACTCGCTCCACCAGACGAAGGTCGGTGACAACCACGGCCGGATCGTCGCCTGCATCCGCGCCGCGCTCGAGCGGAGCGATGCCGTCCTCATGTGCGGTGGCCTCGGCCCCACCCAGGACGACATCACCCGTGCTGCCATCGCCGAGGTGATGGGGGTGCCGCTGGAGCGCGACCCGGACCTCGTGGAGCTGATCCGCGGCCTGTTCGAGAGTCGCGGTCGCCAGATGCCGGCGAACAACGAGCTCCAGGCCGACGTCCCCCGGGGGGCGCAGATCATCGAGCAGCGACGGGGCACCGCTCCCGGGCTCATCTGCCCGATCGGCCCGGCGGGGGCGGACGGCACCTCGGCCCAGGTCGTCTACGCGGTGCCCGGGGTCCCCCACGAGATGAAGGAGATGGTCGAGCGGGCGATCATCCCCGACCTCCACGCCAGGTCGGGGGAGCGGTCGGTGATCCTCAGCCGCACCCTGCGGACCTGGGGCGAGTCGGAGTCGGGGCTGGCAGAGCGGATCGCCTCCCGCCTCGAGGCGCTCGACGAGAGCGGCAACCCGACGCTGGCCTTCAACGCCAGCGGCATCGAGGGCATCAAGGTGCGCATCACGGCGAAGGCGGCCGACGTCGGGGCCGCCACCGACCTGCTCGACGCGGAGGAGGCGGCGCTGCGCTCGATCCTCGGACCGATCGTCTTCGGCGTCGACGCCGAGACGATGGAGCACGCCGTCGGCGTCCTCCTCCGGGCCCGGGGGCTCACGCTCGGGTTGGCGGAGTCCGTCACGGGGGGGATCGTGGCCGCCCGGTGCACCGACGTGCCCGGTTGCAGCGGTTGGTTCCGGGGTGGGGTCGTCTCCTACGACAGCGCCGTCAAGCTCGATGTGCTCGACGTCCCGGAGGGCCCGGTGGTGAGCGAGGGGGCGGCGGCGGCCATGGCGTCGGGTGCCCGGCGGGTCCTCGGCGCCGACGTCGGCCTCGCCGTCACTGGCGTGGCCGGTCCCGAGCGCCAGGACGGGGAGCCCGTGGGCACCGTCATCTTCGGCCTCGACCTCGCAGGCGAGGTGTCCACCCGCCGGGTGCTGCTGCCGGGGGACAGGTCACGGGTGCGCCAGTTCGCGGCGATCTCGCTCATGGACCACCTCCGCCACCGCCTCCTCGACGGCGCTGGCTGACCGCACCGACTGACCGGGCTCGAGGGTGCTTGAACGAACACCCGTTCGTCATTAGGGTCGAGCATCACAACGGTGTGGTTCGTCGGGGGAGCGGTCCCCGGTGCTGTCACACCCCCTCCGTAGGGTCGTGCCACGTCGGGACCACGAGGTCCCCCAGAGCGCTTGAGACGGGACAGCTGATGAAGGAGCGAGTGGTGGATCGGGACAAGGCACTGGACATGGCCCTCGGCCAGATCGAGAAGAACTTCGGCAAGGGCTCCATCATGAAGATGGGGGAGAAGGGCACCATGAAGGTGGAGGCGATCTCCACCGGCTCGCTGGCGGTCGACCTCGCCCTCGGGGTCGGCGGCCTGCCCCGTGGGCGGGTGGTCGAGATCTTCGGCCCCGAGGCGTCCGGCAAGTCGACCATGGCCATGCACGTGGTGGCCGAAGCACAGCGCAACGGCGGCATCTGCGCCTACATCGACGCCGAGCACGCCATGGACCCGGCCTACGCCGCCGCCATCGGCGTCGACATCGACGAGCTGCTCATCTCCCAGCCCGACACCGGTGAGCAAGCGCTCGAGATCGTCGACATGCTCATCCGCTCCGGTGCCCTCGACGTCGTGGTGATCGACTCGGTGGCCGCCCTCACGCCCCGGGCCGAGATCGAGGGCGAGATGGGCGACACCCACGTCGGCCTCCAGGCCCGGCTGATGTCGCAGGCCCTGCGCAAGCTCACCGCCAACCTCAACAAGTCGAACACCATCTGCATCTTCATCAACCAGCTGCGGGAGAAGATCGGGGTGATGTTCGGCTCGCCCGAGACCACCCCCGGTGGCCGGGCGCTCAAGTTCTACAGCTCGGTCCGCCTCGACATCCGCCGCATCGAGTCGCTCAAGGACGGGGTCGAGATCGTCGGCAACCGCACCCGGGTCAAGGTCGTCAAGAACAAGGTGGCCCCCCCGTTCAAGCAGGCCGAGTTCGACATCATGTACGGCAGGGGCATCAGCCGAGAGGGTTCGGTCCTCGACATCGCCGTCGACCTCGGCATCGCCAAGAAGTCGGGTGCCTGGTACACCTACGACGGCGAGCAGCTGGGCCAGGGGAGGGAGAACGCCAAGACGTTCCTCGCTGACACCCCCGAGCTCATGGTGGAGATCGACGAGAAGATCCGCCGTCAGGTGGGGATCGGCCTCGGCGACGAGGCCGAGGCCGAGTCGGACGCCGACGAGCTCGACCCCGACGACCTCCCCATCAGCCTGGACTGACCTAGCAGGGAGGCGACGACGACGTCGCTCCTGCGAGCCATGCCCACGAGGGCGCCGACTCGGGTGCGTCGGCGGGGGACCGAGCCGGCACGTCGTACCCTGGCGCGGGTGAGCACCGACGTGGACCCGGGCGCCGGAGCGGGCGGGAGGACGTACGCCGTGCGCACCTACGGGTGCCAGATGAACGTGCACGACTCCGAACGCATCGCCGGCCTGCTCGAGGCCGACGGCCTGACCGAGATCGCCGACGCCGACGCAGCCGACGTCATCGTCCTCAACACCTGCTGCATCCGGGAGAACGCCGACAACAAGCTCTACGGCCACCTCGGCGAGCTCAAGGCGCTCAAGCGAGCCAGGCCGGCCATGCAGATCGCCGTGGCCGGCTGCCTGGCCCAGAAGGATCAGGCCGCCATCCAGGCCCGGGCTCCCTTCGTCGACGTGGTCTTCGGGACCCACAACGTCGGGCGGGCCGTGGAGCTCCTCCACCGGGCGGCCGCCGACGGTCCGCTCATGGAGATCCTCGCCGAGTCCGAGGCCTTCCCCTCGGCCCTCCCGGTGCGCCGGGATCTCGCCCACTCGGCCTGGGTCACCATCCAGATCGGCTGCGACAACGCCTGCGCCTTCTGCATCGTGCCCTCGGTCCGGGGCGTGGAGATCAGCCGGCCGTTCGACGAGGTGGTGGCCGAGGTGGCCCTACTAGCCGACGCCGGCACCATCGAGGTCACCCTCCTCGGCCAGAACGTGAACTCCTACGGCCGGGACCTGACCCTGGCCGCCCGCCGTGCGGGGGGCGCCGGCCGGGTCCGTCCGCTCTTCGCCGACCTGCTCCGGGCGGTGGCGGCGGTGGAGGGGATCAGCAGGGTCCGCTATACGAGCCCGCACCCGAAGGACCTGCGGCCCGAGACGATCGCGGCCATGGCCGAGTCACCTGCGGTCTGCGAGCACCTCCACCTGCCCCTCCAGGCGGGCAGCGACGTCACCCTGGCCGCCATGCACCGCGGCTACACCGCCGAGCGGTACCTGGAGCGCCTCGCGGCAGCCAGGGCCGCCATCGCCGACCTGGCGGTCACCACCGACCTCATCGTTGGCTTCCCCGGTGAGACCGACGACGACTTCGCCCGGACCCTCGAGGTCGTCGCCGAGGCGGGCTACGACAGCGCCTACACCTTCATCTTCAGCCCCCGCCCCGGCACCGAGGCGTTCGGGATGACCGACTCGTTCGTGCCCGCCGACGTGGTGTCCGAGCGTTTCGAGCGCCTCCGCGTGGTGGTGGAGCGCAGTGCGCTGGCCAAGCACCGGGCCCGCATCGGCCGCGTCGAGGAGGTGGTGGTGGAGGGGCCGTCCCGCAAGGACGCCTCGGTCCTCACCGGCCGGACCCGGCAGAACAAGCTCGTCCACTTCACCTCGCCCGGGGCGCTGGGCGCCGGCACGATCGCCCACGTCGCCGTCACCGGTGCCGCCCCCCACCACCTGGCGGGCGATCTCGTCGAGGTGCTCGCCCGGCCCCGGCACAAGACCCGCATCCCCGTCACTGCCGGTTAGGTCAGCCCGTGGCGCCTCCGTCCCAGGTGGGCAGCCCGTTGGTCGGGTTGACGACGTGGGGCGGCGTGTCTCAGCCGTCTGAGCGACAGCCAACCCGACGGCTCCCGCCACGGCGATGTCAACGACCGGCTCGACCAAGGTCGCGTGCACGACGAGGTTCTTCCCCGTGCCTCCTTGGGGTCTGCGTCGCCTCGAGACTCGTCGGCCAGGCGGGTGCAGGCCATCACCAGGATTGTCGGGTCGAGACTGTCGTCGAGTGATCACCCACTCTCAGCTGCAGCTGGTTCAGGACGGCACGTACTGGGCTGACGTTGAAGCGATCGCTCTCGAGGACGGCACGGACGCCATCGACTTCGACGAGCTGCCCGCTCCCGACTGGAACCGCTCTCGGTGAGAGATCGACGTTGATCGGCGGCGAGTTGATCGCCGGACGATGGGTTGAGGTGGCGCGACCTCTGACGGGTGCGCTCGGGCGTGCGGGGCGTCATACGAGGGCAGTGGTGCGCGGCCACCTCGCTTGCGTCGGTGTGTACGAGGTGGGCGGGGCCTGCTTCGATGGAGCGGTGGGTCGGCCAGTCGGGACTGGAGCGCCTCGACGGGAGAGGCCCCACCTGGCGATCGTGGGTCCGACCGCCTCTGGGAAGTCGGCCCTCGCCCATGCATTGGCGCAAGGGGCGGGGGACGTCGAGATCGTCACCGTCGACTCGATGCAGGTGTACCGGGGCATGGACATCGGCACGGCCAAGCCGACTGCGGCGGCACAAGTCGATGTGCGCCATCACCTCCTCGACGTGGCCGACCCGTCGGAGGACTTCTCGCTCGCCCGCTTCCTGCCCCTCGCCCGAGCGGCCCTGGCCGAGATCGCCGGCAGGGGCGGGCGGGCGCTGCTGGTGGGTGGCACCGGCCTCTACGTGCAGGCATTGGTCGACGACCTCGAGGTGCCAGGGCTGTTCCCCGAGGCGCGCGCCGCGGCCGAGGCCGAGGCCGACACGGCCGTCCTCCACGCCCGCCTCGCTGCACTCGACCCAGCCGCTGCGAGCCGGATGGAGCCGACGAACCGGCGCCGGGTGGTGCGGGCCCTCGAGGTGACGCTCGGCAGCGGCCGGCCCTTCTCCTCCTTCGGGCCCGGCTTCTCCGCGTACCCGCCGTCGCCGGTCCGCCAGCTGGGCCTGCGGATCGATCCCGACCTCCTCGACCGCCGGATCGAGGAGCGCGTGGTCGCCATGGTGGCGGCCGGCCTCGTGGGCGAGGTCTCCGCCTTGGCCGCCTCACCCGGCGGTCTGTCGAAGACGGCCAGGCAGGCCCTCGGCTACCGGGAGGTGCTCGCCCACCTCGAGGGCGCTTGCTCGCTTGACGAGGCCGTCCACCTCACCGTCACCCGCACACGCCAGCTGGCGCGCCGCCAGCGCAGGTGGTTCCGGCGCGATCCCCGCATCGAGTGGGTAGAGACCGAGGGCAACCCGCTTCCTGACCTTGCGACGTTGCTGGGAGACTCCCCCTGATGCACCTCGCCAAGCTGCACGGCCTCGGCAACGACTTCCTCGTGCTGATCGACCTCGACGATGCCACCCCGGTCGACGCCGGACTCGCCGTCGCCCTGTGCGATCGCCGCCGGGGCCTCGGCGCCGACGGCCTCATCCGTGTCTCCCCGGGCACCGAGGGCGCACACGTCACCATGGTGCTGCGCAACGCCGACGGCGGGTTGGCGGAGATGAGCGGCAACGGCATCCGTTGCCTGGCGCTGGCCGTCGCCCGCCAGCGCGGGGTGTCGTCTCTCGAGCTGCGGGTGGCGACCGGCGGCGGCGTGCGCAGCCTCTCCCTGACCACCGCCCACGCCGGCTTGGCCCAGGTCGACGTCGACATGGGCAAGGCCAGACCAGGTCCCGAGCCCGACACCGGGTGGCTCTCGCTCCCGGTCACCGCCAACCTGCTGGAGGGTCCCGACGGGCAGTACCCGGGCCTGTCCACCCTCGACATCGGCAACCCGCACCTCGTCGTGCTCGTCGACGACCCCGCCGCCGTCGACCTGGCCGAGGTCGGTCCGGTGGTCGAGAGGCAGTTCGCCGGGGGGATCAACGTCGGCTTCGTCGCTCCCGTCCCCGGCCACCCCGATGCCTTGGACCTGCGGGTGTGGGAGCGGGGCGCCGGCATCACCGAGGCGTGCGGGACCGGGGCCACAGCCGCCGCCCACGCCGCCCACGAGTGGGGCCTGGTGGGTGAGCGGGTCACCGTCCACCTCCCGGGCGGGGACGTGCAGGTGGCGGTGGGTGACACCCTCACCCTGTCGGGCCCGGCGGTCCACGTGGCCGACTGCCTGGTCGAGGACGACACGCTGCGGTGGAGGTGACGCCGTGGCGCTGATCGAACGCTCCTTCCGTGAGCGCATCGTCCTGTGCGGGGTCACGATCCCGCCCGAGCGGCCTGACGACACCGAGGCGCACCTCGACGAGCTCGAGCTGCTCGTCGACACCGCCGGAGCCGACGTGCTCGCACGCGTGCTGGCCAGGCGCCAGACCCCTGATCCGGCGACCTTCGTGGGCAAGGGCAAGGCCGAGGAGCTGCGCGACGTGAGCCTCGAGGTCGACTCCGACACCGTCGTTTTCGACTCCGACCTCTCGCCCGCCCAGCAGCGCAACCTCGAGAAGATCCTCGGCCGCACCGCCATCAGCCGCACCGAGGTGATCCTCGACATCTTCGCCCAGAACGCCCGGACGGCCGAGGGGCGGGCCCAGGTCGAGCTGGCCCAGCTGCGCCACCGCCTGCCGCGCCTGCGGGGCCGCGGCGTCGCCTTCTCGCGCCAGGCTGGGGCGATGGGCGCCGGCGGGGCGAGGGCACCGATCGGGTCCCGCGGGCCAGGTGAGACCCAGCTGGAGGTCGACCGCCGCCGCCTGCTCAGCCGGATGAGCAGGCTGGAGGCGGACCTGAAGGCGCTTGCCGTCACCCGCCGCACCCAGGCGAAGAGCCGTGCACGAGCCGGCAACCGGACGGTCTCGATCGTGGGGTACACCAACGCCGGCAAGTCGACGCTGCTCAACCGCCTCACCGACGCCGGCGTGCTCGTCGAGGACCGGCTCTTCGCCACGCTCGACCCCAAGGTCCGTCGCCTGGACCTGCCGGGGGGTGAGGCGGTGCTGCTGTCCGACACGGTCGGCTTCGTGCGCAAGCTGCCCCACCAGCTGGTCGAGGCGTTCAAGTCGACGCTCGAGATCGTCACCGAGTCCGACCTCCTCGTCCACGTGGTCGACGCCTCCGGGCGCGACCCCGACGGCCAGATCGAGGCGGTGCGGACGGTCCTCTCCGAGATCGGCGCCGACCACGTCGAGGAGCTCGTCGTGTTCAACAAGGTCGACCGGCTCCCAGGTGACGCCGAGCGCGACGAGGACGACGAGCGGGTCAGCGCCAAGACGCTGCTCGCCACCCATCCCGGCTCCCTCGCCATCTCCGCCCTCGGCGGGCAGGGCGTGGCCGAGATGCTCGAGGTGGTGGCCGGTCGCCTCCGAGCCCTCGAGACCGTCGTCGAGCTGGTGGTGCCCTACGACCGGGGCGACGTGGTCGCCGCCCTCCACCGCGAGGGTGAGGTGCTCGTCGAGGCCCACGAGGACGCCGCCACCCGCCTCCGCGCCCGCCTCGACGGCCCCGCCACCGCTCGGTACCGGGAGTTCATCGTCGCCTCCAGCTGACCCCGTCCCGCTCCTGGGCGCCACGCCCCCGCACCGGCGGTCCAGCGTCCGCAGCTCGGGTCTCGTACCCTGCGACGGTCTCCGGCGACACGCCCCGCGCACGTGGTCGGCTCCAGAGTCGAACGGGCGGCGCACCACGCAGGACGGGCCCCGGGGGGCGGGGCGGCCGGAGGTACGGTCGGCCCGATGGCGACCGGCTTCGTGCCCCCGATCTACCCGTTCGAGCGGCTGGCGCCGCTGGCGGAGGTCGCCGGTCGCCACGAGGGCGGGATCGTCGACCTGTCGATCGGCACGCCTGGCGACCCCCCGCCGGCCGCCGTGGTGGAGGCGCTGGCCACGTCGGGCGCCGAGCGCGGCTACCCCCCGTCGGTCGGGTCGGGAGCCCTCAGGGAGGCGGCAGCAGGATGGTTGCAGCGCCGCCTCGGCGTAGGCGTGTCGACGTCGGCCATCGCTGCCTGCATCGGCTCGAAGGAGCTCGTGGCCGGCCTGCCCCACTGGTTGCGGCTCCGCACGCCGGGTCGCGACACCGTCCTTTACCCCTCGGTCAGCTACCCGAGCTACGAGATGGGCGCCATCCTCGCCGGGTGCCGGGCCGTGCCCGTGCCGGTCGACGAGCGGTGGCGCCTCGACGTCACCGCCATCGACCCGGCGGACGCAGCCCGAGCCCTCTGCCTGTGGTCGAACACACCGGGGAACCCTGCCGGCGGCCTCGACGACCTCGAGGCGGTTGCGGACTGGGGCCGCTCCAACGGGGTGCCGATCCTCTCCGACGAGTGCTACGTCGAGCTCACCTGGGACGGGCCCAGGCGCTCGGTGCTCCAGACGGGCAGCAACGGGATGATCGCCGTGCACTCCCTGTCGAAGCGGTCGAGCCTCGCTGGTGTCCGGGTGGGGTTCTACGCCGGTGACCAGGAGCTCGTCACCTACCTCTCGGAGGTCCGCAAGCACGCCGGGTTCATGGTCCCGGGTCCCACCCAGCACGCAGCGGCCGTCGCCCTCGCCGACGATGCCCACGTCGAGGTGCAGGCCGCCCGCTACCTCAGACGCCTGGTGCGGATGAAGGCCGTGCTGGCCGCCGCCTACGGGCTCGACGTGACCCTTCCCGGCGGAGGCCTCTACCTCTGGGTGCAGGCCCCCGACGGCGACGCCTGGGCTCTCGTCGCCCGGCTGGCCACCGACGCCGGCTGCCTTGCCAGCCCGGGGGAGTTCTACGGCCCGGATGCCGCCGGTCACGTTCGCCTGGCCATGGTGGTGCCGGACGAGCGCATCGAGCTCGTGGCCAGCCGGCTCGGCGTGGCATGACCGGGAAGCGGGGTAGGGCCGGCCGCATGCCCAAGATCTTCATGTTCGTGGCCCCCGCTCTCGGACGCTGGCTCTGGAAGAAGTACAAGGCCAACGCCGCCCAGAAGCAGGGCGTCCCCCGCGCCGCCACCATCCCCGCCACCTCTCGTCCCCAGGACCAGATCAAGGCCATGGAGGACGCGGTGGACGTGCCCGGAGGCATCCGCCCGTAGCGCCTGGCGGCCGGGCCCGTCCCGTTGGTCGTACCGTGCGGCCGTGCCCCCGCAGCCGCCGGATCCCGACGGGCCGATCGTCGTCTCGACGGAGGGCCCGGTCGCCACGCTGTGGCTGAACCGACCGGGCAAGCGCAACGCCGTGACCCACGCCATGTGGCAGGGGATCGCCGGGGCCTGCGAGGGGCTGGTCGAGCGGCACGAGGTGCGGGTGCTGGTCGTGCGGGGCGTGGGGGACCACTTCTGCGCCGGGGCCGACATCGGCGAGCGGGGCACGATCGACGCCGCCGACTACCTGGCAGCCACGAGGGCGGCCGAGGCTCGGCTCTTCGAGTTCCCCAAGCCGACGATCGCCTTCGTCACCGGCTCGTGCGTCGGCGGTGGCGCTGAGATCGCCATCGCCTGCGACCTCCGCTTCGCCGACACCACCGCTCGCTTCGGCATCACCCCGGCTCGGCTCGGCATCGTCTACCCCGCCTTCGCCATCGAGCGAGCGGTGCGCCTGCTCGGCCCCTCGGCCACGAAGCACCTCCTCTACTCGGCCGAGCTCATCGACGCAGAACGGGCCCTGCGCATCGGGCTCGTCGACGAGCTGCACGAGCCAGCGAACGCAGAGGCCCGCCTCGACGCCTTCACCGCCCTGCTGGCCGCCGAGCGGTCGGCCCTCACCCAGCAGGCCAGCAAGCAGCTCGTGGACGCAGTGGTGCGGGACGGCGCCATCCCTCCTCATCTGGCGCAACGGTGGGCTGATGAGGTGGCGGCGAGCCCGGACCAGGCGGAGGGCGCTGCAGCCTTCGCCGAGCGCCGTCCACCCCGCTTCACCTGGGATCGGCCCACCCTCCCGCCCGCCGACGGTGGGCGCTAGAGGAAGCCCATGGCCCTGGCCTCGGCGGCCAGATCGTCGCGGAACTCGGGCGAGGCGACGGCGATGAGGTTGGCGGTGCGAGCCCGGATCGTCCGGCCCCTGAGCTCGGCCACGCCGAACTCGGTGACGACCTTGTCGACGGTGTTCTTCAGCGTCGTCACCACCGAGCCGAGGCTGAGCCTGGGCACGATGCGTGACAGCCGGCCGTCGTTGGTCGTGGACCGCAGGACGATGAAGCCCTGGCCGCCGTCGGCGTACATGGCGCCGCGCGCGAAGTCGGCCTGGCCACCGCTCGACGACCAGTACCGCCCGGCCCTCGTCTCCGAGGCGCACTGCCCGAGGAAGTCGACCTCGAGGGTCGCGTTGATCGAGGCGAAGTCCGGTTCGCGGGCGATGACCCTCGGGTCGTTCACCCAGTCGACGGGCCGCAGCTCCACGGCCGCGTTCTCGTGGAGGAAGTCGTAGAGGTGGCGGGTGCCGAGGGCGAAGGTGGTGACCACCTTGTGCGGCGTGACGCGCTTGCGGGTCCCCGTCACCACCCCCCGCTCCACGAGGTCGACGATCCCGTCGGACAGCAGCTCGGTGTGCACGCCGAGGTGGCGGTGGTCGCGCAGTGCCTCGAGCAGGGCGTTGGGGATGGCGCCGATGCCGACCTGGAGGGTGGCGCCGTCCGGGATGCGCTCGGCGACGTGGCCGGCGATGGCGCGGTCGGCGTCGCTGACGAGCGCAGGGTGGTGCTCGATGAGGGCGCGGTCGACCTCCACCCATCCCGCCACCTGGCTCACGTGCAGCTGGTTGCGTCCGAACGTGCGTGGCATCTGCTCGTTCACCTCGAGGTAGAACGGCGCCCTCCCGATCAACGGGGCGACGTAGTCGCAGCTCGTCCCCAGGCTGAAGTAGCCGTGGGCGTCCATCGGCGAGGCGGCGGCGAGGACGAGCGATGCCTTCGTGCAGTGCTGCAGGAGGGAGGGGACCTCGCTGAAGTGGTTGGGGACGAGGTCGCACTGGCCGGCGAGGAAGGCAGGTCGGGTCACGGGCGAGAGGAAGTAGCTCACGTGGCGGAGGCGATCGCCGAGCTCGCCTCTGATCGACGGCCTCGGGTGGAGTGCGTGCATCTGGTGGATGCGCAGCCCGTCGACCGACCCGGCCGCCGCCGCCGCCTCGATGGCGTCGATGACGCTGACCGGCTCGCCGTTGGCGAGGGGCACGATCAGGTCGGCACCCGGCGGGATGTGCGCCAGGACGCCGCTGGCGTCGGGGTCCGGGCGTCGCATCTCGGCGGTGCTCATCGTCGAGGTCTACACGCCACCCGGGCGCGCCGGTGCGGGGAGCGCGTCCCGGGCCCGTCGTGTCCAGGGAGTCCGAGCGCATGGGTCAAGGGTGCGTACGCGCGCGCCGATCCACCGTTGTGCGACGCGCTCCCGATCGAGGCTCCAGTGCCCGGCCGGATCTCCCCTCCGCCGCCGTCCGGTCTGCGGTCGGTGTGGCGCTGGCACTCGTCGCCGCGCTCGGTGCGCTCCCGGCAGGGGCCGACGACCTCGAGGCGGCGAAGCAGCAGCGGGAGGAGCTGAGCGAGCAGCGGGCCGCGCTCGGGGTGCAGCTCGACGTGCTCGGCGCCGACGAGGCAGCACTCCTCGCCGCCCTCGACACGATGCAGGCGAACGTCGTCGCCGGCCAGACGGCCCTCGTCGAGGCCGAGGGCGCGGCCGAGGAGGCACGGGTTGCGGCAGCACTGGCGGCGGCGGACGTCGACCGCGTTGACGGCCGCCTCCACGACCAGCGCCACCTGCTCCGTGACCTGGCCGTCGCTGCCTACATCGGGGATCCGGGTGCGATGGGCGACGTCGCCCTGTTCGTCGACTCCGACGACGTGGGTGAGGCGGCGAAGGCCGTGTACCTGGCCGATCTCGAGGTCGCCCGCCAGGACACCGTGGCCGTCGACCTCACCGACCGGGCCGCCGACCTCGACGACGCTCGGACCGCCGCCGACGCTGCTTCGGCTCGCGCTGCCACGACCGAGGGAGAGGTGGTCGTGCGGGTGGCCGCGGCCGAGCAGGCGCGCGACCAGCAGGTGCGCTTCGTGGCCTCGGTGGAGGCCGAGCTCGAGCGCCGGCTCTCCGAGGCCGCCGGCCTCGAGCAGCTCGACCGACAGCTGGCCGCCGACATCCTCCGGGAGGAGGAGGAGCTCGCCGCCCGCCTCCGGGCCGAGACCGAGGCTGCCGCCCGGGCCGCCGCGGCGCAGGCACGTGCGGAGGCCGAGCTCGGCGTGCTGGCAACCTGGCGCGACGAGCCCGTCGTCGCCGGGCGCCTCCCATCCGTCGCCCGGCCCCCGAGCGGCAAGGTCGTGAGGGTCGGCGGCATCGACGTCGACTCGACGATCGCCGAGCCCCTCGCCGCGCTGCTGGCGGCAGCCACTGGGGACGGGGTCGCACTCGGCGGTGGCGGCTTCCGCGACGGCGAGGCCCAGCTCGGACTGCGGGCGGCCAACTGCGGGACGAGCGCCCACGACCTCTACGAGAAGCCGGCATCCCAGTGCTCGCCACCGACCGCCAGGCCCGGCCACTCGATGCACGAGCAGGGCCTCGCCGTCGACTTCACCGTCGACGGCGCCCTCATCGGCACGAGGAGCAACCGCGGCTACGTCTGGCTGGCCGCCAACGCCGCCCGCTTCGGCCTCTCCAACCTGCCGAGCGAGCCCTGGCACTGGAGCGTGGACGGGAGCTGACTCCCGTTCGTCTCCTGCCCCCGGGTGGCCCTCGGGAGGACCGTCGCGCCCGGCCGGCAGAGGTGGTAGGACGACGGCACGACGACCCTGGGGGGGCACATGAGCCACACGTACGTGGACAAGATGATGGAGGCGATGAAGACGGGTGCGCTCGAGTCGCCCGTCGAGAAGCTGGTGGGGATGCGCCTCGTGGAGTTCGGGCGGGGGGAGGCCACCTATGAGCTGCCGGTGCGGATGGACCACGCCAACCCGATGGGCATGGTGCAGGGCGGGATCGCCTCGATCCTCGCCGACGCAGCGATGGCCATGGCCACCACGACGATGCTGACGAACGACGACATGCGGGTCTCGGCGGTGACCACCGCCGACCTCTTCTCCCGGTTCCTGAAGCCGATCAGCGCGAAGAAGATCAAGGTCCTCCGGGCCGAGGCGAAGGTCATCAAGTCCGGGCGGCTCCTCATGTGGGCGGAGTGCTCGCTGCAGGCCGACGGCGATTGCGTGGGGATGTTCAACGCCACCGGCGTGCGCGTGTCGTTCGACCAGAAGGACTCGGCCATGACCAACACCGGCTCGGCGGCGAGCGCCCAGAGCGAGGCGTCTGTCGGCGGGGGCTCGTGACGTCGGCGGACGACCTCGTGGGCTCCTGGGAGCTGACTCACTGGGACTACACCGTCGACGGGGTCCACCGCGGCTTCGTGATGGGGGAGGACGCCCAGGGCCAGATCCTGTACACGCCCGAGGGTCGGATGTCGGCCATCCTGATGCAGGCCGATCGCCCGCCGTTCGAGGTGAGTGCCTTCCACCAGGGCAGCGCCGAGCAGCGCGAGGCGGCGGCGCTCACCTACGTCTCCTACGGAGGGACGTTCGACGTCGAGGGTGACCGCGTCTCCCACCACGTCGCCTACTGCCTCTTCCCGGACTGGATCGGCACCGATCTCGTCCGAGAGGTGTCGTGGGATGACGAGCAGCTCGTCCTCACCGCCGTGCCCGACATCACGAGCACGGGCAAGGCGGTGGTGAACCGCCTCGTCTGGCGGCGAGCAGGCGCCACCCCCTGACCGGCCGAGGCGGGAGCGCCCGCAACCGGAGCGCCCGCAACCGGAGCGCCAGCGGGCCGGCGCTAGCCTCCGGCGATGGCCGACCTCGAGGCGCGCATCGACGACCTGTGGGAGCGGCGAGACGCCCTCGACCCGGGCGACCACGAGGCCACCGCAGCGGTGCTCGAGGCCGTCACCCTCCTCGACCGGGGCGAGGCCAGGATCGCCGAGATCGACCCGGACACCGACGAGGTCATCGTCCACCAATGGCTGAAGCGGGCCATCCTGCTGCTGTTCCGCCAGGCCACGATGGACACCGTCGAGATCGGGCCCTTCGAGTTCGCCGACAAGATCCCGCTCAAGGGCGGCTACGAGGCCGCAGGGGTCCGGGTCGTCCCCGGCGCCTCGGCCCGGTTCGGGTCGTTCCTCGAGCGGGGTGTGATCCTCATGCCGAGCTACGTGAACATCGGCGCCCGGGTCGGGTCGGGGACGATGGTCGACACCTGGGCCACCGTCGGCTCCTGCGCCCAGATCGGTCGCAACGTCCACCTGTCGGGGGGCGTGGGGATCGGGGGTGTGCTCGAGCCGCCGCAGGCGGCACCCACCTTCATCGGCGACGAGGCCTACATCGGCAGCCGCTGCATCGTGGCCGAGGGGGCGCGGGTGGGGGAGGGCTCGGTGCTCGGGGCCGGTGCCATCCTCACGGCCACCATCCCGGTCCTCGACGCCGAGACGGGCCACGAGCTCGGTCGGGGCGTCGTGCCGTCGTGGTGCGTGGCCGTGGCCGCCACCCGTCCCCGGGACTTCGCCGGTGGCACCTTCGGCCTGGCCTGCGTCCTCGTCATCAAGCGCCTGACCGAGGGGGAGCGCCACGACAAGTCGGGGCTGAACGACCTGCTTCGCTCGCACGGGTCGGCGGTCTGACCCGTGACGTCGTGCCGGAGGTGCGGATGACCGACCTGCTCGCCCTCACCGCCCAGCTCATCGACATACCGTCGGTGAGCCACGACGAGGCCGCCATCACCGATCACCTCGAGGCCGTGCTCTCGGAGATCCCCTGGCTGGCGGTGGAGCGCCACCAGCACAACGTGGTGGCACGGACGGCCCTCGGTCGGCCACAGCGCCTGATCCTGGCCGGCCACACCGACACCGTGCCGGTCAACGGCAACGCCACGGCGGTGACCGAGGGCGAGACCCTGCGGGGCCTTGGCGCAGCCGACATGAAGTCCGGCCTGGCCGTGTTCCTCGAGCTGGCCAGGACGGTGTCCGAGCCGGCGTGCGACGTGTCCTACGTGTTCTACGCCGCCGAGGAGGTGGAGGCCGTGCACAACGGGCTGGGGGTCCTGTTCCGGGACCGTCCCGACCTGATGGTGGGCGACGCCGCCATCCTCGGGGAGCCGACCGATGCCACCGTCGAGGCCGGCTGCCAGGGCACGCTGCGCCTGGCGTTGCACCTGACCGGGCGGCGGGCCCACACCGCCCGACCGTGGATGGGGGTCAACGCCATCCACCGGCTCGGCCCCGTGCTCGCCGCCATCGAGCGCTTCGAGGCCCGCCGCCCCGTCATCGACGGCTGCGAGTACCGCGAGGCGCTGCAGGCGGTGCGGGTCGAGGGCGGCGTGGCCGGCAACGTCGTGCCCGATGCCGCCACCGTCGTGGTCAACCACCGCTTCGCCCCCGACCGCGACGCCGTCGAGGCCGAGCGGGTGGTGCGCGAGGCCCTGGCCCCCGTGCTCGCCGCCGATGACACCGTCGAGCTCCTCGACGCAGCGCCGTCCGCCCCACCGGGTCTGAGCCACCCGCTGTTGGCGTCCCTGGCCGCTCGCAACGAGCTGACCGTCCGGGCCAAGCTCGGCTGGACCGACGTCGCACGCTTCGCCGACCACGGCGTCCCGGCCGTCAACTTCGGCCCGGGCGACCCGACGCTCGCCCACACCAAGGAGGAGTGGGTCGGGCGAGGACCGATCGAGGCGACCTACGCCGCCCTCGCCGACCTCTTGGTGCACGGCGCAGGCTGACCGACGGACGGCACGGTCTGCGACCGCGCCGACCGACTGCGCACGAGACGCGCGCAGACGCCGTCATCGACGACTCCGCAGACGCCGTCATCGGCGACCTCCGCAGGCCCGCTGGGGGGTCGAGGGCCTCAGAGGCGGCGCATGACGGTGACGACCCGGCCGTAGACCTCGACGTCGGCTGCGTCGAAGGTCATGGGATCGAGCCGGTCGTTGGCGGGGAGCAGGACGATCTGGTCGCCCCGCCTGGTGAAGGTCTTGACGGTGGCCTCCCCGCCGGGGATGCCGGCGGCCACGATCTCACCGTCCCTCGCCTCGGCCTGCTGGCGCACCACGACGAGGTCCCCGTCGAGGATGCCGGCGTCGACCATCGAGTCGCCTCGGACCCGGAGCATGAACAGTGTCCCCTCACCGGTGAGGTCGGACGGGACGGGGATGAGCTCCTCGACGTTCTCGCCGGCGAGGACGTCGGTCCCCGCTGCGATGTCCCCCACGAGGGGGATGTGGCGCGACGGCCGTCGCTCGGCGGTCATCCCCGACGACGGGTCGTACCGCACCTCGATCGCCCGCGGCTTGGTGGGGTCACGGCGGAGGAACCCGCGCTTCTGGAGCGTCGCCAGGTGGGTGTGCACGGTCGAGGGCGACGTGAGGCCCACCGCCTCGCCGATCTCGCGCACCGACGGCGGGTAGCCACGCTCCCGCTGCTCGGTGACGATGAACTCGAGGATCTCGCGCTGCCTGTCGGTCAGCACCTCTTCGGCCACGGCGCACCCCTCTCTGCTCGTTGCGACACTGCCTCTGCGTCGGTCGAACCACCCGGGACCATCGGCTCGCGGGGACCGGGAGCCGATCGAACAGGTGTTTCTGAGGGGACCGTACCGAACCGGCGGGCGGGTGGCAAACACCTGTTCGAAGCGACCCTTGACGACGAACGGGCGTTCGTGGTTGGCTTGGGGCGAACAGGCGTTCGGAACAAGCCCCCCGGACGCCTGAGCCCGACCTCAGGAGCAGCAGCATGGCCGCCGTCCGACATCTCGAGCCCGGACCTGCCGACGATGTCGGCGGTCGGGCGTCGCACCTCCGCCTCGTCGGGCCCGGTCCCTCCCGTGCCATCTCCCGGCGGCAAGCGGGGATCTACCGCAGGCGTCGGCTTCTCGCCGCCCTCGTCGTCGCCCTGTGCGCCGTCGCGCTGGTCCGGTTGGCGGAGCCGCTCCTGGTCGACCCGGGCGCCATCGTCCTCGAGGTCGGGTCGATCCACGTCGTCCAGCCGGGTGACACCTACTGGTCCATCGCCGAGTCGCTCGACACCGACGGCGACATGACCGGCACCGTCGACGCCCTCAGCGCAGCCAACCGGGGTCGGGCCCTCCAGGTCGGAGACCACCTCGTCCTGCCCGGCTGACCCGTCACGGGGGCGGAGGTGGGTGCACATCGTGTGGCGCGGCGGCCACCGGCGGGTGGCGGGCGGCGGGTGGCGGGCCAGTACCGTGCGGGGGTGCGGTGCCCGTCGTGCTCGAGCCTCGACGACAAGGTGATCGACTCACGGATGGCGGACGACGGCGTGGCCATCCGCCGTCGGCGCGAATGCCTGGCCTGCGGACGGCGGGTGACCACCTTCGAGCGGGTCGAGGAGGCACCGCTCGTGGTGGTGAAGCGCTCGGGCGAGCGCGTGCCCTTCGACCGGTCGAAGGTGGTGGCCGGGGTGGCGGCTGCCGCCAAGAACCGGCCGGTGAGCGCCGAGGTGATGGAGTCGCTCGCCGGCGAGGTCGAGGAGCACGCACGCATGGCGGGTGCGGAGGTCACCACCGAGGTGCTCGGCATCACGGTGCTCGAGCGCCTGAAGCACCTCGACGGCGTCGCCTACCTCCGCTTCGCCAGCGTCTACAAGGGCTTCGAGGACCTCACCGACTTCGAACGGGAGGTGGGGGAGCTGGCCAAGGCGACCGAGCCGAAGCGCCCGGTCACCGAGCGCTGACCGGTCGACGCCGACCACCGGACCTCCGGCGCCTACGACCGATCGCTTCGTGCCTCCTGCGCTGCCAGGTAGCGCAGGAGCAGGAAGCCGTCGTCCTCGAGGGCGGTGTCCAGCACGAGGCGCACGGGCGCCCCCGGCCCGGTCCCGGAGAGGATGCGGGGCCCGTCGCCCCCCGCGAGGAGGGGGCTCACCGTCAGGCAGAGCTCGTCGAGGACGGAGGCGGCCACGAGCTGCGCGAGGAGGCTCGGACCGCCCTCGCACAGCGCCACCCGGTGCCCTCGCTCGGCCAGCGCTGCCAGCGCCAGCACCGGGTCCACTGCCGCACCGCCCACCACGACGACCTCGGCGACCTCGGCCGCTTGGCCACGGAGCCCGGCTTCGGAGGCGTCGCACGTCAGGATGATCGTGCGTGCCGGCGCATCGCTGAACAGCGGTTGGGTCAGGTCGAGGGCCAGCGAGCGGCTGACGATTGCGATGGGGATCGGCCGAGGCACGCGGATCGGGCGGTAGCGCTCGACCCGCACGGTCTCCGCTGCGGCCACCACGACGTCGGCGGCCGCTCGCAGCAGGTGGAACACCTCTCGGTCGCCCGGCCCGCCGAGCCCTCCCGAGCGGCCCTCGACCGAGGCTGCCCCGTCGGCGGAGGCGATCATGTTCGCCACGAGCCAGGGACGGTCGTGGTGCGGCCGACGAGGCCCGCCGTACACCGCCACCGGGTCGATCTCCTCGGCCGGATGGGGGAGCAGCTGGCGCACGGGTCGACCGTAGCGAGCACGAGGCGCAGGAATCCCGTGACAGCGCTCCGCTGTCCACACGGGCTCGGGGTGCACCGTCGTCCCCAGCTGCGGTCGGCGTCCCGGCAGGTGGCCGGGCCAGTCCGCCCGAGCCCTCAGCGGCCGTGTGGATGGCCCCCCCGTTCATCCCCAGCCTCATCCACACCCTGGGGGCAAGAGTCACAGGATGTGCCCCGTAGCGCTCCACAGGGCGGTGCTCCTACCGTTCGTCCTCGACGGGCGGCCTCCGACGCAGATGGACGTCCCGCCCGGCCGCTTGCTTTCGCGAACGGCCGCTGACCAGCGCCTTCACCCGGGCGCCGGCCTTGACACGAGTGGAAGTACGGTGCTGTAATTACACCTCATCTTGTGGTCGGCGCTGCGTCACCCACCAGATCTTGTGGTCGAGTGGTCGGGAAGCACCGCACGGCTCACCACACCGGCTCGACCGAAGCTCGGACGACCAGCTCGATCGACACCTCGATCGAGCCCGCACACCACGCCCTGCGGCCTCACGGCAGCAGGCAACAGGGGAGACACCAGGACATGGCACTGGCACCGGAGCGCATCGGGATCGGCATCGACAGGCACTTCACGTCGCCTGACACCCATCCGTACGACATGGTCACGTGGGAGCGCCGAGACGCTCGCATCACCAACTACCGGGACGGCTCCGTCGCCTTCGAGCAGCTCGACGTCGAGGTGCCCGCCACCTGGTCGGTCAACGCCACCAACATCCTCGCCCAGAAGTACTTCCGCGGGACCCCGGGCACCGCCGCCCGTGAGTCGAGCCTCAAGCAGGTGGCCGACCGCGTCGCCGACACCATCACGGCGTGGGGTGTGAAGGACGGCTACTTCACCGACGGCGACGAGGCCGAGGCGTTCAACGCCGAGCTCAAGTACCTCGTCATCACGCAGCGGGCTGCCTTCAACTCGCCCGTGTGGTTCAACATCGGCGTGGCCGACGTGCCCCAGCAGGCGAGCGCCTGCTTCATCCTCTCGGTCGAGGACACGATGAGGTCGATCCTCAACTGGTACGTCGAGGAGGGCACGATCTTCAAGGGCGGCTCGGGCTCCGGCATCAACCTCTCGAAGATCCGTTCGTCGGCCGAGCAGCTGAACGGCGGCGGGACGGCGTCGGGGCCGGTGAGCTTCATGCGGGGCGCCGACGCCTCCGCCGGCACCATCAAGTCGGGCGGCAAGACCCGTCGCGCCGCCAAGATGGTCATCCTCGACGTCGACCACCCCGACATCGAAGACTTCATCTGGTGCAAGGCGCTCGAGGAGCGCAAGGCCAGGGTGCTGCGCGACGCCGGCTTCGACATGGACCTCGACGGCAAGGACTACGCCTCGATCCAGTACCAGAACGCCAACAACAGCGTCCGGGTGACGGACGAGTTCATGGAGGCGGTGGTCGACGGGGCCGACTGGGACCTCCTCGCCGTCACCACCGGCGAGGTGGTCAAGACGGTCAAGGCCCGCGACCTCATGCGCCAGATCTCCGAGGCCACCTGGCAGTGCGCCGACCCGGGCATGCAGTTCGACACCACCATCAACCGCTGGCACACCGCCGCCAACACGGGCCGGATCAACGGGTCGAACCCGTGCAGCGAGTACATGCACCTCGACGACTCGGCCTGCAACCTGGCCAGCATCAACCTGCTGCACTACCTCGGGGACGACGACGACGACGTGTTCGACGTCGCCGCCTTCACCCACACCGTCGAGGTGTTCTTCACCGCCCAGGAGATCCTCGTCGGCAACGCCGACTACCCCACCGAGGGCATCGCCGAGACATCTCGTCGCTTCCGCCAGCTCGGCCTCGGCTACGCCAACCTCGGCGCCATGCTCATGGCCCTCGGCCTGCCGTACGACTCGGAGGGGGGCCGTGCGTGGGCCGCGGCGGTCACGGCGCTCATGACCGGCCACGCCTACGCCACCTCGGCCCGCACGGCCGGTCGCATGGGGGCCTTCGCCGGCTTCGTCGACAACGAGGAGCACATGCTGGGTGTGCTGCGCATGCACCGCGACGCAGCCACCGGGATCGACGAGGACCTGGTCCCGCCCGTCCTGTTGGAGGCGGCCCGGCACAGCTGGGACGACGCCGTCGAGCTGGGCGAGGCGAACGGCGTCCGCAACAGCCAGGCCAGCGTCCTCGCCCCGACCGGCACCATCGGGCTCCTGATGGACTGCGACACCACCGGCATCGAGCCCGACCTCGGCCTCTGCAAGATGAAGAAGCTCGTCGGTGGCGGCACCATGACCATCGTCAACCAGACGGTGCCCCGAGCCCTGCGCCGCCTCGGCTACACGCCCCGGGAGGTGGTCGACATCGTCGCCTACATCGACGAGAACAAGTCGATCCTCGGGTCGCCGCACCTGCGCCCCGACCACATCCCCGTCTTCGCCTGCTCGATGGGCGACAACGACATCCACTATCGGGGCCACGTGCAGATGATGGGCGCTGTCCAGCCCTTCATCTCCGGCGCCATCTCCAAGACCGTCAACATGCCCGAGCACGTCACCGTCGAGGACGTCGAGCAGCTCCACGTCGAGGCGTGGCAGCTCGGCATCAAGGCGGTCGCCATCTACCGGGACAACTGCAAGGTGGCCCAGCCGCTGGCCATGGCAAAGAAGGAGGTCAAGGAGGATGCGGCAGCCGAGGTGGCGGCAGGGGCCGACCCCGTGCAGGTCATCGAGCGGATCGTCGAGAAGATCAGCAAGCCCACGCGAGAGAAGCTGCCCCGCAACCGCGCCAGCCGGACCTTCGAGTTCAGGGTGGCGGACTGCAAGGGCTTCGTCACCGTCGGCCAGTACGACGACGGTCGCCCCGGTGAGCTCTTCCTCCGGGTGTCGAAGCAGGGCTCCACCCTGGCGGGGATCATGGATGCCTTCGCCATCTCGGTCAGCCACGGCCTGCAGTACGGGGTGCCGCTGCACGCCTTCGTCGAGGCGTTCACCAACATGCGCTTCGAGCCGGCGGGCATGACCGACGATGCCGACATCCGCTTCGCCTCGAGCCTGCTCGACTACATCTTCCGGCGGCTGGCGGTGGACTACCTGCCCCTGGCGCAGCGCATGGAGCTCGGCATCCTCTCGGTGGGTGAGCGCACCAACCCGACGCTCCCCGGCATCGAGGAGTCGACGACCGAGACCGTCGCCGGCCAGGACGTGCTGGCCGACCCGCCGAGCGGCGCCTCGACCGACCTGACGCCGGTCGACCTGACCCCGGTCGACTTGACCACGCCGCCGCGCACCGCACCCCGTCCGGAGGTGCGCACCGCCCACGCCGACGCCCCCTACTGCATGCAGTGCGGCGTCCAGATGCAACGGGCCGGCAGCTGCCACGCCTGCCCCAGCTGCGGCAGCACCAGCGGCTGCAGCTGAGGTCGACGGTCGGGAGCTCACCTGACCCTCGGACGACCCGCACGGGTCGTGGCCGGAGGAGGTCACGGTGGGTGCCAGGGCGGCGGACGCAGCGGAGGTCCGGACGGGCGCACGGTCCACGGCGTCGTACCCTTCGCCAGTACGGGTGGCAAGCGACCTGTCGACGAGATCACGTCGACAGGCGTCTGCCATCCGACGATCAAGGGGGACGGGTGGCAGTCGACGCCGACATCGCAGACCTCATCGGTGACGTCGGGGCGGATCCCGACGCGCTGCGCGACAGGTACCGCGAGGAGCGGGACAAGCGGGTGCGACCCGACGCCAACGACCAGTACGTGGAAGTGACGGCTGAGTTCTCCCAGTACGTCGACGACCCCTACGTCGAGCCAGGCTTCACCCGCTCGCCGCTGTTCGACGAGGTGGAGGTGGCGATCATCGGGGCCGGCTTCGGTGGGCTGCTCATGGGCGCACGCCTGCGGGAGGCCGGCTTCGGTCGGATCCGCCTGATCGAGAAGGCCGGCGACGTCGGCGGCACCTGGTACTGGAACCGCTACCCGGGCGCGATGTGCGACGTGGAGTCCTACGTCTACCTCCCGCTGCTCGAGGAGCTCGGGTACGTCCCGAAGCACAAGTACTCCTTCGCGCCCGAGATCCTGGAGCACAGCCGCGCCATCGCACGTCACTTCGACCTCTACGACGACGCCTGCTTCCAGACCGGGGTGACCGAGCTCCGGTGGGACGAGGCCGACGCCCGGTGGATCATCAGCACCGACCGCGGCGACCGGATGCGGGCGCAGTTCGTCGCCATGGCGAACGGCCCGCTCAGCCGTCCAAAGCTGCCGGGGATCCCGGGCATCGACGGGTTCCGGGGGCACACGTTCCACACCAGCCGGTGGGACTACCGCTACACCGGCGGGGACGCTGCCGGGGACCTGACCGGCCTTGCCGACAAGCGGGTGGGCATCATCGGCACGGGTGCCACCGCCGTGCAGTGCATACCCCACCTCGGCGACAGCGCGAAGCAGCTCTACGTCTTCCAGCGCACGCCGTCGTCGGTCGACGTGCGCGGCAACCGAGAGACCGATGCCGACTGGGCACGCTCGCTCGAGCCCGGCTGGCAGCGGCGGCGGATGGACAACTTCAACATCCTCGTCAGCGGCGGTGACCAGGACGTCGACCTCGTCGCCGATGGTTGGACGGACATCTTCCGCAACCTGACCGGCATCGCCGCCAAGCTGGCGAGCCGCGAGCTGGGGCGCCGGCTCTCACCCGCCGAGAAGGCCGAGCTCACCGAGCTCGCCGACTTCAAGAAGATGGAGCAGGTCAGGGCCCGGGCCGAGGCGCTTGTGGAGGACCTCGACACCGCGGAGGCGCTCAAGCCCTGGTACCGGCAGTTCTGCAAGCGTCCCTGCTTCCACGACGAGTACCTGCCGACCTACAACCGACCGAACGTCACGCTGGTCGACACCGATGGACGGGGGGTCGAGCGCTTGACGGAGCGTGCCGTGGTCGTCGGCGGCGTCGAGTACGAGGTCGACTGCCTCATCTTCGCGACCGGCTTCGAGGTCGGCACCACCTACACCCGGCGCGCCGGCTACGACATCCTCGGGCGCGACGGCGCGTCGCTCTCCGACAAGTGGGCGGATGGGCTCCGGACCCTGCACGGCCTGCAGACGAACGGCTTCCCGAACTGCTTCTTCCTCGGCTTCACCCAGACGGCGGTCACCGTCAACGTGCCGCACGCTCTCAACGAGCAGGCTGAGCACGTCGCCCACATCCTCGGCGAGGCGCGCCGTCGCGGGGCGCAGCGGATCGAGGTGACACCCAAGGCCGAGCAGGAATGGGTTGACGAGGTCCGGGACAAGGCCCGCCTCGGGGAGCGGTTCTACGCCGAGTGCACGCCGGGCTACTACAACAACGAGGGCAGGCTCGCCAACCCAAACGGCTTCTTCGCCGGGATGTACGGCGCCGGGCCCATCAGGTTCTTCGAGCTCCTCCAGACGTGGCGGGACGAGGGCGGGCTCCCGGGCCTCGAGCTGCGCTGACCACTACTGGACGGCGCTCTCGGCGGCACGTGGCGCGCTCTGAACGGTCGGGTCGAGGGTTCACCGGTGACGTGATCGTCATGGACGAGGGAGGTGAGGAGGTCAGTGCGGCTGGTTGAAGGACAGGTACGGCCTCTCCTGGCAGGTGGTCCCCGTCGGCATGGGAGAGGTGCTGAGCGATCCCGACGACGCACGCGGGCAGCGAGCGATGAGCGCCATGCTCGGCATGAAGAAGATCGACCTGGCAGCCCTGAGGGCGGCGGCGGACGGGCCAGCCAGCTGACCGGTCGTCGTCCGTCGGCGCCCTCCGGCTACCGTCCCGCTGTGCAACCTCGCACTGCGCCGACGAGGCACGGCTAGGCGTGGCGTTCGGGCAGGCGGCTGGACCGCCCGCCTCGGCGAAGCAGCTGGCGGCGCTCGCCGCCCTGCTCACCGAGGCCGGCTACGCCAGCTTTCGAGAGGCGCGCCACCCCTTCGGCCTCACCCAGCGGCAGGCGAACGGCAAGTTCACCCAGGACGAGGCCGTGGCGCTGGTCGAGCGGCTGGAGGCCGCAGCCGAGGTCGGACTCGGGCTGACCGACGAGCGCGTGCCGGGCGATGGCGTGCCGGACGAGCGCATGCCGGGCGAGGGTGTGCCGGACGAGCGCGTGCCGGGCGAGGGTGTTCCCCCCGAGACCGTGCCCGACGAGCACGTCGCGGATCGCCGGGCGCCCCGACCACGAACCTCGAGGTCCGCACGCCCGTCGGTCCGGTCGCCCGAGCGGGGACCGGGAGCCGACGCCGTGGTCACCGCGTTCCCCGACGAGCTGCTGGCCGAAGAGCTGGTGCGCCGTGGGTGGACCTGTCAGCCGCCACCGTGATCGGCGCCGAGGACGACCGGGAGCTCGAACCAGACCGTCTTGCCGTCGACGGTCCCGTCGACGCCCCAACGCCCCGCGAGCGCGGCGACGATCAACAGCCCCCGACCCGTGGTGGCGGAGGGCGGGACCGGCGTGGGGCTGGGCTGGGGTCTGCGGAGGCCGCCGTCGTGGACCTCGACCCGCAGGCCGGAGGCAGCCATGACGAGCAGGAGGTCGACCTCGGTCCTGGCGTGGAGCATGGCGTTGCTGACCAGCTCGCTGGTCAGGAGGATCGCCGTCTCCAGCGGCGGCTCCGGGACCGCCCGCTGCTGCAGCTCGCTCCTGACGAAGGCACGGGCAGCCGCCGGGGACCCGAGCTCGGCTTGGAAGTGCGCACGCCGTTCCACCACGCCGGCATCCATTGGCGGGGCTCCTACCCGCCTGCGCAGTGGTGACAACCTCCCTCTGCGTCACCCCCCGGGCGCGACCCGGCGCTCACCAGGCGTCCATGAGCAGCGCCAGGTGTGCGAGACGGGGCTCGAGGTCGAAGGTGGTGGCGCTCACCATCACCTCGTCTGCACCCGTGGCGCGGACGAGCTCGTCGAGCAGGGGCAGGGCCGTTGCCGGCGCGCCGACGACCCGGTTGGAGGGCATGGCCAGCGCAGCGGCCAGGAGGGGGTGTGCGGCCGCTGCGGCCGGTGAGACCAGCGGCTCGCGCCTGCCGGTCCTGATGCCGTGGCTCATGAGCTGACCCGGTGCCGCCTCCCACGCCGCCTCCTCGTCGGTGGGTGCGACGAGGACGCTGGCGGTGACGATGGCGTGCGGGGCGTCGAGCACCGGCGAGGGACGGAACGCCTCCCGGTAGAGGTCCATCGCCTCGAGCGTGCCACCCATCCCGAAGTGGTGGGCGAAGGCGAAGGGCAGGCCGAGCACGCCTGCGAGCTGGGCGCTGTACCCGCTCGACCCGAGGAGCAGGATCTGGGGGCTCGACGTCGCCACCGGGGTGGCGCTGAAGTGCTCCCACAACCCGCCCTCGCCCCGCACGTCGCCCAGGAGGCCCATCAGGTCGAGGAGGTCCCGGGGGAAGGTGTCGGCGCCGGGCGCACCGCGTCGGAGGGCGGCCGTGGTCCGTTGGTCCGCCCCCGGTGCCCGGCCGAGACCGAGGTCGATCCGGCCGGGGTGGAGCGCCTCCAGCGCTGCGATCTGCTCGGCGACCACGAGCGGCGGGTGGTTCGGAAGCATGATCCCGCCCGAACCCACACGGATCCGCTCGGTCCTGGCCGCGAGGTGGGCCATGAGCACCGGCGGGGACGTGCTCGCCACCGACGACATGTTGTGGTGCTCGGCGACCCAGAAGCGCCGGTACCCGAGCGCCTCGGCCCGCTGCGCCAGCGTCGCGGTCTCGGCCAGGGCCTTGCCGCTCGTCCCACCCTCGGCGACCACGGCGAGGTCGAGGACGGACAGCGGAGGGCGGCGAGGGTCGGCGGGCACCTCCACGTCAACGCCACCGGTGATGCCAGGCCTTCCCTCTCGCGCCCCGCCCCATCCGACCGCCCCGAGCGGCGGGTCCCCGCTCCCCGCTACCTCAGCCGGTCACGGGCGGGGAGGCGGTTGCGGCGGTGGGGCTCGACCGGCGGCGCCTCGCCACCCTCTCGTTCCGCCTCCTCTGCCGCCTTCCGCCTGTCATCGGCGTTCCACGCCAGCTGACCGGCGACGCAGAGCAACCCGACGCACCACAGAACCGCTCCCAGGGCCACGCTGCCGTCCATCGACCCATGGTGGCGCGATCGCAGCAGTTCTCCAACGCACTCCTGTCTGTGCCGGCGCGGGCGGGTGGTCTTCCCGACGTCCGTGTCTTGACCGACCGTTCGAGCCGGGGTAGCGAAGGGGGAGGGCGGCGCCGTCGGTGCCGGGGGTCGAGCACGGGGGCAGCTGCATGGGGATCTGCGAGGGCCGCGTCGTCATCGTCACCGGAGCAGGCCGGGGGATCGGGCGGGAGCACGCGCTCGAGTTCGCGCGGCAGGGGGCCAAGGTCGTGGTGAACGACCTCGGTGCCGAGGTGGACGGCGCCGGATCGTCGGCGGGACCGGCCGGCGAGGTCGTCGACCTCATCCGCTCGGGGGGCGGGGAGGCCGTAGCCGACGGGGAGGACGTCTCTGACTGGGAGGGCGCCCGTCGCCTCGTCGACCGGGCCGTCGAGGCGTTCGGTGACCTCCACGTACTCGTCAACAACGCCGGCATCCTGCGAGACCGGATGCTCGTCAACATGGACGAGGCGGAGTGGGACGCGGTCATCAAGGTCCACCTGAAGGGCACGTTCGCCCCCGCCCGCTGGGCCGCCACCTACTGGCGCGAGCGGTCCAAGGCGGGCGAGGTCAACGACGCCCGCATCATCAACACGAGCTCGTCCTCGGGGATCTACGGCAACGTCGGCCAGACGAACTACGGGGCGGCCAAGGCCGGCATCGCCTCGTTCACGGTCATCGCCGCCAAGGAGCTGGCCCGCTACGGCATCACCGTCAACGCCATCGCCCCCGGCGCCCGCACCCGCATGACGGAGAACCTCGGCGGGGCTGCGTCGCGCGAGGTGGAACCCGGCGCGTTCGACGCCAGCGCCCCCGACAACATCGCCCCCCTCGTGGTCTGGCTCGGCAGCGAGCAGTCGGCGGGCATCACGGGGCGGGTGTTCAACGTGGCAGGCGGGCGAGTCAGCGTGGCCGAGGGGTGGAAGGCCGGGCCCGGCTTCGACAAGGGCGAGCGCTGGGACCCCGAGGAGCTCGGGACCGTCCTCCCCGACCTCGTGGCCCAGGCCCAGCCAAACGCCGACATGCGCGGCGTGGTCTGACCGCATGCCCGCACCACGTCCAGCCGACGAAGCGCCACCGACCGACCCCGGCCGACCGTTCCAGGCCGAAGAGACCGAACAGGAGACGACATGGCAGTGAAGCGCTTCCCGGTGGAGGCCGGGCACATCTTGATGTTCGCTCGGAGCATCGGCGACCCCAACCCCGTCTACGAGGACGACGAGCGAGCGGCGGCGGGTGAGGCGGGCGGCATCCTCGCCCCACCCACCTTCGTGCAGGCGAGCGCCCAGTTCGACCCCGACTACTTCCTCAGGCCGAAGGTCGGACAGGCCTGGTTCGGCTCGGGCAAGGAGCCGACGGGCATCACCCGGGAGCGCTCCGGCGGGGGCGGCGGCGGCGGCGGGGGACTCCACGCCGAGCAGCACTACGAGTACCACCGTCCGCTGCGGGCAGGCGACGTCCTCACCGCCACCACCGCACCGGGCACGACGTGGGAGAAGGAGGGGCGCCGAGCCGGCAAGCTGGTCTTCTCCGAGAGCGTCACGGAGTACCGGGACCAAGAAGGCGAGCTCGTCGTCACCGCCCGGGGCATCGGGGTGCGCACCGAGCGACCGGTGGAGGCCTGACGTGGCGCTGCAGGCGAGCGAGCTCGAGGTCGGCGCCAGGTTCGAGGCCACGCTGGTCGAGGACCTCAAGCGCACCCAGATCGTCCAGTACGCCGGTGCCTCCGGTGACTACAACCCGCTCCACACCGACGAGGTCTTCGCCACCCAGGTGGCGGGCTACCCGTCGGTGTTCGCCCACGGCATGCTCACCATGGGGATGACCGGGCGGCTCCTCACCGACACCGTGGGCGACGGGCGCCTCACGGCCTTCGGCGGGCGGTTCACGTCGCAGGTGTGGCCAGGTGACACCCTCACGGCTACGGCCACGGTCGAGGCCGTGCGGGACGAGGGCGGCGAGCACCTCGTCGACCTCAGCGTCCAGACGGTCAACCAGGACGGCGCCACCGTCTTCTCGGGGACCGCGACCGCCCGGATCGACCCGTAGGGCGCCCGGTGGCCGAGACGTCCGGGTCGGACACCGCCTACGACGTGGTGGTCGTGGGCGCCAGCTCGGCGGGCGTCGGTGCGGCGGTCGGCGCCGCCCGCTCGGGCGCACGGGTCCTGCTGGCCGAGTCGACCGGTCGGGTGGGGGGGATGCTGACCAACGGCGTCACCACCGACATGCAACGTCGGGACGCCTCGACCGGGGCGTTCGACGAGTGGCGTCGACTCGTCGCGCTCGCCTACCGCGACCACCCCGATGCCGGGCTGGCGGCCGACGGCTTCAACGCCGAGCCAGACGTCGCCCTCGACGCCGTGAACGCCCTGCTCGGGGAACCCGGCATCACCGTCAGGACCCGGCGGCGCCTCCTCGCCGCGACGGCCGGGGACCGCAGCGTCACCGACGTCACCTTCGGTGGCTCGTGGGGTGCGACGAAGGTCAGGGCACCGGTGTTCGTCGACGCCACCGCCGAGGGCGACCTGCTCGGCATGGTCGGGAGAGAGGGGCAGGACTGGGTCGTCGGCCGGGAGGGGCGCGACGTGTACGGCGAGAGCCTGGCGCCAGAGGTCGGGGACCGGCTGCAGCAGGCCTACACCTACCGGCTCACCGTCCAGGTCGGCGGTCGCACGGACTATGCGGTGCCGACCACCTACGAGGAGGACCGGGGCCGGTACGCGCTGATCGACCGCACCCCCGACGAGAAGGGCACGTGTGACATCGCCCAGGCCGACGGGAGCGTCAAGCGCTACGCAGGCATGCGCATCCAGCGCTGCCTGCCCGACCGCAAGATGGACATCAACGTGGACCTGTTCGGGGTCAACCACGACTACCCGACCGCTCGTGGGCCCGCTCGCCGAGCGGTGGAGCGCCGCCTCGCCGGGTTCGTGCTCGGCTACCTCCACTGGCTGCGGACCGACGCCGAGATGCCCGAGCTCGGGCTTCCCGTCGACGACTACCTGGAGCACGCCGGCTTCCCGCCGGTGCTGTACGTCCGGGAGGGCCGCAGGGCGAGGGGCCTCGAGACCTTCACGCAGGGCAACGCCGCCCACGACTCGACCTGGCCGGCCGAGCACCGGTGGTCGGTCGCAATCGGCGAGTACGGGCTGGACTCCCACTGCGTCGGGCCGCCGGGTGGCATCTCGGGCGGGCCCACCTGCGAGGGGGGCTTCTGGTTCGGCGCCCGGCCCTACAGCATCCCCTACGAGGTGATGGTGCCGGTCGGCTTCGACAACCTGCTGGTGCCGGCCGCGGTGTCGGCCAGCCACGTTGGCTGCTCCACGCTGCGCATGGAGCCGGTGCGCATGAACCTCGGCCAGGCGGCGGGCATCGCCGCCGCCACCGCCGCCGCCGACGGGACGAGCGTCGCTGCGCTGGACCGCGACGTGCTGCAGCACCACCTCGCCACCCGCGGGCAGGCGCTCGTCTACGCACCCGAGGTGCCGCCGAGTGACCCCCGCTTCGCCGACCACCAGCTGGCGCTCGTGCGCGCCGCGGGCTTCCCGAGCCCGTACCGCATCACGAGCTGAGCTGACCGGCCCACCCGAGTCGTCGGCGACTCGTTCGTTCGCTCGGCCTACACCGTGTCGGGCGGGGCCGGGGGTCTCCGGGCGGCGGCGGCACGGTTCGCCGTGCGGGTCCTCGCGGCCTTCTTGGCGGCAGCGCTCCTCCGACGGGCCGCCCGCCCCGCCTCGGCTGCCACCTCGGCCGCGGTTCGGGCGGCTCGCGCCTCCTGCGCCGCCATGCGACGGACTTCGGCCTCGATCACGGCGGGGGAGCGCACCGGCCACACGTACGGCAGGTCGTCGCCGACGTCGGGGAAGAGTGGGCCGTACCTCCCGGGGTCCTTGCGCACGAGGGCCGACCGGTGGCTCCGGTGGAGCCCGTCGTCCCCGAGCCAGGGGGGCAGGGCACCGGCGGCCGCCAGCTCCCCCTGCACCCGGATGGTCGTCACACCGGAGGACGCCAGGTCCGCCCTGATGGTCAGCTCGCAGGTGTCTCCGAAGCCGAGGGCGCGCCACGCCTCCACGACGGTGACCCCGTAGGCGCCGAGGGCCTCCTCGTAGCCCTCCCACATCAGCACTGCGGGGTGGTTCCGCCAGGCGTAACCGGGCACGGTCAGGGCCCGCACGATCTGGATGACCTCGACTCGCTGCTTGCCGAGCCGCCGTTGGTCGAGGATCGCTGCGCTGCGGGCGAAGTCGGCGTAGGGGAGGAAGGTCTGCATCGGTCGCTCGGATGGCGACCTACCCGCCCGGGCCCCGCCCGCACGTGCGCCGCCGTGGCCGTCAGGCGCGTGCCGTCAGCCGTCGACGACCACGCCCTTCGGGGCCTGCTGGCCCATGAACCCGAACAGGTAACCAGCGACCCGGCGCATCTGGATCTCCTCGGCGCCCTCGGTGATGCGGTACCGGCGGTGGTGGCGGTAGATGTGCTCGAACGGCAGCTTCCGGGAGTACCCCATCCCGCCGTGCACCTGCATGGCCCGGTCAGCGGCCTCGCAGCACAGCCGGTTGGCCACGTAGTTGCACATCGACACCTTGTCGGACACCGAGAAGGCGCCGTGGGTGTCCATCTGCCAGGCCGTCTTGTGGATCAGCACCCGGAGCATCTCGCACTGCGTCTGCAGCTCCACGAGGGGGAACTGGATGCCTTGGTTCGTGGCCAGGGCCTTGCCGAACGGCTTGCGCACCTTGGCGTACTCGACCGCCTGGTCGATGCAGAACTGGGCCGCCCCGAGGCTCGAGGCCGCCTGGCGGATGCGGTTCTCGTTGAAGAACAGCTGCACGACGCCGAGCCCTCGCCCCTCGCCACCGAAGATGGCGCTGTGCGGCACCCGCACCTCGGTGAGGCGGATGTGGGCGTGGTCCGTCGGCATGTTGAACGTCCACAGGAACTCGAGGACCTCGAAGCCGGCGCTGTCGGTGGGGACCAGGAAGGCGGTGATGCCGTCCCCGTCGCCGGCGGCGCCACTCGTCCGGGCGAAGATGAGGTCGTACTGCGCGCTGTGGATGCCGGTGTTCCACGTCTTCTCGCCGGTGATGACCCACTCGTCCCCGTCGCGCACGGCGGTGGTCTCCATGTGGGTGGCGTCGGATCCGTGGTCGGGCTCGGTGATGCCGAAGGCGAAGCCCCGTCGGCCCTCGGCGAGGTCGTCGACCCACTCGGCCTTCTGCTCCTCGGTGCCGTGGGCCAGCATCAGGAGCAGGCCGACGTTGTTCCCGACGATGGCGTGCTCGTTCTGCAGGTCGCAGTGGAGCCCGAGGCCCTTGCGGGCGAGGTGCTCTCGGATCACCGCCATCCCGAGGTTCGTGCCGTCGCGCCCCCCGTAGGCGGCGGGGAACGGGTACCGGTAGTGGCCGGCGGCGTCGGCCAGCCGCTTCGCACGGTGGAGGAGCGCCTCCCACTCGGCGTTGGGCAGTCCGTCGCGCTCCCAGTCGGTGCGGGCGTCCTCCCGGCGGTGGTCGAAGAAGCGGATGTTGTCGTCGCGCTCCTCGAGCGGCTTGATCTCGCGTTCGATGAAGTCGTCGAGCTCGACGAGGTAGTCGGCGAGGTCCTTGGGGATGTCGAAGTCCACGGTCTGCCTCTCAGGTGATCTGCGGGTGGGACGACTGATCGTGGGGAGGGCGGAGCGCGGCGCGCACGACCTTGCCCATGCCGTTGCGGGGGAGGGCCTCGACGCGGTGGAAGAGGCGTGGGCGCTTGTAGGGGGCGAGCTGCTCGGCCGCCCAGGCGAGCACTGCCTCAGGGTCGAAGCCGTCGTCGGCCTCGACGTAGGCCGTGACGGTCTCCCCCCACTCCGAGGACGGGGTCCCGACCACGGCAACATCGGTCACGTGGGGGTGCAGCCGGAGCACGTCCTCCACCTCGCGCGGGTAGACGTTGTAGCCGCCCGTGATGATGAGCTCCTTGGCCCGTCCCACGATGCGCACGTAGCCGTCGTGGTCGAGCGCGCCCACGTCGCCGGTGCGGAACCAGCCGTCTGCGGTGAAGGCCCCGGCGGCCTCGGAGCTCGGGGCGTCGTCGGACGGGGCGCTGCCGCCTCGGGCGTCGTCGGACGGGGCGCTGCTCCCTGGGGCGTCGTCGGACGGGCTGTCGTCGGACGGGGCGCTGCTCCCTGGGGCGTCGTCGGACGGGCTGTCGTTGGACGGGGCGCTGCCGCCTGGTGCGTCGTCGGACGGGGTGTCGTCGGACGGGGCACTGCTGCCTGGGCCGTCGTCGGCCGGGGCGCTGCTGCCTGGGGCGTCGTCGGACCGGCTGTCGTCGGACGGGGCGCTGCTGCCTGGGGCGTCGTCGGCCGGGGCGTCGAGGTAGCCACCGAAGACGTTCGGCCCCCGCACCTGGATCTCGTCGCCGTGGCCGAGTCGGAGCTGCACGCCTGGCAGCGGGAGCCCGACGCTGCCGGCTCGGCGCTCGCCCTCCAACGGGTTCGAGGCGAGCATGACCGTCTCCGTCATCCCGTAGCGCTCGAGCACGACCTGCCCGCAGCGGGCCAGCACCTGGGCGTGGAGCTCCTCGCTCATCGGCGCCGACCCCGAGACGCAGAGGCGGAGGCCGGCGAGGCGGTCCGCCCCCTCGGCCGCCACGAGCCTCGTGTACATCGTGGGGACGCCGAAGAAGAGGGTGGCGTCGGTCGCAGCGGCGAGCACCGTCTCGGCGTCGAAGCTGCGCTGGAGCAGCACGGTGCCACCGCTGAGCAGACCGCCGTGGAGGCCGACCCCGAGGCCGTGGACGTGGAACAACGGCAGGCAGAGCACGAGCGCGTCGTCCTCCGTCCAGCGCCACGCCAGGCGCAGCGCCTCCACGCTGGCCAGCAGGTTCCCGTGCGAGAGCGCGACGCCCTTCGGGCTGCCGGTGGTGCCCGAGGTGTACGGCAGCAGCGCCGGATCGCGGGAGGCGACATCGTCCAGCGAGGGCACCGGTCCGTCCGGCAGGTCCACGTCAACGTCGGTGACGACGAGGTCAGGATCGGCTTCGGCCGCCCAGGACCGCAGCGCCTCCGCCTCGAGCACGGCCCCGCGGGGGCGGGCGTGGGTGACCACCGCCTCGAGCTCGCGCCTCGAACAGGAGGCGTTGACCGGGACGACGACGAGGCCCGACCGCATCGCCGCCACGTGGGCGACGACGAAGGCGCTCGAAGCGCCGCCCGACAGCAGCAGCCGGTCACCTGGGCGGAGCCCGGCTCGGGCCAGGCGGCCTGCCACCGTCGCGGTGCGCTCGGTCAGGTCGGCTCCGGTGAGCCAGACCCCATCGGGGTCGCAGACGACGCGACGACCGGGCTGCGCCCGCCAGCGACGGGCCCAGGCCGCCGGCAGGCTCCCCTCGGCCAAGAGGTCGACGGCGTCGGGATCGGATCCCTCCGGCAGATGGCACATCCAGCGCTGCGCCGGTGCACCAGCGTCCCCTACGCCCTCGAGCACCCATCCTCCCGATCCGCCTGCGCCCCTGCAGGCCGGTGCCGAACGCTACCGGGGCGACCCAACCCGGGCGCGAGCCAGCGGCGGTCCGACGGGTTGGTCGACGTGTGCCGGTTCTCCCTCGACCACCCGCAGACGGTCCTCGGTGGTCGAGGAGGTGGACCTCGTGCTCGAGAGGCCACCGAGCCAGGACCGCCGAACCGAAGAGCAGCTCGGGATCGGCCCAGAGCCGCGCATCGAACGGGGCGCCGCCGAAGGCCCAGCTCCACCCGCCGTCCGCCAGGTGCTCGCAGATCCAACCGGCGGTGTTCTGGTCCGTGCCGCTCTCCCAGACCTCCTGGAGGCGCACCACGTCGGGTGCCAGGCGGTCGATCGACGCCACGACCTCATGTCACCGCAGGTCCCAGCCGGGTTCGAGCAGCGTACCGGCGTCGAGGCTGCGCGATCCGGAGCTGACCATCGGTCACATGGCGACCGTAGCAACGGGCCCGTTCCCGACCGCTCGGACGGGTGGCCCCCGAGGGTGGGCCCGTCGGGGCCGAGGGTGGGCCGCCGGCGCCATCTCCGTCAGACCGAGACCCGACCCCGACCGCGGGAGGACCCCCGCCGCTCCACGCGGGACGGCGTGCGGGCGGTGCGTCGCGGGTCGACCACTGGCGAGCGCCACCGTGGGTGGCCCCGCAATCGGGACGGCAGGGGGCGAGGGGCGCATCGGCCGCCCCCGACGGTGCATGCTGGCCCGATGACGATGGCCTCGACGGGGAGCGCGTGATGGCCGAGGAGGGGATGCGCCGCCTCCTCGAGGAGCGGCACCAGGGGGTGCTCGTGACGCTGAAGCGGGACGGGCGTCCGCAGCTCTCGAACATCTCCTACGTGCTGACCGACGGCGTGATCCGCATCTCGGTCACCGACGGCCGAGCCAAGACCGCGAACCTCCGCCGGGACCCGAGGGCGAGCGTCCACGTGACGAGCGACGACTTCTGGTCCTACGTGGTGGCCGAGGGTGACGCCGAGCTCACGCCTGTGGCCGACGACCCCGGTGACGCCACGGTGAACGAGCTCGTCGAGCTCTACCGGGCCGTGCAGGGTGAGCACAGCGACTGGGACGACTACCGGGCGGCCATGGTCCGTGACCGTCGCCTGGTCATCCGGATCCCGATCAGCCACACCTACGGCATGGCGTAGCGGCAGACGCACGGCGGGCGGGCGGCACTGGCGCGACCCGCAGGCGGCACACGCACGGCGGGCGGGCGGCACTGGCGCGACCCGCAGGCGGCACCGCACGGCGGGCGGGCGGCACACGCACGGCGGGCGGGCGGCACACGCACGGCGGGCAGGCGGCACACTCACGGCGGGCGGGCGGCACACGCACGGCGGGCAGGAAGCACCGCACGGCGGGCAGGAAGCACAGGCGCCGCCGGCAGGGAACCGTTGCCCGGGCGCCGATCCCCCGGGCGGCACACGATCTGCGAGGACACGGCGGTGCAGCGGTCGTGCTCAGCGGCGGCCACCGCCGGCAGACCGACTCAGTGGAGGTGGCCGACGTGGGCCAAGCCCATGCGGACGAGGCGGTCGTGACCACCGCTCATCTCCGACAGCACCACCGGGTCGGCGAGCTCCTCCGGTGTGAGCCAGGCGAGGTCGAGCGACTGCTGCGACGGCTGACAGTCCCCGTCCACGGGCACCACGAAGGCGAGGCTGACGGCGTGGTGGCGCGGGTCGTGAAAGCCGGTGACCGTGGGGTCGGGGAAGTACTCCACCACGGTGAACGGCGACGGGGAGGGCGGGAGGCGGGGGAGGGCGACCGGGCCGAGGTCCTTTTCGAGATGGCGCAGCAGGGCGGCCCGGACGAGCTCGCCGTGCAGGACTCGCCCCGAGACGAGCGTGCGGCTGAGCTCGCCGTCAGGTCGGACCCGCAGGAGGAGCCCGACGTGGGTGACCGACCCGTGCTCGTCCACCCGGACGGGGAGCGCCTCCACGTAGACCATCGGCACCTTGTCCCGGACGGCGGCGAGCTCCTCACCCGTGAGCCAGCTGGTGCGGGTGTCGGTCTGGTCAGGCACGTTCGCTCCACCTCCCGTCGCCGCCTGTGCGACGCCACGTCGTCCCATGGTGCCGTCCCGGGAACGACCCCCGGACATCCCTTGGATCGGGTAGACCGCCGGCGTGTCCGACGACGTCGACCCGGAGACCGATGCGCTCTTCGATCTGGCGGCCGATGCCTTCGTCGCCGCCCGGGACGCCTTGGCCAAGGCACGTCGTGCCGCGGGCGACCGGGCGTCGGCCGCCTCCGTGAAGCAGCTCCGCAGGCCGACGCTGTCGGCGTGGGCGCTCAACCAGCTGGCCCGCCGCCACCCCGACGACGTGCGCACGCTCGTCGACCAGGGCACCGCACTGGCAGCGGCCCAGGACCAGGCCCTCGCAGGGGCGACGGTCGACCTACGGGAGCCGGGCCGGGCCCGGATGGAGACACTCCGGCGTCTCACGCGGGCCGCCGAGGCCGAGCTGGCCGGTCAGGGGAGCACCGGGCATCGAGACGAGGTCGTGGCGACGCTGACGGCGGCCTCGGTCGACCAGGCGTCGGCGGCCCTGCTGCTGCAGGGCCGGCTGAGCGAGCCGCTCGCGGCACCGAGCGGCTTCGGCGGCCACTTCTCCGCTCCCGCCGGTTCTCCCGAACCCACCACGCGGCGGGCGGCTCGTAAGGCGTCCCGGGACACGGACGCCTCACGGCCGGCGGCTCGCACGGCGTCCCGGGGCGCGGACGCCAGCGACCCGGACGACGGGGGTGACGAGGAATCGAGGACGCTGGACGCATCCGTGCGGGCCGAAGCGGCGGAGGCCGAGGCAGCGGCGGCCGGGGGGAAGGCGCGCCGGGCAGCGGTGGCCGAGGGGAAGGCGCGCCGGGCAGCGGCGGCCGAGGGGAAGGCGCGCCGGGCAGCGGCGGCCGAGGGGAAGGCGCGCCGGGAAGCGGCGGCGACCGCCGAGGTGGAGGCGCGCCGGGCAACCGCTGCGGCGCGGGAGGCAGCGAGCGTCGCTGCAGCGGCGGTGGGTGCGGCGGAGGCAGCGGCCCAGCAGGTGGCGGCCATCGAGGGCGAGCTGCGCCGCGCCCGCGAGGTCCTGGCGGAGGCCGAGCAGGAGGCGGGGCGCCGTCGGCGCGCAGCGGCGTCAGCGACCGAGGCGGCTGCCGACGCAGCACGGAAGGCGGTGCACGCCGGCTCGGACGGTTCGTCCGCCTGACCCGCCCTCGTTGACGAGGTCGTCAGGGGCGCCAGGACGATGCCGTGGCCGACCTCTCCGCCGACCTCGCCTCCTCCGACGACGAGACGATCAGGCTCGCACTCGAAGGGGCACAGGTGCCCGCCCGGCCGGCGTCGACCACGGCCCTCGACACCCGGTCTGTCGGAACGTCTACTCGGTGGCGGCGGCGGCCTTCTTCGCCTTCGCCGCCTGGCTGCGAGCGAGGAGGGCAGCGGGGATCTTGCTGGCACCGGCATCGGCAGGCGCGGCGTCGGCGGGCGCCGTGGCCGGTGCGGCGGCAGGCGCACCCTCCTGCACGGGCTTCGCTGCTTCCTCGGCAGCACGAGCCGCTGCCGCAGCACGTCGATCGAGGTGGTCTTCCCAGTCGTCCTCGGCCACCACCGCCTTGGCGTCGACCGACCCGAGCCAGATGCCATTGTCGAACTGCACCCAGTAGCGGATCCAGGTGAGGCCGTTCACCAGCTCGATCCGACCGGGCGTGCCCTCGGGGACGCCGAGGAGGTCCCGCTCGGCGACCACCCGGCTCTTGGTCGAGAGCCCCTTGGCTCCACGCGTCTTCACCATGAGGCCCCGAACCGTACCCGTCGCCTCGTGGGACGGGCGCGTGCGGGATCAGCCCAGTGGCGAGTCGGTTGTGAGGGTGGCCGCCTCGGTCGGGGGCGCCGCCTCCTCGGGGACGTGACCCAGCCGACCGGCGCGGAAGTCGTGGACCGCCTGCTGCACCTCGGCGTCGGTGTTCCTCACGAAGGGGCCCCACCAGGCGACCGGCTCGCCGATCGGTCGGCCGCCGAGCACGAAGAGCTCGAGTGCAGACCCGGGACCCTCCTGGGTCGGCGCCGCCTCTGCCACGAGCAGGTCCCCGTCGCCGAAGACGCTCAGATGACCGAGGCCGACCGGCCGCCGCTCGGGCCCCACGAGCGCGTTGCCGGACAGCACGTAGGCCAGGGCGTTGAACGATCGGGGCCACGGCAGGACGAGACGGGCGCCGGGTGCGACGGTGGCGTGGATCATCGTCATCGGCGAGTGGGTGGAACCGGGGCGCCGCCAGCTCGGTGCTAGCTGGCCAGGCCCGGCTGGACGAGGTACTTCACGGCCCCGTCCTCCTTCTTCTGGAACGTGCTGTAGGCAGCAGGTGCGTCGGCGAGCGGGATGCGGTGGGTGGCGAAGTCGTCCACACCGAGGGGGTCTGCGTCGGTGAGCAGCGGCAGGATCTCGGGGACCCAGCGCTTGACGTTGGCCTGGCCCATCCGCAGCTGGATCTGCTTGTCGAACATGGTGAGCATGGGGAACGGGTCCGACATCCCCCCGTAGACCCCGCTGAGGGAGATGGTGCCGCCGCGGCGGACGATGTCGATGGCGGCGTGGATCGCACCCATGCGATCGATGCCGGTGTGCTCCATCATCTTCTCCACGAGCTTGTCTGGCAGGAGCGACGTCACCTTGTGGGCGATGGTTCCGACCGCGTCGCCGTGGGCCTCCATGCCGACTGCGTCGATCACTGCGTCGGGGCCGCGACCGTCGGTGAGGTCGCGGATCACGTCGCCGATCTCATCGTTCTCACGGAGGTCGAGCACGTCGACACCCCGCCGGCGGGCGCGCTCGAGGCGGTCGGACACGAGGTCGACCCCGATCACCCGGCCGGCGCCCTGCTGCATGGCGATGCGGCACGACATGTCACCGATGGGCCCGAGGCCGAGCACCACGACGGTCCCACCGTCGGGCACGGCCGCGTACTCGACCGCCTGCCACGCCGTGGGCAGGACGTCGGAGAGGTAGACGAAGCGGTCGTCGGCCGGACCCTCGGGCACCTTGATCGCCCCGTAGCCGGCGTGGGGCACCCGGAGGTACTCGGCCTGCGCACCGGGGACCTGCCCGTAGAGCTTCGTGTAGCCGTACAGCGGGGCCCCCGAGCCGTGCTCGCGCACCTGGGTCGTCTCACACTGGGTGTTGAGGCCGGTGTCGCACATCAGGCAGTGCCCGCACGAGATCTGGAACGGGATGACGACCCGGTCGCCGGGGGCGAGGCCGGTGACGCCGCCGCCGACCTCCTCCACGATGCCCATCGGCTCGTGGCCGAGGATGTCGCCTTCGGTCATGAACGGGGTGAGCACCTCGTACAGGTGCAGGTCCGAGCCGCAGATGCCCGACGAGGTGATGCGGATGACGGCGTCGGTCGGCTCCTGGATCGTCGGGTCCGGGACCTCGTCCACCCGCACGTCGCGCTGGCCGTGCCACACAAGAGCCTTCATCTGGCCTCCACCTCTGGAGGCGCGCTCGACCGGCGCGCCTGGTCCGGGCCCGCTACCCCTGGCGGACGGGCGCGAACCCTTGCGCCATCGCGCCCCCGCCCCCCGGCGCCCCCGTCGTGAGGTGCGGACCTGACGTGCGATCATGGGCCGGTGAGCACGGCGGCCCCGACGACCGGCACCCGACCGGTGGAGGTCGACCGGGACGGCGACCACGATCGCTTCGCCCACTACGGGCAGCGGGCGGCCGTCAACCGCGCCTACGTCACGGGTGAGGAGATCGTGGCCCTGTGCGGGAAGCGCTTCGTCCCCACCAGGGATCCGAGCCGCTACCCCGTGTGCCCGACGTGCCGGGAGATCGTCGCGGCACGATCGGGCGGGTCCTAGCCGGCGCGCCGCCTGCTGCGGGCACGGGCCCCGTCAGCCGCCGACGCGGCGGTCCCGACCCGCCCAGAACGGCTCGCGCAGCTCCCGCTTCAGGATCTTGCCCGACGGGTTGCGTGGGAGCGCCTCGACGAAGTCGACCGAGGTGGGGCACTTGTAGTGGGCGAGCTGCTCCCTGGCGTAGCTGATGAGCTCCTCGGGCGTCGGCTGGTCGCCGGCGGGGACGACCATGGCCTTGACCGTCTCGCCCCAGCGCTCGTGGGGCACCCCGATCACGGCCACGTCGGCCACGCCCGGGTGCATCATCAAGACGTTCTCGACCTCGGCCGGGTACACGTTCTCCCCGCCGGAGACGATCATGTCCTTCACCCGGTCGTACAGGTAGAGGTAGTCCTCCTTGACGTAGCCGGCGTCGCCCGTCTTGAACCAGCCGTCGTCCGTGAGCGCCGTGGCGGTCTCCTCGGGCTTGCGCCAGTAGCCCGCCATGTTCTGCGGTGAGCGGATCCAGACCTCGCCGACCTCCCCGTCGGGTGCGTCGTCACCCTCCTCCCCGACGATGCGCAACTCCACGCCGGGCATCGGCTTGCCGCAGGAGCGGAGCAGGTCGGGGTTGCCCTCGGGGTCGTGGTCGGCCGAGTCGAGCTGGGTGACCGCACCCGTGGTCTCCGTGAGGCCGTACACCTGGATGAACGCGCACCCGAAGGTCGCCATCGCCTTGGTCAGCACCTTGTCGGTGATGGGCGAGGCGCCGTAGACGAGGGTCCCGAGCGTGGAGAAGTCGGTCTCGTCGACGCCCGGCGTCATGAGGAGGAACTGCAGGACGGCGGGGACCATGAACGCGTGCGTCACGCCGTGCTCGGGGATGGCGCGGAGGATGGCGGCCGGATCGACGTCGCGGAGCATGACGGTGTGGCCGCCCATCGACATGACGGCGATGTTCCAACCGGAGCCGGCGATGTGGAACAGCGGCATGATGCCGAGGTTCACCATGTCGGCGTCGAAGCCCCACAGGGTGGTGGCCCCGCCGAGCAGGCCGAACAGGTTGTTGTTCGTCAGCATCACGCCCTTCGGCAGACCCGTCGTGCCCGACGTGTACAGCTGGAGGGCGACGCTCTCGGGCCCCGGCTGCGCGCCCGGGTCGTCCGCCGGCTGCGAGTCGACCCAGGTGCCGTAGGAGGACCAGCGGTCGTGCTCCGTCACCGCCACGATCGTGGTGACCGTCTCGAGCTGGTCTTCGATCTGCTCCGCCTGCGCCGTGAAGTCCGGGCCGACGACGAGCACCTTGGCCTGCGCGTCGTTGACGATCTGTGCGATCTCCCTCGGTGCCAGGCGCCAGTTGACCGCGACCGTGACCGCGTCGAGCTTCGCCGCAGCGAAGGTGATCTCGAAGTACTCGGGCACGTTCTTGTCGAGGAACGCGATCCGGTCGTCGTTCCCGATGCCCGCCGAGGCAAGAGCCTGCGCCACCTGGTTCGAGCGCCGGTCCATCTCTCCGTAGGTGATCGTCCTGCCCTCGAACGTGAGCATCGGCCGATCGGCCCGCTCCTCTCCGTGCACCCGGACGATGTCCGCCAGCGTCTCGATCGCCATGCCGTGCCCCCTTCGTCCTGGCGCCTGGGGCCAGGGGCCGAAAGCATCGCGCAACCGGTGACGCTCGTCACAGACGACGCAGGTCGGTGCAGCGTTCGCACGCCCCACGCGCCGTCGGGCTACGCTCTTCCGAGAAGCGTCCGCAGAAGGTTCGGATGCGTCGGGAGATCGGTCGCCCGCAGTGGCGGGCCGGACCCCGACCCCTGGAAGGCGTCGTCGTCGGGTGGTCGTCCCAGCGGAGCAGTGCTCCGGGGCGGAGGGCCAGCCATCGCCGGCATGTGTCGGAGAGCGCATGCACGAAGCAGCACCACCAGCAGCAGTGCCCATGGGCGTGGTCCCGCCCGCCGACGACGTCCTGGCCTCGATGGCAGGGGCGGCGGCGGCGGGGGAGGCCACGGCCGACGAGCTCGCCGTCCTGCGCGCCGCCCCCGCCCGGTGGCGCTCGGCCCTCGAGGTCCTGCTCGACGACACCGAGGACCAGCTCGAGCTCGTGCGGTCGCTGCCGGGCGAGGAGCGCAACCAGGTCGTGGCCGACTTCGAGGCTGAGCGGGACCGCCTCTCGGCTGCGCTCGACCTGCTCGTCGGCACGGTGGTCGAGGGCGGCTCCGGCCCGGCGCTGCAGGCACCGGGCGAGGTGCGCCTCCAGCTCTCGTGGTCCGCGGGCCAGATCGTCGCCTGGGCCGCCGGCCCGTTCGCCCCCCCGGCCGACCCGGGTGAGCTGCGCGGCATGCTGGCCGAGGCCGGTGCCCCCTCCAGCGGTTGGCTCGACCACCGCCCCGTCCAGCTCCCGGCCACGGCCCCTGCCACTGCCCTCGTCATCCCCGTCGACGACGCCCTCGGCTGGCTCGTCGCCCTCGGGGGCAGCGCCGGGGGCGACCGGCTCGGCGCCAGCGCCGTGTGGATCGGCCGGGTCGCGGCCCTCGGCGTCCGGCTGCTCGCCCGGGGCTCGGTGGTGCCGACGCTGCGGACCAAGCGGAGCGGTCGCGGCCAGGGCAACGAGGGCCAGAGCTCAGAGAGGATGGGGGAGCTGGCCGTGCGCTGGGTGCCGGCGCTCGTCGAGCAGACGCTGCTCGACGACCTCGTCCGCGCGCTACCGGGCACGGTCACCGCCTTCGACCGGCCGGAGGGCAAGGTGCTCACGCTGTCGATCCTCGGAGCCGTGGTCGACGCCGTGGCCACCGACGCCGCCAGCCGGGTGGAGCTGCCCGCCCCGCCGCCGGCGCCCCGCACGGTCACTGACGTGGCCGAGGCCTTCCTGACCCGCCTCGACGGCTCCACCTTCGAGGCGCCCAACCGCAGCGGGGCCGAGCTCATCAGCCGCCTCGAGCGGTGGTCCCGCTCGGTGACGTCCACCGCCGACAGCCGCCTCGTGGTCCAGCTCGAGCCCCCCGACTCGGGCGGCGCCTGGTACCTGTCGGTCCTGGGCCCTGATCCGGAGGGGCAGCTGATCCCGGTCGAGGTGGCCCTGGTGGACGGCGCCTCCAAGCGGAGGACGGCCGATGACCTGAACCGCCTGGAGCGGATCCTCCCCGCCCTCCAGCGCCCGGGGGGGCTGCGGCGCGGCCAGGTCTACCTCAGCCAGGACGAGGCGTGGGAGCTGATGACGGTCACCGGCCCCGCCCTCGAGGCGGCGGGCTTCGACGTGCGGGTGCCGGCCCTGTCCCGCCGGCGACCCACGGCCAGCCTCCGCCTCTTCGCCGAGCCGGCCGACCCGAGCATCGTCGGCGCCCACCAGCTCTCGCAGGTGCGCTGGACGGCGATGTTCGACGACGTCGAGCTCACCGCCGCCGAGGTCGCCCGCCTCGCCGCCGACGCCCGGCCCCTCGTGCGCTCACGGGGCCGGTGGGTCGAGCTCGACCAGGCCGACCTGGCCGAGGCAGCCGCCGCCCTCGCCGAGCGGGCAGACAAGACGCTCCTCACCGGCGCCGAGGTCCTCCGCCACGCCATCGGCCTCGACGGACCCGCCCTGTCGGGTCGCCTCCAGGTGGACGGCAGCGGGTGGGCGGCCGACCTCCTGGCCAAGGCCGGGACGGCGGGGAGCGAGCCCTCGACCACCCCCGCGGGCTTCGTCGGGGAGCTGCGCAGCTACCAGGCCGAGGCGCTCGCCTGGCTCGGCTTCCTCGACTCCGTCGAGCTCGGCGGCTGCCTCGCCCTCGACATGGGCCTCGGGAAGACGCCGACCGTGCTCGCCCACCTGGCACGCACCGCAGGAGGAGGTCCCGCCCTGGTCGTCGCACCGCCCGCCGTCGTCGGCAACTGGGCGGCCGAGGCTGCGAAGTTCGCACCCGGCCTCAAGGTCGTCGTCCACCATGGCGCCTCCAGGGGGAGCGCGGAGGAGCTCGCAGCCGAGGTGGCGGGCGCCGACGTCGTCATCACCACCTACGGGACCGCTGTGCGCGACGTCGAGGCGCTCGAGGGCCACGCGTGGGACCGTCTGGTGCTGGACGAGGCCCAGATCATCAAGAACCCGACGAACGAGACGTCCCAGCAGCTGCGGCGGATCCCCGCTCGCATCCGCCTCGCGCTCACCGGCACGCCGATCGAGAACGGCCTCGGCGACCTCTGGGCCATCCTCGACTTCACGAACCCCGGCCTCCTCGGCCCTCGCGCTGCGTTCGTCGCCCAGCTGTCGGCGGAGAGCGCCCGCGCTCCCGAGGACAAGAGCGCCCGCGCTCCCGAGGACAAGAGCGCCCCCGCTCCCGAGGACAAGAGCCAGAGCGCGCGGGACGGCGGCGAGCAGGCACTGCGGGCGCTGAACGGGGTGCTCGTCTTCCGACGCACCAAGAGCGAGCCTGCGGTTGCAGCCGAGCTGCCCGAGCGCATCGACCAGCTCGACCACTGCACGATGACCCCCGAGCAGATCGGGCTGTACCAGGCGGTGATCGACCGCCTCGTCGCCACCGCAGGCAGCGAGGAGGGTGAGGAACCCCGCAAGGGCGCCGTGCTCGCCGCCATCACCGCGCTGAAGCAGATCTGCAACCACCCCGCCGCCTACCAGGCCGATGAGCACGCCCTGGCCGGCCGGTCGGGGAAGCTCACCCGGCTCGAGGAGATCGTCGACTCCGTGTTCGCGGCGGGCGAGCGCGTGCTCGTCTTCACCCACTTCGCCGAGTGGGGCAAGAAGCTCGCCGACCACCTCAGCGCCCGCACCGGGGTCCCCATCGCCTGCTACCACGGCGGCCTGGCCCGTGGTGCCAGGGACGAGCTGGTGCGGGAGTTCCAGTCGGGGACCGGGCCGGGTGCCCTCGTCCTGTCGCTCAAGGCGGGCGGCACCGGGCTCAACCTCACCGCTGCGAGCCACGTCGTGCTCTACGACCGCTGGTGGAACCCCGCCGTCGAGGACCAGGCACGCGACCGTGCGTGGCGCATCGGGCAGACGAAGGTGGTCGTGTCCCACCGCCTCGTGTGCCCGGGGACCGTCGACGAGCGGGTGGAGGAGGTCGTGGCCGGCAAGCGCCACATCGCCAACCTCGTCCTCCCAAAGTCCAGCTCGCTGGCCGACCTCGACCGCCAGCAGCTCCAGGTGGCGTTCGGACTGCGGCCCGACGAGCTGCTCACCGACGAGCCCGCCGGCACCGGCGGCACCGGCCAGGAGGCGGCCGCGTGACCCCTCCCGCCCGACGACGTCGGCGACCGAACCGGGGCGGGGCTGCGCAGGTCCAGCCGAGCGACCTCTGGCGCGCCGCTCCCGAGCCGCCGCCTGCGCAGAAGGTGGTGCCCGTTGCCGACCCGACCGTGCTGCTGCGCTCCCTCGGGACGCCGCCGCTGCCGGTCCAGGCAGGTGTGGCCGACGCCTACCTGGCCGTGGTGGTGGGGCGGGCTGCCGGCCTCGCCGTCGCCCTGGCCGCCGCCTCCGACCTCCTCGACGACGCGCCCACGGAGTAGCGCAGCACCACTCGCTACTGTGACCTCCGGGTCAGGGGTGACGTCGCCCCGGCCGAGGGGGGCACATGGCGGAGCACGAGCTCGTCGTCCGTGGTGGGACGGTGGTGGACGGCACCGGGGCACCGGCGCGCACCGCCGACGTGGCGGTGGACGGCGGTGTGGTCGTCGAGGTCGGCACGGTCGACGGTCGGGGAGCGCGCGAGGTCGACGCCGACGGGGCGCTGGTGCTGCCCGGTTTCGTCGACATCCACTCCCACTACGACGGCCAGTCGACCTGGGACAACCACCTGGCGCCGTCGTCCTGGCACGGCGTGACGACCGCGGTCATGGGCAACTGCGGGGTCGGCTTCGCGCCGGTCCGCCCCTCGGACCACGACCTGCTGATCGAGCTCATGGAGGGCGTGGAGGACATCCCCGGCGTCGCCCTCCACGAGGGCCTGTCGTGGGAGTGGCGGACGTTCGCCGAGTTCCTCGACGCCGTCGACCGGCTGCCCCACGACATCGACATCGGCGCCCAGCTGCCCCACGGCGCCCTGCGGGTGCACGTGATGGGCGAGCGCGGCGCCCGCCGTGAGCCGGCCACCCCCGACGACATCAGCCAGATGGGTGCCATCGCCAAGGCGGCGGTCGAGGCAGGGGCGCTCGGCTTCACGACGTCGCGCACCCTGAACCACCGGACGTCCAAGGGCGAGCCCACCCCGACCCTCACGGCCGAGGCGGACGAGCTCGTCGGCATCGCCAACGCCATCGGCGAGGCCGGCACCGGCGTGCTCCAGCTCGTCTCCGACTTCGGGGACCTCGAGACCGAGTTCGCGATGATGCGCCGCATGGTGGCCGAGTCCGGCCGGCCGCTGTCGTTCTCGCTGGCCCAGAGCCCCGTCGCCCCCGACCAGTGGCGCACGCTGCTCTCCCGCCTCACCGAGGCGAACGCAGACGGGCTCGACATGACCGCCCAGGTGGGCGTGCGGGCGGTCGGGATCCTCATGGGCCTCCGGTGCACGTTGAACCCCTTCATGGCCAACCCGGTCTTCGCCGAGATCGCAGAGCTGCCTCCGGACGATCGGGCCCGGGCCATGGGCGAGCCGTCGTTCCGTGACCGGTTGCTCGCAGCGGCCACGAGCGACGCCGTCCGTGGTCGTCTCGGCGGTCGGCTCGTCGGCGCCTTCGACAAGATGTTCGTGCTCGGGGACCCACCCGACTACGAGCCCGACGCATCGACCTCCATCGCCGCCGTGGCGGCACGTGCGGGGCGGACCCCGGAGGAGCTCGTCTACGAGATCCTCGCCGCCGACGGCGGCCGCAACCTGCTCTACCTGCCGTTCTTGAACTACGCAGCCGGCAACCTCGACGCCGTCGGCGAGATGCTCGTGCACCCGCACACCGTGCCTGGCCTGTCCGACGGCGGGGCCCACGTGGGGACGATCTGCGACGGCAGCTTCCCGACGTCGCTGCTCGCCATGTGGGGCCGAGACCGGGCGCGGGGCCGGATCGACCTGCCGACGATCGCCGCCCGCCACTGCCGGGACACCGCCCGCACGGTGGGGCTGCTCGACCGGGGGGTCCTGGCGCCCGGCTTCCGTGGCGACCTCAACGTGATCGACCATGAGGGGCTGCGCCTCCACCGACCCGAGATGCACTACGACCTGCCCGCCGGCGGCAAGCGCCTCCTCCAGCGGGTCGACGGCTACCTCCACACCTTCGTGTCCGGCACCGAGACGTACGCAGACGGCGAGGCCACGGGCGCGCTGCCCGGCCGCCTCGTCCGCGGCGCCCAGGTCGCACCCGCCTGAGCGCACCCCGACCCGCTCGAGGGGCGAGCGCACGCAGCTGCACCGACGGCCGCCCCCCGACCGGCGCCCGAGATCCAGACCCGCTCGAGGGTCGAGCGCACGCAGCTGCGACCGACGGCCGCCCCCGACCGCCGAGACCGTCGTGCCCCTTGGGGCCGGCGGCGGCCTGGCGGGAGCTCGGATGTCACCGACCCGAGCACCCACACCCCCGTGCTCGACCATGACCAGATCCCACCGGTCGCGGCGACGAGGTCGGCGACGTCGCCATCCCGTACCACGCCGACGGGTCGGACCTCGTCGGCTGCTCTGTCTCCGCATCGGGGTCGGGGGTTGCACGAGCCACCGCACCCCGCATCGAACGACTCTCTGCTCTCTCAGGGCGGCGCACGGTGGCCACGATCGGCGGGATCGCACCGATGAGACGGGGTCCCCTGCACCGTCGAATGGAGCAGGTGGCTGTCACACCCCCGTGAAACCATCGTCGGACCAGGTTCGAACCCCATCGCAGCCGGAGCAGCCCATGAGCACCTCGCACGCCATCGAAGCCCACGGGCTGGTGAAGCGCTACGGCACCGACGTCGCCCTCGGCGGGGTCGACGTCGTCGTGCCGACCGGGACCGTGACCGCGGTGCTCGGGCCCAACGGGGCCGGCAAGACCACGGCGGTGCGCATCCTCACCACGCTCGTCGTCGCCGACGAGGGCACCGCCTCGGTGGCCGGCTACGACGTGCGCACCCACCCCAACGAGGTGCGCCAGCGCATCGGCCTGGCGGCGCAGGACGCCACCGTCGATCCCCTGCTCACCGGCCGCGAGAACCTCGTCATGATCGGTGAGCTGCACCAGCTCGCCAGGCGGGAGGCACGGCAGCGGTCGTCGGAGCTGTTGGCGCAGTTCGGGCTCGACGATGCGGCAGACCGCGTGACGTCGGGCTACTCGGGCGGCATGCGCCGGCGCCTCGACCTGGCGGCCACACTCGTTGCCCGCCCGGCGCTGCTGTTCCTCGACGAGCCCACCACGGGCCTCGACCCACGGGCTCGCAACGAGCTGTGGGCGGTGCTGGACACGCTCGTGGAGGGGGGCACCACGCTGCTCCTGACCACGCAGTACCTGGAGGAGGCGGACCGCCTGGCCGACGACATCCTCGTGGTGGACCACGGGGAGGTGATCGCCAGCGGCGATGCCAGGAGCCTCAAGCGCCAGGTGGGCGCCGACAACGTCCACGCCGTCATCAGCGACGTCGACCGGCTCGACGAGGCGACGGTGATGGTCGCCCGGGTGACCGGGACCGAGCCGGTGGTCGATCGACCGGTTCGCTCGGTCACGGCCCCGTCGACCAACGGCGTGGCCGACCTCGGTGCCGTCGCCAACGCGCTCGCCGGCGCCGGCATCGCGGTCGAGGACCTCGGCCTGCGCCAGCCCACCCTGGACGAGGTGTTCCTGACCCTGACCGGCGCCACCCCTGCCGACGCCACCCCTGCTCAGCCCGACCGTGCCGACGCCGCCCATGGCGACGCTGCGGGTGACCCCGTTGGGCGCGCCCCGGGTGACCGGGCCCCTGCCCCAGCCACCCCCAGCACCCAGGACCGCAGCGACCACACCGACCGCACGCACCAGGAGGTGGCCCGATGACCGCCACGACCATCGCACCCGACGCCGTCGTCCGCTCGCAGGCCCATGCCGAGCCACACCCGTCCCGCGGGTTGCTCCACGATGTGTGGGTCATCGCCCGCCGGGGCCTCATCCACATGAAGCGCCAGCCCGAGGCGCTGAGCGACGCCACCATCCAGCCCGTCATGTTCGTCCTGCTCTTCGCCTACGTCTTCGGCGGCGCCATCGACGTCCCAGGGGGTGGCAGCGAGCCCGGTGAGTACCGCGAGTTCTTGATGGGCGGGATCATGGGTCAGACGATCATCTTCACGGCCTTCGGTGTCGCCATGGGCGTCGCCAGCGATCGCAAGAACCAGACCGTCGATCGCTTCCGGTCGCTCCCCATCGCCCGAGGGGCGGTCCTCGGTGGCTACGCCGTCGCCAACCTGATCAAGGCCCTCCTGCCGATCATGATCATGTCGGGGACGGGCCTCCTCGTCGGGTGGCGGATCCGCAGCAGCGTGGGCGAGGCGCTGCTCGGCTACCTCCTCATGGTGGCCTTCGCGTTCGCCATGATCTGGATCGGTGTGCTCATCGGCAGCGTCGTCAAGACGCCGGAGGGCGTCCAGGGCATCGCCTTCGCCGGGCTGTTCCCGATCACGTTCATCGCCAGCACATTCGTCCCCGTGGCCTCCATGCCGGGACCACTGCGCACCGTGGCTCAGTGGAACCCCGTGACCACGCTGTCGGATGCCCTGCGGGAGCTGTTCGGGAACCCGAACACGCCCGTGCAGCCGGGCGACCCATGGTCGATCGCCCACCCCGTCGCCTACACCGTGCTGTGGATCGTCGGCATCCTCGTCGTCGCCGCCCCCCTCGCGGTGCGCGCCTACCAGCGCTCGATCAGTAGGTGACGGGCAGCTGGCGCCGAGGTGTAGGTCGCGCGGCGATGGGCAGGACAAGGCCATGAGCGACCAGGCAGCCACCGGAACGTCCGACCCGACCTACAACGTCATCGCCGTCGTCTACCACGCCCTCCAGGGCGCGGAGACGATCCAGAAGTACCTCGATGATGCCAACACCGACGAGGAGCTGAGGACCTTCCTGCAGCAGGTCCAGCAGGGCTACAAGCGTGCCGCGGAGATGGGCAAGCAGCTCATGGTCCAGCGCATCGAGCACGAGCACTGACGCAGGTGCTGTCCTGCGCCACGCCGTCGGCTCACGCCGGCGGCGTGGCGTGCCCACCATCGACGAGGAGGTCGAGCAGGCGGGAGAAGAACGTGGCCATCTGCTCACGGGTGACGGGCTCCAGGGGCCGGAAGGTCCCGTCGACGTACCCGACGGCGAGGCCGTTGGCGGCGACGGCGTCGATGTCGCCCTCGTGGGTGTTCCCGGCGTCGTCGGTGAAGGCGTTCGGCCCCGCCTGCAGGGCGACCCGGGCGTCGTAGCGGTACGTCCTGGCCAGCGCAGTGGCCATCGAGCCGCGTGTGACGGCGAGGTCGGGGGAGAAGCTCCTCGTTGCGCTGCCCATGATCCCGGCAGCTGCCACCCGGTTGATGTTCCCCTCGTGGACGCTGCCGTCGTCGTCGTCGAAGTGGTCGGTGCCCGTCGCCGGCAGGGCCGAGCCGCTCGCCTGCGCCAGGTTGGCGACGAAGGTCGCCAGCTGGGCCCGGTTGATGCTGGCGCCCGGTGCGAACGTTGTGCCCGACGTCCCGGTGGCCACCCGCCACCACGCCAGGCAGTCGACCCCGGTCCGGTGGGTGGGGCCGACGTCGGCGAACGCCGACCCCGGCACCCGGCCCGAGGGGCAGGCGTCGTCGATGCTGCGAGCCTGGACCCCGGGTGGCCCGACCCCTGCGCCACCCCCGGCGGTGCCCGACGCGTAGTCACCCTCCGCCTCGGCCTGGCGCAGGGAGCGGTACGGGTTGATCCGGTTGATCCCGCCGGTCTCGCACGGTCCGTTCTGGTACGCCGGGTCGTGGATCTCGAAGTGCAGGTGCGGCGTGCCCTTGGCGCTGCCGGAGTCGCCCATGAAGCCGAGGAGCTGGCCCCGGTCGACCCGTGCGCCCTTGGCCAAGCCGGGGGCGTAGGCGAGGTGGGGGCCGGCAGCGTCGTCGTTCGTCCCCGGCGTGTCGTCGTTCAGGTGGACGTAGCTGTACCTCCGGCCGTCGTCCCCTTGGAGGGACACCATGTAGCCGTAGGAGGGCTTCGTGGTCGGCATGAACGTGATCGTCCCACCGACCGTGGCGAACACCCGGCTGTGCTTGGCGCCGAGGATGTCGGTGGCGCAGTGGGTGCGCCCGCTGCTGCGGGGGGCGCTGTAGTCGTCGCTGTAGCGGCCGCCCCGCTCGGCGGGGAACGTCAGGTCGACCACGAGGCCGCCCGGAGCGACGGCTAACGGTGAGACGGCGGCCGGTGAGACGGCGGCTGGCGTGACGTCGGTTGGTGCGGGACCGGTCGGTGCGGGGTCGGCTGGGGAGGCGGCGGCCGGTGCGAGCTCGGCCGGTGCGAGCTCGACCGGTGCGAGCTCGACTTGTGCGAGCTCGACCTGTGCGAGCTCGACCTGTGCGAGCTCGACCGGTGCGAGCTCGGCCGGTGCGAGCTCGGCCGGTGCGGTGTCCGACGGTGCGGTGTCCGACGGTGCGGTGTCCGACGGTGCGGCGCCGGCCGACGCAGCGTCGGCCCCCGCCGGACCTGCGATCAGCAGTGAGGCGGCCACCGCCACCACGGCGACGAGCCCGCACCGTCGGACCCCGCACCGGGCGCGCCGGGGCATGGGGCGGTGGGTGAGCACGACGGGTGGTGCGGGTGACAGGTCCACGGATGACGGTGATCGGCAGGAGCCGGCCCCGCCTTGAGCGGATGGAGGTCAGGCACACCACCTGCCTCGGGTGCCACCGGCAGCCCGGCGAGCCGTCGCACGAGGGCGAGGCCCTCGGGGGAGCCCGACCAGTGGCTTTCGAGGGCGTTCTCGCCCGCCACCCGCACCACGGACCTGAGCAGGAGGCCGACGACGATCACGTCGTCGGCGGAGCCGTGACTCGGGACCTCAGCCGAGACGAGCGCCGACGCAGGCGGCCATGGGGCACCCTGGTGCGGTGACCGAGCTCGCGGTGACCGCCCCCGGTGCGCTCGCCGACCGACTGAGCGCCGGCGACGGGCCCGACGAGCTGCTCGACGTGTTCACCGGCTGGGTGGCCGACTCCGGCATGTCGCTCTACGCAGCGCAGGAGGAGGCGATCGTCGAGGTCTACGCCGGCAGCAACGTGATCGTTTCCACGCCGACGGGCTCGGGGAAGTCGATGGTGGCGCTGGCCGCCCACGTCGCCGCCCTCGGGCAGGGCCAGCGCAGCTTCTACACGGCGCCCATCAAGGCGCTGGTCAGCGAGAAGTTCTTCGCCCTCTGCCGCCAGCTCGGCTCCGACCACGTCGGGATGATGACGGGCGACGCCAGCGTCAACGCCGGCGCACCGGTCATCTGCTGCACGGCGGAGATCCTCGCCAACCTGGCCCTGCGCGAGGGCGACGCCGCCCATGTCGACCAGGTGGTGATGGACGAGTTCCACTTCTACGCCGACCCCGACCGTGGCTGGGCGTGGCAGGTGCCGCTGCTCACGCTGCCTCAGGCCCAGTTCATCCTGATGTCGGCCACGCTCGGCGACGTGACCCGCTTCGTCGGGGACCTCGAGCGGCGCACCGGGCGGCCGACGGCGGTGGTCAGCAGCGCCATCCGCCCGGTGCCGCTCGACTTCGAGTTCCGCCGGACCCCCCTCCACGAGTCGATCGAGGAGCTGCTGGCGACGGGGAGGGCGCCGGTCTACGTCGTGCACTTCACGCAGGCGGCGGCGGTGGAGCGGGCGCAGTCGCTCATGAGCACGAACGTGTGCACCCGGGACGAGAAGGACGCCATCGCAGAGGCCATCGGCGCGTTCCGCTTCGGCCCGGGGTTCGGGAGGTACCTCTCCCGCTACGTCCGTCACGGCATCGGGGTCCACCACGCAGGGATGCTCCCGAAGTACCGGCTGCTCGTCGAGAAGCTGGCCCAGGAGGGCCACCTCAAGGTGATCTGCGGCACCGACACCCTCGGCGTCGGCATCAACGTCCCGATCCGCACCGTGCTCTTCACCCAGCTCTGCAAGTACGACGGCTCCCGCACCCGCCTGCTCAGCGCACGGGAGTTCCACCAGATCGCGGGGCGGGCAGGGCGGGCCGGCTACGACGTCGCCGGCACGGTGTGGGCCCAGGCGCCGGAGCACGTGATCGACAACGAGCGCATGCTCACCAAGGCGGCCGACGCCGGCAAGAAGGCGCGCAAGGTCGTCAAGAAGAAGCCGCCCGAGCGCGGCTTCGTGCCGTGGTCGGAGGACACCTTCACGAAGCTCTCGACCGCGCCCCCCGAGCCGCTCACGTCGAGCTTCTCCGTCTCCCACTCGATGCTTCTCAACGTCCTCGACCGGCCCGAGGGCGGGCTCGCCGCCCTGAAGCGGCTCCTGACCGACAACCACGAGCCCCGCAAGGACCAGCGCCGCCACATCCGCCGGGCGGTGGCCATCGCCAGGTCGCTGCTCTCGGGGGACATCATCCAGCGCTTCACCCGCCCCGACGGCACGCTCGACGTGCGGGTCGCGCCGGACCTCCAGCGTGACTTCTCGCTGAACCAGCCCTTGTCGCCGTTCGTGCTCGAGGCGCTCACCCACCTCGACGAGGACGAGCCCACCCACGCCCTCGACGTGTTGAGCATGGTGGAGGCGAGCCTCGACGACCCCAACACGGTCCTCGCCGCGCAGCTCTGGAAGCTGAAGACGGAGGTGATCAACGAGCTCAAGTCGCAGGGCGTGGAGTACGACGAGCGCATGGCCGTCCTCGAGACGCTCGAGCACCCCAAGCCCCTTCGGGAGCTCACGTACCAGCTCTTCGACGAGTATCGCGAGCGCCACCCCTGGGTGGCGGACCACAACGTGAAGCCGAAGTCGGTGGCCCGCGACCTCTACGAGCGAGCCATGAGCTTCGCCGACCTCATCGACCACTACGGCCTCGCCCGCTCCGAGGGCCTGGTCCTGCGCTACCTGACCGACGCCTACAAGGCCATGGTCCAGAACGTGCCGGAAGACGCCAAGACCGACGAGGTGTACGACCTGACCGAGTGGCTCGGCGAGGTGGTGCGCCAGGTCGACTTGAGCCTGCTCGACGAGTGGGACCAGCTGCGCTCGGGCGTCGAGCCGGCCGCCGTGGTGGTCGTGCAGCTGCCACAGGCGCCGCCCAGCCTCACCGGCAACGCTCGGGCCTTCCGGATCATGGTGCGCAACGAGCTGTTCCGGCTGGTGGAGCTGTCGTCCCGCCGCGCCCACGGCGAGCTGGCCGAGGTCACGGGCTGGACCTGGGAGCGGTGGGCGGCGGCGCTGGCCCCGTACTGGGAGGTGCACGGCACGATCGGCACCGGACCCGGAGCCAGGGGGCCCGACCTGTTCCAGGTGGCCGAGGGGGAGGGGATCTGGTCGGTGCGACAGGTGCTCGACGACCCCGAGGGCGACCACGACTGGGCCATCGTCGCCACGGTCGACCTCGCTGCGTCGGACGAGGCGGGACAGCCCGTGGTCGAGGTGGTCGCCGTGCACGACGGGCCGGGCCCGCCGGCCTGAGGGGGCCGAGATCAAGGGCCGGGCCGGCCTGACGGGCCGAGATCAGGGGCGGGTGCGGCCCTTGACCTCCTTCTGGATCTGCTTCCACCGCTTGCGCTCCTCCACCGCCGCCACCGGGTCGACCGACCGCTGGGCCCACGCCACCTCTCGCTTGAGCTTCTGGTAGCTGGCCAGTCGCTCGCCGGACAGCTCCCCGGTCGTGAGGGCGGCCCGCACGGCGCAGCCCGGCTCCGGCCCGTGGTCGCAGTCCCGGAACCGGCAGCGCTCCGCCAGCTCCTCGATGTCGGGGAAGGCGGCGCTCAGGCCGTCGTCGGCCGACCACAGCAGCAAGCCCCTGATGCCGGGCGTGTCGATGAGGACGCCGCCGGTCGGCACGAGCAGCAGATCCCGGGTGGTCGTGGTGTGGCGTCCCTTGGCATCACCGGCCCGGACCTCCGCCGTCTCCTGCACCGCCTCGCCGAGGAGCAGGTTCACGATGGTGGACTTGCCCGCTCCGGAGGAGCCGAGGAGCACCCCGGTGCGGTGCGGCTGCAGCAGCGCCGCCAGCTCAGCGACACCTGCGCCCGACACGGCGCTGGTGACCACCACGTCGATGCGCGGGTCACGGGCGAACACGAGGTCGACCGCCGCCTGCGGGTCGGGGTGGAGGTCGGCCTTGGTGAGGGCGACGGCGGGGACGGCGCCGCTCTCCCACGCCACCACGAGCTCCCGTTCGAGGCGGTTCAGGTTCACGTCCCGGTCGAGCGGGACCGTGATGAGCACGATGTCGACGTTGGCTGCGATGACCTGGCGCTGGTCGGCGTCGTCCGATCGCTGGCGCGTCAGCTCGGAGCGGCGGGGCACGACGGTGGTGAGCACGTCACCGTCGACGGCCACCCAGTCACCGGTGCCGACCCCGGGCGGCGAGACCACCCGCCGGCGGCCGGTGCGGGTGACGACGTCGGACTCCCCACGGTGGACGGTGGTGATGCGAGCGGGCTCGTGACCCTCTGCCGCCTCGAGCCCGAAGAGGGCGGCGAGCCGATCGTCCCAGCCGTAGGGGGTGAGCGGGTCGTCTGGCACGGTGGGTGCTCCTTCGAGGGTGCGCATGCCCGAGGACCGCTCGCAGGCCTGCTCGCTCGACCACCGGCCGGCCCGCTCGCCGGCTCGCTCCCAGGCGCTGCGCCGACCGTACCGCCTCACCTTCGTGGCTGAGCAGCGAGATCTGCGGGGCCATCCGGGGTCCACGTCGGCGTCACACCCCCTCGCTACGGTCCGGCCATGCTGTCGACCACTGCTCCCGGCGCCGGCGAGCGCCGGGGCACAGGTTCGGGCCGGAGCACAGGCTCGGGTGAGGGTTCGGGCCGGGGCGCAGGCACCGGCTCGGGCGGGAGCTCGGGCCGGGGCGCAGGCACAGGTTCGGGCCGGGGCACAGGCTCGGGCGGGGGCTCGGGCGTGCCACCTGCGCTCCTCGAGGGACTGGACCCTGCGCAACGTGGCGCCGTCGTCACTGACGCACCGGTCGTGGCGGTGCTCGCAGGTGCGGGTTCGGGCAAGACCCGGGTGCTCACCCGGCGCATCGCCCGGCGCATCGCCGACGGGTCCGTCGAGGCCCGCCACGTCCTCGCGCTCACCTTCACCCGCAAGGCGGCAGGCGAGCTGCGAAGCCGGATCGCCACCCTGACCAAGCACCAGCAGGCGGCCGGGTCACCCGCAGTGCACACCTTCCACGCCCTCGGCGGCGCCCTGCTGCAGCGCTGGTGGCTCGACCGCGGGGAGCGGCCGTGGGATGTCACCCGAGACCGGCAGGGCCTCCTCGAGGACGTCCTCCGCGCCGATGGGGTCGACCACCTCCGTCCCGCCGAGCTCGGTTCCGAGATCGAGTGGGCCAAGGCGAAGCTGCTCGACCCGGACGCCTACGAGCGGGTTGCGGGCGAGGGGACGGCAGGGCGCGGCGTCGACACCACAGCGGTGGCCGCAGCGTGGCGTCGGTACGAAGAGGAGAAGCGACGGCGCCGGGTCCTCGACGTCGACGACTTCATCGCCCTCCCGGTTCGACTCCTGGCGGAGGATCCGTCGTTCGCCGGCGCCCGCAGGTGGTGGCACCGTCATCTCTTCGTCGACGAGGCGCAGGACCTGAACCCGGCTCAGCTGCGCCTCGTGACCCTCCTGCTCGGGGACGAGCCCGACCTCTGCCTGGTGGGTGACCCCGACCAGGCCGTCTACGGCTGGAACGGCGCCGACCCCCGCCTGCTGCTCGATCTCGCAGCCCGACTCCCGGATGGCGCCGTCCACCGGCTCGGCACCAACCACCGCAGCACGGCACCGATCGTCGCCGCGGCCTCATCGATCCTGCGCTCCCCCACCGCGCCCGTCGGTGCCGATGTCGACAACACCCGCTGGCCGCTGCCCGAGGTGACCGCCCACGCCGACGAGGTGGCGGAGTCCCACGCCATCGCCCACCGCCTTCGCGAGGCCCGCTGGCGGGGCGCACGGGCGTGGTCGTCCATGGCCGTGCTGACGAGGACGCGGGCGCAGCTCGACGTCGTCGCCGCTGCGCTGGCGGTGCGCGACATCCCCCACCGTCTGCCCGGTTCCCTCCTCGACCGGCCCGAGGTGGTCCAGGTCCTCCGGGCGCTCCGCACCGTCGACGCCGGCCGCCACCTCCCGCTCCGCCGGCTGGCAGGCGACCTGACCGACCTGGTCGAGCAGGTGCTGGCCGGGCCGGTCCTCGAGGGCGGCGCTCCCACCGAGGGGGGCGACGCACCCGACCCGGTGACCGAGCTCCGTCGAGCCCACCTCGAGGCGCTCGTCGAGCTGGTCGACGAGTGCTGCCAGGCGGTGCCCGACGGCGACCTCGACGTGTTCCGGTCGTGGTCCCGCGGCGTCCTCGGGGCGCGCGGGGCCGAGCAGGGCGACGACCGGCGGGGCGTCACGCTCACCACCTTCCACCGGGCCAAGGGGCTCGAGTGGCCGGTCGTTGTCGTGGCGGGGTGCGAGACGCGGCTCATGCCCCACCACCGGGCCACCACGCCCGCCGCCCAGGCCGAGGAGCGCCGGCTCGCCTACGTCGCCGCCACCCGGGCCGTCGAGGAGCTCCACCTCACCTGGGCGCACAAGCGCGCCACCCCGTGGGGCGTGCGGGCCGCCGCCCGCTCGCCGTTCCTCGACGATCTCGAGGCGAGCGTCGCACGACCGGTCGGCGACGTCGATGCCCGGGCGGCGCGCCTCGCGGGGCTCCGCCGCGCCCGGGAAGCGCTTCGCCCACCCACCCACGCCTGAGCGCGGCCCGCCCCGGGCCCGGCATGGCTCTGCTCAGCCGATCGGAGCGGCCGTCCTGGCGAGGGCGTGCAGGGCATCGGCCGTGTCCGCATCAGCCGGGAAGAAGGATTCCACCGCCAGCTCGGCGATGGTGATGTCGAGCGCCGTGCCGAAGGTGGCGATGGTGCTGAAGAAGGTCAGCTCATCCCCGCCGACCCGCAGGACGAGGGGCACGAACAGCAGGTCGGCCAGGTGGGACGGCGCCCCCCGGTCGTCACGCACCCCCGGGTAGCCGGCCAGCTCCTGGTGCAGGGCCACGAGCGCCGGGTCACCGCTGGCTGCGGCCTGGCGTCGGAGGCGGTCGAGCAGGTGGGCGCTGTACTCCTCGAGGTTCCCGATCCGGGGGGCCAGCCCGTCGGGGTGGAGGACGAGGCGCAACGTGTTGAGGGGCGGCTCGAGCAGGTTGCGGCTGACGTCGGTGGCGAGGAGCGACAGGGCGGCCCGGTTGGCGGAGACGAGGTCCCATCGCCTGTCGACGACGACTGCGGGGAACGGTTCGTGGCCGCCGAGGACGGCGTCGAGTGCAGCCCGCACCGGTGCCATCGCATCTGCGTCGAGCGGTGACTGCGGGAACGACGGGCTGTACCCGGCGGCCAGCAGCAGCGCGTTGCGCTCCCGCAGGGGGACGTCGAGGTGCTCGGCCAGGTGCAGCACGAGCTCCCGGCTGGGCTTCGCCCGCCCGGTCTCCACGAAGCTCAGGTGGCGGGTGGAGACCTCGGCCTCGAGCGACAGGTCCATCTGGCTCATCCGTCGACGCTGGCGCCAGTCCCGCAGGAGACCTCCGACGGTGGGTCCGGGTGCGGCGCTCGTCATGGGTCGACGCTAGGCCCCGCAGCGCAGCCGGCCCATGACGTCGGAGGTCATCGCCAGACCCGTCGAGGAGGTCCATCGTCGACACCAGCACCCGACAGCAGCACCGACATCCGGTGCTGCGACCACCACACCGAGAAGGGGCACCGCCATGCACGATCTGTCGATCACCGTCGAGACCTACCTGGCCATGTGGAACGAGGAGGACCCGGTTCGCCGAGCCGAGCACATCTCAGCCGCCTGGACCGGCGACGGCCGCTACGCCGACCCGCTGCAGGAAGCCGAGGGTCACGCCGCCCTCAGCGAGATGGTGGCGGGCATCCACCAGCAGCTGCCCGGCCACCGCTTCACCCGCACGAGCGGCGTCGACGTGCACCACGACGAGCTGCGCTTCGGTTGGCAGCTGGCCGCGCCCGACGGCACGGTCGCCGTCGCCGGCGTGGACGTGGGCACCGTCGACGGCGACGGGCGCCTCCGTCGGGTCACCGGCTTCTTCGGACCCCTCCCCGAGGGCTGACCGCCGTCCCGCTGCGGTTCACCAGGCGGGCGAGGGGCGGCCGGCCCGGCCGATGAGCGAGAAGGCGATGGTGGCGGCGTGGGCGACGTTGAGCGAGTCGATGCCGTCGACCATCGGGATCCTGGCCAGGTGGCTGGCGGCGGCGAGGGCGGCGTCGGAGAGGCCAGGGCCCTCGGCCCCGAGCAGGACCGCCACCTGGCGGGGCGGGTCCGCCACCATGTCCGCCACCACGCCCGCCAGTGCCGGTGCTGCCGGCGACGGCGTCAGCGCCACCGTCGCCCATCCGGCGCCGAGAACCGGGAGCGCTCCTGGCCAGGGGGCGAGACGGGCGGTCGGGAGGGTCAGCGCCCAGCCCATGGAGACCCGGATGCTGCGCCGGTAGAGCGGGTCGGCGCAGTCCGGGCTGAGCAGGAGGCCGTCGATGCCGAGACCAACGGCGCTGCGGATCACGGCGCCGAGGTTCTCGTGGTCGTTCACCCCCTCGAGGACGCACACCACCCTCGAACCGGCGAGGACCTCGGCCGCGGTGACGGGCGCAGGCCGCGCCGCCACCGCCAGTGCCCCCCGGTGGAGGTCGAAGCCGACGATCTGCTCGATCACGTCGGGCTCGGCCACGTAGGTCGTCACCGCGCCGCCCGCCAGATCGCCCTCGAGCAGCCGGAGGCCGCGCCGGCTGAGCAGGACGGACCGGACCTGCAACCCCGACGCCAGGAGCCGCCGGATGGCGAGGTGGCCCTCGACCACGACGGTGCCGGAGGCGCGCTCGCCCCGCAGCCTGAGGTCCCGGTGGTCGTCGACCCTCGGGTCACGGGCGTCGGTGATGCGAATGGGGGCCACGACCGCTTCGTGCCCGTCCTCGCCGTGCCCGTTCACCGACCATCCGTCCTCGCCGTGACCATTCACCGACCGTCCGTCCGCCCGTGCCCGTTCACCGACTGTCCGTCCGCCCGTGCCCGTTCACCGACCGTCCGTCCGCCCGTGCCCGCTCGATCGCGCCCGCCCGTGCCGTGCCCACTCTCAGACCGTCCGTTCCGCCCGTGCCCGCTCAACCGACGGACCAGGGCCGCGGGGGGAGCCCGTCGAGCTGCCTGGAGAACTCCTCGAGGTACCACCGCCGGTAGGCGAGGGCGTCGGGAGGGGTCGCCAGGGTGAGGAGGGCGTCACCTCGGCGGCAGTGGGCGTCGGCCTCGTCGAGCAGCGCCCCGAGGCGCACGGCGGCAGCCCCCGCCTCGGGTGGCACCCGGAACAGGAGGTCGACCGACTCGTCGCCGCGCTCGCTGGCGTCCTCCAGCTCGAGCCTGGTCGCCTCGGTGAACCCGGAGAAGCGCTGCTCGAGCTCCTCCATGAGCGCCACCAGGCGCTGGGGAACGTCTGCCGAGGCGCCATCGGCCTGCTGGGCCCGGATGAGCGAGAACTCCCGCCGCATCTCGTCGCTGTGCTCGCTGGCCCGTCGATGGACCTCCAACGGCAGGCGCAGGAGGCGCACCTCCACGAGGTCGGCGGGCTGGCCGGCACCGAGGTTCCCGTCGGTCACGCCAGCGCCAGGGGGTGCTGCTGCCCGACGCAGTGTTGCGACGGTGTCTCGCAGGCGACGGCGACCTGTTCGAGGCTCGTCGGCCCTCCTGCCCGTGGCGCCACGACGCCCAGGTTGGCGCCGGGGTCAACGGCGGACGGCCGTCCCTCTGCGGTGTCGCCGAGCACCGCCCACACGACCTTGCCCCGGTCGGTGCGGTCGGCCCCTGCGAGGTTCGAGAGCGCCTGGACGAGGAGGAGGCCGCGCCCCGTGGCCGAGCTCTCCGAGTAGTGCTTGCGCCTCGGCAGCCGTGCGCTCCCGTCGTGCACCTCGATGCGCAGCGTCGCACCGTGGCGCAGGACGACCAACGTGAACCCGGTGAGGGCGTGGAGCGCGGCGTTGGTGGTGAGCTCGCTCGTGACGACGAGTGCGGCGTCGACGAGCTCGTCGTCCGCCCACCCCTGCACCGCGGTGAAGACGAGGTGGCGCGCCGTGCGCACGCTGGCCGGCTCGGCGGGCAGGTCCGTCCTCACCAGCTCCACGCCGTCCACCTCGTGGATCGTAGGGGCGGCCGGTGCGAGACCCACCTCGGGTGGGGCCACCTCTTGTGGGGCCCGCGCTTGTGGGTAGGTGGCGCCCATGAGCGACGACGCCAACCTCTCCGAGCTGCTCGACGACGACAAGCTCCCCGACGAGTACCCGCCGGAGCGGCCGCTCGGCGTGGAGGACCCCGGCGTCACCGCCGACCACGGCGCCATCGGCGACACGCTCGCCGAGCGGGTCGCCAGGGAGGAGCCGGATGTGGTCCCCGAACCCGCCGCCGACGCAGGCGCGCTCGGCCACCTGGTCGAGCCCGACCTCGGCATGGCGGCCGACGACGAGGCCGACCTGGTGGCGTCGGCCGTCGACCGTGACCTCGGGGCCATCGCGGACGGGGATCTGGTCGCCGGTGACCCCACGCTGCGCGATGTGGCCACCGAGCGGATCGACGACCGGTCGGCCGAGGAGCTGGCGATCCACGTCACCGACGACCCGCCGCTGCTCGACGGCGACTCGTACCTCGACGACCCGATCGACTCGACCGGCCCCGGCGACCTGTCCGACCTGACCGGCCCCGACGACCTGATCGACCCGGACGACTGGATCGACCCGGACGCCGCGGACGCGGCGGCCGACCCGGCCGACCCGGCCGACCAGACCGGCCCCGGCGACCTGTCCGACCGGATCGACCCCGACGACCGGATCGACCCGGACGTCGCGGCTGACCCGGACGACCCGGCGGCCTGAGCGCAGCCCACTGGCGCGCCTCGCGCCCTCAGGTGCATGCCCCTCGGCGGCCCGATGAAGCCCACCGGCGCCCCGGCTCCTCAGGCCTCGGAGCCGACGTGGCGGCCCGGTGCAGCCCACTGGCGCACCCCGCTCCCTCACGCCGTCGGCCGGGCCGCCGACTCGTGCGCGACCCGCAGGTCCTTCTTGAGGATCTTGCCTGATGCGCTGCGGGGGATCTCGGCCATCCGGGTGTAGGCCCTCGGCAGCTTGTAGCTGGCGAGGTGCTCCCGGCAGAACGCGGTGAGGACGTCGTCACCCACCTCCGCCCTCGTGGTGACCACCGCGTGCACCACCTCGCCCCACTCGTCGGAGGGCACACCGAACACCGCAGCGTCGGCCACCGCCGGGTGGGCCACCAGAACGGCTTCGATCTCGGCCGGGTACACGTTCATCCCGCCGGAGATGACCATGTCGCCCTTGCGGTCGCAGATGTAGAGGAAACCCTCGTCGTCCCGGTACGCGATGTCGCCGACGGTGAGCCATTCGCCCCGCCTGGACGCCTGGTACTTCTCCTCCGCCTTGTGGTACGTGTCGAACGCCGACTTCGAGCGGACGTAGAGCTCGCCCGGCCGGTCGACCTCGGTGATCTCCGTGCCGTCCTCGGCGAACAGCGCAACATCGACGAGGGGAGCCGGTCGCCCGCAGCTGCCGGGCTTGCGCATCTGGTCGTCGGGGCGGAGCACGGTGTTGACACCCAGCTCGGTGGAGCCGTACACCTCCCACAGCGAGGTGTTCCCGAACGCCTCCACGTACCGGCGCTTGAGGGCGAACGGCCAAGGCGCAGCGTTGGCCACCATCCGCTGCATCGAGCCGTAGTCGTACTTCGCCCTGACCTCCTCGGGCAGGTCCACCACCCGGCGGATGGGCGTGGGCGCTGAGAACGTGGTGGTGACGCGGTGGCGATCGACGAGGGCGAGCCAGCCCTCGGCGTCGAAGTGGCGCTGGAGGACCACCGAGCCCCCCATGCTCTGCACGATGCCCATGAAGCCGAGCGGTCCCGAGTGGTAGAGGGGCCCGGTCGTCAGATACACGTCACCCACCTCGTAGCCGATCAGCTGCACGAGGGCGGCCCCGGTCTCGGCGTTGGTGCCGCCCCGGCGGAGGGCGCCCTTCGGCTTCCCGGTCGTGCCCGACGTGTAGATCATGGAGCCGCCGACGGGACCAGGCCCGGGGACGACCTCGTCGTCGGGGGCGGTGGCGATCAACGCCTCCAGGTGCGAGGCCCACGTCGGGACGTCCCCGGCCGTCGAGCGGAAGGCGATCCACTGCCGGACCTTCGGGCACCGGGCGGGGCAGCCGGCGAGCTGCGTCGCCTGCTCGACGTCGAACAGCACCACCACGGCGTCGGAGTCGTCGATGACGTAGGCCGCCTCGTCGGGGGTCAGCCGGTAGTTGAGCGGCACCGAGACGGCGCCCGCCTTGCGGGTGGCGTTGACGATGGCCACGACCTCGACGCCGTTCTGCCCGCACCACACCACGGGATCCCCCGGCTGCAGGTCGAGGTCGACCAGCACTGCGGCGATCCGGTTCGCCTGTGCATCGAGCTCCCCGAAGCTCCACCTGTGTTCACCCTCCACCACCGCGACGGCGTCGGGCTGGGCCGCAGCCCAGGTGGTGAGCACGTCGTTGGCAGGTGCGGCCACGGTTCCCCCTCGTCACGCCGGTCGGCCGGAGCCTACGCAGGGCGGCCGGCGGCGTCGGCCCTGCGGCTTCGGACCTGGGTACCGACCGCCGCGCCAGAGGACCGACCCCCATTAGCGTCGCAGGGTGGTGGGGCGAAGCGAATCGGCGGGTGGGGACGCGGTCGTGGCCAGGTTCCGCCGGGGCCCGACCTCCGCCGTCCAGGTCCTGGCGCTGCGCCCGGGTCGGGCGGTGCGGCTGCCCGACCGGCTTGCCACCGAGGAGCCCCTGCAGGTGCGGGTACAGCCGGCGGGGGCGGCCCCGCTCGACGTGGCCGTCACCATGCGGACGCCGGGTCACGATCGGGAGCTGGCGGTGGGGTACCTGCTGGGGGAGGGCCTGATCGAGGTGGGTGACATCACCGCCGTCGTCGGTTGCGAGCGCCCGCCCGGCACGATGACCAGCAGCGCCAGGACCGGCCGCGCGATGACCGGCAGCGGGATGACCGGCATGGCGAGCACCGGCATCGCGACCGCCGGCATCGCGACCGCCGGCGGCGGGGCGAGCGGCGGCGGGGCGACCGGCAACGTCGTCACCGTCGGCCTCGATCGACCCCTCCGACGGTCGGTCCCGGGGCGCGAGGGTGCGGCCACGTCGGCCTGCGGTGCCTGCGGCAAGACATCGGTCGACGACGTGGTGCTGCGGTGCCCGCCCGTCGCCCCCGGCCCGGTGGTGGCCCGCAGCGTGGTCCTCGACATCCCGGACCGGCTCCGGTCGGCCCAGGCCCTCTTCGCCAGGACGGGCGGAGTGCACGCCGCCGGGGAGCTCACCGCCACCGGCGAGGTCGTGGCGGTGCGAGAGGACGTCGGGCGCCACAACGCGCTGGACAAGGTCATCGGCCGGGCCGCCCTGGCGGGTCGTCACCCCGTCGAGGGGCGGGTCCTCGCCCTGTCAGGACGCATCGCCTTCGAGCTCGTCCAGAAGGCGGCGCTCGCCGGCTTCGGCGTCGTGGTGGCCGTCGGCGCCCCCTCGAGCCTGGCGGTCGAAGCCGCCGACCGGCTCGGCATCACCCTCGTCGGGTTCGTCCGGGGCGAGCGGGCGAACGTCTACACCCACCCCGAGCGGATCGACCTCGGTACGTGAGTCGCCGGTGCCTGATGAGCCGGCGACCCGAGCCCGCGCCTCAGCCGACGAGGGTGACCGGCAACCCGAGCGTGGCCTCGAGCAGGTCCTTGCGCTCGGCGGCGACGTAGCGCTCGAGGCTGGCGTCGGCCCCGGCGGCCACGTCGAGCACGAGGCGGAGCTCGTCGTCCCCCACCTCGCAGCGGACGGAGCGCACCGCCTGGGCGTGGGTGCGATCGAGGCCGATGGCCACCCGGAGCAACCCGGCGAGGGTGCACACGAGCTGTTGGTCGGACGCACCGAGGAGGGCGTGCTCGAGGTGCTTCGGCTTCGGTGCGCTCTTGCGGTGGTAGCGGGCCACCTGGGCGATGAGCTCGACCTCGTGCTGGGTGAAGCCGGTGAGCCACTCGGAGTTCCGGATGACGTAGTAGCTGTGCTTGTGGTGCGAGTCGTGCGAGATGGACAGCCCGACGTTGTGCAGCAACCCCGCCGCCTCGAGCAGCTCGCGGGCCGTCTCCGGCAGGCCGTGGCGCCCGGCGGTGCCGTCGAAGAGCTGGAGGGCGAGCACCGTGGTGTGGTGGGCGTGCTCCGGCTCGGGGTCGAGCCGGTGGGCGAGGTGGAGGACGCTGCGGCGCCGCAGGTCGTGGAGGTGGTCACGGGAGGGCCCCTCGCGCGTGTGGATGGCGTCGAGGATGAGGCCCTCCCGCAGGGCGAAGTCGGAGACCACGAGGTCGTCGACGTCGAGCTCGGCGAAGATCTGCTCGAGGAGCACGGCGCCCCCCACGATGATGTCGGCTCGCTTGGCGTCGAGGCCGGGCACGGCGGCGAGGCGCTCGCGAGTGGTGGGTGCCGCGGCCACCGCCTCCACCACCTCCCCGAGGTCGCTGCGGGTGAAGGCCACGTTGCTGAGGGTGCGGGACGCCGACTCGCCTCGTGCCGCCTGCGCCATCTGCGCGATCGCCCCGATCGTGCCCGAGGATCCGACCGCCACCTCGTAGCCGTGGTGGCGCACCTCGCGCACCACGGGGTTCAGCTGCGCCCGTACGTGCTTCCGGCAGGCATCGACGGATCCCGCTGCCACCTTCCCGCCCGGGAAGAAGCGCTCGGTGAGGCGGATCGCACCGAGCTTCAGGCTCCGAGCCAGCAGCACCGACTCGCCCCGGCCGACGAGGACCTCGGTGCTCCCCCCGCCGATGTCGACGAGGAGGAGCTGACGGTCGTACACCGGCACCGCCTGGAGCACGCCGAGGTGGATGAGGCGAGCCTCCTCGGGTCCGCTGATGACGTCGACCTCGACGTCGGCCTCGACCCGCGCCCGCTCGAGGAACACGGCGGCGTTGGCCGCCTCCCGGACCGCGCTCGTGGCGACGGCGATGACCTCGGCGTCCCATGTCGTCGCCAGCCGCCGGAACCGGGTCAGCGTGGCGATGCCACGGTCCATGGCGTCGTCCGACAGTTCCTTCATGTCACTCGAGCCGCTGCCCAGGCGGACGACCTCCTTCTCCGAGGCGAGCACCTCGAAGCGGTGGTGGCGGGTCGGTCGCGCCACCAGCAGGTGCACGGAGTTGGTGCCGACGTCGATGGCGGCGAGGGCAGCCGGCGCACCCACCTGACCCCCCACCTGCTCTCGACGGGCCGTCGGCGGCGGCGATGTCCCGAGAGGCTCCACCCCGCCATTGTGGCGGTCAGCAGCGCGTCCCGGAGGAGTACGGTGGGCCACCTCCGAGTCGAAGGGAGCCGCTGCCGTGGCCATCCGAGCGAAGCTGACCACCCGCACCGACGCCTCGTCGTCCGCCGGCTCCGCACCTGGTGGACCTCCGAAGCGGGAGCGGTCCGAGGAGGAGAAGGTCGCCCACCGGGCCCGCATCGAAGCAGCCAAGGACGCGCTCAAGCGCTCCGTCGGCACCAAGGGCGAGCACGTGGCGCCGGCCCGCTCTGCCCTCAAGGAGTACCTGCGCAACGTGGGTGGACCTGGTCAGCCCGACGAGGAGCGGTTCAAGATCCTGCTCGAGGCACCGTTCAAGGCCCCGCCCAAGCCGCGCGCCGAGCGCCGCTGACCTGCACGACGACCGGAGTCGACATGCCGCCCACACTGACCCGCTCCCTCCCGCCGCAGACCGCTCCCGGCCCTGGCCGCACGGCAGCGGGGTGGGGGGCTGCCGGCGTCGTCGCCCTGCTCGCAGCGGCAGGCGCCGGGGAGCTGCTCGACCCGCCTCCCACGGTGGACCTCATGATCGCCAACGAGAGCGACCAGGACGTCACCGTGGTCCTCGCCGGTCCGGAGGGCAGCCCCGTCCTCCCCGTCGCCACCGTCGACGCTGGTGAGGAGCGCACCGTCGAGGAGGTGCTCGACCAGGGCCGCAGCTGGGTCGTGACCTTCCGGGTCGCAGGCGAGCCCGCTGGGGAGCTCGAGGTCTCCCGGGAGGAGCTGGCGGGGCGGGGGTTCCAGGTGGTCGTGCCGGCCACGGTCGGCAGCGGAGCGGACCCGGGTCCCACCCCCGCCGAGACGTCGGAGGAGACCGAGGGCTGACGTCCCGGGTGGGACTGAGCCGCCCGTCAGCGCCCGGCCACCGTCCCGGCACCGACCAGCTCGCTCTCTCGTCCGCCGTCGTCGGCGCGATCCACGTCGGCCACAGCATCCCGTCGGACGAGGAACCACCAGCCGACGAAGGACGCCACCAGGGCGGCGTTGCCCCCGACCGCGAGGCCGACCCGGGGTCCGGCGTGCTCGCCGATGTAGCCGATGATCGGCCCGCCGATCGGTGTCGTGCCGAGGAACGCCACCGCCCACAGCGCCATCACCCGGCCCCGCAGCTCCGGTGCGGCGCGCAGCTGGAGGGTGGTGTTCCCGGTGGCGAGCACGTTGATGCTGGCGGCGCCGACGAACACGAGCACCACGACCTCGAGCCAGAGGAACGGGGCCAGGGCGGCGAGCAGGATCACGAACCCGAACAGCGCGGCGGCCCGGACGAGGGCCGTGTTGCTCGGGGTCCCCGAGCGACCGGCGGTGGCGAGCCCGCCCACGACGGCACCCACGCCCATGGCCGAGGTCAACGTGCCGTAGGTGCCTGCGCCGCCGTCGAAGGTCCGCTCGGCCACGAGCGGCAGGATCACCTGGAACTCGTAGGACAGTGTCCCGATGATCGCCATCATGAGCAGGGGGATGAGCAGGTCGGGGGTCTGGCGGACGTAGGCGAACCCGGCCCGCAGCTGACCCTTGCTCCGCTCCTGGGTGGGGGCCGGGTTGAGGTCGCGGGTCCGCATGAGGAGGAGGGCGGCGATCACGGCGACGTAGCTGGCGGCGTTGACCATGAAGCAGATCCCGATGCCGACGACGGCGATGAGGACCCCGGTCAGGGCCGGGCCCACCACCCGGGCGGCGTTGACCACCACCGAGTTCAAGGTGATCGCGTTGGTGAGGTTGGTCGGGCCCACCATCTCGAGCACGAAGGTCTGTCGGGAGGGGTTGTCGATGGCGGTGACGAGGCCGAACACCGCCGCCATGGCGAACACCATCCAGAGCTCGATGGCGCCGGTGATGACGAGGGTGCCGAGCACGAGCGCCTGGGTCATGGCCACGGTCTGGGTGGCGAGCAGCAGGCGGCGCTTCGGGAAGCGGTCGGCGATGACCCCGCCGAAGGGACCGAAGAGCAGGACGGGGAGGAACTGGAGCGCGATCACGAGGCCGAGGGCGGTGCCGCTCCCGGTGAGGCGCAGGACGAGCCACGCCTGGGCGACGCTCTGCATCCACGTCCCGCTGAGCGAGATCACCTGCCCGACGATGAAGATGCGGTAGTTGCGGTTGGAGAGGGAGCGGAAGGTCCGCCGCAGCGTGTCGAGGGCCTGCAGCCTCATCCCTCGTCTCCGGCCACGAGCGCCTCGAGCAGGGCGACGGCATGGGGGAGGTGGGCCCGCTGCTCGTCGGGGAGCGCCTCCAGGCGCTGCCCGAGCAGCTGGGCGCGCTCGGCGCGCACCGACCGGAGCGAGCGGCGCCCGGCGACCGTGGTGGTGAGCAGCGCCGACCGTGCGTCGTCGGGCGACTCCCGCCGCTCGCACAGCCCGCTCTCCACCAGGCGGGCGGCGATGCGGGTCATCGTCGGTGCGGCGACGCACTCGCGAGCTGCCAGGTCGCCGAGGCGGACCGGCTCGAGCAGCTCGACGGAGGCGAGGGCGGACAGCTGGGAGAGCGTGAGCCCACCGGACCGCCTGCGGAGCTGACGGGCCAGTCGCCCCACGGCGAGGCGCAGCCTGGCCACCTGCTCGGTGTCGAGCGCCATCGAAGAGCCGGTGTCGGCCAGGGTCTCGACGGCGGTGGGGGCGGGACGTGTTGCGGGGGACATGAGGGCTCGAATCCTTAGGTAGGCAAAGCAACCCTACCGGCGACCCAGCGATGAGGCACCCTGTGCGGCATGCGTGCGACGCCGGATCCCGAGGAGGTCGGGGCCTTCGCGCTCCACGTGTGGGGCTTCCGCCAAGGCGAGGTCGTCGCGCTGATGATCCACCTCGGCGACCGGCTCGGCCTCTACCGGGCCCTGGCCGGCGCCGGCCCCCTCACGGCGGGGGACCTGGCGGCGGCCACCGGGTTGCACGAGCGGTGGCTCCTCGAGTGGCTGCGGGGGCAGGCCGCCGCCGCCCTGCTCGCCTCGCTCGACGGGTCCTCCTTCGAGCTCACGCCGGTGGGGGCTGCCGTGCTCGCCGACGAGGAGGGCAGCCTCGCCTTCGCCGCTGGTGCCTTCGGCGGCCCGCCGCTGCCGTCGATCGTCGACGGGCTGGTGGAGGCGTTCCACACCGGGCGGGGCATGACCTACGACCACCTCGGCGAGGCCGGCACCCACACGATGGCGCGCCAGCTCGCCCCGTGGTCGAGGTTGGCCCTGGTGCCCGTCGTCCTCCCCGCCCTCGACGGCGTGGTGGAGCGCCTGCAGGCCGGGGTGCAGGTGGCGGACGTGGGATGCGGTGCGGGTGTGGCCCTGACCGTGCTGGCGCAGGCCTTCCCACGCTCCACCTTCTCCGGGTTCGACCTCTCACGCCACGCCATCGAGCGGGCACGAGCAGCCGCCGATGCCGCCGGCGTGGCCAACGTCGAGCTGCACCACGCCAGGGCCGAGGACCTGCCTGCCGGGGCCGGCTACGACCTCGTCCTGGCGCTCGACTGCCTCCACGACATGACGAGGCCCGACCAGGCGCTGGCTGCGGTCCGGGCGGCCATCGCTGACGACGGCACGCTGCTCGTCAAGGAGATCCGCAGCTCCGGCGACTGGCAGCGCGACCAGCGCAACCCGGTGCTGGCGATGATGTACGGGTTCTCGGTGCAGACGTGCATGTCCTCGGCGCTGTCCGAGCCGGGCGGGGCGGGCCTCGGGACGCTTGGCCTGCCCCCGGCGGTGCTCCGCCGCCTGTGCGAGGAGGCGGGGTTCTCCCACATGGCCACCCACGACGTGGATGACCCGGCCAACCTCTACCACGAGGTGCGTCCCTGAGACGGGGGACGGGCGGTGCCCGTCACTCGACCGTGAAGATCTCGTGCATGTCGTGGGCCACGGCGTGCGGCGGACCACCCGACCGGTCGGACAGGAAGCAGACGACGGCATAGGTCCGACCCGACTCGAAGTTCTCGGTGATCGTCTGACCGAGCCCGGTGCTGAAGATGCCGGTGTCGCGCAGACCCTGGCCGGCTGCGAAGTCGAGCTCCGGTGGCGGTGGCCCGCTGTCCTCGCTGGCCAGGAACTCCTGGAGGACCGTCTCAGCCCTCGCCTTGTCGACACCCTCGGCGAAGGGGAAGAAGACGGCGTGGTGGATCTGCTCGGGGCCGTCGTTGGTGAAGCTCACGGTCTGCTCGCCCGCCCTGACGTCGACGTCGAAGCCGTAGTCCTTCGCCACGATCGAGCTGTCCGCCTCGGGGAGCTCCCCGACGCTTCCAGCGGTGACGGACAGGGGCTGGATCATCCCGACCGCGAAGTGCGGCGGACCCGTCTCCCCTTCTCCGGGAGGGCCGCCCTCGGCGCCGGTCGTCGTGGTCGCGCCGTCCTCTGGGGCCTTGCCGTCGAGGGCGCAGAACAACACGTAGTTCCCCTCGGTCAACAGGAACGACGTCTCGACGGACTCGCCAGGGTCGATGTCGGCGGGGACGGCGACCTCGTCGATGTACTCCGGGAACGGGCCGCCCTCCAGGACGGGAGGGAAGTCGGTCATGAAGGTGTCCATGTCGGTGTCACCGACTTCGACGAGGCCGAACTCGTGCCCGACCGTGCCCTCGTTGGTGAAGCTGAGCTTGACGAGGCCGGCCTCGAGCTCGTCGGGCGCTCCCTCGTACGCGTAGTCGACGGCGGTCACCTCGATCGCCTCGCCGCCGCCGGATGGCTCCGTCTCGGACGCCTCCGTCTCGGACGCCTCCGTCTCGGACGCCTCTGGCTCGGACGGCTGGTCGCCGGCTGCGACCTCGGTGGTGCTCGTGTCGTCGGAGGCGGCGTCCACGTCGTCGTCGTCCCCGCAACCTGCAGCCAGCAGCACGACCGCCGCCACGGCAGCCGACACACGCATTGTCCTTCGTGTCATGTTGCTCTCCCTGTTGGTCGGATGACCGCCGCAGGAGGGACCATACGAAGGGGCGTGCGCCCAGGGAAGGGTGCCAGCACCACTTCCCTCCCCCGGCTTCCCTCCCAGGGGTCGATCGGTCAGCCGGGGAGCTGCGCCTCGATGGCGCTCACGAGCTCGGGTGCGTCGGGCTCGACGAGGGGTCGGAAGCGGGCCACGACCTCGCCCTCGGGCGAGATGAGGAACTTCTCGAAGTTCCAGGCGATGTCGCCGGCCTTGCCCTCGGCGTCGGGGACGGCGGTCAGCTGGTCGTACAGCGGGTGGCGGTCGGGGCCGTTGACCTCGACCTTCTCGTACATGGGGAACGACACGCCGTAGGTCGTCGAGCAGAACGTCTCGATCTCCTGGGCGGAGCCGGGCTCTTGGCCCCCGAACTGGTTGCAGGGGAAGCCGAGCACGGAGAAGCCCCGGCCGCCGAAGGTCTCTTGGAGCTTCTCGAGCCCGGTGTACTGCGGGGTGAGACCGCACTTGGAGGCGACGTTGACGATGAGGAGGGCCCTGCCCTCCTGGTCGGCCAGCGAGGCCGGCTCCCCGTGGAGCGTGGCGACGGGTGCGTCGTAGATGGACATGGTCCAATCCTGCCAGGTCGGTACCCTCGCCCGGTGCTCGAGGATGTAGCGGTCGCACGCGCCCTGGTGGTCACCGCCCACCCCGACGACGTCGACTTCGGTGCCGCCGGCACGGTCGCGGGGTGGGTGGACGCAGGCGTCGTCGTGACCTACTGCGTCATCACCGACGGCGATGCGGGAGGCTTCGACCCCGCAGTGGCACGCGCCGACATCCCCGGCATCCGTCGGGCCGAGCAGGAGGCCGCGGCCGCCGCGCTGGGCGTGCACGACGTCCGCTTCCTCGGCTACCCCGACGGCCGCCTGGTCGTGAGCATCGAGCTCCGCCGCGACATCTCCCGGGTCATCCGCCAGGTGCGGCCCCAGCGGCTCCTGTGCCAGTCACCGGAGCGCAACTACCAGCGCATCTACGCCAGCCACCCCGACCACCTGGCGGCAGGGGAGGCCACGCTGTCCGCCGTCTACCCCGACGCCCGCAACGCCTTCGCCCACACCGAGCTCCTGGCCGACGAAGGTCTCGACCCGTGGTCCGTGCACGAGACGTGGCTGATGGCCAGCGCCGGCAGCGGCCACCACGTCGACGTCACCGACACGTTCGACCGCAAGCTCGAGGCGATCCTCAGCCACGTCAGCCAGATGACGGACCCGTCGGGGCTCGAGGTCCGGATGCGGGGGTGGCTCTCGGCCAACGCCGCGGCAGGCGGGCTCGCCCAGGGCAGGTTGGCCGAGGCCTTCCAGGTGGTCGACACCGCCTGAGTAGGTTGCGGCCGTGCTGCACCCGCTCGACGACCTGCCGATCCACCAGACGCCTGAGCCCCTCGCCCACGTGGCCAGCGGCGATCGCAACGCCTACGACCGCTACTTCTTCAACGGCTACACGGCGGACGGCTCGACCTTCTTCGCTGCCGCGCTCGGCGTCTATCCGAACCGCCACGTGATCGACGCCTCCTTCAGCGTGGTGCGAGACGGGGTGCAGACGTCGGTCCATGCGTCGGGCCGCCTCGATCCCGGTCGCCTGCGCACCACGGTCGGTCCCATCGAGGTGCAGGTCCTCGAACCGATGCGGCGCCTGCGCGTGCTGGTGGGGCCGAGCGAGGCGGGGGTGGTCGCCGACGTCACCTTCGCAGCCCGCACCGAGGCGGTGGAGGAGCCTCGGTTCACGGTCCGCCGGGGGACCAGGGTGGTCATGGACTACACCCGCCTCACGCAGTTCGGGACGTGGACGGGACGGCTGACGGTGGGTGACGACGTGATCGAGCTCGACCGGCTCGACGTCCTGGGGACCCGCGACCGCTCGTGGGGGATCCGGTCGGTGGGGGAGCGCGAGGGTGGGGCGCCGGGCCCAGCGCCGCAGTTCTTCTGGTTGTGGGCGCCGCTGAACCTGGGAGCGCGCTGCCTCCACGTCGACTTCCAGGAGGACGCGACCGGGCGACGGGCCCACGCCAACGGGGAGGTCGTGCCCCTGCTGGACGGTCCGGATGCGCCGGTGGATCTCGCGGCGCCGGCGGGGGAGCGGGCCGCGGACGTGGCCCACGACATCGCCTGGCGACCGGGGACCCGTCGATCCGACGGTGCCGCGCTCACGCTCTGGCCCCACGGCGGTGAGCCCATCGTGGCCGAGCTGGAGCCGATCCTCGACTTCCAGATGCTCGGCCTCGGCTACCTCCACCCCGAGTGGAACCACGGCTCGTGGAAGGGCGAGGAGGCGGTGGGGGTTGAGTCGTGGCGCCTCGACGAGCTCGACCCGCTGGCGCTGCAGCACCTCCACGTGCAGCAGCTGTGCCGGGTGCGGGTCGGCGACGAGGTCGGGACCGGCGTGCTCGAGCAGCTGGTGATCGGCCCCCACGAGCCGTCGGGCTTCACCGGGCTCGCCGACGGCGCAGCCGCCGACTGATCCGGTAGACCCAGACGGTGCGACGATTCGACGTGGTGGTCCTCGGTGCCGGATCGGCGGGCGAGACGGTGGCGGGCGGGCTGGCCGACGCCGGGCGGACCGTGGCCCTGGTGAGCGAGGGGCTCGTGGGCGGGGAGTGCCCCTACGTCGCCTGCATGCCGAGCAAGGCGCTGCTGCGATCCGCCTCCGTGCGGGCCCTCGCGGCGCGCGCCCACGAGCTCGGGGCTGCCGGCGCGCCCCTTGACCTGGGCGATCCCCTGGCCGCCTGGGCCGGCGCGGTCGCGCGGAGGGACGAGGTGGTCGACCACCTCGACGACCGGGCAGCAGCCGAGGCGCTCGTGGCCAGGGGCGTCACCCTCGTGCGTGGTCGCGGCGAGGTCACCGCCCCCGGCGAGGTGCGAGTGGGCGGTGAGGTGCTCGAGTGGGACGACCTGGTGGTGGCGACGGGGAGCCGGCCGGTGGTGCCGCCCATCGAGGGGCTCGACGACGTTCCCTGGTGGACGAGTGACCAGGCCCTCACGAGCGGCGAGCGTCCGAACCGCCTCGTCGTCCTCGGAGGCGGTCCGGTCGGCTGCGAGCTCGGTCAGGTCTACGCCCGCTTCGGCACCACGGTCACGATCGTCGAGGCGGGTGCGGGCCTCGTCGACAACGAGGAGCCGGAGGTGGCAGCCGCCCTGACCTCGGCGCTCGAGGACGAGGGCATCGCCGTCCGCTGCGGGTCAGAGGTGAAGCGGGTGGAGCCAGGACCGGGAGGCGGCGTGCGGGTGCACCACACGACATCCGGCGGGGCCGGGGATCCGGTCGACGCCGACCGCCTCCTCGTCGTCACCGGTCGCCGCCCCAACGTGGACGAGATCGGCCTCGAGGTGCTCGGCATCGACCCGTCCGAGCTGGCGGTCGACGACCGGTGCCGGGTGGTCGGTGCCCCCCGTGTCTGGGCGGCAGGTGACGTGAACGGCGTCGCCCCCTACACCCACGCCGCCAACCACCAGGCAGGAGTGGTCGTGGCCGGTCTGCTCGGCCGCGACGAGGTGGACGACCGCAGTGCCGTCCCCCGCTGCGTCTACACCGAGCCTGCGGTGGCGGCCGTGGGCCTCACCCGGGCAGCGGCCGAGGAGGCGGGGATCGAGGTGGCCTGCTCCACGTTCGACCCGGGCGAGACGGCTCGCGCTGCCAGCGACGAGGCCGGTGGTGGCGTCGTCGTCCTCGTCGCCGATGCTCGACGGTCGGTGCTTGTGGGGGCGAGCCTCGTGGGGCCCCACGCCGACGAGTGGCTTGGGCAGCTCACGCTCGCCGTCCGAGCTGCCGTGCCGCTCGCCGTGCTGGCCGACGTCGTCCAGGCCTTCCCCACCTACAGCGAGGCGCTCACCCCCGCCCTGCGGGCGCTTCTCGACGGCTGAGCTGCTGGCATGACCAGGGCGGACCTCTCACCAGGGCGACCTCTGACGAGGGTGGGCGTCCGCCCGTGACCGGCACGGGGTTCTCGGACCGGGTCGCCGCTGCGGTGACGTCGATCCCTGCGGGGACGGTGGCGACCTACGGCGAGGTGGCGGTGGAGGCCGGGTTCGCGGTCGGCGCCAGCAGGGCCGTCGGCAACGTGCTCCAGCGGGTCGAGGGCCTGCCGTGGTGGCGAGTGGTGACCGCGAGCGGGCGGCTCGTCCCCGGGCTCGAAGAGCGCCATGCGCAGCTGCTGGCGGCCGAGGGCGTGGCCCTGAGCGACGGTCGCGTCCGCCTCGGTGCGCACCGACGGGGCCGGGGTCGGTTGCCGTCAGCCGGCCCCGTCGGCGGCGAGCACCGCTGAACCGAGCGCAGGCCATGCCTGGCGGGCCCAGGGTCCGAACGGGCGGTCGGTGAGCACGGCGCAGGCGACACCCGCCTCGGGGTCGACCCAGCAGAAGCCGCCGGCCCGACCGAAGTGGCCGAACGTGGCCGGCGAGCCGTCGGGCGCCGTCCAGTGCGGCGCCTTGGTGCCGCGGACCTCGGCGCCGAGGCCCCAGTCGTTCGGACGCTGCTGCCCGAACCCCGGCAGCACGCCGTCGATGCCGGGGAAGGCCACGCTCCTGAGCAGCAACGCCGTCTCGGGCGAGACCAGCGTGGGCGTGAGGAGCTCGGCGGCGAGCAGGGCGAGGTCACACGTGGGACCCACGGCGCCGGCTGCCGGCGACCCCTCGAGCCGGGTGGCCGACATGCCCAGCGGGGCCAGCACCGATTCTTCCAGGTAGGTCCGGAAGGCAAGCCCGGCGGCGTCGGCGAGCGCCTCGGCGACCACCTCGAAGCCGGCGTTCGAGTAGATCCGTCGCGTGCCGGGGGGTGCGAGCGGCTCACGTCCGTCGGTCGCCAGGCCCGAGGCGTGCGCCAGCAGGTGGGCGACGGTGGAGCCAGGCGGTCCTGCCGGCTGGTCGAGCGCCAGCGTCCCCTCCTCGCAGGCGACGTGGACCGCGACCGCGGTCAGCAGCTTCGTCACCGACGCCCACGCGAGTGGCCGGTCGAGCGCTCCTCCCGCCCGACGCAGGCCCTCGATCCCCACCACGGCCGCCGCCGCCACCCCGACGGGCCACGATCCGAGGGGCCCGAGCGGGTCGGGCTCAGCCGTGCGTCCGCCCCTCGGTGCGTAGCTCGAACCAGATGGCCTTGCCCTCGCCCACTGCGTCGACGCCCCAGCGGTGTGCGAGGGTGTCGACGAGGTGCAGGCCGCGGCCGTGCTCGGCCTCGTGGACGGGTGGCCGCAGCGCCGGGACGAGCGGGTTCGAGTCGGCGACGGAGACCCGCGCACCACCGGGGACGCTCTCCACCGTCACCCGCACGCCCGAGTGGGCGTGCACGACGGCGTTCGTGACGACCTCGCTCGTCAGCAGCTCAGCAACCTCGTCCAACCCCCGCACATCGAAGGCCTCGAGCGCTGTGACCACGAAGCGCCGCGCCCGACGTGCGCTCAGGGGTTGGGCGGGCAGGTCCGTCGACGCCGAGGTGGTCGACGCCGCCCGCTCTGGCACCCGCACCACGAGGATGGCGACGTCGTCCCTCGGCGCGTCCTCGACGAAGGCGCGAGCCGCTGTCTCGATCCGCTCGGCGAGGGTGTCGGCGGTGAACCCTGCGCAGCGGCCCAGCACCTTCGCCAGCCCCTCCTCCTCGAAGAACCGGTCGCCGGCGTGGCGCTCGGTGATGCCGTCGGTGAAGAGCACGAGGGCGTCACCCGGCCCGAGCACCACGGTGGTGTCGGCGATGCCGGGGGCGGCGACGATGCCGAGCAGGGTGCCGGGGACGCCGACCTGCTCGGTGGACCCGTCGGCTCGCAGCAGGAAGGGGAGGGGGTGGCCGGCGACGGCCAGCTCGGCGGAGACACCCGTGGGCATCGGGGTCAGGGTCCCCACCACCATCGTGCAGAAGCGGGGGTCGCCCTCGTCCGGCCCGTCACCCGCACCGTCACCCGCATCGGCCCTGACGAGGACCTCGTTCAGGTGGCGGAGCATCTCGGCGGGGGTCGACACGACGATGGCGGCGGAGCGGATGGTGCTGCGGGCGACCCCCGTGAGCGCTGCCGCCTCGATGCCCTTGCCCCGGACGTCGCCGATCACCACGTGCCACGACCCCGACCCGGGCTCCCCGGCCGGGAACACGTCGTAGAAGTCGCCACCGACGTCGACCCCGTCCCCGCCGGCCACGAACCTCGTGGCCACCTCGAGGCCGGGGATCTTCGGCGCGATCGGGGGGAGCAGCGTGGCCTGGAGCGTGCGGGCCACGTGGGCCCGCTCACGGTAGAGCTGGGCGTTGGCGATGGCCTGGCTGGCACGGGCGCACAGCTCGCGGACGAGGACCAGGTCGTCGAGCTCGAGGTGGCGGTCCCCGGTCGTGCCGAGGCTCACTGCCCCGAGCGGCCGGCCAGCGGCGCAGAGGGGCACGACGACCAGCGACGTGAGCCCCAGCGCCTGCAGCTGTGCGAGGTGCCCGTCGTCGACGGCGATCGTCCGGAGCATGGCGTCGTCGACGACGGGGAGGAGCACCTCCTTGCCGGTGCGGACGACCGCACCCACCCCGGTCAGGTCGGCGACGCCCGGCTGGTGCTGCTGGTAGAGGCGGAGCACGGTGGCGGCCTGCTGCGGGTCGACGTGGGCCACCTTCACCACCGCGATGCGGTCGTCGGCGACGAGGGAGATGGCGCAGACGTCCGCCAGGCGCGGCACCGCCAGCTCGGCGACCTGTGCGAGGGTCCGCTCCCAGTCGAGGGAGGCGGCCAGGGTGGTGCTGGCGGCGGCGAGGAACGCCAGCCGGGCCGACGCCGCCTCGGCCTGTGCCCTCGCCGTCGCCTCCGCCTCGTAGGCCTGGCTCCGGTCGAGCGCCACCGCGCACTGCAGGGACAGCGCCTCGAGGAAGCTGCACTCGTCGTCGTCGAACAGGCGCTCGACGTCGAAGCCGAGGCCGATGGCGCCCATGGCCCGCCCTCGCGTCGCCAGCGGCAGGCCGACGAGGGCGCGGCGGCCGCTGAGCTCGATCTCCTCGGTCAGACCGGGGAACTGATCGACGATCTCCTCGGCCGAGCGCAGCATCACCGACTGCCCGGTGTGGATGGCCACGGCCATCGGCGCGCGGTCGGTGACGTCGAAGGTGGCCCAGCGGGTGACCATCTCCGGGGCGAACCCCCTCGCACCGACCACGCGCACGGTGGTCCCGTCCGGTTCGAGCAGCGACAGCGCAGCGGCGACCGCACCCACCGACTCGGCCATCTCGTCGAGCACGACCTCGGTGACGTCATGGGTGGTGCGGGCGGCCGTGAGGCGCACGCCGACCTCCTGCAGGCGGACGAGCCGCTCGTAGGCCTCGGACCGGGGATCGGGGGTGGCCCGACCAGCCGGCGCGCGCAGGTGGTGCTCGTCGTCGGGCACGGTCAGACGCGCCCGTACAGCCGGTCCCCGGCGTCACCCAGGCCGGGGACGATGAAGGCCCGTTCGTCCAGGCCGGGGTCGAGGGCAGCGACGACGATGTCGACCTCGGGGCAGCGGGCGGCCATGAGCTCGACGCCTGCCGGAGCGGCGAGGAGGCACACCGCCGCCACCTGCGCCGCGCCCCTCTCGGCGAGCAGCTCACACGTCCATGCCAGCGAGCCCCCGGTGGCGAGCATGGGGTCGAGCACGAGCGCCGTCGTCCCCGCCAAGTCGGCGGGGAGGCGGACGCAGTAGGGCGTGGGCTGCTTGGTCGCCTCGTCCCTGGCCAGGCCGACGAGTCCGACCTCGGCGGTGGGGACCGCCGTCAGCGCGCCCTCGAGCAGTGCGAGGCCGGCTCGCAGGATCGGGACCAGCAGCGGCTGGTGGTCGACCAACGTGGCCGTCGGGGCCTCGAGCCCGAGGGGCGTGACGACGGTGCCGGCGCGCGACGGGAGGGAGCGGGTGGCCTCGTAGACGAGGAAGCCGGCCAGCTCGCCGCTGACCCGACGGAACTCGGCTGAGCCGGTGGTGGCATCGCGGAGCACGGCCACGCGGTGGGCGATGAGGGGGTGGTCGACCACGTGCACCGGCATCGACGCAGCCTACGGACAGGTTGGCCTCTGGACAGGAGGCGCTAGGAGGGGCCGGGCTCGAAGCTCTTCGAGATGACGGCGGCGAGGAGGCGGCCGAGGTCGTCGGCCGCAGCCCGGCCCCGGGCCAGCACGTCGGCGTGGTCGATGGGGTCGGCCACCACGCCGGCGGCCGGGTTGGTGACCAGGGAGAGGCCGAGCACCTCAGCACCGAGCTGTCGTGCGGCGACGGCCTCGAGCACCGTCGACATGCCGACGAGGTCGGCACCGAGGGCACGGGCCATGCGGACCTCGGCGGGGGTCTCGTAGGACGGGCCGAGGAAGGCGGCGTAGACGCCCTCGGGCAGCGTCGGGTCGACTGCCCTCGCCACCGCTCGCAGCCGTGACGACCAGCAGGAGGTGAGGTCGACGAAGCGCGGACCCGTCGGCGGTGCCGGACCCACCAGCGGGTTGGCGCCGGTGAGGTTCAGGTGGTCGGCGATCAGGACGGGGCGCCCGACGGGGAGGCTCGGGTCGACACCGCCGGCGGCGTTGGTGAGCACGACGACCCCGCAACCGGCGGCCACCGCGGTGCGCACACCGTGGACCACCGCGTCGGTGCCGTGCCCCTCGTAGAGGTGGGAACGGCCGAGGTGCACGAGCACGGGGTGCCCGGCGAGGTCGACCGAGCGCACCACCCCGGCATGGCCGGTGACGCCGGGAGCGGGGAAGCCGGCGAGGTCGGCCATGGCGATCTCGGCGACGGTGGCTCCGAGGTGCTCGGCCGCAGGCGCCCATCCCGAACCGAGGACCACGACCAGCTCGTGCGCCCGCACCCCCGTGCGCTCGGCGATGAGGGCGGCGTCCGCTGCCGCCCGTTCGTGCGCCCCCGCCTGCGTGCCCCCCTGCTCTCCCACTCCCCCCACCAGCGCCCCCACCGGGCCATGGTCCCACGCCATCCCACCTCCGACCGCCCCTCGACGAACCCCCACCTCGCCGAACCCCACCCCGCCGAACCCCACCTCGCCGAGGCGGCGACCAGGGGCGCCCTCGGGCGCGCGCCACGGCTACCTTGTTGGCATCCGGCGCAAGTCACCGGACATCCCCCAGACCACGGCCTCCGGTTCCTCGGCGGGCCCCGCTCCGTTGGAGGCCGCGTTGCGCACCACGCGCTGGTTCCAGATCACCGCCCTGCTGGCCGGGCTCAGCCTCTTCGCGGCCGCGTGCGCCGACGAGGAGGCCGACGTCGCCACCGACGACGAGTCCGAGACCGTTGCCGGGTCGGAGACCGAGGACGGGTCCGAGTCGGAGGATCCCTCCGAGTCCGAGTCCGGATCGGGGGGCGGGGAGGGCTTCAAGGCCTGCCAGGTGACCGACCTCGGCGGCATCGACGACCGCTCGTTCAACCAGACGGCCTACGAGGGCATCCTCCGGGCCGAGGAGGAGCTCGGCACCGAGACCGCCTTCCTCGAGTCCGGTGGCGACGAGGACTACGCCCCCAACATCGACGCCCTCATCGACCAGGACTGCGACCTGATCGTCACCGTCGGCTTCCTCCTCGGCGACGCCACCCAGGAGGCCGCCCTCGCCAACCCGGACCAGGACTTTGCGATCGTCGACTTCGCCTATGACGAGCCGATCAAAAACGTGAAGCCGCTGCTCTTCGAGACCAACGAGGCGGCGTTCCTGGCCGGCTACCTCGCCGCCGGGATGAGCGAGTCCGGAACGGTCGGCACCTTCGGCGGCATCAACATCCCCCCGGTCACCATCTTCATGGACGGCTTCCTGGCCGGCATCGAGCACCACAACACCGAGAAGGGCACCGACGTCACGCTCCTCGGCTGGGACGGCGCCGACGGGCTCTTCACCGGTGACTTCGAGAACCAGGAGAACGGCCGGCTCACGGCTCAGTCCCTCCTCGACGAGGGCGCCGACATCGTGTTCCCGGTCGCAGGACCGGTCGGCCTGGGTGCCGCCGCCGCCGTGCGCGACGCCGGGGACGCCGACATGATCTGGGTCGACTCCGACGGGTGCGAGAGCGCCGAGGAGTTCTGTGACCTGTTCATCACGAGCGTGCTGAAGAACATCGACAACGCCGTGTTCGACACCATCGAGACGGCTCAGGCCGGAGCGCTCGACGGTGAGCCGTACTTCGGCACCTTGGAGAACGACGGCGTCGGCATCTCCGAGTTCCACGAGTTCGAGGACGAGGTCCCCGACGAGCTGAAGGAGGAGCTGGACGCCCTGCGGGAGTCGATCATCGCCGGCGACGTCGTCGTGGGCGGCTGACAGGACCGGACCGGCCACGTCCGGACGAGCATGAGGGTCGAGCTCCGGGGGATCACCAAGCGCTTCACCGGCGTCGTGGCCAACGCCGGCGTCGACCTCGAGGTCGAGGCCGGGGAGGTCCTCGCCCTGCTGGGGGAGAACGGCGCCGGCAAGTCGACCCTCATGAACGTGCTCTTCGGGCTGTACGAGCCGGACGAGGGGGAGATCGTCCTCGACGGCTCGCCCGTCCGCTTCGCCAGCCCCGCCCAGTCGATCGCCGCGGGCATCGGCATGGTCCACCAGCACTTCATGCTGGTTCCGGTGTTCTCGGTCCTCGAGAACGTGATGCTCGGTGTCGAGACCACCACCCGCCTCGGCGGCCTCGACCGCCGTGCTGCACGTGAGCGCCTCCTCGGGCTGTCAGTTGACTACAACCTGCAGGTCGATCCCGACGTCGACGTGGAGGACCTGTCCGTGGGGGCCCAGCAGCGGGTCGAGATCCTCAAGGCCCTCTACCGGGAGGCCGAGTGCCTCATCCTCGACGAGCCGACCGCAGTGCTGACACCGCCCGAGATCGACGACCTCTTCCGCATCGTCACCACCCTCACCGCCTCGGGGCGGTCGGTGATCTTCATCTCCCACAAGCTGCGTGAGGTCCGCCACATCGCAGACCGGATCACGGTGCTGCGTCGCGGCGAGGTCGTCGGGACGACCGCCCCTGCCGAGGCCAGCGAGGCCGACCTCGCCACGATGATGGTGGGGCGGGCGGTGCAGCTCGTCGTCGACAAGGCCCCGGCCGAACCCGGCGCCCCGGTGCTGCGGGTCGAGGGCCTGCGGGTGCTCGACGAGAGGGGCGTGGCCGCCGTCGACGGGGTCAGCTTCGACGTGGCGGCGGGGGAGATCGTGGCCGTGGCCGGGGTGCAGGGCAACGGCCAGACCGAGCTGGTGGAGGCACTCGCCGGCCTCCGGGCTGTGGACGCCGGCACCGTCAGCCTCGACGGCGAGGACGTGACCGGTCTCGAGCCGAGGCGACTGCTCGAGCGGGGCGTGGCCCACGTGCCCGAGGACCGCCAGCGCGACGGCGTGGTCGGCGCCTTCCCCGTGAGCGACAACCTCGTGCTCAACACGTTCCGGCGCAGCCCCTTCGCCCGGGGGCTGCGGATCGACCGCCAGGCCGTCCGCGACAACGCCACCCGGCTCATGGCCGACTTCGACATCCGGGCGGCTTCCCCCGGGGTGGCCGCCTCCACTCTCTCGGGCGGCAACCAGCAGAAGGTGATCGTGGCCCGTGAGTTCGGTCACGCCGAGCGCCTGCTGATCGCCGCCCAGCCGACGAGGGGCCTCGATGTGGGCTCGATCCAGTACATCCACCGCCGCATCGTCGACAAGCGCGACGAGGGTGCGGCCGTGCTCCTCGTCTCGACCGAGCTCGACGAGGTGCTGGCCCTCGCCGACCGCATCATCGTGGTCTACCGGGGCCACATCGTCGGCACCGTCGCCCGGGCCGACGCCACCAGGGACCACCTCGGCCTGCTCATGGCCGGGGCGACCACGTGATCGCCGAGCAGCTGCGGCGTGCCGGGCGTGCCGCGCTCGTGCCCGTGCTGGCGATCTTCAGCGCCCTCGTGGTGGGCGGGCTCATCATCGTCGTGTCCGACAGCGTGGCGCTGCGGGCGCTGAGCTCGTTCGCAGCCAACCCGGGGCGTGCCCTGTCGACCTCGTGGGACGTGGTGAGCGGCGCCTACGGGGCGTTGTTCCGCACCTCCCTCGGCGGCCGGCGGGCCATCAGCGAGACGCTGCTCGAGGCGACGCCGCTCATACTCACGGGCCTGTCGGTCACGTTCGCCTTCCGGGCGGGGCTGTTCAACATCGGTGGTGACGGCCAGTTCCTGGCCGGTGCCCTCACCAGCGTCTACGTCGGCTTCGCACTCGACGTGCCCTCGGCGCTCCACCTCCCCCTCGCCCTGCTGGCGGGCGTGGCCGCCGGCGCGCTGTGGGGCGGGATCGCCGGCCTGCTCAAGGCGAGGACCGGCGCCCACGAGGTGATCACCACGATCATGTTGAACTTCGTGGCGCTCCGACTCGTGGACTACGCGCTGTCCACCGACGTGTTCAGGCGCACCGGGCGGAGCGACCCCATCTCGAAACCGGTCCAGGAGACGGCCAGGCTCCCGAGGTTCAGCGACGACCTGCGGGTGCACGCCGGCCTGATCCTCGCGCTGGCGACGGCGTACGGCATCTGGTGGCTCCTGTTCCGCTCGACCACGGGGTTCCGGGTGCGGGCCGTGGGCGCCAGCCCGTCAGCCGCCCGCTACGCCGGGATGGCGGTCGGCGGCACGTGGATCCTGTCGATGCTCGTCGCCGGAGGGCTCGCCGGCCTGGCCGGCGCCACCACCGTGCTCGGGGTGCGGTTCAGCCTGTCCGGCGGCTTCTCGAACCTGGGGTTCGACGCGATCGCACTTGCCCTGCTCGGGCGCTCCCACCCTGCGGGCGTCGTCGCCGCCGCGCTGCTGTTCGGCGTGCTGCGGGCGGGGGCGACGGGCATGGCGGCCCAGGCCTCGACGCCGGCCGACATCATCGTCGTCATCCAGGCGCTGGTCATCGTCTTCGTGGCCGCGCCCTCCCTGATCCGGGCCATCTACCGGATCCGGTCCGGCCGCAGCACCGGGCCCGTCGCGTTCTCGTCGAGCTGGGGCGCCTGAGGTGGCGACGGTGACGGCGGCGACCAGGGCGGCTGGCGTGCTCACGGCCAGCGGAGCGGCCGAGCGCCGCCGGGCGAGGACCGTCGGCATCGTCTTCCTCGCAGCAGCCGCAACGATGGGGGCGGTGTTCGGGCTCGGGGTGGGGGCCGGCCTCGACTCGACCTTCGGGCTGAACGTGCGCGGCACCGGTGTCGAGCTCCCCGACCTCGTCGTGCCGTCGCGGCTCGCCGCCACCTTGCTGGCGGTGGTGTGCGCCGGCCTCGGCGGCGTCCAGCTGGCCCGGGGCTTCACCCGCCGGCTGCCGGCAGTGGCGGCGGTGGTGGCCGTGTGCTTCGTCGCCGCCTTCTTGACGTGGGCGGCCGCAGGGGCGTCGTTCAACCTGACCGGCATGTTGCAGAGCACGTTGCTGCGGGCCACGCCGCTCACCCTCGGCGCCCTCGCCGGCGTGCTGTGCGAGCGAGCCGGCGTGGTCAACATCGCCCTCGAGGGGATGATGCTCACTGCCGCATTCACCGGTGCCCTGGTGGCGAGCGCGGCGGGAGACCAGGTGGTGGGCCTGGTGGCTGCCGTGGCCATCGGCGGCGTCCTCGGGCTCGTCCTCGCGCTGCTGTCGATCCGCTACCGCATCGACCAGATCATCGGTGGGACCGTGATCAACATCTTCGCCCTGGGCCTCACCAGCTTCCTCTCCCAGAAGGTGTTCTCGACGTACCAGGAGCTGAACAGCCCCGGTGTGCTGCGCGTGGTGCGGATCCCGGTGCTGGCCGACCTCCCCGTCATCGGCCCGATCCTGTTCGCCAACAACCTGTTCGTCTACGCCATGCTCGTCCTCGTCCCGTTGCTCACGGTCGCGCTGTTCCGCACCCGCTGGGGCCTGCGGGTCCGGGCCGTGGGCGAGCACCCGCTCGCCGCCGACACCGTCGGGATCGACGTGTTGCAGGTGCGCTACCGCACCGTCGTGCTCGGCGGGATGGTGGCCGGCCTGGCAGGTGCCTTCTTCACGCTCGGGTCGGTGGGCCGCTTCGACGAGAACATGACCGCCGGGCGCGGTTTCATCGCCCTCGCCGCCCTCATCTTCGGTCGCTGGCACCCCGTCGGCGCCCTGGCCGCAGCCCTGGTGTTCGGCTTCGCCGAGTCGCTTCAGAGCAAGCTCGCCATCCTCTCGACCCCGATCCCCTCGGAGTTCCTGCTCATGGCGCCCTACCTGGTCACGTTGCTGGTCGTCGCCGGCGTCGTCGGTCGCTCCCGGGCCCCTGCCGCCGACGGCCAGCCCTACGTGAAGGGATGACGGTGGGCGGGGTGACGACGGGTGGGCTGGTCGACTGGGCCCGGCTGCGGGCGGCGGCGGACGTGGCCGGCCGCTCGGCCTACGCCCCGTACTCGGGCCTGCGCGTGGGTGCCGCCGCCCTCGTGGACGACGGGCGGGTCGTCACCGGCTGCAACGTGGAGAACGCCTCGTACGGCCTGACGCTGTGCGCCGAGTGCGGGCTCGTGTCCGAGCTGCACCGCAGCGGCGGCGGCCGCCTCGTCGCCTTCGCCTGCCGTGACGTGGACGGTGACCGGCTGCTCATGCCCTGCGGTCGGTGCCGCCAGCTGCTCTGGGAGGCGGGCGGCGCCGAGCTCCTCGTCGACGCACCGGACGGGCCGACACCGATGGCGGAGATCCTCCCGTTCGCCTTCTCCGCCGACGGGCTGCCCCCCGAGGGCGGCGGGGGGACCGCCGGGTGAGCGCCGTCGAGGTCATCCGCACCAAGCGGGACGGGGGCGTGCTCACCGACGAGCAGATCCGCTGGTTCGTCGACGCCTACACCCGGGGCGAGGTGGCGCACGAGCAGGCAGCGGCGCTGTGCATGGCCATCTTCCTGCGAGGCATGCAGGGCGCCGAGCTGGCGACGTGGACCGACGCCATGCTGCGGTCGGGGGAGCGGCTCGACCTCACCGACGTCGGCCGACCGAGCGTCGACAAGCACTCGACGGGCGGCGTGGGCGACAAGGTCTCGCTCGTCCTCGTGCCACTGGTGGCCGCCTGCGGGGCGGCGGTCCCGCAGCTGTCGGGGCGGGGACTCGGCCACACCGGGGGGACCCTGGACAAGCTCGAGGCGATCCCGGGCTGGCGGGCGTCGCTCACCAACGAGGAGATCCGTCAGGTGCTGCGGGACGAGGGCGGGGTGATCTGCGCCGCAGGGGAGGGGCTGGCGCCGGCCGACCGCATGCTCTACGCCCTGCGCGACATCACCGCCACCGTCGAGTCGATCCCCCTCATCGCCAGCTCGATCATGAGCAAGAAGATCGCCGAGGGGACGGGCGCGCTCGTGCTCGACGTCAAGGTCGGGCGCGGCGCCTTCATGGCCGACCTCGACCAGGCCACGGTGCTGGCGGCGACGATGGTCGACCTGGGGGAGGCACACGGTGTGCGCACCCGGGCGCTGCTCACCGGCATGGACACGCCGCTCGGCCGCTCCGCCGGCAACGCCCTCGAGGTGACCGAGGCGGTCGAGGTGCTGCAGGGGGGTGGCCCGCCCGACCTCGTCGAGCTCACCGTCGCCCTCGCCCGGGAGATGCTGGAACTTGCGGGGATCGACGCCGACCCGGCGGCGGCGCTGGTTGACGGTTCTGCCCACGACCGCTGGCGGGCGATCGTCGGAGCTCAGGGCGGGGACCCGGATGCCCAGCTGCCGGTCGCCGGCGAGCGCCACACCGTCGTCGCACCGAGCTCCGGGGTCCTGAAGCGCCTCGACGCCCTCGACATCGGCATCGCCGCCTGGCGCCTCGGCGCCGGTCGCGCCCGCAGGGAGGATGCGGTGTCGGCCACGGCCGGCGTCACCTGGACGGCCGCGGTCGGCGACCCCGTCGTTGCCGGCTCGCCGCTGCTCGAGCTCCACGGCGACGACCCGGACCGCTTCGCAGGGGCCCTCGCCGCCCTCGATGGTGCCTTCGAGATCGGCCCGGGACCCGCCGAGGCGGCGCCCCTCGTCCTCGGGCGCGTCACCCCGAGCACGGTCGCGGGCGCCGGTAGCGTCCGATCACGATGAGCGACCGACCGACGGCCGAGCTGATCCGCCAGGCCCCCAAGGTGCTCCTCCACGACCACCTCGACGGTGGGCTGCGGCCCGCCACCATCGTCGAGCTCGCCGCCGAGCACGGCTACGAGGGGCTGCCGACCACCGACCCCGACGCCCTGGCCGGCTGGTTCCACGCCAGCGCCACGAGCCACAGCCTCGAGCGCTACCTGGAGACCTTCCAGCACACCGTCGGGGTGCTCCAGGAGCGAGACGCCATCATGCGGGTGGCGGCGGAGTGTGCCGAGGACCTGGCGGCCGACGGCGTCGTCTACGCCGAGGTCCGCTTCGCCCCCGAGCTCAGCGTGGATCGCGGCCTCACCCTCGACGAGGTGGTGGAGGCGACGCTCGACGGCTTCCGCATCGGCTGCGAAGGCACCGGGCTCACCATCCGGGGCCTGGTGACGGCGATGCGGACGGCGGCTCGATCGTTCGAGATCGCCGAGCTCGCCGTGCGCTGGCGCGACGCCGGCGTCGTCGGGTTCGACATCGCCGGTGCAGAGAAGGGCCACCCCCCGACGCGCCACCTCGACGCCTTCCAGCTCATCCAGCGGGAGAGCTTCCGCTTCACGATCCACGCCGGTGAGGCCTTCGGGCTCCCGTCCATCTTCGAGGCGCTGCAGTGGTGCGGGGCCGACCGGCTGGGCCACGGCGTGCGCATCGTCGACGACATCGCGGTGGACGACGAGGGCAGGGCCACCCTCGGCCGCCTCGCCACCTACGTGCGCGACACCCGGGTCCCCCTCGAGATGTGCCCGAGCTCCAACGTGCAGACCGGGGCGGCCCCTTCGATCGCCGAGCACCCCATCGGCCTGCTCCGGCGCCTGCGGTTCCGGGTCACTGTCAACACCGACAACCGGTTGATGAGCGGCGTCACCATGACGAGCGAGATGGCGGCGCTCGTGGAGGCGTTCGGCTACGGCTGGGACGACCTCGAGTGGTTCACGCTGAACGCCATGAAGAGTGCGTTCCTCCCCTTTGACCAGCGCCTCGCCATCATCGACGAGCGCATCAAGCCCGGTTACGCCGGGCTCAGGGCACGCAGCTTCGACGCCGCCCGCTGAAGGACCCGACGTGCAGCGCTGGTTCCGGGACGGGCTCGCCGCCGGCGCGACGGCGTGGCTCGTGAGCGAGCTCCCGTCCGCACTCCACCACCGACGGGCCGGCCGGCCGTGGTGGTCCACCGACGCTGCTGCCGCCACCCTCCTGCTGCCGGCGACGGACCCGGTCCGACGACGCCGCCTCGCCGGCACCGCCCTCCGCATCCTGGTGGCGCTCAACTGGGGGGTGGTCCTGTCCCGCTGGCTCGACCCTCGCCACCCGGTCCTCCACGGGGCAGGCGCGGGCGTGGCGCTCGGCCTCTTCCAGTACGGCCTGGTGGGGAGGCGCCGGCCGCTCATCCGCGCCCTGCCGGCGGTACCGCAGCTCCTCGACCAGGTCGCGTTCGGCGCCGCCGCAGGCGCTGTCCTCGCCCGCCGGCGCCGGCCCGTGGGCTGAGCGACCGGGCCAGTCGCTCTACCTCTCCTTCATCCGGCGATCCTCCATCTGGCGGTCCTCCATCTGGCGCCCCGGGCGGCGGTGGGTCGTGGCGTCCTCGACGGCGAGGGCGTCGAGCACCAGCTTCCAAGACGCGAGGCCGTGCTCGCAGACGCCGTCGGGCGCGACGAGGCACTCGTCAGGGCAGCGGCACACGCCGTCGGCCAGCCAGTCGGCGAGGGTCGCCTCGTCGGGAGGGGCCCACCCGCTGTTCACCTCGAACCAGGTGTGGGTGGCCACGAGGGCGTCCTCTGCTCTGGGACCCATAGGTTTGCCATCCTTCGTCGTGTCTCGGAAGGGTGTCCCGAACGGCCCGCTTGTCTCGAACTCCCTCGCTGCTGTCAGCCTCCGGCCGACAAGACAGCGACGTCCGTTCCCATCTGCCCGCGCAACGCCACGACCTCCTCGAGTCGCTCGAGGTCGCTGATCTCGCCCTTCTCGTGTTGCTCGACCACCTGAGCCTCGCGCCGCTTCAACTCGAGGCGTTGTGCCCAAGACACCGATCCCCCATAGGCCACCACGCCGACGCCGGGCTCACGAAGCGCGTCGTCAATCGAAGAGCCGGCTGCGACGATGAACACCTGTCCTGAGCGTTGACGTGAGTGAATTTGAACCGCCACGCCGCGGTCTCGAAGAAGCCTCGCGAGCTCGAGCTGGTAGCTCATCGCTACGATCTCTCGACCAGCGATGACCTCACCACGGGATTGGAGGATCACGGGTTCTCCATCGGGCGGAAGGCGGTCTAGGACCTGACGAAGGAGGTTCGCGATCACATCCGGGTGAGCGGGGTTCTCCTCGAGGACGAGGTGGGTCTCCCCGGCCACCTCGGACTGGAGGTCCCAGGCCGGAGCCCCTTCAGGCGGGCCCGGGAGGTGCAAGAGGTAGTAATCAGGGACACGCGGGAGAACGTCGCGCGCACGGTTCGCGTAGTTGAGGGCGAGCGCCTGTCGAACCACTGGTGGAGCGTCACCGATCGAGTCCTCGATCAAGGGCAGGACCTGACCCGGGTCCGAGAAAACATCGACGATCGCGCAATCGCACGCATACGCAAGGGCGCCGATCTCCGGAGGTGCCCCAACCGTCCCTTCACCCACCACGAGCCCGAGCTCAGCGCCGATCCTGCGGTAGTCAGACGACGGCGCGATGTTGCCGATGATCGCGGGCTCACGCCAGCTCAGTGGCTCGTGCTCGATGACGACGGCCGCTTGCGCGAGGGCGAGGCCAGCGAGGACGCAGAACCCCACCCTGCGGGGCACTCTGCGCACTGCAGTCGATGCCGATGAGAGAAACGACGGTGCCAACAGCGCGAGGGCCATCGACGCCGCGATGATCGTCGGCCCGTAGTACCAGACATAGGGGAAGACATTGAGCACGCTGTACGCGGCGTAGTGGGCAAGCCCCGCAAGGCCGAGAGCCGCCACCGGCTGAAGCGCCGATAGCGCCCAGCGGTGGCCGCGCAGCCGGAGCATCCACCACAAGAGGACGACCGCCACGCTGATCACGACGGGCGCGAAGGAGATGATCACTGCAACTGGCACTCGCTCGGCGTAGAAGAACGGCCCGGCCCGAAACGTGTAATCCCGGTTCTGCGAGGTCTTGATGAGAAGTGTGTCCGGCAGGGCCGAGCCGAGCTGGAGCCAGCTGAAGATGAACCACGGCACACTCACGACGAGCGCAGCGGCGAAGGCAGCGACGGCGCGTCGTCTGATCGTGCGACTGCTGAGCCCCAGCGCCACCACGAAGACTACGAGGTCGAGCCTGGTCAAGAGGGCGAGCCCGGCGGCAATCCCGAAGGGGACCGGCTCTCCCTTCACCGAGTAGTAGGTGAGAGCTGCGAGGAGCGCCAGCCCGAGCGTCGTGACCTCCATCCCGACAGAGGAGAGGATGAAGGGGTTCAACACGGGCAGTGCGATCGCCAGGATCGTGGCCCACGTCGGCAGCGCAAGGGATCGCGACGTCCGCGCGATGTACCAGGAGTAGATCGCGTTCGAGCCGACGTAGACCGCTCCCACGGCCCAGGTGCCGTTGCGAAACACGAAGTGGGCGGCCCCCAGCACCAAGACGTTTAGCGGTGACGTGGCGGAGTTCGCTGTCTCCTCCTCGATGAGCCCCCAGTGGAGGTGCGAGGCGAGGTTCCGGGCGTACGACAGCGTGATGAAGGCGTCGTCGATCAGGCTGCGGCGGACCACCCAGTAGAGGAGCACGGCAAGCAGAGCCCCGGCCGCCGTCGCCGTTGACGGCTGCAGCCCAGGGGTCGTTCGCAACTCAGCGGCGGGCGCTGCTTCATCCTCCGTCAGTTCCTTCATCTGCTCCCCGAGTGACTCCAGATGGCGAAGGGACCGTCGACGCCCATACGAGCCAGGTGTGCTCAGATCCGAGGATCATCAGGCCCGAGGCCACCGATGGTGCCACGTCTGCTCGTGGGCCGACGAGTGCGGCTGCGGTGCTCAGAGAAGGGCTCGTCGTCCTGGTGGCTCGAGTGGAGCGATAGCGCGCGGTCGGCGGGGTGCGAGCGGTGACCCCTCCCACCCCTCCCATCCCGTGGTGTGGTCGAATCGGCGGCCATGGCCACGCACCACGAGACCGACCTCCACGCCGAGGCCCTAGCGGTCGACCACGGGTGAGGGCGTCGGCGAGGGTCGAGGCCCTGCTCGGGGTGCTCAGCATCGAGGAGAAGGCGTCGCTCACGATCGGATCCGATGCGTGGCACACCGCCGCCCTCCCCGAGCACGGCGTGGGCAGGGTGAAGGTCACCGACGGCCCCACGGGTGCCCGCGGCGATGCCCGCAGCGGCGCCCGGGCCACCTGCTTCCCGGTGGGCGTGTGCCTCGGCGCCTCCTGGAGCACCGACCTGCTGGCCCAGGTGGGCGCGGCGCTGGCCGAGGAGGCGCGCACGAAGGGCGCCCACGTCCTTCTCGGCCCGACCGTCAACCTCCAGCGCACCCCGGTGGGTGGGCGCAACTTCGAGTGCTACAGCGAGGACCCCCTGCTCACGGCCCGCCTCGCCGTCGCCTTCATCGGCGGGGTGCAAGGCGGTGGCGTCGGCACCTCGATCAAGCACTTCGTGGGCAACGATGTCGAGCACGACCGGCACCACGTGAGCGCCGACATGGACGACCGCACCATCCGGGAGGTGGCCCTGCTCCCCTTCGAGCTGGCCGTGCGGGAGGGCGACCCGTGGACCGTCATGGCCGCGTACAACCAGGTCAACGGTGAGCACGCCACCTCCTCGCGCTGGCTGCTGAGCGAGGTGCTGAAGGAGGAGTGGGGCTGGCCCGGCGCGGTCGTGTCCGACTGGGGAGCGGTGACCGAGACCGCTGCGACTGCCCTCGCCGGCTGCGACCTGGAGATGCCAGGTCCCGTCGGTTGGCTCGGGCCGAGGTTGGCCGAGGTGGTGCGGGCCGGGGAGGTCCCCGAAGCGGTGCTCGACGACCTGGCCCGGCGCGTGCTGCACCTCGCCGAGCGGGCGGGCCGGCTGGACGACCAGGACGAGCCGCCGGAGGCGTCGCTCGACTCGCCGGAGCTGCGTGCCCTCACCCGTCGGGCCGCCGTGGAGGGGATGGTCCTGCTCCGCAACGACGGGGTCCTGCCGCTCGACCGCTCGACGATCACCAGGGTGGCGGTCATCGGACCGAACGCCGAGGAGGGCGTGGTGCAGGGGGGCGGGAGCAGCCAGGTGCTCGTCCACGGTGAGGTGGTGGGCCCGCTCGACGCGCTCCGCCGGGCACTCGGTCCCGGGGTGGAGGTGGTCCACGAGGTGGGGTGCCGGATCGCGAGGTACGCCCCCCTGATCCCCGGCGAGCGGTGGCTCGGCGGTGAAGGCTCCGCCGCCGGCATCTCGAGCATGCCCTTCGCCCGGGTGAGCGAGGTCGGCCCGGTCCTCGTCGAGCTCTTCGACGGCGACGACCTCGGTGGCACCGTCGTGCGCACCCACAGGGCCAGCGACATCACGACGACCTTCTTCGGTCGGCTCCGGCCCCTCGCCGACGCCAAGCACTTCTCCGGGCGGTTCTCCGGCACCTACGTCCCCGCCGAGACCGGCACCCACGTCTTCGGACTCTCCGTCGTCGGCCGGGGCCGGGTGCTCGTCGACGGCGTCGAGGTGCTCGACGCCTGGACCGACCCGCAGCCGGGAGACACCTTCTTCGGCAACGGTTGTGCCGAGGTGAGCGCCGCAGTCGACCTCGTCGAAGGCGAGGGGGTGCAGGTCGTGCTGGAGTACCGGCGGGAGGACTCGGGCGCCGAGCTCAGCGGCGTGCGCCTCGGTGTCCGCCCGCCGGAGCCGGCAGACCTGGTCGAGCGGGCGGCAGCCGCAGCGGCCGACGCCGACGTGGCCGTCGTGGTCGTCGGCACCACCTCGGAGTGGGAGACCGAGGGGAACGACCGGCTGACGATGGACCTGCCGGGGTGCCAGGCGGCACTGGTCGAGGCCGTGGCCACCGCCAACCCGCGCACCGTCGTGGTCGTGAACGCCGGGAGCCCGGTCGACACCGGCTGGGCCCAGCGGTGCGCGGCGGTGCTCCAGGTGTGGTTCGGTGGCCAGGAGATGGGCCCGGCCCTGGCGTCGGTGCTGCTCGGCGACGAGGACCCCGGCGGCCGTCTGCCCCACACGGTGCCGGCGCGCCTCGAGGACCATCCTGCGGCGGCCACCTACCCCGGGCGCCCAGGCCACCTCTCCTACGACGAGGGGGTGCTGGCCGGCCACCGCTGGTACGACGCCCAGGGCGTCGAGCCCCGCTACCCGTTCGGCCACGGCCTCTCCTACGCCACCTCCACGTGGGGCGCGCCCGAGGTGGAGGTGGTCACTGCGAGCGCGACGGGACCCTTGGTTCGCGTCGTGGTCCCCGTCACCAACACGAGCGGGCGTGGCGGCCACGAGGTCGTGCAGGTCTACGTGCGCCCGCCTGCCGGCTCGGACCGGCCCGACCGGGAGCTGAAGGGCTTCGCCAAGCTGCACCTCGGCCCCGGTGAGTCGGCCGAGGCGGTGGTCGAGCTCGACCAGGTCGCCTTCCGCCACTGGGACGTCGCAGCAGGGGGTTGGGCGGTGGCGCCTGGCCGCTACGCGGTGCTGGTGGCGGCCTCCTCCCGTGACATCCGTGCGACGGTCCCCGTCGAGCTGCGCTGAGCGCTACGTCCCGGCGGGGTGCCAGACCGTCTTGATCTCCATCGTGGCGAGGACGTCGGCGGGGGACTGCTCGTCGTCGTCGAGCCACCGGTCATCGAGGGCCGGCGGGATGACCCGCTTCGTGCTGGCGGCGGCGGCTCGTGCCGCGTCGGCCCACAGCGCCGTCGGCGCACCCGTCAGGTCGAGTGCGTCCACGTCGAGGTGCCCGGCGAGCCAGGGGAGCAGCTCGGCGGTGCGGCCCGTGAGGATGTTCACGACCCCGGCGGGGACGTCGGAGGTGGCGAGCACCTCGCCGAGCGTCACCGCCGCCAGGGGCCACCGCTCGCTGCCGAGGGCGACGACGGTGTTGCCGCCGGCGAGGGCGGGGGCGAGGCGGGTGACGAGGCCGAGCAGCGACGGCACCTCGGGAGCGACGACGCCGACCACCCCGGTGGGCTCGGGCGCGCTCACGTTCCAGAAGGGGCCGGCCACGGGGTTGCGGGTCCCGGCCACCATCTGCACCTTGTCGGCCCAGCCGGCGTACCAGACCCAGCGGTCGATGGTGGTGGCGACCTCACCTGCGGGGTCGTCGGCACCGGCTGCCGCCACCTCGTCGGCCAGCTGCGCGGCGCGGCCCTCGAGCACCTCGGCCACGCGGTAGAGCACCTGGGCCCGGTTGTAGGCGGTGCGAGCCGCCCACCCGGCCTGCGCCCCCCGGGCCGCCCGCACCGCGTCGCGGAGGTCCTTGCGGGAGCCCTGGGCCGCCCACGCCAGCACCTGCTCGCCGCCGTCGGTCCGCACCGGGTACGAGCGACCGGACTCCGACCTCGGGAAGGCGCCGCCCACGAAGAGCTTGTAGGTCTTGCGGATCGGCAGCCGCCCGCCCGTCATCGGCGACCGAGCGACACGTAGGGCTCGAGGCCGTGCAAGCCGCCCTCACGACCGAACCCCGACTCCTTGAACCCGCCGAACGGGCTCGTCGGGTCGAGCTTGTTGAAGGTGTTGGCCCACACGACACCGGCCTTCAGGCGCTCCGCCGTCCAGAGCACCTTTGAGCCCTTCTCCGACCAGACCCCCGCCGAGAGCCCGTAGGGGGTGTTGTTGGCCTTGGCCACCGCCTCCTCGGGGGTGCGGAAGGTGAGCACCGCCAAGACGGGACCGAAGACCTCCTCCCGGGCGATGCGGGAGGTCTGGCTCACGCCGGTGAACACCGTCGGCGGGAACCACCAGCCCCGCTCCGGCAGCGTGCACGCCGGCTGCCAGCGCTCGCCGCCCTCCTCGACGCCTGCGTCGACGAGCGCGGTGATGCGGCCGAGCTGCTCGGCTGAGTTGATGGCCCCCACGTCGGTGTTCTTGTCGAGCGGGTCTCCGACCCTGAGCGTGGCGATCCGCCGCTTGAGCTTGTCGACCACGAGCTCGGCCACCGACTCCTGGACGAGCAGCCGCGAACCCGCGCAGCAGACGTGGCCCTGGTTGAAGAAGATCCCGTTGACGATCCCCTCCACCGCCTGGTCGATGGCGGCGTCGTCGTAGACGATGTTGGCCGCCTTGCCCCCGAGCTCCAGGGTCAGTCGGGTGCGCGTCCCGGCGAGGGCCTCCTGGATCTGGCGCCCGACGGTGGTCGAGCCGGTGAAGGCGACCTTGTCGAGCCCGGGGTGGGAGACGAGGGCGGCACCGGTGGCCCCGCCGCCGGTCACGATGTTGACCACGCCGGGCGGGACCTCGGCTTCGTCCAGCACCTCCGCCAGCAGGAGGGCGGTGAGCGGCGTCGTCTCCGCCGGCTTGAGCACGACGGTGTTGCCGGCCGCCAGCGCAGGCGCGAGCTTCCACGCCGCCATCAGGAGGGGGAAGTTCCACGGGACGACCTGGCCGACGACGCCGAGGGGTGCCGGCGTGCGGTTGGCGAACGCCCAGTCGAGCTTGTCGGCCCAGCCGGCGTGGTGGAAGAAGTGGGCAGCCGCCAGCGGGACGTCGACGTCCCGGCTCTCCTTGATTGGCTTGCCCCCGTCGAGCGTCTCGAGCACGGCGAGCTCACGGGCCCGCTCCTGGAGCTGGCGAGCGACGCGGTACAGCACCTTTGCCCGCTCCTTGCCCGGGAGGTCCCGCCAGCCCTGCTCGTAGGCCCGCCGGGCGGCCGCCACCGCCAGGTCGACGTCCTCGGGCCCGGCCTCGGCCACCTCGGCCAGCGGCTCCTCGGTGGCCGGGTTGACGGTGGTGATCGCCCGCCCGGATCGGGCCTCGACCTCCTCCCCGCCGATCCACAGGCCGTAGCCGGGCCTGATGGTGACGATGTCGGTGCCCTCACGGCTCGGCGCGTAGGCAAAGCCACCGTCGGCCGGCGTCACCCCCGTCAGGACGCCGGCCGCCTCCAGCTCTCGGCCTGTCAGCTCCGCGGGCATCAGTCGGTGCTCACGTCGTCGGGGCGGGCGTAGCGGCCGCTGGCCTGGAAGCGCAGCTGCAGCAGCACGTCGTTGAGCAGGCCAGACGCACCCACCCGGAACAGCCCGGGCGTGAGCCAGGCTGGGCCGAGCACCTCTTGGAGGACGACGAGGTACTGCCAGCCCTGCTTCGCCGTGCGCACGCCACCCGCCGCCTTCAGGCCCACCTGGCGACCAGTGTGGTCGGCGAAGTCGCGGATCGCCTCCGCCATGCACAGCGCCATCGGCAGCGTGGCCGCAGAGGGGACCTTGCCGGTGGAGGTCTTGATGAAGTCGGCGCCCGCCGCCATCGCCAGCGTCGACGCCTTGCGCACCTGGTCGTAGGTCCCGAGCTCGCCGGTCTCGAGGATCACCTTGAGGTGGGCGGGCCCGCACGCCTGACGGGAGGCGACGATCTCGTCGAAGGTGCGCCGGTGGTCGCCGGAGAGGAAGGCGGACCGGTTCAAAACGATGTCGATCTCGTCCGCGCCCGCGGCCACGGCGCTGCGGATGTCGGCGAGCCGGACCGACAGGTCGCTCAGCCCGGAGGGGAAGGCGCCGGCCACGCTGGCCACCTTCACGCCGCTCCCCGCCAACGCCTCGTGCGCCACCGCCACCATGGACGGGTAGACGCACACCGCGGCCACCGGGGGGACCGTCCGGTCGGCCGGCTCGGGCCGGCGGGCCTTGGCGCACAGGCCCTGCACCCGCCCGGGCGTGTCGGCACCCTCGAGGGTGGTGAGGTCGACGCAGCGGATCAGCAGGCTGAGGGCGGCGAGCTTGGCGTCGCGCTTGACGGAGCGCCCGCCGAGCGCAGCTGCCCGCTCCTCCAGCCCCACGGCGTCGACCGCAGGCACCCGCAGCACCGCCCCGTCCACCGAGAGGGACCCGTCCACGGACAGCGCACCGGGCGGGACGCCCGCTTGCTCGATCTCGGCCAGCACCGATGCAGTCTGCCAGCCGCCACCCCGGGGGCGAAGGGGTCAGCCCGTCGTCGTCAGCTCCTTGGCCACCCGCTCCATGCCGTCGAGGTCCTCGATGATGTAGTCGAGCAGGACCGAGAGGTCGGGGACCAGGTCACGGCAGCTGACCAGGCCCCAGTCGAGCTTGTCTTGGTAGCTCTGCACCGTGATGTTGAGGCCCTGGCCGTCGACCACGATCGACACGGGGTAGTAGTGGACGAGCTTGGCACCGGCCGCGTAGAGCGCCTCCCGGGGCCCCGGCACGTTGGACACCACGAGGTTGACGGTCGGGTTCAGGCGGTCGCCGAGGCGGAACCGGGTCGACATCCGCATGGCCCGGGTGAACACCGCTGGTGGCGAGAACTGGGCGAACTCGGTCAGGGCCTCGGCCGGCAGCGCCCCGAACGCCTCCTTGGCGTCACCCATGGCGTCGTGGACCCGCTGGAGCCGGTCGAGCGGCTCGTCGGTGTCGGTGGGAAGCGCCGCCACCAGGCCAGAGACGCGGTTGGTCCAGCGCTCCACCTCGTCGCCGGTGCGGATCGAGACGGGGACCATGGCGATGAGCGGCTTGGTGGGAAGGGCGTCGTGGGCCTCGAGGTAGCGCCGCAGGCCACCGGCGCACGCCGCCATCACCACGTCGTTCACGGTGGCGCCGAGCGCCTGCTTGATGTCCTTCACCTGGGTGAGCGAGGTGGAGCGGAAGGAGCAGCGCCGGTGGGCGGTGATGGTCCGGTTGAACGGCGTCCTCGGGGCCCGTTGCGTGGGGAGGCGGGTCGGGGGCGTGTCCGGGTCCTCCTCACGGCTGCGCCCGATGTTCAAGGCGGTGCCGAGCGGCCCGCGCAGGCTGCGGCGCATCTGGCTCCCGGCCGCGGCCAGGACCGGGTTGCGGGTGGCGACGCCGAGGTCGCGCATCGTGCGCGCGCTGAGCAGCAGGAGGCGCCCCGGCTTGCGGGCGATCGACGCCATGGCACGGCTGAGGACCTCGAGGTCGTCGGGCACGGGCTCGGGCCGCCACGGCTCGGTGGGGGGCGGGACCTCGGTCCCCTCGGGGGTGGCGTCGAGCATCATCGTGAGCAGCTCGACCCCGGAGGCCCCGTCGATGGTGGCGTGGTGGAACTTCGTGAGCACGGCGAAGCGGTCGTCGGCAAGGCCCTCGATGACGTAGGTCTCCCACAGCGGGTGGCGGCGGTCGAGGGGCCGCCCGACGATGCGGGCCACGAGCGCCTCGAGCTCCTCGGGACCCCCGGGGGGCGGCACGGCGGTGTGGCGCACGTGGTAGTCGAGGTCGAAGTCGGGGTCCTCGATCCAGAACGGGTGGTCGATGCCGAAGGGCACCTCGATGGCCCGCCGGCGGAGCGGCTCGAGCAGGTGGAGTCGCTGCTCGATGGAGCTGCGCCACTCCCGGAACGGCTCGTAGGACGGATCGTCCGGACGTTCGAAGATCGACAGGCCCGACACGTGGCCGAACTGCGTGCCGGTCTCCATGTGCAAGAACGTTGCGTCGAGTCCTGTGAGCTGCTTCACCTTCGGCCCCCCCGAGTTGCGTCCCCCCTCCCTAGCCCTTCCGGGATGCCGTGTCACCTCGGACGGGTGGGCCCTGGCCGGGGGCGTCAGGCGAGGCCGGTCGCCTCGGCGATCGCCGCCTGCAGCTCGTCGAGGCGGCGCTCACCTGTCGCCCTCGCCGCCAGCCACCCCGCCGCACCGTCGCCGATCTCGTCGAGGACGACCTGGAGGTAGCACTTCACCTTCGGCTCCGTCCCGCTCGGGCGGACCACCACGCGCGCTCCTCCCTCGAGCGTGAGCACGACCACGTCGTCGGCCGGCCGGTCGACGGTGACGACCGCGGCGCCGGCGAGTGTGGCGGGCGGCTCGTCCACGACCCTGCGCACCGCCAGGGCGATGCGGGCCGGCGCGTCGGGTCCTGAGACCCGTACCGACCACGTCCGGGTGGCATGGTGGCCGTGGCGGCGGGCGAGCGCCTCGAGCCGGCCCGGGACCGAGTCGCCGGCGAGGTGGAGCTCCCCGGCGAGGTCGGCGAAGACGAGGGCGGCGGTGAGGCCGTCCTTGTCGCGCACGAGGTCGGTCACGGCGTAGCCCAGCGCCTCCTCGTAACCGAAGGTGAACCTCGTCCCGGGACGCTCGGCCGCAGCCCGGACGATCCACTTGAACCCGGTGAGGGTGGTGGCCGACCGGACCCCGTGGGCCTCGGCGATCCGGTCGAGCATCGTGGAGGACACGATCGACCGCACGACCAGCCGGTCACCACCGGTCCCACCGCTGAGCAGGTGGTCGGCCAGGAGCGACCCCAGCTCGTCGCCGGTCAACGCCCGCCACCCGGTCGGCTCCCGCACGGCCACCGCCAGCCGGTCGGCGTCGGGGTCGTGGGCGATCACGGCGTCGGCGCCGATCCGGCGGGCCTCGGAGAGGGCGAGCTCGAGCGCGCCCGGCTCCTCCGGGTTGGGGAACGGCACGGTCGGGAAGTCGGGGTCGGGTGCGGCCTGCGCCTCGACGGTGCTCGGCGCCTCCACCCCCGCCCGCTCGAAGAGCCGCAGGAGCGGACCGGTGGCCACCCCGTGCATGGCGGTGTGCACGAGCCGGAGGTGGCGCGGCCCGGGCGCGACCAGCGCGGCGGCGGCCGACAGGTAGGCCTCGAGCACCTCGTCGCCGAGGCGGCGGACGAGGGGGTCGCCGTCGACGGCGAGGGGGATCTCGAGGGTCGGGCCGACGGCGTCGATGGCGGCGCTGATCGAACCGTCGGTCGGGGGCACGATCTGAGCCCCGTCTGCGCCGTACACCTTGAGCCCGTTGTCGGCTGAAGGGTTGTGGCTCGCCGTGACCATCACGCCCGCCGCTGCCCCGAGGTGGCGCACGGCGAAGGCCAGGACGGGGGTGGGGCAGGGGCCCGGCAGCACGAGGGCAGGGATGCCTGCGCCCGCCAGCACCGCGGCCACCTCCTCGGCGAGCTCGTCCGAGCGGTGACGGGCGTCGCGACCGATGGCGACACCGCCGAGGCGGGCGGCGTCCCCGCCGCCGTCGAGGAGGTGGGCTGCGAGGCCGGCGGCGACCCGGCGGGCGATGGCGCGGTTGATGCGGCTCGGGCCAGGGCCGAGCGGACCCCGGATGCCGGCCGTCCCGAACGTGAGCCGGGGGCCGAAGCACTCCCGCAGCGGCCCCTCCTCGTCCAGGGCGAGCAGGGCGATCACCTCGGCCCGGTCGGCCGGGTCGGGGTCGTCGTCGAGCCACGCCTGGGCCCGCGAGCGGAGCTCGGGGGGGATCGCCACGGCCGGTCACGGTAATCCCGCCCCGTAGCCTCGACGCCGTGCTGCGCGCCGACCACATCTCCCGTCACCACGGCGCACAGACGGTGCTGGACGACGTGAGCCTGACCGTCGGTCCCGAGAGCCGCATCGGCATCGTCGGCCCCAACGGCATCGGCAAGTCGACCCTCCTGCGGATCCTGGCCGGCTTCGAGGAGCCCGACGGCGGGACCGTGCGTCGCGCTCCGGCCGCCACCACCGTCGGCTGGCTGCCCCAGGAGCCCGACGCCCGCCCCGGGGAGGCGCTGCGGGCCTACCTCGCCCGTCGGACCGGCGTGGCCGAGGCCGAGGCCGAGCTCGACCGGCTCTCGGCCGCCCTCGCCGACGACGCCACCGTCATCGACGCCTACAGCGAGGCGCTCGAGCGGTTCCTCGCCCTCGGCGGGGACGACCTCGAACCCCGGACGATGACCGTCCTGGCCGAGGTCGGCATCCCCGCCGACCGCATCGACGTCGAGGTCGGCACCCTGTCCGGGGGCCAGGCCGCCCGGGTGGCACTCGCCGCCATCCTCCTGGCCCGTGTCGACGTGCTCCTTCTCGACGAGCCGACGAACAACCTCGACTTCGAGGGCCTCGAGCTGCTGGAGCGCTTCGTGGACGGCGCACTTGGCGCCATCGTCGTCGTCTCCCACGACCGGGCCTTCCTCGACCGGTGCGCCACCCGCATCGTCGAAATCACCGAGGAGCACCACCGGGCGGTCTCCTACGCCGGCGGGTGGTCGGACTTCGTCGCTGCCAAGGCCCTCGGTCGCAGCCAGCAGCGGGACCAGTTCGACCGGTACCAGGCCGAGCGGGGTCGGCTGACCGAGCGCATCCACACGCAGCGGCAGTGGTCCGAGGGTGCCGTGCGCTCGGCCAAGAAGAAGGCGCCCGACAACGACAAGATCCGCCGCAAGGCCGGCACCGAGCGCAGCGAGAAGCAGGCGTCGAAGGTGCGGGCCACCGAGAAGGCGATCGGCCGGCTGACGGCGGTGGACAAGCCGTGGGAGGGATGGCGCCTCGAGCTCGACCTCGGCGGCGGGCAGCGCAGCGGCGACGTCGTGGCCCGCCTCCAGGGAGCGGTCGTGGAGCGGGGATCCTTCCGCCTCGGCCCGATCGACCTCGAGGTGGGCTGGGCCGAGCGGGTGGCGGTGCTCGGCCCCAACGGCGCCGGCAAGTCCACCATGCTCGCCGCCATGCTCGGCCGCCTCCCCTTGGCCGAGGGCACCCGGTACCTCGGACCCGGGGTGGTCGTGGGTGAGGTGGACCAGGCCCGGGGCCGCTTCGACGGCGCGACCTCGGTGGTGGCCACGGTGCTGGCCGCCACATCGCTGCCCATGGACGAGGCCCGCTCGCTGCTGGCCAAGTTCGGCCTCGGCGCCGACCACGCCACCCGTGCCGGCCACGACCTGTCGCCGGGGGAGCGCACCCGAGCCGAGCTGGCGCTGCTCATGGCCGAGGGCGTCAACTGCCTCGTCCTCGACGAGCCCACGAACCACCTCGACCTCCCGGCCATCGAGCAGCTCGAGCAGGCGCTGGCCAGCTTCGAGGGAACGCTCCTGCTCGTCACCCACGATCGCCGGTTCCTCGAGCACGTCGACGTCACCCGTATGATCGAACTCGTTTCCGGCCCGGCAGGCGCGCAGGTGTGTGACCTCGCCACGGGGCGCACGGCGGTGGCACCCTCACCGGTGGCCCGCGGCGGTGACATCGTCGCCCGACGGGTGGCGTCGATCGAGAGGGAGCTGTGATGGATGCGGTCCGGGTGCTTGATGCAGAGGCGGTCCTGCGCCTCGACGACCACATCAGCGGCGGGGGTGGCCGAGGCCTCGACATCGCCCGCAAGCTCGGACCGGCCGGCATCATCGAGCACGTCGCCGCCTCGGGCCTCCGGGGACGTGGCGGGGGCGGGTTCCCGACGGGGACCAAGTGGCAGACGGTGGCGGCCAACGCGTCGCAGACGCTGCGCACCACCGTGGTGGTCAACGGGGCCGAGGGTGAGCCCGGCACGTTCAAGGATCGCGCCATCCTCCGCGCCAACCCCTTCCGGGTGATCGAAGGCGCCCTCATCGCCGCCCTCGCAGTCGGCGCAGACCTGGTGGTGTTCGCCCTCAAGGCGTCGGCCGGGCTCGAGGTCGAGCGCGTGCGGAGCGCCATCGCCGAGGTCGAGGCCGCAGGCTGGGCGAGTGGTGTCACGTTCGAGGTCATCGAAGGCCCGAGCGAGTACCTCTACGGCGAGGAGACGGCGATGCTCGAGGTGCTCGACGGCCGGGCGCCGTTTCCCCGCATCGCCCCGCCGTACCGGCACGGGGTGGATGAGGTGGGCGAGGCCGCCACCGGTGCATCGGAGACGGCCATGCCCGGCGCCGACGCCGGCACCGGCGCACCACCCACGCTCGTGAACAACGTCGAGACGTTCGCCAACGTGCCCGGGATCATCGCCGAGGGACCGGCGTGGTTCCGCGAGCTCGGCACCGAGGCGTCGCCCGGCACCATCGTGTGCACGATCTCGGGGCGGACGAAGCGCCACGGTGTGGTCGAGGTGCCCATGGGGACCCCGCTGCGCGACGTGATCGACGCGGTGGGAGGCGGCACCTCCTCGGGTGGTGACGTGGTTGCCGTGGTGTCCGGCGTGGCCAACCCGCTCGTGCCCGCGGCCCTGCTCGACACGCCGCTCACCTACGAGGACATGGACGCCATCGGTTCGGGCCTCGGCGCCGGCGGCTTCATCGTGCTCGACGACGAGACCGACGTCGTCGCCTTCGCCCACGGCGTGTCCCGCTTCCTCGCCGTCGAGTCGTGCGGGCAGTGCACGCCCTGCAAGCAGGACGGCCTCGCCATCGCCGGCTTGCTCGATGCCCTCCGCCGCTCCGAGGCCGAGGCCTCCGACCGCGACGAGCTCGAGTCCCGGCTCGCGACGGTGAGCGACGAAGCACGCTGCTACCTCGCCCTCCAGCAGCAGCGCGTGATCAGCAGCGTCCTCGCGCTGTTCCCCGAGCGCGTCCATGCCCACCTCGAGCGCACGGCCGGTCCCGCCGAGCTCGACCTCATCGCATCGATCCTCGACGTCGTCGACGACCGGGCGGTGCTCGACGAGCGCCACGCCGACAAGCAGCCGGACTGGACGTTCGATCCGATCGACTCAGGCCAATCGCCTGCCGACCGCATCGACCAGGCCGGGAGCTGATCGTGGGCATCGTCGCCTTCCTCATCCTCGGGCTCCTCGCCGGGGCGATCGCCAAGGCGCTGCTGCCCGGGAAGGACCCGGGCGGGTGCCTCACGACCATGGCCATCGGCGTGGTCGGCGCCCTCGTCGGCGGCTTCCTTGCCGCCGAGCTGTTCGACGCCGAGCCCCTCGACGAGTTCTTCGACCTCAGCACGTGGCTCACCGCCGTCGCCGGCTCGGTCCTGCTCCTCGTCGTCTACCGCGCCCTGACGGGTGGCGGCCGCGGCCGGCGCAGGAAGGGCCTGTTCCGTTGAGACGCCTGCGCCTGCGCCGTGCCTCGCCGTCGTCGACCCGTTTCGACTGGCGGGACGAGGCCGCCCGCCTTCGCCGGCTCGCCCGCCCCCTCGGCGTCACCACCCCCGACGCCCCGATCCCCCCGCCGCTGCCCCCCGGTCGCATCGAGCTCGTCCCCGGGCGCGGCGAGGTCTTCGTGCGCCAGGCCCCCGGTCCCGAGGGCGTGCCCCACGTCCTGCTCATGCACGGTTGGACGGCCACGGCCGATCTGAACTGGTGGCGCGCCTACCCGGCGGTGTCGGCCATGGCGCCGGTCCTCGCCATCGACCACCGCGGCCACGGGCGGGGGATGCGCAGCGAGGAGGCCTTCACGCTCGAGGCGGCGGCCGACGACGCCGCCGCCCTCGTCGAGCACCTCGGCATCGGCCCCGTCCTCGTGTGCGGGTACTCGATGGGAGGGCCGATCTCGATGCTGCTGTGGCAGCGCCACCCCCACCTCGTGGCCGGGATCGTGCTCGAGGCGACGGCCCTCGAGTGGCGGGCCAGCCTGCGGGAGCGGCTGGTGTGGAAGACGATGGGCCTCCTGGAGTACGCCCTCCGCATCGGGCCGTCTCGGGGACTGGTCGAGCGGGCGCTGCGGGAGGCCATCGACCAGGCCCCCGACCTCGCCCCGTTCCGGCCGTGGCTGAAGGCCGAGCTGCGCCGTGGCGACCCCGCCGACCTGGCCGACGCCGGGCGCGCCCTCGGCCGCTACGACGCGCGAGGTTTCGCCGGTTCCGTCGACGTCCCCGCCGCCGTGGTGGTGACGACGAAGGACCGGCTGGTGCGGCCCCGCAAGCAGCGGGCGCTGGCCAAGGCCATCCCCGGGGCCCGGGTCTTCGAGCTCGCCGGCGACCACGACGTGTGCCTCGTGTCGCCTGAGTCCTTCGCCTCGGTGACCGTCGAGGCGTTGACCGACGTCCTCGGACGGGTGACCGGGCAGCCCGTCCGGGGTGCCGCCACCGCCGAGCGCCTGGCCTGAGGGGCCCCGACCGGTAGCCTGGCGGTGCGCGCCACCGTTGGGTGGGCGCGGGTCACCTCAACGTTGCTCCTCCTCGAGGGCGTCTGACACCGAGGCAGACCCACCTCGTGCACGTCCGACCGACCAGGAGCACCAGCCACATGCCCACCACCTTCGACGCGCTCGGCGTCTCCGCCGACCTCGTCGCCTCCCTCGCCACGAGGGGCATCACCGTCCCGTTCCCCGTCCAGCAGCTCACGATCCCCGACGGCCTCGCCGGCCGGGATGTCTGCGGCAAGGCAAAGACGGGCTCCGGCAAGACCCTCGCCTTCGGCATCCCACTCGTCGAGCGCACGGGCAAGGCGACGCCGAGCCGCCCGCAGGGCCTCGTCCTCGTCCCCACCCGGGAGCTCGCCGTGCAGGTCTCCGAGGAGCTCACCCCGCTGGCCGAGGCCCGCGACCGCACGGTCCTCGCCATCTACGGCGGCGCCGACATGGACCGCCAGATCAAGCACCTGTCGAGGGGCGTCGACATCGTCGTCGCCACGCCCGGCCGGCTCATCGACATGGTCGACCGGAAGGTCATCGACCTGTCCGGCGTCGTGATGGTCGTGCTCGACGAGGCCGACCGCATGGCCGACATGGGCTTCCTGCCCCAGGTGGAGTGGGTGCTCCGCCACGTCGACTCGGCTCGCCAGACCATGCTCTTCTCCGCCACCCTCGACGGTGAGGTCGACCACGTCGTGCGGGTGCACATGCACGACCCGGTGTTCCACGAGGTCGAGTCGACCAACGTCACCGTCGAGGACATGCACCACCGCTTCTTCAAGGTCCACCAGATGGACAAGGTCAAGGTGACCGCGGCCGTCGCCGCCGGCACCTACCGCTGCCTCGTGTTCGTCCGCACCAAGCGGGGAGCCGACCGCCTGGCCGAGCAGCTCGAGAAGGAGGGTGTCGAGGCGATGCCCATCCACGGCGACCTCCGCCAGAACCAGCGGGAGAAGGCGCTCAACGACTTCACCTCGGGCAAGCTCCACGTGCTCGTGGCCACCGACGTCGCGGCGCGCGGCATCCACGTCGACGAGATCGACGTGGTCGTCCACTACGACCCGCCGGCCGACCACAAGTCCTACCTGCACCGCTCCGGTCGTACCGCCCGCGCCGGCACCTCGGGCGTCGTGGTCACCCTCACCCTGTGGGACCAGGAGAACGAGGTGATGCTGCTGCAGAAGCGCTGCGGCATCGACGAGCCGCTCGTCGAGGTGTTCTCCAACGACGAGCGCCTGCGGGATCTCATCGCCTGGCACCCGACCGCCCACGAGGACGGCGCCGGCCCCTCCGCCCAAGCCGTGGCGGCCACCAAGGCCGCCCCCCGGACCGTCCGCAGCACGGGCCGCCGCGGCCGCCGCTAGTCCGGGGCGCCGCTCAGCTCGTCCCGAGAGCCCGGGAGAGCAGGGCGGCCCTGGTGCGGACCCCGGCCTTGTCGAAGACCGACTCGAGGTGGTCCTGGACGGTGTGGACCGAGAGGTGGAGCCGGTCGGCCGCTGCCCGGGTGTCGACGCCGCCTGCGAGCTGCAGGACCAGCTCGGTCTCTCGGTCGTGAGGGCATGGGAACGGCAGAAGAGGTCGAGCCTGTCCGACGGGCTCGTCCGCTCGAGGGTGACGACGATCGCACCTTCGTCGAGCCGTGCAGCCCTCAGGGTCAGCCACAACCCGCCGGTGAGGTTCACCCTCGACCACGGTGGCCGGTGGTCGACCCCCGACTCGATCGCCAGTAGCTGCGCAGCGAGGGGAGTTCTTTGCTCACTGCAGCGCGGGGCGCTGCGGGCTCACTGCAGCGCGGGGCGCTGCGGGCTCACTGCAGCGCGGGGGCGCTGCGGGCTCACTGCAGCGCGGGGGCGCTGCGGGCTCACTGCAGCGCGGGGCGCTCCTTGCTCAAAGCAGAGCCGGGCGTTGCCATGGCTCGCCCAGGACGTGGTGGTCGAGGAAGGCGAAGACGGTCTCGTACCAGAGCCGGGTGTTCTGCGGCTTGAGCACCCAGTGGTTCTCGTCGGGGAAGTAGAGGAACAGCGCCTCGGCCCCGTGGCGCTTGAGGTCGGTCCAGAGCCGCAGCCCTTCGCTGATCGGCACCCGGTGGTCGAGCTCGCCGTGGATGACGAGCATCGGCGTGCGGACGGCACCCACGTGGCGGTGCGGCGAGCTGGCCTCGTACCGGGAGGCATCTGCGTAGGGGTCACCGAACTCCCGCTCCCACCAGACGCCGACGTCGGTGGTGCCGTGGAAGCCCGTGAGCTCCCAGAGGCTGGCGTGGGTGACGACGGCGTCGAAGCGGTCGGTGTGACCCGCCACCCAGTTCGCCAGGTAGCCCCCGAAGGACCCGCCCATCGCCGCCGTGCGGGTCTCGTCGACCTCCGGCAACGCCACGGCTGCGTCCACCGACGCCAACACGTCGGTGAACGGCCGTTCCCCCCACGCCCCACGGCCGCGCTCGATGAACGCCTGCCCGTACCCGGTGGAGATGGCGGGGTCGGGGAGCAGGACGGCCCAGCCCCGAGCGGCCAGCAGCTGCGGGTTCCAGCGCCACGACCACCCGGACCACGTCCCGAGGGGGCCGCCGTGCATGAAGACGGCAAGCGGTGCCGGGCGGTCGGGCCCGGCGTCGGGGGGCAGCACGAGCCAGGCGTGGATCGGCGTCCCGTCGTCGGCGGCGGCCACCAGCTCCCGGATCTCCCCGGGCGCCCGGAGGGGGTGGCCGGGGGTGGGGATGGTCGCAGGCTCCTGGTCCGGGGCAGCGGGGTGGAGCCGCACGGCCTGTGGCGGCGAGGACCATGACGAGCGCATGGCGAACAGGGCGGTGCCGTCGGGGTGGGCCACGAGGGCGTCCCACAGCCCCTCGGTGGCGAGGCGGGTGACCTGGCCGGTGCCGGCGTCGACCTGGAACGGGAGCGTCCTCCCGCCCTCGTCGGCGATGAAGGTGAGTGCCGTGCCGTCCGGCAGCCACGCCGGGTTCGTGGGCCACAGCTCGAGGTCGGGCGTCAGATCCTGCGGCGTCCCCGACGCCAGGTCGATCACGACCAGGGTCGGGCGGGGGGCGTGGTCGGGATCACCGACGGACGTCTTGATGCAGGCCACCCGGGCCCCGTCGGGCGAGAAGGTCGGGCTCTCGTGGTCGTGTCCCGGCTCGGACGCCAGGGTGCGAGCCTCCCCCGAGGCCACGTCGATGGCCACCAGGTCGGTTCGCACGCCGACGAGGCTCTCCCAGTCGGTCCACGGTGTCACCACCGTCGAGCCGTCCGGACTGACCGCAGGGGTGGCGTCGTCGAGGGCCCGGCCAGGGGCGGGCGTGAGGGTGCGCAGCTCGCCGAGCGAACCGTCGGGGTCGACGTCGGCGACGAGCAGCCGCCGCTCGCGCGGGCCCAAGTAGTGGTCCCACGAGCGGATGGGGTAGGCGTCGAAGAGCTGGGCGGTGACACCTGCTTCCTTGCGAGCCTTCTCCTTCTCGGCATCCTCCTCGGGGGTCGCCGCCCCGGGGTGCGCCCCCGCCAGCAGGAGGATCGTGCCGCACTCACGTGCCACCACGACGCCCTCGATGCCGGACGGCGCGCCGGCCAGCAGCTCGGCCTCGCCACCACCGGCGGGAAGGCGCCAGAGGGCGGGCGGCGGGTCGTCCCCACCCGGCTCGGCATCCGGGTCGGGACGGGCCGAGGCGAAGAGGAGCGAGCCGTCGGGGAGGAAGGCGGCGCCGCCCTCACCCACCGCCGACCTCGTGAGGCGCCGGGGCTCCAGGTCCCCCGCAGGGTCGAGCTGCCACAGCGCGGTGCGCATCTTCTTCCCGTCGGGGGCGACCGTGGCCACGGCGGTGACGAGGCGGCTGCCGTCGGGGGAGACGGCGAGCGACGAGCAGCGGGGGAGCGAGAGGTAGTGGTCGAGGCCCCAGTCGGCCGCCGGGGCGGGCGCCTCCGTCGAGGTGGCTGCGTCGGTCACGTCGGTCTCGTCGGTCCCGGACATGGCGCGGCACGATACGCCGGCGCCACCGTCCTCGCGACCCCGGTGAGCATGGGCGAGGATCTGGTGATGGAGGAACACGAGCACGACGAGCGTCCCTGGGGCAGCTACACGGTCATCAGCGACGAGCGGGACCACAAGGTGAAGCAGATCGTGGTCGCCCCCGGCAAGCGGCTGTCGTACCAGCGCCACGCCCACCGGGCGGAGCACTGGTTCGTGGTGCGGGGCAGCGGCGTCGTCACCGTCGACGGCGAGGACCACGAGCTGACCGTGGGGCAGGCGATCGACGTCCCGGTCGGCGCCGCCCACCGCATGACCAACCCGGGTGGCGTCGACCTGGTGTTCGTGGAGGTGCAGCACGGCGAGTCCTTCGCCGAGGACGACATCGAGCGCCTCGAGGACGACTTCGGCCGAGCCTGATGGAGGCCTCCTGGGCCTGGCTGCAGGCCGGAGTCGCAGCCTCGTCGGGAGCAACGGCAGAGGTGAGGGGACGACTGCTGGCCGGTGTGGCCGTTGCCGTCGCAAGGCGCATGGAGGTGCGCCTGCCGGAGCTCGAGCTGCTCTCGGCGTGGGGCCCGCCCCTCGACGTGGTCGTGCCCGAGGGCGTCAGGACCGACCCGTGGCTGTTGGGTGCTGCCCTCGAGGTGCTGCTCGACGAGGGGGAGCGTCGGCGTCGGGGCTCTCACTTCACCCCCCGCGCTGTGGCGCGCTCAGTGACGGCCCTGGCGATGGACGGGATCGTCCCTGACCGGTCGACGACGGTGTGCGACCCCACCGTGGGGGGCGGAGCGTTCCTCCTGGCCGCGGCAGAGGCACTGCGGGCCTCCGGTGTGCCAGAACAGGTGGTCGTGGGGAACCTGACCGGATTCGACCTCGATCCGCTCGCCGCCGCCGTTAGCGCTGCCGGGCTCTGCCTCTGGTCGGGCGGACGGGGCCGTGTCGCGATCGAGTGCGGCGACGCGCTGTCGCGGCCTCTCGACGCGTGGCGGGAGCCGACGGTGGTGGTCGGCAACCCGCCGTTCCTCGGCCAGCTCCGATCGACCACCTCCCGAGAGCCTGACCGATCCGACCTCAGCGTTGACCTGGCCACGCTGGCCGGTCCCTACACCGACACGGCTGCCCTGTTCGCCGCCCTGGCCACGGGCATCGTGGCGCCCGGCGGGCGAGTCGCGCTCGTCCTGCCCCGCTCGTTCCTCGTTGCCAGGGATGCCGGTCTCGCACGGGCCGCATCGACCCGCTCGGCTGCGCTCGTCCACCTGTGGCTGCCGGGTCGGCGGCTCTTCGACGCGGCCGTCGACGTCTGCGTGCCGACCTGGGAGCGCCGGCAGGAGCCGGGCGGAGGATCGGCCGTCGTCGCCCGCAGCGTCGGCGTGCCGCCGGCGCCGGCGCCGGCCGCTGCGGTGCCTCCCGGGGCCGGTTCGTGGTCGTGCCTCCTGGCCGGGCTGGACGACGAGCCGCCCGCGCCCTCCCTCGTCGGGATGACGAGCGGCGGGGTGCTGGGGGACCGCTGCACCGCCTCCGCCGGGTTCCGGGACCAGTACTACGGCTTGATCCCGTTCGTGGTCGACGACCCCGACGGTGAGCTCGACGACGTCGACCACGCACCACTCGTCACGTCGGGCCTCATCGACCACGCCCGGAGCTCCTGGGGGGCACGGGAGACCCGCTACGCAGGTCGCAGGTGGGCGGCGCCGCGGGTCGACGTGGGCGCTGTCGCTGCAGCAGGAGGCTTCCTCGCCCGCTGGACCGAGGGCAAGCGGGTGCCGAAGCTGCTGGTCGCCGCCCAGACCCGCACCATCGAGGCGGTCGCCGATCCGGAGGGCACGTGGCTCCCCTCCACCCCCGTCGCCACCGTGGTGCCGGAGCCGGGCATGCAGTGGCACCTCCTCGCCGTCCTCCTCAGCCCGGTGGCGTCCGCTTGCGCCCTGCTCCACACGAGGGGGACCGGGCTGAGCCCGGGCGCCATCCGACTCCCTCCTGCCACCCTGCGCGCTCTCCCCACGCCCGCCGACCGCTCGTGCTGGGACGCCGGCGCCGAAGCCGTCTGCGCCGCCTCACGCGCCGCCGAGCCGGCTGCGCGCTCCGCCCACCTGACGGTGGCCGCCGCATCGATGTGCGAGGCGTATGGCATCGACGCCGAGCCAGCAGTGGCGTGGTGGGCGGCGCGCCTCCCGGCTCGGTGAGGACGAGGATGGGCCCGCCGACTCACCCCGCAAAGGGGCGCAGATCAGATCACGGCCTCGATGGACGCCTGCAGCCCGTCCACGTCGGCGACGGTCACGGTGAGCCCGGGATGGCGGATCAGACCGGCCGCGTCGATGCCCGGCACCGGCTCCACGAAGCGAACGCACACCGCGCGGGTCCCGTTCGTGGCAAAGGTCAGACCGAGGTCGGTCGACGAGAGGCGAGCGGGTCCGGCAGTCCTCAGGAACCCGAACGGCCCCGTCGCCTCGGCACCTGCGAGGTTGTCGAGCGGCGTCCTCACGGTCCACGGCCCGAGGTGCGCCTCGAGGCCATCGGGGCCGAGGCGCACCCAGGCTCTCGACTCGGTCACGCCGAACGCCAGCCCCACGGCGCGGTACCGGAGGTCGAAGCGGAACCGGAACGTCTGCTCGTCGACGGCGGGGGGATCGGCATCGGCCATGCCCGCCCACTACCCAGCAGCCGGGCCTGCGTCCCGTACGCATGCTCGTGGGGCGCTCCGTCGGCCGCTGCGATCACCCCCGCCGCCGGCCCGTCCCGCACGCCGGTGTCGTCAGAGCCGGCCCAGCTCGGTGGCCAGGTCGTCGAGGCCGAGGGAGCCCATGGACAGCGCAGCCATGTGCCAGGCCTTGGCGTCGAAGGCGTCACCGTGACGTGCCTGCGCCGCCGAACGCCCGGCCAGCCAGGCCCGCTCGCCGAGCTTGTAGGTGATGGCCTGCGCAGGCATGCCGAGGTACCGGATGAGCTCGCTGTCGAGGAAGGCGGGGCCGCGCCCGCAGAAGAGGCCGAAGAACTCCCGTGCCAGCTCCGGCGTCCAGCGCTCGCCCGGGTGGAACGCCTGGTCGCCCGGGATCGCCAGCTCGAGGTGCATGCCGATGTCGATGATGACCCGCACCGCCCGCATCTGCTGGGCGTCGAGGTAACCGAGCCGCTCGCCAGGCGTCCGCAGGTAGCCGAGCTCGTCCATGAGGGTCTCGGCGTACAGCGCCCAGCCCTCGGTCACGGCGCTGTTCGACCCCAGCGAGGTCTGGTACGTGGTCAGCTGCGGGGCGACGTGCACCCACTGGGCCAGCTGGAGGTGGTGGCCAGGCACGCCCTCGTGGTACCAGGTGCTCACGAGGGACCACCAGGGGAAGCGGGTGGCGCCGAGGGTCGGCAGCCACGTTCGGCCCGGTCGGGAGAAGTCCATCGACGGCCGTGTGTAGTAGGGCGCAGCAGCCCCTCCGGGCGGTGCGATCATCGCCTCCACCACCCGCACGGGTGCGGCCAGGTCGAAGTGCGTGCCGTCGAGGTCGGCGATGACCTCGTCCATCATCGCCTGCAGGCGCTGCCTGACCTCCTCCTCGCCCTCGACCGCCTCGCCGTGCTCGTCCAGGTGGCGCATGGCCTCGAGGGGGGTGGCGCCGGGGAGCACGAGCTCCGCCGCCGCCCGCATCTCCTGATCGAGCCTGGCGTGCTCCACCCACCCCCAGCGGTAGGCCTCGTCCACGTCGAGGTCGGCGCCCGTCCACTGGCGGGCCCACCTGCGGTAGCGGTCGCGCCCGACGGCGTCGGGGGTGCCGACGGTGCGCGGGAGGTACACGTCGCGAAGGTGGTCGCGGACCCGGGTGGCCCCAGCCGTCGCGCTGGCCGCCGCCCGGTCGAGCTCCACCCGCAGGGCCTCTGGTCCGGTGGCGACGTGCTGCGCGAACCACGAGCCGCCCTCGCCCCCGGCCAGCCACTCGTCGAGCTGCTCGACCACGACCTCGACCTGGCGGGGGGCGGCAAGCAGGCCCTGGGCGACGCCCGCATCGAGTGATCGGAGGTAGGAGTCGTAGGCGTCACCCACCCGCGCCATCCGACGCGCCACCACCGCCCAGTCGTCCTCCGTCACTGTCGGCATCAACAGGAAGATCTGCCGCACCCGCTGCACCGGCGAGAAGAGGTTGCCGACGGCGCGGAGGTGCTCACCCGCCTCGCTGATCCGGAGCCCGGCCTCGAGCCGCTCCCGCAGCACGGTGGCGCACCTGCGCTCGAGCTCGCCGGGGGCGCCCGCCGCCACCGAGGCGTCGATCTCCGCCAGGGTGGCGCGGGCGAGCTCGTCCTTGGCGGCGGTCCCCTCGGGGGAGAGGTCCGGCATCCGGTCGTCGTGGGGGCGGATGCCGAGCGTGGTCCCCACGAGCGGGTCGAGCTCGGCGAGCGCGTCGACGTAGCGGTCTGCGATCTGGCGTGGCGAGCGGTGCTCCTCGGGCATGCCCGCCATCCTGCAGCACGGACACGCCCGGGAGCGGCGCTGCGGTGTCGAGCCCCGCCCTCAGCCGGCGCCTCCGGCGAGGTGGGGCGGGAAGCCGCCCGTGGCCACCGGGCCCCAGGTGGTCGGCGTCACCCGGAGCAGCGACTTGCCCTGGCGCACCATTGCAGCCCGGTACTCGTCCCAGTCGGGGTGCTCGCCCGAGATGGACCGGAAGTACTCGACGAGCCCGTCGAGCGCCTCCGGCAGGTCGAGCACCTCGGCGGTGCCGTCCACCTGCGCCCAGGCACCGTCGAACTCGTCGGACAGCACCACGACGCTCACCGTGGGGTCGCGGCGGGCGTTGCCGACCTTGGCCCGCTGCGGGTAGGTGGCGATCACGATGCGGCCGTCGGCGTCGAGCCCGCAGGTGACCGGTGAGGCCTGGGGGCGGCCGTCGCGCCGGGTGGTGAGGAGCACCGCCCTGTGGCGGGGCCGGACGAAGTCGTGGAGCTCGTCACGGCTGACGGTCCGGTTGCGAGCGATGTTCGGGCTCATGTCGTTCGCTCCCATGGCGTTTCGTTGGCGGGCGTGCGGAGGTCGGGCGTTCGGAGGTCGGGCGCTCGGAGGGCGGGCGCTCGGAGGATCGGGCGTGTCGTTGGTCGGGCGCTCGGAGGTCGGGCGTTTCGAGGGTCGGTCGCTCAGAGGTCGGGCACTCGGAGGTCGGGCGCTCGGAGGGTCGGGCGTTTCGTCGGTCGGGCGTTTCGTCGGTCGGGTGTTCGAGGGTCGGGCGTTTCGAGGGTCGGTCGCTCAGAGGTCGGGGTCCGGATGTGGGGGCTCTCGGAGGGCGGCCTCGACGGCGGCGACGGCGTGGAGCCGCGCCGACGGGTACAGGCGGTCGTCGCCCTCCGCCGGAACGAGGAGCTCGACCTCGGTGCAGCCGAGCACGACACCTTCGGCGCCCCGCTCGACCAACCCGTCGATCATCGCCCGGCACCGGTCCCGTGAGGCGTCGGTGAAGATCCCGAGGGCGAGCTCCTCGAAGATGATCCGGTGGAGCTCGTCGCGCGACGCCTGGTCGGGGACGAGCACGTCGATGCCGAAGCGCTCCCGGAGGTGGTCCCGGTAGAAGACCTGCTCCATCGTGTAGCGGGTCGCCAGGAGCCCGACGGTGCTCCGACCGTCGGCGGCGACGGCGGCGGCCGTCACGTCGGCGATGTGCAGGAACGGGATGCCGATGGCCGACTCGATGGCGGGCGCCACCTTGTGCATGGTGTTCGTGCACAGCACGAGGAGCTCGGCGCCGGCCGCCTCGACCTTGCCTGCCGCATCGGCGAGGAGGGCGCCGGCCGCGTCCCAGTCCCCGGCCACCTGGAGCCGCTCGACCTCGGCGAAGTCGACCGTCCAGAGGATCGAGGGTGCCGAGCTCGTCCCGCCGAGGCGCCGGCGGGCCTCCTCGTTCACGATGCGGTAGTAGAGCGCGGACGACTCCCAGCTCATCCCGCCGAGCATCCCGGTGATCCGCACCGGGGAGTCCCCTCAGCGGCCAGGCAGGTCGGCGAGGAAGCCGAGCAGGGCGTCGTTCACGGCCTGGGGCTGCTCCTGCTGCGTCCAGTGCCCGCACCCGGGCAACAGCACGGACTGCGTGAGGCCGGGCACGTTCTCGGCCAGCGCCTCTGCGGCCCCCGGGCTCATGCCGAGCACGGGGTCGCGCTCGCCGGCGATGAACAGCGCCGGCTGGGTGATCCGGGCGTCGGCCCACGCCCGGGTGAGCTCCCAGCTCAGGTCGGCGCAGCGGTACCAGCTGAGCCCGCCCCGGAACCCGGTGCGCTCGAAGTCGGTCGCGTAGCGGTCGAGGTCGTCCTCCGTCAGCCAGGCAGGCAGCGACTCGGGCTGCGTGAGGCGTTCGAGGATCCCGTCGCCGTCCCCGCCGAGCATGTTCCCGAGGGCGTCACCGGGCGCGTCCGCCGAGAGGGTGAACAGGAACCCGCGCAGGAACGCCCGCACGTTCGCGTCGAGCTCGGCCTCGGCCACACCCGGCTCCTGGAACCACGTGAAGTAGAACCAGGCCCCGCCCAGGGCGGCCCGCATGCCGACGACGGGTGCCACGCCGGCTCGCGGCGTCCACGCCACGCTGAGCCCCCCCACCGCACGGAAGCGGTCCGGCCGCACCAGCGCCGCCTGCCAGGCCACGGGCGCTCCCCAGTCGTGCCCCACCACCACGGCGTCGGGCACCTCCAGGTCGTCGAGCAGCCCGACGAGGTCGCCCACGTGGTGGAGGGTCGTGTACGCCCTCTGGTCCTCGGGTGCGCTGGTGCCGCCGAAGCCACGCATGTCGGGGGCGACGACGTGCCAACCGGCTTTACCCAGCGGGCCGAGCTGGTGCCGCCACGACCACCAGCCCTCGGGGAAGCCGTGGCACAGCAGGATCACCGGTCCGTCGGCCGGGCCCGCCTCGGCGACGTGCATCGTGATGCCGTTCGTGTCGACCTGCCGGTGCCGGACCTCTTCCACGCGCCCCCCCAAGACCGGTTCGACCGCACCGTACCCGGGCGTCGAGGCGCAGCACCTGTGCGATCCTCTGCAGGTGGCGGAGCGCGCAGCGGGTGACGGCGGGGCGGGGGCGAGTGCGGCGACGGGGGCGAGTGCGGCGAGGGTCGCGACGGGGGCGGTGCCCATGGAGGGCCCCCGCACCCGGGTCCTGGTCCGACTGCAGGCCCGTACGGCGGGAGGCTCGCCCCGAACCGTCCGGGCCCTCGTCGACACCGGTGGTGGCGCCATGGTCATCCGACGCCAGCTGGCCGAGGAGCTCGACCTCACCATGGGCACCACCATCCCGGCGGGCGCAGAGGACCTCGAGACGGTCGAGCCGCCGGAGCTCTCGGCCAACGGCTACGACCTCGACACAGACGGTCTGGCGGCCTACGTGGTCGACGACGGGGACCACGGCAACCCCCTCCGAGCCGAGCTAGCCGACCTGAACCTGCCGGCGTCGCTGCTCCGGCGCCACCGCCTGGTGCTCGACGCGCCTGCGGGTTTGGTGACGTTCGGCGATCCCGTCGGCGGGGAGGAGCGGGGCGTGCGGCTCCCCGTCGGCGTGCACCCCCAGACGGGGTTCGTCCGCAGCGAGGTCACCGTGGACGGGGCGACCCACGGCGTCCTGGTCGACTCGGGGCCGTCGTGCAGCCTGGTGGTCGACCACCTGTACCGGGGCTGGCAGGCCAGGCACCCCGAGTGGCCTGCGGCGGCGGCATCGGTGGGGCCGGCGAACATGGCCGGCATCCCGGCCGAGGCCCGCCTGCCCATGCTGCGGGTCGCGGCCCTGGAGTGGGGTCCTTTCACGGTCCCGGGCGTGGCCGTCGCGTGGCGGGCGGACGCCGCCTTCGGCGATCTGGTCGCCCCGGGGGCGACCGCCCCGGTGGTGGGCGCCCTGGGCGGCAACGTGCTCAGGGGGTTCCGGATCGAGCTCGACTACCGGCGGTCCGAGGTATGGCTCGAGCAGGGTGCGCCGATCGAGCCGGACGACACCGACATGGTGGGCATGGTGCTGGTGCGGGAGGCGGGCGAGGCGGGCCTGTCCGGCACGGGTTACCGCGTCGCCGCCGCGGTGACCGGCCTCGGCGAGGTCAGGGTGGGTGACCGCCTCGTCGCAGTGGACGCCGAGCCGGTGGCGGCACTCGGGCTGGCCGAGGTCGTGGCCTTGCTGGCGGGAGAGCCGGGGTCCACCCGCCCCGTCACGATCGAGCGGGACAACGGTCTCGTGCAGGTCGAGGCGCCGGTGACGCGGGTGCTCTGACTCGCGACGCTCGTCGCCGCCCGTGCGCTACTGGGTGTGGACCTTGGTGGGCTCGATGCGCAGGATGACCCGCTCGGTCTTGATCATCGCCGGGTCGTAGTCCCGTCCGAAGTACTTGTTCGAGAGCCGGTCGATGTGCGCCCTCGCCTCGTCACCCCTGACCACCTCGACCACGCGCCCCCGCACCTCGGCGTAGTGGTACGGGTTCTCCTGGTCGATCACCGTGACCGTCACCCGGGGGTCGCGCTCGACGTTCCGCCACTTCTGGCGGCCCACCTCGGTGTTGATGAGGACGTGGTCGTCGTCGGCGTCGACCCACATCACCTGGGTCTGGGGCTGCCCGTCGGGCATGAGCGTGGACAGGGTGGCGAAGTTCGGCTGCTGTGCGAGCTGCTTGACGGTGTCGTCGATCATGTCCTGCCCAACCGGCCCGCCAGCCCGACGATTCCGCCCATCTCGCAGGAGCCGGCCACGGGGCGGGCGGTACCCTCGACCGGTGCCCCCGGCCCTGCCCGTCACCGGTGCCTGGCGGCCCGGCGACCCGATCGGGCGGCGGCGCTTCGCCCGCCTGGCGACCGACAGGCCGTTCGTCCTCGAGGGGGGCGGCGCGCTCACCGACCTGTCGATCGCCTACGAGACCTGGGGCGAGCTCGCACCCGACGCCGGCAACGCCGTGCTCGTCTGCCATGCGCTCACCGGCGACGCCCACGCCGCCGGCGGGGTGGGCGTCGGCCACCCGAGCCCCGGCTGGTGGACGCAGGTGATCGGGCCCGGTCGCCCCATCGACACCGACCGCTTCTTCGTCGTGTGCGTGAACGTGCTCGGGGGCTGCCAGGGGACCACGGGCCCGGCCTCCCCCCACCCCGACGACAGGAGGCCGTACGGCTCCCGCTTCCCGGTCGTGTCGGTGCGGGACATGGTGCGGACCCAGGCGGCGGTGGCAGACGACCTCGGCATCCGTCGCTGGCTGAGCGTGGTCGGCGGCTCGATGGGCGGCATGCAGGTCCTCGAGTGGGGCGTGATGTTCCCGGAGCGGGTGCGCTCGCTCGTGCCCATCAGTACCGCCGCCGCCGCCAGCGCGCAGCAGATCGCATGGTGGAGCACCGGTCGGCGGATCATCCGCCTGGACCCCCGCTGGTGCGGCGGCGACTACTACGACGCCAGCCCCGGTGACGGTCCCACCCAAGGGCTCGCAGCGGCGCGCATGGTGAGCCAGATCACCTTCCGCAGCGACGACGTGTTCACCGACCGCTTCGGTCGCGAGGTGGTGGAGCCGCTCGACGGGTTCACCCTGTGGCAGCGGTTCCAGGTCGAGCGCTACCTCGAGTACCACGGCGACAAGCTGGCGCGCCGCTTCGACGCCAACACCTACCTCCTCCTGACCAAGGCCATGGACCTGCACGACCTGGGGCGGGGGAGGGGCGGTCTGGACGAGGCGCTGGCCCGCATCACGGCGCCCACCCTGGTCATGGGCATCGACTCCGACACGCTCTACCCCACCTACCAGCAGCGCCAGGTCCACGACGCCCTGCTCGCGCAGGGCACGCCCTCCACCTACGTGGAGGTCACGAGCCCCCACGGCCACGACGGCTTCCTCATCGAGTCCGACCAGGTCGGCATCGCCGTCGCCGAGCTGCTCGCCACCGTCGACAAGTCAGAGGTCTGAGAGCCGTGCCCGACAACCCGACCGACCCCCAGCACGCAGACTCCCCGCACGCAGACCCCACGCATGCAGACCCCCTGCCCGGTGTGGCGCCACGCCGGCCCGAGACGACCGCCATCACCGCCGGTCGGCGCGCCAACCAGGGCTCGCTCTCCACGCCCCTGTGGGCGACGACCGCCTACGAGCAGGGTTCCCTCGACGAGGCCGGCGACAAGGCCACCACCCCGAGGGTGGAGGACTTCTACAGCCGGTACGGCAACCCCACCGTGGCTGCGTTCGAAGATGCCGTTGCCCAGCTCGAGGGGGCGGGCGGCGCCCAGGCCTTCGCCAGCGGGATGGGTGCCATCACCTCGACCATCCTCGCCCTGTGCTCCACCGGTGACCACCTCGTGGCCGCCAACCAGCTCTACACCTCGACCGGCGGCCTCCTCGCCGGTGCCTGCCCCCGCTTCGGCATCGACGTCACCTTCGTCGACCAGACCGACACCGCCGCCGTCGCCGCCGCCGTGATCCCCGGTCGCACGCGGGTCATCTACGTGGAGACCCCCGCCAACCCGGTGCTGCAGCTGGCCGACCTCGAGGCGATCAGTGCCATCCCCGGCCCGCTCAAGGTGGTCGACTCGACCTTCGCAGGACCGCTGCTCCAGCGACCCCTCGAGCTCGGCTTCGACCTCGTGATCCACTCGGCCACCAAGAGCCTGGCCGGCCACAACGACGCCACCCTCGGCGTCGTCGCCGGTGCGGAGGACCTCCTGCAGTGGATCTGGGGCTTCCACACGATCGCCGGGGCGGTGGCATCGCCCTTCGACGCCCTCAACGCGCTGCGAGGCATCCGGACGCTCGGGGTCCGGGTGCACCACGCCTGCGCCTCGGCCCAGCGCCTTGCCGAGCTGCTGGAGGAGCACCCGTCGGTGCTGCGGGTGAACCACCCTGGCCTCGAGAGCCATCCCCAGCGTGAGCTGGCCAAGCGCCAGATGGCCCACGGGGGCAGCAACCTGAGCTTCGAGGTCGACGGCGGGCTCGATGCCGGTCGCCGCTTCGTCGGGGCGCTCCGGCTGTGCCGCCTCGCCCCCTCCCTCGGCGGCCCGGAGACACTCGTCACCCACCCCGCCTCGACCACTGCGGCGGGCACGCCGCCCGACGAGCGCGAGGCGATGGGGATCGGTCCCGGCCTCATCCGGATCTCGGTCGGGCTCGAGCACCCCGACGACGTGTCGGCTGACGTGCTCCAGGCGCTGGCCGCAGCGAGGTCGTGAACCTGCGTCGACCCCGAGCGTCCCTCCGTGCCTGAGCTGCCGGAGGTCGAGGCGTACCGGCGCCTCGGCGAGCGGGCCCTGCACCGACGGGTCGCCGAGGTGGTGGCGCCCGACGCCTGGTTCCTCAAGGGCGGCCTCACGCCCGAGCACCTGGTGGCGGCCGTGACCGGGCGGGCCTTCACTGCCTCCCGGCGGATCGGCAAGCTCATGCTCCTCGACACCGACGGGGGCCCGACGGTCGGCCTGCGCTTCGGCATGACGGGCCGCCTGCTCGTCGACGGCCACGCCGGGGTCGACGAGCTGGAGTACTCGAGCGTGCGGGACGAACCGGCGTGGGACCGCGTTGGCGTCCGCTTCGACGACGGCGGGGACCTCAGGATCCGCGACCCGCGACGCCTCGGCGGGGTGCTCCTCGACCCCGACGAGGGGCGCCTCGGCGTCGATGCCCTCACCGTCACCCCGGCGGCCCTGCGCGATGCCCTGGGTACCAGCACGGCCCCCCTCAAGGCCCGTCTGATGGATCAGGGCCGGGTTGCCGGCGTCGGGAACCTCATCGCCGACGAGACGCTCTACCGCGCCGGGCTCGACCCTGCCCGCTCCGCCGGGTCGCTCGCCCCCGCAGAGCTGCGGCGCCTGCACCGGGCGCTGCGGGCCACCGTGGCGCTGCTGATCGAGCGCGGGGGATCCCACACCGGCGACCTCCAGCACGCCCGCCGGCCGGGCGGGACGTGCCCACGGGACGGCACCGCCCTCGTGCGCCGCACCGTCGGCGGCCGTACCACCTGGTCCTGCCCCCGCCACCAGCGCTGAGCGTGTCGACGGTGGGTCCGACCGCCGTGGGCGACGGGGGTCACCGGTAGGGTGCCGACATGGCCGAGGAGCTCGACACCGCCGCCATGATCCGCCGCTTCAAGGACCGGGCCGACGCCGTGCGGAACCGCACGCTGCCCCCCATCGGCGGCGAGGAGCGTCAGCGCTTCATCGCCCAGGCCGAGGCGGATTACATGGACTACGCCTTGATCGGCGACGCCGACGCCTCCCTCGACGATGGCGTGCTCACGTTGCGCATCGACCTCCGCCCCGACCGCTGACGGCCGGTTGCGGCCCGTGTGGGTTCTGGCACAATCCACGGGCGCGATCCGAACGGTGTCGCAGGCGAGGGGGCAGTGATGCAGCGACTGACAGGCATGGACGCCAGCTTCTTGTACATGGAGACGCCGACGATGCCGATGCACGTCTCGGGCACGTACATCTACGACCCGAACAGCGCCCCCGGCGTCTACGGCTTCGACGAGATCAAGGCCGAGGTCGAGCGTCGGCTGCACCTGCTGCCGCCGTACCGGCGCCGCCTGGTGGAGATCCCGTTCCAGCTCCACCACCCCCTGTGGATCGAGGACCCCGACTTCGACCTCGACTACCACCTGCGTCGCGCCGCGCTGCCGGCCCCCGGCGGGCGGGAGGAGCTCGCCGAGCTGGCCGCCGAGATCCACTCCCGGCCCATGGACCGCACCCGGCCGCTGTGGGACATGCACATCGTCGAGGGGCTCGAGGACGGTCTGATGGCGGTGATCGCCAGGACCCACCATTCGGCCATCGACGGCGCCTCGGGGGTCGACATCACCGTGAACCTGCTCGACCTCGAGCCGGAGCCGGCACCCGTCGTCCCGCCCGAGGTCCCCTGGAAGCCCGACCGCATCCCGAGCGACGCCGAGCTCGTCGCCTTCGCGCTGCAGTCGCTCTCCCGCCAACCCGTCTCGGCGGCCAAGGCCGTGCGCCGGAGCGTGGAGACGGCGCTCGCCATCAGGCGCCGCAACCGGGAGCCCGACGTCAACCCGCCGCCCGCCCCCTTCGCCGCACCTCGCACGTCGATCAACCGGGCCATCACACCCCGCCGCTCCTTCGGGATGGCCGAGCTCTCCCTCGAAGAGGTCAAGCTCGTGCGCAAGGCGCTTGGCGGCACGGTCAACGACGTGATCCTGGCCGTGTGCGCCGGTGCCCTGCGCCGCTGGTTCGACGACCGGGGCGAGGAGCTCGACCGGTCGCTCGTGGCCATGTGCCCCATCTCCATCCGCACCGAGGACCAGCGAGGGAGCTTGGGCAACCAGGTCTCCAGCATGCTCACGTCCCTCGCCACCGACGTGGACGACCCGGTGGAGCGGCTCCGGGTGATCCAGGACGGGACGAAGCACGCCAAGGAGCAGGCAGGCGCCATCGGGGCCGAGGCGCTCACGCAGTGGGCGGAGCTCGCCGCCCCTGCGGTGGCGGCCCGGGCGGCGCGGCTCTACTCCCGCACCCGCATGGCGTCGCGCCACCGGCCCATCTTCAACGTCACGATCTCGAACGTCCCAGGACCGGCCTTCCCGTTGTACATGGCGGGAGCGCAGCTGATGGCGTGGTACCCGATGGGGCCCATCAACGACGGCGGCGGCCTCAACATGACGGTGATGAGCTACCTCGGCACGATCCACTTCGGCCTCGTCGCCTGCCCCGACGTGGTGCCCGAGGTGCAGTCGCTGGCCGACCACCTCCACACCTCGCTCGAGGAGCTCCTCAAGGCGGCACGGGCCGAGACCGCAGGGTCCGACTGAGGGGGTCCGATTGAGGGGGTTCGCCGCCACGCCGGTGGTTCGCCCCGTCGGCACGCATGTGGTCGTCTCTCGGCCGGGGACCGTCCCTAGGCCGAGCGCTCGGCGTCGAGGGACCAGGCCGAGAGGGTGTCGGCGAAGCCCCCTCGGGCCCGGCCGTCGAGGCGGGCGCTCGTCGTGACCCGGCCCGCCGTCGTGTAGGCGACGGGTCGGCCAGCGTTGCGGATGGCGTCGACCAGCGCCTCGTCCTCACCGCAGGCGAGCGGGAGGAAGCCCCCCGCCAGCCGGTAGGCCTCGAGGCGGACGCCGAGGTTGGCCCCGTGGACGGGCGCCGGATCACGGGCGAGGTCGTACTGGCGGCGGAACAGCTCCGCGAGCGACGCCGGCCTGACCGACCAGTCGACGACCTCGACCGTCCCGACCACGGCGTCCACGCCTGCGTCGGCCAGGGCCACGTGGGTGACCAGCCAGTCGGGGGGGACGATCGAGTCGGCGTCGGTCGAGGCGATCCACGTCGTGCCCGGCGGCGAGCCGTGGGTGGCCAGGTCGACGCCGAGGGCCCGGGCGGCGCCGACCGAGCTCCCCGTGCCGTGCACGACCACGACAGGCAGCGGCGTGGCCGCTCGTCTGACCGCCTCGTCCGTCCGGTCCACGCAGCGGTCGAGCACGACGTGGACGCGCGCCGGCAGACCGAGCCGGTCGGCGGCGGCAACGACGGCCCCGAGCGAGGCGGCGATGGACACCTCCTCGTCGCGCGCCGGGATCACGACCTCGACCCGCTCGATCACACCCGCCGCCAGACGTCGAGCAGGAAGCCCTCGTCCCGGTGCGACACGAGCGGCTCGTGCCCGACCACGTCAGCCAGGGCGCCGTGCACCTCGGCGGCCGTGCGGGGGTAGTCGGTGGCGCCGTCGAAGTGCACCGCCACCAGGTCGCCACCTCGGGCCAGCCCGTCGCCGAGGCGCTCGAGGAGGCGGGCAAAGGCCCCGTCGTCGAGGTAGTACGCCACCTCGCTCAGGACGACGAGGTCGAAGACCCCACCCGGCCACCGGTCCGGGACGCTCGCCTCCTCGACCGTCACCCACGGCTGGGAGCGGAGCCGAGCCGCCGCCCGGCCGGCCGTCTGCGGGTGGGGCTCCCACGCCACCAGCTCGTCGACCCGCTCGGCCAGCAGCGCCGTCAGGACGCCGATCGAGCATCCGGGCTCGAAGGCCCGCCCGTACCGCTCGAGGGGCAGGGAGGCCAGCGTGACGGCGTACTTGCGGCGCTCGTACCAGCGGGACTCGAAGCCCCACGGGTCGGGGTCGTCGGCGTACATGTTCTCGAAGTACTCCGGTCCGACCGTCACGGGGTGAACAAGACCTCGAAGGGGCGAGCGAAGCGGGCCAGTGCCGACGGGGCGAGCACGGGGTCGCGCACCGGTCCCGATCGAGGTGTGAGCTGGCTGGTGAACGCCGTCACCGCCGCCGCCTTCGCCGTCCGGTCCCCGGCGTCGAGGGGGAGCACGACGGCCCGGTCGAGGGGGAGGTGGTCGCTGCCGGGGACCGCCCAGTGCCAGGCCCACACCGGGTAGGCCAGCAACAGGGCCCCGGTGCGGGCGACCACGGTGCTCGCCGCCCTCCCGACGGCGTCGTGGTCGGGATGGCCGTCGTGCTGCCACGGGGCGACGACGAGGTCGCCGGGGCCCGTCAGCGCTCCCAGGGCGGTGGCGAGGACGCCCTCGTCGTCGGCCACCGCGCCGTCGGCGATCCCGAGGGTTTGGCAGGTCGGGTCGATGCCGAGGGCCAGGTACGCAGCGGTGGCCTCCTCCCGCCTCGTGCGGGCCACTGCCGCCGCCGGCTCCGCCGGGTGGGAGCCCTCACCGTCGGTGACGGCCACGACGACGAGCTCGATGCCACGGCGGTGCAGGTGTCGCAGCAACCCGCCGACGGCGAGCACCTCGTCGTCGGGGTGGGGGGCGATGACGATCGCCCGCGCCACGTCGGGCACCTCGAGCGTCGCCAGCTGCAGGACGTCGAGGTGGGCCATCCACGCCGCCTCGTCGGTCCCGAGGTGGTCTGCGTCGGCCACGAAGCTCACCACCGGCGCTCGCCCAGCAGCCGGCCGAGCTCGGCGTGGTCGCGCTCGGCGTGGTGCTGGCGCACGTAGACGCCGAGATCAGCGACCCGCTGGGCGTGCACCCGGTCACCGGTGAGGGGGCCGGGGCCGAGACTCCTGGCCACGGCGTCGATGGCGGACACGGCCACCCGCTCGACGACGCTCCGCACGGTCTCGGCGTCGAGGCGGAGCGAGGCGGCGGTCCGTTCCCCGCACCCGGCTAGGCGTCCCGCGGTGACAGCCAGAAGGGCGGCCGCCGCCTCCAGGTCGGCCCACGTCTGCCCGAGGTGGGCGAGGCCGTGCGCATCGAGGCGACCTTCGACTGCCGCGCCGACCAGGGGCTGGACCACGCCGACGGCGCCACCGAACCAGCAGGCCGCGACACCGACGGCGCCCGGCCAGAAGCCGGGCCGCTGCAAGTAGAACCCCGGAGGGCCAACCACGTCCGCCGCCCCCACCCGCACGCCTCGCAGGTGGACGGTCGTGCTGTCCGACGCCCCCATCCCAAGCGCCTGCCAGGAACCCTCCGCCACGTGCACGCCGTCGGAGGCGAGGTCGACGGCGACGAGGAGGGGGCCGGCATCGGCGTCGACGGTCAGCAGTGCGGTGTCGAGCGAGCTGGCCCCCGAGGCGTAGGGCCGGGTGCCGTCGAGCACCAGGTCGCCACCGGCGACGACGGTGGCGGTCACGGCAGTGCCGCCCGCCTGCGATGCCCAGACGCCGTAGGTGCGGTCGGGGGCGGCGGGGTGGCTCCCCTCGGCGAGGATGGCGAGGGCGTCGGTGTGGCCCTCGAAGAGCCGGGCCACCGAGAGGTCGGCGGCGGCCACCTCGGCCAGCCCGAGCCAGCGCTCGGCGAGCTCGGGGCCCACGGGGAGCGGGAGCGGCAGCAGCGACGCGAGGGCGGTAAGGTACCCGGCGGCGGACCCGGTCGTCGACGGGCGCCAGCCGACGCCTGCCGTCGCCACCGCAGCCCTCGCCACGGCAGATCGTGCCCCCGGCCAGTGCAGGGCGGACCGGGGCGACGGCTGCGCCGCTGCGGGTCCGGTCATCTGCCCGGCTTACCCCGATCACCGACCTTCCGCCACGCCCGCGTCCGAGCAACGGACGGGTGACGGGTGGCTCCCGGTCAGCCTGGACCCGGGCGCCGTGGTCTCCATCGACGTCGGGCGCCATCTGGTGACCGTGCAGCGAACGACCCGACACCTGGCGGGTCGAGGACGAAGGGGGCGGAGACCACGAACATCCGACGAACTGTGACCGTCGCAGGGCCGGCAAGTCCCGGTCCTGACCACCGCCGCCGGGGCGGCCGGCTGGCCCGTCGGCCGGTTTGCTGGGGAAGGACGCCTTGCTAGGGTGAGCGGCCCAGGCGGACGTGGCTCAGTGGTAGAGCATCACCTTGCCAAGGTGAGGGTCGCGGGTTCGAATCCCGTCGTCCGCTCCAGAACGTGCAGGTCAGGGAGGGTCTGAGACCCTCCTTGACTCGCGTCTGGAGCCGAGTTGGCCAACTTTGGCCAACTGGGGAAGCGCTCCGGTTACCGTCCAGGTCGTGCGAGGCAGCCTGGAGAAGCGGGGGAAGAGCTCCTGGCGGGTGCGCGTGTACGTCGGCACCGACCCGGTCACGGGTACCAAGCGGACCGTGTCGCGGACGGTCGCCGGATCGAAGCGTGATGCCGAGGATGTCCTCAACCGGCTGCTCCTCGAGGCTGGCGACGGACGCCACCTGGCTGCCGGTCTGACCGTCGGCGAGCTCCTCGACCAGTGGTGGCCGATGAAGCAACCGACCATGAGCCCGACGACCGCAAGAGACTGGGATTCGTGTCTCCGGCTCCACGTGCGCCCACACGTCGAGGGCATGCCGTTGTACAAGTTCCGGGCGATGGACATGGACCGCCTCTACAAGCGGCTCGGTGAGGCGGGCGTCGGCCCGCAACGCATCCGCCGGGTCCACACGATCTTGTCCACGGCGCTCGGCCAGGCGGTCCGGTGGGAGATGATCGCCGCGAACCCGGCGCTGTCTGCGAGCCCGCCCGAGGTGAGGGAGCGCCAGGTGCAGCCTCCTTCGCCAGCGGTGGTGACAGCGTTCTACGAGGGCCTCGAAGCCGACGACACCGACCTCGCGATGTTCGTCTGGCTGGCCAGCTTCACCGGCGCACGTCGAGGTGAGCTCTGCGCACTTCGCTGGGCAGACATCGACCTGCTCGACGGATCGATGCTCATCTCTCGTGCGCTCGTCGATGGCGGTGGCAAGCTCCTCGAGAAGGACACCAAGACCCACCAGTCCCGGCGCATCGCCCTCGGTCGCGAGACCGTCGCCAAGCTCGTCACCTACCGAGATGCCGCAATCGAGCGCGCCGCTGTCTGCGGTACCTCGTTGCGTGCTGAGGCCTTCGTGTTCGCCACCTCCGTCGATGGTGGAACGCCCTGGCGGCCCGATTCAGCCACCCATCGGTTCATCCGTGCTCGCCGTCAGGCCGACTTGCCGGAAGGTCTCCGACTCCACGACCTGAGACACTTCCTGGCGACCCGGATGATCTCGTCGGGCATCGACGTCAGGACCGTCTCGGGCCGGCTCGGTCACCGTCGGACCTCGACGACGACCGATCGCTACGCCGCCTTCGTGCCCGCCGCCGACCGTGCGGCCGCCGACGCGTTCGAGGAGTCGTTCCTCACGTAGGTGGGTCCGCTCGCACGGGCCCTTCATGGCTCTGTCGTTCCCGAGGCCGGCGCTCCCGGCGGTCGGCCGCGACCTCAGCTGCCGACCTCTGGGTGGCCCCCGGGAATGCCGCTGTGGCCAAGTCCGTCCGGCCCGTTGAGGTTCGCGTTGAGGTTTTCGTTGAGGTCTTTTGACGCTCACGTGTCAATGAATGATCGGTTGCTTCTCGAACTTCTTGTCGCGATCGGGGGTGCAACTTGAACGTATAGGGAGTATGGATGAGACACAGGAACGGTTGGTGCCGGTGGCTGGGGAGCGGTGGGCGCTTTCGGTGACGGAGGTGGCGGCGCGGTTGGGGATCTCCCGGGCGCACGCCTACCGGATGGTGGCGACGGGGGAGCTGCCGGCGGTGCGCCTCGGGGGGCGGATGGTCGTCCCGGTCCACCGGCTCCGGGCCCTGCTCGGAGAGACCCTCAACGAACCTGTCCAACCGGCGGCGTTGAGGGTAGTCAGCCCGGCTGTCACCTCGGGTGCAAGTGCGTCAGGTCGCTTGGACAGGTTTCGGGGTTCCGTTGAGGCGGAGGCGACCGGTTCGTGTTGAGCATCGGGAAGCTCGCCCACGGCCAGGAGGCGTACTACCTGGAGACGGTCGCTGCGGGGGCGGAGGAGTACTACGTGGGTCACGGTGAGGCGCCGGGGCGTGGGTGGGCCGGTCGGCGGCCAGGCTCGGTCTCATCGGGGAGGTGGCCGGTGAGGACCTGGCCGCTCTCTCGTCCACGCCGACCCGGCGACGGGGGCCCAGCTGACCGGGGGGCGGTCGGCGCCGAAGGTGGCGGGGTTCGACCTGACCTTCTGCGCTCCGAAGTCGGTGTCGCTCCTGTGGGCGTTCGGTTCCCCCGACACCGCCGCTGCGGTGGTCGCCGCCCATGAGGCGGCGGTGCGTTCCGCGCTTGGGGTGATGGAGGTGGAGGCGGGACGGGTCAGGCGTGGTCGGGGCGGCGCGCACGTGTTGCCGGCGGAGGGTCTGGTGGCGGGCGGGTTCCGGCATCGGACGTCGCGGGCGGGTGACCCGCACCTCCACACCCATGTGGTCACCGCCAACATCGGGTTCTGCGCCGAGGACGGGCGCTGGTCGGCGTTGGACACCCGCCACCTCTACCGGTGGGCGCAACCGGTCGGGTACCTGTACGAGGCGCAGCTCCGCCACGAGCTCACCGCCCGCCTCGGCGTCGCATGGGGGCCGGTGGTCAACGGGATCGCCGACCTCGCCGGTGTCCCCCGGCCAATGATCGACGAGTTCTCCACCAGACGCCGGGAGATCCTCGAACACCTCGAAGCGCATGGGACCGGCGGCGGGCGAGCTGCGCAGGTCGCCACCTACGCCACCCGCCGCCCCAAGACCCCCACCGGCGCGGCCGTCGACCTGCGGGCCGGGTGGGTCGACCACGCCCACGACGCCGGCTACGAACCCCGCGCCCTCGAGGGCACCGTGTCCCGGGGCCACCGGGTCGACCAGGGCGTCGACCGGGCGGTCCTGTTCGCGGAGCTGGCCGGGCCCGAGGGGGTGACCGCACGGCGGTCGACGTTCGACCGGCGCGACGCCCTCAAGGCGGTCTGCCAACGACTACCCGCCGGCGCGCCGGTTGCTGCTGTGGTCGGCCTGGTCAACGGGTTCCTCGCCTGTGACCAGGTTGTCGGGTGGGGTGACGCTGACCCGTCGACCCGGTGGACCACCCTCGACCTGCTCGCCTTTGAACGACACCTCGTCGACACCGCCATCGCCACCCGGCGCAACGGGGTCGCCCAGGTGCCACCCGGGATGGTCACCGCCGCCCTCGACACCCACCCGGGCCTCGCCGATGAGCAACGGTGGATGGTGTCCCGGTTGTGCCGGTCAGGCCACGGGGTCGACATCGTCATCGGCGCCGCCGGGTCAGGCAAGACCAGCGGACTCGCCGTCGCCCGCCGAGCCTGGGAGACAAGCGGCCACGCCGTGATCGGGTGCGCCCTCGCCGCCCGAGCCGCCCAACAGCTCGAAGACGGCGCCGGGATCCCCTCCACCACGTTGGACCGGCTCCTCGGTGAGCTCGACAACGGCCGGCGTCACCTCGGGTTCCGCCACGTCGTCATCGTCGACGAGGCCGGGATGGTCGGCACCCGCCACCTCGACCGGCTCCTCCACCACACCAGCGCGACAGGAGCGAAGCTGGTCCTCGTCGGGGACCCCGCGCAGCTCCCCTCCATCGAAGCCGGCGGCGCCCTCGCCGGCCTCGCCCGGCGCCTCCGACCGCGCCACCTCACCGAGAACCACCGCCAGACCGAACCGTGGGAGCAGAAAGCGCTCGCCGGGATGCGCGCCGGCAGCAAGAGCGACGTCGCTCGCGCCTACACCGACCACGACCGGGTCGAGGACCACACCGACATCGACACCGTCATCGACCGCTGGGTAGCAGCTCGCTCACGAGGGTCGGATGTGTTGCTCCTCGCCGGGCGCCGGGACCAGGTCACCGCCCTCAACCGGGCCGCTCGCGCTCGGCTCCAGGCAGAAGGCGCGGTCGGGCCCGACCGGTGCGTCCTCGGCGGGCGCCCCTACGCCATCGGCGACCACGTCGTCACCCTCCGCAACGACCGCACTGTTGGCGTCCTCAACGGCACCCGCGGCGTCATCACCGCCATCGACGACAACCGGCTCCGCCTCCGGCTACGCGACGGGAGGCGGGTCAACATCCCCCACGCCTACGCAGAAGCCGGATGGGTCGACCACGGCTACGCCCTCACCATCCACAAAGCCCAAGGGCTCACCGCCGAGGAGACCATCACCCTCGCCGACGACACCCTCGCCCGAGAACACGCCTACGTCGCCCTCTCCCGAGGCCGACTCAGCAACAGGCTCATCGTCGCCATCACCGACGGCTTCAACGAGCACGAGCACGATGTGACGCCCCCGAGCCTGGCGGACCGCCTCACGCCCATCCTCAACCGCTCCGCCGCCCAAGAGATGGCAATCGAGCTTTGAGGTCCAGGCTCCCGTCGGGAGGGGTCCAGGAACGCCCAACGTCCTGACTGTCGAGCTTGCGACGCCGGGCTACCGGAGGTGGATGACGCCGAGCAATCGTCCCTCGGGTGTGCTGACGATCATCTCGGTCACGTTCGCCTTCCACATTCGCTCGAGGAGAGGGTCGAGCGGCTCGTTGGCCCTCACCGTGGTCGGCCCCGGGTGCATGGCTTCCTCGGCGGTGCGGTCCGGGCCGCCGACCTGGTCACGATTGACTCGGCCGAGGACGATCTCCTCCTCGTTCACGACGATCACGGACCGGCCGTCCGGGAGGTCGTGCAGGGGGGTGTCGGGTGCGCAGGTGGCCGGGTGACGGTCGACGACTTCGAGGGCACGTCGCCCGCTCCGGTCGGCGCGCACGGTGGGGAGGCCGGCTGCCATCCAGTCGACCTTGCCGGCGGTGTAGTCGTACACGTCGGTGAAACCGAGTCGTTCGAGCCGCCACGCGGCTCGGGGGGACATGGGCGCGGTCAAGCGGCGGTTGCTACGAGGTCAGCGTAGACCTCTGCCGGTGTGTGCCATCCGAGGACCTTGCGGGGTCGACCGTTCATCTCGACGGCGACGGCTTGGAGCTGGTCGTAGGACACCT